>Ga0098054_1000001_pt1 | contig 669426 bp, 606 predicted proteins | sample 16_taG_FD_75048 | JGI IMG/M metagenome (GOLD analysis project Ga0098054, IMG submission 75048) | Marine viral communities from the Subarctic Pacific Ocean - 16_ETSP_OMZ_AT15313 metaG | ecosystem: Environmental > Aquatic > Marine > Oceanic | place: Pacific Ocean | collected 2015-01-18
AACGCTGGGTGGGAGCAACAACGTCTGACTTCGAGGAGTGCCTTCCAGATGTCTCATAAAAAATAACCGCGAGCCATGTCGCGGTTATTTTGCCAGCTTCGGAGGCTGTTTTCACACAGCCTCTTTAGCGCCCCTTCGCGAGTCTGGAAGTACCATGCGCCATTGATCAATTCAAATCTTTCGAATCGGAACCAGTTGCGCTCTGCTTCCCTTGTCGAACCGTCATCAGTGACCTCCTTCTCCATGCGCTTCGCAATCGGGCAACCGTTGCCCGATACCGGCAAGTGTAGTCAGAGGTATCGCGTTGTCTAATTTTCGACCTATTCTCCAACGGTAACCAATACCAACGCCACCACCGGCCAGCAGCCCTCACTTACGGTTTTAACAAACATGGGAGTCTGAAGAGGTGAATTACCAGCCTTCTTTTGGTACACCGTGTTTTTCGATGTAGTCGCTGTGTTCTTCAAGGTAGTTACGGGTGCCGACTTCGTAATTTGAAGCGTCCCCCTCCACCTCGTTAGCTTGCATTCGGCCTACTTCAATTTCATTGCCAATCTGGTTATTAATCCAAAGAACCATCTGCCCCCCGGGCGCCAAACCGATAGTCAGCATATCCCGTGGCCTGCTGAAGGTTCCCAGGCTGGTAGTATAAGTTGCGTGCTCGCGCATTTTTTCTTCCAGTCCCTCTGGCAGTGAAAACACGCGTTCGTAAAACTTTTGTTCAGCAAACGAGAACCAGCGTATACCGATATAGTCCGGGAAAGGCTGCGCTGTTCCTCCTTTGCCCCTAGGGCCACTGGGCCCTTTCCAGCAACACGCAACACTTCCCACCGGCATACGCCAGTGTCTTATGCCGGAGGCTTCAAGTTCCAGGTGCTCAACCCAGACTTCATAGTGCTTGGGTGCCCCTACACCCACATATGCCTTAAAAAGGCTATCAGGCCCAGAGGCACACCCCGATAGCATCAAACCAATGAGGAGGGCAAGCATGAATGTTATACGGCGCATATTACGTCTCCGGCTGATTGTTATAGACGATACGTTTCCGTTCAGGCGCAGGCCGGAATGGCGAGAGGAACCTGGCGTTCGAAAATGGGAGTTCGGAGCTCACGATGGTGTCCCCAATCAAAAACTCAAGCAGGTTGTAATGATCCGAATGATGCACATACCGCTGTTTTACCAGCTCCTTTTGCAGCGGCGGCAGTTCAGGCAGGTTCTTGCCCAGCGAGATATGCTCCCATAGTATCCGGTACGCTAGGTCGAGTTCTTTCGGAACTTCTGCGGCATTCTTGGCAGTACGAATGTCCTTCAATGGAACGCCTGCTCTTTTCGCCAAGTGATACATGCAGTGAAGATAAACCCGCGATAGCTCGCCGCGCACCTGCCGGTGCAGTTTCAGGTCGAGGCCCACTTCGCCATCCGGAACGGGGTGCTCGCGCACTGTTTTATGAATCCCGAGGCTGGCTGGCTCGCCCGTTGTCAGGGGTAGGCTGCGAGTCCCGATCCAGCCCTCGGCTTCGGTCACCCCTTTGAGGGTTGCGAGGTTGTCCCACTGCGGTGTCTGCTCCGGCCAGGCCGTAGCGCTGCCGCCAATGGTCAGTTTAGGCGAAAGCATCAGTTCCTCGGTCTGGCTATCATGGTAGCCGCCACCAATATCGGAGTGCGCGCCGGGCACCATGATTTCTCGGAAGTTGCGGGGAAGTGAACCATCCGGATTGCAGAGGCTGTTAAGCGCAAAATTTTCTCGACACTCGTCAACGGCCGTGAACTGTACAGCGGTGGAGACGGTGGCCGGGTCCAGGTACAGGTTCACCGGCGTGTTACGAGCATTGCTTGGAGAGAGATCGCCACCCGTGATATTTACGATGCCGGCGACGGTATCAAACAACCCCACAAAACGAATGGTAACTCGTTCCGGCCATTGAATACCCATGGCGGCCAAAGACTGTCCCAATTCGCCATCAGAGCCCTTGGCAATTTCATTCGCGGCATGGCGGGCGGCTGCGCCTCCCCTGCTAAAACCAAACAGATCAACTGTTAGCTTTGCGATAGGCCTTTCGTTAACCAGTATGGCTATGCGCTCTGCGACCTCAGTGAAACCATTTTTTACTTGCTCGGTGACACCCGTTTCACCAAGACCGGTTGTCATACCTTCCAGAGAATCCGGAGCTCCGGTTTTCGATCCTGCTCCCGGCGCATACACCGAAAAACTCTGGTTGATCATTGTTTCCGCCTCATTTTCGACCTCGGGATATAGATCCCGCAACTTGGCGACATTGCTGATCTCATTGGCGTAACTACCCCCCAGCAACAAAGCCAGCCGCCGTTCACACTCGGCATCGTCAATCTCGCCATTGCTGTGCGGCACGAGGCATGTCTCTTCCACCTGCTGCCGGTAAATCTCAATATTACCGGCATTGTTCAACGTGCCATCGGTGAAAATGCCCACTTCAAGATGAACCGGCTTTCTCTGTTCTTCTTTCTTTGCCTGACCGTTCTCGGGTGTTTGGGCTAGCGAGGCAGCGGGCACAAGGGGCGCAACCAACGCTGCTGTACCCAGCGGCAGGGTGGAGCGTCGGTCGGCTTCCTGTTTCGCCAGGTAACGCTCGTCGGCGCGGCGGTTGGTCATGGTGCAGTCAAAACCGCAGACGTTCATATGGCCGACACCGCCCGCCCCTACGTGGCTGATGATTTCAGGGGTGACTTCCCACTTGTTGAGAGACTCAATCTGGTTGCGAAGGCCCGGCCCGCCACCATCTCTCTTTAGGCGCCAGAACCCGCCGTTGGGGTGATCACTGTCCGTTTCCCAGACAACTATAGGCGATAAGGGCTTGCCTCCAATCAGAAACAGATGACCGTCCCTGAGCTCACGCTCCAGTGCTTTGACGCTCATTTCCTTTCCACTACGGTTTCGGGGCACGTCGGAGACAGGATGGTCAATCAGTTCGGCTGCATATGAGGCAGCGAAGAAAGGGCTTTCAATATAGGGCAGGTCCCGGAGTTCAAGCTCCAGGCGGGATTTTACTTTCATTGGCAGCGTTCCTTTGCGGCCGGTGTATTAGGCCCGCAAAGGTACTGACTAAAGCAGGCGCTCTCCTTGAGGGGCGGGCATGACCGCCACAAAGCCAAACTCTAATCAAAAACCGGGCGGCGAACAACGGCGCCCGTACCACCTTCAGAAATTCCTTGCCCCTGATGGCCTCCTAGCCCTCGCTCGACATCACCTCATCTTCCAATACATCCACCATGAACTGCGGCATCGCCAATGCCCCACGGTGGATGTCGGCGTTGTAATAGCGGGTCACAAACGGCCGCTGATCCGCGTCTTCCTCACGGAAGTACACCACCGGCTTTTCCTTACCCGCCATAGTGCAGCTCCACCAGCCGGTGGGATACACCGGTTGCGGGAACGGCAGGGTGCGGACGTGGTCGAAACCGGCCTTTTTCATGTCGTCGTGAATGGTTTTGATGATGGTGTTGGTGTGCAGCAGCGGTGACTCGCTTTGCTGGACGAGGATGCCACCGTCGCGCAGGGCGATCATGCAGTCGCGGTAGAAGTCGAGGGCGAACAGGCCTTCGGCGGGGCCGACCGGGTCGGTGCTGTCGATGATAATGACGTCGAGACTTCCGGGCACCGCATCGCGTATCCACTGGATGCCATCACCAAAGAAGAAGTTGGCGCGGGGGTCGGTGTTGGACTCGCAGAGTTCGGGGAAATACTGTTCCGAGAGACGAGTGACACGTTCGTCGATTTCCACCTGCCAGGCCTCTTCCACACCGGGGTGCTTGAGGACTTCTTTCAGGGTTCCACAATCACCACCACCAACGATGACCACTTTCTTCGGGTCTTTATGGGTGAACAGGGCCGGATGAGTCATCATCTCATGATAGAGGAAGTTGTCTCTGGTGGTCAGCATCACGCAGCCATCGAGCACCATCAGGTTACCGAAGGTTTCGGTTTCCCAGATTTCCAGTTTCTGGAACTCGGTTTGTTCTTCGTGCAGCTTTTTCTTTACCTGCAGGGAAAAGGCGGTTCCCTGGTCCTGGAATACTTCGGTAAACCAGCCATCGTTCAGTGCAGTCATGTCGTGTCTCCGGATGTGCGCGTTGAGCCTGTTCGTATTGAGGGTATTGTAGGTGCGTAACCACCACACCTAAAGGACTATCATTACCCTTGGGCCGTGTTTTTCGGGTGTTGTTCTTTTAGCGGGGCGGTGGAATCCATACAATGAGCGCCATAAGCCGGCCCGTTGCCGGCTGCGGATTCAGCACAGGAAAGCCCCATGAGCGAACCAACCCTCAGCGCCGCCCACAAGGTGTACAACATCGCCCACTGGAGCGATGGCTATATTGATGTGAATACCCGTGGCGAGGTACTGATAAGACCCGACCGGGGGCACAGCGGCGAGGACATCAACCTGCCTGACCTTGCCCGCTCCCTGGTCAGTGAGGGGGTTCAGCTTCCGGTGTTAATCCGATTTACCGATATTCTCCATGATCGGGTCAACAAACTGTGTGGCGCGTTTAACAAGGTCGCTCGCGAACACGGCTACCAGGGAGGCTACACCGCCGTCTACCCGATCAAGGTCAACCAGCAGCGCCGGGTGGTTGAGGAACTGCTCTGCGCCGAACCGGCCGCCAGCGACAACCAGATTGGCCTCGAAGCCGGCAGTAAGCCGGAGTTAATGGCGGTTCTGGCACTGTCGCGCCAGCAGGAGTCGGTGATTGTCTGCAATGGCTACAAGGACCGCGAATATATCCGGCTGGCGCTGATCGGGCAGAAACTGGGGCACCGGGTGTTCATTGTGGTGGAAAAACAGTCCGAGTTGCCGCTCATCCTCGAGGAAGCGCGCCGTCTGGGAGTGACTCCGCTGATTGGTGTGCGCGCACGGCTGGCCACCATCGGCAAAGGCAACTGGCAGAACACCGGCGGTGAGAAGTCGAAATTCGGCCTGTCCGCCAGCCAGGTGCTGGATGTGGTTGAGACCCTGCGCCGTGCCGGGGCCCTGGAATCCCTTCAGTTGCTGCATTTTCACCTGGGGTCGCAGATTGCCAACATCCGTGACATCCAGACCGGACTGCGGGAGTGTGCCCGTTTCTACAGTGAATTGCGCCACATGGGGGCACCGGTAGGCACGGTCGATATTGGCGGTGGGCTCGGCGTGGACTACGAGGGCACCCGCTCACGCAGCAGTTGTTCGATGAATTACAGCGTACACGAATACGCTTACAACGTGATTCATATCCTGCAATCGGAGTGCGATCGGGCGGGCATCCCCCATCCCAACCTGATCAGTGAATCCGGCCGTGCGCTGACGGCTCACCACTCGGTACTTGTGACCAATGTGATTGACCGGGAGATACCCGACAAGCGTCCGCCTGAACAACCGGTCAGTGATGCCCCGGCACCGCTGCAGGATTTGTGGCGCGACCTGGAGAGCCTGCGGGATGAGGCATCGCGCCGTTCCCTGGCTGAGATCTACCACGACGTGCTCCACGCCATGGCGGATGTCCACACCCAGTTTGCCCACGGCCTGTTGTCACTGGCGGACCGCGCACGGGCGGAAACGCTCTACACCACCTGCTGCCGGGCTCTGAGAAAACAGCTGAACTCCGCGAATCGCGCGCACCGGGAGATCATTGACGAGCTCAATGAAAAACTGGCGGAGAAGCTCTTCGTGAACTTTTCGCTGTTCCAGTCGCTGCCGGACGTGTGGGGTATTGATCAGATTTTCCCGATCATGCCTGTGAACGGACTGAATCGCCCCCTCACCCGTCGTGCGGTCATCCAGGATATTACCTGTGACTCCGACGGGCGAATTGACCGGTACGTGGACGGCCAGGGTATCGAAACCACCTTCCCACTGCCTGAAGAGGCGCCGGAAGAACCCATGCTGATGGGCTTTTTCATGACCGGTGCCTACCAGGAGATCCTCGGTGACATGCACAACCTGTTCGGCGACACCCATTCGGTGGATGTGCGACGCAATTCCGGCGGCGGCCATACCGTCAGTGAGCCAATCCATGGCGACACCGTGGCCAAGGTGCTTCAGTATGTGAACTTCGAACCCACTGCCCTGCTTCGGGCCTATCAGCAGAAATTTGCCGCCAGCGGATTGCCGGAAGACATACAGAAGAGCCTGCTGGAAGAACTGGAGAATGGTCTGGGCGGCTATACCTACCTGGAAGAGTAACCCGGGTCAGGCCTTGCTTGCGCGCCAGGCTGAGGGTGACAGCCCCTCCCACTTGCGAAAGGCACGGCCGAAATTGGACGGGTCGCTATACCCCAGGCGATAGGCAATGTCATCGATCCCGAGGTCGGTGCGCCGAAGCAGCTCCAGTGAACGCCGGTGGCGGATATCATCAAGGATGCCCTGAAATTTCAGGCCTTCGGCACTGAGCTGACGGCGCAGCGTCCTGGGTGACACACCCAGTTGCGCCGCCACGGAATCAATACCCGGAAGCCGCCCATCCCGTACCGATTCCAGCAACCGCCTCACACGCTCGGGAATCGATGTGGTCGCCTCCAGCGATCGCATTTCCTCCTCGCATTGCGCTTCCGCTACCCGACGCGCTACAGGATTGGACAGGGAAATTGGCAGTTCCAGAAATTCCTTGCGAAAACGGAGCTGATTGGCGCCGGCGTCAAACCGGATACGATTGCCGAACAGCGACTCATAGGCCGGGGCATACTCCGGTGGCGGATAATTCAGTCGACAACTTCCACCATCAAGCAGGCGGCGTCCGAACAGGAGCAGGTTCACATCCATAAGCGAGGCCAGCACCACTTCTGCGTTGAACCGATGCAGATCATCCAGGGCGTGCACGATATCGAGTTGCAGCACAGCGTCGCTGCCCTCGGTAAAGAAACTCAGATTCATATACACGAACCGGATACGGAAATACTTGATCAACACCGTAAGAGCCTGGCCAATGTTGTCACAGCTGATGGCGGCCTGTGACAGGGAACCGTGGGTAGTGAACTTCAGGCGCTTGCCATATTCCAGCCCCAGGGCCGGGTCGTGACTCAATGCCAATGCCGAGCGACAAAGACGACTGAACTGCTCCACGGTGATGAAGTTGTCGGGGTGCCCCAACATGGCCGGACGAATATCGGCCGAGCGCAGCAACTCGGGACGCGCAGCACCCTTCTCTTCCGCCAACTGGCAAAGGATATCGGCGTAGTGGGCGCGAATAACGGGCAGATTGCCGGTCTTTCCGGGAGCATTCATGTTGGCCAAGCGTTCCTGAATAAATACCTGCAAAAGATTAGCCGTGATGATAGCGGTCGGCAATCTCCCTGCAGACGACACCGAGCGGCGGAGAAGCCAGCCAGTACAAGTGGGAAAAAATACCGCCCAACAGATCCGCCTGCCCATCGCCCCCGTAAATATCGTGACTGACAAACCCGGGGCGAGTGCATAGAATGATGAACACAACAATGCCAAATCATGCGACTGTCAAGGAGCGTCCGGTGTCCACACTGGATCAGAAGCCAGCACGAGCCGAGGGCCGCAAGGACCCCTGGAGCCAATTGCTGGAGAAAGTGGGAAAGAACCAGGATCGGCAGGCCTACCACGCTTTGTTCGAGCACTTTGGTCCTCAGATCAAGTATTACGCCATGGCCAATGGCATGGCGAGTCACGCCGAGGAGCTGGTACAGGAGGTTTTCGTATCGATCTGGCGGCGCTCCTGCTTGTACGACTGGAGGAAGGCAGCCGCGTCGACCTGGATTTTCACCATCGCCCGTAACCAACGCATTGATATGCTGCGCAAGATGAAGCGCACGAGTGCGGAGATGCCGGTTGAAACGGAAGATCTGTGGCAGATTCCCGGCGAAAACGAAGACGAGCCGGTTACGTCGCTGCACCGCCTGATGTCTGAACGTCGCGTGCGAGAGTCCCTCAGCCACCTGCCGGAAGAACAGATTACAGTAATCGCCAAGGTCTACATGGAAAGCAAGTCACACCAGATGGTGGCGGACGAGCTCAACATACCGCTAGGTACCGTAAAAAGCCGGGTACGCCTGGCGCTGAACAAACTGAAAGTGATTTTGCAGGACCAGAACGTATGACACGGCACCATCCAGACACACTTACCCTGATGGAATTCAGTGCAGGCAACCTCAGTGAGCCCCACGCACTGTGCATTCGTCTCCATCTGGACCAGTGCCCCCATTGTCGCAGCCGTGTGGATACGCTCGACAGCCTGGGGGCCGTCATGATGGAAAGTCAGCCCCAGGTCGGTGTTTCATCGGACATGTTTGACGCTATCCTGTCACGCATAGACAGCGAGCCTGACATGACGGAGACCTACATCAGTACACAAGCCAAGCGCATGAGCCCTCTTCAAAAGTTGTTGGGCGACGATCTCAACTCGCTGCCCTGGAAACGTCAGCTCGGCGATGTCAGTGTGCTGGACATCAGCGAACGGTTTCCCGGCCAGAACGAGCAGGTGGTGCTTCAGAAACTGGCCGCCGGTGGGAAGGCACCCGCGCATACCCACAGAGGGAGTGAAACCACGATAGTTCTTCAGGGTGCGTTCTCAGACCAGAAAGGTGTGTTCAACCAGTGGGACTTCGTGGTACTCAATCAGGAAGACGAGCACAAACCTGTGGCGGTTGGCTGCGAAGACTGCATCACCCTGTCGGTGCTCAGCGCACCGGTTAAATTAACCGGCACGTTCACTCGCTTATTGAACCCCTTTATACGCTGAGGCGGATGGACCGGAAACTGTACCGGCCTGGCCGGAGCTTTGGCCGAAAATGACCGACCTTTGTCAGTTTGTGACCTTCCGGACGACACGTTGATAAACGATACTGATTACGTTGATTAGTGTCTCTGAACTAGTCCGGCCCACCCCCCGTCGGGTTGGGCACTTGCTTACAGGCCACGCTCTTGCGTGGCCTTTTTTATGCCTGCTCACCTCACCCCATGAATACGATATCCGACGACTGATTAGAGACAGCCGGCAGGGCTGGGTTACAATCGTGACTTTTCTCCGGAGATGCAGCATGACGGGTGACGACTTCCATTTCCGCTTCGGCGGTATCGAACGACTCTATGGCCGCCGGGCGCTGGAGCACTTCCGTCACGCTCACATTGCCATCGTTGGATTGGGTGGCGTGGGCTCCTGGGCGGCTGAAGCCCTTGCCCGCTCCGGCGTCGGCACCTTGACGCTGATCGACATGGACGATATCTGCGTGTCCAATACCAATCGCCAGCTCCACGCGCTTAGCGGGCAGTACGGTCGCACCAAGACGGACGCCATGGCAGACCGTTTGCGGTCGATCAACCCGGAGGGTGACATTCGGGTCCACTTCGGGTTCCTGAACACGAAAAACGTCGATGAACTGATTACCCCGGAGATGTCAGGGGTGGTCGATGCCATCGACAGCGTCAAAGCCAAGGCCGGGCTGATTGCATACTGCCAGCGTCGCAAGATTCCGCTGGTGTGTGCGGGTGGCGCCGGGGGTCAGATGGACCCGACCCAGATCCGCGTCAGTGACCTGAGCAAAACCACACAGGATCCATTGTTGGCCAAGGTGCGTAATACACTCCGTCGGGAGTACGGGTTCTCACGCAATCCCAAACGGCGTTTCGGAATTGAAGCCGTGTACTCCCTGGAACAGCTCACGTATCCTGCAGGGGACGGTGAGGTTTGCCTACAGAAACCTGCCACCGAAGGCCCGGTCCGTCTGGATTGCGCCTCCGGATTTGGTGCTGCCAGCCCCGTCACCGCCAGTTTTGGTTTCTTCGCGGCGGCGCGGTTGCTGGCTCGCCTGGCGCGCAAGGCCAATTCCGACAAGACGGCAGACTTCCCTGCAGGACTACAGAATTAAACCCATACTTCAACGGAACTGACCCCATTATGACCGTCAGCACTGTCTTTCTCCTTGCCTGTATCGGTGTGCTCTCCCTGTTTTGCCAGTGGCTCGCCTGGCGGGTTCGCATGCCTGCCATCCTGTTCCTGCTGGCCGGCGGCATTGCCGCCGGGCCGCTGCTGGGGTTTCTGGACCCCGAAATCGTGTTTGGAGACCTGCTGTTCCCGGTCATCTCCCTGGCCGTTGCCATTATCCTGTTTGAAGGCAGTCTGACGCTCCGCTACGACGAAATCCGTGGCCATGGCAAGATGGTCCGCAATCTGATTCCCGTCGGCTCCATTGTCACCTGCATCATTGGCACCCTGGCCGCCCGCTGGATCCTTGATGTGTCATGGGAGGTGGCCCTCCTGTTTGGCGCCATATCCATCGTCACCGGCCCTACCGTCATCGCCCCTCTGCTCCGATCCGTGCGACCGGACGCAAAACTGGCCAACATTCTGCGCTGGGAGGGCATCATCATCGACCCAGTGGGCGCCCTGCTGGCGGTGCTGGTCTTCGAGGGCATTGTGTCCTGGGGCCAGGGCAACGTGTTCAGCCACTCGCTGTATATCTTTGGCAAGACCCTGGCAGTGGGTTTCCTGATTGGCGCTGTAGCGGGCTGGCTGAACGGCATTGCGTTGCGCAAGCACCTGCTGCCGCAATACCTGCACAACGCCGGCACCCTGACGTTCATGCTCGGGGTCTATGCCCTGTCGAATGAAATGGCCCACGAGTCCGGCCTGCTGACGGTCACTGTGATGGGCATCTGGATGGCCAACATGAAGCAGGTCCCCATCGATAGCATCCTGGAGTTCAAGGAATCCCTGAGCGTGCTGCTGATTTCCGCTCTCTTCATTATCCTGGCAGCACGGGTGGAGTTCGAAGCCATCGCTCAACTGGGCTGGGGGCTGGTGGCCGTGTTGGCGTTGCTGATGCTGGTTGCACGCCCGGCAAGCATCTTCCTGTCGGCCATTGGCACCAGTCTCAACTGGCGCGACAAACTGTTCCTGAGCTGGATTGCCCCCCGAGGCATAGTAGCCGCTGCTGTATCCGCCCTGTTTGCGTTTCAGTTGCAGAAACTGGGCTACGAAAGCGCCGGAGCCCTGGTACCGCTGATATTCATGCTGATCATCGCCACCGTCACCCTGCAGAGTCTTACCGCGAGGCCTCTGGCGAGGCTTCTGAAGGTCGCCGAACCGGCGGAATACGGCTTCCTGATTCTCGGCGCCAACCCGGTGGCCCGAAAAATCGGCCTGGCGCTGAAGAAACTGGAGGTTCCCGTTACCCTGGCGGACACCAACTGGGAGAACGTCAAACAGGCGCGCATGGAAAACCTCCAGGTGTATTTCGGCAACCCCGTGTCGGAGCATGCGTCGACCCATCTGGACCTTACCGGCATTGGTAATTTGCTGGTTATTTCCCCCTACAAGCACATGAATTCCCTGGCCACCTACCACTTCCTGGACTGGTTCGGAAAAGACTCAGTGCTAACCCTGGCCGAAGGGGATCAGGACCAGAAGGCCCGGCACCAGACCGCCGAAAAAATACAGCTTACGAGAGGACTGTTCGGCGGTGTGAGCTACGCCAAGCTGGCCAGTCTGGCCAGCCAGGGGTATACGGTGAAAACCACCCAGCTCAGTGACGAATTTACGTTCGAGGATTTCCTGGACAAGTACGATCGCCAGGCCATGGTGCTGTTCGTGGTGAACACGCGCGAACACATCACGCCGGTCAAGAGCATGGAGGCCATCAAGCCCGAGAAAGACTGGACATTGGTAAGCCTGGTGCCACCCCAGGCGAGGAAGGAACGCAAGGAGCGGGATACCGGGGAGTCGCCGGAACAGCCACCGGAACCCGCTCCAACCTGAGCGTATCAGCGGGCCCCGCAGTCCAGGACCAGTTTACCCCGAACGTGCCCACCCTCCAGCAAGCGGTGGGCATCAGCGACCTGATCCAGCGGGAAGGCCTTGTCGATATGGACACGCACCTCGCCGTCCTCGATCAGTTCGGCGATCTCATCGAGATGAAACACATCGGGGCGGACGGTCATGCCATGGGCTCTCAACCCAAGGGACTCAGCCGCGGTTATGATCTCATCTGCCGTCACGGTGGGAATCGTGACCAGTACGCCGTGCTCACTCAGGGTGTGCAGGGAACGCTTGCCCGCTTCGCCGCCGACCAGATCCAGCACCACGTCCAGACCATAGCACTCGTCTACAACGTCGGTGGTGTGGTAATCAATCACCTCATGGACGCCAAAAGCCGCCAGGAAATCGCGATTACTGGCTGAAGCAGTGGCGATCACATGGGCGCCCCGTTCAAGCGCAAACTGCACGGCGAAATGCCCGACTCCGCCAGCACCGGCGTGAATCAGCACTTTCTGACCAGCCTCCAGTTCCGCCACTTCGAACAATGCCTGCCAGGCGGTCAACGCGGCCAGCGGCAAAGCGCCGGCAGTCATCAGGTCCAGTTCCTCGGGCACAATGGCCAACTCGTCGGCGCGAGCCACTGCGTATTGGGAATAACCTCCTCCGCCAGCCGGGAAGCCCACCATGCCCATCACCCGATCGCCTGGCGCCAACGTCGTCACGTCAGCACCAACCGCAATCACTTCGCCCGAAACATCGTAGCCGGGCGTCCATGGCAGGTGGTCTTCAATCTGCCGGGCGGCAAATCCCAGGCCTTTCCGCGTCTTCCAGTCGATGGGGTTCAACCCCGCGCCCGCCACCCTGAGCAAAACTTCCTCGGCGCCCGGCTCGGGGATGGTGGAACTTTCGATCCGCAGTACGTCAGTATCGCCAAAGTGGTCATAGACCACGTGACGCATGGCATGACCAGAATTCGGATCAACGGTGTTTTCCATGGGGCTCTCCAGACAGCTTCAGGGACAGGATCATTTGTTCAGACTAGCAGAATCCTCAAGGTGTGGTATCAAAGCCGCGACCACCGGGCACCATCGCTCCACCGAGGATGTCGGCGTATTCCGCAGGCATCCGCGAGGGCCTCTGGCTCTTCATGTTGACACAGGCATGGGTGGATACCGCGCGCACCAGGGTCTTGCCATCGGATTCACGCACCAGTTGGAATTGCCGCGCCGAGCGAAAGCGCCCATCGAACCCAGTCAGCCAGGTGCCCAGCACCAGCCGGTCGCCGGCATTGGCGGACGCCAGGTAATCGATTTCAGTACGGGTAATGGCCATGGCTTTGCCGGTTTTTTCATGCAGCTCCCAGGTCATGCCGAGGCTGTCGATGTGCTGCCAGCTGATATCTTCAAGCCAGCGCACGTACACCACGTTATTGGCGTGCCCGAGCCTGTCAGTGTCCGCGTCCCGGACGTCGATGGTCATGGTGAATGGTTCGGGAAGATCCCAGTTCACCGGATCAAACTCACTCATTGTCGCTGTCTCCCAACCCCGGAATAGCCGACAAGGCTAGCCGGCCGATGCGGTCGTTGTGAAGTGAACCAAAGTAGAGGTGACCGTCATGGGGGTTGACCGACGTGATCTCCTGCAGATGGGTACCCTTGGTGTCGTGAAGACTGGTAATCACGCTGCCGTCCGCGTCCATGGCCACTACCAGCCCGTATTCCTGGGGCTTCGGCTTGAAGTAGTCTGGCAGCTTGGCCAGCAGGTCTTTCAGCCATGGCTGCCGATGCAGGGCATCCACCTGGGCATTCCGGAGCGTGGGAAACGCAACCCAGTAGCGACCCTCGTGGTCGACCGCCAGGTTGTCGGGGAACCCGGGCAGGTTGTCGGCGAACACTTCCGCCTGTCCGGGATAGCGGCCACCAATCCAGTACTTGAGGATTCGATACTTCCAGGTTTCATTCACCAACAGGTACTCGCCGTCCGGCGACACCGCCACACCATTGGCAAAATGCAGGTTGCTGAGCAACACCTCGGTTTTACCGGTGGCCGGATCATAACGAAGCAGGCGACCGTGAGGGCGCATCTCAAGCAAATCCAGCTGATACTCAGGCTGACGGAATCGCGAACTGGCATCTGTAAAGTAGATGCGGCCGTCCGGGGCAATATCCACATCGTCGGTGAAACGGAATGGCAAGCCTTCTGCCTCTCGAGTCAGTACGGTGACGGTCTTGTCCGGCGCTATGGAGAGAAGCCCCTTCCAGGCATCCGCCACGATGAGATTGCCGTGGCGATCAAACACCATCCCCAACGGCCGGCCTCCGGTTTCCAGCCACTTCTCCGTCTGGCCATCCGGTTTGACCCGCACGATCCAGCCATCCTGCGTGCCAGTGTAGAGAATACCGTCGTCATCCACCGTGGTGTCTTCAGGGCCGAACACCTCTCCCCTGGCCAGCAGGTCTGCCAGTCTCAGGCGTTCGTTGGGCGCCAGCTTACCGGTCAATGGCTGCGGCGAAGGGGCGTTCCAGGCCTGGCTATTAATGGGAGATGGCGACAACAGGAAGCCCCCCAGCACCAAAAAACCAATCAGCAATGCGCCCAGAAGCCACTTCATAGAGGATGCCTGTTCCTGTCAGATACGATTCCGTAACCTTATCAGACACCCGCCAGCGGCTAAACTGGCAGGTACCCGCCGCTACCAGGCGCTAATCCGTGAGGAAACGACGACACAGTGCCGCAAAGCTGTCGGGTTTCTCTGCGTGCAACCAGTGCCCTGTGCCGTTGATGATTCGCAAATCCGCTGCGGGAAAGCGCTGACGGATGTCGTCGCGGTGTTTCTCCTGGATATAGGCCGAATCGGCCCCCTTGATAAACAATACCGGACCTTCAAACGGCCCGCTCCCCTCCGGTGCCTGCGCAAGGCGGGGATAACATTGCTCTATCACCGGCAGGTTCAGCCGCCAGCGGTACGGTCCGGGATGCAGGCCTTGTTCGTCATCCCCCACCCGCACCAGGTTCTTCAGCAGGAACTGCCTGACACCAAGCTCCTCTACATGTTCCGCCAGCACCCTGTCGGCATCCTGTCGCGTGCGGATAGAGCCCAGATCCACTGAGGTCAGCCCCTCCAGCACCGCATCATGACGGGGTTTATAGGTCACCGGTGCGATATCCGCCACGATAATTCGCTCAACCCGGCCCGGAGCTTGCAATGCCACCTGCATCGCGGTCTTTCCGCCCATGGAGTGCCCCAGAATAGACGCCTTTTCCAGCCCCTGAGCATCCATGTAAGCCAACACATCGTCGGCCATAGCCGGGTAATCCATGGTGTCGGTATGGGGGGAAGCGCCGTGATTGCGCTGATCCAGAGCATGAATCTGCCACTGGTCCTGCAGGCGACGGGTGATGCCTCCCAGATTTTCCAGCGAGCCAAACAGGCCATGGAGAAGGATCAATGGCGGGCCTTCGCCGGTAATGCGGTAATTGAGTTCAACACTCATGGTCATGACCTCCTGGAGTCGCCGGACAGGTTCGTGTGAGAACGGGCTGCTATCGTTAAGCCGACTACATTACCATCGAATGTTATTGGAACAAGGGCAAGCCGCAGGCTTACCCGACAACCGGTCAGATAATTCAGGCAAAAAAAAGCCGGGGTCTCCCCCGGCTCAGGTCATAAACGTTTGCTGAAACTGATTAGCAGTAGTACATGCTGTTCAGGTACTCAGCCAAAGCGGCAATATTGGAGCGCTCCAGCTCGTTATGGGGCACAAAAATTTCCAGTTCCATGAAAACACCTCCAATCCAGATGTGCGAGTGAGAATCCTCGATGACTTAATGCTATCGTTGTTAGGACAATAAACCGTTGACAGGCTGTCCCACAGGTTTGACATTTTGTATCAGCACCGATGAATTCCTGTTAACCCTCAATCATAGGTGACCGTGAACTCACCCCAGGCAAAAGCCACCACATCGCCACTGGTTGCAGCCTCGAGCACGCTGGCCCTGGTTCATTACCTGGACCGCCAGGGCGTGCTGGACATCCCCACCGTTGAGCGGATCGCCGGGTTCAACAAAAACGAGCTGGCAGACCCGGACCTGCGCATTCCGGCCGAGCGCCATTACCGCCTCTGGGAACACGCTGAAAAGGTCACCGGAGACCCTGCCGTTGGCCTCCATGCCGGCCAGGTGGTCGATCCTGACCGAATGGGCCTGGTCGGCCACGTGTTTTTCAATTGCGACACTCTCGGCGAGGCGGTTACCCAGTATGTTCGCCTGCACCGGTTGATTAACGAATCGGTGATCCTGAGTTTTGAACAAACCGGCGAGCAGGCCATCCTGACCTGGCAGGCGGACACCCCCGGGCACTACTGTCGCCAGGATATGGACCGGACGCTGGCGGCGGCTCTATGCCGCACCCGGCATTTCATCCACCCATCCATCGTTGCCGAGTGGGCCGAGATCGCCCACCCGAAACCGGGCTATGCCGATGAATACCAGCGATTACTGGGTGGCCCGGTGTTTTTTGGCTGTGGTGCAACTCGCCTGGCCTTCAGTAGCCACCACCTGAGCCATCCGATTCCCCATCGCAACCCCTACGTTTATTCCGCCGTGCTGAAGCAGGTCAACGCAGTGCTGGCCCGGCTGCAAAGCAGGCGTACCTTCGGCCGCAAGATCCGGCGACTGATTTCACGCCAGATGTCCACCGATCGCATCGACGCCGACACACTGGCGAAACAGTGCCATATGAGCCGACAAACCCTATATCGACGGTTAAAGAAAGAAGGGCTTGGATTTCACGAGCTGGTGGAGGAAGTCCGCAAGGACAAAGCCATGCGCTACGTGGCGTCGGACCACTACGCATTGGGCGAAATCGCTTTCCTGCTGGGTTTTTCCGAGCTCAGCGCCTTCAGCCGCGCGTTCAAGCGCTGGACCGGGATGGCACCGGCCCAGTACCGCGCCCGCCACCTGAACATCGACAATGGAGACGCGCCGGAATGAGTATCGCTGACGTGCCCTGGCTGCCCCTCGCACTGGCCCTGATCTACCTGGCCGCGGCTGCCTGCATCTATCGGATACTGATGACCTACCGCGTGGCACAGGGAGCCATCGCCTGGATTCTGGCACTGATCGGCCTGCCCTATGTCGCCGTTCCCATGTTCCTGTTGTTCGGACGCAACCGGTTCGGCGGCTATATCAGGGCCAGACGCACCGGCGACGCCGCGCTGACGGAACTGCTCAACCATTTCGAACAGCAGACGGCAGCGGTCAGCAAACGCAACGATGAACATGTTCCGGACGAACTCCAGGTCCTCTGCAAGCTGGGCCGACAGCCGTTTACCACCGGGAATCGATGCGACCTCCTCAAGAATGGGGAAGCCACCTTTGAGGCGCTGTTCGATGCCATGGAAAACGCCCGACACTACATTCTCCTGGAGTTCTACATTGTTCGCTCCGACAAGGTCGGCCAACGCATCAAGTCGATCCTGAAACGCAAGCTGGCCCAGGGCGTTCAGGTCTGGTTCCTCTATGACGACATTGGCAGTGTCTGGCTACCGCGGAAGTACCTCCGGGAACTGGCCGCCGCCGGTGCAAAGGTTGCCTCGTTCGGAGACGGCAATTTTCGTCGCATGCGCCTGCAGGTCAACTTCCGCAATCATCGGAAACTGCTGGTCTGTGATGGTGAGGTCGGATTTGTCGGAGGCATCAACCTCGGCGACGAGTATCTGGGCACTGCCATGGACGAGGAGCCCTGGCGTGACAGCCACTGCCGCATTACCGGCCCGGCGGTGACCGGGCTGCAACTGGCCTGGCTCGAGGACTGGAACTGGGCCAGTGAGGACTTCCCGACGCTCAACTGGACGCCTTCCCAACCGAAGCCTGGCAACCAGGAAGTTCTGATTCTGCCCACCGGCCCGGCGGATACCTACGAAACCTGCACGCTGTTTTTCCTCAATTGCATTAACAATGCCCGTACGCGGATCTGGATCGCCTCACCGTATTTCGTGCCCGACGTTCAGATCATGAACGCCCTGCAACTGGCGGCCCTGCGGGGTGTGGACGTGCGAATCATTATCCCCGAGAAATCTGACAGCCGGCTGATCCGACTGGCTGCGTACTCATACCTGGTACAGGCATGCCGCGCCGGCATTGGCATCTATCGCTACCAGCCGGGCTTCATGCATCAGAAAGTCGTATTGGTGGATGACCGCTACGCGGCCATCGGCACCGCCAACCTGGACAACCGCTCGATGCGACTGAACTTCGAGATAACCGCCATCAGTACCGCCGTTGAGTTTGTGAGCGGCATTGAACATCTGCTGGAACAGGATCTCACCACCAGTCGACTGATGACGGAACGGGATTACCGGGACCGTTCTGTGGCCTTCCGGTTGACGTGCCGCACCATACGGTTGCTTGGCCCCCTGCTCTGAAACCCTCCACCAGGGCCTGGCCCGTTTTGGTGTGCCCATTTTCCATACGCAAAGAATGTGAGAGTATTCCAGAACCATTGAGCCAGCATGCTGTAACGAAGCAGGACCATGACCACATTCAAGCCTCGCGAAACCCTGACCGAACAGGTCGCCCGTCACATCGAAAACCTCATCGCTTTCGGTCAGCTTCGCTCCGGCGAACGCATCTACGAAAGCGCCATGGCAAAGCAAATGGACGTAAGCCACGGGTCGATCCGCGAAGGCTTGCTGCTGCTTGAAAAACGCCATCTGGTACAGAACGTGCCCCGCAAGGGCGCATTCGTTACGCCGCTGGACGACTATTTTGTACGCAGCCTGTACGAAGTGCTGCAACTGTACCTGACCCATACCGGTCGCAAGCTGGTGCGGCAGTGGCAGGCAGCCGACATGGACAAACTCGAATCCCTCTACCAGCGTATGAAAGGCTGCCATGACAATAACGACCTGCTGGCGTTTCTGGAGCTAGGCATAGAGTACACTCAGGCCTCACTGGCCTATGCCGACAACTATTTCATCATTTCCGCCATTGAGGATCTGTGGCCATCGGCAAAACGTTGCGCCTTTGTGGCGTTCCAGCGTGGTGGCAACCGGGTGCTGGAAGACAACCTGGCCCATGTGCGGGAATCGATCGGTGCGATCAAGGAACGGGACGAGGAACGTCTTGCGGCCATTCTGGCCGGGTACGCGGAACAACAGTGTCAGCAGGTGCTTGACGCTATTCACAGCGCATCGGCTACGGCTTGAGCAACGGGCGGCTCATTCAAACAGCCGGGTAAACGAAAAGCCGACGTTGAGGTAGGCACTCCAGTCATCCCGGTTGTTGTAGGCCGTGGCAATCTGCACCGGTCCCAGGAAGGTTTCAACGCCGGCAAACAGGCTCCCAGAGCGCAACAGGTTGTTCCAGCGGGCCTCCCCCAGCGAGGACCAGGCGTTACCAGTCTCGAACCCGGCTCCGGCAAACCAGGGCACAAACGGCCCGCCAAATTCCTGCCGGACAAAGACGCCTGCCAGAGCCGCATCCTCTCCCGCCACTTCGCCCTGGCTGTATGCCGATAGCCGGTGAAAGCCGCCCAGCAGTACTGAATTCTCGATGCCGGCAACGCCCTTGGTGACCGCGTTGGCATACAACAGGCCGGTGATACTCGCCCGTCTCCAGCTTGCGGTGCCCAGGGCCATGACGGTGACCGAATCAAAATGACGGTCGGACCCAAGGCCCGGGCGCTCGAACCGGCCACGAATGCCGGCGAACCCGCCGGACTCCGGCAGGAAGGTATCGTCGAGGGAGTCGTGAACAAGCTGGAGCCGGAGACTGCCACTCTGGATGGAGCCGGAGGGCGCCATCGGTTCGCCGATCTGCTCGTCGACGGTGGCGTAGCCCCGCACATACTCAAGACGCACCTCTCCGTTTACACCCAGTTCGGTACCCAGGGCCAGATCCACCTGGCGATTGGTGATATCCACTTCGGTTATGCGCTCGCCTTCGCCATCGAACGCACTCAGGCTTTCACGGGAATAGGCACCGCCCAGCGTGAGGAATCTTTCGAAACCATAGTCCAGTGGCTGGAACCATTCGGTTCGAACCCGGGGCTGGGTGCCCAACTGAAGCCCGGTCGTCCACTCACCGCCCAGGGCATTCAGCCCCGTCATCCGCAACGACGTGGCGACATTAAACCGAGTATCGTTCTCGAAATTGTCTTCGTAGTTCAGGCCAAAGGACAGGTAGTTCGGCCCCCAGCTTTTCTCGCGAACCCGAATAACCAGGTCCGTGCCGGGGCCGTCGGTCGGCACCAGCGAATAGGAAACGGTTTCATAGTAGCCAAGACCGTAAATACGCTTGAGATCCTCCTCCAGTGCATCCACATCCAGAGGCTCACCCGTCTGCTGGCGTATGCGCTCACGAAGGAAATCCCCCGCCAGGCGAGAACGGTCGTCAATGCGAATATCGGTGATAACGCCCGGGTTGAACGAGTGCGCCTTCAGGCGACCGCGAAATCGATCCCACTCATCATCACTGACGCTCAGATGACGAAGTTCCCCTGCGTGACCACGAGCACTGCTGGCGCCCAGCTCAAACAGCGCCGGAGCCTCATAGAAATCTGCTGAGGACAAGCCCTGCAGATCCGGTCGCATCAGGATGTCCTGATCATCCAGCAACTTGAGCTGCCGCTCGGTGTTTTGCCGCGTCATCATGGTGGTCAACTGACCAACCACAGAGAACGCCTCGCGTATGTCCTCCCGCTCCAACAGGGGATCGGTGATGTCCACGGCAATGACAATGTCGGCCCCAAGCTCATGGGCCACGCTGACCGGCAGGTTATTGGCCACACCTCCATCCACCAGCAAACGCCCATTCAGTGTGACCGGCGCATAGACGCCGGGAATACTCATGCTGGCGCGGATCGCTTCCGACAGGTTGCCACTGCCGATCACCACTTCCTCGCCGGTTTCCAGGTCCGTGGCGACGGCCCTGAACGGGATGGCCAGTTCATCAAAATCTTCAACCAGGGCTGCATCACGGGTGAGCTCATTGAGGATAAAACCGAGGTTCTGACCGGCGATGATACCGCCCCCCAAATGCAGACCGTCCATGCGCACACCGATGCCGGGCGAGACCGGGTAGCGCCAGTCCTGACGCTTGCGCCTGACAGGCTTGTAGGCACGGCCCGGGTCGTCACGAAAACTGGACACCCAGTCCATCTCGATAAAGCGCTCTTCAATCTCCTGGACCTCCATACCAGAGGCATAGAGTGCCCCAACCGCGGAGCCGGCACTGGTGCCCACCACAATATCCACGGGCACCTTCAATTCTTCCAGCACTCGCAGCACACCCACATGGGCCATGCCCTTGGCCCCTCCGCCGCTTAGCACCAGGCCCACTTTCGGCCGCCCTACGTCGGCCATAAGGGGCATAGCTGCGAGCACGGCAAGCAGGAGGGCAGTCAATCTGGCTGTTAACATCATCCCGTCCGACTGTCAGGCATCGTCTGTGGGATCCTCGTCCGCCAGGGACAGGTGAGAGACATCAGGTACAACCGGTGGTGGAACCTCACGCTTCACGCCCAGGTCACTGCCCGGAGGCGCCAGTGTCCAGTCGTCCAAATGCTGGAACATGGGAGCGGGAGCCTCCCGGTGTTCCTCAAGCGTGACGCCAACGGGGTCAAGTGTCAGCCCAGACCCGGAAAGAATGCTGTCGACTTTATCGCCCGCCACTGGCAAGCGGTCGCCCGGCTCCACGGCAACGGCGCTCCCGGACCCGGCATCAGTACCCGCTGCCCCTGCTGGGGGCGTTGCAGGAGCAGGTTTTGGCTCAGCCTGTGGTTGAGCGGCGGGTGCCGCGCGCTCGGCTGCAGAGGCAACGGCGCCTTCCATGGGCTGCACATAAGCCACCATGCCGTGCTTTTGCAGCACCGCGCGGTACTTTTCCGCCTGGACTTCCTCCAGTTTGTTGCGGATAACGACTGGCTGACCGCTGAACATACGCTCAATCTGGTCCACCGTTGCCTTGAACAGGGTTCTGGCATTACTGCGGGCGGTTGCCGGGTCGGTTCCCGGTGTGCATTCACCTTTGAAGACGAGTTGGAACATCATCCTGCCTCTATGCGCTTCTGTTTTTATCCATAGTAGTTGATCCTGGCAGGCTGCGGAAATCCACACCCAGCCGATGGATTCTCTGAACATTGCAAACAATTGAAAAATTCGTGCAAAAAATACGCAAACCTGTTCGCACTCTGCGATAATCATCAGTAACTAAACGTTACATATGTTTACATTGATCGACGAACCGATTCCAAAGGAGCGGCTCTCATGGCCATCAAACGCATCACCGGCGCTCTCAGCCTGTTACTGGCACTGGCCTCGCAACCGGTCATGGCAGGCAACCTGGACGTGTTGCTAAGTGGAATCTTCCCCGATAAACAAGCTACTTACATTGGCTATGAAAGCATTGAGCGTGAAGACATTCCCGCCACATCGGCCGTCGAGCGTAAATACCTGATCGTCGATTTCAGATTCGAGTCCGAGCCCCCTCAGGAACAGCTTCAGGCCAACGTACACCGGGTCTGCATGGCTCTGCTGAAAGATCGCGAGCTGATTCGCTCGCTGTCCGACTCGGGCTACGACATGGTCGCTGTCGCCTTTGACCGCAAGTCGCAGTTCGACTGCCTCTGACACTTTCCAGTCACTGATCCCGTCCCAGAAGGCGCGGAAAGGATTCGAGAGCACTGTTCACGGAATCCAGGTTAAACGCCTCCACGTCCGCCAGCAGTTTCTCTCCATATCGGGTAACCGAGGGCGAACGGAACCGCTTACCCCATTCCAGCACCCGGTTGGCAAAATCCTTCATCTGTTCCGGATCGCCGCTTTCACGTACCGTCTCCCACTCGTCGCCAAAATCCCGTGCAAGTTGCTCCTGCAACCATCCACGCTCCTGCATGCTGAGCGTCTGTGCCAGCAGTCGTTCCGACTCCTGGGGCGTACCATCTTCTTCGGCCTGGGCACCGGTTGCCTCAACCCGAGGAAGCTTGACCGTAAAGGTGGAGCCCGAGCCAGGCTCACTCTCAACCTGTAGTTCACCGCCCATCATGCGCACCAGCTTGCGGCTGATGGCCAGGCCCAGCCCCGTGCCCCCATAGCGCCGTGTGTTCTGCCCTTCCTGCTGCTCAAAGGCGTCGAAGATCTGTTCCTGCTGGTCGGGAGGAATGCCGATGCCGGTATCGGACACCGTCACAACCAACCGGTAAAAGCAGCGACGATCAGCCTCACTGGCCGCCTCTTCGACCGGCTGCTTCTCCGATGACTTCCGCGGTGTGGCCGTGGCGCGGACCGTCACACCACCCTCATGGGTAAACTTGATGGCATTGCCAACAAGATTGAAAAGCACCTGCCGCAGTCGTGTTTCATCCAGCATCATCGCCGCCGGCATCTTGGAGTCAACGCTGACTTCCAGCGAGATACCCTGCTCGGTGGCGCGCAGGTCGAATATGTGGCGTACGTCACTGAGCAGCCGCCGCACCGACACCGCCGAATACTCCAGCCGCATCTTTCCCGCTTCGATGCGGGACAGGTCCAGGATGTCGTTAATCAGCATCAACAGGCTGCGGCTGCCCGCGCGAATGGCATCCAGGTAATTCCGCTGCTGGGGATCCTTGACGGTATTACTGAGCAAGTCGCTGTAGCCAATCACCGCGTTCATCGGCGTGCGGATCTCATGGGACATATTGGCGAGGAATTCGCTTTTCGTCAGGCTGGCCGCCTCAGCTTCCCGCGCCAGGCGTTCCGCCTCCAGTTTGGCCGCCCGAAGCTCGTCTTCGCTGCGGCGCAATGCGTTTTCAGACCGGATTCGCTCGTCCACCTCCCGTGACAGTTTGCGGTTCCAGTACAGGAAGATCAGCACCACCACTAAGGCGATAAGCACGATCCGGCGCACCACGGTGTAGTCCGTTTCCTGCTCGATATCCAGGTGGATCCAGCGATTGTAGATCGACTCGGTCTCGGCCGCGTCCAGACTGCCCAACGCTTTATTGAGGATACGCTGCAGTTCGGGCCGCTCCTTGCTGACGGCAAACCTCAGCTCATACTGGTAAGGCGTAATGCTCGTTATCCGAAGGTTGGACAACCCCAGGCGGGCAACGGTATAGCTGACTGCCGGAATATGAGTCACCATGACGTCGAGGTCGCCGTTGGACAGGGCCAGCAGCCCTTCCTCGATGGACGTCATCGGATACAGATCGAGATTGGGGTGGTTGATCAATAGGTAGTCATGCCCCGCCTGGCGGTTAACCACACCCACCTTTTCGTCTCTCAGCTCCCTCAATTCGCCGATAAAGCGACCGTCGTCACGGATGGCAAGGGCAATGGGAACGGTCAAATAGGCACGGCTGAACAGGAAAGATTCCTCGACCCTTGGGGTTCGGGACATTGCGGGCAGTATATCCACCTCCCCCGAACGCAAAGCGTTTTCCTCATCGGCGCTGTTGTCCATCACCTGACGGCTGAAGCGAATGTTCAGTTGTTCTTCCAGGCGTTTGACCAGATCCGGCACGAGCCCGGCAGACTGACCATTCTGGGTATACTCGAACGGCGGCCAATCCGGCCGGAAGGCCACTCGAAGATTCGGGTTTTGATTGAGAAATGCCCTCTCGTCAACCGACAGGGAAATGGCGGAGGGATCCAGTTCCGGCAACTCGGTCTGCAACCACGACTGGCGGATCGACCGGTGCTCACCGTGGTCAATCGCCAGAACCGCCTGGTTGAGCACCCGATACAACTGGTCGCGCTCCTGGTCATTCTCCTGGTGACTCTCCGCTGCCATTTCCAGCACCACGTCGACCGATTGCTGGTTCAGCAGCGTGGCCACCCCAACCCCATTGACCATGGCAGACTGCAGATAGTCCGACACCACCGGAACCGGGCCCAGAAACGCATCCGCCTGTCCTGACAACACCCTGCCAACGGCTTCGCTGATACTGGAAACCGGCACGGGTGAAAAGCTATCGACAGGGTCAAGCAATGCGAACTGGTTGGGATCGTTGGTGATCAGGGCAATGTTCGCGTCCTCAAGGTCCGAGAGCGTGCGAATGCCTGCATCATCGGCACCAACGAATATGCCATAGGTCAAACTCATCAGCGGCGAGGAAAGCACTACATTGGAAGGAGGGGAACGATGGGCCAGATGGGTACTCAACCGGGCATCCAGGGTCCCATCCTGCAACCATTCACCGAGTTGTTCTTCCGGAGCCGACACCGGCTCAATAGGCACACCAAGCTTCTCTGACAGCCGATTGAGGTAATCAATGAAGATGCCCGCCAGCTCTCCCTCGCCGGTATCAAACACCAGCGGCACCTGACCACTTCGCACCCCGACCCGGAACGAGTCCCTCTCCGCCAGCCAGCGTAGGTCCTCGCTACCCAGCACCGGCGCCGGAGAGGGTTGCGGCGGCTCAGCAGCGGGCACGCCGGGCACCAGAATAGCGGTCAGCAACAGCACAAAATGAAAAACGGACCTCACTGGATATCCTCACCGGTTCGGCTACAGTTCAGGGAACCATACCCGTAAATTCTTCCGATTGCATTCAGCGGGTTACCCGATCTACTCTGATCGTGCCCACAGCGTTTTAAAGCACCGGCTACCTTGGGGAGAACCATAACCATGGATACCAGCAAACACGATTTCAGCACGCTTTTTGAACAACTCGGCATGCCATCCGACAGCGCCAGCATCGAGAATTTTATCGCCCAGCACTCGCCACTGCCCTCGGAAATTGCGTTGCAGGATGCCCCTTTCTGGTCGGAAAGTCAGTCACACTTCCTCGAAGAAGGCCTCGAGGACGACTCCGACTGGGCGGAAATTATCGATGAACTCGATGCCCTGATGAGGCACTGAGTCAGACATCACGCCCTGCAATAAGCACCTGGTCGCGGCCGGAATCCTTGGCGAGGTACAGAGCCTTGTCGGCCCGGTCGAACACATCATCCTCGTCGTCGTCCCCATCAAATTCCGCCAGCCCTGCCGAAAACGTCACCGACACCGGTTCTCCCCGGAAATGGAATGGCAGCTCCGCGATATGCCCGCGCATGCTATCCAATACCGACCGGGCGTTGTCCACATTGGTTTCCGGCAACAGGATCACGAACTCTTCCCCGCCAAAACGGGCGATGAAGTCGGTTGCCCTCAGCCGCTCACGGAGGGCACGGGCAACCAGTTGCAACACGCGATCACCCGCCTTGTGGCCATAGGAATCGTTCACACGCTTGAAAAAATCAATATCAAGCACACAGACCGACAGTGAATGACGATAACGCTGCCAGCGCTGGTACTCGAACGACAGTCGCTCCTGCCAGGCTTCCCGGTTGGGTAATTGGGTCAGGACATCGGTAAGGGCTTTTTCACGTTCCTCCCGGAGTTTTTCCCGGACCTGTTCCGACTGGGCCTCCATCGTCACCAGTTTTTCCTGCATGAGCTCCAGTTGCAGCGACAGGTTACGCTCGCGCTCGGACTCCTGCTCCCGAAACCGCTCGACGGCCCCACTGATCGTCTCGAGGTGCTGGCTCACTGAGTCTTTCAGCCCGTCGAAGTCAACACTGCTTTCCACTTGCTGGCCGAACGACCATAGCTCCTGGCGGATATCGCGATCCAATTCCTGCGAGGCATCCAGTCGCCCGGCCTGGGCATTCGCCTGCTCGGTAAAACACTGGCGCAACGCGTCCAGCCGTTCATCGAGACGCCGAAGGAAGGCCTCAAACTCCCTTTGCCCCCGGGTAACCGCGGCGATTACCAGTTCCGCCACGCTGCTCAGCCCCTCCCGCAGCTCGTCCCAGTTATCGCTGCTCAACAGCGATTCCTGTAGCCGTCGGGCTCTTGCCTCCGACGCAGCCTCCAGTGTCACCTGATCCAGCATATGCCCCAGCAGTTCACCAACCCGGCGCGCAATTTTCAGGCGTTCGCTGTCTTCTGTGCCAGGCATCGCCAGTTCAACGGCAGACGAGGCCAGCGTGTTCTCGGCGGCTTCCGCCAACATCGGCTGGTCGGACGGCTCCTGGCTTCCCCGGCCACCAAACAGCCGGCCAAACCGACTTCGTTTGCGATCCTGCCCGTCACCGCTGCCCAGCCCAGTTTCCAACACCAACGCCAGATCAACCAACCATCCGGTCGCATCGAGCTGAAGGGTTTCCGGTTTCCGGAGTCGTTTCTCCAGGTCTCGAATACGGTCCTTGCCGGATTTGAACATAGGATGGGAGCGCAGTTCCGACAGCAACTGCTCGAATGTGGTTCTCAGCCGGTCCGTGGATTCAGACTTGCGGTCGTCCAGGGCCGCCACCTGACGGTCAATTCTCTCCTGCAAATCCCGCCAGCTGTCTGCGTTGAGAGGGGGCTTTCGTAACTCGTCACGAACCCGTTCCAGCAAACGGTCCAGCTCCGCAGTCTGTCCTTCGGACGCCAGACTGGTACGCACCAGCATACGCTGAAGCAGGTTCCTTTCAGCTTCCCAATGCGATTCACGCTGTTCTGAAGATTCAAGTGCCTGAAGGTACTTATCCTTCCAGGATGGGTCCGATGACATTTAGCGCTCCTGGCCCTTTTACTGGATGCCTGTTCCGTGACGGATGCCTCAACGATGCTCCGTTTCCTGCCTGTTACCACGACGGCGAGCCCTGGGATGGCTCTGATCGTAGACCTTTGCCAGATGCTGGAAGTCCAGATGAGTATAGACCTGGGTCGTCGCGATGTCCGCATGGCCCAGCAACTCCTGCACCGCTCGCAGGTCGCCACTGGACTCCAGCATATGACTGGCGAAGGAATGCCGAAGCAGGTGGGGATGCAGTCTCTGGTCCGCCCCTTTCGATATTCCCCACCGGCTGAGGCGGGACTGGATACTGCGGGTACTGAGCCGATCACCTCGCCGGCTCACATACAGGGCATTCTCTCCGTCTGGCGCCATCGCTCCGCGCACGTCAAGCCACCGAGCCAGTGCCTCCAACGCCCTTCGCCCAACCGGCAGGAGGCGTTCCTTGCGCCCCTTACCCAGCACCCGGACCTCCCCACCCCGAACATCCACGGATTGGAGATCCAGCCCCGCCAGTTCCGACAACCGCAGCCCGGAGGAATACATCAGCTCGAACATGCTCAGGTCGCGAATTTCCAGCGGGTCATCGGGCGTTGCGTCCAGCAGGTGATTGAGCTGGTCCACATCCGCCACCTTCGGTAGACGCCTACCGGACTTCGGAGCCCGGATGTCCAGCGCCGGATTGTCGACCGCCAGGTGTTCCCGTAACAGGTATTCGTAGAACCGGCGGATGGCAGACAGGTGACGGGCAATACTCCGACCGCCCAAACCTTCACGGCTGAGCCGGGCAACGTATCGTCGCAAGTCGTGGCTGGTGACCGACCGCCAGGCCGGTGACGGTAGATGCTCAACCCACACAGCAAAGCGGTTCAGGTCATCGCGATAACTGCCGCAGGTGCGTGGTGAGTGCCGCTTCTCCGACGCCAGATAACGCAGGAACGCGGCCACAGGCTCTGCCAGTGTAGCTGCCGGGCCGGATTCCTCGTCAGCCGGCGACATGGTCAGCGGGACTCCGCGACCACATCGGTGACAGGCAACGTGGCGGCATGCCTTTGCAGGATGGGCGGCAACAGACGGCTCAGGGTGTCGCTTATGTAAGTCAGGAACAGCGATCCCATGCTTTTGTCGAAGTATCCGGATTCGCAGCTGCCCACGGCAAACACCCCGACCAGTTCATTGTTACGCAGTGGCACCAACGCCACGGAGGCAATGGGTTCCTCCCGGTCCGGGAACAGGAAACTGCGCTCGCTCTCACGGAACTGGCCACAAACGGCGCGATCCCCTTCCAGCAAGCCGCCCAGGCGCGCTTTCGCGTCATCCGGCGACACCACGTGCAGGGCGCCTTGCGCTGCTGCCGGCAACTCGCTGTCGGTGAAGAGAATCACCGAGGCCGCATCCAGACCGAAATCACCACGGATACTGTCATCAATCGCGGCGGCCATATCATTCAGGTTGCGGGCCTCGATCACCTGCATCAGCAGGCGCTTGCTCTTTTCGAACAGGCGGTCGTTGTGGCGGGCAATGGACACCAGCTCTACCAGCTCGCGACGCAAGGTGTCGCGCTGTTCGCGAAACAGGTGCACCTGGCGCTCTACCAGCGATATAGCCCGGCCGCTGTCGTGGGGCAGGGTCAGGCTGCGCAGGAGCTCGTCCTGATCAATAAAGAAATCGGGGTTATTCCGCAGATAATCTGCGACGGCTTCCCGGGTGAGCCCTTCGGCCTTCTTGTGGGCCGTTTGTTCTGTCATGCTGCTCTCCTGATGGTCAGGGCCTTGATGTGGCCGGCTGGCGATGGCGATTGTTCTGTCGGTTGGTACCTGATTTTGCATCGCTGTGCCGCGTGCTCTTACGTCGTTTCGGGGGCTGGTCTGCCGGCAGGCGAAGCTGACCCTCGAAAACGCTGGCCGTCGGGCCTTCCATCATAACAGGGGCCCCCTCACCCTGCCATTCGATGACCAGACGCCCGCCTTTCAGCTCGACGTCCACCCGGTTGTCCAGCAACCCTCGCAGGCAGCCGGCGACCACCGCCGCACAGGCGCCACTGCCGCAGGCCATGGTTTCACCGGAACCTCGCTCGAACACCCTCAGGCGAACGCGGGTCCGGTCAATAATCTGCAGGAACCCGATGTTGGCCCGCGCCGGGAACCGCGGATGGCTCTCAAGCCTGGGGCCAAACTCGCCTACCGGGGCGGTATCCACGTCATCCACCAATAGCACCCCATGGGGATTGCCCATGGAGACGGCACTGAGTTCCACGGTATCACCGCCGAGTTCCACCGTGTACACGTCCTTGCGGCGGTCGGCAGCGAACGGGATGGCCGGAGGATTGAGTTCCGGCACCCCCATATCGACGGTGACCATGCCTGCACGTCCGACTCTCAATTCGATAACGCCCTTGGCGGTCTGAACCCGGATCACCTTCTTGTTGGTCAGGCGCTGGTCGCGGACAAAGCGGGCAAAACAGCGGGCCCCGTTGCCGCACTGCTCGACTTCCGAGCCGTCGCTGTTGAATATCCGGTAGCGGAAGTCCACGTCGGGCAGTCCCGGAGGTTCAACCACCAGCAACTGATCGAAGCCAATGCCGAAATTCCGGTCGGCCAGTTCACGGATCATCTCCGGGCGCAGGCGAAAGGGCTGGCTGATGGCGTCCACCACCATAAAGTCGTTCCCAAGACCGTGCATCTTGGTGAAATTAAGCATTGGGCCCTGATTGCGCCGGGACTGACTCATCTCCGCCTCTCCACTCATTCCGGCAAACAGCTTTCTGGGCCGAGCTGTTCTTCCAGGGTTTCCCGCCGACGCACAACGTGCACCTGCTCGCCGTCCACCATTAGTTCCGGTGGGCGGTTACGGGTGTTGTAGTTGGAGCTCATCACAAAACCATAGGCCCCGGCGGACCGAACCGCCAGCAAATCGCCCGCCTGGAGTCTCAGCTTGCGATCCTTGCCGAGGAAATCACCGGTCTCACACACCGGCCCAACCAGATCCCACTCTTTCTCATCGCCGTCGTTGCGGGGCGTTGCCGGGATAATGGATTGCCACGCGCTGTAGAGCGCGGGACGAATCAGATCGTTCATTGCCGCATCTATGATGGCGAAGTTGCGATGTTCAGTGCACTTGAGGAATTCCACCCGCGTCAGCAGGATGCCGGCGTTGGCGGCAATGGACCGTCCCGGTTCCATGATCAGTTCCAGCGAACGGTCACCCAAACGCTCCGCAAGCGCGGTCACATAATCCGAGGGTTGCGGCGGCTGCTCCCGATCGTAGGTGACCCCCAGGCCACCGCCCATGTCCAGATGCCGGATATTAATATTCTTTTTCGCCAGGGTATCGATCAGTTCCAACACCCGGTCCAGCGCATCGAGGAAAGGTGACACCGACGTGAGCTGGGAGCCGATGTGACAATCCACACCCTGTATGTCCAGGTTTGGCATGGCGGCGGCACGCTCATAGACGGCCGGCGCTTCCGCAATGTCGATGCCGAACTTGTTCTCTTTCAATCCGGTGGAGATATACGGATGCGTGCCGGCGTCCACGTCCGGGTTAACACGCAGGGAAACCGGCGCCCTGACACCGAGCTCACCCGCCACTTCGTTCAGGCGATCCAGCTCGGTGTCGGACTCCACATTGAAACAGCGAACACCGGCCTCGAGGGCGCGGCGCATTTCCCAGCGCTGTTTGCCCACCCCGGAAAAGACGGTTTTCGCAGGGTCCCCGCCAGCACGGATCACCCGCTCCAGCTCTCCGGCAGACACAATATCAAATCCGGCGCCGAGTCTTGCCAACACGTTCAGCACGGCGATATTACTGTTGGCCTTGACGGCGTAGCACACCAGGTGTGGCCGACCGGCAAGCGCATCATCATAGGCGCGGTAATGGCGCTCGAGGGTGGCGCGGGAATAGACATAGGCTGGCGTACCAAAACGCCGGGCAATGTCCTCAACCGCCACGTTCTCAGCGAACAATTCACCGCTGCGGTAATTGAAGTGATCCATGGATTTCCTGAGCCTGTTATCGGGGCAGCCTGCCGAACCTAGTGGTCTTCAGCCGGTTCGCTGCTGTCGTGTTCGCTGGATTTCTGGCTGGGTGTGGCCTGCTCGGTTACGGCATCGTCACTGGCAGGTGCCTGACGATACAACGGCCCCTTCTGGCCACACCCAACCAGAAACACGACCATCACCAGCAGGAACATAAGTGTCTGTCCTGGCTTCATGGGTAGCTGCCCCCGTTGTCTGTATGCACGCAGTATACCTGAGTGAGGCCGTGCCCGGCGAGATGCCACCACCCACGATCCGGATACTACAGATGCCGGTTCAGCAAATCTTCCAACTCGGTACGGTAGTAGAGATACTGGATGGTCTGGATATGCTGCTGGTATACCTGTGGATCCAGGTCATGGGGTAGGTGAACATCCGTCAGGTAGACCGGGTAGCGCTCGTCACTTTGGCGGAGCGAACGAATATAGTGGGCCACCGCGGGTATCAGCTGGTCGCCATACTCCTGGACGGTAAATTCCTGGTCGCCGCAGAAAATATCGAAACGCACCTGAGAGTCACCCTCCTGAATACCGATGGCCTGAACATCCAGCCCGGGCAGGCGCACGTTGCTGTCGGCGTCCGGCCGCCTCTCCGCACGCCACTGACTGTCGCGAAGCACCATCTCATAGCACTGGACACCTGCAACATCGGTCACGGCGTCCAGTTGTCGCAACTGCCGGCGCTCATTCAGGTTCTCCAGGAATCGCAGCAAGGGCACCAGCAGGAAGCGACGATTGGTGTAACCCTGCTGCCAGCAGAACACCGATCCCAGTTCATCCACGACCCACACTTTCGCGGTCTCTCCTGTGACCCGGTAGAACACCTGAATGTTATCCGGCTCACTGGCATGGCACACGGCGCGTAATGGCAGGTCATCCAGCAAGGCGTATTGGTCAAACACCACTGGCACGTAGGACTCCTGCGGTTTGGACAGATACGCCATCAGCGCTTCGTTGCTGTCCAGGGCCACGAATCCGGGCTCGGTACCACTGAATTGAAGCAGGAAGAATCGCCGATCCATCTCGATGACGTAACGCAGGGGGTGAGGGCCGACTCCGCCGGCGAAGAAATAACGCATCACGCCCATGAACAGCTCGCGTACGCGGCGGGCTATGGCGGCTCCGTGGCCTGTGCTGTGGCTATGAACCATGATATCCGGCAACCGGTCCGGAGCGTTGGCGACTGATGCCAGCACGTTTTTGAGGCACTGCACCAGCGTGTCTCCGGCAGCGTAGTGCTGCAAACTCACCTCGTGCCAGCTATTGAAGGTGACCTGGTCAATGGTATTCACCAGGTTCTCCCGTCCACCGCTGAAGCCCAGTGAATCGTGACGGGCGCTAAGCTTGTGCAAGCCCCGCTCGGTCAGATAGGCCTGAGGGTCGACCCCGACATTGACAAACAGAAGGTTGCGCAGCGAGTGCACACCCCGGGAAAGCGCCTCCCGGCCAGCCGGCTCCACCGGGAATGGCAGGAACGCACCAAGTGCATCCAGCATTTCCCGCAGTTCTGCCACCGAGGCAATGCTGCTGCCGGCTCGCACATTTAACCGTGTGGCCCGGGTCAGCAAGCCGTTGTAATAGCCCCACACCAACAGTTCAGTGAGATTGCCCGAACGGCGTATGACCGGTTGCCAGAGCGCATCTGACGGGTCCTCAAGATCACGGTATAGCAACCAGCCGTCGTGACCAGCCGAACCACCCTGTTCCGACTGGTGATGGAACGCCAGATTCTCTTCTGCCAGGGAGGGGGCTAGCCCGGGGTTGATCTGCTCCACCTTCCCGGCCTTACGCTGAAAGGCCGCATACAGCTTACGCCCCAGCAGGTTCATATCGTTGCTGCTGATGGCCGCACGGGTACCGTGATGCCTCGCCAGCCGAGACAAAAGGCGGTAGCTGTGGATCAACTCGGCCACCACGACCCGACGAAGGGTGACCACATCCTCTGCGCGCCAGCGGATCCGGTTGTCCAGGTTTTTCAACTCAGTAACCGACCAGCCCCAGGAATCCACCATGGTCTGCAACAGCCTGGCTCTCCAGCCTGAGAGTGTCTGTGCCGAACGGGTAAGCGGCAGGCCCGCCTTGAGATAAAAGCTCTGACGCACCAGGGCCAGGCGCTGGGGGGCACCTTCTTCAAGCAACCACTGCTCCAGGCGTTCGTAAAGCAGTACGTAGGGATCGAGCCGGTCAGGGTTGGTTTCACCGGAATACACCGCCGCCTTGAAGACCCGGGACAACAGTGGCTTCTCATTGCTCTCTTTGCCCTCATTACTACGGGCATAACATTCGATCAGCAGCAACTTAAGGATCGACTTCCAGGGCATGTCGATGCCTTTGTACAACTGCCAGACTCCAGCCCCCAGAAACTCTTCCTGCGGTATCGAGGACACGGGGCCGAAATCAATGTATTCATCGCCCCGGATAAAACGGCAGTCAATCAGCTGCCGGGCACACTCGTCGTAGCGCTGCTCGTCCTCCACGGGGACCAGCCACCACAATGGATAACGGCCGCCAAGATGAATACTCGTGCGGTAGAATTCGTCCAGCAACAAATAGTGCTGCGAACTGCCGCAGTTTTCCCCGGTCACTTCCGCTCGCTGCCTTCCGGCACGCCAGTCGGCGGCGGAAAACACAAACACATGAAGCTCAACCCCCAGGCTCTCGGCCCAGATGGACAGACTCTGAGCCTTACGCTCCAGGCATTGCACGCCCCTTTCCGATAGATCCGGGCGATGACACAGCCAGATATCCAGGTCACTGGCCACAGAATGGCCCAATGTGCCGGGACTGCCCATCAGGAAGAGGGCTTCCAGGTCTGGCTTTCTGCGCCCCTCGTCCTTGAGTGAAAAGGTTCTTGCCAGGCGCCGGGCAGCGTTCAGCGTGGACTCAGGGGGCCGATAGTGGCTCAGTCCGTAGGGGCAATCGCTGTCGAGATAGCCGGGCAAAGCCGGGTGATTAAGATGGAACACCAGTGGCAACACTTCCAGGACCGCCTGTTGCCGATAGGTCAGGGCCGAATGGGCACGATCCCAGCGCTCCCGGTTGACAGCCATGAACCGGTCCCGCAGCCGGCGCAGCGTTTTTCGGTCTATACCCTCGTCAAAGTCCAGGGCAATAGGAGCGGTTTGGTTGGTCAAGGTGACTCCGCGGGAGAGGTTCTTTCCGATACCATTATCAGTATGATGACCGAATCGTGGCAAAATCGGCAAAAAATTAAAAGCGGGAGGACATTAGCACGCTCCCGCCACAACCTGGCTGAGGCTTTTCCGTCGTGAAAGAATTCTTTATCCGTCGAGATCGTTCCGACGCCCCCCAGGGCGCCGAACGTCGAACCCTGATCCGCATCAACGACGACGGCGTGATCCTGTTCGCTGACCATCACGCCGAGGCAGTGCTGGGCTACGACGCCAGCGAACTGGAGGGTCGCAAGGTTCAGTGCATCCTGGCCGCACGCCAGGACGATCCCTTTGCACCGGCCCATCGCCACCGCATTGAAAATGGCGAGTCGATACTGATCACCTTCCGCCACAAGGAAGGCTTTTTCTTCACGGCGGGTCTCAGCCTGCGCATGGACATTCGCGATTCCGACCAGGCAGCCAGTGCGTTTATAAGCCAGCGGGACCATTCCCCCATCGACCACCGCCTGATTCGGCTGACTGAAACTTCGGCCGGCGTTGGCATCTGGGAGCTGGACCTCCACAGCAATGAGCTGATCTGGACGGACGGCATGTATCACCTGTTGGAATTAAGGCCCGGTAGTGAAATCACGCCCGAACAGGCACTTTTCTACTGCCAGTCCAGCCAGGGCAGGATACGCGCCCTGTTCCGTCGCTGCATCCACACCGGGCAGCCCTTCTCCCTGACGCTGGATCTGATAACCGCGCGACAGAACGTTCGCCAAGTGACGTTGACCGGCCGGGCCCTGAAAGCCGGCGAACGGATACAGCGACTGGGGGGAACGCTGGTTGACCACACGCCTGAGCGTAATCATACCCTCGCCCGCCAGCAGGCGGAGCAGATGCTGGGCGCCACTATCAACGCCACCAAAGACCTGGTAGTCGCCGTTGATCGCCAGCTCAACCTGTTGCATTTCAACCGCGCCTTCAGTCGCCAGTTCGAGATTACCTTCGGCCTCCGGCCGGAATCCGGAAGCAACCTGAGTGCCGTATTGCAGGGCTTCCCCAACGAACGACGGCTTATCGAGCGGCTCTGGCACCGCGCCTTCGAACGCGACAGTTTCGTGGTGGAAATGCCCATGGCGCAGCAGCACCGGGAGCTGCCCCTGTACGAAATTCACTATCAACGCCTGACCAATGACCAGGGCGACGTGATTGGCGCCGTTCATGTGGCCCGGGACATCAGCGACCGCCTGCAGAACTCCTCCAGCAGCGAATACCGCGTTCAGCATGATCCGGTCACCGGCCTGATGAACCGAAAAGCCTTCCTGGGCCGCCTGCAACGAACACTGGAACAGAAGCCCCGGCGGGAGGGCAGTGACAGCCTGCTCTATCTCGACCTGGATGGATTTGACCACTTCAATGAGATCGCCGGCAGTGGCACCTGCGACCGTTACCTGCGTGAGCTGGCCGGCAATCTCGGGGTCAAGATCCGACAGCGGGATGCGCTGGCGCGACTGGCCGGCGACACTTTCGCACTGTTGATCGAAAACTGCCCCGAAGCGCGCGCCCGCAAGATTGCCGACAGCGTTCTCGAGCTGATCGGCGGCTTTGTGTTCCACTGGCAGGACAAGCAGTTACAGACAACGGCCAGTGGCGGCCTGCTGTTTCTGGACGACGACGCACCCACCGATTCCGAACAACTGCTGACCCAGGCGGCTGACCTTTGCCACACCGCAAAAACCTCCGGCCGCAACCGGATTCATGCCGCCCGGGCCTTGTCCCTGTCGCTGGACGAGGGCACGGCCAACGAGGTGCTGGCACAAATCCAGCAGGCGCTCGACAGCGGCTACCTGAAGCTTGAATACCAATCGCTGCGCCCCGTGGCCAGCGTTACCTGGGGCGACCACATCGAAATACTGACCCGGATTCCCGGTGAGACGCCGGACAGCCCTCCCCTGACCCCGGACGCTTTCCTGCCCGTTGCCGAACGGTTTGACCTGGCCAAGCGCCTGGATCGCCAGGTGATCCGCCAGACCCTGGCCTGGCTCCAACAGCACCGTCTGCTGGAGCCGCGCCTCAAGTACTGCGGTTTCAACCTGTCCCTTGCCAGCGTACTGGATGACTCGTTTGCGGACTTTATGGAAGCCGCACTGAAAGGATCACCCTTTGCCCCGGAATGCTTCTGCCTGGAGATAAGGGAAGCCCACGCCACCCAGTACCCGGACGATGTCGCGGTGCTGTGCGACAGCCTGCACCGCATTGGCTGCCGGGTAGCGCTGGATGGTGCGGGAGCGTCGGTGGAAAGTTATGGCCTGGCGGCAAAGCTGCCGGTGGACATCATCAAGCTGGACCACAAGATCATGCAGCACCTGAACGACGATCCGGTGCAGCAGGTAATGGTAGAGGCGCTTCATAAAATAGCGGAAGCCTCGGGCAAGGTGACGGTCGCCACCTTCATTGAGAACGACGACACCCTCCGAAAGGTACGAGCCCTTGGCATTCACTACGGCCAGGGCTTTCGCCTCTACCGGCCACGCCCACTGGAGGAGTTGAAACCGGTGGAGGTTACCCTGACCACGGGGAAGATCGGCGGCTAGCTAGAGTGCCTGGCGCGCGCGTGCGACTGCCGCGCGCACCTGCTTCGGCGCAGTGCCGCCAAGGTGATCACGCGCCTGCACGGAGCCTTCCAGCGTCAGCACATCGAACACGTCTTCGCCGATGACGTCGGAGAAGCGGGTGAGCTCTTCCGTGGTCATCTCGGAGAGGTCACGCCCTTCGGCAACGCCAAACGCAACCGCTTTGCCCACAATTTCATGGGCATCGCGGAAAGCCACGCCCTTCTTGACCAGATAGTCCGCCAGATCAGTTGCGGTGGAGAATCCCCGCTTGGCCGCCACGCGCATGTTGTCGGCCCGGGCTTCGATGGCCGGGATCATATCCGCGTAAGCCTTGAGGCAGCCTTTCACGGTGTCCACGGTATCGAACAACGGCTCCTTGTCCTCCTGATTGTCCTTGTTATAGGCCAGCGGCTGGCTCTTCATCAGGGTCAGCAAACTGATCAGGTGGCCGTTCACCCGGCCGGTCTTGCCGCGTACCAGTTCGGGCACGTCCGGATTTTTCTTCTGGGGCATGATGGACGACCCGGTGCAGAAACGGTCCGGCAGGTCGATGAAATCAAACTGGGCAGAGGTCCACAGTACCAGTTCCTCGCTGAAGCGCGACAGGTGGGTCATCAACAGGGCGGCAAAGCTGCAGAATTCGATGGCAAAATCCCGGTCACTCACGGAATCCAGGGAATTCTCACTGGCCCGATCAAAGCCCAGCAGTTTTGCAGTGATACCGCGATCAATCGGATAGGTTGTGCCCGCCAGCGCCGCAGCACCCAGGGGCATCACATTCACACGCTTGCGGCAGTCCTGCAGGCGCTCGGCATCCCGCACCAGCATTTCGTACCAGGCCAACAGGTGATGACCGAAGGTAACCGGCTGAGCGGTCTGCAGGTGGGTGAATCCCGGCATGATAGTCTCGGCCTCGCGCTCGGCCAGATCCAGCAGGCCGGCTTGCAGGCGCCGAAGCTCTTCGGCGATGACATCGATTTCGTCGCGCAGGTAGAGGCGAATATCCGTGGCCACCTGATCGTTGCGGCTGCGACCGGTGTGCAACTTCTTGCCCGTGATGCCAATCCGATCCGTCAGTCGCGCTTCAATGTTCATATGCACGTCTTCCAGACTGACCGACCACTCGAAGGTGCCGGCCTCAATGTCCGCCTTGACGGCTTTCAGGCCGTCAATAATAGTGTCACGCTCTTCCACAGTCAGCACACCCACTTCCGCCAGCATGGTGGCATGGGCAATGGACCCGGTAATATCGTGATGGTACAGGCGCTGATCAAAGCCCACGGAAGCGGTGAAACGCTCCACAAAGGCATCGGTGGGTTCGGTGAAACGACCGCCCCAGGGTTTCTCGGCGCTCTTGTTCTGATCCGTCATGGTCTATCTTTCCTGCTGACAGCCCGGCATCATTCTGCGGGAATGGGTAAATGGAATATCGCAGGATTATAGCATTCCGCGGCACCCAGTTGCCCTCCCCCAAATCAGGAACAGGAATCAGGAACAGGTTCAATGGCCGCAAGACACAACAGGGAACGCCCAGCCCAGGCAGCGGCAGAAAGCGACGCCGACTTCTATGTGCCGGACCTTTGCCGGGTCAGGGCCGTTTTCCTGCTGGTGGTCACCAGTGAACTGCTGGTGCTGGTGCTGTCCATTGTTCAGGCCGAAAGCCACTGGATTGACTGGAACTACTTCGGCCTGCTGTCCCTGTTCGTGCAATGGACGGTGCTGACCAGCGCCGCCCTGATCTGCCCCATGCGGCGCTGGCTCTCACGGCTGACAGTTACCCGTGCCACCACAGTGATTGTTACCATCGTGATGCTGGACGTGCTGGCCTTCAGCCTCTTCGCTGACAGCGTGCTACACCCGCAACCCGGCCTCGAAGCCTGGCAGGGCGTGGCCAAGAAACTGCTGCTGGCGCTGTTGATCACACTGATGGTGCTGCGATACTTCTACCTGCAATTCCAGTGGCAACAACAACGGGAGTCAGAAATGCAGGCCCGGCTGACCGCCCTGCAGGCACGAATCCATCCACACTTCCTGTTCAACAGCATGAACACCATTGCCAGCCTGATCGTTGTTAACCCGGAACGGGCCGAAGACGCCGTGCTGGATCTGTCCGAACTGTTCCGCGCCAGCCTGCGCAACGGTGACCGCCTGATCCCCCTGAGCGCGGAACTGGACCTGTGCAAACGCTACCTGGCCATTGAAAAACTTCGTCTTGAAGACCGGCTGACACTGGAATGGCATATCGAAGATGGACTGGAACAACAGGCCATCCCTCCCCTGACCCTCCAGCCGCTGGTCGAGAACGCCATTTATCACGGCATTCAGCCCCGCCCGAATGGAGGTACCGTAAAGGTTGAGGCCTACCGCAAGGGCCCCTCGGTCTACCTGATGGTGCAGAACCCGCGCCCGGATTCTGACCAGGGCAGCCACGAAGGCAACCGAATGGCGCTGGCCAACATTCAGTCCCGCCTGCACGCCCTGTTCGGTGAACCCGCCGTGCTGAAACACAGCCACCAGAATGATATCTATACTGTCACTCTCCGGCTGCCATGGCAGACAGCGAGTGGCAACGGAAAACCGGCAACAGGGAGCAAGTAGGCAAGCATGGGCGACAACAATCACCGCAGCGTACTGATTGCCGACGACGAACCTCTGGCCAGGGAGCGCATACGCCGACTGGTGGAGGCGTTGCCTGGCTACAATGTCTGTGACGAGGCTGGCGACGGCGACGAAGCACTGGAGAAAACCGCGCGCCTGGCGCCGGACATCCTGCTGCTCGATATCCGCATGCCGGGTACCGATGGCATGGAAGCCGCCCGACGGATGGCTTCGCTGGAGGCCCCTCCGGCCATCATCTTCTGCACCGCTTATGATCATTACGCCATCCAGGCGTTCGATGTACACGCGGTGGCCTACCTGCTCAAACCGGTACGTCGTGAAGCGCTGGCTGACGCCCTCAATCGGGCTGGCCGAGTCAACCGGGTGCAATTACAGGCACTGACTGAAAAGCAATCGGGTACGGATGAACAGCTGGCCATCCGCACCCACCGCGGGACTGAACTGATCGACATCCAGGGCATTCTGTACTGCGAAGCCGATCAGAAATACGTCACCATCCATCATCTGCGCGGCGAAACCGTCACCGATTACACCCTGAAAGAACTGGAAAGCACCTACTCGCAATACCTGCTGCGGATTCACCGACACACACTGGTAGGCGTGCGCTATATCCGAGCGCTGCTGAAGCAGCGGGATGGCCAGAATCTGATTGATCTGACAGACCAGCACGGGCAACTGCCCGTGAGCAGAAGACACGCCGCCTCTGTACGGCAATGGCTAAAGGAGCATCGCCCCGGGTAGCCTGGGCGCTCAACATTCGGCTCCACAATTTGCCTCACAAAGAGTACCCTTGGCGTACCATTTTTCAGATCCGGCAACGTACACCATGTCAAAACGAACCCTTCGCATTGCAACCCGCAGCAGCGCACTGGCGTTGTGGCAGGCGGAATTTATCAAGTCTGAACTGGAGCGGCTCCACGACAACGTGACCGTGGAACTGGTCAAGATCAAAACCCAGGGCGACAAGATCCTGGATGTGCCGCTGGCCAAGATTGGCGGCAAGGGTCTGTTCGTCAAGGAACTGGAAGAGGCCATGCTGGCAGGCAGCGCTGACCTGGCTGTGCACTCCATGAAAGATGTGCCCATGGAGTTTCCGGAAGGGTTGGGGTTGGTAGCCATCTGTGAGCGTGAAGATCCCACCGATGCGTTCGTCAGCAATGACTACGATAACGTGGACGCCCTGCCCTACGGCGCCGTAGTCGGCACTGCCAGCCTGCGCCGGGAAGCCCAGTTGCGCGCCTACCGGCCCGACCTGGAGATCCGCACCCTGCGTGGCAACGTCAACACCCGCCTGGCAAAGCTGGACGCCGGCGACTATCAGGCCATCGTCCTGGCCAGCTCCGGGCTCAAACGCCTCGGTTTCCATGACCGTATACGCTACTGCCTGCCAGACAGCATATCCCTGCCTGCCGTGGGCCAGGGCGCGCTCGGCATCGAATGCCGTCTCGATGATGCCGAACTGATCGCCATGCTGGAGCCCCTGAATCATCGCGACAGCTCGGACCGAGTGAAAGCGGAACGGGCCCTGAACCGGCGCCTGCAGGGCGGCTGTCAGGTACCCATCGCGGCCTACGCGCTGCTGGAAGACGATGACATGCTCTGGCTTCGGGGACTCGTGGGCGCCGTCGACGGCACCCAGGTATTCCGCGTTGAAGGCCGCGCGCCACGCAGCGAAGGCGAGCGCCTTGGACGCGAACTGGCGGAAGACCTACTCGCACTGGGTGCAGACAAGGTACTGGCTGACATCTATGGCCACACCCCAACCTGATTCGCTACCCCTTGAGGGCCGGCGGATACTTATCTGCCGGCCACAACCGGAAGCCGACCGGCTGGCCTCGCGCTTTTGCGATGCCGGCGCCGATGCTCGGGTTATGCCACTCATTGCCCGCGAGCCGCTCCCGGAAGACCCGGCAACCCGCACGCTGATCCTCAACCTCGACGAGTTCGCCCACGTTATCGCCGTCAGCCCCTATGCCGCCGCCCTGCTGCTGGACTGGCTGGACGAGTGGTGGCCCCAGGCACCCACCGGCATCCGCTGGTATGGTGTTGGGGCCGGAACCGCCACGGTGCTGAGCAACTACGGCCTGGAAACACGGCAACCGGAAACCGGCCACACCAGTGAAGATTTGCTACAGTTGCCAGAGCTGGCCACACTGGAGCACGAAAAGGTTCTTGTGGTGCGCGGGCAGGAAGGCCGGGAACTGATCCCGCAAACCCTGGAACGCAGAGGCGCGCGAGTCACCGTGCTGCCCCTTTATCGCCGCTTCTGTCCCGACTATGATAAAGCGACGCTGAACGCGATGCTGAACAACTTTTCCCCCGAGGCCATCGTCACACTGTCGGGAGAAACATTGAACAATCTCATCGCACTCAGTGACAATACCGGCCATAATCTTGAAAACACTTTACTGGTTGTCCCCGTTGAGCGGATTGCCGAACAAGCACGTCTGGCCGGCCTCCGGCGAACGTGTATACCAGGAAGCCTTGCCGATAGCTCGATTGTGGCTGCAGTTGCAGAACAACTTGCCAGCCTGGACGGAGGCTCCGGAAACACCAAGTAAGGATGCCCGTGACAGAATCAAACGCACAACTGCCTGCCCCGATCAAAAAGCATCAGCAAACACGGCAAAAACTGTGGCCCCTCTGGATCATTACACTACTGGCGCTCGCCCTGGCCGTTGTCCTGGCTCTCTGGAGCTGGCAGCAATGGAACAACTATCAGGCACTGCAACAGTCCATCACCGATCTGGAGAGTGACACCGAGCAACTGGACCGGATGTACGGCCAGACCGGCAGTGAGCAGAGCCGTCGCCTGCAGGCGCTGGAAGACAAGCTGTCTGAACAGCGTGAACTGATCGCGACCCAGCAACGGCAGATCGACCACAACGCCCGTGAACTGCTCGAGGCCGGAAACCGCACTCGTACCGACTGGCTACTGGCCGAGGCGGAATATCTGCTGAGGGTGGCCAACCAGAGGCTCATGATCGAAAAGGACATTCGCGGAGCCTTGGCGGCACTGGAATCCGGTGATGAAGTTCTGGCGGAATCAGACGATATCGGCGTTTACCCGGTTCGCCAGCAACTGGCCAAGGAAATCCTGGCGCTCAAGGGCATTGTCGATGTCGACCGCACCGGGCTCTACCTGAAACTGGAAGCGGCCATCGACAGCATCCACCAACTGACAGACAGTGCACTGATTCATGATCGCGCCCCAGGATTTGTCAGTGCCGGCGAAAACCCGGAAGCCGATGCTTCCGGGCAGGGCCTGGTTGCCGAGGGATGGCACAAGGTCAAGCAAACCCTGTCTCAGGTGGTTGTGGTCCGCAGGCTCGATGAGCCGGTCAAACCCCTGCTGTCTCCGGAGCAAAGCGCCTATGCCCGGCTCAATCTGCAGTTGATGCTGGAAGAAGCCGAGCTGGCCGTACTTCGCGGTCATCAACAGCTCTACTCACGCTCCCTGACCAAAGCCAGCAATGCCATCAATAACTGGTACGACAGCAGCAACACCCGCATCATCGCGCTCTCCCAGACCCTGGAGGAACTCTCCCAAAAGAACGTTGACCCGGAACTGCCAGACATCAGCCGCTCGCTGGAATTGCTCAAGGCACGACTGGCCGGTCGACTGGACAACGGAGAGGCCGAAAAGAATGGCAGTAACGGTGAACAGGGAGACGCATCATGATCCGCATTTTGCTGATCATCCTGGTCGCCTTACTGCTGGGCACCGGGCTTGCGCTGGGGTTGCAGTACGACCTTGGCTACATCCGCATCAGCCTGGGCAACTATCTGATAGAAACCAATTTCTGGATTGGTCTGGCGTTGCTGGTACTGCTGGTGGCAGCCTCCGTGCTAACCATCAGCCTGTTCCGGCGACTGCGCCATGGCACCGGCATGGTCGCCGGCTGGCTGGCCCGCAGCAATGAACGCCGGGCCCGGCGCCGAACCACTCAGGGGCTGCTGGCCCTGGCGGAGGGTAACTGGCCACGTGCCCGCAAGCTGCTCACTTCTTCAGCAGAGCATGCGGACACGCCACTGATCAACTACCTGGCAGCGGCCCAGGCCTCGTTTGAATCCGGCGATCACGAGGCCGTTGACGAACTGCTGCGCAAGGCCTTTGAAAGCACCCCGGGCTCCGACATGGCGGTGGGTATCACCCAGGCCCAACTGCAACTGGCCGGCAACCGACTGGAGCAGGCCCTGGCAACTCTGGTGCGGCTGCGCAAGCAGGCGCCCCACCATCCGTTTGTACTCAAGTTGCTGAAAAACACCTATGTGCGCCTGGAAGACTGGCGTGAGCTGTCCCGCCTGTTGCCGGAAATCCGCAAGCGCAACCTGATGGAGAGTGAAGAACAGGGCGACCTGGAACGCCTGGTTTGGCAAAACCTTCTGCAGCGTGCCGCGGAGGAGTGCCGCCGCCACTCGGGTGAGCCTTCGGCGTCCCTTGAGCCTCTCACCAAACTTTGGGATGAGCTGCCAGGGTTTCTCCGCCGTGACGAGCACACCATTCGGGAGTATGCCCGGCTGCTTGCCGATCTGGGCGACGAAGCCCAGGCTGAAACCCTGCTAAGGAAAGTCCTGCGCAATCACTGGGGTGATGAACTGGTCAATCTGTATGGCCGCGTAAAAGGCCTGAAGCCGGATGAGCAGTTGCTGGTAGCGGAGCAGTGGCTGAAGGATCGTCCCAACAATGCAGAGCTGCTGTTGGCACTCGGCCGTCTGAGCCTGCGCAACGAGCTCTGGGGCAAGGCGCGGGAGTATTTCGAAACCAGCCTTCGGCTACGCCGCAGCCGTGAAACCATGGCCGAGCTGAGCCGCCTGAATGCTCACATGGGCGAGGGTGAGAACAGTGTGAAGCTGTTGATGCAGGGGCTGGTGAAGGACAGTGGATTGCCGGATTTGCCGATGCCCAAGGCCTGAGGGGCTGGCCCCGGGTCTCAACCTCTCGGGGCGTATTCCAGTACATCGGAGAAAAATGCTTCCTGCGGCAACCCTACCTCCAGTAACGCATCCATCAAGGTATAGACCATCGTCGGCGAGCCGCTGGCGTGAACTTCCACGTTACTCCAGTCCATGCCCGACGCCAGCACGGTTCGCACCAGCTGGTCGTGGTGGCCACTCCACTCGTTGTCTTCGTCATCCCCTACCACGGGCAGGAAGGTAAAGGGCGGCCACTCTTCCTGCCACTGCTGGGCCAGGGATCGCAGGTACATATCCTCGTGGCGGCGAACGCCCCAGTAGAACTTCACAGGCTTGTCGTAAGACGTTTTCCGCAGGTAGTCCACCAGGCTCTTCATTTGGGCAAACCCCGTTCCGGCGGCGACCAGCAACAGCGGTTTGTCCGGCGCGGACGCCAGGCACGCGCGGCCGTGGGGTAATTCAACGGTCACCTCTCCGCCAGAGGTCAATGCATCAATCACTTTCTGTGCAGACACCCACTCCGGTGTCGCCTGAATGTGCAGCTCAATCAATTCTTCAGACGGACTGCTGGCGATGGAAAAATAGCAGGGGTCGGTATCCGGCAGATTCACGGACAGGTACTGGCCGGCGTGAAACGACAGTTCCCGGCGACGGGGCAGTTGCAGTTCCACACGGTAAACATCGTGGCTGATGGAACGAACGTCCACCACCTTTGCCTGGAACTTGCGAGGCTGGTTGTCTCCGGCTGCCATAACGGCGTCTATCTCCAGTTCAAGGTCACTGAGCGCCAGGGTGCGACACATCATCAGTCGCCCGGTGACCGGAATTGTGTGTTGATTGCGGGTATTCAGGGCCTCGCCACTGACCAGGCGAGCCTCACAGAGCTCGCACACGCCATTGCGACAGGCGGCGGGAACCGCAATGCCCGCCCTGCCGGCTGCCGTAAGCAGCGTCTCGTCGGCGGCTGCGGTAAAGGACAATACCGCCGGCACGAGTTGAATACGACATTCACGGCTGGCCATATCAATCGGGGCGATCGGATGAAACTTCAATCCCCAGGCTGTCCCAGATGTCGTCCACACGCCTTTTGACGTCGTCGGACATGGTGATGGGCGTGCCCCACTCCCGATCGGTTTCGCCCGGCCACTTGCTGGTGGCGTCCATCCCCATTTTCGAGCCCAGCCCGGACACCGGCGAAGCGAAGTCCAGGTAGTCGATGGGGGTGCTCTCAACCAGCGTGGTATCCCTGGATGGATCCATGCGGGTGGTCATGGCCCAGATCACGTCTTTCCAGTCCCGGGCGTTTACGTCGTCGTCGGTAACGATCACAAACTTGGTGTACATGAACTGCCGCAGGAATGACCATACTCCCATCATCACCCGTTTGGCATGGCCGGGGTACTGTTTCTTCATGGTCACCACTGCAAGACGGTAGGAGCACCCCTCGGGAGGCAGGTAAAAATCCACAATCTCGGGGAACTGCTTCTGCAGGATGGGAATGAAGACTTCGTTCAGTGCCACACCCAGAATGGCGGGCTCATCGGGTGGGCGGCCAGTGTAGGTACTGTGGTAAATCGGGTCCTTGCGGTGCGTCACCCGCTCCACGGTGAACACCGGGAATTCATCCACTTCGTTGTAATAACCGGTATGGTCCCCGAACGGGCCTTCCGGCGCTACGTCGTCCGGATAGATGAACCCTTCCAGCACAATCTCGGCACTGGCCGGCACCTGCAGATCGCTGAGACCACACTGCACCAATTCGGTTCTTCCGCCGCGGAGCAGGCCAGCAAAGGCGTATTCCGATAACGAATCCGGCACCGGCGTCACCGCACCCAGGATGGTCGCCGGGTCCGCCCCAAGGGCGACGGCCACAGGATAGGGTTTACCCGGGTTGGCTTTCTGGAACTCCTGAAAATCCAGCGCACCTCCACGATGGCTCAGCCAGCGCATGATCAGCCGGTTACGGCCAATGACCTGTTGCCGGTAAATACCAAGATTCTGGCGTTCTTTATGGGGCCCACGGGTTATCACCAACGGCCAGGTCACCAAAGGCCCCGCGTCCCCGGGCCAGCAGTGCTGAACCGGTATCTGTTACAGATCCACCTGGTCCTTTTCGATCACCACGTCCTGGCAGGGCGCCGAGCGAAGCACTTTGGGGCTCATACGCATCACCTGCCTGAACAGCGGCAGTTTCTCGATGGCGTCTTTGAAGCCCTTGGGAGGATCGGGCTCTTTCAGGAAGGCGAGCAGCTTGCCGATGTCCCGCAGCGCGGTCACGCTGTCTTGCCCCATGCCCATGGCCACGCGTTTCGGCGTACCAAACAGGTTGGCCAGCACGGGCATGTCGTAGCCTTTGGGGTTCTCGAACAACAACGCGGGGCCACCTGCCCGCAGCGTGCGGTCGCAGATCTCGGTCATTTCCAGGTGGGGATCGACTTCCACTGAAATACGCTTCAGCTCTCCCAGCTTTTCAAGCTGGCCTATGAAGTCTCTCAGGTCGTTGTATTTCATCGGCTACTCCGGTTGATTCCGGCATTGTACGCGAATTCTTCGGTTTTGGTTCGGCTCTGGCCTAGGTTTCAGCTTTGGTGCGGGAACAGGAGATGGGGAGACGTGCGCGCGAGAAGTCTGGTCGGTAACGCCGGGGATCGCCTCCCCGGACCGTGCATTGCCAGGGATGGCAATGCCGAGCCCCCATGGATAGGTTCACGGCGTGTCCGGGGAGGCGATCCCCGGCGTTACCAGCCCCCAAGCTCAGTGCGCAAAGAGGGCCCGAACCGAAACCAAAACTTAACGACGCTTCATCGACTGGAAGAATTCGTCGTTGGTCTTGGTTTCACGCAGCTTGTCCAGCAGGAACTCAATGGCACCGGTATCGTCGTCCATGGAGTGCAGCAGCTTGCGCAGAATCCAGATGCGCTGGATATCCGCCTCGCTCATCAGCAGGTCCTCACGGCGGGTGCCAGAGCTGCGAATATTGATGGCGGGATAGGTGCGCTTCTCGGCAATCTTGCGATCCAGATGGATCTCCATGTTACCGGTTCCCTTGAACTCCTCATAGATGACTTCATCCATCTTGGAGCCAGTGTTGACCAGCGCGGTGGCAAGAATGGTCAGGCTGCCGCCCTCTTCCACGTTACGGGCCGCACCAAAGAAACGCTTGGGCTTCTCAAGGGCGTGGGCGTCCACACCACCGGTCAGTACCTTGCCGGAGGATGGAATCACCGTGTTGTAGGCACGGGCCAGACGGGTGATGGAATCCAGCAGAATCACCACGTCCTTCTTGTGCTCGACCAAACGCTTGGCCTTTTCGATGACCATCTCGGCCACCTGCACATGACGGGCCGGGGGCTCATCGAAGGTGGATGCGATTACTTCACCACGCACGGTGCGCTGCATCTCGGTTACTTCTTCCGGACGCTCGTCAATCAGCAGCACCATCACATGGCACTCTGGATTGTTACGGGTGATGGACTGGGCGATGCTTTGCATCAGCAGCGTCTTACCGGCTTTGGGCGGAGACACGATCAGGCCGCGCTGGCCCTTGCCGATGGGCGCAACCAGATCCAGAACCCGTGAGGACAGATCCTCGGTGCTGCCATTACCGGCTTCAAGCATCAGGCGCTCGTCCGGGAACAGCGGTGTCAGGTTCTCGAACAGGATCTTGTTTCGGGCGTTGTCCGGCTTGTCGAAGTTAATCTCGTTAACTTTCAGCAGGGCAAAGTAACGCTCGCCGTCTTTCGGCGGGCGTATCTTGCCGGCAACGGTGTCACCGGTCCGCAGGTTAAAACGGCGAATCTGGCTTGGCGACACGTAGATGTCGTCAGGACCGGCAAGGTATGAGGCGTCGGCGGAACGGAGGAAGCCGAAACCGTCCTGCAGAATTTCCAGTACGCCGTCACCATAAATGTCTTCGCCGCTTTTAGCATGCTTCTTCAGGATCGTGAAGATGACATCCTGCTTGCGCGAGCGAGCCAGGTTATCGAGGCCCATCTCTTGCGCAATATCGAGCAATTCGGGCATGGAGTTCTGCTTGAGTTCAGTAAGGTTCATAGGTTGTTAGATAGTCAGGAATGGAAGTAAACGAATATTGAAATGAAAGGGGTGCCCCTAAACGGATTGATCGGATATACGTTGAACTTGGTGCTGGCCAGATGGAGCAACCGGTGTAGATGGAGTCCGGAAAGGTACTGAAGCCAGAGACAGGAAGAACAACCGTTCGCCGGGCAAGAGCGATCATCAGCCACCTTGCGTACCAATGTCAAGTAATGTCGCGCATTTTTGAACCAATTTCTCCTTAAGGGGTCGCCCATAGCCTCCGCGAATGCCCCGCATCCCTCTGATAGGTGTCTCCCCTTCCATTCATCATTCCCAATAGAGATACTGTTAGACAGACCTATAAAAACTTTGGAGAGCATCCATGAGTATCGACGCCACCGTCGAAATGAAACCCCTGAGTATCGCCCTGCTGACGGTATCCGACAGCCGGGGTGAAGCGGAAGACTCATCAGGAAAGTTCCTGGAGAACAGCATCATTGAAGCGGGCCACCGACTGGTTGCCCGACGCATCCTGCCGGACGATGTCTATCTTATACGGGCGCTGATGTCCGGCTGGATCGCCGACCCGGAGATCAACGTGGTGATCATCACCGGCGGCACCGGCTTCCATGAGCGCGATAGTACGCCAGAAGCGGTCTCCCCATTGCTGGACAAGGCCATCGATGGCTTCGGTGAGGAGTTCCGCCGGCTTTCCGCCAGCGAGATTGGCTCTTCCACGATTCAGTCCCGAGCCTTTGGCGGATTGGCCAATCACACGGTGATTTTCTGCCTGCCCGGCTCAACAAGTGCCTGCCGCACGGGCTGGAACGGCATTCTCGTCAGTCAGTTGGACAGTCGCCACGGCCCCTGCAACTTCTCAGACCTGGCCCTCGGCAAACCGGACAAGCCTCTCAGCCGGATCGACCAGGTTATTGGCGAGCGCTCGGAGCGATAATCCATGGCAAGCTCTGACCTGACTCCCGTTGAAGAAGCCATTGACCATCTGGTTACCCGGGCGCGTCCGATCACGCGCTCGCAAACCGTGGCACTGACAAACAGTCTGGACCGGGTTCTGGCCCGGGACTACACAGTTCCGGCGGATGTACCACCAGCGGATAACAGCGCCGTCGACGGTTACGCCGTGCGTGCCGGGGATCTTGCTGGCGGGGAACCACTACCGGTGTCCGGGCGCACAGCTGCCGGTGAAGAACGCCTGACCCTCAAGCCGGGAACGGCCGTGCGTCTTTTCACCGGTTCGGAAATCCCCTCAGGCGCGGACGCGGTCATCATGCAGGAACGGGTCAGCGTTTGCGGCGACGGTATTACCGTCAATGGGCTTGTCAGTGAAGGCCAGAATATCCGTCGCCGTGGCCAGGATCTGGCTCAGGGCGAGCTGGCATTGGCGGCGGGCACCAGGATCCGCCCCCAGGAAATGGGCCTGCTGGGCTCCATTGGCGCGGCAGACGTTGCCGTGTACGCAAAACTGAAAGTCGCCGTTCTCACAACCGGTGACGAGTTGGTGGATCCCGGACAACCACTGGGGCCTGGACAGATCTATAACAGCAATCGCTACACCCTGCTGGGATTACTGGCGAAAGCAGGCTGCGAGGTGGTGCTCTGTGAGGCCCTGAAGGACGCCCGGGACGCGACCCGCAAGACTCTTGAGCGGGCCGCAACCGAGGCCGACCTGATCATCACCAGCGGCGGCGTGTCGGTGGGCGAGGAAGACCATGTTCGGGCGGTGCTGGAGGAATCAGGCAACCTGTCCCTGTGGCGGCTTGCCAGCAAACCAGGAAAACCAATGGCCTTCGGTACGATTGGCGACACGCCGGTGCTGGGTCTGCCCGGCAACCCGGTGGCCGTGCTGGTCAGCTTTATGGTGATGGGCATGCCGTTTATCCGCGCCTGCCAGGGCCGAACGGGGGTTGCTGGTGGCGGCGAACGGATCCCGGCCGGGTTTTCGACGGAGAAGCCCTCAATTCGTCGACAATACGTCCGTGCCCGCAAGAGCATTGGCGATGACGGCCTGGTAATCACGGCCTATCCCAACCAGAGCTCCGGCGTCCTGAGCTCTGCCTGCTGGGCTGAGGGATTGGCTGTGGTACCTGAGAACACGACCATTAACCTCGGTGACCCTGTTACCTATTACTCGTTTGCGGAGCTGCTGGAATGACCATGGCTACGGATAACTCTATTACGGTGAAGTTCTTTGCCCGCCTGAGGGAGGAACTGGATACAAGCACGCTGACGGTTGAGGCCCAACCCGGGCTGACTGCCGGTCAACTGCTGCACAGCCTTGCTTCTAAAGGGGGGAACTGGGCCCAGCTGGACGGCGCGCAACCGGTGATGATTGCGGTCAATCAGGTAATGACCAAGCCTGACAGGGCGCTACAGCCCGGTGATGAAGTGGCCTTTTTTCCGCCAGTGACAGGAGGTTGATGTGATCCGCGTCCAGCAACAGGATTTTGACCCGACTGAAGAGTACCGTGCCCTTCGGAACAGCGGTTCCGGCACCGGGGCCATCGCGACGTTTACCGGACTCGTTCGGGACAGTGGTGACCTGAGCGGTGTGACGGGGCTGTTTCTGGAGCACTATCCGGGGATGACAGAGCAGGTCATCGAGGGACTGGTTCATGAAGCCTCACAACGCTGGGATGTGCGGGACGCGCGGATTATTCATCGGGTGGGATCGCTGGCATTGTCTGATCAGATTGTGTTTGTGGGGGTGTGCAGTGCCCATCGCGGTGATGCGTTTGCGGCCTGTGAGTTCATCATGGATGCACTAAAGACGTCGGCGCCGTTCTGGAAGAAGGAGATCACGGGCGACAAGGAGCACTGGGTTGAGCAGAAGGCTGCTGATCTGGACCGGACTCAGAGTTGGGATTAACTCCGAAACTTTGTGGCCAGACGGCGAGCAATTCCGAGCACCCCTTCCGAAAAACGCTTTGAATACGTCCGTGTACGCTTGGGCTCCGCCATCCATGGCTCCGCACATTTTCGGAAGGGGTGCTCGGCATTGCTCGCCTGATTGGTTCCTTGCCTGGCAATAAAAAACCGCCCGTGAGCGTTTGCTCAGGGGCGGTTTTGGCCAACAGCAGCTATCAGAGGTTGCTGTCGAGGAACGCGGCCAGTTGTGACTTGGACAGTGCGCCCACTTTGGTCGCGTCCACGTTGCCGTTCTTGAACAGCATCAGGGTGGGGATGCCGCGGATGTTGAATTTGGGCGGGGTCTGCTCGTTTTCGTCGATGTTCAGTTTGCAGACTTTCAGCTTGCCTTCGTACTCTTCAGCCATTTCTTCCAGGACTGGCGCGATCATCTTGCATGGGCCGCACCATTCTGCCCAGTAGTCGACCAGTACCGGTACGTCTGACTGCAGTACATCCTGCTCAAAAGAGGCATCTGTAACGTTTACAATATTTCCGCTCATTTCAGTTTCCCGATTCGTGCACCCACCAGCGGCTCTGGCCGCCTGAATGATGCTGTTGACTGTTCTGACAGCTGCCGCAAAAGGCTTGGGGCAACCGATTTCCTAAATTATTGTAAGCCTTACTTTACGCGATTGGTCAGGCGTATGTGAAGCGCTTCGTTCCACCCCGGCACTTCGGATTACCCTCATCCTGAGCAATACCGCCCCATTGCGTTACACCGCATATCGCTTATAGTAATCCCCAGGCATGGTGGTTATACGTCCACTTTCGCCCTGATAACAATGGTTACATGAACGCTGCCGTGTTTCCGGCATGCAGTCTTTCAAGCTCCCTTCCCTCTACTTAGGGCCTGGCAGAAGGAATTCAATGCACGTGACGGCCAACTCTTCCGCCACCCCGCCAGAACTGCTCGCTGCGATCGATATGGGCTCCAACAGTTTCCACATGGTGGTCGCCCGCCTGGTTCACGGTGAGATCCGCACCCTGGAGAAGATGGGGGAGAAGGTACAGCTCGGTGCCGGGCTGGACAGTCATAACCGCCTGACCGAAGACGCCCAGGAACGTGCCCTGGCCTGCCTTAGCCGTTTTGCCCAGAGGCTTCAGGGCATGCCGCCGGAGGCGGTTCAGGTGGTGGGCACCAACGCGTTGCGGGTGGCGCGCAACGCCCATGAATTCATGGCCAGGGCGGAAGAGGTGCTGGGGTACCCAGTGGAGATCATCGCTGGCCGGGAGGAGGCCCGCCTGATTTACCTGGGCGTGTCACACACCCTGTCGGATGACAGTGGCCGGCGACTGGTGATTGATATCGGGGGCGGCAGTACCGAGTTTATCATCGGAGAGCGCTTCGAGCCCCAGGAGCTCGAAAGTCTGCACATGGGCTGCGTGTCGTTCCGCAACCGATACTTTCCGGACGGCAAGATCACCCGCAAGCAAATGGATAAGGCCGTTACCCACGCCGAACAGGAACTGCTCAACATCCGTCAGCATTTCCGCAACAAGGGTTGGCAAAGCGCTGTAGGGTCATCCGGCTCGATCAAGGCGATTGCCAGCGTGTTGACCAGCCTCAGGATCACGGATGGCACCATCACCCTGGACGCGATGATGGAACTCAGGACCCGGCTGGTCGACATGGGCAAGGCTGAGAAACTCGGCGACCTGGGCGTCCGCGCCGATCGCCAAAGTATCTTCCCGGCGGGGTTTGCGATTTTGATGGGCGCGTTCCAGTCGCTGCGGATAACCGAAATGACGTTCGCTGATGGCGCCCTGAGGGAAGGCCTGCTGTACGACATCGCCGGCCGGATTCAGCACGAGGATGTAAGGGTACGAACGATTCAGGCCCTGCAGGAACGCTATCACGTAGACCAGGAACACGGCAGCGCGGTGGAACACACCGCCATCGCGGCCTGGAGACAGGTGGCGAGCACCTGGGAGCTGAACACAGCAGTTGATGAAGAAGTGCTGCGCTGGGCCTGCCGGCTGCATGAAATCGGCCTGACCATTTCACACAGCCAGTACCATAAGCACGGCGCCTACCTGTTGCGGTATTCCGACCTACCCGGCTTCAGTCAACAGTTTCAGCGCGATCTGGCAACCCTGGTTCGTGGGCACCGGCGCAAGTTCTCTTCCGCCATTTTCGACGGGCTGAACCCCGAGGACATTCCCCGTCTACGCTACCTGTGCGTGCTGGTTCGACTGGCAGTGCTATTGCAGCATCCGCGGAATCATGAGCAGCCGCCCGAATTCCGCCTGCACCCGTCCACCAATGGTCTGGCCGTGGAATTCACTGAAGGGTGGCTGGATGAACGCCCGCTAACCCTGGCCGATCTTGAAAACGAACGGGATTACCTGGCCAAACAGGATTTCACCCTGGAGGTGAAATTCTAGGGCGTTAGCTCGGCCTCAAGGCTCTCGACCGTTTCGCTGATTTCAAGCCATTCGGCTTCTACCTCTGCCAGACGACTCTTTGCGGCGGCCTGTTGCCCCAAAAGCTCCTTTAGCTTCTGCTTGCCCTGATCGGCATAGAGCTCCGGCTCTGAAAGGCTCTGCTCCAGTGTCACCAGCGTGGACTGGAGCTGATCCATCTCTTTCTCCAGAGCCCCCTGTTGCTTGCGATAGGGGCTAAGTTTCTGACGAATGGCCGCCTCCGCCCGCTTGCGGGCCTTGCGATCTTCGGCGTTCTCACCCGCACCACTATCCGCAGCCAATGCGTTACCGCCTGCGGCCTGGGCCTCACTACTCTCCCGGCGTGGAGCTTCGGTTTCGTCCTTGCGACGGTCCGCCAGCCAGCGTTCATAGTCTTCCAGGTCGCCTTCGTATTCCGTAACCCGACCCTCGTTCACCAGCCAGAAGTCATCAACCGTGTTACGCAGCAGGTGACGATCATGGGAAACCACCACAATCGCCCCCTCAAAGTTTTGCAGCGCCATGGTCAGGGCCTGACGCATTTCCAGGTCCAGATGGTTGGTGGGCTCGTCCAGCAGCAACAGGTTGGGCTTTTGCCAGGCAATCACCGCCAGCGCCACACGGGCCTTTTCACCACCGGAGAATGAGCGAATAGCACTCAAGGCCTCGTCGCCGTGGAAGTCAAAGCCTCCCAAAAAATTACGGACACTTTGCTCGGAGGCTTTCGGGGCCAGCCGCTGCAGGTGCAGGAACGGGCTTGCGTCCAGGTCCAGCGACTCCAACTGATGCTGGGCAAAATAACCGATCGCCACGTGCTCTCCCGTGGTCCGCTCACCCCGCAACAGGGTGCTTTGCCCCCGCAGGGCATCCATCAACGTGGACTTGCCCGCACCATTGGGGCCCAAGAGACCAATACGACTGCCCGGCAGCAGTGACAGGTTGATGCCTTCGAGTACAACGGCGTCGCCATAACCCGCCGCGCCGTTACGAATCGACATCAGCGGATTGGACACTTTATCGGCTACCGGAAACTCGAAACTGAACGGGGAATCCACATGGGCCGGAGCAATCTTTTCCATGCGCTCCAGCGCTTTGACCCGGCTCTGGGCCTGGCGGGCTTTGGTGGCTTTTGCTTTAAAACGATCGATGAAACGCTGGATCTCGGCAATTCTTGCCTGCTGGCGCTCATACCCGGCCTGCTGCTGGGCAATGCGCTCACTGCGCTGGGTTTCAAATGATGAGTAATTACCCGTATACAGGTCCAGCCGCCGCTGGTCGAAATGCACCAGGTGAGTCGCCACACGGTCCATGAAGTCCCGGTCGTGGGAAATGAACAGCAGGGTGCCCTCGTACCGCCGCAGCCAGTTCTCAAGCCAAAGACAGGCGTCCAGGTCCAGGTGGTTGGTGGGCTCGTCCAACAACAACAGGTCGGACGGGCGCATCAACGCCTGGGCCAGGTTGAGGCGTATCCGCCAGCCGCCGGAAAACGAAGACACTGGCCGATCAGCGTCGGCATCCGAAAACCCCAGACCTCTCAGCAACGCTTCCGCGCGGCGAGGCGCGGACCAGGCTTCATGGATGTCGAGCTCGCCATGAATACGGGCAATGCGGTGATCGTCACCCCGCTCTTCGGCGTCAGCCAATTCTGACCCCATGCGTCGCAGATCATAGTCGCCATCCAGCACAAAATCCCGGGCTGTGCGGGACGAGGCGGCCACTTCCTGAGCCATGTGAGCAATTCGGCACCCTCCGGGCAAAGACGCACTGCCCTGCTCCGGCGCCAGCTGCCCCAGCAATAACTGGAACAAACTGGACTTGCCAGCGCCATTGGCACCCACTATCGCTACCCGTTGGCCGGGCTGGATGGTCAGGTTGACGGCTTCTAGCAACCAGACGCCACCTCGTTGTAAACTGAGATCGGTTATCGTAAGCATAACGTAATGGTATCAAGGAACGTTTGATAAGGAACCGGCCTGGCCCCTATGGCGTGTAGCGGTAGCAAGATACCTGAGGATGCAGATCCGGAAAACCCATTGTGGCGGTTTGCCTGCCGTTTCTGGGAGTCCTCTGCAGCACGGGAGGCGTGCCTCGGCCTGCAGGACCGTGGCTGGAGCGTTACCCGGATTCTCTGCGCAACGTGGCTGGCCACATCAGGCAAGGCGCTTTCCGGCACTGAGAGCGCGCAGGTAACCGCATGGCGGCGCCACGTTACGGAGCCGCTCCGATCATCGAAGAAATACATTACGAAAAATAATCCCCGCACTGCTATTGTAAGAGAGTGCATTTCTCGTAGCGAACTTGAAGCGGAGCGGGTGGAACTGGCGCTGGCTTATCAGGCCCTGGTTTCCGACAATTATACAGGCAGCGGTGAGATCCCATTGGCCAATCTGGCCCTTAACAACTTGCTCGCCGCGGCACCGGAGAAGACAATGGATAACGAGACCGGCAGCTTGCTGGACACACTGACCAGAGAACTGTCGACACTCGTCGAAGGAGATAACAAGCCATGTTGATGAAATGGCTAATCCGGCTGGCGTTTCCCGCACTTGGCGTTTTAATGGCGCTGATGTTTTTCGGCCTGAATGACCCCGCCGAAACCACCAGCAAACCCGCAAAGGCCGAAACCAACGCGGAAATTCCCGCGTTTGAGGGCCTGGTTCCCTCACCGGTTCCAACTGAAGGGCCCGACATCGTCTTCAAGTGGAAGGATAGCGACGGCAGCTGGCACTACGCTGACAAGCCACCTGCGCAAGGGCCCTGGAACGCGCTGGCAATAGAGCGATCTGAAAGCAAGAGCGTACGCCCGCCCGTGTCCGACTCGGAAACCGATTGGCAATCGCCCTACCGCGCACCTTTTTCGCTCGGCCCTGACACTGCCAATAACGGTAGTTGAGATTACTCCCTTCCTTAACACATGTTCAGTGGCATCTGGCGACAGAACCCGTTACCTTTTGTGCGTTCCCGATCATTCAACGCAAGCTTAACTAAGGACGATGTAATGAGAAAAACCCTGATCGCACTGTCTGTGGCCGGTGTCATGGCAGGCTGTTCTTCTTCCCAGGAAGCGGTTCCGGAAGATCCGGCGCTGGAATCCACGGATGAGAAAGTCAGCTACGGCATGGGCCTGGTCATGGGCCAGAGAATGAGCAACGACCTGCCGAACCTTAAAATGGAGCAATTCCTCCAAGGCATTCAGCACGGCCACGACGGCGATGAAGAACAGACGCGAATGAGCCGTGAGGAAATCCAGGAAGCCCTGATGGCCTACCAGACTCAGCTCCAGGAGCAGGAGTCGGCCCAGGCGGAAGAACTGGCGAAGAAAAATCAGGAAGCCGGGGAACAATTCCTCGCGGAGAACGCCAAACGCGACGGCGTCAAAACCACGGAATCCGGCCTGCAATATGAAATCCTGGAAGAAGGCGATGGTGAAAAGCCGACGGCCGAAGACCGCGTACAGGTTCACTACACCGGCGAGTTGATCTCAGGCGAAGTGTTCGACAGCTCCCGCGAGCGTGGCGAGCCGGTCACCTTTGGACTGAACCAGGTCATACCGGGCTGGACCGAAGGACTGCAACTGATGTCTGAAGGCAGCAGGGCGAAACTCTACATTCCTTCGGAACTGGCTTATGGGCCTGGAGGAAACCAGCGGATCGGGCCCAACGAGACCCTGGTCTTCGACGTGGAACTTCTGGAAATCAATCCGGAATAAATAAGCCGCCTGGCAACAACGGCAACTCCCCCCATTTCCTTTTGGAATCGGGGGGAGGTTTCAAGCCTTCACCTCAAGCCGACGACATTACCTTGTCAGCATGGGCATTGTGCAGATGCTCAATCAGGAAATCTTCCATCTCAAACCGGCTTTCCAGGGTTTCGCCGAGCTCTGATAACTGCTGGAACAAATCGCGAACTTCGCTCTCCGTCAGCGACTGCCCGTTGAGGCGGTCATTGAAATTGAGTGCCGTTTCCGTGGTCTGCTCGATTTTCGGGTACAGCTTTGCCGCCAGCTCCAGCCCACCGTCGTTAAACTCACGGGCTTCCTGAACCAATTGCTCGTAAATTTCGAAGTGCCCTGCTGACACGTAATCCACCAGCACCTCACACAGCTTGATAAATTTCGTGCGCAGCGCCTCTGTCTGGGAATAGTCCGTCGTACCGGACAAATCGCAGTAGTGTACCAGCAGTTCCTGCCTTTCTTTCAGCCAGCGATCAATCAGCTCGCTGACGCCACCCCAACGCTCCCTGGCATTACGGCAATTATCCAACATGACGCCTATCTCCGGTTACCGCGTTCTGGTTTGAATTCTGTTGTATCGAAACTCAAGTGTATCGAAACTCAAGTTACCCCATGCCAGCGGTCGGTCGCAACCGTTTCATCCCTGCATCCATTCCGGCTTTCTTGGGGGCCGGAACAGCATCACCAGGCCGACAATCACCAGCAACGAGAAAAAGATGGCCGTCCAGCCAGGAATACTGAGCCCCAGGAAACGCCAGGTCACTTCGGCGCAATCGCCCGTGCCTTTCAGCGCCGTGGTCAACACCTCCATCCAGGGCAACACATCCAGCATGTAATCCACCGATGGCCCGCAGGCCGGCACCTGATCCGCCGGCAGGCTTTGAAGCCACAGTTGTCGGCCCGCCACCGCCAGGCCAGCACCGGCGCTGACAGACAACAATAACCCATAGACCCTTGCACCGAACCCATGGGGGCCGTGGAGCGCTGCCAGGAGGCTGACGATGCCAGCGGCCATAAAACCGAATCGCTGCAGCCAACACAGAGGACAGGGTTCCAACCCCATAACGTGCTCCATGTAGAAGGCCACGCCAAGCAGCCCGGCGCATAGCAGGAATATCAGAAAGAAAACGGCTCTGGAGTTCAAAGGGGTACCTCGGGTTAACGTTCAGGTCAGTCTGTCGCCCGCCTTGGGCGGTAAAGCATCGGATGCTGCAACCGCGCATCGAGCCTGCTATTCTCCCAGCATCAGGTGGCGGCTGCGTGCGCCCAGCCACTTAACCTTAAACCAATACGAACTTCAAGCCTATGACACTTAAGCCAAAGTACCTTCTGCTGGCCCTGTTTTTTGCATTCTCCCTGGCTCCAACCGCGTTTGCCCAGGAGGACGAAGGGGGAGACGAGACACAGGAAGAGCAGGAAAAGGAACCAGCCATCACGGACTACATCGAAATGGATCCGCCCTTTGTCACCCACGTGGGGGACCCGGGCACCAAACTGACCTATCTCAAGGCAGCGGTTACCATCAGGGCGTCAAAGGAAACCACCCGTCCGGCGGTGGAGGCACACATGCCCAGGCTGCGTCATGAGCTGGTGATGCTGTTCGGGGAGCAGACTGACGCGGAACAGCTGTCCTCGACCGAGGGACAGCAGTCGCTGCGTGAAGAGGCCACGAAGAGAATAAATGCGGCTCTGGAGGAGCAACAGACCGGTGAGAGCATTACCGGTGTGCTGTTTACGGAGTTCGTTGTACAGAAGTAATACAACGGCCGGGTGAGCAGGCGGCAAGCACAGGTATCAGGCGATGCGGGAGAACAGGTCGTCGACCGGCCGCGCCTCATTGGTAACCTGTTCAGCGTCTTCCCATCCTGCTTCCCAGGCGGCAACAACAACTTCTCCGCGATAGGGACAGCGGCTGCGTTCCATGCCCATAGAGGCGGCCATATAGCCCTGGCGATAGGCTTTATTCAGGGACTCAACATCCCACCCTAACTTGATGTCTCTGGCCATACCGGTTCTCCCTTTACCTGTAGCCACCATCAGATGCTGTCACTCTGCTTACAGAAATTAACAGCGCGAACCGAAGCTGACAAACGTTAATTACGTTTCTGTGCGACAGGTCCGGGGAGAGTGTGACGCCCGACCGGGAGAGGCACTCCCGGTTCAGGATCGCAGGTATTGCTCCAGGAATTCTCCGAATGGCTGGTTTTCGGCTTGCTCCATTTCATCCTGCTCGGAAAGCGAATCAGCGGTCATTTTGTCAAACGCCGCCATCACATCCGGCGACAGCCCTTCCCCTCGCAGCGTTTGCTGGTGCTGCCTGGACATTTCCAGCCCCCATTCCCGGTGACCCATGCCGGAAGCCTCCATGGCTTCAAGCACCTTCGCTGAAGGTAACTCACGCGGATCGTCGAGCTTGGCACGCTGGTCATCCAGCGCTCGCCGATAGGTGGAATCTCCGTTCAAGCTGTCCAGCTGTTCTGCAAGGGGGGCAAGACGGTCCATCAGGGCAATGGCAGCGTCACCGACCCGGCCGCGTTCACCGGAGCGACAGATCGTCAGGTCCGGATTCCGACCCCTAGCCACCACATCCTGGTAATTGTCATCCAGGCGATCGCATTCATCATCGTCAATTCGGGGGCTGTCTGACAGCAGGCAATCCAGCAGGAACAGGTCGAGAAAATCGATCTGGCTTTCGTTAACGCCAACCGGGGAGAACGGATCCAGGTCCAGACAACGCACTTCAATGTACTCCACGCCCCGTGACTCCAGGGCCTGTATCGGCTTTTCCCCACGCTCGGTGGTGCGCTTTGGCCGCACGGCGCTGTAGTACTCGTTCTCAATCTGCAGCACGCTGGTGTTGATCTGGATGAATTCGCCGTCGCGCCGGGTTCCCATCTTTTCGTAAGCTGGCCACGGGGTATGAATCGCCCTGAACAGAGTGTCGGTATAGGTCTTCAGTTCATTGAAACAGATATTCAGCGATGCCTGAGCGTTGTTGTGATAGCCCAGGTCGCCCATGCGCAGCGATGTAGCCTCGCGGCCATACCAGGTATCATCGCCGAACCGGCTCAGGTCATGACGTACACCCGCCACAAAGCTGGCATCCAGCGCCGGAGAAGCGCCGAACAGCAGCATCAGCATCCAGCTGCGACGACGGAAATTGCGGATCAGCCAGAAATACTGGTCCGACTTGAAGTCCTGCAGGCTTTGTTGGTTACCAAGGGCGTCCTGCCAAAGCCTCCAGAAACTGTCAGGCAGCGACAGGTTGTAGTGGGCGCCAGCAATGCTTTGCATCATGCGACCGTAACGCACGGCCAGCCCCTGGCGATACACATGCTTCAAGCGACCGATATTGGCAGTGCCATACTCGGCAATGGGAATGCTCGCGTCGCCGTCCAGCTCACACGGCATACTCGCGGCCCAGAATACCTCATCCCCAAGATTGCACTGAACGAAGCGATGGGTATCCCGGAGCGAATCGAGCATCCCTCGCGTGGTATCGAACACCGGGGTAATCAGCTCCAACAAAGCTTCGGAGTAATCCGTGGTGATACGGGGATGAGTCAGTGTGGAACCCAGCGAGCGGGGGTGCGGAGTCTGTGCGATAAAGCCGTTGCGATCGACCCGCAGGCCTTCTTTCTCAACGCCTTTTCGAAATCCGGCCCATTGGTTGGCCGTGAACTGCTGAAAAAGCTGATGGCGGGATTCACCCATGAATGACTCCTGCTTGAATGGCCGCCGGGAACACCGGTGGCCATTACGGTAGTGTGTAGCGGCGCGGGTTAACGGCCGTCTTTGCGGGCCGACGCCAGAGCCTGTGCCAGCGCTCCGGCCATGGCACCCTTTTGCCCGCTGTCTGCGCCCTTGTGGCGGTCATTTCTTGCGGAAGGTTTGCCACCTTTACTGCTGGAGCCGGCGCGGTTGTCGGATTTCTCCCCGGGCTGGTCATCCATACGCATGGAAAGCGCAATCCGCTTTCTCGGGATATCCACGTCCATCACTTTCACCTTGACGATATCCCCTGCCTTGACCACTTCCCTCGGATCTTTCACGAAGGTATTCGACAACGCAGAGATATGCACAAGGCCATCCTGATGGACGCCGATGTCCACGAACGCGCCGAAGTTGGTCACGTTGGTGACCGACCCTTCCAGCACCATGCCCGGCTTCAGGTCATTGAGGGTTTCCACGCCCTCCTCGAAGCTGGCAAAGCGGAACTCCGGCCGGGGGTCACGGCCCGGCTTTTCCAATTCCGTAATAATATCCTTTATGGTCGGCAGACCAAACTGTTCGGTGACATAGTCCTGCGGGTTCAACGAGCGCAGGAAATCGGCGTCGCCGACGATACCTTCAATCTTGCGATTGTTCTGGCGGGCAATAGCCTCAACCACACCATAGGCTTCCGGGTGCACCGACGAGCGGTCCAGCGGATTGTCGCCCCCCGCAATGCGAAGGAAACCGGCCGACTGCTCAAAGGTACGATCACCAAGGCGGGACACTTTAAGCAACTGCCTGCGATCACGGAACACGCCATTCTGGTTACGAAAATCGACGATGTTCTGGGCAATGCTCTGGTTCAGGCCGGACACCCGTGCCAGCAGGGGGATGGATGCGGTGTTGAGATCCACACCAACACCGTTAACACAGTCCTCCACCACGGCATCCAGGCTGCGGGCCAGCTGCACCTGAGACACGTCGTGCTGGTACTGCCCCACACCGATGGACTTGGGTTCGATCTTCACCATTTCCGCCAGTGGGTCCTGCAACCGGCGGGCGATGGAGACCGCCCCGCGAATGGTCACGTCCAGGTCCGGCAGTTCGCGGGAGGCGAATTCAGAGGCGGAATAGATCGAAGCACCGGATTCGCTGACCACAATCCGCGCCAGCTTCAGCTCCGGGTAACGCTTGCTCAGGTCCGCCACCAGCTTTTCGGTTTCGCGGGAGGCCGTACCGTTACCAATGGCCACCAGTTCAATGCGGTACTGCCGACACCAGCTCGCCAACTGTTCAATGGACTGATCCCACTGGTTGCGGGGCGCATGCGGGAAAATACCACCGTGACCCACCACCTGGCCGGTGCCGTCGATGATGGCCACCTTCACACCGGTGCGCAGGCCGGGGTCCAGCCCCAGTGTGGCGCGGGGGCCCGCCGGCGCCAGTAGCAGCAGATCCTTGAGGTTGGCGGCAAACACATTGATGGCCTCGGTTTCTGCCGCTTCCCGCACCTGGGCCATAAGGTCGGTTTCGATCTGGGTCGACAGCTTTACGCGCCAGGTCCAGCGCACCACTTCCGACAACCAGCGGTCGGCCGCACGGCCGTTGTCACGGATATGCCAGCGCGCGGCAATACGCTGTTCCGCCGGATGGGGCTGGCGACGGTCGTCTTCCGCATCGCCAACCACAATGGAGTAGGTAAGCACCCCTTCATTGCGCCCCCGGAGGATGGCAAGCGCACGATGGGATGGCACCTTTTTCAGCGGCTCGACATGGTCGAAGTAGTCGCGGAACTTGGCACCTTCATTTTCCTTGCCGTCCACCACGGTGACCTTGAGCTGCCCCTGCTGCCAGATAAAATCACGCAGCTCACCCAGGAGTTCCGCATCCTCGGCAAAGCGTTCCATCAGAATGTAGCGGGCTCCATCAAGCGCGGCCTTGGTGTCGGTAACACCGGCCTCATCATTGATATAGCCTTCCGCTGTGCTCTCTGGCTCCAGCGTGGGGTCGTCATACAGGGCATCGGCCAGGGGTTCCAGACCGGCTTCACGGGCAATCTGCGCCTTGGTTCGGCGCTTGGGCTTATACGGCAGGTAGAGGTCTTCGAGGCGGTTCTTGGTGTCCGCCGAATCGATGCTGGCACGCAGTTCATCGGTCAGTTTGCCCTGCTCCTCAATGCTGTTGAGGATCGTGGAACGACGGTCTTCCAGCTCTCGCAGATAACGCAGGCGGTCTTCCAGGGACCGTAACTGGCTGTCATCGAGCGAACCGGTGACTTCCTTGCGATAACGGGCAATAAAAGGAACGGTGGCGCCACCGTCCAGCATTTCAACGGTGGCATTCACCTGCTGTTCACGAACACCCAGTTCGTCAGCAATGCGCCTGATGATACTGTTCATGCAACCTCATCTGATGCTTACGAGTCAAAGCGCAAAGGTACAGCGGCTTATTGCTGCAGGCAAGCAGCGCGGCTACGGTTGTCCAGGAATTGCATAAGATCTGACCATGGCATGGGGCGGGCGTAGTAGTAACCCTGAATTTCATCACAGTGTTGCTGGCGCAGGAATTCCAGTTGCCCTTCCGTCTCCACCCCTTCCGCCACCACGCTGATTTGCAGGCTGTGAGCCAGGCTGATAATGGCACGGATGATATGTTCGGCGTCGGCAGACTGCCCCAACTCCTGAACGAAAGACTTGTCGATTTTTACGAGGGATATAGGCAGATGCTGAAGATTGCTGAGTGAGGAGAACCCGGTTCCGAAGTCATCCAGGGCAAAACTGATACCCAGTTGATTGAGCTCCCGCAGACATCGCTGGGCATATTCCGGGTCATGCATCATGGCGCTTTCCGTAAGCTCCAACTCCAACAGACTGGTGTCGATATTGGCATTGAAGATAATGCGGAAAATGGTTTCGGTCATCTTGCGATCATGGAACTGACGGAACGACAGGTTCACGGCAAACACCAGCCCCGGGTGCCCGAGGTCTGAACACTCCTGCAGACGCTTGCAGGCCTGCTCAATCACCCAGTAGCCGATCGGAACGATCAACCCGCTGCGCTCAGCCACTGGAATGAATTCGTCCGGCCCCACCAACCCCCTTTCCGGATGGTTCCATCGGAGCAGGCACTCCACCCCACGAACTTCTTCCGACGCGAGGTCGATACGCGGCTGATAATACACTTCCAGCTCATTGCCCCGCAGTGCATTACGGAGATCCGCCTCCAGGCGCAGTTGGTATCCGGCCGTTATGTGCAACTGACGATCGTAAAACCGGTAACTGGTACCTGGGTCGCGCTTGGCTTCAAACATGGCTCGGTTGGCGCGTCGCAGAAGGTTTTCCGGGCTGTCACCCGCTTCCGGGTAGGTGGCCACGCCGAGGCTGGCGCTGACGACGACATTCTGGCCGTCAAGGCTGAATGGTTCGCCCATCGCAGTCACGAGCTTGCGGATGATCTGGGTAATATCCAGGGAGTCTTCCACTTTTTCGACAATGATCGCAAACTCGTCGCCGCCAATACGCATCAGTGAATCCACTCGTCGCAGACTCTGTCGCAGCCGTTCCGCCAGCTTCAGCATGATCTGGTCACTCTTCTGGTAACCGAAGGATTCATTGAAGCTGCGGAAATCATCCAGATTGATGTGCAACAACGCCAGCCGCTGGCCGGCGCGCTCAGCCCTCAGCAATGCCTGTTGCAGGCGGTCAAAGAACAGGTCACGGTTGATAAAACCACTGGCCACTTCCCGACCCAGTTGGCCGTGAGCCGACTCCGCGAGCTGCTGACGGTACCAGAGGCAGCGAACCGCGCGGCGAAGCCCCCATTCCTCCAGTGACTGGCGGCTCAGGTAGTCCGAAGCGCCATTGGCAAGCAGGTCAACAGCACGCTCGGAGGCTGGCTCGGCACTCAGTGCCAACACCGGTTTCTCATTGCTGGACACGGACAGGTACTGCAGGAAAGCGTCTTCGGAACCGCCATGAAACACACAGTCCCAGAGGATAACGTCAAAATGGGTATTGCGAATCAGATCATCGCAGTCGATAAGATCCGGGCACCAGGTCAGGTCCGGTTCCATTTCACAATCACGTGACAGGAGCGCACCCAGCCAGAGAAAATCCGCATACTCCGGCGTCAGCACCAGCAGCCGTACATGGCTGGGATTGGGTTGTTTTACTGCCAGGGTCATTAAGAAGCGTCCCGTTCCTCGTGATCAAACATCTCCGTTCCCTCAAGAATAGCTGATAGATCGTCAAGGTACAGCATGTCTGCCTAGTGTAGAATGTTTGCTTCCCAGGTTATCTCGGAATTTCCCGGATTGGCGCAATTATTGTGAACAAGCTCAACCCCCGACAGAGTGAAGCCGTCCGCTACGCGGAGGGTCCTATGCTGGTACTGGCTGGTGCCGGCAGCGGTAAGACCAGCGTGATCACCCGCAAAGTGGCTTATCTGATCGAACACCTTGGCATTCCAGGGCGTCATATCGCCGCCGTGACCTTCACCAACAAGGCCGCGCGCGAAATGAAAGAACGTGTCGGACGCCTGGTGGATCGCAAACTGACCCGGGGATTGATTGTTTCCACCTTCCATAACCTCGGGCTGAACATGATCCGCGAGGAGCACGAGCACCTGGGCTATCACCCCGGTTTTTCGATCTTCGATGCGGAAGATGCCAAGGCCCTGCTGCAGGACCTGATGATGCGCGAGGCCAGCGCGGATGCCGGCGATGAACTGTCTGACGTGCAGATGACCATCTCGTCCTGGAAGAATGCCATGCGCAGCCCCCAGGACGCCTGGAGCCGGGCCGCTGATGAGCGGGAGCAGCGTATTGCCATCATTTACCGCCACTACAACGAATACCTGAAGGCCTATAACGCGGTGGATTTCGATGATCTGATCCTGCTGCCGGTACAGCTGTTCCGCGACAACCCCGAGGTGTTGCAGAAATGGCGGCGAAAGATCCGCTACATGCTGGTGGACGAATACCAGGACACCAACCTGTGCCAGTACGAACTGGTCAAGCTGTTGGTGGCAGAACGGGCCGCCTTTACCGTCGTTGGTGATGACGACCAGTCGATCTATGCCTGGCGCGGCGCCCGGCCTGAAAACCTTGCTCAGCTCAAGGAAGACTTCCCTAGCCTCAAAATCGTCAAACTGGAGCAGAACTACCGTTCCACGGTTCGCATCCTTCGTTGTGCCAACACGGTCATTGCCAATAATCCCCACGTGTTCGAGAAAGCCCTGTGGAGTGATCATACGGTCGGGGACGAGCTAAGAATCGTCCGCTGCCGCAGCGAAGACGCGGAAGCCGAACGGGTGGCTACGGAAATTCTCGACCAGAAACTCAAGAAAGGCCTGGCTTTCCGGGACTTCGCCGTTCTCTATCGGGGCAACCACCAGGCACGGCTGCTGGAAATGAAACTGCAGGCTTACCAGATCCCCTATCACATATCCGGTGGCCAGTCGTTTTTCTCCAAGAACGAGATCAAGGACGCCATGTCCTATCTGCGTCTGTTGGTGAACCCGGATGACGACGCGGCATTCCTGCGCGTCGTGAACGTGCCCCGCCGGGAGATCGGCCCCCGCACGCTGGAACAGCTCAGCCATTACGCCCGCTCCCGCAACGTCAGCCTGTTTCGTGCCCTGGGCGATATGGGTGCCGAAACCCACGTTACCGAGAAGGGGCTGGACCGTCTGCGGCGCTTCGCTCACTGGGTGGACAACACCTGCGAGCGCCTGCACAGCGAAGATCCGATTCCGGTGATCAAGCAGTTGTTCACCGATATCGAATATGAGGAATGGCTACACCTGCATTCCGGCTCGCCAAAACAGGCGGAACGGCGAATGGAGAACATCTGGTATCTGGTGGAGTCCATCCAGCGCATGCTGGACGACGGCAAGGGTACGGCCGACGAAATGGGCATTGAAGACGCCATCAGCCGGCTAATCCTGCGCGACATGATGGAGCAGCGCGAAGAAGAGGACGACAGCGACAAGGTCCAGCTACTGACCCTCCACGCCTCAAAAGGCCTGGAATTCCCCCACGTGTTCATCATGGGTCTGGAAGAGGAAATACTGCCCCACCGCTCCAGCATTGAGGAAGGCAATGTCGAGGAAGAACGGCGACTGATGTACGTGGGTATCACCCGAGCCCGGGAAACCCTGACCCTTACGTTTGCCGCCCAGCGAAAACAGTACGGCGAAAAGCTGGAAACTATTCCAAGCCGGTTTCTTGATGAGCTGCCCGAGGACGACCTGAGATGGGAAGGCACCGGCGACCTGGACGTGGAAGCCAACCAGCAAAAGGGAAAAGCCACCCTCAGCGCACTGCTGGGCGATCTTGGAAACTGAATTTCACTTTTTTTCACATTCACTGCATCTTTATTGAATCCTGATCCGTCTTTGTTACGGGAACTCTGGTTTCCACCTGCACAACAACAAGATCAGGAGAACATAATGTTCCGATTACCCAATCATTTTTTGACTGCAACCGGCTCCTTACTGCTGCTCACGGCTGGATCGGCCACCGTTAACGGCGGCCTTCTGGACAACTACACTCCGAAAGGTCGTTTCAGCGAGCCATTCGCGGAACCGACCATCATCGTCGATGGCAAAACCGTTGAAACTGACGACAAATGCATTACCCGCGAAGATGGGACAGACGAGTGCAAGCCCGCAGCTGGAACGATGGCGCTTCTCAAAGATGGACGCCTGCTTTATCTGAACGCCCTGGAGGGCACTGAAAACGTCGAGCTGTCGATTGTCAGGGAGTTTGGTGAAGTTTCCGTTAATGATCAGTCGAGGGTGCTTTCACTCGACAGTAATGACAACCCCTCCTGGCTCAAGCCAGCTCCACTGGACGCCGGCGCCAACCCGGACGGCAACGACAGTGAAACCCTGCTTGACGGAACCTTGCTGGATGGAGCGCTGGATACTGCTGACGATACCAGCAAAAACGATGGCGCCCTGTTCTGTTCAGACGTTATTGGCCTGGCCAATGGCAATGTCATGGCCGTTGGCGGCACCGACTACTACTCCGAACTTGGTGTGGTTGAACTGGAAGGCATTAAGAATTCGCGGATTTTTGATGAAGAGACGAACACCTGGACCCAGAGCGGCGACATGACTTACGGCCGCTGGTATCCGTCGGTGGTAACCCTTGGCAGCGGCAACCTCTTCGTCGCCAGTGGTGTCACCAAGCTGATCAAACCGGTATACCCGGAAGACCCCCTCAATAGCGGTCGCAACGTTGTGCAAACGGAAACCTACAATCCGTGTGCCGGCACCTGGACACAGAACCCCTCAACCGCAGATCGCTCACTGCCGCTGTATCCGCGGATGCACCTGCTGCCTAACGGTCATGTCTTCTACAACGCCGGGGGCCAGGCTTTCAACCCATTCGGTCAGGGCTACGACCAGGCCTTGTGGAACATTGCTGCCAGCTACAACCCGGAGACCCAGAGCTGGACAGACATCGGTTATGCCGGCCTGCCTTTGCGTCTTGATGACGCAGGACTGTCTGAACTCAGTAGCACGCTGAACATCACCAATGCCTCTCTGGAACAGGCCACCTCCCTGCTTGACGGGGTCATCGAATCGCCGGCGGACTTGCTCGAAAGCGGCACTAACCTTGATGTCACTGAAGAAGATGTGAAAATGGCCCTTGCCGGCGGCATGCGTGGCTCCACCTCGTCCACAATGCTGCCACTGAAACCGGACGCCAACGGCAAGTATACGGATGTTGAACTACTGACGGCTGGTGGTGTACCCAGCTACGCTCTGCTGACCAACCCTGGCGGCTACCTGCCGACGGACCAAAGCCGCATCGACCGTATCTCTACCAATGGCGACCAGATTGACTATGAGTCTCGCCTGACCGGCCCACTGAACCAGCCCCGCTGGTATGGAACCAACGTCGTCATGCCGGATGGCAGCGTGATGATTTTCAGCGGTGGCAACCGTGACGGTGTTGCAGCACCAGGCCTGGAAGGACCTATCAGAACGGCCGAGCGCTTTGATCCTGAGACCGGTACCTGGACTGAGATGGCAATGGGCCAGCGAGCCCGCACCTACCACAACACGGCCGTGTTAATGCAGGATGGCCGGGTGATGATTGGCGGACACTCACCGATCAATACCGCATACCTGACGTTTGTCGACCTCCAGGACTTCGGTCTGGCACCGTACGACGGCCGCGACCCAAGCTTCGAGATCTATACACCACCTTACGCCATGCGCGATGATCGCCCGGTCATCAAAAGTGCTCCGAGCAATCTGACCATTGGCGACCGCTTCAATGTCAAAGTGGACCAGTCTGATCAGATCGACAAGGCACTACTGGTTCGTCGTACCGTCATGACCCATCTGGTCGACGGCGACCAGAGAGCGATCGAACTGGTGGTTGAACAGCACACCGGCAACAAGGTCACCCTGACCATGCCAGACAACCACAATGTAGTCCCGGCCGGCGAATACATGTTGTTCGTCAGCAAAAACACGCCTGAAGGCCGTGTACCGTCGGTATCCGCACCCATCACGGTGGTCAACGAAAGCCTCGAATGCATGGCTCCGACCCACGTGGCAACCGATACCACCACCGACGACGGCATTATAGAATCAACACTTGAGATTCTGTAAATCACCGGAGGGAACCGCATCATGACTATCGGACAAACCGGAAACCACCTGGTGAGTCTTGCGATAGGCGGCCTGGCGGCCCTGGCAGCCTCAGGGCTGGCCGGGGCCCATGGCGCACCAGAGGTCGAGGGTGTGCCGGACGGTATCGTCAAGGCCCATATCACCAAACGCCCGGACATTCCGGGGCTCAGTGCAATGATACTGGACGCTCCACGCCCGGGTATTCTACTCCGCTATAAGGGCCAGGAACCCTTGACGGTACTTGGCACAGACGGTGAGGCGTTCATACGCTTCACCCGAAAGGAAGTCACTGTGAACACGGACAGCCCGAGTTGGAAAGCGTTACCAAACCAGTCAGCCGAGCCGGGGCAAACTCCCTGGGTAACGCTGTCACAATCCGGTAGCTTTGGCTGGCTGGACTCCCGTCTCAATGCTCTACATGATTCAGGTGACGGCAGTGCGGCCCAAACCTGGTCCATCTCAGTAGCAACGGCTGACGGCGGTACTGATCGCATTGAAGGCGAGCTGAGGTTCACACCCATCCAGTAAAACGCGGAGTTGCCCCGCGAGCCACAAAAAAGCCCCCGCATTATGAAGCGGGGGCTTTTTCGAGTCTCACTTATATGTCGGGAGCCTGTTATTGGCTGGCCTCGACCATATGTTTGACGGCATTCTCGATTTCCTCATCCGAGCACCCGGAACAACCGCCCTTGGCCGGCATGGCATTGAAGCCATTAATCGCGTGATTGACCAGTGTTTCCAACCCTTTCTCGATACGGGGTGACCAGGCCGCCGTGTCGCCCTTCTTGGGGGCGCCTGCCGCGCCAGTGCTGTGGCAGGCCGTGCAGGCTGCATCGTATACTTCGGCTCCAGAGCGAGGGCCTGAGCTTGCCGAGGCAGCTGGCGCAGCTTCCTGCCCGCAGTCTTCACCCTGGACGCACACTTCACCAACCGGGGCAATGCGAGCACGAATTTCATCTTCAACATTGGCCATTACGGCACCTGCGGTCAGGCCGAAACCAAGCAATACGGCAGCCAGGACTCTCTTCATCATCACAATGCACCTCACAATTGGGCGTTATAATCGTTCGTGTCCGCATTATAGCGACTGCGGCAGGCCAAAAAAACCAAACTGCAAAATCAACACGCGATTTCAATCAATTTTCGTTGCCATTTCGTAAGTCGGAAGGCTCTGGAGGCTCTTTCCGGGTACCATGCACCAAACAGATACCGAGGTTTAGACTGTATGCCTGACACCAACCAGCCACACCCCTGGCGAAAGCCGCTGCTGATCACCGAGTTTACGGCGGTAGCCATACTACTGGCGTCCATGGGCTGGTTTTCCAGCCGCGCGGCAGAGGGTGCCGCACTGAGCCCTGTGTGGTTATTGATTCCCGCCGCCGCAAGTCTTGCGGTATTCATCAGTTTTATCGGGCTGATGTACCTGCGCTGGGTGGTTGCAGCAGCTGCTGAACGCAAACCCCGGCATAAAATCGTATTTTCCCTGCTGGTGATGACGCTGCTCGGAGTATGGGCTTACGGCGTCGCCAACACCTGGATCAGTGTTTCCAACGCATAAGGACTGGACCATGCCCATCGTTCGCCGCCCTGAACTTTTGAGGTTTACTGGCTTGCTGTTGTCTCTGAATCTGTTCCTTCCCGGAACGGCCACCGCGCAGGACGAGCCCCCCGGGAACCGGAATTTTGAGGGAGTGAAGCCGGAAGACTGTGCCCTGATCAAGGATGGCGTTCAGCGTCTCGCATGTTACGACGCCATCAATGACCCGGCCAGCGCTCGCAATGGTGCCTCTGATGAGAGCCTGGACGCCATCGACAAGTCGACGGAGGCGCTGCAGTACGAAGAGGCAGCGAATGCGGAAAACGGCGATGCAACACTGGGGCCCGCGGAAGAAAGCACGACAGGAGAGGACGGAGAAGATACCGGCGTGATGTCGGCGATCCTGAACCGTTATGTCGCCGCAGAGAAGGCTATTTTCTCGTTTTCCGGCAGTTTTGTTGGCCATCGGCCGATGTATATCCTGCCGTTCAGCTATATGAAGAATGCCAATCGTGAACCCACAAATCCGAGACTGGGCGCAACCGATTACGACTATGGCATCGACAACCAGGAAGCCAAGTACCAGATCAGTTTCAAGGTACCCTTGTTGACTGGCTGGCTGGATGACCGCACGACGCTCTGGTTCGGCTACACCCAGAAATCGTTTTGGCAGGTGTATAACACGGATGACTCAGCGCCATTCCGGGAAACCAATTATGAGCCGGAAGTCTTTGTACGCTATGAGACGAATTATGACCTGGGCCCTGGCAGGCTGAATGGTGTCACGCTGGGCTTTAATCATGAGTCCAATGGCCAGTCGGAACCCCGTTCCCGCAGTTGGAACCGGATCGTGGGGTCGGCAGCCTACAGCTATGATCGTTGGCTGTTCATCCTTCAGCCTTGGTATCGACTGCCGGAGGATGACAGCGAGGACGACAATGAGGATATCGAGAGCTATCTGGGCTATGCGAACTACATGGCGATCTACAAGTGGAGTGAAGATCGGACGCTGTCGATGAAGCTGATGAACAACTTGCGGTCAGACAACAAGACGTCGATTGAGTTGGGTTATAGCTTTCCGATGGGGGATACGATCAAGGGGTATGTCCATTATTACAATGGCTATGGTGAGAGTCTGATTGACTACAATGAGCGGATTCAGCGGATTGGCATCGGGATTATGTTGAACGACTGGCTTTGAGTTATTTCTGGCTTTTGGTGCAAGACCGCTCGGGGCGATACCGATGTCAGAAACACGCTCAAGCACATCCATGTGGCGCTTGAGCTCCGCCATCCATGGCTCCGCACAGTTTCTGACATCGGTATCGCCCCGAGAGGCCCCAGAACAGTGAGTTAACCTTCCTCGTTGAGCCTTTGCATTTCCGCCAGCAGCTCGGCCGTTTTTTCCTTCATCAAGGCAATATCACCGCGGGATTCCACATTCAGGCGAACCACCGGTTCGGTGTTGGACATTCGCAGGTTGAACCGCCAGTCGTCGAATTCGATGCTGGCACCGTCGACGTGGCTGACACTTTTGGCGCCCGGGCTGTATTTGGCCTCGATGGCGGCAATGACCTTGGGGGGATCATCGATCGTGCGGTTGATTTCGCCGCTGGCCGGATAGGCCTCGATTCGGGCGTCTATCAGGGAGGACAGCGTCTGGCCTGACTGGCACAGGCGTTCGGCGACGAGCAACCAGGGGATCATGCCGCTGTCGCAGTAGGCGAAGTCGCGGAAGTAGTGGTGGGCGCTCATTTCGCCGCCGTAGACTGCATCTTCGTCGCGCATGCGTTGTTTGATGAAGGCGTGGCCGGTTTTGCATTCGATGGCTTCGCCGCCAACGGCGTTGACGAGGTCGATGGTGTTCCAGGTCAGTCTTGGGTCGTGTATGACTTTACCGCCGCCGGTTTTGCGGAGGAACTGGTCTGCCAGCAGGCCGACAATGTAGTAGCCCTCGATGAAGCGGCCGTTTTCGTCGAAGAAGAAGCAGCGATCGTAGTCGCCGTCCCAGGCAATGCCCATGGCAGCGCCATACTCCACAACCGCATCCGCGGTGGCGGCGCGGTTTTCTTCCAGAATGGGGTTGGGAACACCGTTCGGAAAATGACCATCGGCCTGGTGGTGCACTTTGACGAAATCGAACGGCAGGTGTTGTTCCAGCTCGTCGACAATCAACCCGGCCCCGCCGTTACCAGCGTTGACCACGATGGTTTTGGGCTTGAGCGATCCTGCCGCTATATAACCCAACAGGTGATCGATATAGGCGGTAACCACTTCCAGCGGCTCATATCGTCCCTGTTCCGGCGCATCACCGAAGGGCTCAGGCACCCGGTCACGGATGTCATTCAGGCCGTTGTCGGAACTGATAGGGCGCGAGTCCGGCCCCACCATCTTCATGCCATTGTGATCACGCGGGTTGTGGCTGGCGGTGACCATGATGCCGCCGTCCATTTTGTAATGGCTGGTGGCGAAGTAGACCAGCTCGGTACCACAAAGGCCGATGTCGAAAACGTCGGCACCGGCGGCCATAAGGCCGGAGCAGAGGGCGTCGGCGATTTCAGCGCTGGACAGCCGGATGTCGTAGCCGACGATGACTCTTTTCGCCCCCGTCACTTCCACATAGGCGCGACCGATGCGTTCAGCCAGCTCTGGGTTGAGCTGGTCCGGCACTCGGCCTCGAAGGTCATAGGCTTTAAAACAGGACAGATCCATTGTCACTGACGTTTACTCCGCGGAGGACGACTGAAGCTGGATGTAGTTCTGGATACCCATCTTGCCGATCATGTCGAGCTGGGTTTCGAGCCAGTCGATGTGCTCTTCTTCGCTGTCGAGGATGCCACGGAACAGTTCACGACTGGTGTAGTCCTTCACCTGCTCACAGTGAACCACTGCATCTTTCAGGTCCTGATGGGCGATCATTTCCAGCTTGAGGTCGCAGGACAGCATTTCCTCGACGTTTTCACCGATCAGCAGCTTGTTGAGATCCTGGAGATTAGGCAGCCCTTCCAGAAACAGGATGCGTTCGATCAGCAGATCCGCATGCTTCATTTCGTCGATGGACTCTTCGTATTCCTTGTCCGCCAGTTTGGTGATGCCCCAGTCCTTGTACATGCGGGAATGGAGGAAGTACTGGTTGATGGCGGTCAGCTCGTTGGCGAGCACTTTATTCAGGAACTGGATGACTTTCTTGTCGCCTTTCATGACGGATCTCCTTTCGTGAGTGTGCGATCCTTACAAGGATAGTCTTTCACGCGGGGAGAAAAAATCACATTTAGGAATCAGGTGCAGGCAAGAACGGATTCCGCTCTCTACCCATCCTATCATCACCCTATCCGTCAGGCGGGTTGGGCTAGCATGTCAGCCATGGCCAGGTAATCCGGGGTACGGCTTTCGCGGAGAATCTCCCGGGCTGTGCAGGCACAGCGACCGCATTGCGTGCCAACACCGAGCTCCTTGCCAAGCTGGCGCATGGAACTGACGCCATTGTCGGCGGCTTCACGGATTTCTCGGTCTGTTACACCATGGCAGAGGCATACGTACATAGGAGCATCTCACTAACGATAACAAAGCTAGTGATAATTATTGTCATTTGCATGCGGCTTTGCAAGCCCAAAGAGCGATTTTTGTGCAAATTCTTTTTAACCGCCCGTCTCACGGGTCAGGTTTCTGGCGCCATCGTGTGTAACGACCACATTATCCTCAATGCGAATACCTCCGCACCCTCGTAATTCATCGATCACTGAACGGTTAAAGTTCTTCCCCAGTGGCCCATCCAATACCGGGTCCAGCAATGAAGGAATGATATAAAGCCCCGGCTCTATGGTGACGACCATGCCTGCCTCCAGGGTCCGGGTCAGGCGTAGGAATGGGGCGTCTGACGGCGGTGGTTCTTTCTTACCAGAGACGTCATGCACCTGAACTCCCAGGAAATGACCAATACCGTGCGGAAAGAACGCCCTGGTAACGCCCTGCTCCACCAGGGTTTCGTCGTCCACCCCCTGAACCACTCCGGCGGCATTCAACAGTGCCGCAATGCCTTGGTGGGTCTTACGATGGATCGCCACATACTCCACGCCGGGTGCAACCATCCCGCACAGCCGTTGCTGCAATTGTTCCAGCCCCTGAATCAATGCGGCAAAACGTCCTTCCCCTGCCCCGGGCGTGGTGCGGGTAATGTCGGAACAGTAACCGCGATAACGGACACCGGCGTCGATCAGAAGGCTGCGGGGACGCGCAGGGGCTTCGGTGTCATAGTACTGGTAATGCAGGGTGCCGGCGTGTTCATTCACGCCGATAATACTGTGGTACGGCGCTTGGGCTTCACGCTGCCCGGTCGCCTGCTGGTAGGCCAGGTTTATTTCAAACTCACTGCCTCCGTCCAGAAACGTCTTTCGGGCCGCCTGGTGGCCCTGCATGGCAACGTGGTTGGCACGAGCCAGGCAGGCTATTTCATACGGGGTCTTATGCACCCGGGTTTCGTCCAGAGCGGACAACAGGCCCTCCGGATTATGTTCCCCATCAACCCCGGACAACTGGGACGGGTCGCCCACAACGGCAAGCCTGCCGTTGACGTTCATTACCGGCGCTTCCCGACTATCACTGGAACGCACCTCCATCGACTGCAGCCAGGGCTCGTCCGGCAATTCCGGAGTGGCATGCCAGAAGTCCACGGGGTGATAAAGACTGAGCAGCGGTTTATGCCCGGGCCGGATAAGTAACCAGCTGTGTTCCTGCCCGGTCAGCCCGGTCCAGTGCAGGAAGGGGCCATAGCCCTGAAAATGCCATGCCTGGTCGTCACCATAACGCACGGGTGCGGCGCCGGAACTGATCAGCAGACCGTCATAACCCTGCTCGGCGATGGCGTGCTCGTAACGCTGCTGAAGCGTGCGAATATGGTCCGTCTGCAGTGACAGTAACTCGGTGTCAGACATGCTTGTTTTCCAGTGTTTTCCAGAGGGTTAGCAGATCGTCGGAACGGGGCTCACGCAGGCGAATCAAGCGGATCTCCAATGGCACGTCGCAACGCTTGTCCCCGGCCCGGGTGAGGCTGCCAAAACGCTCGCTCTTTTCCGTCATTCGTTGTGGCAGCCACCCCATGCCGAAGCCCTGTTTTACCAGCGCCTTGATACCGGCCGATTGGGTATTTTCATTCAGTGGCAACAGGTTGGCTGGCAGCTTGCACCTGTTCAGGTGCCCCTCAATGGCAGACTGCAGGAACCCCCGGGAGTGATAGGCAATCAGCGGGACGGGCTGCTCCGGCGTGCCCGGCAGCGCAAATCGTGGTTGCCCGTTTTCATCGGCCACACTTACAGGCACCAGAAATTCCCTCGCCAGCGTCACCCATTCGTAGCGGTCCTCGCTCAGATGATCTTTCCAGGGCAGATCCTCATGCCAGTAGCACAGCACCAGGTCACATTCGCCGCTATCCAGCGCATCCAGAAATTGCTCCCCCACCCAGTTGGTGGCTTTCAGGTTCAGTTGTAGCCGCTCGGCCAAGCCCTCCTGCCGGGCCCACCCCTGATAAAAGTGGGAAAACAGCCCCTGGGTTGATCCCACACTGATCCGGGCAGACGCCTCGGACTCCATGTCGCTGATCCGGTCTTTGGTTTCACGAACGTCCCGCGTTACGCGCTCGCACAGCTCAACGAAACCCTCCCCCGCCGGTGTCAGCGACAATGGCAGGGTCTGGCGGTTGATCAGTGTTGCCCCCATGGCTTCCTCGAGAAGCTTGATGCGGCGACTGAACGTCGGCTGGCTCACATGCTGCAGTTCAGCGGCACGTGAGAAATGACGCGTTCGGGCCAGCGCCATGAAGTCTTCAAGCCAGCGTATTTCCATGGTGTTACCAGCGTCGGGAATGGTTGTCAGGCATCATAGCCCATCGTGGAGAACCGGCTATAACCGCCCTTCCTCCACCGCGTGACACGCAACCTGGGCGCCGCCATCCGTCGCTATCAACTGAGGTATTTCCTGCCGGCATCGGTCGTCGGCATACGGGCAGCGACCATGAAAGACGCAACCTGACGGCAACTGCACTGGTGTCGGAACCTCGCCCTGTAACCGGATATGGTTGGGCCGGTCGTCCTCCAGCTTTGGAATGGCCGACAGCAACGCCTGGGTATATGGGTGCCTCGGTGTACTGAACAGCGTTCTGGTATCTGCCAGCTCGCACACCCGGCCAAGGTACATGACCGCAACCCGGGTACCAAAATGCTCGACCACGGCCAGATCATGAGTAATAAAAAGATAGGTCAGGTTGCGGCTTTCCTGAGCTTCCATCAGCAGGTTGAGCACCTGCGCCTGAATGGAGACGTCCAGCGCCGAAATCGGTTCGTCCGCAACGATGAACTCGGGGTCGACCGCCAGCGCCCGGGCAATGGCAATGCGCTGGCGCTGACCGCCGGAAAATTCATGACCAAAACGGCCACCCCAGTCCGGGTCGATCCCCACCGACTCCATAACATCCTGCACCTTGTCACGGATCTGGGACTCCGAGGCATCCGGCTGATGAAAGCGAATTGGCTCTTCCAGGGTTTGCTGGATGGTCATCCTCGGGTTCAGCGAAGCGTAGGGGTTCTGGAAGATCATCTGCATCTTGCGGCGGTACGGCAGCACCTCTTTACCGTCAAGATGGTCGATACGCTGGCCGTCGTAGTGGATCTCGCCGGCGCTGGGAGACAACAACCCCATGACGGTACGAGCCACGGTCGATTTGCCACACCCGGACTCACCCACAACGCATAGCGCTTCACCTTTCTGAACCTGCAGATCAACCCCATTGATCGCGTGCACGGCTTCCTGTTTGCGGTGGAAACGACCGCCTTTGAACGAGATCTGCTCCAGCAGGCCACCGGAAAGATCAAACCTCTTCTCCAGGCCGCGAATATCGACCAGCGTGGATGACGGGGAGGTCACGATTCCACCTCCTGCATGCGTTTCTCCTGCTCAATAAGGTTGCTGACTTCGTAACAGGCCACATCCACATTACCCGACCGAACATACTCCGGCATCCGGCGCTTGCACTCATCGGTGGCGAAGGAACAGCGTGGGTGGAAGGGGCAGCCTGTGGGCACATTCTTCAGGGACGGCATGGAACCCGGGATCTGGAACAGCCGCTCGCCGGGCTCTCCCATCTGGGGCAGCGCGTTGATCAGCCCCTGGGTATAGGGATGTTGGGCATCATTGATGATTTCGCGGGTGGGCCCCTGCTCAATGATTCGGCCGGAATACATCACCAGCATGCGCTGGGTGACCTGAGACACCACGCCGAGATCGTGAGTGATCAGCATCAGCGCCACGTTGTCCTGCTCGCACAACTCCAACAGCAACGCCATGATCTCAGCCTGAATCGTCACATCCAGGGCCGTCGTCGGCTCATCCGCGATGATGATCTCCGGGTCCAGCAGCAATGCGATGGCGATGATAACGCGTTGGCGCATGCCGCCAGACAGTTCATGGGGGTATTGATCCAGGCGCTTGTCCGGCGACGGAATCTGTACCTTGCGCAGCTTGTTCAGGGCGATATCCCGGGCCGCCCTGGTGCTGATCCGGCGGTGCGCCTTGAGCGCTTCCACCATCTGGGTGCCAATAGTCAGCACCGGATTCAGGGTCATCATCGGGTCCTGGAAAATCATGGCGATGCGGTTGCCGCGAATCTTGCGCAGTTCCCGCTCGCTCATGGCTGCCAGGTCCTTACCCTCGAACAGGATCTGGCCAGCGGCAATGTAGCCGGGCCGGGCGATCAGGTTGAGAATGGAGAAAGCCGCTACGGATTTACCCGCGCCGGATTCCCCCACCAGCCCCAGGCGCTCGCCCTTGTCGAGGCTGAAACTGACGCCACGCAGAGCGGTAAGGTCCCCGCCACGGACAGCGAAGCGGGCCTCAAGATCTTTTACTTCCAGCAATGGCATGGCGTTACCCCTTGTACAGCCGTGGGTTCATGACATCCCGCAACCAGTCACCCAGCAGGTTGATGACCAATACGAGTACCACCAGCACCAGACCGGGGATCAGGGTGATCCACCAGGAACCACTCTGGATGTAGTCAAAACCGGATTTGATCAGAGAGCCCAGCGACGGCTGGGTTTCCGGCATGCCCAGGCCCAGGAACGACAACGCCGCCTCGGAAATGATGGCGTTGGCGATCTGTACCGTGGCAATGACGAAAATCGGTGACAGGGTATTGGGCAGGATGTGGCGGAACATGATCCGGCGGGTGCGAAACCCCATCACCTTGGCCGCATCCACGTATTCCTTTTTCTTCTCCGCCAGTACCGAGGCCCTCACTGTACGGGCAATCTGAGGCCACTCTGCCACACCAATGATGAAGATCAGCATGTAGATAGCGACTTCGCCGAACATCAGATTGCCAAAGCTGGCCTTGAACACGGCACCGACAATGATCGCGACCATCAGGGTAGAGAACGACAGCTGCACATCGGCAATCCGCATCAGGATGGAGTCGACCCGACCGCCCAGATAGCCCGCCAGCAGGCCGAACAGGATGCCCAGCGCCGCTTGCAGGACAACCGCGCCAAACCCGATCAACAACGACACCCGGGTGCCGTACAGAATGGTGGAGAGCAAATCCCTGCCCTGGGCGTCGGTGCCCAGCGGGAAGGCCGGATCGGAGCCATCCAGGCCGACCGGTGGCAGCTCGGAGTTCATGATGTTGATCTGGGCCAGGTCGTAGGGGTCGGCCGGCGCCAGCAAAGGCGCAAAGATGGCCGCCAGCACCATGGACAACAGCACGATAAAGCTGGCAATCGCCACCTTGTCGCGCTTGAAGCTGTACCAGAGGAAGGACTCGCGAAAGCGATCCCAGCGTGAAAGAGTCGCCGTCGTCATGCTTTCTTACCTGTCAGTTTTACGGTGGGATTCACCAGACCGTAGATCAGATCCACCACGGTATTGGTAATCACGAATATCAGGCCTACCACCATCAGGTACGCCACGATCAGGGGAATATCGCTGCGGGTGATGGCCTCCAGGAACATCAGCCCGACACCGGGCCACTGGAACACGGTTTCCGTAAGAATGGTGTAGGCCACCATGATGCCGATCTGCACACCGCCCACCGTAATCACCGGCAGCATGGTGTTCTTGAGCGCGTGCAGGAAATAGACCCGGGAAGAGCTCAGGCCCTTGGCGCGGGCGTACCGGATGTAGTCGCTCTGCAGCACTTCCATCATTTCCGCACGGATCAGGCGGATGAACAGCGGCAGCATGATGGACGCCAGCGATACCGACGGAAGAATCAGGTGCAGGAGGCCGCCCTGGGAGAAAAAGCCGGATTCCCAGGTGCCGAATAACGGCGTCAGGTCATCACCCCGACCGTAGGACGGCAAACCGCCTTCAGTGGATAGTGCGGCGTTCAGCCACTGCCCCCAGCCTAAATCCTGCGGGAACCAGTCGACGGTGATACCGATAGAGAAAATCTGAATCAGTACGATGGCGGTCAGGAACACCGGAATGGAGATCCCGACGGTACTGACCCCCATGAAGAATTTGGATAGCCATGCCTGAGGGCGAATCGCGGCGAACACCCCGATGGGCACCGAGAACACAATAATAATCAGGCTGGCGCCGATCACCAGCTCGAGGGTGGCCGGCAGGTGCTCGAGGATTACGTCCATGGTGGGCTTTCCGTAAAAATAGGAAATACCCAGGTCACCCTGCAGGGCGTTACCGGCAAACCGGACGTATTGCACAACCAATGGGTCATTCAGTCCCATTTCCTCACGGATCGCTTCCCGCTCATCCTGCGAGACGGACATGCCCACCATCTGTTGAAGCGGGTCGCCCAGGCCATCCTGAATGGCGAAAGCAATCACACTGATCACGAACATGACCAGTACGGCCTGGGAAATTCGCTGAACCAAAAACGCTAACATGAAAAATTCCGGGTCAAGCTGCAAACAAAAGGCCGGCTCCAGGCTGATCCGAAGCCGGCCCGCCCATAAAGGCTGTTACTCCACGACCAGGTCGCCCAGGTACGGGAAGTTCATCACGTTGAGGATCGGTTCGATCTTCACGTTCTTCTTGCTGGCCCAGGCCAGGTCCTGCCAGTGCAGGGGAACGAACGCTGCGTCGTCATACAGGCGCTGCTCCACCTCTTTCAGCATGGCGGTGCGCTTGTCCAGATCCGTCTCGACGTTGGCCTTGTTGACCAGCTCGTCGATCTCCGGGTTGCAGTAGTTACCGGCGTTGTACTGGCCCGAACCGCTGTCCGCATCCGGGCAGAAGGTCAGGAACTCGTAGAAGTTGGCGGAGTCCTCGGTGTCTGCGTGCCAGCCGATCATCATCATGTCGGCGGCGCGGGCGTCATACTCCGGCCAGTATTGGGCTTTCGGCAGCGTTTTCAGATCCACCTTGATGTTGATACGCGCCAGCATGGCGGCAACCGCCTGGGCGATCTTGTCGTCATTCACGTAACGGTTATTGGGCGCCATCATGGAGATGGTGAAACCGTCTTCATAACCGGCTTCTTTCATCAACTGCTGGGCTTTTTCGACGTCAAACCGCGTTGCCAGGGATTCGTTGTGGCCCTGGTAACCTTCCGGCGACATCTGAGCGGCCGGGGTAGCGAAACCCTTCATGATCTTGGCGGCAATGCCTTCCTGGTTGATGGCATAGGCAATGGCCTCGCGCACTTTCGGGTTCTTGAACGCTTCCACCCGGTCCTGATTCATGTGGAACAGGATGATGCGGGTACCGCTCATGGTCACCAGATCGGCGTTCTTGTCACGGCGAATACGCTCCAGATCGGTCGGCGGCACCGGTGCAATGAAATCCACACCGCCAGACAGCAGCGCGGAGACACGGGTGTTGTTTTCCTTGATCGGAGTCAGCACGATCTTGCCGACGTTACCCGGTGACTCGGTATCCCAGTATTCGTCGAAGCGCTCAAACTCGACACGCACGCCCTGCTGACGACCGGTAATGACATAAGGGCCTGTGCCGGACAGATTCTCGGAAGCAAAAGAATTGCCGTGCTTGGTGATGGCGCTCTTGTCTTTCCCGCTTTCGGTCTTACCGGTGTAAAACTCGCTGTCCAGCGGGAAGATGTAAGTCGCGGTGTTCAGCAGCAGCGGGTATGGCTCGTTGGTCACCAGCTCAAAGGTGTAGTCATCAATCACCTTGAGTTCGCTGAACGGTTTGAAGATGGCTTTATAGTCCTGGCTCTGCTTCAGGCGATTAAAGGTGAACTTGACGTCTTTGGCGGTCAGCTCGTTGCCAGAGTGAAAATTCACTCCTTCACGCAGCTTGAAGCGCATGGTGTTCTCGTCAATACGCTCCCAGCTTTTCGCCAGGCGCGGCTCGAAGCCGAGATCCTTGGTCCAGCGGATCAGGGGATCAAAGGTCATGTGGCTTAACTGCAACATGCCGCCGGAGAGCTGTTCGTGAATATCCAGGCTTACAGGGTCGGCGTCGTACGCCATTTTCAGTTCCTTGTTCGCCTCGGCAGACATCGCCATCGGGGCTGTTGCCAGGGCCATGGAACCAACAAAAGCAGTCAGTAGTGTTTTCATCGCGTTTTCCGTCGCTGTTTTAAGAATTTTTGCGGCACATCGGCGCAACTTCACGCCAGATGTCTGCGCTAAAAACTAGTCATGGAAAACCCGAACAGCAATCGAAATTGCGACTTGGCGTTATTCGTGAAGTGAATGACCCTGTTTGGGGCGCTTACCAAAGGCGAAACGCCAGCGGCAGAATCAGTGCGGTGAACACCCCTGTAAGCCCCATTCCCAGGGAGGCAAAGGCACCGGCTGTGCGACTGATCTCGAACGCTCGCGCCGTTCCCACCGCATGGCCGTTCAGCCCGAGCGCAAAACCCAGAATGCGGTCATCGGTGATCGACAGCACCCTGGAAAGCAGGTCGACAAAGAGCGTTGCGACAACACCGGTCACCAGAAGCCCGCCCATCATCAGCGGCACCGAACCGCCCAGTTGTTCGGTAATACCAATGGCAATGGGCGCGGTCACCGACTTCGGCGCCAGGGACGCCAGCACCAGAGGTGTCGCCCCGAGAGCCCAGGCGATCACGACCGCATATACGGCCGCCAGGGTGGCCGCTATTGGCAGGGTGCACAGAATCGGACGCCACAACGCCCGCACGTGGTGCATCTGCTGGTACAACGGTATACCGAGCGCGACGGTGGCCGGCCCGAGCAACAGCATCAGCCACTGGGCACCCTGCTGATACCGGGTGTAGTCCAGCGACAATAGCGCAATGGTGGCCGACAACAGGAAGGCCGAAAGCACCACCGGTGGTAACCAAAGCGGGCGTCCCATTCGCCGGAAAAGCCAGTTGCCCGCAAAGAACGCGCCCAGGGTTAACCCAATCGCCAGTATCGGGCTCGCAGACAGGGTATTGGGAAGTGCGAAAAAACGTTCCAGAAGATCAGTCATCCGACGCTCTCCGCTGCCCTGCCCTGACCAGAGACGCCATCAGCAGCAGCGTGGTCAGTACACTCAAAAAGGTGCCAACCAAGAGCGCCCCCGCCACCGCCAGCCACTGCCCGCTGAACTGATCAGCCGAGAAGAACACACCCACCACGCCCGGCATGATCAGCAGCACCAGCACCGAAATCAGTCCCTGGCTCGCCGTGGCCAGGTCATCACTGACACTGCCCTTCAGCATCAGCGTGATTGTCATCAGAATCATGCCCAGCACACCGCCGCTGACCGGAATCAGGAAAACCAGTCGCAAGGCTTCGCCAAGCATGAAACATAAAACCAGAGTCAGGAAACCCCGCAACATCGACATATTGTCATGCTCATCAAGTAACGAATTGCTCTACACTAGCCCATACCCAAAGTTTGACACCAGTTCGGATACCCCATGGCGCTCAAGGCAACCATCTTTAAAGCAACACTGAACATCGCGGATATGGACCGGCACTATTACGGTGACCACCACCTCACCATCGCCCGCCACCCGTCCGAGACCGACGAGCGCATGATGATACGCCTGCTGGCTTTCATACTGAACGCCAGCGAGAGCCTGGAATTCACCAAAGGGATCAGCACGGACGACGAGCCGGATCTGTGGCAAAAAAGCCTGAGCGACGAGATCGAACTGTGGATCGAGCTCGGCCTGCCCGACGAGAGCCGTCTGCGCAAGGCCTGCAACCGGGCGGATCAGGTTATCCTATACACCTACGGTGGCCGCGCCGTGCCACTGTGGTGGGAGAAACACCAGGGCAAACTGACTCGCTTCGACAACCTCACCATCGTCGACCTGCCGACAGACGACACCGAATCTCTGGCTGCCCTGGCTGCGCGCGGCATGAACCTGCAATGCACCGTCCAGGACGGCACCGTCAATATTGGCAATGACGACACGCTCGTCAGTGTGACACCTGTACCGCTCTACCCTGAGTAAAAAATCCCCCGTCGGGGTCTACCAGATCGATCCAGTTTACGTTAAGGTAAACTTTAGCCGATATTGACCCGGGCCACACCAGGTTCCGTCAGTTTGGCTATACTCAAAGCAAGCATCGACACCCTCACAAGGGGTGTTTTGTTCCTCAGGCCACTACCCCAGGAAGAGGATTATGACAACAACAAAATCCAAAGTTGTTTATAACCCGGTTTTTACCGACGGTGCGGAGTTCCGAATTCCCACCTTCAAGTTACTCAAGCAGGACGGCTCGCTCTACAAAGGCGCCAAGGCTCCTGAGCTCGACAAAGACAAAGCCCTGCGCATCTACCGGGCGATGGTCACCACCCGGATTCTCGACGAACGCATGCTCGCGGCCCAACGGCAGGGGCGCCTGAGTTTTTACATGCAGTGCACCGGCGAGGAAGCCGCGGTTATTGGCAGTACCGCCGCACTGGATGACGCCGACATGATCATGGCTCAGTACCGTGAACAGGGTTCTCTGACCTATCGCGGGTTTTCTATTGATGAGTTCATGAACCAGCTGTTCGGCAACGAACTGGACTATGGCAAAGGTCGCCAGATGCCGGTTCATTACGGTTCCCGCAAGCTGAACTACATGACCATTTCCTCGCCACTGGCCACGCAAATCCCCCAGGCCACGGGCTACGCCTATGGTCAGAAGCTGGCGGGCGAAGGCCACTGCACCATCACCTACTTTGGCGAAGGCGCCGCATCGGAAGGGGACTTCCACGCCGCCCTGAACATGGCCGCCGTCCACCGCGTTCCGGTTATTTTCCTGTGCCGGAACAACGGCTACGCCATTTCCACCCCCGCCGCCGAGCAGTTCGCCGCTGACGGCGTGGCACCCAGGGCCTACGGCTATAAGATGGACGTGATCCGTGTTGACGGCAACGACATCCTGGCCGTGCACGAGGCCACCAAGGCTGCCCGCAAACTGGCGGTGGAACACAACCGGCCGGTGCTGATTGAAACCATGACCTACCGCCTGGCGGCACACTCTTCTTCCGACGACCCCTCCGGCTATCGCAGCAAGGACGAGGAAGCGGTATGGCGCGAGAAAGACCCCATCCTGCGCATGCGTCTCTGGCTCGAACGCAAGAAATGGTGGAGCGAGGACGATGAGAAACAGCTGCAGGAAAACATGCGCCGGGAAGTGCTCGAAACCATGAAACGGGCACAGAAGCGGCCGCCACCCGCGCTCGATACCCTGGTGAGCGACGTCTACGACGAGGTACCACCGGGCCTGGCCGAGCAATTCGACAAACTCAAGGCGCACATCCGCCGGCATCCGGACGAATATCCGAAGAGTGCTGAACACGCTAAGGGAGGTGCGTGAGATGACCCAGATGAATATGCTCCAGGCCATCAACAACGCCCTCGACACTGCCATGGCCGCCAACGATCGGGTGCTGTGTTTCGGTGAAGACGTGGGCGTTTTCGGTGGTGTATTCCGCGCCACCAGCAACCTGCAACAGAAATACGGCAAGGACCGCTGTTTCAACACGCCGCTGGTCGAGCAGGGTATCGTCGGTTTTGCCAACGGCCTGGCCGCACAGGGTTCCGTGCCCGTGGCCGAGATTCAGTTTGCCGATTACATTTTCCCGGCCTTCGACCAGATCGTGAACGAGTCGGCCAAGTTCCGTTATCGCTCGGGCAGCCTGTTCGACGTGGGCGGGCTGACGATTCGTGCGCCCTACGGCGGCGGCATCGCCGGCGGGCTTTACCACTCACAGTCGCCGGAAGCCTACTTTGCCCACACACCGGGCCTGAAAATCGTGGTGCCACGCAACCCGCATCAGGCCAAGGGCCTGCTACTGGGCGCCATCCACGACCCCAACCCGACCCTGTTCTTCGAACCCAAGCGCCTCTACCGCGCCTCCGTCGGGGAAGTGCCCGACGAAGACTACCGGCTGCCGCTGGGCGAAGCCGAAGTGATCAAGGAAGGCACCGATATCACCGTGTTGGGCTGGGGTGCGCAGATGGAAGTGATTGAGCACGCCGTCGAACGGGCGGAGAAAGAAGGCATCTCCTGTGAAGTCATCGACCTGAGAACCATCCTGCCCTGGGATGTGGAAACCGTGGCCAAGTCGGTACTCAAGACCGGGCGCCTGGTGGTCACCCACGAAGCGCCACTGACCGGTGGTTTTGCCGGTGAAATCGCGGCGACCATACAGGAGCGCTGCTTCCTGTACCTGGAATCCCCGATCGCTCGCGTGACCGGGATGGACACCCCCTTCCCGCTGGTGCTGGAAAAAGAGCACCTGCCCAACCACCTGAAGGTCTACGAGGCCATCAGGTCGAGCGTGGATTTCTAGGTTGATATCAGGACAGGAGAGCAATCATGAGTGATTTTATACTGCCCGATATCGGCGAAGGTATCGTGGAGTGCGAACTGGTCAAGTGGCTGGTCAGCGAAGGCGACATCATCGAAGAAGACCAGCCGGTGGCCGAAGTCATGACCGACAAGGCGCTGGTGGAGATCCCGGCGCCCTATAAAGGCAAGGTGACGCGCCTCTATCACAAGGAAGGGGACATCGCGAAAGTGCACGCCCCGTTGTTTGAACTGGTGGAGGAAGGCGGCGACAGCCAGCAAGATTCAACGCCTGAGCCCAAAGCCCCGGAAACGGCCAGCGAAACGCCGGCAACCCAGGCACAAGCAAGCTCCGGCGAAGCCGATGGCGATGGCGATGACCCAACGGAGGACTTCATCCTTCCCGACATCGGCGAAGGCATCGTCGAATGCGAAGTGGTGGAATGGCGCGTGGCCGAGGGCGACGAGATCGAAGAAGACCAGCCGGTGGTGGACGTCATGACCGACAAGGCCATGGTCGAGATCACCGCCCCCAAGGCCGGCCGTGTCACGAAGCTTTACCATAAGCAGCAGGAAATGGCGCGGGTGCATTCACCGCTGTTTGAGTTCGTTCCCCGCGAGCGTGACGAGCCGGCCCAGGCCAGTAAAACGTCACAAGCAGCCCCGGAAGCAGAATCGAACCCAACGCCGACCACCGCGCAACCCGTCGTATCCCGCAACCAACCGCGGACGCCGGCCAGCCCGGCTGTACGCCGCATTGTTCGCGAACACGACCTGGATCTGGCGGACATCTCAGGTTCCGGCAAGGACGGCCGGGTACTGAAGGCCGATGTACTGGCTCATCTCGACAAACCCGCCACAACCTCACCGGCACAGGACAGCTCCGGCGAGTCGCAACCGGCAGGCTCAGGCGGTGAGCGCCGCCGGCCATCCCGGGAACAGGAAGTGCGCGTTGAGCCCATCCGCGGCATGAAAGCCGCCATGGCCCGCAGCATGGTTACCTCGGCGACCACCATTCCCCACTTCATCTACAGTGAGGACATCGATGTCACCGACCTGCTCAAACTACGGGAACAGCTGAAACCAGAAGCCGAAGCCAGCGGATCAAGGCTGACTCTGATGCCCTTCTTCATGAAGGCCATGGCCCTGGCGGTGCAGGAGTACCCGGTACTCAACAGCCGCCTCAACGACGACGTCACCGAGATCCACTACCAGCCGCAGTGCAATATCGGCATGGCCGTGGACGGCAAGGCCGGGCTGATGGTTCCCAACATCAAGGGTGTGGAAGACCTGACCCTGCTGGGCATTGCCGACGAGGTAGCTCGCCTGACCGAGGCTGCCCGCTCGGGCCGTGTCAGCCAGGAGGATCTCAAGGGTGGCACCATCACCATTTCCAATATTGGCGCTTTGGGTGGCACCTACGCCGCCCCGATCATCAACCCACCGGAAGTGGCGATTGTGGCCCTTGGCCGTACCCAGAAACTGCCGCGCTTTGACAGCAATGGCCAGGTGGTCGAGCGGTCCATCATGACCGTGAGCTGGGCAGGCGACCATCGCATTATTGATGGCGGCACCATTGCGCGCTTCTGCAATCGCTGGAAAGGCTACCTGGAATCGCCGCAGTCGATGCTGCTGCATCTGGGCTGACGGAGCATCATGGCGCAGAAGACGCAACTGCAGCAGTTCTACATTCCCGAAGAGCAGTCGATCTATCTGCTCAGCCATGACGATGCCAAGAAGCTCAAGGACTGGGTGGCGCTCTGCGCCGCCCAGCTCCGCCAACTGGGCTACCAGGACATCGAACTGATCGGCAAAGGCGCCTACGGCTTTGTATTCGCGGGCCGCCTGCCACGCCAGGACAGCTCCGGCCCCGAACACGTCTTCAAATTCACCCGCATCAACCTTCCCCAACACCTGCAGGACCGCCTGGAGGATGAAGCCTATATCCTCGAGCAGGTCCGGCATCCGAGGGTGCCTCGCCTGGTTGCCTATCAACGGGCCCACAACCAACCCATCCTGGTGATGGAGCGCGCGGCAGGCCTGAACCTGGAAGAGGTGTCCCTGCGGGAGGGCCGGCTGAAGCCCAGGCTGGTCATGCGGATTGCCGACCAGATTGCGGATATCCTGCGCAACCTGCGCCGCGAGAATGGCCCCTCGGGGCGCCCCATCGTGCACGGTGACATCAAACCCTCGAACCTGGTTTTCGACGCCAGCACAGAGAACATTGCCCTGATCGACTGGGGCTCGTCGGTGTTCGCCCAGCTGGACGCCAACCAGCAGTTCCTCACCACCAACGTGATGGAGTTGATGTCCGATAACCTGCAACAGACCAACGCCCGGCTGGGGGATGTCTACTTCATCGGGGAGGAACAACTGAACGGTGGGCTGTCTTCCCCTCGTTTTGATGAACAGGGTGCTGCGGGCACATTGTATGCGCTGGCATCCGGCCAATCTTGCCGGTTCGGGCACCAGGCCATTCCCGCCGCGTCCCTCGGGCTGCCCATGGAATTCGCCCGCATGCTCGACGGAATGCTGTCCCCGGACCCACAGACCCGGCGAAAAGCCGGTGACTACTACCTGACCGAAATGCCGCGAATGGCGCGCACGGTGATGATCGATCTCGCGGAACCACCGCTGGCCCCCATGGTGCCGGTGTGGACCCGAGCCTCCGATCATGAAATCGACACGGTGGTTTACAGCTCCCGGAAGTCTTTCCTCCGTCAGGAAGGCGCCCCGGAAACCCTCAATGATGTGAACGATGTGCAGCTGGACCGCTACTATAAAAATTTCATGCAAGGCATGGGAGAAACCGAAAAAGCCTTCCTGGCCGCCGTCAGCCGACTGGGGCGGTATCCCGTCGAAGGAGGACTCGCCGTGCGCTGGGAAACCGATGGCGTTTATATCGACACTTCCCTGAACCTGCATGACCCGACACTGAAAACCGCGTTTATCCGCGCCGTCAACAACATGGTGTACCTGGCCCAGGCCATCTACCGCCAGGGGATTTTCAAGAGTTGCCTGTTCAACGCCCGCAACACCCTGCACATCGACCGCGCCGAACCCGACCAGCCTTTCGTGCCCGAGCCCGGCATGCAATTGAAATACGAAGTCAGCGCCGCGCCGGAAGTGGAAGACGAGTCACGGGTGCACTCTTACTTTGAAGACGGCCCCGACCCGGAAGAATTCCTGGTACTGCCGCAAACCATCATCACCGCGCTGGAATCCCTCAACGACATCCACCACACCGGCATGATCATCTTCGAGGCCCTGCCCCGCCACCTCAAGATCCACAGCCATTACCGCCTGCTGGACCCGGACCGGGAACGTGAATTCAGCCGCCTGCTGGATGAGATACTGTCCGCGGTCGGCCAGATCACTGGCCTGGGTGTCTCCGGCTTTATGAAAATGCCCTACAAGGACACCCGCTTCTTCCCTCATATCGAACGGCTGCCAGAGCGTTACTACCCCAAAAATCCCAGGGCCGAAGCCGATTCCTCCTGAAGCCCTCGCCAGAGTCACAGGTTCTTTCAACGACCCGTTCGCAGAGGCGAACATCACTGTTGCTGGTGAAGAGGTGCTGATGCTGCTGCCGCCGACGACTGAGCGACGCGACTATATAAATAGCGCTCGGCTTCATCCGCTGAAACAGGCTGACTGTACAGGAAGCCCTGAAACGCATCGCATCCGAGGTCCTGAAGAAACGCCAGTTGCTCTTCGGTCTCAATACCTTCCACCGTTACCATCAACCTCAGGCTCCGTGCCATGGCAATAACTGCCTGGGTAATCGCGGCGTTGTCCTGATCGTGGGGCAGATCCTGAACAAACGACTGATCCACCTTGAGTCGATCGAGTGGAAAGCGTTTTAAATAGCTCAGTGACGAGTAGCCGGTTCCAAAGTCGTCCACCGCTAACCGGAAACCAAGAGCTTTCAGCTTCATCAGGTTACTCTGGACCTGTTCCGTCTGATGCATCAGCGTGCCCTCGGTGATCTCCAACTCAATAGCGTCGCTTGTTGCGCCTGTTTCATTAAGGATCGCCTCTAAGCGCTGCGACAGATCGGGCCTGCTGAATTGTCGACTCGACAGGTTAACGGTCATCGAAACGTCATGCAGGTGCTTCTTTCTCCAGATGACGACCTGGCGACAGGCCTCGCCAAAGACCCATTCATCGATCTCGGTAATCAGACCCGTCTCTTCTGCCAGAGGAATAAAACGCCCCGGAGAAACCATGCCAGAGGTGGGATGACGCCAGCGTACCAACGCCTCAAAACTCCGTACGCGGCCGTCATGAGCGGAAATGATGGGCTGGTAATAGGCCTCAAACTGCTGTTCATCAACAGCTCTGTGCAACTCCGCTTCCAGGCTGAGCAGTTCAGCGCCCTCTGTGCGCATCTCATCGGAAAAGAAAAGGAAACCGTTGCCACCTTTGCTTTTGGCTGCGTACATGGCCACATCTGCGTGGCGCAGCAATTCGTCTACGGTAGTACCATTGTAGGGATACAGGCTGATACCAATGCTGCCCGTAATATTCAGGGTATGAGCTTCAAGCTCAATACATGGCGCCAAGGCGGCAAGTATCCGCTCGGCTACTGACGTCGCGTCCTCATAACCTGAAACAGAGCGAAGCAGAACAGTAAATTCGTCGCCGCCCTGACGTGCGACCATATCGCCCTCGCGCACACAGTTACGGAGTCGCCGGGCAACAATGTTGAGCAGACGGTCACCAACGTGGTGGCCAAGACTGTCATTTACCAACTTGAACCGTTCCAGATCCAGAAACATTACCGCAAATTGCCCACCGTCCCGAGATCGCTCCGCCAGGGTATCGTGACAGCATTCCTTATAGCGCTTCCGGTTGGGTAGCCCGGTGAGGCTGTCGTGATGAGCCTGGTGTTCAAGACGCTCCGTGAGTTGCTGAAGATCGGCCGTTCTGGATTGGACCTCACGTTCAAGGCCTTGCTGGTATTCACTGAGCTTCATGTCCCGTTGTTCAATTTCCTCAAGCATGGCGTTGAAGTCATCAACCAGCGTGCCGAGCTCATCTTCGCTGTACTTGCGTGCCCGCAGACTGTAGCTCCGGGTCCTGGACACCATGCGGGCCAATCCGGCCAGCTCAAGAACGGGGGCCGAAAAATTACGCTGCAGGACGTGGGACAGCGCCAGGCTGATGAGGCCGACAATGGCCATAACCGCAAACCCGGTCAAAAAGTTCCGTTGCAGACTGACATACCAGTCGTTGGTGCTGGTCCGTATAAAGACGGTACCCAGCTTCTGGTCCCGGACGAGCACTGGCTGAAAGGTCTCAAGATAGTCCAGGGTGAAGCGCTGCCCAGCGATGCCTGGTGAGGCGGGAATGTCGGTGTCCGGAAAACCAGGGCTATTGTATTGAGCAAAGAGCAGGTCCTGACCTGAATAGATGGCTGCAGCCATCACCTCGGGATCTGCTTCCAGCGCTGTCAGGGTTTCCCGGGCGCTCCGCGCATCATCAAAGTCCAGAGCCGCTATACTGTTTAACCCGACAATCTCTGCCAGTGTGGCCTGTTGGGATAGCATGCCACTTCTTTTCACAAACAGATCATTGGCAACAAATGCTACGCCACCCAAAAACAACGCTACGGCCGCCGTCGTCATCATCAGAAGAGTCAGCTTACGGCTGATGGGCAACTCTTTTATCCAGTTGAAGGCGCGAGACATCACTGCCCCTCCACATGTCGCGCCACACGCAGCAAGGCGGAGCTCACGCCAAGGTTTGCCTTCCGTAATGCGGGGAGGTTGATATCAAACGCCACTGCCTGCCCGACGTTCACAAACCGGATCATCCCGCCCGATTCGAGGAAGCCTGTGCCTTCGCCAACCATCAGCGTTCCCGTCACCGCAAAACCCGCCAGCTTGTCTCTTGCAATATCACGACCTTCGGGCACGTAAAGTAGGTCACATCGGTTGGTAACGTCCTGGGGGGATACCACGAACAGGTTGATTTTACGACGGCCATTCCAGGCAGAGCGCGCGGCAGAGGTAGCTTCGGGAAAAGGGTTCTGTTCCCAGAAACAGAGCCGCAGGGCCTCGGCGGGTCTGCCGGGCCACTCGATATACTCCGTGAACTTGAACAGATAAACGGTTTTCAGCTGATAATCGTAGGGAATCGGCGCTGTCTCACTGTGCCCCCCTGAACTCAGCAGAAGACCAGCAAGCAAGGCAAGACTGTGCCACGCCCGTGGACGCCCAACTGCCAGACTGTGAACCCTATGGGCGAATCTCATAAGCAGCTTAGAAGGCATAGGCTGCGTTAACGTAAAAACTGCGTTCGACCTCGCTTGCAACCACAACCAAAGTACGATCAAACTCCCGATGGTGCGCCTCCAACAGGTTCTTACCGCCAATGCTCAGCTGAAATTGGGGCAAGGGGTTCCAGCCCAGCCGGACGTCCAGTCTGGCATAGCCTTTCACCTCCATGGCCCCCAGGTCGTCGGTGTAGTAAATCAGCGTATCCAGTTCCCAGTGCGGCGCAAAATTATAATAGGAACGCAGTTTTAGCTGGTGACGCGGGGAATACCTCGACAGATACGAAAACTCGAAAATGCCCGGTGCGGGGTCTTCTTGCAACTCCGTGTGAAGATAGCTGTAGCTGAAGGCGACTCGCCAATCGAAGGCAGGGGTCCAGTCCAGCGCTGACTCCAGGCCGTAAGACGTTGCATCAGAGTAATTCGTGTAACGGGACGGCACCACCAGATGAGGCGGCTGAGGCTCCGTTTCCAGAAACGGCTCTCCCGCCTCCAAGGCTAACAACTCCTCATACTGGTTGAAAAACAAAGCCGTATCCAGTGCCAGCGAAGGGGAAAACTGGTTACGCATCCCCAGCTCATAGGCTGTCAGTTTTTCGTCCGAGAAAGTACCATCAGCTTCCGCCACTGCAAGCACCGGCAAAGGCCCACCGGAGGGATCAGGATACGCAAATGCATCATATCGAGTGCCTTGCTCGAAACGGGAGGGCGAGCGCACTGCGCGGGAGATGCTGCTCCACACAAGATGTTCCTTATTCAGATTCCAGGCGAATCTGACGCTGGGCTGCAGGGCCAGATCCGAACTGCTGGAATGGGTTACCTTCGACCCCAACACCCATTTCCCCCGGCCTCCCCCAACGGAATAAGTGTACTGACCAAACAGACTTTGCAACCGACTCTGTCCGCGCTCATCAAAGAACTGTAAAGGATTCTGGGTATCTAGCTCATCCCAGCTATGGCGCACATTAACGCCCCAGGACCACTGTTGTTCGTCGTTAAGTTGCCAGTCGTGCTGAATCTCAACATCGAGCGTGTGGATAACTTCCCTGTAGAAATCCAGTTCGCGGTGGCTGCGATCGTAATAGGTTTGGACCGAAAGGGTCTGGTCAGAAGCAAGCGGCCTTTGCCAGGCCAGCCGCAGGTGAACACCACCGGTTTTGACTTCATCGTTCAGTAACCGGGTATAGGGCGGGGTCAACTGCGGCAGCACACTGGTGTTGTGCAGGCGCCCCTGATAAAGCCGGCCATCCATTTCCCAACGTTGCCCGTCCCGGCGAGAATCAACCCGAAAACCGACCTGACTGGTCGTCCAGTCGTCGTCCGCTAAGCCATCTTCCCGCTTGAGACTGTCCACATCCCGACCTTGCGCCCACACCCTGAGAAACGCCTGGTCGCCAATGGTGGCACCCTGGCGCACCGTGGCAACCCGCTCGGCACTGCCCAAGTGGGCCGATACGACGCCCCCCTGGGTTTTTTCCGCCGAGCGGGTAATGATGTTGATCACCCCATTCATGGCATTAATGCCCCAAAGGGATGCGCCCGGTCCACGGATCACTTCAATCCGATCGATATCCCGCAACGGCAGTGCCTGGACGTCCCAATGCACGCCGCCAAAAATGGGGCTGTATACACTGCGACCGTCGATCATGACCAACAGTTTGTTGGCGAACTCATGGTTCCCGCCCCGGGAGGTGATCGCCCATCTACTGCCATCAATGCGTGCCACCTCAAGGCCGGGCACCATACGCAGGAGTTCAGGAATCGAGGTGGCGGCGGAGCGCCGGATATCTTCCTGGTTAATGACATAAATGGCAGATGCCGCCTGGCGACGGGTTTCAGGGCGCTTGGAGACAGACGTTACTGTGACCGGCATGGTGGCCAGGTCGGTCAACGACATATCCATCAGGTTGCTTAACTTTTGTGGTTCCGACCCATAGGCTGTACCGGCAACCAGCAAACCAACCGTGATGGTGAGTGATCGCAGATTGCGGCATATGTTGTGGGGAGTACTCTGGAGATACGTCAACTGGCTCACTTCCTGGAACGCGGAGCATACCGATGCCCCTTTTTCGACAAGCGGAAGGATACCAGCAGGTTTGCCGAAGATACGGCCTATTGTGTAAACAATAGTCAAAAAACGTACAGTTACAAAATGCTGAAGTCGGTAACAGAACGCGCGCCCAAAATGCGACATGACATCTATAGGTTTCATCCAGAAGATAGGCTATACGCGAACGACTGCCGGAGCGTCACTATCCTCGGAATCCCCGAGCCAGGGCCGATTCCATCTGAACCGTTCCACTGTGGGAAACCAGAGCCAAGAGGACTGGACAGAACACCCCATCACACGTAAGATTGCGCACTCGAAATTGACGCCAAAGCGTTCTATTTCATCCGCCCGTAGCTTTTATGCTGGGAGCGAAGCGAGACAGTACAGCTGAGTCATGCGCAGCATGACCTCTCGACTTCTCGAACAAAGTTTAATCCGCCCGTAGCTCAGCTGGATAGAGCGTTGCCCTCCGGAGGCAAAGGTCTCAGGTTCGAATCCTGACGGGCGGGCCATATTCCATAAAAGAGCCCACCTCGCGTGGGCTTTTTTATGGAATATTGGTTGCCTGTCGGCTTTGGTGAGAACCTGCGCTCGACAAACTGCGCCAGCAGTTTGGGCGCCGCAGCGAAGCGGAGGCGGGGCGAAGCTCCGAGCAACGCGCACAAAGCGTTGCGAGTCCATCCTGAGCTTTTAGACAACCTCCAAGTTCGGCTTGGCCTGATTCGTCCAGTTTGCTTCACTCGGAGGTTTTCAGCTCTGCGAAGCACTTTTCTTCCAGGAGAGTAATTCGATTAGCTTCTGAGTCAATTCTGTACATCCGTTACCTCTGAGCCAAAAAGCCCGACAAGCAAAGCATTGATGATATCGGTCGTAGCATCACCATAGGAACTGCCCGAGTCCCTCACCAGATTGGCCACCAAATCGTCATCCAGCAAGCGTTGTAAAAATGCCGTCGTTGAATCGCAGGCAATATCTGCAATCTCAGTACCGAGCACGTGAGCGCCTGCCAACCTCGTGTCCCAGCCATGTAATTCAAGGACTGCTTCATGCTGCTCGTAAAGCCGTTCCATTTGCCCTGGGATATTCTCATAATTCGATGCCAAGTAGGCGATATCCGCAGCGTCTTTGCGCCTTGTCCGGGCATCCCTTTCTGACCATGCAACCAATTTCAAAAGGGTTAATCCTTGAGGGCTTGCAACAGGCAGCTCCAGTTTTAACTCTGTGTTTACCGTCAACCAGTCGGCGTTATCCAATGCATCCTGAAAACCGACCACGCTCATCTGCACATCTCCAGAGGGCGGCCATGCGATGATTGAATCGCCACTTTCAACAGAGCCAAAAGGAAGGATGTCTATTGGAGCTCCGTGCGGCCCCTGCAACCGATGCGGCAGATTGGTTTTGGTATAACCTTCGTGAATCAGGCTGTCGCCGATGCTTTCAAAGCTGGCCCAATCCGGCACCTGAACGGCAAGGTCGATATCCAGCGTTGCTCTTTGGATAGGTGCGCCGTAGGCGTGATGCATCACCAAATCGCGGGCTGACGCGCCGACAATGATGAATCGCACCGCTTTTTCCACGGCAACGCGCTTGATGGCTTTATAGGTTTTCAACTGGATCGGATCAAGATCCTTGGAATCGATCTCTAATCTTGCCATAAAGTCGCTCTGCTGCTTCCAGGTTTCGGGGGTCGCCGTTCGCCAGGAGATCCGCGTATACAATAATGTCTGGCGCGATATCGGAATTCCGACCCAGGTTATCTGGATCGTAGTGCCAGAATTTCTCGTAAATCTGCAATGTCTCAGACGTATTGGCTATGTTCTCTGGGCTTTTCCGCAGTCTGTGCTCCATCACCAGATTTTTGAGTTTGTCTCGGGGCAAATAGAGCGTGCCTTGCGCTGGAGATAGGTAGTTGTCCAGTAAAGATGCACCGACTTCTCCCCCCCAGCATCCACCGAAGGCATCCGGTTTTATTATCTTCCAGGGCAGTTCAGATTTCGCCTGAAACAACCCCATATCCAGATCGGGCAGCAATTTTTCCGGGTAAGTCTCAACCCAGCGATCAAGCAACTCCATTGGTGATTCAAGAGACCTTGAACCTTTGTTCCCACGCTCTCGGATATAGCCCTTGTCTTTCAGGTCATTCAAAACCCAGCCAATAGCACCAAGGGAAACGCCGCTAGCTTCCGCCATTTTTCGATAGGTTTCTCCAACAAGGCTCGGCTCTATCAGAAAACAGAAAATCAGCTTTAAACCGGATGCGTTGAAGGCCCTGGATGTTTTTCGTGGCGAAGCATGAATAGATGAAGTGCGGTTACCTTTTACAAAGACAAAGAACGCCTTCTCATTCAGGTAGGCATTTCCAGCAGCGTCAATGAACTGTACACCAGCATCTCGCAAACGATCTGCCATATTAGGATTTACGTAATCGGCCACCAGCAATGCAGGCGAAGGCATTCTCCGAAGCTGAGCAGCAATAGTGCCCACGTTCGTCTGCTGCGCCCATCTTTTGATCTCGACGCTATACTCAACACCAGTGGAGCCCAGCTCTAGAATAAAGCCATCTGCGTAAGGCATCACCTCACTCGCGTCACGCTTGTATAGCTCTAGCCCCGTTTCATGATGGAAGGCGAGCACGGCCTGATTCAGAAGTTCGTTTTCATTGATCGGTGTTTTCATAGGCGCTCCATACCAATGTTCACAAAATAGCACCGTTCATTAATAATGAACAAGATTTTTTAATGAACAAAGATATAAAAGCGATCTTGATCGTTCTGTTCCCGAGCTAGAGTTCTACCTTTGCCCCCTATACATCCGTAGGATCTTCAGATCCCACCCTGCGTCCCCGCACCCACGCCGCCCGAACCGTTTCCGCCATCACCCCGGCCAAAAGCCCGAAAAGTGGATCGGCCCAGACGGTCACCAATGCGGTTATCGCAATGACCGGCCAACAAGACGGCTTGGCTGCCCAGAGACGCCTGGACACGGCAAGCTCAACGGCGGCTACCAACAACAAGGCACCTAGACCGGCTACCGGAATGGCGGCAATAAATGAAAAGCCGCCCGGCAGAAAAGCAACCATGAGCAAAGCGGTTCCCAGCAGAACGGGGGCCATGCCGGTCCGGGCACCGAAACGATGGTGCGCGGCCACGCCTCCGGCGCCATGACACATGGGCAAGGCCCCGAGCGGAACGAGAAAAAGGTTGGCCAACCCCGTTGTCACAGACAGGCGGCCTGGCGACACACGGTGCGATTGCTCGCCGAAGTAATCCCCAACCACCAGGGCCGTCAGTACGACGGCGTTGGTGATCGTAAGCGCCAACTGAGGTAACACCAGCACGGACATCGCCTGCTGCCAATCGTTTATGCCTGGCAGTTGAGGTAGTGCAAATGGTACCGAACCTGATGCGGGCAGCGTCAGTCCCGGCGCGCCCAGTACCGCGCCGATCACTAACGCCACACCAAGCCCTATCAGGGCTGCTGGCCAGTTCGGTAACACCTTGAGGGTGATGCCTAACACCGCCAAGGTAACTACACCCAACGGCAAGGATGTGGCCATCAACCCCAAGCTCATGTTGGCCAACAGCAACCCCAGCCCCAGTTGAAGGCCGCTCAATACCGAGCCGGGCACAAGACGTGCCACACGGTTAATCCATCCGGTTGCGCCCAGCAACAACAGTATTGCTCCGATCAGCACGCCACTTGCCACCAGGCTTTGGGAAGTCACCTCGGTGGTCAGCAACAACGCAGCAACCGCTTTCATCGGTTGCACCGGTATCGGCAGCCGATAGTACAGCCCGGTTGCAATGTAGAACACGGCAAACCCCAGCAGTACAGGTACCGGTGCCAGCCCTGCCACGCCGATCGCCCCAAGACTCAGTGGCAGCAGGGTACCGATGTCACCCAGCGCCCCGCTGACCTCCTTCACTGGATCTTTTGGGTTTAAGGGCATGCGAGCTCCTAGTTCATTGGCCTGTTTTTATTGAGTTATTATTGGCAACGCTCACGCGTTATAGACGACATGTCCCAGCTCCGTGATGTCGTAACCGCCCAACGCCTCGGCGCGCTGTACAAATCGCTCGCTACCGGCAAACGACAGCAACCTCTGCATGGCCGGATCAAAGTAGTGGCGCCGGCGCATGGCCAGATCAAAATGCTCCTGTTGCAGCGGAATAAACGCCAATCCCTGGCGCCGGGCCGCCGCTTCGATTCCCACGCCAACATCCGCTTCGCCCTGGCGAATGGCCAAGGCGAGATCGTCTTCGCTGAGCGACGGATGCGTTGCCCACGTGAGGTGTCCGGCATCGAGGCGGTGGCGTGCCAGCAAGCTCTGCAACAAATGGCTAACGCCGGCATCGGGCTGGCGATGCGCCAGACGTATGCCGGGGCGGGCGATATCCTCCAAGCGGGCAAGTCGGTGAGGGTTCTCGGCGGCTAACAGGAGCCCCTGCTGGCGCTTCGCCCAGCGAATCAGCACCAGGTCGCGCATGCCGCTCAACCCCAATGTGACAGGATCATTGTAGCCCCGGCTTTCAGCGTGCCAGATATGCATCCCGGCGAGCATTGCGCGCCCGGCGATCAACCGTTGCACACCATCGCCACTCCCCTGACACAGCAGCGCCAGCTCTGCACCGCTCTCCTTCACCGCCCACTCCAACAGTGGGTCCTGGCTACCCGCCAGGACTGGCGGGGTCGGCGAACTGACGGCGTCGTCACCCTCCAGGTGATTCATCAACCACAAATCAATACGCTGGCGTGGGAACAACAGTTTTCCGGTCACCCGCACACAGGGAATAACGCCCTGGCTGACCAGATCATAGACCTTGCGCTCTTTCAGGCGCAGATACGCGGCAGCTTCGGCCGTGGTGAGGTAAGCGGGAAGCGTCATCAATCTCTCCTGCTGCCTGAAAAAAGCACTAAGCTGTTTTTAGCTGCATATATTTCAACAGGCTGTGCAAAGCGTAGTCAGAAACTCCACGATGCTCAATATCAAGGAGACGCAGCTGTGGAAAATAATGCGTTTTATGTAGCGCTATCGCTACTATTAGACTTCGACGCCTCGCTTTTTCAGATCGTGGCGCTTTCACTGCAGGTTTCGCTTCTGGCGGTACTGATCGCGGCTGTTCTGGGGTTTCCCCTCGGTGCTGCGGTGGCGCTATGGCGCTTCCCCGGGCGCGGCATAATGATTGTCGTGCTCAATGCCCTGATGGGGCTGCCTCCAGTGGTGGCAGGGCTCATCGTCTATTTGCTGCTTTCGCGCGCCGGGCCGCTGGGCGAATGGGGATTCCTGTTTACCCCGGGTGCCATGGTCGTTGCTCAGGTAGTGCTGGTGCTGCCGATTCTGGCTGCACTCTCGCGTCAGAAGGTAGAGGAGCTCATGGTTGAATACCACGAGCAGTTTGTTTCCCTGGGCATGTCACGCGCACGCATGATGCCTACCCTGTTGTGGGATGCCCGCTTTGCACTGTTGACCATTTTGCTCGCCGGGTTCGGCCGCGCCAGTGCCGAAGTGGGTGCAGTGATGATGGTGGGTGGCAACATTGATGGGGTCACTCGGGTCATGACGACCGCCATTGTGCTGGAAACCGGCAAGGGCAACCTGCCGCTGGCGCTGGGACTGGGAATCGTGTTGCTGGCGCTGGTCATGCTGATTAACGCAGGCGCCTATTTGGTGGGTGAGCTGACCAGAAGGCGGACAGGATGACCTTATTTAACGTTCCGCTCCTTGCGTCGGCCGCCCTCATGTCGCCACCGGCTCTACGCTTTAATGGTGTTGCCTTCAGCGAGCAGGGCAAGGCACTGCTTGGACCCTGCTCATTCAACCTGGAGGGCACCGGCCCCACCCTGGTGATGGGCCCCAACGGGGCGGGCAAGAGCCTGCTGTTACGGTTGGCTCACGGCTTACTCTCGCCCACTCAGGGACGCGTGTCCTGGTCAATTGAGGGGCGCCCCCGCCAGGCCATGGTGTTCCAGCACCCGATACTTTTACGCCGCTCCGCCGTGGCCAATCTCATTCACGCGTTAGCGGTAAATAACGTCCCTCGCAAGACACGCGCGAAGCTCGCTTTTGATGCGCTTGAACGTTTTGGCCTCGCCGCAAGCTCCGATACGCCCGCGCGCGTACTCTCCGGCGGCGAACAGCAGCGCCTGGCACTGGCACGCGCCTGGGTGCTTTCTCCTCAGGTGCTGTTTCTGGATGAACCGACCTCCGCGCTCGACCCGGCGGCGATTAAAGCCGTAGAGGCTGCGGTACGAGAGTTTCATCAGCGTGGTACGCGCATCGTGATGACCACCCACGATCTGCACCAGGCAAGACGCCTTGCCGGGGATGTGCTGTTTCTCTCCGGTGGGAAAGTACGTGAACACACTCCCGCCGAAGCCTTTTTCAACAGACCCGTCTCGCGAGAGGCACAAGCGTTTATTGCTGGAGAACTGGTCGAGTAATTGCTCATTGAGCCCTCAGCCCACGACAGGAGAAAAACAAGATGACAAAAGCATTAACCCTCGTACTGGCAGGTGTAACCAGCTTGAGCCTGGCACTCAGTGCTAACGCCGATGACTACATCACCCTGGCCTCGACAACTTCAACCGAAAACTCTGGGCTGTTCGACGCCATTTTACCGCAATTCGAAGCCGCCACCGGCATCGACGTACGGGTGGTGGCCGTGGGCACCGGGCAGGCGTTCGAAATCGCGCGCCGCGGTGACGCCGACAGCCTTCTGGTGCATGACACCGCCGGCGAGCAGCGTTTTGTCGAAAACGGCTACGCCAGTGAACGGGCCGATGTCATGTACAACGACTTTGTGTTGGTTGGCCCTGCAGAAGATCCGGCGAATATCAGTGAAGCACAAAGTGCCGCCGAAGCGTTCGCGGCTATCGCCAACGCCGAGGCCCCCTTCACGTCTCGCGGCGATGACAGCGGCACCAATCGCGCCGAGTTGCGCCTCTGGGAAAACGCCGGTGTCGAACCCAGCGGCGACTGGTACCGCGAGCTCGGCAGCGGCATGGGGCCAACCCTCAACACCGCCGCCGCCATGGATGCGTACGTGATGTCGGATCGCGCCACCTGGGTGGCCTTTGGCAACCGTCAGAACCTGACGCTGCTTTTTGCGGGCGACGAGGTACTGTTCAACCAGTACGGTAGCCTGCTGCTCTCCGAAGAGAAGCATCCGCACCTCAAGCACGACCTGGCCAGGCAGTGGCACGACTGGCTGATTTCCAGCGACGGCCAACAAGCGATTGCCGACTTTAAGGTGGACGGACAACAGCTGTTTTTCCCGAATGCCAAATAGGCTAATCTCTGCAGACATGAATCGAGATTCAAGCCCGCGGCGTTTCTGGAAGAGCTATAACAAAAATGACCATTAGTCCCCTACTGCCCGATCCCAAAGACCCTCGCCTGTCCCGCACAGTCGAGGGCGTTGATGAACACGGTCAATCGAAGTCCATCAGCGTGATCGAAGAGCGTCCCCTGACCATCTATCTGAACAGCCAGGAAATCGTCACCGCCATGACCATCGGCGATCACCCGGAGTATCTGGCCCTCGGTTTTCTCCTGAATCAGGGAATGCTGAAAGAGACCGACCAGGTCACGAAGATTGACTACGACGAAGAACTGGACGTCGCCGTGGTCCGTACTGAAGGTGTTACCGATGTCGAGGATAAACTGGAAAAGAAAACCCGAACTTCCGGCTGCGCCGTGGGAACGGTGTTCGGTGACATGATGGCGGGGCTCGAGGGCTTGTCGCTACCGGACACACCGGTGCACACCAGCACCTTTTACGACCTCTCCTACCAGGTCAACCACACACCCAGCCTGTATATGGAAACCGGCGCCATTCATGGCACCGCCCTTTGTCAGGACCGCCAGATCCTGGCCTACATGGAGGATGTCGGGCGCCACAACGCGGTCGACAAAATCGCAGGCTGGATGCACTTAAACCGAGTCACTGCGGCCGATAAAGTCCTCTACACCACCGGCCGCCTGACCTCCGAGATGGTCATAAAGACATCCCTGATGGGCATCCCGACCCTGATCAGCCGGTCCGGCTTTACCGCCTGGGGCGTCGATATTGCCCGGCAGGTCGGGCTGACCCTGATCGGTCGGATGCGCGGCAAAAAGTTCACTTGCCTCAGTGGCGAGCACCGCCTGGTGTTCGATCAGGATTTGTCGCAGGTTCCCGATGAAGACAGGAAGTTGCGCCGAAAAGGGGCAGAGCATGACTGAATGCGCGGTCATCCTGGCAGGAGGCCAGGCAAACCGGATGGGCGGTGGTGACAAAGGACGATTGATGCTGGGCGACCAGTCACTGATACAGCGTGTCATCGAGCGAATCACGCCGCAGGTCGACGCCGTGGTGTTGAACGCCAACGGTGATCTGAGCCGGTTTGATGACCTGGGCTTACCAGTCGTAGCAGATTCCATTGGCGATTTCCCGGGCCCGCTGGCAGGTGTTCTGGCGGGTATGGACTGGGCAGCAGAACAGGGGCATGAATGGCTGATTAGTGTCGCTGCGGACACCCCCTCGTTCCCCCGGGACCTGGCTGCCCGGTTGTCCGGCCATGATACTCCGGTGGTTTTGGCGGCTACGCCGGACCCGGAACGCGGCCGCCTGCCCCAGCCAACCTTTGGCCGCTGGCAAGTCGCGTTGCGGCATGATCTGCGAGCCGCCCTGAATAACGGAGTACGCAAGATTCGCCAGTGGACACAAGCTCAGGGTGAGACGCTTGTGGTTTTTGGTGAGGACGATTTTTTCAACATCAATACACCGGAAGACCTGGTGTGGGCGGAGCAGCATCTGAAGTGAATGTTATAGGTATTGTGGGCTGGAAAAACTGCGGAAAAACCACCCTGGCCAGCGCGCTGATTCGTGAACTCTCCGGCAGGGGGTTAATGGTAAACTCCATCAAGCATGCCCATCATGGGGTGGATATCGACCAGCCCGGCACCGACAGCTACAAACATCGCGATGCCGGGGCGCGCGAGGTTATCCTGGCCGGTGGACAGCGCTTCGCAATCATGCGCGAATTGCGCGGTGCCGAAGAACCAACACTGGATGAATTGCTGGGCCGGCTGGCACCCTGTGACTGGGTCGTGGTCGAAGGCTTCAAAACCCACGCACATCCCAAGATCGAAGTGCACAGGCGGGAGTGCACGAATAAGCCCCTTTACCCGGAAGACGCTAATATCATTGCCGTGGTGGCAGACTATGCTGCCGATTTTCCCGGCCCCGTTTTCACCCAGAACGATGCCGCCGGGATCGCTGACTTTATTCTGAACCGTGATAAACGATGAACAGAAAACCCATGAATCCGCTTCGCAATGACTGTTTTGCCCTGCCCCCGGGGGTTAACTGGACACCAGTCGCAGAGGCCCTGGAGCGATTGCACTCCCGTTTGCATCCGGTAGTGGACGTGGAGTACTCCGTGCCGCTGGCACACGTCAGTGGCCGCATACTCGCAAGCGATGTCTATGCACCTCGGGCTCACCCCCCAAGCAACAATTCCGCGGTCGATGGCTATGCCTTTGCAGGGCCTCTAACGAACGTGCCCTGCAGTCTGCCACTGGTTGATGGCCGCAGCGCTGCCGGGGAGCCCTACATGGAACATGTGCCTGAGGGCCACGCCATCCGGATCCTCACCGGCGCAGTGATCCCAGCCGGCACGGATTCGGTCGTCCTGGAAGAAGACTGCGAGGTCATGGATGGCCACCTGCATCTGAACGGCACATTGAAAGCGGGCGCCAATGCCCGCAAAGCCGGTGAGGACATCAAGGCACGAGACCTGATACTCACATCAGGTACCCGCCTGACACCAACCCAGATTTCAGTTCTGGCCAGTGTGGGGGTCGAATCGGTCGATGTTTATCAGCGGCTGCGTGTCGGCGTTTTATCCACGGGTGATGAAGTAAAGCCTGTCGGCTCAGCGGTCACCGAGTGGCAGATTTATGACGCCAACCGCCCGATGCTGAGCGCTCTGGTCACCCAGCTTGGCTATGAACTGGTTGATCTCGGCCATACGCTCGACCGGGCCGAAGATGTCAAAGCGGCATTGGTGCGAGGCTCTGAACAGTGCGATTTGATCCTCACCAGTGGCGGAGTTTCCGCCGGAGACGAGGATCATGTCTCGAAAACCCTGAAAGCGCACGGTGACATCAGCAACTGGCGCATCGCGATCAAGCCAGGCCGCCCCCTGGCGCTGGCCATGTTCCAGGGGACGCCCGTGGTGGGCCTGCCGGGAAATCCGGTGGCTGCCTGGGTCTGTGCACTGCGTTTTGGCGCGCCGGCGATGGCTCTACTGGCAGGAGGGCAATGGTTCGAACCCCAGGGCTATGTCATGCCCGCCAACTTTTCCAAAAACAAGAAGCCGGGGCGAAGCGAGATGTTGCGCGCCCGGGTCCGTGATGGCCAGGTTGAGGTTTTCGGATCTGAAGGCTCGGGCCGGGTAACCGGTCTGGCCTGGTCCGAGGGTATGGTGGAGCTGGACGAGAACGCCCAACAGATCGAGCCGGGGACGCCCGTGCGGTTTATTCCCTACGGCAGCTTCGGGCTCTAATGCGTTTAGACGTTACTCATTCGTAGCCGCCATGTACGGCAAATGCCTCTAGCGAGGCATCCTGAGGAGCCCGGGAGCGGTAAGTTTCCTCAACACCCAGCTCAGTCAGCGTACGGCTGACCATCAACAGGGTGTTTTCCTCAAAGTCCTCGCACATATTGCGCATCTGGTCGATTTCTTCACAGGCGACCGGATAGGCAGCATCAATATCCGGGGCGCCATAAACCTCGACAAAGGTTTGCGCCAGCGTCTGCTGGAGCTGCTCCAGTTCGGCCTGGGTGATGTTGCACACGCCAACGAAACTGGCGCGACCCGCAGATTCAATACTGTACCAGCCGTTGGCAAAGGCCTGACGCGCCTTGCCCTTCAGGTCCGCTTCGGTCCAGTTGGAAAACTCGAACCCGCCCGAAATGGCCCATTCCCCACTGGGGGCCGGCGTTTCATACACGTTCTCATCGGATATATCCAGTCGCAGGGTTCGGGCCAGTTTCATGTGTGCTCCGCGAATTCAATCAGACTTACTGTTTCGGTCATGACATCCTGCCGCAACAGCATGCGGCCTTTCTCATCCAGCCCGACAAAAATACCGGGCCTTGGCTGCTCAATCATCTTGCCCAGAGTGTCGCAGCGCGGCCGCCACTCATTGTGTACGCGCTCGAACCCACTGTCCATGAAGTAGGTCAGCCACAGCAGTGTGTGTTTGGACCAGCTTTCCAGTAGCGCCATGGGCTGGACATCGCCGCATCCCTCTTCCAGCAGACAGGTTTCATTGGGGTTTTTGCCCGGCTCGTCGCCCGCAGGTATAAAGGGTACGTCGATACCAATCACCAGCCAGCTTGGGTGCGCCTTGGGATCTGACACATCCGCAGCGTAGCGGACGCCACCGCAGACCGCACCATTGACCTTGATGCGATTGGGCCATTGAAAAAACACAGGCACTTCCGGTGGAGCCAGCGCGCCCAGACTCTCGGCAAGACCAATCTGGGCGACGTAGACCGCCTGAATAGCCTCTTCCAGAGGCGTTTCCGGCGCCAGCACCAGGGCCGCGCGCAAGATATCGCCCGCTTCAGAATAAAAAATCGTGCCGGAATCTACCCCAGCGATGGCCTGGCTAACGGCCTTGTCAAAAGGGTCCGTTTGTTTGGGCACCGCCTGACCAGAGAGCAGCGGCGGGAACTGAGGGGACTCGATCATCGAATGGCCTGCGCGTAGACGTCAGAGGCGACAATTTCATCGGCGATGCGCTGGAAAGATCGGGACTGCGGGCTATCGGGCTTCGACACCACAATCGGAACACCACCATCCGAACCAATCCGGATATCCAGATCCAGCGGAATTTCCCCCAGGAAGGGTGCTCCAAGTTTTTCGGCTTCGGCCCGGGCACCGCCGGACCCAAAGGGGTGGTGCTCTTTACCGCAACCGTCACAGATAAAGGATGCCATGTTCTCTATGATGCCAAACAGCGGTACATCCATCCGTTCGAACATATCAATACCCTTGCGTGCGTCCATCAGGGCAATGTCCTGGGGCGTGGAGACCACAACGGCGCCCGCCACAAAGAATTTCTGGCTCAGGGTCATCTGCACGTCACCGGTGCCAGGGGGCAGATCCACCAGCAGCACGTCGAGCCTGCCCCAGTCCACCTGGTTCATCATCTGCTCCAGGGCACCCATCAGCATGGGCCCGCGCCAGACAATGGCTTCGCCATCCGGAGCCATCAGGCCCAGGGACATCAGGGTCACGCCATGATTGCGCAGGGGCAGGATGGTGTGCCCGTCGGGGCTGGACGGTCGGCCGGAAACCCCCAGCATGCGGGGCTGGCTGGGGCCGTAAACGTCGGCATCCAGCAGGCCCACTTTGAGGCCTTTCGAGGCCAGCGCTACCGCAAGGTTGGACGCCACCGTCGACTTGCCTACGCCGCCCTTACCTGAGGCAATGGCGATGATACGGTCAACGCCCTTCGGGTTTTTGTCCTGCGGACGGGGCGCATCAGTCCCGATCAGGTTGGATTTTCCGACTTCGGTGTATTGAACCATGTTGTGTCCTGTTTGATTTTCAGCTGTCGAGGTAGTCGTCACTGGTGCGAACCCGAGGACGTTCGCCACCGGCCATGGGTGCGGTATCCCCATGGAACTGGGCATTGACGCGACAGTCGTCACACATCTTGATGAGCTGAACATTATCAGACTTGCTGTACATCCAGTGTTTGTTTTCCAGTTTTTCGACAATGCGGTTAATGGTGCTGGCAACGCCAAAGGGCCTGCCACACTTGATGCACTCGAACGGATCTTCACCGTGCAGTGCCCTGGCACTCAAGGCGTTTTTCGACACATCCAGCTGGGGTACCAGGTTGATGGCCGTCTCCGGGCAGGTGCTCTCGCATACACCGCACTGAACACAGGCGTTTTCCGTGAACTGGACCTCCGGGCGGTCCGGATGATCACCCAGGGCGCCGGTGGGGCACAGCGATACGCAGGCCAGACAGAGGGTGCATTTGTCAGGGTTGATTTCGATGGCGCCATAGGGTGCGCCTGCAGGTAGGGGGATCGGCCCGTCGATGTTGTCCGCCATCGCGTTGACAGTCACCCGCGTGATGTCCCGGCGGCCACCAACCAGCAGTACCGGTTCGCTCACGCGCCCGGCGTTGTCCCCGGCACCGCCAAGTTCTTCAGCTGCAATCACCCGGACCCGGCTGGGAGAGTTCCTGGTGCCTTTAAGCATGGCCTGGGCCAGCTCAACTTCCGCAGTAACGGCCTGACGGTCTGTCTCGTTGTCCGCCAGGATCAGGACTTCGGCATAACCCGCGCCAAACGCGGCCATTATCTCTGCGTGGCCGATACGGTCCACGTGGTCCAGCCCCAGTGGGATCAGATCGTCCGCCAGTCCGTCGTGGTAACGCGCCAGCAGGGCAATGGCATCAGCACCAGCGCCCAGAGTATGGAAAACCAGGCGCGGGGCTTCGTGGGTATGCTCACGATAGACCTTCGCCATAACCGCCATGGCCTGGGTCAGGGCCTCGAACGGGGTTTCATTCATGGTCACGGCCGAGGTCGGGCAGACCGCCGCACAGGACCCGCAACCAGCGCAGATATCCGAATCGATCTGTACATGCTCACCGAAGGAGAAAATCGCCTCGGTGGGGCAGACGTCCAGACAGCGGGTGCAGCCGGGCTGATTCGACCGTGAATGCGCACACAAGGAGGTTTCCAGCCTGAAATACACGGTTTTCTCGAATTCACCGACCCGCTCCCTGGCCGTCAGAGCGATACGCTCCAACTCTCCTGCCCTGGCCGGATCCGCCCAGAAGTAGCCGTTGCGCTTTTCATGACTGGGGAACGCTGGCGCTCCGCCACGCAAATCGATGAATACATCGCACTCACTGCGAGCGGTGGTTTTGACCTCTCCATAACCAGGAGCACCGCGGCCTGCTGGATTCAGCGCCTGAAGCCGGGCAAACTCCAGCCTGAAGTTGCCCAGTGCACCTTGGGCACCCGTCAACTGTCCCCTGGCCAGGTCGTAATTGGCGGAGGGCAGTTGTATCGGCCCGGCGTCATTCACAATACAGGTAACACCGAGCTCGTCCTGTACCAGCTCGGCCATCCTGATGGCCTGCTCGGTGGGGCCGACAATGCAGCACACCCCGTTGGACTGAATGGTTTTCACTGGTGCCGTGGCAGCCGGTAATTGAGCCGCGGCCATCAGAGCCGCCTGCTTGGCATGCAGGCGACCAGGCTTTGCGGTCGAAGCGCTCCAGCCAGCGCGATCCCGAATGTCGATGGTATTCAGTGGTGCGGACTGCCCGGTTTCAGCCTGTATGTCCTCGCTCAAACGCTCGAACAGGGCGGCCTGCTGGCCACAGGCAATGAGCAGTTCGCTGCTGCCCGCCATGTGTTCGGCCGCAGTTCTCATATCCGTGCCGCACAGTTGATCAACCATGATCACCTGCTCAGCTGCCGCGGCTGTTTGCAGTGCATCGGGATCAAAAGACTGGGTCTTGTCGCAGGTGCAAATCAGTAGGGTTTTGTGTGCGCTCATCAGAATCTGCTCTTCTATTATTTTTATACGTGTACGTGTTCAACGCCGTCCATTGAGGATGCCACACCCGTTTGACCTTCGACAATTGAATAATTGGCTAATTGTTGGCGCTCTGCTAGTTTCATAGTTGAGGGAGCCACCATAAGCCGCAAGAAGCGCAGTGCAGTATAGAGAGCTGTCATGAGCCGTAACATAGATAACTGGAAGCGCGAGCTTAAAATTGGCGCTGTTGTTCGTCGGTCTCCAGGCGTGACCCAATGGGCGCGGGAAACGTGGAAGCCCGTGGCTGTCATACCCGGTGCGCCAGAGGCGTTCTGGAAAGAATTGGTCCGCGAGGGCGACGTCGTCGATTACCATGCCGGCACCGTGTCCATGGAACTGTTTCGTGCCGATGTGGAGGGTTACCTTGTATCCCTGAATATGGCCACCCCCTCGGTCTGGGTGATCATGGACAGGGATCAGACCGGTCGGTCCCCGTCGGGATGGGTTGTCAGCGCCGTTACCGCCAGCGCCCACGAGGCACTGGATTCTCTGGACAGTGGCGAAAGCATCGTCGAAGCCGTTGCGATCCCCGAGTCTCTGGCGGCCTGGATCAAAGAATTTATCGACCTGCACTACATTGATGAGCCCTTCAAGAAACGCCGTCGCGACGAAATCAGTGTTGATGGTAGCGAAGACGGCAAAGGCGACGCACGTATTCGTCAGGAGAGCGACGTTTTCCGTGCACCTTCCAACCTGAAAACTCCGAGAGTGCACTGATGGCTGAGTCACGCTTACAGCGTTGGTCGCGCAAAAAAACCGGCGCCAGCAAAGAGGCCGAACTCCCCCTTCCTTCGGCCATTGAGCCCGAATCATCCCCGGAAGAGCAGGAACTCGCCGCTAACGAAGCCCTGCCTGAGCAAGAAGTACTGAAGAAGTACAATTTGCCCGACCCGGATGCCATCGAGCTGGGTACAGACATTACCGGGTTCATGCGAAAAGAGATCCCGGAACTCCTGCGCCGCAGGGCCCTGCGCTCGCTCTGGAAATCCAACCCGGTTCTGGCCGTGTTGGATGGGCTCAATGACTACGATGAAGATTTCACGGACGCTGCCAATACGGGCAAGGCAATACAGACCTTGTACAAGGTAGGCCAGGGGTTTGACAGAACCCCGAAGGTTGATGAGAAACCGGATGGGCAGGCCGGGGCTCAGACTCAGGAGTCCGCAGAGGCATCGAAAGCCTCTGCCCCTGAGGTAGCTGAAAAGGTAGCTGAACAAAATCGGGAAAAAGTGCTGGCGGAGAAGTCAGAGCCTGAAATCGCTGCCGAGCCCACGACCACCGCTCGCTACGCGGATTCCGGGGCGCCACGGGCCGAGGATGAAACCGTGCCACGCTATCGTCCGCGGATGCGTTTTGATCATTAGTTTTGGCTATCAACAGCGTTCGGAAGTGCAATTGCCCCCGAACCTGATTGAGCGTATAAAGAATGAACAAATGTCCATAAATTAATGTCGCAAAAGACGGCCAACAAAAACACGAAGGACAGAGAATTGACCAACACCGCTGAAATCCAGTGCCCCCGCTCAATCACCGACGAAGAGCGCGCCCGAGCCCAGATGTATCAGTTGCTCGGTGCCTTGCTGAGCGGCCCACCTTCGAGTGAACTGCTTCAGGGGCTGGCATCCCTGAAAGGCGACAACACCGCCATGGGGTCCGCTTCCAGGGCCCTGGCTGCGCTTGCCGAGCGCACCTCACCTGCAGACGTCAATCGAGAATACAACAACCTGTTTATTGGCGTCGGCCGTGGTGAATTGCTGCCGTTCGCCAGTTATTACCTGACCGGTTTTCTGAACGAAAAACCCCTTGCAGTTCTGCGTGGCGATCTGACGGCCAGGGGCATCAAGGTCAGTGACGACGTTAAAGAACCTGAAGATCATATGGGCACACTGTGTGAAATCATGGCCGGCATCATTACCGGCGAGTTCGAGTGCGACAGTGACCTGTCTTCGCAGAAAGCTTTTTTTGACGCGCACCTGGCAAAGTGGGCGGCCTTGTTTTTTACCGATTTGGAGAGAGCGCAAACGGCGGTTTTCTACGCGCCTGTGGGCTCGCTGGGGCGAGCTTTCATGGAAGTAGAAGCCGAGGCGTTTGCACTTCAATAACCGGGATCAATCCGATCCCTTAACCCAGGTGGAGTTGCCCTATGGACAACCAACAGCGTGATAACAGCCGTCGCCGTTTCTTGCGGATGGCAGCAACAGCAGTTCCAGCTGCCGTTGCCGTGGCAGTAGCACCGAACGCCGCAGCCGAGGTCGTTGTTAATGACGCACCCAAAAGCAGCGGCCTACGTGACACTGAGCACACACGTAAGTATCTGGAATCAGCTCGCTTTTAAAGAAGCGTGAGTCATTCAAGGTTGCGAAAGGCTCTTGGATGACCGCATTTCCAGAAAAACGAGAATAAAAAAAGAGAGAGGTACGAGTCATGTTGAGGAAGAAAACCAACGGGGTAGCGAAAGGCCCCCGTGCTGGATCTTTGCTTTCATCCCTCGCTGCAACGACCATGGACCGACGGGGATTCCTGACGGCCTCCGGCGTCGCAGTGGGTGGCCTGGCAGCTTTGTCGCTGCCGTCTACGCGCGTCCAGGCTGCCGCCCCTTCGAAAGAGGGTGGCGAAGTCGTTATCAAAAAGTCCGTGTGCACGCACTGCTCGGTCGGCTGTACGGTCGAGGCTGAAGTTCAGAATGGCGTATGGACCGGGCAGGAACCTGGCTGGGACAGCCCGTTCAATATGGGCGCTCACTGTGCCAAGGGCGCCTCAGTACGGGAGCACGGTCACGGTGAACGCCGCCTGAAATATCCGATGAAAATGGTCAACGGCGAGTGGCAGAAGATCCCCTGGGACCAGGCGATCAATGAAATCGGCGACAAGATGCTGCAGATTCGCGACGAGAGCGGCCCGGACTCGGTTTACTGGCTGGGCAGCGCGAAGTTCAACAACGAACAATCGTACCTCTACCGCAAATTTGCTGCCTACTGGGGCACCAACAACGTTGATCACCAGGCCCGGATCTGCCACTCAACGACCGTTGCCGGCGTAGCCAATACCTGGGGCTACGGTGCGATGACCAACTCGTACAACGACATCCACAATTCCAAGGCGATCTTCCTGATCGGGGGTAATCCGGCGGAAGCGCACCCGGTGTCGCTGCTTCACATTCTGAAAGCCAAGGAGCAGAACAACGCACCGCTTATTGTTTGTGATCCGCGTTTCACGCGCACGGCGGCTCATGCTGATGAATATGTGCGTTTCAGGCCGGGCTCAGACGTTGCTCTGGTCTGGGGCATCCTGTGGCACATCTTCGAAAACGGCTGGGAAGACAAGGAGTTTATCCGTACCCGGGTGTACGGCATGGACGATATTCGTAACGAGGTGAAGCGCTGGACCCCCGAAGAGGTTGAGCGTGTAACCGGTGCGCCAGGCGCACAGCTAGAGCGCGTCGCTCGTACTCTCGTCAATAGCCGCCCTGGTACTGTCATCTGGTGCATGGGTGGCACTCAGCACACCAATGGCAACAACAACACGCGGGCATACTGCATTCTGCAACTGGCGCTTGGCAACATGGGCGTCGCCGGTGGCGGCACCAACATCTTCCGCGGGCACGACAACGTTCAGGGCGCCACCGATCTGGGCGTGCTGGCCGACACCCTGCCTGGCTATTACGGCCTGAGCGCGGGCGCCTGGGCCCACTGGGCACGCGTCTGGGAAGAAGATCTGGACTGGATGAAAGGCCGTTTTGCCCAGTGGGACAAGAACGGCAAGACCAAGGCCATGATAAACGAGAAGGGCATTCCGGTATCGCGTTGGATCGACGGTGTTCTGGAGGCCAAGGAAAACCTGGAGCAGCCAGACAACACCCGGGCCATGGTTCTGTGGGGCCACGCGCCCAACTCGCAGACCCGGATGCTGGAAATGAAGGAAGCCATGGAAAAGCTGGATCTGCTGGTCGTGGTGGACCCCTTCCCCACTGTCTCTGCAGTCCTGCATGATCGCAAGGATGGCGCCTACCTGCTGCCAGCGACCACGCAGTTCGAGACCTCCGGATCAGTCACTGCATCCAACCGATCGCTACAGTGGCGTGAAAAGGTCATCGAGCCCCTGTTTGACTCGAAGGTCGATCACGAAATCATGAAGCTGTTTGCTGACAAGTTCGGTTTTACCGATCGCATGTTCCGCAACATTGCCATTGAAGGCGACGAGCCAGTGATTGAGGACATCACCCGTGAGTTCAACCGTGGCATGTGGACCATCGGCTATACCGGTCAATCGCCTGAGCGCATGAAGAAACACATGGCGAACCAGCACCACTTTGACAAGACCACCCTGCGTGCGGTGGGCGGACCCTGTGATGGTGACATCTACGGTATGCCGTGGCCATGCTGGGGCACACCTGAAATGAACCATCCGGGCACCCACGTTCTGTACGACATGTCGACGCCGGTATCCAAGGGCGGCCTTACATTCCGGGCCCGTTTTGGTGTTGAGCGCGACGGTGAAAACCTGCTTGCCGAAGGCGTCTACTCGAAAAACTCCGAGATCAAGGACGGGTATCCAGAGTTCACCATGCAGATGCTGATGGACCTGGGTTGGGATGGTGATCTGACCGCAGACGAGCGTGCCAGCATTGAAGCAGTCGCCGGCCCCGAGACCAACTGGAAGACCGACCTGTCAGGCGGCATACAGCGTGTTGCGATCAAGCACGAGTGTGCACCCTTTGGTAACGCCAAAGCCCGGGCGATCGTCTGGAACTTCCCGGACCCCGTGCCGCTTCACCGCGAACCGCTGTACACCAACCGCCGTGACCTGGTGGAAGATTATCCGACGTATGCGGACAAGACCTTCTGGCGCGTCCCGACCCTGTACGAGTCCATTCAGAAGAAGGACTTCAGCAAGGACTTCCCCCTCATCCTGACGTCAGGCCGACTGGTGGAATACGAGGGTGGTGGCGATGAAACCCGCTCCAACCCCTGGCTGGCGGAACTGCAGCAGGACATGTTCATTGAAGTGAATCCCTACGATGCGAATAACCTGGACATTCGTGAAGGCAAAGACGTCTGGGTTTCTGGTCCGGAAGGCGCACGCATTAAGGTGAAGGCGATGATTACAGAACGCGTCGGTAGAGGCGTTGTCTTCATGCCATTCCACTTCGGCGGCCACCTGGAGGGTAAGGACCTGAGGGACAAGTATCCTAAAGGCGCTGATCCCTATGTACTGGGTGAATCCACTAACACGGTTCAGACATACGGGTATGACTCGGTCACGCAGATGCAAGAGACCAAGTGCACCCTGTGTTCGATCATGCCAGCATAATAAGAGGTGTACAAAATGGCACTTGAAGGACAAGCACGCGCAAAGTTTCTATTAGATGCAGAACGCTGCATCGAATGTAATGCCTGCGTAACGGCCTGTAAGAATGAGCATGAAGTCCCCTGGGGCATCAACCGTCGACGCGTGGTTACCATCGAAGATGGTAAACCTGGTGAGCGTTCGATCTCGGTAGCTTGCATGCACTGTTCAGACGCGCCTTGTATGGCCGTTTGTCCTGTGGATGTCTTCTACCAGACTGAAGACGGCATAGTGTTGCACTCCAAGGATCTGTGTATTGGTTGTGGGTATTGTTTTTACGCTTGCCCCTTCGGCGCACCTCAGTTCCCCCAAGCGGGCAACTTTGGTAGCCGTGGCAAGATGGACAAATGTACGTTCTGTGCAGGTGGTCCTGAAGAAGACAATTCAACAGCCGAGTTCAACAAATACGGGCGCAACCGTATTGCGGAGGGCAAGCTGCCGATCTGTGCGGAAATGTGCTCGACCAAAGCGCTGTTGGCCGGTGATGGCAACGACGTGGCGGACATCTATCGCCAACGCGTGGTGCACCGTGGTTTCGGTTCAGGCGCCTGGGGATGGGGCACAGCCTACGGGAAGAAGGGCGCTTAAACCAGCCTGACTGTTCCGGGGCCCCAAGGCCCCGGAATTCATTGAGGCAACGAATTCTTTCCGTTGATTCCGTTGGAGTGCTCTCATGAATCTAAAAATATTCAGTGCTGTAGTCTTTGCACTGACGACCCTGCTGTTCAACCCGGGCTGGGCGCAAGAAACCCCCTCGGTTGATCGGACAAGTACCGGGGGCGCTCAGACCCTGGAAGACATCATGGCCCGTCAGAAGCAGTTGGAAGTTGACGAGTCCTTCCGGTCTGAAAACCTGGGTGATCCGGCCAATGCGGCGCCGATCACTGGTCCACTCGGGACCCAGGGTGGAACCTCTGTTGCTGACGACTATCGCGCCATTCGCTACAACAAGATTGACCCAAGTACGCAGGTCCGGGGGCCAGCGGTCGACGTCCTGATCCAGGACGAAGGCATGGACTGGTTACAGTTACGGGAAGGGCCGGTTCTCACATATGGCGGTAGTGCAATCCTGGGCATAATCTTATTGCTCGCGTTGTTCTATTTTATTCGTGGCAAAATCAGGATCGCTGGCGGCCCTTCAGGCACCAAGATTGAACGATTCAAGGCCATCGAACGATTTGGCCACTGGTTGCTGGCCGGCTCGTTTATCGCATTGGCCCTGACCGGTCTGATCACGCTAATGGGGCGCAGTTTCCTGATTCCTGTTATCGGGCACGAAGCTTTTTCCCCACTGGCTATCGGCTCCAAATGGGTTCATAACAACATTGCGTGGGCCTTTATGTTGGGTCTGGTGCTGACGTTCGTGATGTGGGTCGCACACAACATCCCCAGCAAACTGGATTGGCAGTGGATCAGACAAGGCGGCGGTTTCATTGGCAAAGGTCACCCCTCGGCCAAGAAGTTCAACGCCGGCCAAAAAATTGTTTTCTGGACTGTGATGGTACTGGGCTTTTCCGTGTCCCTGTCGGGCCTGTCGCTGCTGTTTCCGTTTGAAATGCCGATGTTCGCCTCAACCTTTGAGCTCGTGAACAGCATTCTGGGAACCGATTTCCCGACAGCCCTGGCTCCTCATGAAGAGATGCAGTACGCCAACATCTGGCACTCGATTGTGGCGTTTCTGATGATGGTGGCCATCATTGCACACATTTATATCGGTACCGTCGGTATGGAAGGTGCGTACGAGGCCATGGGTAACGGTCAGGTTGATCTGGAGTGGGCTCGCCAACACCATGATCTGTGGGTAGAAGAGGTTCAGGCCAAGCAAGGCAAAGGAGAATCATCGTGAAAGTCATGATTGCCGGATTTGTCGCAGCACTGGTGATCGCCGCTCTCGCACCGGTCGTTCTGGACCAGTTCGGGTGGTCCTCAGCCGAGCGTTGGAGCAGTGAAACGAGTGTGCGGCTTGACTGATCAGTCAGAAGTACATGAAGACGTACACCAGATCGACGCCGTCGGTCTGGTGTGCCCCCTTCCCGTTCTGCGTTTCAAAAAACGCACCCGGCATTTGCCCAGCGGCACGCAGGTCGACTTCCTGGCCGATGACCCCAGCGGCCGCAGGGACTTACAGGTTCTGTGTGAGCTGACCGGGCACAGGATTGAATGGGTCCGCGAAGAGGATGGTGGCGTCATCCGGTATCGTATCTGCCTCGCATAAGCTGTCACGCGAGAAAAACCCCTACTAGCCATTACCCGTCCGTTCAAACCATCCGACGGAAGATACCGTCTCCACGGAGCATATGGCGGAACGCTGCCGCGATATGGCCTGCGACCAGCACCCCCAACGTTATGGCGAGCCACCCATGTATCGCAAACAGGCTCCCAGCCAATTCCTTGTCCTCCGGCACAAAAGGCATGGCGGGCAGTCTGACATCGCCCACGATGCCCAAAGCCGGATACGCCGTCACACCGGCCCAGCCAAACAAAGGCGTAACCACCAACATGACGTAGATCAGGTGGTGCATGCTCTTGGCCGCAATCTGCAATGTGCGGGGCATGCTCTCGGGAAAGGGTGGGCTTTTTACCCGTATCTTAACCACGATCCGCAGGATCATCAGTAGGGGCACGGTAAAACCTATGGCTTTGTGCCCACTGTACAAGGTATTCGTCAGCGCCCCCCATATATCAGCTTCCGCACGCGACGCCATCCAGAGCCCGACGGGTATCAACGTCAGGACCATCACTGCCATTACCCAATGCAGTACCCGCCAGCCCGCGGGGTATTTCTGGATCTGTTGCATACGCCTTCTCCATCAGCGAATTTATTCGTGCACTCTCCAGAGGCCAGCAGAGGCCAGAGGCGGTGCCATGCAGCCTAATGACAGCATAGATCATTGAGTCGAATTCTACTTTCTCTATCCCGATGCTGGTAATGTGCTATACGGTTATCAAAGCCCCTTAAATGGAGAGCCGGACCGGATACGTGCGTTACACCGACACGTTGCCAATTGGAATTGTTATGCGGGCATCCTCAACTAAACTGATCGTAAGGCTCTTCCCCTTCCTGAAATGGACCAGGCCCACGAGACGGCAGAACCGGGCGGATGCCATTGCGGGCATCACAGTCGGGTTGGTGCTTATCCCCCAGGCCCTGGCATACGCCCAACTCGCGGGGATGCCGCCCGTTACCGGTCTCTACGCGGCACTGCTGCCGGGCATTGTTGGGGCATTGTTCGGTTCATCGTCACTGCTTGCGGTCGGGCCTGTGGCATTAACCAGCCTGCTGACCTTCGCGGCGCTGCAACCGTTGGCCGAAGCGGGATCCCCGGAATGGGTGGTGATGGCCATATGGCTCGCCCTTTACTCCGGGCTCATGCAGTTTCTTATGGGCGCGTTCCGCATGGGCATTCTTGCCAACCTGATCTCGAACGCTGTCGTTCAGGGATTCGTGAATGCGGCTGCCGTCATCATTATCGTTTCACAGATCCCCGCCCTGCTGGGCTTCAATACAGGCGCCGGCGATAGCTGGCTATCCACTCTCTGGCAGGAATGGCAACACGCCCCCTGGCGGCTGGTCGCAACTGCCGGGTTCGGTCTCGGTGGCGTGGCAGCGTTGCTGTTACTGGGGAAATTGACCGCGCGCCTGCCTGCGGTGATGGTCGTTACGCTGATTGGCATCGCCGGCAGTTATCTGCTGGGATTTGGAGAGCTTGGCGGCTCGATCATCGGGCCGGTTGGAAGCGGACTTCCCCAGCCTTCATTGCCTCTGACTCTCTCCGTTGACCAGCACCTGGCGCTTCTGCTGCCCGCTGCGATCATTGCACTGATCAGCTTTACCGAAGCGATGTCCAGTTGCCGCACCATGTCGCGAATAACGGGAGAACCGTGGGACCGGAATCAGGAGTTGATCGGTCAGGGTCTGGCCAAAATGGCCAGCGGCTTCAGCGGTGCCTTTCCCGTCAGCGGTTCTTTCTCCCGCACGGCGCTAAATGCCTACAGTGGCGCAAAAACCGCTAGAGCTTCCCTGATCGCCTCGCTGGTGGTGCTGATCTCGCTTTTCGGGTTTACCGAGCTCCTGTATCACCTGCCGACCGCGATCCTCGCCGCCATCATCATCGTGCCCGTCACCCGGCTGATTGATGTCCGCTCGCTTACCCGATTAAGCCGTGAAAACCCCAAGGATGGCGTGGTAGCTCTCGTCACCCTGGTGGTGACACTGGTCACCGTGCCAAACCTGTATTGGGGAATTCTGGCGGGCATAGCGGCGTCTTTGCTCGCCTTCCTTCATCATCATGCCGTGCCGCGAATCATTGAGCTGGGGGTTCATGAGTCAGGTGGGTTTCGTGACCGACATCTTTACCAGTTGCCGCCCATTGCCGAGGGGGTTCTCGGGGTGCGTATGGACGCCTCACTCACTTACCTGACGGCACCGGTTCTGGAGCGCTCCATCCGCAAGCGAGTGGATGCCGCCCCGGATTTGAGAACCGTGCTGATTTCTGCATCCTCCCTGAACCAGGTCGACTCTACTGGCCTGGATACCCTGCAGGACATCTGGTCCTTTCTGGATGCAAGAGGCATTACCCTCTACCTGTCCGGCCCAAAACTTCCGTTGAGAGAGGCCCTCTCAAGGACAGGGCTGGCCCATCTGATCAAAGAGGAGAACATTTTCGCAACGGACGCGAAAGCGATTGAGGCATTGACGTAGAAGCCGGGGACATCTCAGACGCAGCGTTCAGTGCGACTTCTCTACGAAAAAGGTCCACAACGGTGCCGGGCGCCCAAAGAAGTACCCCTGTAAATACACCCCCGGATGGTGGGTTTTCAGGAAATCAGCATGTTCTTGCGTTTCCACTCCCTCCGCCACAACTCGAACATTCATGGATTCACCTATACGTTTCACCATATCGACGATATCGGCGGACGTGGAATCGTTCAGCGCCGATAGCACAAACGACCGGTCAATCTTGATTTCCGATATGGGCAATCGGCGCAATTGGGAAAGCGAGGAATAACCTGTTCCGAAATCATCCAGCGAGAACGTGCAGCCAAAGTTCCGTATCTTCTCCATCTTTTCGACAACGGCGTCCACATCTTTCACCATCACGCTTTCCGTCAGCTCGAACGTAATCAGCGCGGGTGGGTAACCCGAGTCTGCGACCAACCCGAGGATCGCCTCAGCAAAATCCTCTTCCGCCATGTGCTTGGCGGAAATATTGATCGAGCAGCGGAGCTTTCGCGAATCTGCTCTCATCTGAGCCAACATTCCCAGGCACACGCGAACGATATGGCGCTCCAGGGCGACAATCTGCCGGGTTCGCTCGGCAAAAGGAATAAATTCGCCGGGCCCCAACAACCCTCTTTCCGGATGATCCCAGCGAACCAGAAGTTCGATGCCCGCCAGTTCCCGGTCCGGGCTATGCTGAGATTGGGCATACATTGCAATTTCGTTCTCGGTAATCGCTCGGGCCAGTTCCGATTCCACCGCCATTTGCCGCCGGATATTCTCGCTCATGGAATCTTCAAACATCGCAACAGCCCGGTTCGAGTCCTTGGCATTTCGGTGCGCTGTTTCGGCATGACGTAAAGCCAGGGATGGCATGTCGGAGCTTTCTGTTGGGTACAGCGCAATGCCACCGGTTGCCTCTATCGTCAACGCCCCTTCCGAGCGATAAGGCACGGGTTCCCGCAGAGCCTCCTGAATACGCTCGAACACCTGCAGGGCTATCCGATAGGCTTCGTCCAACGTCCACTGTTTTGGTGCCAGCACGATTCCAAACTCATCGCCCGACAGACGAGCAATGGAGTCGTCTTCATGGCAGGCATTCCTGAGCCTCTCGGCAAATGTCTGAATGACAATATCACCGCAGTCGAAACCAAAGGTCTCGTTTACATATCGGAAGTTGTTGATATCAACAACGATCACCGCAGTGGCCATGCCACCGTGATGACACAACTTCAGCACCGTACTCAGTTGGTCCAGGAAAAGCGCCCGGTTGGGGAACCCGGTAACGGGATCACGCCAGGTCAGCTCTTCCAGCCGCTGCTCGGTTTCTTTCAGGTTGGTGATATCGTTAAAAACCGTCACGTAGTGGGTTACTTGATCGTCATCAGCCCGTATCGTGCTGATCGTTCTCAGCTCCGGATAAACCTCGCCATTCCTTCTGCGGTTGTAGATCTCCCCCGACCAGTGATTATGCACCCCCAGATAGTCCAGGATCCTGGTACTGTTATGGTGCTTATCCACGCGCACATCAAGAACGTCATGATAACGACCTAACGCTTCGTCTTCGGAGTAACCGGTAATACGGCTGTAGGAGGGGTTCACTGCGGTGATTTTGCCCTCGTGATCAAGCACCGCGATACCTTCCGAGGTCGACATGAAGGCCTGCTCATAGAGGTTCCCTGAGTCAGCGGCACGATCCCGTTTCTGCTCCTGCATCAAGCGCCAGTTCAACTGGTCCATCTGATGCAATCTCTCGCTTAACGTTTGGTTGAGCTCGACCATATGATCGAGCATGCCCTTCAGGGAAATGTGGGTGCGCACTCTTGCCCGCACGGAGGGGATGCTGATTGGTTTACGAATAAAATCCACAGCCCCCGCTTCGAACCCCTTTTCTTCGCTGCCAGTATCGATAAGTGCCGTGATGAAGATAACCGGAATATGCTGAAGCTCCTGACGCATCTTCAGCCGTCGACACATTTCCAGGCCATCCATATCTGGCATCATGATATCCAGTAAAAACAAATGAGGACGTTCTCCCTTATCGAGAAGCCCCAACGCCTGTTCCGCACTGGTGGCCACGATAATGTCATGATCGTTTTTCAGTGCATCCGACAACACGCGTATATTGGTGGGCTCGTCATCCACGACCATGATCTTGGGTTTCACCTGGAAGAGGTGCGTTCCAATCGAGTCGTCTCGGTCCAGCTTAGATGGCAGGTCTGACACAGCTACGCCCCCCTTCCCTCTTTGCCTCATAAAGATACTGATCCGCTGTTTCCTTCAGCTCTGAAGAGTTCGTCCCTTTATGAGGAACAACGGCGAAGCAACCGACTGACACTGAAAAGTCAGGACAAGCCTGCCCACTGCGGCGGCACTTCTCGTGTTCGTTTGCCAGAACCACCTCCAGACGTTTGGCCGCCCGAACCGTATTGTTGAGAGAGGCTCCGGGCAGCATTGCGACGAACTCATCGCCGCCGAGTCTTGCCACTACATCGCCCGCACGGCCGAACGTCTTTTCCATGGACGTTGCCAGAAGTTGCAGGCAAACATCACCCTGGGCGTGCCCATATTGATCATTAATATTCTTGAAGTGATCCATATCCACCAGAGCAAGACCGAGGGAAAGCTCCTGCCGAAGCGCCCTTCGCCACTCCAGGTCCAACTGCTGCTCGAACATTCGCCGGTTGCCGATCCCGGTCAGTGTATCCCGCAACGCCTGGGCCGCCAGCAAATCCGTCTTACGTTTAAAATCAACAAAGGTTGAAACCTTGGCACTCAGAATGATCTTGTTGAAAGGTTTGAGGACATAATCAATAGCGCCTTCCCTGAACGCCTCTTCAATGTCGCTGCTCTGGTCGGAAGCGGACATACAGATCACCGGCAGTTCCTGGTGGAGCGGGTCCGACTTCAAGCGTTTAAGAAACTCAATACCGTTGCCATCGGGCAGGTAGAGGTCAAGAAGCACAAGGTCCATGTCCGGCGAAAGGCATCGCTCTGCCTCAGCGAGCGTCTTGGCAACAACGAGTTCGCAGGCCGCCCCCAGTATCCCCACAAGACTGGCGATACCGGTAGGGTCATCTTCCACGACAAGTACAACTGGCTGTTCTTCATTACTCATTGTCTGGCCTATCCCTCCAGTGGAACATCGTCCAATAGTGTGAGTGCGAGCGGGAAGTCATAGACCTCCAACGCTTGCCTCAGTTGGTTCGCCAGTTTCATCTCGCCGCTGGCAATGAGGTGATTCAAGATCACCCTCAAATCTTCATCTTCAGCGATACGATTGCCACCCAGTTTCGTCTTTACACGAGAGAGCACGATTTGTAACTCCGCGTCGGTTTCAGCGACATTGCCGCCAGAGGCGATCAAGCCGAAGTGCTGCTCCAAACGTCGGCTGTGGTCCAAGAGCAGGTTGAGCAACTGGGGCAACATAGACAACGAGGTATGATCCTCCTGAGCGTTCTCAATCAGACCAGCCACCTGCGCAAGCTCTGTATCGGCAATACTGGCCGCGGCCCCCTTGATCTTGTGCGCCATGTGACGGGCATCTTCCGCCAGCGTTGCCTTCCGGACATCAGCAACCATCTCCGCGGAACTGGCAATAAAGCTTCTGACACACCGAGAGAACAAAGCCCGATCGTCACTGAAAAGACGATCGTAAGCCTGACGTGAAATAAACTCCGGCATGCCCGTTACCGCTACCCCCGTGACCGCTAACTCCGTGTCGTTGGATACCCCACTGTCGTCGGACACCTCGGGCGTGTAAACCACTGACCGACGGTCTTCAAAATAGGTTTCCAGCAGTAACTGGATATCCTTGGGAACCACCGGTTTGGTGAGATAGTCCTGCATTCCCGCCACCTTGGCCGTCATGCGGTCGTGATCGGAAATAGAGGCCGAGAGCGCAACGATGATCGAGTCATTTGCGTTGGCACAGCCATGGATCCGCTCGGTCACCTCCTGGCCGGTTTCACCGTCCAGGTGAAGGTCCATAAGTATAAGGTCGAAGCCTCGCTGCTCAAGGCGCTCGACGGCCTGGTCCCCTGTCTGGACAGACTGCACATTGACACCAAACGAACTCAGGTAACTCTCAACAATTTCGCAGTTCAAGGGCACATCGTCGACCACCAGCGCGGATAATCCGTCAAACTGGGGCTTGCCCCCTCCCCGCGAATCCGGCTTATTCCCATGTCTTTGGGAGAAGTGCTCGAAGAGTTTCGACGGCGTCAGGGGTTCAAAGACCATGTGCCCGCCCGAACGTTCGAAGTCCGCCGCCCATTCCCGCCAATCGCCAGCAGGCGCGATGATCAGTATGGCCCAGAGCGGGTACCTGCCGGGATCGGTCAGGATCTCGGTCACGAAACTGTCCAGCAGGCTTGGTTCCGTGCCTTCCACGTCAATCAGGAAGAACCTGTCTTCGACGTCTTCAACCTTCGCAATACTCTCAAGGATACCAGGCCACTGAGCCATATCGTCGACGGCTTCAAGTGTCAGGCGCCAGTGCACCCTATAATCCTCGAGCAACGCCAGATTGGCACGAAAACCGTAATGGAAGACGTGAATCGGCCTTCCCGTCCTTGAGGAACTTACTGTGCCATCGTCCTGGGAGACACCGACAGGCACCAAAAGCCGGAAAGTCGAGCCCTTCCCAACATCGCTCTCCAGGGTCAATTCCGCCTTCATCAATAGTGCCAGTCTTTGGCTGATGGCTAGGCCTAACCCGGTCCCACCGAAATTCCGGCTCGTGGATTCGTCCGCTTGCCGGAAGTTCTCGAAAATTCGCCCCTGGTCCTCGGGTTTGATACCCACGCCGGTATCCACAACTTCAATTTGCAGATAGCCGCTTGCCTGACTCTCAGCCCGATAATCAATCCTGACATCGATACCGCCCTTGCGGGTGAATTTGATGGCATTACCGACAAGATTGGTGCATATCTGGGAGATGCGCAGCAGATCGCCCGCGACCCGATTGGGAGTCGCGGGATCAATGGACACCCTGAGCTTCAGGCCTTTTTCTTCCGCAACAATGGCAAACAGGTCGACGCTACGATGAACCAGCGCCTCAATATCAAACGGATGGATATCAAGCTCAATGTGATCCGCTTCGATCTTGGAGAGGTCCAGGATGTCATTCAGAAGTTGCAGGAGTGCCTCAGACGCTGAGAAGGCTTTCTTAACGAGCCTCCGTGGATGATCCTCCAGCCCGGCTTCCTGCAACAGCACAAGCACACCGATAATCGCGTTCATGGGTGTGCGGATCTCATGGCTCATATTGGCAAGGAAGGCTGTTTTGACGGTCACTGCCGATTCCGCCTCCTGCTTCTGCTCCTCGAGTTCCGCGTTCAGAACTTCCAGCTCCTTTTCACGCTGCACGATATCGGTCACGTCGATCGTGGTCGCCATGAAACACCGCTCACCCTGCAAAGTCACCGGGTGATAACTGACCACAACATCGCGGATCTCACCCTTGCGGTTTTCAAGCGACGCACTGGCCTGAACGCTCTTCCCTTCCAGCGCCTGCTGATAGTGCTTGCTGCGCTCTTTGACGAGGTCGGGGCCAAGCATCTGCTCCAGATTCTGGCCAATGGCTGTTTCTTTACTGAACGGAAACCAGTTTTCTCCATAGGCGTTCATAAAACGGCAGGTGAGCTGGGAGTCCCAGACAGACACAGTTAATGGCAGGTGGTCAGTCAGCGTGTTGATGAAATTCAGGCTTTCCTGCAGCTCAGCTGTTTTCTCAACGACCTCACTTTCGGCGCGGCGGCGAGCGTTGGCCATGATCGCAAAGACCAGAAAAATCAGGGCATTGATAACAAGCCCGCTGACGAGAATGATAGTGGGCTGCTTGCCGGCATTGAACGTCTCGAAGCGTAGCGTGGTCTGGACATTGAAATGCCACTGACGACCATACATATCCATCACGTAGGACGTCTCGAACATGGGCGTAGGGTCGTAGTTGTCGCCGCGGGTTTCATCAAGTTCGCTGTACAGGCGGGATTCACCGTCCGTAACCCGAAAGTGAACAAGCCGGTTGACGTTGGCGAGCGTGCCTTCCATCAGTTTCGACATGATGAAGGGCGCGTAAATCAGCCCGCGGAACAATGACTCACGTTGATCGGCCGGTGGCACCTCTGCGGATTGGTAGAATGGCCGGTAGAAAAGGAACCCCGGTGTTTTTTCTTCGTCCTGTACCAATACGATAGGGCCCGTGATCTGGGTTTGGCCGGTTCGCATTGCTTTGAGCGCGGCCTGGTATCGATTCGATTCATGAGCCATGTCGAGCCCGACGGCCGCGTCATTAGACGCCTCCGGCTCAATGTAGACAATGGGCCAGAAGTCATCGCCACCATGGGAAGGATGCACCCGGAAGTAGGAACGCTCCTGTTGTTTTTCCGCGATATAGTCGCCCAGATTTTCCGCGGAGACACGCTCAATAACGCCGATACCATTGATACCCGGCAAACGCTCCTGAAGCGCCAGCACTTCGCTGAAGCGCTTCCACATTTCCAGGTTCACGCCGCCCTCTGAGGCACGGATAGCACCGGCACCGGACATCAATGCAAATTCGTACTTCTGCATCCGGTCCCGCAGCAGTTCATTGAGCTGTTTCACCTGATGGTCAAACTGCTCCCCGGCCTTCTCCTCTGCAATTCGGGACGAAACCTGCCAGGCGGTGAGGGTAAGCAGTAACGAGAGGGAAATCACCACCCAATGAAGTAAGGACAGTGACTGAAAGGACTTCCATGCGTTGAACATATCTCGGCCCACATCCTGTTAGGAACAACACGATAAAGTGTAGTTCAGTTTCGGAGTGAGCACGAAAGGATCTAAGTCTCAAAAGACTAATAAATCTATACTTTGAACCAGATGCACAAAAGGTTCGGGGCCCCGCCCACTACATGGCTTGCAGGCGGAATAAGGCAATCTTATTGATCTCGCTCAGGGCACGCTGAAATTCCTGTTCGGGAGAGTTGTGAATGCGCTCTTCGAACGACGCCAGTATCTGGTGTCGATTACTACCTCGCACCGCCATCACAAAAATAAACCCAAACTTGGCTTTGTACGCCTCATTCAGCCTGACAAAGCGCTCAAACTCTTCCGGGCTGCAATCCTGAATGCCGGCACCGGCCTGCTCGGACGTACTGGAGGCTGTAAGCTCTCCACGCATAGCGGCTTTGCCTGCGAGATCAGGGTGGGCGTTGATCAAGGCCAACTGGGTGTCGCGATCCGCACTGAGAAGGATGTTGGCCATCCGCTCATGCAGGCTTTCGACCTCATCACATGTCTCATCGATGCCCATCTCATAGGCTTTATCCGCTACCCACGGTGAATGCTCATAGATGTCCGCAAATGCGGCTACGAAGTCCTCGCGCCCAAGGCTGGACGGAGTCAGGGTTCGAAAACGGCTCATTGTTTACTCCTGATACCTCAATGAATGCGATTGGCGCCCACGCTTCAGAGCGAAACACCAGAATATCGTATACAATTAACATAGACGCCAATGTGAGGCAATTCTTTTTGCAGGCCGGCAATATCTCTGGCTTCAGCATAGCAATCACTCACCACCACCAAGCCACAAAAGATACACAAAAGACGACATTCATTAATTTATGGGATACAATATTACTATATTGTGTATTCACTTATGATTGAATTATGTTACTCTTTGATCAGGTCATCGTGGCCACGGCGGGGAGGTGTTGTGACATTCGATCTGCGAACCTTACCCGCCCTCCTGCAACACACTCGACTTGCCTCAGTGTGTTTTTACCCGCCTCCCGGCGGGTTTTTTTTGCCCCTTCCCCAACCCCAGCGATGGCCTGGAGCTCCAAAAGGTGGCACGTGAGCGGATCAGGCTCGGCTAAACGGGGTCATTTCTCGTATACTATCCCACTACCGGATTTCGTACTTCCATCACCTCATTCGCGAGACATTATGAGCAAACAAGCGCAGCCCACCAAAAGCCCGAACCGAGCCGAGAAGAAACGGACGGGGGCGACAAGCGACACCATATACGCCCACATGTTCGACGCTATTCTTGAGCATCGCCTGGCCCCGGGAACCAAATTGAGCGAAGAGGCGTTGGGAGAAATTTTTGGAGTCAGCCGCACGATTATCCGGCGGGAGCTGTCACAGCTGGCACATGAGGGTGTCGTTTCCATTCGCCCCAACCGGGGCGCGATGGTGGCCAGCCCAAGCGTGGAGGAAGCCCGCCAGATTCTCTACGCAAGGCGTTTGGTCGAACGTGCCATCACAGAGCTTGCCGTTCAGCACGCCACTGAAGAACAGATCGATGAGCTGCGGGAGATGGTGACAGAGGAGCATGATTGCTTCGCCCGCGGGGATCGGGGCGCCGGTATTCGCCTGTCCGGCGAGTTCCACCTGAAACTGGCCGAGGCGGCAAACAACGCCCCCTTCGTTGGCTTCCAGCGCAGCCTGGTTTCGCAAACCTCACTGATCATCGCCCAATACGAAAAGGGAACCCGTTCGCACTGCTCCTATGATGAGCACAACCAGCTACTGGATGCGATATCCGCCCGGGACACCGACAAAGCCGTTTCGTTGATGATGCATCACATGGATCATATCGATGCGAAACTGAACTTTGATAACGAAAGCACAACCGATGACCTCCATGCGGTGTTTTCACACATCGGTTTTGCCCGGAAAAAAGCCGGCACCAAACAATAAGGCCCTGCCACGGTATCCGCGTACAGGACCGATATTAGTGCTCGGTGCTTCCCTCACATGGACTTCGGAAGCACCAGAATGGCCCGAAAATCATTAACATTGGTGCGAGTCGGACCCGTGATGATCAAGCCATCAAGCGCCTCAAAAAAGCTGTAGGCGTCGTTGCGGGCGAGATAGGTGGCAGGGTCAAGCTTCAGGGCCTGAACCCGCGACCAGTCATTGGGTCCGAAAATGGCGCCGGCGTTATCCTCGGAGCCATCAATACCGTCCGTGTCGATGGCCAAAGCGTGAATATTGGACGCTCCCTGAAGGACCGAGATGGCACCCAGGAGGTATTCGACGTTGCGACCTCCTCGCCCTTCACCGGACACCGTAACGCTGGTCTCGCCGCCCGAAAGGATCAACAGAGGTTCTTTGAGGTCTTTTTGCAGCTTCAACGCCATTGTCGCGTGCTCACCTCCGAGCTCCCTCGCTTCTCCTTCAAGATCGTCACCTAACACTCGAACATCCACACCGGCCAGATTTGCGGACGCTTCGGCGGCCCGAAGTGCATCACAGGCCCTGGCCTGAACGATCGTGCGGTCAAGTCCAAATTCGGGTGAATGCGGCTTGGGGGCAGTATTGTCGCTGACCAGGTGGCTGCGCACAGCCTCTGGAATATCAATGGAGTACCGCTCCAGTATTTCCAGGGCATCCATTGGCGTTGTCGCATCTGGAATGGTTGGCCCTGAGGCGATAAGCGCAGGATCGTCGCCGGGCACATCGGAAATCAGGTAGGTAATCACCCTCGCCGGATGGGCAGCGACAGCCAGGCGCCCACCCTTGACGCGCGAAAGGTGGCGCCGCACCGTGTTGATCTCCCGGATCGGGGCCCCGCAACGCAACAGCGTCTTGTTGATGGCCTGCTTTTGCTGCAGTGTCAGCCCTGGCGCCGGCAGCGTCATGAGTGCGGAACCGCCACCGGAAATCAAAGCGACAACAAGATCATTCTCGGTCAGCCCGGCCACCGACTCGAGCATACGCTGGGCAGCCTTCTCGCCCAATTCGTCCGGCATGGGATGAGAAGCTTCCAATACCTCGATGTGACGACATTCCGCACCGTGTCCATACCGGGTAACAACGAGGCCGGAAAGGTCGGCGTCATCGTAGGTATCAGCCCACGTGCGCTCGAAGGCCGCAGCCATTGCCGCCGCCGCTTTGCCAGCCCCAATCACGACGGTGCGTCCGGCCGGGCGCGGCGGTAGCTGGCCAGCCGAAAGCAGCGTATCGGGATGCACGGCGGAGACCGCCGTTGCGGCAAGCTGCCTGAGCCAGACATTCACTTCTGTCGGATGATCAAAGGACAGCGAATTGGACAAGGCGTGCATCTGCGGCTCCTCGCAACGGATAGAAATTAAAGAAACGACGTGGTACGCCGGCGCGCCCCCAATCGCGCCCTAATGACCGGTGCCGAATCGACACCGGCCACTGGGTTTGAGTGCAGCGCCGGCTGCTTAACTAGGCACCAATCTCGTGGTCTGCCAGTTTTTCCAGGGCCTTCACAATGCCTGCGTGATCCCAATCCGCGCCATTGTTCGCGGCGCAGGCCTGGAACAGTTGCTGGGCGTTGGCGGTGCCAGGTAGCGACAGGTTCAGGCTGCGTGCACTTTCCAGGGCCAGGTTGAGGTCCTTCTGGTGCAGGCGAATACGGAAGCCAGGGTCAAAGGTACGCTTGATCATGCGCTCTCCGTGGACGTCGAGGATCTTCGACTGGGCCAGACCACCCAGCAGGGCCTCACGCACTTTCGTTACATCCGCTCCGGCTTTCGACGCGAAAAGCAGACCCTCAGCCGCGGCCTGGATGGTCAGTGCTACCACGATCTGGTTGGCAACTTTGCAGATCTGACCGGCGCCGTGATCGCCAATATGGGTGATGGTCTTACCCATGACTTCAAGAACGGGCAGAGCCCGGTTAAAGCCTTCATTGGTACCACCTACCATAATGGTCAGGGTTGCGTTAACAGCGCCACCCTCGCCACCAGATACCGGGGCATCAACGTACTCACCACCAGCCTCGGTGATGCGCTTGGCAAATGCCTGGGTGGGGATCGGCGCAATGGAGCTCATATCGATGACCAGCGTACCGGGCTGGAGACCTTCAACGATGCCGCCCTCACCAATCAGCACTTCCTCAACATCGGGGGTATCCGGGACCATGGTGATGATAATCTCGGCCTGTTCCGCAACTGCCTTGGGGCTATCGACTTCTTTCATGCCCTTGGCCGCCAGGCCTTCGTCCAGGGAGCCGTACTTAACGTAGGTCACCAGCTCGTGGCCTGCTTCCATCAGGTGTCCGGCCATGGGCCGCCCCATAATTCCGAGACCAATAAATCCGATCTTGCTCATAATCCTCTCCTTACTAACTTTTTTGTTGAATGACCTTATCGTGCGTTATCCAGCCAGCCGAGCCCTTCAAGCGTCGTCGTCGCAGGCTTGTACTCGCAGCCGATCCACCCCTGGTAACCCAGGCGATCAAGATGGCCGAACAGGAACGGGTAATTAATCTCCCCGGTGCCGGGTTCGTGGCGCCCTGGATTGTCCGCCAGCTGCACATGGCCGATTTTCGAAAGGTGCTTTTCGATGGTCGGGGCCAGGTCGCCCTCCATGATCTGCATGTGATAGATGTCGTACTGCAGTTGCAGGTTGTCGCTGCCCACTTCCTCAAACAGCGCCAGGGCCTGCTCCGTCCGGTTGAGGAAGAAGCCGGGGATGTCCCGGGTGTTGATGGGCTCGGCGAGCAACAGGATGCCTGCCGCTTTCAGCTTTTCGGCGGCGAAGCGGAGGTTGTCGATCAGTGTGCGACGGGCCTGTTCTTCGCTCACCGTGTTAGGCCGGATACCTGCCAGACAATTCAGTTGCTTACACCCGAGCACGGTGGCGTAGTCAATGGCCAGATCCACGCCTTCACGAAACTCTTCGACCCGGTCCGGGTGACAGGCAATACCGCGCTCACCAGCCGCCCAGTCCCCTGCGGGAAGGTTGTGCAGCACCTGGGTGAGGCCATGGGCATCCAACTGCTTTTTGATGTCTGCCGCGGGAAAATCGTAGGGGAAGAGGTACTCTACGCCCTGGAAGCCTGCCGACGCGGCGGCCTGGAAGCGGTCGAGAAAATCCTCCTCGGTGAACAGCATGCTTAGATTCGCTGCAAACTTAGGCATTTTGGGGTCTCCTACTCGTCCATTTTTGGGTCTTCGCCCCCTCTACCTGTTGATTTCCCAAAGGTTCGGGGGCGATTGATTGCGTTGCTTAAGTCAGGCTGGCAATTGAGGTCGGCGCATCGGTGACGTTCTCTACCAGTGCTTCGAACTCGTTAACGCCGTCAAGATCGGTCCCCATGGCAATGTTGGTCACACGCTCAAGGATGATCTCAACCACAACCGGTACCCGGTGTTCCTGCATCAGTTGCCGCGCCTGTACAAACGCCGGGCCAATGTCATCAGGCTTGGTAACCCGCAACGCCTTGCAACCAAGGCCCTCGACAACCGAGACATGATCAACGCCGTAGTCGTTTATCTCGGGGCAGTTGACGTTCTCGAACGACAGCTGCACGCAGTAGTCCATGTCGAAACCACGCTGCGCCTGACGGATCAGTCCCAGATACGAGTTGTTCACGAGGACATGAATGTAGGGCAGCTTGAACTGCGCCCCGGCAGCCAACTCCTCAACCATGAACTGGAAGTCGTAGTCCCCGGAGAGAGCGACGACCTCGGCCTCGGGATCGGCACGGCATACACCCAGGGCAGCTGGAATGGTCCAGCCCAACGGCCCGGCCTGACCGCAGTTGATCCAGTGCCGCGGCTTGTACACGTGCAGGAACTGGGCTCCGGCGATCTGGGACAGACCAATGGCGGTCACGTACCGGACATTCTTGCCGAACACCTTGTTCATCTCTTCGTAGACGCGCTGCGGCTTGACCGGCACGTCGTCGAAGTGAGTCTTGCGCAGCAGTGTCTGCTTGCGCTCCTGGCATTCCCGGGCCCAGGCTCCGCGATCCTTGAGTTTGCCTTCGGCGCGCCACTCCTTGGCCACGGTAATGAAGAGTTCCAGCGCCGCCTTGGCATCAGAGACAATCCCATAATCCGGCCCGAAGATACGGCCGATCTGGGTGGGCTCGATGTCAACATGAACAAACTTCCGGTCCTTGGTATAGGCCTCGATGCTACCGGTGTGCCGGTTCGCCCAGCGATTACCAATGCCCATCACGAAGTCGGACGCGAGCATGGTGGCGTTGCCATAGCGATGGGACGTCTGGAGCCCCACCATGCCGGCCATCAATGGATGGTCATCGGGAATCGTCCCCCAGCCCATCAAGGTCGGAACAACGGGAACCCCCGTAAGCTCTGCAAACTCAACCAGAAGGTCGCTCGCATCACTGTTGATAACGCCGCCACCGGCAACCAGCAGGGGCTTGTCAGCCTCGTTCAGCAAGTTCAGCGCTTTCTCGATCTGCGCCCGTGAAGCCGACGGCTTGTAGGCAGGCAACGATTCGTAGGTGTCCGGATCAAATTCGATCTCGCTCATCTGTACATCGATGGGCAGGTCAATCAGAACGGGACCAGGACGGGAGCTGCGCATCAACTGGAACGCCTGCTGGAACGCCCGCGGCACCTGGGCCGGCTCAAGGACGGTCACCGCCCATTTGGTCACCGGGCCGGCGATGGCCTGGATGTTCACCGCCTGGAAGTCTTCCTTGTGCAGCTTGCTGCGCGGCGCCTGCCCAGTGATGCACAGAATGGGTATGGAGTCGCCCGTGGCAGAGTACAGCCCGGTGATCATGTCGGTGCCGGCAGGCCCTGACGTTCCGATGCAGACACCGATGTTGCCTGCTTTTGTGCGGGTGTAACCCTCTGCCATATGAGAGGCCCCCTCCACGTGGCGCGCAAGGACATGGTCAACTCCTCCAACCTTGCGCATGGCGGAATAGAACGGGTTAATCGCCGCTCCGGGCACTCCAAAGGCAATGTCGATACCTTCTTTCTTCAAAACGTGAACAGCTGCTTCTGCTGCGGTCATGCGAGTCATGGTGTTTCCTCCGAAGTAAGGTTGTTCTTGTATTCGAGGCGAAGCTCGTCCCGGCGCCTGAAACGTATGTGCACCGTCGGTAAAGGTTGAATGGAAATTCAGCCGGTAGATCAGTCAGATAGGTCGAGGAGCACACGCACCTCCATTCCGTACTCGTCGCAGTTGTTCCCCGGACCGCCGCGATCGATAACCAGGAATTCGCCTTCCCGGTCCAACACCGACTGCACGGCGTGCCAGGTACCCGCGCGGTAATTCACTCCCTGGAAGCCATCGGTGACAAAGGCGCGAACTTCATCAGGGCTGATCGTGTCGCCTGGGGGTGCGACAACAACCAGGAATCGCTCCTCGTGCAGCGGCATAAAAGCCTGGCTGCCTTGCGGGTGGCGCTCCAGGAACGACAGCTCCAGCGGTAACGTCACCGGCTGGCTGACAAAAATACTCACCAGAACCCGCGCCTCATCACCGAGCAGCTCCACTTTCGCCAGATCATGGTGGCGCTGGGTACGCCCCGCATTGATGGGAAAGGAGTCAGCCGTGCGCCGGTCAATAACATCCCCGAATTCGGCGAATGCCTCCGGGCTCAACGGTTGTGCTTTGAGTTCCAGCATAAAAATGTCCTCGTCTCAGCTCAGCGCGAACCGAATCCGCTGAGTTTCATGTGCCGGTTCACGTCCTTGTAAAGCAGGTAACGGAAAGGTCCCGGCCCGCCGGCATAACACGCTTGCGGGCAGAAGGCGCGAAGCCACATGTAGTCACCCGCCTCCACTTCAACCCAATCCTGGTTGAGGTGATAAACCGCCTTCCCTTCCAGCACGTAAAGGCCATGTTCCATCACGTGGGTCTCGGCAAATGGAATAACTCCGCCGGGCTGGAAATTGACAATGTTGACGTGCATGTCATGGCGAATGTCCTGCGGATCAACAAAACGTGTTGTCGTCCAGCGCCCCTCAGTTCCCGGCATCTCGGTGGGCGTTATGTCCGTCTCATTGGTGACAAAAGCCTCAGGCACATCAATACCGTCCACATGCTCGTAGGCTTTCCGCACCCAGTGAAAACGCAGCGGCGCATCGCTCTCGTTAAACAACTGCCAGGACGAACCCGGCGGGATAAAGGCATAGCCGCCCTCTTGCATCCGGTGTTGTTGGCCGGCAATGGTCAGGGTCATCTCGCCTTCAACCACAAACAGAACCCCCTCCGCGCAAGCATCCAGCTCTGGTCGCGAGCTGCCGCCCCCAGGGGACACCTCCATGATGTACTGGGAGAACGTTTCGGCGAATCCAGACAGCGGGCGTGAAAGCACCCAAAGCCGGGTTTTTTCCCAATGTGGCAAGGCACTGGCGACGATATCCCGCATCACGCCCCTGGGAATGATGGCGTAGGCTTCAGTAAAAACCGCACGATCAGACAACAACTGGGTCTGAGGCGGATGCCCGCCAGCGGGAGCGTAATACGTAGGTTTGTTCACAGATCGATTGCTCATTGCTGCTCCTTGGATGAGAGCGGGTGGTGGTGCTCGGCCCAATGGCGAGCGATATCCACACGTCTCGTTACCCAGACACGATCATGGGCTTCTATGTGATCGAGGAATCGTTGCAGGGCCCGAAAGCGCCCCGGCCGGCCAACCAGCCGACAGTGGAGACCAACGGACAGCATTTTTGGCGCGTCCTCACCCTCGGCATAAAGCACGTCGAAGGCATCCCGTAAATACTGGTAAAAGTCCTCTCCGGTGCCGAAGCCTTGCGCTGAAGCGAAGCGCATGTCGTTTGTGTCCAGGGCATAAGGCACCACCAGGTGGTTGTGCATCTCGCCCTGGCTATCGTACTGACGGGTCCAGAACGGCAGGTCATCCCCGTAGTAATCGCTGTCGTAGAGAAAGCTGCCTTCGTCCAGCACCAGACGGCGCGTGTTCTCGCTGTCGCGACCGGTATACCACCCGGCCGGTTTCTCACCGTATAAAGCCTCGAAAATCTCGATGGCCCGGCGCATATGCGCGCGCTCTATACTTTCCGGAATATTCTGGTAGTGAATCCAGCGCCAACCATGACAGGCGACCTCATGACCCAGCTCTTTAAACGCATGGGCAAGCTCGGGATGCCGCTCAAGGGCCATCGCCACACCAAATACCGTCAGCGGCATGCCGCGGCGCTGAAACTCCTTCAGTACCCGCCATACCCCTGCCCGCGAGCCGTACTCATAGATTGACTCCATGCTCATGTGCCGGCTTGGGTAGGCCTCCGCCCCGGCGATTTCGGACAGGAACTGCTCCGAATGCGTATCGCCATGCAGGACGCAGTTCTCCGCACCTTCCTCGTAATTGAGAACGAACTGCACGGCAATGCGTGCCCGGCCAGGCCAATTTGCATGGGGAGGCTCAGAACCGTAACCAATCAGGTCTCGGGGGTAATGGTCTGGATTAGCCAGGTTCATCAAGCAACTTCCTTCTTCCAATCCGTTTGGCAGGCCGTTGGTACCAGCTCGCCTTCAATATGTATTGTATACTTAAATATACTATATTGTATCCAACATGAACGCAACACTCATTCACCCCAGTTCTTGATGATTTCGCGCTCTTCTTTGGTCATGTTCGTGGCGTTGCCCAACGGCATGTATCCGTTCGCCACAACCTCCTGGATCTTGGCCTGATGGCTGAGGATCTGGTCAACCGCATCAAACGCAAATCCCGCAGGCGGAGCCGAAAACGCCGGGTTCTCAGGTTGCTTCGAATGGCATCCCGCACAGTGCTGTTCAATGGTTGCACTTACCTTGGCAGCAAGGGGGGATTCACTTGTCTCATGCGTCGTCGTATTGGGCTCGGCGTTTGCCTGAGCCGTTGCCACCTGGGACTCTCCCGTGGGCGCGGCCACCCAGAACGTCAGCAGGATCAGCACACCACCGGCCAGAAGGTAGGAAGGTTGGGTTTTCCCCGCATGCATCAGCACAAAGAACTGGCGGATAACGGCGCCGGCAAATATGAGCAACGACATGACCAACCATGCCTGAGCCTCTGTATAGGCGAAGGCGTAGTGATTACTGATCATCAGCAGAACGACGGGAAGCGTGAAGTAGGTATTGTGGACAGAGCGTTGTTTGCCCCGCTTGCCATCAATCGGATTGGGCTCCTCGCCCGCCTTCATGGCATCGACCATGCGGCGCTGGCCCGGAATGATCCAGAAGAAAACGTTCGCGGACATGGCTGTCGCCATGACAGCACCGGTCAGAAGGAACGCAGCACGGCCAGCAAACAATTGCGTGCTTACATAGGCAACTATGACAAGCAGCACCCCCACCGCAATACTCAGAATGCCGTCCCGTTCCATATTGGGGCTTATGCGCTTGCACAGCTCATTGTATACAACCCATCCGAATACCAGGAAAAGCACCGCCGCAACGTTGGCCTGCCATCCACTTAACTCAGCAGCCCACTGCCAACTGCTATTGGTGTTCACCAGGTAGAAGCCTGGGTTGACCATGTAGAGAATAACGAACAGCGCGAAACCCGACAGCCAGGTGGTGTACGATTTCCAGAACGACCAATGCAGGTCGGCAGGCAAGGTACCCGGGCTGGTGGCGTACTTTTGGTTGTGATAGAAACCGCCCCCATGCACGGCCCACATCTCACCAAAAACCCCCTTCTTTTTGCAGTTTTCGTCCTGTGGCGGCTTGAGGCTGTTATCCAGCATCACGAAGTAGATTGACTCACCAATCCACGCAATCGCCGCAATCACATGCAGCCACCGCAACATGAAATTCACAAAATCCAGAATGTAAGCTTCCATTAACCTGTTCTCTTGTTCGCACTGTTGTATTGATGACTGACCATCTCGACTCAGCTACCGCGGTAGGTGGAGTAGCTATAGGGAGACAGCAGGAGGGGCACATGAAAGTGCTGGGAGGCGTCAGCCACGCCGAAACGCAATGGGATAACATCGAGAAAGCGCGGTTCGTCAGCCTCTACGCCCTGGCGACGGAGGTAGTCACCAGCGTGAAAGACCAGCTCGAACTGGCCTTCGGTAAAGGCCTCACCCTCAAGTATCGGGGCATCGCAACGGCCATCATCATTAGTGGTGACTTCTTTCAGCAAGGTGCGCGATTCACCCTCCAGTCGGTAAACCTCAATACGAATACCCTGTCCGGGGCGTCCCAGCGAAGTATCCAGTACGTGTGTGGTAAGGCGTCCCATAAAGTTCTCCTGTCATGTGATGGCAGCTGGACCGCTGAAACCAGCGGCCCAATGGATCCGATGATGATAGCGCGGGTCAGAAGTGGAACTTGACCAGTGCGCTAACAGCGTTCTCCGTATCTATGTTTGGGCTACCGAATTTATTACGCCAGTACGAGTACTCTATACCGGCATACAACACGCCAGCCTCTCCCGTGAAATGACCAAGGTCGAGTTTGAACTGAGGGTTGATGTACAATTCCGCACTCTGAGCACCGCTTACGCCCGATGAATAGTCGATAAAACCGTCAAAGAGAAACGCCGCGCTGCCCAGTTCGAACGGCACCCCCCATGTTACGGTCAGCTGCCAGTCGTCCGGCGTGTCGAACGCGGTGTTGTTTTCAACATAGTAGGCATTGGTATTGAAGTATTGGAATCCAGGGATGTCCCAGCCCAATCCAAGACCGTACATGTAGTTGTTCGCCTCTACCCCACCATCGAACTCATACTGGGTTGCCAGGTAGACGTCATTAACCGGCCCGAAGCCCAGATCCTGGCCGCTTAGCCAACTCAGGCTCAGCCGGGGCGCGAACTCCCCATAGGTGGAGTCAGCGTTACCGGAATTCCCCTGGACCTGATAGCGGTCAATGAAGAAGAACGTATCCCCCCAGTTGTGGGCGGTCACGTTTTCAAAGGTAAACACGGTCGCGGACTCTTTTTGAGAGCCAAAAATTTCATAGTCATCGCTGTAAAGCAGCGACACACTGGAACTGCCGAAAAATTTTTCAGCGTGAACAACCGGAACAAACGCGGCGAAAACGCACGCCGCCAGCAGAATTTTTTGCAACAGTTTCATTTTTACTACCTCTCGTGTTGTTGTTTTGGGGTAAAACCTCGGGTTTGGGTCAACCAGGCGCCTTCGGTCACAGGAAGGCGAACTTGGCGATGAAGATGACACAGAGAACATACAGGCTGACGGATACCTTCTTCCTCTGCCCGGTAAGCAGCTTCAACGTGGCATAGGTAACGAAGCCCAGCGCAATGCCATTGGCGATGGAGAAGGTCAGCGGCATCATCACCACAGTAATGATGGCCGGGATGGTGTCGGTGATGTCCTTCCAGTCGATGTGGGCCATTCCACTCATCATCAACATAGCGACGTATATCAGCGCGCCTGCGGTCGCATAGGCCGGGATCATTCCCGCAAGAGGTGCAAAGAAGGTTGCCAGCAGGAATAGCACGCCGACAGTGACGGCCGTCAGACCAGTGCGACCACCCGCGGCCACGCCTGAAGCGCTTTCAACATAGCTGGTTACCGGCGGGCAACCCACAAAAGAGCCCAGGACACTGGATGTACTGTCCGCTTTAAGGGATTTGGAAAGGTTTTCTATCTTGCCGTTCTCGTCAACCAGGTTTGCACGATGAGCCACCCCCATCAGTGTTCCCGCGGTGTCGAACATGTTCACGAAGAGAAACGCGAGCACAACGCTGATCATTCCCACGTTCAACGCGCCCGCAATATCCATCGCCAGCCAGGTTGGCGCCAGGCTGGGAGGGAGCGACACAACCCCACTATACTCCACAAGCCCCATACTCCAGCCGATCCCCGTTACAACGAGCATGCTCAGCAGGATGGCGCCAAACACGTTGCGGTGACTAAGCACCGCGATCAGCAAAAAGCAGATGGCGGCCAGCAGTGCCGAAGGTTCACCAAAAGACCCCATCGTCACCAGAGTCGCGGGGCTGTCGACGACAATGCCCGCCGTCTTCAGGCCAATGAGACCGAGAAACAGACCAACCCCTGCCCCCATGGCAAAACGCAGGCTCATCGGAATGCTGTTAAGCAGCCATTCGCGGATTCGCGAGAGGCTCATAATCATAAACAGGATGCCGGAGAGAAAGACCGCACCGAGGGCGACCTGCCAGGTATAGCCCATTTCGCCAACAACGGTGTAGGTAAAAAACGCGTTGAGCCCCATGCCCGGCGCCAGTCCCACCGGCCAGTTGGCGTAGAACCCCATGAGCAGGCAGCCAAGTGCCGCCCCCAGACAGGTGGCGACGAACGCAGCACCATGATCAAGGCCGGCCGCAGCCATAACATTGGGATTAACGAAGATAATGTAGGCCATGGTTACGAAGGTGGTCAGGCCCGCTATCAGCTCAACTTTGACTGAGCTTCCATGCTGACGGAGCTTGAATATGCGCTCGAGCCAGTCCGTTCTCGCTAACGCTCCGAGCGAGCGCTTCTGCTGATCGATGTTTTCCACAAGGTATTCCTCATCATTGTTGTTTTCTATCACCCAGAGCAGAGCCCTTGAGGCAGGTGATGGCTGGTTTGCCATATCGGCATTTCCTGACTTATCGGTCAGGAACCACAACTCCGATTATGCTTTTGTATACAACAATTGCAACAAAATTCTTATAACGATTGTGCACAAGAAAAAAGAAGGACCCGAAGAGGTGTGGCAGAAAGGTTCTGGACCGAGGGTGGGCGTGCCCATCAGCGGCAACGGGCAGCCCGCCAGTGGCACGCTATCGGCGGTGAACGGACATGCCCGCGCTGAAGGTTTCCTTCACCACGCGGTCATCGCCAAGAATCATGAGGGCAAACAGTGTTTCCTCCAGGCTTTTGGATTGCTTCAGGCGGTAACTGATCAGCGGCGTGGCTTCGTAATCCAGTACAACAAAGTCCGCCTCTTTCCCGGCCTGCAGGCTGCCAATCCTGTCATCCAGGTAGAGGGACCGGGCTCCGCCCAGCGTTGCAAGGTAAAAGGCTTTAAAAGGATCCAGTTTCTGCCCCTGCAGCTGCAACACCTTGTACGCTTCGTTAAGGCTTTGAAGCTGGGAAAAACTGGTACCCGCCCCTACATCCGTGCCCAGGCCAACGCGAACCCCATGGGACTCCAGGTGCGCCAGGTCAAGCAAACCACTGCCAAGGAAGAGGTTCGACGTCGGGCAAAAGGCAACCGCAGAGCCGGTGTCGCCCAGCCGCATGCACTCGTCGTCATGCAGGTGAACACCGTGTGCAAACACTGACCGTTCACCAATCAGGCCATGGTGGTCGTATACATCAAGGTAACCATCCCGCTCCGGAAACAGCTCTTTAACCCACTCAATCTCCTGTCGGTTCTCGGAAATGTGGGTGTGCATGTACAAGCCCGGGAATTCCTTGAAGAGCTTACCCGCCAGCTCGAGTTGCTCATCGGAGCTCGTCGGCGCAAATCGAGGCGTCACCGCATAGGACAAACGGCCCTTTCCATGCCAACGCTCAATAAGCTCCTTGCTGTCCGCATAACCGGATTCCGCTGTATCCACCAAATAGTCAGGCGCGCAACGGTCCATCAGCACCTTGCCCGCAATCATCCGCAGGTTCAGCCTGGAGGCATGTTCGAAAAAGGCATCCACCGACTGCTTGTGGACGGTTCCGAAGACCAGGGCCGTCGTTGTCCCGTTTCTCAACAGTTCACGGAGGAAGATCTCAGCCTGGGCATGAGCGTGCCGTGAATCATCAAACTGTCCCTCGCAGGGAAAGGTGTAGGTTTCCAGCCAGTCCAGCAACTGGGCGCCATAGGAGCCGATGATTCCCACCTGCGGATAATGGATATGGGTATCGACGAAGCCCGGGGTTATCAGGGCATCCTCGTAGTGAACGACCTCGACTTCAGGAGACAGTGATGGCAACAGGCTCTCCGCCGTGCCTATCTCGACGACCGTGCCGTCCTCGACCACTAACAGGCCATCTTCAAAATACTCGTAGGAACGTTCCGCACCCACCACGCCCGGGTCGGCGATGCAGTGGAAAACAGAGGCACGGTAGGCTTTGCGCTGGGACATGGGCACTCTCGTCAGTCTTGTTGTCGCATTGGTGTTGTTGGCGACGATTGGATTGCGTGTCTCAGGGAAATTTAAACAGGATTGGTAGCCTGGTCAATAAAAAACTGACCAATAAGTCAGGAAATTTTCAAGACCGAACGCCGTCGAAGGCATACGACGGGCGGTATGCCAGGCATTCCGGAGTCAGGCGTTAGGGCTCGGCGAGGCCACAACCGCGCAGGATGACAGACGTCAGGAAATCCGCGGCGTGCTGAAAGTCACTTTCGGTGTATTCGCTCTTGTCCTCAATCGCGAGGATCTGGACCTGGAAGTCAGCGTAGTGTTGCGTGGATGACCAGATCAGGAGGATGAGTTGCACCGGATCAACGGGCGCCATTCGCCCCGCGTCGATCCACTGCTGAATCACACCCGCTCGCGCCTGCACCCACTCCCGCATGGTCGTGGACAGATGCTCCTTGAGGACCGGCGCCCCCTGAATGATTTCCAGCGCAAACAGGCGCGATGCCAGGGGGTGGGTCCTGGATAGCTCTACCTTGGCGTGAATAAAACTGGCCAGGGTCGTGGCGGGGTCATCTTCTGGCTGTATCTTCGAAAACACCTCGTTCCACCGCCCCATGATGTCATCCATCAACGCGTAGTAGATGCGCTTTTTATTGCTGAAATAGTAAAGCACGTTGGATTTCGGCAGCCCCGCCCTGTCCGCAATCTTCTGAACGGTGGTTGCTCCGAAGCCGTTCTGGGAAAACTCCTTTTCCGCGGCCATCAGAATACGCTCACGATTGCGCTCACGAATTCGGCCCGGGCGCACTTTCTTGCGCTTGCTGTCTGATGACGTTGCTCGCTTCGTTTCGGGGAAGTCTGGTTCGATTTGACGGGTCATGGTGTCGAGTAGCTTCAGGTTGGAACGTCGAGGCTCCGACGATAGCCGATCTCTGTGCGGCAATCAAAGGAATAGTCTTTACACAAAAAACTGGACTATTTGGTCAAGAAATTGTAAAAAGAATAACGGGCCCATGTGACTTTTGGCATCCGTGATGCGGCATCGCCTGTGCAACTACTGAAATCAATCAAGGGCTTACGCCAATGACTCTGATGCTCAGTCTTAAACAAAGAGAAAAGCAGAAAGAGACAGGCGCAAGTGCAGAAGAGCGGGAAAATTTGTGATCAGATTCTACTTGAACGGCCAACTACAAAAACTCAACCAAGTCGACCCGAATCTCAGCATCCTCGACTGGCTGCGCACCAGGAAGCGACTGACAGGCACCAAGGAAGGCTGCGCATCGGGTGACTGCGGGGCTTGCACCGTGGTGATCGGATCGCCCGACCCTGAGCAGTCCGGGCAACTCCGCTACGACAGCGTGAACAGCTGCATCGCGCTCGTCGGAAGCCTGCATGGCAAACATCTGGTGACCGTCGACGCGCTAACCCAGGAGCCAGCTCACCCGGTACAGAAGGAGATGGTGGAGTGTCACGGAGCCCAGTGCGGCTTCTGCACGCCTGGCATCATCATGTCGCTGTTCGCCCTGCATACAGAAAGCGCGGCCAACGGTTCCGTGCCCGACGACGACGCCTTATTGGAGGCGCTGTCCGGCAACCTTTGCCGCTGCACGGGTTACCGGCCAATCATCGAGGCCGGGCGTCGGGCTTGTGTGCAAACGTGGGAGCCCGGCACCGGTAACGCCGTTCTGAGCCGAAGCAGTGCGCTCAGCGGCCCGGATGGCGCGGCTCCGAACAACCCCGCGCCGGGCCTTAGCGGCATAGCCTGGCTGCAGAACCCCGAAATGATCGCCGACCTGTTAAGCGTACAGAATACGGCAGGCGAACTCACCGACGATCACGGCTACCGATACGATGCTCCAGTCACTCTGGACGCGCTTCGTGGGCTGCGCCGTCGGTTTCCCAAGGCACGGTTGATTGCCGGCGGCACCGACCTGTCCCTTGAAATCACCCAACAGCTCAAAGACCTTGATCACCTGATCGGTCTGAGTGGCATCAAGGAGTTGCAGGAGATCCACGAGGACGAAGACGGGATCTATCTCGGAGCCGGGGTGACCTACCGCGCCATGTTCCATAAGCTCGAGGAGCGTTGGCCGCACTTCGGGCCGATGCTGGAGCGCCTGGGTTCACGCCAGATCCGCAACCGCGGGACTGTTGGGGGCAATATCGGGAACGCTTCGCCAATCGGTGACATGCCGCCCGCACTGATTGCACTGGGCGCAGAGCTCGACCTGGACAGCGTTGATGGTACCCGGCGCCTGCGCCTTGAGGACTTCTTCCACGGCTACAAGCAGACCGACCTCCAGCCTCACGAATTCATTAGGGGCACCTGGATCCCCAACCCGGCACCTGACGAAAAGCTGTTCATCTACAAAGTCTCCAAGCGCATTGATGACGACATTTCCGCAGTGCTGGGTGCCTTTTGGCTCAAGCGCGACGGCGAAACAATCAAGGACTGCCGACTGGCCTTTGGCGGGATGGCGGCAACGCCAAAGCGGGCCAGTGGTGCTGAAGCGGCGCTTCGAGGCCAGCCCTGGAATGCAGACACGGTTGCGGCCGCCATTGCCGCACTGGAACTCGAATTTGAACCCATGACAGACGTGCGGGGGTCCGCAGCCTACCGCCTGCAAGTAGCCGGCAACCTGCTGCGCCGCGCGTTTTTGGAGAGCACTCAAGACACCACAACAACAAACCAGCCCCTCATGGTGACTGACTATGCGTAAACTACCTCCCAATATTCCGCGGCCCACCACAACGGCGAAAGGGCTGACAGGCACCCAGGCATTTCATGACAGTGCCTGGAAGCACGTTCGTGGACAGGCCCGCTATATAGACGACCTCCCCGAGCCCGCAGAACTCCTGCACGCGGCCGTCGGCCAGAGTACGCACGCCCACGCCCGTATCACCGCCATGGATCTCAGCGAGGTTTGGGCCTACCCCGGCGTGGTTTCGGTCATGACCGTCGAGGACGTGCCCGGCCATACCGACATCGGGCCGGTCTTTCCCGGCGATCCGGTTCTGGCCGGAGATGTGGTCGAACATGTGGGCCAGCCGCTGTTTGCCGTTGCGGCAACGAGTCATCGCGCGGCCCGCCAGGCGGCCCGACTTGCGAAAGTCAGCTATGAGCCCCTTCCTGCCGCGTTGACCGCGGAGGCCGCGCTTGATCAGCAGTTGTTCGTGCGCCCCAGTCATACCCAGCTGAGGGGCGACCCGGATAAAGCGCTTGCCGAAGCGCCGAATCGCCTACAGGCCCAGATGCACGTTGGCGGACAGGAGCATTTCTACCTGGAAGGACAGGCGTGCCTGGTAGAGCCTACCGAAGACGCGGGCGTGTTTGTTCATACCTCCAGCCAGCACCCCTCCGAGGTGCAAAAGCTGGTGGCCGAAGTGCTTGACCTCCCCATTCATGAAGTCCAGGTGGAAGTACGGCGCATGGGTGGCGGGTTCGGCGGCAAGGAAACCCAGGCCGCACCGCTGGCCTGTATCTCGGCCCTGCTTGCCCGACGCACCGGGCGGCCCGTTAAATACCGGATGGCGCGCTACGACGACATGGTACAAACGGGCAAGCGACACGATTTTTTCAACACCTATGACATTGGCTTCGACAACGAGGGTGTGCTGCGGGGGGCCGACATCATGGTGGCCGGACGCTGTGGCTTTTCGCCCGACTTGTCCGATGCCATCGTCGACCGCGCCATGTTTCATTCCGACAACGCCTATAGCCTGGGGCAGGCGCGTGTTGTTGGCCACCGCTGCAAAACCCATACGGTGTCCAATACCGCCTTCCGAGGCTTCGGTGGCCCCCAGGGCATGATGATCATTGAGCGGGCAATGGACGATATCGCCCGCCATCTCGGCATGGACCCGCTGGATGTGCGCAAGCGCAACCTGTACGGGCCTGGCCGTGATGTAACCCACTATGGTCAAACCGTCGAGCAGCACGTTTTACCGGACCTGATCGACACGCTCGAGGCCAGCTCGGACTACCGTCAGCGTCGTACCGAGATTTCCAGGTTCAACAAAGAGAACTCGGTCCTGAAACGGGGTTTGGCCCTGACACCGGTGAAGTTCGGCATTTCATTCACGGCCAAGCACCTCAACCAGGCCGGTGCACTGGTGCACGTTTACACCGATGGCAGCATTCACCTCAATCACGGCGGCACCGAAATGGGCCAGGGGCTTTACATCAAGGTAGCCCAGGTCGTGGCTGCGGCCTTCCAGGTAGATCTGGACCGGGTAAAAGTGTCCGCGACCCGGACCGACAAGGTGCCCAACACCTCACCAACGGCTGCCTCCTCGGGCACTGACCTGAACGGCATGGCTGCCCTGGATGCCTGCGAGAAAATCAAGCAGCGCCTGGTCGAGTTTGCCGCCGAAACCTACGGCGTGAGCGCGGACTCGGTACGGTTTGAAAACAACCAGGTCCATGTCGGTGAGCAGCAGTTCGGCTGGGCGGAGTTCGTGCAGCAGGCTTACATGGCGCGGGTTTCTCTGTCTTCCAACGGGTTCTACAGTACACCCAAGATTCACTATGACCGAGAAACCGGTCAAGGCCGGCCCTTCCTGTATTACGCCAACGGGGCTGCCTGCGCAGAGGTGGTGGTTGACACCCTCACCGGAGAGTACAAGACCATGCGGGTGGACATCCTTCACGACGTGGGGCAGTCGCTGAATCCGGCCGTGGACATTGGCCAGATTGAAGGCGGCTTTGTTCAGGGCATGGGCTGGCTCACCACCGAAGAGTTGGTATACAGCGACGAAGGCCGACTGTTGTCCAACGGCCCGGCGACCTACAAAATCCCGGCTGTGTCAGACGCGCCACCGGATTTCCGGGTGGCCCTGCTGCCTCACAGCCCCAACCGGGAAGCCACCGTATTCCGTTCAAAGGCTGTGGGCGAACCGCCACTCATGCTGGGCATGGCAGTATGGTCTGCCCTGCGTGACGCTGTTTCGAGCGTGGCGGACTATCGCTACTGCCCGCCCCTGGACACGCCTGCGACACCAGAGCGGGTGCTCCAGGCTGTCACAGCAACCGAGCGCTGGGTAGCAGCGCAGGGGGAACCGTCATGCAAGAACGCCTGACCTGGATCCAAGCCGTTGCTGACTGCGAACGTCGCGGTCAGCCCTATGTTTTGGTCACGGTACTGGGCGTAACAGGCTCGGTACCACGGGAGCCGGCCAGTAAGATGGTCGTCACCCGGGAACACAGCTACGACACCATCGGCGGCGGCCACCTGGAGTACCGGGTGATCGCCCGCGCCCGCGAGCGCCTGGCAAACCACGAATACAGCTACGAGCTGGCACACTTCCCTCTGGGTGCCAGCCTTGGACAATGCTGTGGTGGTAGCGTGGCGGTCCTGCTGGAGGCCCAGTCCGGCGGCGATGCCCGCCTTGTGGTCTTTGGTGCGGGTCACGTCAGCCATGCCCTGATGCGTATCGTGGGTGATTTGCCCTGGCAGATCACCTGGGTCGACTCCCGGCAGGAATGTTTTCCGGACAGGACGCCCGACAACACCACGGTTCATTGCACCGACGACCCGGTTGGGGACGTTCCCGAACTGTGCAGCAACGCCCATGTACTGATTCTGACCCACAACCACGCACTGGATTATGACCTCTGCCAGGCGCTGCTGAAACGGGACGATGTGCGCACGATCGGCCTGATCGGTTCGCAGACCAAGGCGGAGCGTTTTCGCCAACGCCTTGCTCACCGCGGGTATACCGAAGCCGATATCGACCGCATCCGGTGCCCCGTCGGGCGCAGTGACATCCCGGGTAAGCGGCCCATGGAAGTCGCGGTGTCCATTTCCGCCGAGCTTCTTAGCCTGGTCGCTTCCGACACGGCCGAGAAACCATCAAAACGAGGCCTCTCCTGGGGGGCTCTCAAAGCGCTTACGAAAGAAATTAAGCCAAACGAGGTTGAAGTCGCGGGCCAGAAAACGTAACCCAGCAGACAACCTGACATCGCTGCCAACCCCGGGCCGGCGCCCGCCTGAGCGCCGGCCCGGCAAATACCCTGTCATCAAAAGTTCAATTTGCTCACAATTTTCCTTGACAAGTAATACATATTTGTACGAAGTTATCGGTCATAATGTATACAACAAAGAGCTGTAGGAATGACCGGAACAGACCACAGATTATGGATTCGCAATCCGCTTGCCTGCTCTGACCCAGGCGCAGCCGGCGGTATTGTCGTCACGGGTACGAGAATTGTGGAAAAAGTGGCCGGGGGGCAGCAACCTCACCAGCCCGTTAACGAGACCTTCGATGCTTCCGGGCATGTCCTGTTACCCGGCTTGGTAAATACCCACCATCACTTCTACCAAACCCTGACCCGTGCCTATTCCCCCGCGCTCAATAAAGAGTTATTTCCCTGGCTGACCACGCTTTACGATGTCTGGGCCAATCTCAACGACAGCCAGATGGCCCTGGCCAGCGAGTTGGCGATGGTCGAGCTGCTGATGTCGGGATGCACCACCGTAGCGGACCATCATTACGTCTTTTCAGGTGCCTTGGTAAACGCGATTGACTGCCAGGTTGAAACCGCCCAGCGCCTTGGCGTTCGTGCCGCCCTGACGCGCGGGTCCATGAGCGTCGGGCGCGACGATGGCGGCCTGCCGCCGCAGACCGTGGTGCAGGACGAACAAACCATTGTCGATGACAGCCAGCGTCTTATCGACCGTTACCACCAGCGTGCGGAAGGGGCCATGACCACCATCGCCCTGGCGCCTTGTTCACCGTTTTCAGTCAGCCGGGAATTGATGCGCGAGAGCGCGCGGCTTGCAGAGAAGAACGACGTTCGCCTCCACACCCATCTTGCCGAAACCGAAGATGAGACCGCTTACTGCCAGAAGCTGTTTGGCATGCGCCCGCTGGATTACCTTGAGGACAGTGGCTGGCTCACCGATCGCACGTGGCTGGCCCATGGCATTCATTTCAATGACGACGAGATTCAGCGCCTTGGCCGTGCAGGCACGGGCATCGCTCACTGTCCCTCGTCAAACATGGTTCTGGGCTCAGGGCTGTGCCGGACCCTGGAACTCGAAGCGGCGGGCTCACCGGTCGGATTGGCGGTCGATGGATCAGCATCGAGCGACCACTCGAACCTTGCCTCGGAAATGCGCCAGGCTCTGCTTCTGGGCCGCCTGCGTTACTCGCCGAGCCAGGTAACACACGAAGCCGTCATCCGCTGGGCAACGCAAGGCTCGGCCCGTTGCCTGGGACGAACCGATATCGGCGGACTGGAGCCAGGCCAGCAGGCTGACCTGGCGCTGTTCAAGCTTGATGAGCCGCGTTTTTCAGGCGCGGAGAATCCACTGGCGGCGTTGCTGCTGTGTGGCGCGCACCGCGCCGACCGGGTCATGGTCGCCGGGCGCTGGAGAGTGACCGGCGGTCAGCCCTGTGACGTCGATCTTGACGCGCTGATGGCACGCCATGATGAGGCGGCCCGCCAACTAAGGAGAGCCATTTAGAAGATCTTTGTAGAGCCATTGGTAGTCAACAGTCAGGCATTCCTACAAAAACAACACCTAGGAGAGACTCATGACAACAAGTACATCCGAACGGCCAGATACCGGTCCAGGTGACCGTTATAGCACCCGCGACGTCAATTCCATGCCGCCCTTGCGCCGCGCGATACCGCTGGGCATTCAACATGTTCTGGCGATGTTCGTTAGCAACGTGACCGTGCCAATCATCATCGCCGGAGCGGCGGACCTGCCTCCCGATCAGACTGCTTTTATGGTTCAGGCCGCGATGTTTGTCGCTGGCATCGCTACTCTGTTGCAGTCCCTGGGCCTGGGGCCCATCGGTGCCCGCCTTCCTATTGTTATGGGGACCAGCTTCGGATTCGTACCGGTTCTGATTCCCATTGCCATCGGCATGGGGTTGCCCGCCGCCCTTGGAGCGGCGTTGTGCGGTGGCGTCGCAATGGCGTTGATGGGGTTGTTTCTTCCCTGGTTCCGGTTTTTGTTCCCGCCAGTGGTGACTGGAACCTTTGTCGTGATGCTGGGCATTCTGTTGATGCCCGTTGGCCTTGCCTACGCCGGTGGTGGTTTCGGCGTGTCGGATTTCGGCGCCCCCCATCACATCGGACTGGCCTCGCTTGTTCTCGTCGTCACCGTGGGGCTCCACCAGTTCGGCCGAGGTATCTGGAGTGAAGTTGCCCCACTGGCCGGTTTGCTGGTTGGCTTCGTTGCTGCCGCGGCTTTTGGCTATGTCGATTTCTCCAAGGTGGGCGATGCCGACTGGGTGACGTTCCCCACCCCGCTGGGCATTGGTATCGAGTTCCATATGGCCGCCATCATCCCCGTGGTGGTGCTGTCTCTGGTCACCGTGGCCGAATCCATCGGCGATATAGTGGGTACCACCGCGGGCGGGCTGAACCGTGAACCCACCAAGAAGGAGCTCTCCGGCGGCGTTATGGCCGATGGCATCGCGAGCGTGTTTGCCGCTGTTTTCAATGCGTTCCCCCAGATCAGTTTCAGCCAGAACGTAGGCATGGTTGCATTGACGGGCGTCGTTAGCCGCTATGTGGTGGCGATTGGCGGCGGATTCCTGGTGTTGGCCGGCCTGTTGCCAAAGCTCGGCGGTCTCGTTTCCAGCATTCCCAACGCGGTGCTCGGCGGTGCGGTACTGCTGATGTTCGGTATGATCGCCAGTGCCGGCATTAAGATGCTCAGCCAGGTGCCGTTCGACAAGCGCAACATGCTGATCATTGGCACCTCTCTGACCATCGCAGTGGGTTTGCCAGCGCAAGAAGGGCTCTATGCCAACCTGTCCGAAAACCTGCAAGCGATGATCGAATCCGGTTTGATCCCCGGGGCCATTACCGCCATCGCGCTGAACCTTATTCTTCCCAAAATCCCAAACCCGGAGCCCGATAACGCTGAACGCCCTGAAAGCTCCAAGAGCACGGCAATGAGCACGGACTCACTTTGAATATCTGGGTGATTGAGGGCCGAACGGCCATGTTTCCCAGCGATAAACCAAGGATAACTCGATGAAAACAAAACCAGTGCTAGGCTTAACAGACGTCAATCTGATTCTCGACGCGGCTCAGAAGGAGGCCGACGCCAACGGCTGGCCGGTGACCATCGCGGTAGCCGACGATGGCGGCCATGTCCTGGCGCTGCGTCGGCTGGACGCAACAGCGCCATTCACCGCGCACGTCGCCATGGAAAAGGCCCGTAGCGCCGCCATGGGCCGAAAAGAGACACAGATTTTCGAAGACATGATCAACAATGGGCGAAATGCTTTTCTTTCAGCACCGCTCCAGGGGCTCCTCGCCGGCGGCGTACCGGTGATCCTGGACGATCAGGTGGCCGGAAGCGTGGGAGTCTCCGGCGTCAAACCCGATCAGGATGTGCAGATAGCCAAGGCTGGCATTGCGGCGATCACCTCATCCGTGAATCGCCTCTGAAAAGTGGATTGCCCCATTAACCACTGAAGCCATCGCACTGGAGTATCCATGAGCATTCGCCTAAAGCTAATCATCGGAATGGGGGCAGCACTGCTTGCCAGCACGTTGCTGTTGGTTTCCCTTAATATCGTCCAGATGCGTGGGCTTCTTGATCGATACCTGCTCAACTCCGCGCTGCCATCCAGCCTGGAAGCGATAGCAAACTCCGTTGAGCGCGACCTCCAGGCGCCTATCACAGCGTCACGGCTGATCGCGGGGAACAGCTACCTCAAAGAGTGGATCGGTGACAACGAGCCACAACAGGGGCTCGCCCCCGCCACCCGGTATCTCGAGGGGGTCAGACGCAGCCAGGAAGCCGCCTCTGCCCACTTCGTGTCGGTAAACACGGGCAACTACTACACCCATCAGGGCATCGACAGGGTGGTGACTCCCCAGGCGGACCGCTGGTTCTATAATTTCCTGGAAAGCGGCGAGACCATGGAGCTATCGCTGGACGTGGACAAAGCGACGGGTAAACCTACCCTCTTCATCAATGCCCGCATGGAGGATGGCGGCGAGGCTATCGCAGTAACAGGCGTCGGAATCGGGCTTGATCAGATGGCTGAGCGAATCAGGGAATTCCGCTTTGGTGAAACCGGTATCGTTTACCTGGTGTCTGAAACCGGCCAGGTCAACATTCATCCTGACCTGCAGCAAACAGATCAGCCCCTATCGAAGGTTATTTCTCCAACGGCGGCCGCCGAACTGTTGAAAGACCCGACATACCATCTGACCGAGTTTGATCGAGATGGCCGTCGCTTCATCGCCGCCAGCCTGCCTCTGTCGATCACGGACTGGCGTGTCGTTGTAGAGGTTCCGTCTGCCGAGATCTACGGCGAAGCCAGCCGGGCCAACCAGATTTCCTTGCTCGTCGGCGTCCTCGTGGCTCTTGTTTTCCTCGGCATCATAGCTTTGGTCGCCACTCGCATGACAAAGCCGCTGACGAAAATCACCCGGGCGTTGACCGAAATTGCCAAGGGCGGCGGCGATCTCACCCAGGAACTGGCGGTTGAACGCAAAGACGAGCTGGGCCAATTGGCGACCGGGTTTAACCAGTTTGTCGGGGCACAACGAGAGATGGTTCGGGGTCTTTTGGAGACGGCAATCCGGCTGAAGGCCTTTGTCGAGCAAACCTCCACCGTGATGACAGCCAACACAGACCGTGCCAAGGAACAAAGCAGCCTGACAGACTCCGTCGCCACGGCGGTGTGCGAGATGGAAGCCACGGTTCAGGAGATTGCCAAAAGCGCTACGGAAACGGCAAACCAGCTGGAACAGGTTGGCAACAGCGCCAGTGACATTCGTGAAGGCATGTCCCGTTCCATCGCCCAGGTCGAGGGAATGGCGAGTAACATCCGCGAATCGGCCTCGGCGATCCAGCAGTTGGCTACCGAAGCGCGGGATATTGGCCAGGTGATCGAAGTGATCAATGCCATATCCGATCAGACCAATCTACTGGCTTTGAACGCAGCGATCGAAGCAGCACGTGCCGGTGAACATGGGCGCGGGTTCTCGGTGGTCGCTGACGAAGTTCGTAGCCTTGCACAGAAGACGCAATCATCTACCAAGCAAATTCGAACCATTATCGAGCGTTTGCAGGAGGGCTCCGAGCGTGCGGTCGAGACGATGGCCACAAGCGAGAAAGCCACCGAAGAAACCGTCAGCACTTCCGCCAGCATGGGCAAAGCCCTGGATGGAATCGGCGAGAACGTGGACCGGATTGTAGAGATGAGTCACCAGGTGGCTGCAGCAACCGAAGAACAGAGCTCCGTCACCGAGGAGATCAGCTCAAACGTTCAGAACATCTCTCATCTCAGCGCACGTTCGAGTGAGGACATGACGGCAGCCAGCCGCGAAATTGAAGAATTACGCGCGATGGCGGAAAAGCTCGAAGCTCAAATGAAAGCGTTCCGGCTCGACCGTGAAGACTGACTTAATGAAGAAAAGATTCGGGCGCCATACAGCTCATCCAACAACGACTAACTAGAGGGAGCCATCAGTGAAACAGATATTCGCCGCCTGCCTGCTGTTTGCCTTGACCGCCCAGGCAACTGCGCAGACATACGTGGTTGGAGTGGAACAGGGAAACTTCCTGCCCCATTACGGGGTTGACGAACAAGGCCAATACAACGGCTTCGCCCGTGAACTACTGGACCTTTTCGCCGAACATGCCGGTGTAACCTTCATCTATAAACCCTTGCCGGTCGATGAATTGATGCCGGCCCTCGTTGAAGGCGAGGTGGACTTCAAGTACCCGGATCATCCCGACTGGGCCCGTTCGGCAAAAACCGAGGACAAAATCAGCTACAGCCGCCCCATCGTGGAATATGTTGACGGCGTTCTGGTGTCTCCGCGGCGACTCGGCCTGGATGGGGACCACCTCAAACGCATCGGCCTTGTCGATGGCTGGACGGCCCGGGGATACGAAGAAAAGATCGAAGCCTCACAGATACTTCCGGTACCCAGCGACAACCTGCCCGAAATGATTCATCAGGCGTTGCTGAAGAACAGCGACGGCGCTTACTACAACGTGGTGGTCGCCCTGCACCACATCAACAATGTTCGGGCAAGACCGGGCGTTCTCGTGTTCGACCCCAACCTCCCGCATACCCGAAGCTCCTACCGGCTTTCAACGATCAGGCATGAGGATTTGCTGCCACGCTTCGACAGTTTTCTTGATGATCGCCACGAACAGGTCGCGGCGATCAAGGCCAAGCATCGGGTAGAGGCCAACATTGGCACCGAGTACTTTGGCATGGAGCAATGGAAAGTGGACTTTCTCAAACGGCAAAAGGCGAAAAACGCTCAGTGACACCGACCCTCTCGCCGTATTCTTGCCAAAACAGACCAAGGCTACTCAGGGCACAGTTCCATTTCCAGCCAGCGGCGCACTTCATGCCGGTGACGCCTGCGGTTGAGTTGTTCACTGTGGATATCGCGGGGGTAAATCTCCGATGCACCGTCATGTCTTAGCCAGAAACGCCGGCGTACACCCACGGCATAGCGGCTGGGGCCGTGAACCACTGCGGCCCGAATTTCTACAGCAGTCACATCCTCGAACAGGTAGTCGCTGTCACTGTCGTTATCGTCACTTCGGCGGCCCAGGATAATATTGCGAAATGAACCCAACACCAGGTAACCGCCGGGCTGCAACGGCCCCTGCCGCAGTACCTGGTGCACATTACTGTCGTCTGCCCCAACCCGGCGATACTCGGTAACGGTCAGGGTTCTCTCCTCACCGCTACGGGTTTGCAGCACTACCTGCACACACTGCACATGGATGGTTTCCTTGCCCATATTCACCAGCAGACACAGGGCGTCCGGGTTCTCGTTCTGGGCATGGTGAATCACCATATAGGGGCGATTATTACGCTGATACTGGATCAGGAACAACTGAAAATAAACGATCCAGATAACCGCCATGACGGCGCTACTGATGGGGCTTACATAGTCCATTTGCTCTCCTGGTTCAGCCGACACATGCGCTTACACGTTCTGTCGATACACCAGGATTTCAACCCCATCTCCGAAACAGACCACCCCTCGCTACTCAATCGCGCCACCACAGCCACCAGATCCGTCATACCCTTCTCCACCTGCTGAATGCCGGTAGCAATACCCGAGATTTCATCCGAACTGCGACATGACAGCGTCGATACCCCGTCCATGTTCGCGCGCAGGGACTCGATCAAGCGGCTGTTCTTGCCCACTACCGTGGAAATTTCTTCCAGGGATTCAGCGGTCTTTGCAGTCAGTTTACGCACCTCGTCGGCCACCTCAGCCAGAGCCGACGCCGAGGTTTCCGCCTCAAGGTTGAGGGCACGGATGGCCTCAGCGACTGGTGGCGTTTACTCGTGCGACTTACAAAATAAGGTCGATTTCCGCCAGCAGATCTCCCCGCTGCACCGCCACCGTCAGCAGGTTTCAATCCGGTTGGCTGTCACACTGGAACCACCACCAACCCGCTATAATCAGAACGGCCAGGCCTACCAGCAATGAAAGCCAGACGTGTCTTCGTGGGAAAACCGCAAAAGCCGGGGAATTCATCAAGACCTCGCAGGCACAATCCATCCAGCAAGCCCTTCATCAGGGCAACGAGAGCAGGTTTATTATGGGGAGGAATCAGTTGACGAAATACGTTATTCAGGGGGTACGTAACTTTTACGCTTTGCTGACATGAGGGTGTACACAACTTCAGCGGTAAATATCAGAGCCTTGAGTAGGGTAGACGTCTATCGTCCTGTGATACTGGCTTGGTGAGGCACCAATGTGTCGGCGGAAAAAGCGGGTGAAATGCCCCTGGCAGGAAAAGCCCAGAGTATCCGAGAGGTTACCAAGCGTACACGAGCGGTTTTCTGAAAGCCATTGGAAAGCCAACTGCATCTTCCCAATGTTGGCCAACATCTGGGGCGTCATGCCTGTATTCTTCCTGAAGAGGGCAAAAAACTGGGCCCTGGACAAGCCGCACTCACGGGCGATAGCCTCCATGTCAAGATCACCCTGGGGCTTGTTCAGAATAAGCTCTTTGGCTTTCCGGATTCGCGCATCGTGGAAGCCGCCAGCGGAAGATACCCTTAAACGGGACAAATGGATCCAGTCTGAATACCTCTCAATAATACTAATCATCAGATCAAAGAGCATACCCTCCAGCCGCTGAGACTGAATAGTATCGAATGACAGCACGTCCGATATCAGCAGATCCGCTTTGGTACGGATAGACGGCGTCAGCTGGATACAGGGTTGAGAGAAAAAATCAGAACGACCACTGAGCGACAATGTGTCCTTCAGAGCCGCAAGCCAGTTCGGATCGATATACAGGGCCAGGATCACGGTGTCGTCGGAGCCATGTTGATGGTCGTAGGAATGCGGCTCCCAGGCATTGACCAGAACGGCGGTATGGTCGGTCAGTGGCTGCTGCCGATTCCGGACCGAAAAGAAGGTATCGCCTCCTGACGCTTTCAGAAGAACATGGCATTCTGAGTGAGCATGTGGGACGAGCGACTCATCCATTCCGAGCAACGCAACCCGCCCGAATGCCCCGTGAAAGATTCGGAGAGCACGTGACATAACCAGGACCTTAACCATGTGGCAACTTTTTGAGACTACCACCTCTTGATTTTGTTTACTAATAGCTTGCGTTGTACCGCTCAGTAGATTCTGGAAGGACCGCATCCCTGCGGCCCAATTGGTTAGAGCTGGTACGAATATTGCCGTCTCGCTCTACTTACTTTGCTTTATTTTCCGACGGTTTCTCCGACAACAACAGAGAGATCAGAATCCCGAAAACCAATGCCCAGAAAGGAGAGCTGATACCAAAGAGACTGATACCACTCATTGCAACCAGCAACGCAACCATAGCACCGATCTGATGGCCAGCTGCTTTCGAGAAAGCGTGTTGGAAAGCCGCGATCAGAACACCAATCATAGCCAGGCCCGCGACGGCGCCGATCAGTGCCTTGGGTAAGGCAAGAATAAAGGGAACGGCCGCCCCAGCAAAAAGACCGAAAGCGCAGAAAAGGACGCCATTGACCACAGTTGCGCCATAGCGTTTGGATTTGTCATCTCCCGCCTGTTCGGACGAACAGATCGCGGTCATTGGGCCAGCAATGTTGGCGTTGTGGCCACCGATTGCACCGGCAATCATGCCACCAATACCGCTAATGGTGGTCATTGCGTTGATGGGTGGACGATAATCCTCGGCCATCAGGACACCCATCGCCTGAGCGTTTTCCGCACCGATTACCAGGGCCGCCAATGGAATTGAAATAGCAAGCAGCCCATTCAGGGTAAAGGACGGCATGGTCAGCTCGGGCGCGACAAAGGCAATGTTCACATCAGCCGGCTGTATGGAGCCCATGGCAAGTGCAATACCGAATCCCACGATGGCGGCCGTCAGGACGGGTGGTACGGCCTTGGTGAGGCGGGCGGAAAGGAAGAAAGCCAAGGCGGCTGCACCGGCAATCAGTGGCATGCTTTCCACTGATTGAACCGCGCCGGTACCAAACCGAATCAACGCACCCGCGATCATTGCCATGACGATGGGCATCGGCAGCCAGTTCATGATGCGGCCGATAACCCCGCTTACTCCCAGCAACAGCACGATGGCGCCGCTCATGATGAAAGCACCAACGGCCTCGGTAAAGGGAATTGTTGCCAGCGCTCCGATCATAATGGCCGCACCGGGAATTGAGTAGGCCCCGGTGATGGGTTGGCGATAGCGTAGCGCCATGACGAGACTGATCAGCCCACCCACAAAGTAGATGGCGAGCAGCCAGGCCACGGTCTGACCGTTACTCAGATTGCCCGCTTCAGCGGCACTGATAACGATCAACGCCGGTCCCGAACAGCCAAAAAGCGCGGCCACCACCCCCGCGCTGACGGACTTGACGTTCAGGGCTTGCATCAGGCTCTTCAACCACGGATCGGATGAATCAGCGGTAGGCGATGTATCCGGATTTTCGAGTGTTTGATTTTGCATAACCTGTCTCTCATTGTTGTTGGATGTCAGGTATTTCCATGACTGATATCGCGTACTTACATCAGCTTTATTTGCCCCGGAATTCGGGCTTACGCTTCCCTTGAAAGGCTTCCACTCCCTCACGGAAATCCTCGGAGGAACGCAGGCGGCTGTAGCAGTGCCCCTCCATCTCAATGGCAACCGACAAGGTGGCGTCTTCATTGTCATTGATCATCCGTTTGGCGGTACGCTGCGCTAACGGGGAGAAAAACCGCAATTCTTTCACCAGGGCATCCGTTGCCCGTTCCAGCTCATCATCGGCAACACATTCAGTCACGAAGCCCCACTCAAGAGCCTGAGGGCCGCTGACTCGCTTGGCACGCATTACCATGTCCTTGGTGCGGGTGATGCCGATGGTTTTTTGTAGCCGGGCCGAACCACCCGAACCGGGTATTTGCCCCAACTTCTGCTCTGGCAATGCATAAAGGGCTGTTTCCGATGCAATGCGAAAGTCGCAGGCCAGGGATAGTTCGAAGCCAACCCCGAAGGTGTATCCACGGTTAGCGGCAATCACCGGCTTGCTGCAACGAGTCGGTGCCGCAATGTTGTCCGCCAGTTTCGATACATGTTCTGGTGAAGCTTCCAGGAAGCCTCGAATATTACCGCCGCTGGAGAAATGCTCTCCAACTCCGCGCAGGACGATGACCCGGACGTCCGAAAGCTGGTCCAGAGCCTCGAAGACCGAGCGCAACTCATCACGCTGGTTCATCTCTATAACGTTCAGAGGCGGGCGGTTAAGCACGATATCCGCACGTTCCCCGGCAGGATCAAGATGGACCTCGAAGCCATCGAAGCCCGAGGCCAGGAATTCCTTCAATTCATTCACTTTCATGGCAGCATGTCCTGTGATAGTCACTGGTTATTGGTGGTAGAGGGCTCCTGCTCACGCAGTACCCGACGAAGTATCTTGCCCACCGGCGACTTAGGAATTTCGTCGACGAAGACATAACGACGAGGCCGTTTGAACCGGGTCAGCTCACGCTCAATACAGTGACGGTCGAGTTCTTCCTCTTTGATCGGTGACCGGGGCTTCACAAAGGCGGTAACAATATTGCCCCAGCGTTCATCAGGCAGGCCTACGACGACAACTTCTTCTACCTGGGGGTGCAGGGAAAGAACGTCCTCTATCTCCACCGGGCTGACGTTCTCGCCACCGGTGATAATCAGATCATCGACGCGCCCGGTCACAAAAAGGTCGCCGTCGGCGTCGAAATAACCGGTATCACTGGTGAAATACCAGCCCTGTTTAAGGGCCTTTTGGTCGGCATCCGGTCGTTGCCAGTAACCTTGAAAGGCCTCGTCTCCGTTCATGTCGGCAATGATTTCGCCTTCCTCGCAAACGGGCATTTGCTCGTCGGGTGTGTCGGTTCCAATCCGGACGACGCGAATGCGCTGGTTGAGGGAAGCACGCCCAGAGGAGCCGGGCTTGTGGCTGGCGTTCTGGTCGATGGTGAAGGTGTAGATCTCGGAACTACCATAGTGATTGACGAACAGACTGGGACTGAAAGCAGCCTCTACACGGGCTATCAGTCCGGCGCTCATGGGGGCGCCGGCATATCCGAGCTTCTCGACACTCCCAACACGCCCTGGGTCGAAATCCGGATGTTCGATCAACATATGGTAGAGCGTTGGCACCAGGTAGAGATTACTTACCCGCTCACGCTCAATCGCATCAAGCGTTTCCTTGGGGTCAAACTTCGGTATGCATACAAACTTGCCATCAACCAGCGCCATGGAGAGCAGCGAGCGTACTCCCATGGTGTGATAGAGCGGCATGACCCCGAGCGTGCATTCATCGTGTCGATAGAGATTCTGCGCCACATGGGCCAGCGCCGCCGAACGCTCTGCCCGGTGCAACCGGGGCACACCCTTGGGTTTGCCACTGGTGCCCGAGGTATAGAGCATCAGTGAAAGATCCTCTGCAGAGGCCCGCAGTATGGTGTCACCCCGGTTGCCCAGAAGACTGTCGAAGTCATGGGCGTCCGGATCCTCGATCTGGCCAGAGGTAATGCGCACAAGAGACCGGGCAGACGAACAGTTTTGCACCGCTTCGCTGGCGGATTCATCGTAGGCGACGACACGTGCCTCGGTATCGGTGATGAAGAACTCAAGGTCCTGGGCGGTCGAACGCCAATTTACCGGAGTAACAATGATACCGGCGAACTGGCATGCCCAGTGCAGCGTCGCCATCTGCCAGCGGTTCTGCATGATGACCAGCAGGCGGTCCCCTTTGCGCAGGCCAAACCCTTCGAGGGCCTGGGCGACGCTCTGGATGTCCCGAAACCAGGTCTCGTAGCTTTTGTGCAGGGCTCCGTCCGCAATCGCTGTCGCCTGGGGGCGGCGCTCCACGGATGCAATAAAACTTCGACCAAGATCAAACATTATTGTTCTCCTGTTCTTTATCGGTTGGTCCTGAAACCTCGTAATCACGCGTGTCGGCGACCTCGAGGATGGCGTTGACGATGCCTGTGTAGCCTGTACACCGACACAGGTGCCCCGACAACATCTCGCGGACCTCTGTCTCGGTAGGCCTCGGCACCCGGGTCAGGAACTCGGTACTGGATATCAGGATGCCCGCGGTACAGAAGCCGCATTGCAGGGCATGGTGTTTGCGAAACGCCTGTTGGAGATCGTTCAGTGTCCCTTCGCGGGCGAGGGACTCGACCGTCTGCAAATCCCTGCCCTGGGCCTGTACTGCCAGCATCAGACAGGAACGGCTGGCCCGACCGTCGACCAGTACCGTGCAGGCACCGCATACACCGTGCTCGCAGCCAACCCGAGTGCCGGTGGCGCCCAGTTCGTGGCGCAGGAAATCACTGAGCAGTGTGCGCGGTTCTGCATAACCGCCGCGTTCCCGGCCATTGAGAGTGACATCGACACGATGACGTGTATCAGCCTTTAGGTGCATGGGAGTCATCCTTCTGAGCAGAACATTCATCTATCAGGAGAGAGCCCAGCTCACGCACCAGGTGGCGACGATAGACGGCCGAGGCGTGGGCGTCGTCCTGAGCATTGAGGGACCAGGCAAAGTGATTGAGCCATGAAGCCCGGACATCATTTCCGGTCATGCTTCGACGAACCGGCCGGTCAGCAACGCCACCGACCGTCAGGTCGATTCTGTCCCCGCAAACCCTGGCAGCTAAGGCAACAATGGCGAAGTCACCATGGCGCATGGATACCTCGCGAAAGCGGCAACATTCATTACCCTGGCCGAGTGGAAAACGCACTTCCGTAATCAGTTCATCCGGGCGTTTTGCCGTGGTCAGAATCCCCTGAAAGAATTCATTAGCAGACAATTTTCTGGTTTTACCCTTGCGGGCTTCCAGAACGACCTCGCCTCCGAGAGCAGTCAGACACAAAGGCAGTTCGGCACTGGGGTCGGCATGCGCAATCGACCCGCACACAGTCCCGCGATTGCGTGTCTGGGCATGACCAATCCAGGGCATGGCCTGGGCGAGAAGCGGCACCTTATCGGCGAGGCCGGGATGCTCCAGCAGTTCTGCTTGAGTAATACCCGCACCGACTGCGAGATAATCCCCGCGATCCTCAATGTAATGCAGGTCCTGAATTCCGGTAACGTCGATCAAAAGACCGGGCTGGGCAAACCGCATGTTCAGCACCGTCATCAGTGACTGGCCACCGGCGATAAGCCGGGCATCATCACCAAACTCGTGCAAGAGGTCACAGGCCTCCCGCCGGGTGCCGGGCCGGGTATAATCAAAAGCGGCCGGTTTCATGACGGTCCTCCTTTCCCAGTAAGCAGTGCCCGGATTTTCTGCCATAGCTTCTGCAGAAATAGGAACCGGGATGAACCGCCACCCATCAGACGGGAGAACCGCGAGAACACCTGGCCAATGATCATTTTTGACGCACTCTGCAACATGCGGCCGCCAACCGAAGCGATCCTGCCCCCGACTGTTGCCTCGTAGTCGTAGTCCAGCCGCGTCCGATTGCCTTCGAGCGCTGTCAGGGTGACGGTAGCGAATGCTTCCGCCGAGCCCATGGCACTGCTGCCGGAGCCACGCAGTTGAAGGCTGTCCGGAGGGTTCAGGTCGTGAAGGCTGACCCGGGCATCAAAACGGGCACGTATCATACCCACACCAACCGTGACATCGGCCCGGTATTCGTTTTCTCCAGTCATCTCCAGGCCGTGACATCCGGGGATGATGGCAGCCAGTGTTTGCGGATCCAGAAGAGCATCGAAAACCTCACGGGGGGTGCCGGGCAGTTCGACTGAATCCCTGGCTCTGAGTCTAGAGCCGCTGCCAGGGGTAGCTTCGATTTCTGGCTCACCCACACCTTCCGGACGGGGCGGCTCTTCGATGCCCATAAGTGTGCGTACTTTCGATGGCGTCAGAGGAAGCTCGACATCGCTGGTCCCGAGCGCATCGGCAACGGCATTGGCGATGCATACCGGTGTGCTCATGTTATTCCCCTCGCCAACGCCTTTGGCGCCGAGAGGCGTAAAAGGAGATGGTGTCTCCATGTGGAGGATAACCGGCTCCGGGACCTCAACACTGGTGGGGATCAGGTAATCGGCAAGTGTACCCGACTGGAAGTTACCATCAGCGCCATAAACAAACTCTTCCATCAAGGCAGCGCCCAGAGCCTGGGCAAAGCCGCCGCGAATCTGGCCATCCACCAGTTGTGGGTTGAGCATGCGGCCAGCGTCATGAAGGGTCACATAACGATCTATGCGGACGGCACCAGTGATGGCATCAATCTCTACCCCGCAATAATCAAAAATGAAGCCATAACATAGGGAGCTGTTGATCAGCTCATCGTCACCGGGAGCAGCCAGTTCCGACGGAGTCCAGAACGCGGTTTCCCGAAGGCCGCCCGGCTCGCTTTGGGGTGTTGTTCCCGGAGACCAGTGAGTGGCACCTGCGAGGCGATGGAAAGAAGACGACTGGTCCGTACCCTCAACATAAACCCGGCCCTCCGAGAACCGGATATCGTCGCTATCGATATTCCATTGCTCCGCAGCAAGGGCGGTTAGTCGAGCACGGACCTTTAGGGCGGCCTTGTAGACTGCCCCGGCTACGGCGCCGGAAAATCGGCTGGAGTAATTGCCGGATGCAATCGACCAGGCGTCTTTACCGGTATCCAGTTCCACGTTGACGCTGATGGACTCCAGTGGAACACCCAGAGTTTCCGCCACAATCTGTGCGGCAACGGTTTGATGACCCTGCCCTTGGGGAGTGGACGAAACATGCACGCTGACACTGCCAAGCGGATCGACACTAATCGTTGCCGTGCTGACGGCACCATTCTTGGGGCCTGCCCGCTTACGTTCCTCGGGCGTGAACGCCATGGTGATATAGCCCATGTTCGAGATGGACGGCTCGACAGCGGCCGTGTAACCGATGCCGTAGTAACGCCCCTCGCGTCTTGCCTCGTCACGCCGCTGGATGAGTTCTTCAAGCCCCCCTTCCCTGACGCCTTTCTCCAGGCCTGCCGGGTAATCTCCGGAATCCAGTAGTGCGCCGGCTGCCGAGCGATAAGGGAAAACGCCTCTCGGGACAAGGTTGGTACGAATGACGTCCAGTGGATCCAGCTCTAATTCAACAGCAATACGCTGCATCAGCCGTTCCAGCGGAAAATACACCTGCGGCCCACCGAACCCGCGATTGAGACCGGTCGGCGTTTTGTTGGTCATCACAATCCGGTTGCGCACGGCAAGGTTGCGAATGGCATAAGCGCCGGTCAGATTGCCATGCATCCGGTAGGTGGTAGCTGGTTCCGGCGCTCGCAGGTAGGCGCCGCAATCATCAAGCTGGTCCAGACGCAGGGCCGTTACCCGGCCCTCTCGCGTTACCGCGGCTTCGAGCGTACTGACGCGGTTGGTTCCCGAAGAGGCGCCCTGAAGGTGTTCCAGACGGTCCTCAACCCACTTGACCGGCGCGCCGACTTTACGCGCGGCCAGGCCCATCATAACGACATAGGGAAAAACACCTTGTTTGATGCCAAAGCTGCCGCCTGATTCCGGCGGAGTGCGTAGTCGAAGACGATTGGCGGGTACCTGAAGAGCCCGGCACATGACCGAGTGAAGAGCATAGGGCCCCTGAAAGTTGGAGGTTATATCGAAAGCAGAGTTGGCCTGATCGAATTGAGCAAGCACCACGTAGCACTCGATCGGCATGCAGGAACTGCGAGGGAAACGAACCTTGATTGAGACCTGTCGGTCGGCCTCGGCAAACGCAGTCTCGGGATCGCCATAACGGAATGTGCGGTCGCTGACGACATTCCCGCCAACCTTTTCGTGAAGTACAGCCGCGTTGGACTCAATAGCAAACTCGGCGTCGACAGCCACCGGAAGCGTTTCATAGTCAACTGTCACTCCACTTAGAGCATCTTCAGCCAGATATCGATTTTCAGCGATAACCACGGCGACTGGCTCACCAACATAACGCACCTTGTCCACCGCTAGGCACCAGTGCTCCATGGGCTGACGCACGCCCACCGGGAATGGCAAAGCCCACTGGCGGACATCTTCACCGGTCAATACGCCGTGAACCCCATCCATTTCCAGCGCCCGGGACGAATCCACGGCTTTGAGCCGGGCATGAGGATGAGGCGAGCGCACAATAGCGGCGTACAAGGTTCCCGGAGGGGTCGGCACTTCATCGCCATAGCGCCCTTGGCCACGCAACAGGACCTCGTCTTCGAGCCGGGCCTGACGTGTGCCGATATACTGCCTTTCATTTGTTGTTGTCATTGACGGAGCCAAACTCATACTTTCCTCCGCGGCCGAAATAGGGGTAATGGGCCACTATGCAGAAAGTCTATAGAGCAGTTCCGGCGGTGTCGTTACCCCGGGAAATTGCTTATTACGCCGCCGTACGACTTTTTACCCGAGAGTCTGATTTGCACTGAATTACCCGGATGTGGTGCCGACAACGAATCGAACACTGTGGGAGAATCAGGGCATCCAGCCCAGCAAGGTTGTAGACAATAACCATGAGATCCCTCGAACATCTGATCACGGACTTTATCGCTTACCGGGAGGACGGCCAACGTGTGGCGCTGGTCACCCTGATCGGCAATACCGGTTCATCGCCCCGCCCTCTGGGAAGTCAGATGGTGGTTTCCGAGTGCGGCCGTTCAGTGGGCTACCTGACCGGTGGTTGTGCCGAATCCGTCATTGTTTCCGAAGCCGTTGCCGCCATTGAGGCCCAGGCCAACCGACAGATCCGTTTGGGGTTTGGCTCTCCCTACATGGATATTCAGTTACCCTGTGGCGCGGGAATCGACATCTATATTGACGTGACGTTGTGCGACGAAACGGCACGGCAGATCAACTCGTCTCTCAGGCACCGGACTCCCGTTGCCCTGGATACCTGTCTCGAAACCGGTAGACACCAGACGGTGATAAGCCATAAACAGACTGTGAAAGACGGCGTATTCAGACGCTGGTATCTGCCGCGACCCCGCTTACTGATCATGGGGAAAGGGCCCAATACCGCAGCGCTTGCCAGCCTTGGCACGGCAACGGATTACGAGGTGGACGTACTATCACCGGATCGCAAAACCCGTGAGGCCTGTTCTTCGGAGGGGATCGAAGCGAAGACCCTGACGACCCCGGAAACGATTGACGCGGTCCCGCTGGATGCCTGGACAGCTGCCGTCCTGCTATTCCATGAGCATGACTGGGAACCGGCTATTCTAAAGGCATTACTGACCTCGGATTGTTTCTATATTGGCGCTTTGGGCAGTCGCAGCACCCACGAAGCCCGCATCTGCCAGCTTGAAGGCCTGGGGCTCGGGAAAGAGGTAGACAGGATTCATGGCCCCGTGGGCCTGGATATCAAGGCGATGACGCCGACAGAAATTGCAATTTCCATTCTCGCGGAGATCACATTCGCCTACCGCTCGGAAAACTCTTTGCCATCACTGGTGTCGCGCCGCTCATGCTTTTCACACGCTTCGTCACTCACCTGAAGAGCCAGTTCTGACGTAGCCCACCTTGCGTTATCCAACGCAATAGCTGAAGTTACAAAACTATGCATTCGCATCGAATACTGGAAGTTCAATGAATTTTCGCCAATTATCTATGCAAAAAGATCGTTTTTTAGGCATCTGTGCGGGCGAATTGGTCCGGGTTACCTCCCAATCACAATCACCTCCAATCCAGAAACGCATCCTTCACATGCCCCGCCAGCGCGTCGTTGACCGGATTGCTGCCACTTCGCACCAGTGCGATCTGATACTCCGCCAGCGCCGGCAGCCCTTCCCGGTCGAGTTTTCGTAGCGGCGGGCGCACCAGGCTGACGGGGAACGGTGCAACCGCCAGGTCCGACAACATCGCCGCTTCCTGGCCGAAGCAATTATCGCAGGTGTAGGCAACCCGATAGGAAATATGGGCGTCATCCAGGGCCGTCAGCGCTGCCCGGCGCCATACGCAACCATGGCTGGCAAGCGCCACCGGCAGGGGTGACCGGTTGGCAGCGACACCCCCTTCGCGGCCGGCCCACACCAACGGTTCGGTGTGTACAACTTCACCGCGTCGCTCCTGCCCCTCATTGCCAATGGTGACCAGCACCATATCCAGTTCTCCCGCATCGAGCCGGTCCAGGTTCTGCTGACTGGAGCCAACCACGACATCCACCTGAACCGCCGGATACGAGCGCGCGAACTGCGCCAGTACGCCCGGCAGGATACGGCTGCCCACATCGTCTGAAGTGCCCAAACTGACCCGGCCTTCCAAAACGGGAGAGAGGAACTGCCGGATAGCCTCCTCGTTCAATCGCAGCAGTCGCCGGCCATAGCCCAGTAGCACTTCTCCCTCGGGCGTCAGGCGGACGCGACGGGCTTCGCGCACAAAGAGGACATGACCGAGAATTTCCTCAAGCCGTTTGATCTGCATGCTCAGGGCCGAAGGGGTGCGAAAAACCTGCTTCGCGGCGCGGGTGAAACTTCCACTCTCGGCAATGGCCACGAAGGTTCTCAATACGTCGGTATCCAGTAGCGGGCCAACCTCGCGGTTGGGCGCAAGTTCGGTACTGTTCATAAGCCACCTTTCAATTTTTCTTAACTCAGATGTTAAATCTTTTCGTTTGTTTGATCAAAGGTGACGTTGCATGCTGATAACCATGCCCCAGCGAACATGCGAGGGCACTCACACTGGTCACTGAACAGGAGATCGAAATGATGAGCCATTACCAGGAATTCCACCGCCCGCAGCTTCGTCCAGATTCTCCGTCCAAGCCTCCGGAGCTGGACGTTTACATGCCGGCCACTCCGCCACTGGCGTTCATGGCAGCGATTGAGTTCTGGGTCAGAATTTTTCGGCGCAGGCACCATTTTCGTCGCCTTTTTCTGCCTTTACTGAAGGAAGATGACGAGATACTGGCGGACATCGGCTTCGAGAGGACGGATATTCAGTGGGCGCTCAATCTCCCACTGAAGGTCGATGCCCTGAAGGCGCTGGAGGCCTGTCGCAGGGAGCGAGTTTGTTCAAACGTAAAGTGACTCGATCACATCCGTATACTTCTCATAGATGTTGCTCCTGCGCACCTTCATGGTGGCAGTCACTTCATTGTCGTCATGGTCCAGCTCCTTGGTGAGCAGGTGGAAGCGCTTGATCTGTGCCACTTGGGGTAACTGGTCATTACCCTTGCTCACCTCGGTCTGGATCAGTTCGTTCACCTGCGCCTGTTCCGTCAGGCTGCGGAAGGTGGTGTAGGCAATCCGTTCCTGCTCCGCCCATTTGGCCACGGTGTCAAAGTCGATCTGGATCAGGGCGGAAACGTATTTCCGGGCCTCACCGATAACAATGCATTCCTTGATATAGGGGCTTGCCTTGATGGTGTTCTCAATCTCCGTCGGCGACAGGTTCTTGCCGCCGGCGGTGATCATAATGTCTTTCAGCCGGTCGACGATCTTGAGCTGGCCATCCCGCCATTCGCCTACGTCGCCGGTATGCAACCAACCGTCTTTCAGGGTTGAAGCAGTCGCCTCGTCGCTCTTGTAGTAGCCCTTGAACATGCTGCCACCACGCATGATGATCTCGTTGTGATCACCGAGCTTGACCTCAACGCCGGCAATCGCGACCCCCACAGTTCCAAGCTGCACGTTATCCACCGGCTGTGCGGTTGCCACGCCGGTGCTCTCCGTCTGGCCATAGACTTCCAGCAGGGGAACACCTATGGTCCGGAAGAACTCCAGAATCCCGGTGGAAATGGGGGCGGCTCCGGTCATTGCGATGGTACATCGGCGCAGGCCAATGAAATTCTGCAGTGCCCGGAACACCAGCCAGTAACTGAGACTGTACAGGCCTTTTTCTTTCAGGCTCCACTGCGCCCGGGATTTGGTGGCCATGGGTGAGCATGCACGGATCGCCCAGTCGAACAATACCCGTCGGAAACGTCCGGTTTCCTGGATTTTGATGTAGATGGAAGAATGGAGCTTCTCCCATATTCGGGGCACGCCCAGGAAAAAAGTCGGCGCAATTTCCCGCAAATCTTCCTGAACGGTCCGCAGGCTCTCGCCAAAGCTGACGGAGCTGCCTGCGTAGACCGGCGCAATGTTGGTTACCGCCTGCTCCGCCACATGGCACAGCGGCAGGTAGGAAAGACACGAACCGCGCTCGTCCGCCTGCAGCAATTCAACAAGGCCGGGAGCGGCAGCGTGAAGATTGCCCCAACTGATCATCGCGCCCTTCGGCCGTCCGGTGGAACCGGAGGTATAGATCATCAGGGCGGTGTCATCCATCCGCTGGCCATCCAGCAATTCATCCACCAGTCCGGGGTGGTCTTTTTCAAACGCCCGGCCTCTGGCCTCGATGTCCTCGAATGCCGTCGGAGGTTCGGGATAGTAACGAAGGCCTTTCATATCGATGGCGATGGTGTACTTCAGCTGCGGTAGTTGAGGCCAGGCTTCCAGCACCTTGTCAGTCTGTTCCTGATCCTCACACACCACAATGCTCGCATCGCTGTGTTCGAGAACGTAGGCCACCTCATTCCAGGGGCTGGTCGGATACATCCCAACACAGAGGCCCCGCACCATGCCAATCCCCATCTGGGCGATCACCCACTCCACCCGGTTTTCCGAGATGATGGCCACGTGGCCACCCTCCTCCAGCCCCATGGCGCGAAGCCCCAGACCAAAATGCCGGGCGCGGTTGTAGTAGTCCCGCCAGGAATAGGCTTGCCAGATGCCAAAGTCTTTCTGACGCAGGGCCAGGGCATCCGGCCGTTCTTGCGCATGGGCCCGCAGCATCTGGGTCAGGGTCAGATCAGGTAGGGAAGGGGTTGTCATGACAGCCACCGTTTACGGCGTTTATAGTGCTTGATATCGCGGTAACTGCGGGCTTCACCTTCCTTGCCGCCCACACCCAGGTAGAACTCCTGAACGTCCTCGTTCGCCGTAAGCTTATCCGCCGGACCGTCTATCACGATCTTGCCGTTCTCCATGATGTAACCGTATGAGGCAATCGCCAGAGACACGGCCGCATTCTGCTCCACCAGCAAAATCGCAGTGCCCTGTTCGCGGTTGATCCGCGCCACGATGGTAAAAATCTCTTCCACCAGCAACGGTGCCAGGCCCAGGGACGGCTCATCCAGCATGATCAGGTCCGGCTGGGCAATCAGCGCTCGGCCCAGAGCCAGCATCTGCTGTTCGCCACCGGAGAGGTAACCCGCCAACTGCTTGCGGCGTTCCCTCAGGCGCGGAAAATAGTCATAGACCAGCTCGTAGCTGTCACTCAACGAGGGCTTATTGCCACTGAGTGCGTAGGTGGCGGCAACCAGGTTCTCCTCCACCGTGAGGTCTTCAAAGACACGGCGGCCTTCCATGACATGGAACAGTCCGTTACGCACCAGTTTTTCGGGAGGCGTACCCTTTACATCCCGGCCCCGGAAACGCACCTCCCCGGCGGTCACCTCCCCGTCTTCCAGAGTCAGCAGGCCGGAGACGCTCTTCAGCGTGGTGGATTTGCCCGCACCATTGGAACCGAGGAGCGCCACAATGGCGCCCTCTGGCACCCGCAGCGACAGGCCCCGAAGAACCTGCACCGACTTGTTGTAGACCACCTCGATATTATCGATTTCCAGTAAGGCTTCCATACAGCCCCTCAGTCGAGGTGAATCCAGTCCGATACCGGCTCATAACGGCCTTCTTCAGCATTCACCCGCCAGATCCTGCCGACCGGGAAGGACATGTTCCGCACGGTGACCGGAATGCCGATAATGCCGCCAGTATCCCAGTCCTCAATAGAGGCAAGAGATTCCGCCATGTTGTCTCCGGTCAGTTCTTTCCCCGCATCGAGCGTGCGCTTGACCACTTCTGTCCAGACCATGGCATTGAACCACCCCTGCATGTAGCCGGTAGGACGGTAGCCCGCTTCCGGGTCGCTCTTCTCCGCTTGAGTCCGGAGGGCATCAAGCATGGGACCGCTTTCCTCGCTGTCATAATAGTTGTAGGGCATTACGCCCATGTAGCCATCGGCATCCGCGCCCATCTTGTCGATGATCAACTTGTCCGACGACCAGAATGTACCCATGAACTGGGTATCGAGGCCCATCTGGCGCATCTGCACCATGAACTCGTTGATCGGCGACAGTACGTAGCCATGGAACACCACATAGTCTGGTCGTACCCGGCGAAGTTTCAAAACCTCGGCGGACACATCCACACTGCCGGGCTTGGTCACGATCTCCTCGACGACGTCGATGCCCAGTTCACCCGCGCGGGCCTTGCCGTTTTCGATGGGGTCCTTGCCGAACTCGGTATCACTGTAAACAAAGGCCACGGTGGGCATATCACCGCCTTCACCCTGAGTGGCGATGTACTCCAGAATGATGCCAAACATCTGGCTGTAGTTCGGGCCGGGAATGAACTGGTAGGGGTATTGCTCGTTATCCGTCAGCGCGGTGGCGAACGACGCCCCGCTCATCAGAGTATTGCCTTGGCTATTGAGCTCAGAGGCGATGGCTTTCATGAAACCGGTGCTGTCGCCGTAATAGGTAGCCGGGGAACTGCTACCGGAAATTTTCTTGAAGGCCGCCACCGAACGGTCCACCTCATAGGCGGTGTCCTCCATCACATACTCCACCGGGTGGCCATTGATACCGCCCTGACTGTTGATCCAGTTCGTGTAGTCGGTCAGACCGGCGTGGATGTGAATACCGGCAAACGCAAACACGCCGGAGAGCGGTATGGAACCGCCAAACACGACGGGCTCCTTGTCCTGCGCCATCGCCGGCGCGGCGACTGTCAACGCAGCGACCAGGCTGCCAAGACCGGCAAGCCGGCGACCTTTTTTGAGGATGTTTCTGATCATGTTCTTTCTCCTTGCGGCTTCTTGTTGTTGGTGTTGTACGGGTTCCTGTGAAGGAACCGTTAATTCCGGAATGGCCACAGGCGGAAAAAACGGCGAATTCGGTGCCAGATTTCCGCAAGCCCATGAGGTTCAAAAATCAGGAAACCCACGATCAGGGCGCCAAAGATGATCTCCAGCATCGGCGACATGAACACGGGCGCGTTGGGGTAGAACGGAGTCAGGGCCGCCGTCAGCAGTTTCAGCGCTTCCGGCACCAGGGTCATGAAAGCGGCACCGAGGATCCCTCCCAACAGGTTACCCATACCACCCACGATGACCGCCGCCAGATAGAAAATGGACATGGAAAGCGGAAAGCTCTCCGGGGTAACTACGCGGTAGAAATAGGCAAACAGGCCACCGGCCACGCCGGCGTAGAACGAGCTGAGCGCGAACGACATCAGTTTGTAGCGCAGAAGGTTAATGCCGAGAATCTCGGCGGAGATATCGCGGTCACGAATAGCGATAAAGGCCCGACCAATCCGGGTGCGGAACACATTCCGGGCCGCCAGCACCATCAGCACCGCCAGCGGCACGATGATGAAATACATCATGAAATCACTCTGGAACGTCAGCCCGAACAGGTGCGCTGGCTCCAGGCTCAGGCCACCCATGCCCCCGGTGACCGATTCCCACTCGGCAAAAATGAAGTGCAGGAACACGCTCGCGGCCAGGGTGGCGATGGCCAGATACAGGCCTTTGACCCGCAGTGATGGCAGGCCCACCAGAATCCCGACGGCGGCAGCCATAAGCCCGGCCAGCAACAGCGTGACCGGGAACGGTAGGCCGGTGTTGATGGACAGCCAGGCCACCGTGTAGGCGCCAACGCCCATGAACCCGGCCTGCCCCAGGGAAATCAGCCCGGTAAAGCCGGTCAGGATGTTCAGGCCGGTGGTGCTGATTACGGCAATGCCAACCAGGCAGCCCAGGTACAGCAGGTAAGAGTCGACGGCAAACGGGAACACCATAAGAATCAGCAGGAAAAGACTCAACCACAGCTTTTGGGTCTGGCTGGTCCAGATTGCCTCATCGGCCCCGTAACTCTGTTTCGCGTCACCGATGCGCATCTTACACTCGCTCTATTTCGTGGGTGCCAAAAAGGCCGTAGGGGCGGATCACCAGGATCACCGCCAGCACCAGGAACGTTGCCGGCATACGGTACTCGCCTCCGAGATAAGCCCCCGCAACCGTTTCCAGCCAGCCGATGAACACGCCAGCGACCAGGGCACCGAGAATGCTGTCCAGCCCGCCAACGATCACCACCACCAGCACACTCAGACCAATGATCCCGAATTGCGGGCTGAGTCCGCCGGTGGCGGCCACCAACACACCGGCCAACGATGCCGCAAGAGAGCCAAACACCCAGGCCATGTTGAATACCCGGCGCACGTTAATACCCATGGAATAGGCCGCCGCCTGATCCGAGGCCGTTGCCCTCAAGGCCACGCCACCGCGGGAGAAGCGGAAATAAAGCAGATAAATAATGAGCAGGGCCGAACCGATCAGAAAGCCGTAGGCAATTTTTGGAGCGAGGTAAAGCGGGCCGATAAACACCGGCTCCCGTGGCAGAAAACGCGGCAACAACTGCGGGTCGGCGGTCCAGATGAACTCCACCAGACCCACCAGAATACTGCCGATACCAATGGTGACCATAACGACCGAAATGGGAGATTCGCCCAGCATGGGCCGGATCATGGTCTTCTCGATCACACCGCCGAGAATACTGCCGCCGATCACCGCCAGCGGCAGGGCAATCCATGGTGATAACTCCATGCCACCAGCAAAGGCCAGGAACAGATAAGCGGCAAACATCATGATCTCGCCAATGGCGAAATTGATCACCCGGGTGGCCTTGTAGATGATTACAAACCCCAACGCGATAAGGGCGTAAAGCCCGCCCATGGCCAGGCCTGCGAGACTGATTTCACCAAAGAACAACCAATCCATCAGGCAACCTCCCCTTCCGGATTGAGCTTCCTTCGCAAACTGTCGATGTCACTGTTGCCCAAATAGGCCTTGATCACCTCGGGGTTGTTCTGAACATCCGCAGGCACGCCTTCGGTGATAACCTGGCCGAAATTCAGCACCGCGATATGGTCTGATATATCCATCACCATGCCCATGTCGTGCTCTACCATCAGCACGGTAATGCCCCACTCTTCCCGGATATCCAGAATAAATCGGGCCATGTCCTCTTTTTCTTCCCGGTTCATGCCGGCCACCGGTTCATCCAGCATCAAAACCTGAGGTTTCATGGCCAGGGCACGGGCAAGCTCGACTCGTTTTTGAAGGCCGTAGGAGAGGCTGGCTACCGGCTGGCGGCGTATATGATCGATTTCCAGGAAGTCGATAATCCGCTCTTCCACCTCTTTGCGGATAGCCATTTCCTCCCGTCGGGCGGGCCCGAAATAGGCCAGCGCACTGAGCAGACCGCTCTTCATGTGCACATGGGCGCCAAGCTTGATGTTGTCGAGTACTGTCATACCCCGAAACAGGGCTATGTTCTGGAAGGTTCGGGCAAGGCCAAGTGCAGCCCGCTTGGGCGGCCTGATACTGCCCGGCAGCGGTTGGCCCTGGTAGCGAATGGAGCCCTGCTGTGGTTTGTAGAAACCGGAGATGCAGTTAAAAAGCGAGGTCTTGCCGGCACCGTTCGGGCCGATAATAGTCGTTACGGTGTTCTCAGGCACATGGAAACTGACGTCCTGCAGCGCCTTGACGCCGCCAAATGAGAGAGACAGGTTACTGATCTCAAGGATGCTCACATTACCTCCCGGCACCCCTGGCGCCGGGCAGACAGACTCGTAAACACGCCCTTCTGATACCCATCTCACGCCCGAAGATGATTGTCATTTTTGTTTTTTCTTGTCATCGGGAGCTCCCCGATCCAGATTAAAAGTAGTCCATTCAGGCAACATTAGGCAAACCCTTCTATCCTGTTACCTGTCAGACAATGAAGGGCGCTGTAAAAACAATGAAACCATAGGCCCACCACCACGAGAGAAACATCCACCATGACGGACTCATTGGTAACCACCGAATTCGACGCCGACACGGGCATCGCAACAATGACCTTCAATCGGCCAGCAGCCCTGAACGCAATCAGTGTGCCCATGGCAGAAGCCTTTCTCGCGGCGGCTCAGGCACTGAAAGACCGGTCGGGCCTTCGATGCATCGTTCTGACCGGCTCCGGGCGCGCTTTTATGGCGGGCGGGGATATCGCCAGTATGACCGGCTCTCCCGAACAGGCGGGCAAAGCCGTCAGCGCCATCCTGGGTGCGGTCAACCCGGCCATCCTCCTGTTGCGCAGCATGGACGCCCCGGTGATCGCGGTGGTCAAGGGGGTTGCCGCTGGTGCCGGACTGAGCCTGGCACTGATGGCAGACCTTGTCATTGCTCAGGAAGACACCAAGTTTTTGCTGGCCTACAACGGCATTGGCGCCATTCCTGACTGTGGTGGTAGCTGGTTCCTGACCCACAAGATCGGCGCTGGGCGGGCAGCCGAGTTAATGCTGCTGGGCCGAACCCTGAGTGCGACCGAAGCCAGGGACTGGGGCATGATCACCGAGTCTGTTCCGGAAGCCGACTTTGAAAAACGAGTGACTGAGATAACGAGAAACGTCGCGAATGGCCCCACCCGAGCCTTTGGTGCCTTTCGACGGCTTACGGACGGAGCCTGTGGCGATCAGTTAGCGGCCCAACTGGAAGCCGAAAAGGAAGCGTTCCTGGAACTGACCCGGACCGGAGATTTCGCAGAAGGCGTCGCGGCGTTCCTGGCCAAGCGCCCCCCTGAGTTCCACGGATCCTGACTGTCAGGGTGTTGCATCCTTCGCAGCCAACGCCACGATGTCTGCATACTCGTGTATCCGGACCGTCGATTGCGCGGGAACTTGCTGAGCAAGCACCGACACCTCGTTAACCATTGCCCTGGCCACGGTGACCGCCTCAATACCGCGAAACTTTTCCAGGGGGCCGATCAACGCCCGGTTGATGAAGGGCATGGCTTTAATGCCCAGCGCTTCGGCCATGCGCTGCTCGTTGCGTTCGCCCAACAGCAGACTGGGTTGGTAGATGGACAGGCAGGGATAGCCCAGCGACTTTATGCCGTCTTCCAGTTCACCCTTCACCCGATTGTAGAAAACGGTGGAAGACGATGATGAGGCAATGGCAGACATCAGCACGAATACCTGTGCACCGTTTGCCCGTCCAAGCTCGGCCGCTTTCATCGGGAAACCATAGTCCACTTTGCGGAACTGATCGCGGGAGCCGGCCTTCTTGATGGTGGTGCCCAGGCAACAGACGATGGCATCCACCGCGAACAGATCACTGTGTTCATCCAGGCGGTCGAAATCCACTTCCTGCTGATGCAGTTTTTCATGGTTCAGCGGCAACGCTCGACGCACGGGCGCGACGACCGATGACACGTCTTCCCGCGCCAGCAGACCCTTTAGCACCTGGCCACCGGTCAGGCCAGTGGCACCCAATAGCATCACTTTCATAGAATCTCCCTCAACCACGAAACAACACCCGGACACCCACTAGTATCCAGCACAAACTCCTGCCCCCGCGAGGCACTTTTCAGAGTGCAGTATTCCCCGACCCGGGACCAGCGGGCGAGGTTACCGTGAAAACTCATCGCGGTGTCCGCCGAATCCGGATAGAAACACCCGGGTAATCGCCATTGCGTGGTCGAAGCGGCATCCGGTGCCGTCAGGCGTTGCCGCTCCTCCAGGCGTCCAAACACCCCGGCACCCGGAAGGCCGGTTGATCGCCCCTCAAGCTGCAGGGCATCGGAGGCCACATAGAGCGTATTGCCACCATCTGGCTGACCATGGAAGTGCGGATGGTAGCGGGCCCACCGAAGGTCACGATCCGACAACTCATCAACGCGGTAAACATCGCCAATCTGGAGCCAGCCCCACAGCCCGTGAAACGGGCGGGCCTGTTTTACAAACTGCCAACGTCTGCCCTGTTTTTCCACGTTCCGAAACAGACCGAAAAACAGGAACAGATCCCCCACCCCCACCTGCTGTTTACGGAGGTGCCCCTGTGCGGCGCCGGTTTGCCCCAGGCAGGGCCGCCAGCCGGTTTCCCGGGGATAGGCGTCAGCGATCAGGTCCGGGTCGAGGTGGGCCTTTCGGGCGCCACCACGCCGGTTGCCGGTCAGGTCGGCCACCAGCTTGCCAACATTCAGACCATCGTGATGGATATCACGGTAGGTGATCCGGGAACGCGAGTCGGGGATCGGCAGGGTATAGAAAGACCTGTCAGGGAACACCGGGCTGGGACAGCCGCCTGCGGAGGAATCAAAGCCTTTACGGCTGAGGATCAGTTTCATAAACGCATTTTGGAGCAAGGAACGAAGCGCAACCATATCACGCCATTGAAAAGCAGTTTAAACTGACGACAACAACAGACTGGCCCACCCGCTGATTCAATGCCGATCGCCCATGACTGATTTTGAAACCCTGAACACGCTGAAGGCAGGCCTTGAAGCCTGGTGGCGCCCGGGCGTTACCGTCCTGCTCTCAATGGCTATCACCTTTCTTGTGTACAAGGGTGTGCTGGCAACGGTTCAACGCTTAACCCGCAGCAAGACAGTTCCCCGCCTGTTTCTGGATGCGTCCTCAACCGCTCTGGGTGTTGCCATTACCCTGGTGGTACTCAACGCTATCCTGGAAGCGGCGTCCCAGGACCTGCCACTGATCAATCACTTCCGTCACGCCGCCACGCTGCTGCTGATTGTGGCGGTCACCTGGGCGCTGGTGCGCTGCACATCGGCCATCGGCGACGTCATTGTCTCCCTGAATCCCGTCCTGGAAGGCCAGTGGAAACGCGCCCGCAAGGTGGAAACGCAAACGCGCTTCCTGGTGAGGGTGCTGAACATTCTCATCGTCATCGTGGGCCTGGGCGCCGCACTGGTCACGTTCGAGCCGGTTCGTCATCTTGGCAGCAGCCTGCTGGCCTCGGCGGGCATTGGCGGCATTATTCTCGGCTTCGCCGCCAAACCGGTGTTGGGCAACCTGTTGGCGGGCATGCAGATTGCCCTCACCCAGCCGTTCCGAATCGATGATGTGCTGCATGTACAGGGCGAATGGTGCTGGGTGGAGGAAGTCACTGCCACCTACGTGGTGCTGAGGGTCTGGGATTTGCGACGGCTGGTGGTTCCGCTGCAATGGTTTATCGAAAACCCGTTCCAGAACTGGTCGAGAAACGACACTGAAATGATGGGAACGGTGTTCATCACCGTCGATTATTCCATGCCTATCGAACCACTGCGAACCGAGTTTGAGAGGCTGCTGGAACAGGCGCCGGACTGGGACGGGAAGACCAAGATCGTGCAGGTGACCGAAGCCGGCGAGGCCAATATCGAGGTACGCTTCCTGCTCAGTGCCAGGGACTCAAGCTCACTCTGGAATCTCCGCTGCGCCATCCGCGAGGGGTTGATCACCTTTATACAGGCGCAGTTTCCGGCGCATCTTCCAAGGGTCCGTGCCAGGCTGGTGGAAACGCCCGACCAGTAACCTTCACCCCTGCTCTGCCCCGCGCAGCATGGCGTGCAGCAGCTCTTCGGCATCGAATTTGGTCAATGCCTCGTCTGCCCCCACCTGTTTGGCATAACTCACGCTCATTTCGCTGTTCAGGGAGGTATGCAGAATGATGTACGGCTGCTTCAGGGCGTTGCCGCTGTCCCTCACATTGAAGGTCAGCTCGTAGCCGTCCAGGCCGGGCATTTCGATGTCGCTCACCAGGATATTGATGGGTTTTCCATCGCGGTTGGCGTCCAGCATCAGGTCCAGTGCATCCTGCCCGTTGGTGGTGACAAAATAGCTCACATCCTTGCTGTCCAGGGCGTCCGACAGCTGTTTGCGGGCCACCTGGGAATCGTCCACCAGAAGGATATTCAGGCCTTTCAGGGTTTCCCGTTGCACGTCTGTCAGCGTGACTTCCCGGGGGTTTACCGACTCCGGATAAACACGTGCCAGCAACAGCTCCACGTCCAGCAACTGCACGATCTGATCCTCGATATTCACCAGGCCGGTGATGAAGGCACGGTCGCCAAGACTCTTCGGCGGGGGCATCACCTTCTTCCACTCGGTCTCCACGATTTTGCGCACACTGCGCACAAGGAACCCGATTTCCTGACGCTGGACATCGGTCACGATGATCGAAGCGGTCTTGCGTTCTTCCGCCGTCAACGGCTGGTAACCCACGGCAGCAGCCATGTCGATCACCGGCACCGCGGAGCCACGAAAACTCATGGTGCCGATTACCGCCGAATGGCTGTGCGGTAGCTTGGTCAGCGGAACAAAGGGCATGATTTCCCGGATTTTCAGGGTGCCCAGGCCAAACGGCCTCTGATTGGTCAGATAAAACAGCAGCAATTTCTGGGGGTGTTTGGTACCCTCGGCCATAACCTTACAACCTGTCAGGAGCTTTGGAAAAAGTATAACAGGCGAAAGATAACATGCCGCCCAAACCGACATTGTAAGATTTTGCAGCCGTTCGGAGATCGTATCGGCCGCCAGTGAATCCAGCGCTTCCTCTCCCGCGTATCACCTATACTGTTGTCATCGGGAGGCTATTCGATGAAACGCGCCTTTGCACTAATATCGGTATTCCTGTTCTTCGCCGTCATGGCCGTGGGTGGTCATGCCGACGGCGACAATATCGATGACGCCATCCAGAACACGATCCTGTCGCAGATTGAAGCCTTCGCCAATGACGACAGGCAAGCTGCCTGGGACCATGCCTCGGAAGGCATCAAGCAACAATCCGGCTCGGTAGAGTCGTTCTACGATATGGTGAAGCTGTCCTATGCGCCCGTCCACCGGGCCTCGTCCATTGAGTTCATGGAGCGCATACCCCACCCCGGTTTCCAGATTCAGGTGGTACGGTTATTGGGGCCGGAGGGCAAACGCTGGATCGCCCACTACCATATGGTCAAAAATGGTGATGACTGGAAAATCGGCGGCGTCGGACTCAAAGAGGGGCCAAGCACTATATAATCGCTGACCGGCTAATGGTTTCTGACGCCTATGTCTTTCAGCTTTGTCCGTTCGTAAGATACAGTCCATGAACCTGATTGCCGGCAGAGCCTGAACACCCTCTATGAAGAACCTGACCTTCTCCTCCCATTACGCCAGGGCCGTTCTTTATGGCCTGGAGAAGGCCGGTGGCTATTCCGATCAACTGCTCCGCAATAATGGCATCGACCCGGAGTTCATCCACTCGCCACGGGCGCGGGTGCCCACGGAACAGTTTATCCGCCTGTTCCGGCTGGTGTGGGGCAAGCTGGACGATGAATTCATGGGCCGTACCACACAGCCCTGCCGCGTGGGGCATTTCCACCTGATGGGATCGCTGGTGGTGCACAGCAGCAACCTGGAAGAGGTGATCCGCCAGAGCATTCGCTGCTACCAACTGTTCTCCGATGACATGGTGATTGAGCTGGACACCCGCGGCGATGAAGTGGAGCTGAGCATCACCCACCGCCATCCGGAACTGGACCCGGACAACTTCCTGGTGGAATGGCTACTGATGGTGTGGCACCGATTAATCGGCTGGCTGATCGGACGCAAGATCGTACTCAGCCACGCCACCTTCCAGCATGATTTGCCCGGACACTTTGACGAGTACCGGTTTGTTTTCCCCTGCCAGTGTTTCTTTAACCGCGACCGCAACAGCCTGTTTTTCAGCCACAATTATCTGGACATGCCGGTGACGCGAACGCCGGAGGAACTGGATGATTTTATTGAGAAGTCGCCGCGCAACCTGCTGATCTGGACCGATGAGGACGACAGCCTGACAACCCAGGTTCGGCAGATTCTGGAAAACGTGGACGATGATCGCCTGCCCACGCTGGAACAGATCGCCGGGCAGCTGCATATGACCGCCTACACCCTATCGCGCAAACTGAAGGCGGAGGGCAGTTCCTACCAGAAGATCAAGGACAACCTGCGGCGGGACCAGGCGGTGATCATGCTCACGCGGCAGAACCTGACGGTGTCGGAGATCTCATCACAGCTGGGATTTACCGAGCCCGGCGCTTTTTCCCGTGCCTTCAAGCACTGGACCGGGCTCAGCCCACTGGCCTACCGCAAGCAGGACCAGTAGTTCTTCTTTCTCCGCTTACAGCAGTTCGATCGCGACAGCGGTACCTTCCCCGCCACCGATGCACAGGGATGCCACGCCGCGCTTGAGACCACGCTGCTTCAGGGCGTTGATCAGGGTGACCATGATCCGCGACCCTGAGGAGCCGATGGGGTGCCCCAGGGCACAGGCGCCGCCATGGACGTTGACCTTGTCGGCATCGAGCCCAAGCTCATTGATGGCGGCCAGGGTAACCACGGCAAACGCTTCGTTGATTTCGAACAGGTCGACGTCATCGCGGCTCCAGCCGGCTTTCTTCAGTACCTTTTCGATGGCACCGATGGGCGCGAGGGTGAACTCGGCCGGCAGGCGGGCATGTGTCGCGTGGGCGACGATGCGGGCCTGGGGCGTGAGGCCGCGTTTTTCGGCTTCTTCGCGGGTGGCCAGTACCATGGCGGAGGCGCCATCGCTGATTGAGCTGGCGTTGGCGGCGGTGACAGAGCCGTCTTTGGCAAAGGCCGGTTTGAGGTGGGGAATTTTCTCGGGCTTGGCTTTGCCGGGCTGTTCGTCGGTATCCACCACGGTGTCGCCACCACGGCCGGAGACGGTCACGGGGGTGATTTCGTCGGAGAATCCGCCGTTCTTTATGGCCGACAGGGAGCGTTCGAGGGAGGCGATGGCGAAGTTGTCCATGGCCTCGCGGCTGATGTCGTATTTGTCGGCGGTGCGCTGGGCGAAAACGCCCATGAGGCCGCCTTCGTAGGCGTCTTCAAGGCCGTCGAGGAACATGGAGTCCATGACCTGCCCGTGGCCCATGCGCATGCCGGCGCGGGCTTTTGGCAGCAGGTAGGGTGCCTGGCTCATGTTTTCCATGCCGCCGGCGATCATGATGCTGTTGGTGCCGGCTTTGATCTGGTCGTGGGCCATGATGACGGCTTGCATACCGGAGCCGCACATTTTGTTGACGGTGGTGCAGCCGCTGGAGTCGGGGATGCCGGAGGCGCGGGAGGCCTGGCGTGCGGGTGCCTGGCCGAGGCCACCGGGCAGTACGCAGCCCATGATGACTTCCTGGATGTCGGCGGGTTGGAGGCCGCTTCTTTCGATGGCTGCCTTGATGGAGGCGGCGCCCAGGTCCGGGGAACGCACGGAGCTGAGGTCGCCCATCATTCCGCCCATGGGGGTTCTGGCGGAGCCTGCGATTACTACGTCGTTGCTGCTCATTTCTTCAATCCTCTAATTTCGGTGAAGGACCGTGTGGGCAACCTTCCTCCGGGACACGCTGTAAATACGTCCCTGTACGCTCGACAAAAGCCATCCATGGCTTTTGACGGTCCCGGAGGAAGGTCACCCACCCGGCCCCCAGATTGTGAGACGGATGATCGTCCTGGCTATGCCTTGCCCAAAACAGACCGGGCAATAATTTCTTTCATCACTTCGGATGTACCGCCGTAGATTCTTTGAACCCTCGCGTCGATAAACGCTCTCGAAATCGGGTACTCGCTGGTGTAACCGTAACCGCCGAACAGCTGCAAACAACCGTCGGCCACCCGGCACTGCATTTCCGTGGCGCTGTACTTGGCCATGGAAGCGGTCGGTGCGTCGAGTTCCCCTTTTTCGTACAGCGCGATGCATTCGTCGACGAAGGCGCGGTTGACGCGGCAGTCGGTTTCCATGCGGGCGATTTCGAAGCGGGTGTTTTGCAGTTGGGCCAGTTTCTGGCCGAACAGTTCCCGTTCCTGGGCGTAGTTGATGGTCAGGTCCAGGGCGCCGCGTGCGGCGGCAACACCGAGGGCGCCGATGACGAGGCGTTCTCGGGGGAGTTCGCGCATGAGGTACATGAAGCCCTGGCCTTCTTCACCCAGCAGCGCGGAGGCGGGGATGCGCATGTCGGAGAAGAAGAGTTCCGAGGTGTCGCCGGAGTGCTGGCCGATTTTGTCGAGGTTGCGGCCTTTGCTGTAACCGGGCAACGAGGTGTCGACCAGGAACAGGCTGATGCCACGGGCACCGGCTTTGGGGTCGGTTTTGGCAGCGACGATGACCATGTCGGCGTGTTGGCCGTTGGTGATGAAGGTTTTGGAGCCGTTGAGGATGTAGTCGTCCCCGTCTTTCACCGCGCTGGTGCGGATGGCCTGGAGATCGCTGCCGGCGCCGGGTTCGGTCATGGCGATGGCGCCCACGGCTTCGCCGGAGACCATTTTCGGCAACCAGTACTGGCGCTGTTCTTCGTTGCCGATATGGCTGAGGTACGGGGCGACGATGTCTGAGTGCACCATGACGTTGGTGGACAGGGCGCCGAAGCCCATGCGGGCCATTTCTTCGCCCACGACAACGGAGTACAGGAAAGGCGCACCGCAGCCGCCCCAGTCTTCGGGTACGTCCACGCACAGCATGCCGGCGTTGCCCAGGGTGTTCCAGAGTTCCCGGGGTACGATGCCGGAGTGTTCCCATTCTTCGTAGTGGGGGGTTACTTCGGTTTCCAGGGCCTTGATGACGGACTCCCGGAACATGTCGAGTTCTTCTTTATCAACAGCGCTGGTCATGGGTGTCTCCCGTCGGTGATTAGTGTGGCCTTGCTTGGATAACGTTCAGTCTGTCGCAGTCACGGTCTGAGCGCCATGACATAACCGGGCAGGAAATTTGATAAAAAATAGCACCCCGGGGCTGCATCGCTGGCAGCTCCGGGGTTTATAACGCGCGGTCAGAGGTTTTTGGCGTCGTCCCGCAGCAGGAACTTCTGGATCTTGCCGGTGGAGGTTTTCGGCAGTTCGCTGAACACAATGGTCTTGGGCACTTTGAACTTCGCCAGTCGCTCCCGGCAGAAGGCGATGATGTCGTCTTCGCTGACGTCCCCTGCTTCGGGCTTGAGGGTGACGAAGGCGCAGGGTGTTTCGCCCCACTTTTCGTCCGGCCTTGCCACCACGGCGGCCTCGAGGATGTCGGGATGACGGTAGAGTATGTCCTCCACCTCAATGGTGGAGATGTTCTCGCCGCCGGAAATGATGATGTCTTTCAGGCGGTCCTTGATCTCCGCGTAGCCATCCTCATGCCAGACGGCCAGGTCCCCGGTGTGGAACCAACCGCCGCGGAATGCCTCTTCGGTGGCTTTGGGGTTTTTCAGGTAACCCTTCATTACTGTGTTGCCGCGCAGGAAGATCTCGCCGATGGTGTTGCCGTCTTTCGGCACTGCTTCCATGGTTTCCGGGTCACCCACCATCATGCCGGCCAGGGTATGGTAGCGAACGCCCTGCCGTGCCTTGATTCTGGCCCGGTCTTCCACTGGCAGGTCGTCCCACTCGGACTTCCAGGCGCATACGGTGACCGGCCCGTACACTTCGGTAAGCCCGTAAACGTGGGTGACGCGAAAGCCCATGTTTTCGATGGCTTCGATGACTTTTGCCGGGGGTGCCGCACCTGCGGTCATTGCCTGAACCGTATGGCTGAAGCTCGATTTTGCGGCGTCAGAAGCGCCCAGCAAGGTGTTCAGTACAATAGGCGCACCGCACATGTGGCTGACTTTGTGTTCGCTGATCAGCTGCAGGATTTTCTCTGGCTCTACCTTACGCAGGCACACATGGGTGCCTGCAAAGGCGGTGATGGTCCAGGGGAAACACCAGCCGTTGCAGTGGAACATCGGCAGTGTCCACAGGTATACCGGATGCATGCCCATGGACCACACCGCCTGGTTGCCCATGGCGTTCTCGTAGGCGCCACGATGGTGATACACCACGCCTTTCGGGTTACCGGTGGTACCGGAGGTATAGCACAGCGAAATCGCATCCCATTCGTTTGCCGGCATTTGCCAGTCAAAGGTCGGGTCGCCGCTGGCTACGAAAGCGTCGTAATCCAGATCGCTCACCTGGGTTCCGGCACCGCTGAATTCGGGGTCGTTGACGTCAATGACCTGTGGCGGGTTGTCGAGCATGCCGACGGCTTCGTTGATGACGTCGCCAAACTCCCGGTCGGCAATCAGCACTTTCGCCTCGCCGTGCTCCAGCATGAAGGCGATGGCTTTGGCATCCAGGCGGGTGTTCAGGGCGTTGAGGACTGCCCCTAACATGGGGATGCCGAAATGACACTCCAGCATGGGCGGAATGTTTGGCAGCATGGCCGCCACGGTATCGCCCTTGCCGATACCTTTGTCAGCCAGCGCGGACGCCAGGCGACGACAACGCTCGTAGGTCTGCTGCCAGTTGCGGCGCGTGGCACCATGAATCACCGCCGGGTATTCCGGATACACGCTGGCGGTGCGGGCCAGGAAATCCAGCGGTGTCAGTGTGGCGTGATTGGCGTTGGTGGGTTCTAGCCCTTTGTCAAAAATGGAGTTCATACCGGTCTCCTGGTGTTGTTATTCAACACCTGACTATAGGGCACAGCCGACGTTTCAGCGAGCCCCCACAGCCGTTCGGCGGGTATCCGGCTGCTCCAGCCGCGCCATTTCCTCCAGCAGCTCCGAGGTCTTTTCCTGCATCAAGGCAATGTCCCCCCGAGACTCGACATTCAGCCGCACCAGCGGCTCAGTGTTCGACATCCGGAGATTGAAACGCCAGCGTTCAAATTCGACACTCAGGCCATCAACGTGTCGCACAGATACCGCGTCGGCACCATAGATCTCCTCGATCACCGCGAGCAACCGGGCCGGATCATCCACCGTACGGTTAATCTCACCACTGGCGGGGAAAGCGTCAATGCGGGCGTCGATCAGTGACGATAGCGGCTGCCCGGTCTGGCACAGACGTTCGGCAACCAGAAGCCACGGAATCATGCCGCTGTCGCAGTAGGCGAAGTCCCGGAAGTAATGGTGGGCACTCATTTCACCCCCATACAGGGCATCTTCCTCACGCATGCGCTGTTTGATGAACGCGTGTCCGGTTTTGCTTTCGATGGGCGTTCCGCCAGCCTTTCGGACCAACTCCTGGGTGTTCCAGGTCAGCCGCGGGTCGTGAATGATCTTGCCGCCATCCACCTTCTGCAGGAACTGGTCCGCCAACAGGCCCACGATGTAATAACCTTCGATAAATCGGCCGTTTTCGTCGAAGAAGAAACAACGGTCGTAGTCACCGTCCCAGGCGATCCCCATGTCCGCCCCTTCGCGCAGAACCGCCTCGGCGGTAACCGCCCGGTTTTCCTCAAGCAGGGGATTGGGAACCCCGTTCGGAAAGTGCCCGTCCGGTTCGTGATGCAGCCGCACGAAATCAAAGGGTAACCATCGCGACAAGGCGTCGATGACCGGGCCCGCACCGCCGTTGCCCGCGTTAACCACCACCTTCAGAGGGGTAATCGTGGTGCCGTCGATGTAGCCCAGCAAATGATGGATATAGTCGGCCTCCACTGAAAGGCTCTCTGAGCGTCCGGCAACGGCGGCATCCATAAATGGCTGGGACACCCTGTCGCGGATGGTATTCAAGCCGTTATCCGAGCTGATGGGGCGCGATTCAAGACCGACCAGCTTCATGCCATTGTGGTCCTTTGGATTGTGACTCGCCGTCACCATGATGCCGCCATCCATGCTGTAATGACTGGTGGCAAAGTAGATCTGCTCGGTACCGCAAAGACCGATGTCATAGACATCCGCCCCGGCCGCCTTGAGCCCGGCAGTCAATGCCGCCGAGATTTCCGGGCTCGATAGCCGGATGTCGTAACCCACCACAACCCGGCGGGCGCTTGTCAGCTCCACATACGCACGTCCGATTCGCTCCGCCAGCTCAGGATTCAACTGCTCGGGAACCTGCCCACGCAGGTCATAGGCTTTAAAACAGGACACGTCCATAACTGTTTCTCCGTCTAACCTTCGATCAATAACGCGGCCCGCTGTGCAGCCACTAACAACTCTGCAAAGCGGGCCGCGTTGGCCCTAGACTTTTTCCGACATCACCGGAATCTGATCTTCCTCCACATCCGGGGTGGGCGCCGCGCGACCGTACCGGTCGTCCAGACGTTCAATGTCATCCTCGCCCAGGTAGGCGCCGGACTGGACTTCAATCAGTTCGAGAGGAATGCATCCGGGGTTAAACAACCGGTGTACCGCTCCGATGGGGATATAGGTCGATTCGTTTTCTGAGAGCAGGAACGTTTCCTCGTCACGGGTCACTTCGGCAGTGCCCTTGACGATGATCCAGTGTTCAGCCCGGTGATGGTGCTTCTGCAACGACAGCTTCTCGCCCGGTTTGACGCTTATGCGCTTCACCTGAAAACGGTTGCCCATATCGATGCTGTCGTAGCTGCCCCAGGGGCGATACACCTGTCGATGTGTGCGGGTTTCCGAGCGTTGGTCACCGTTCAGCCGCTTCACCAGTTTCTTGACGTCCTGCACCTTGTCCTTGTGGGCAACCATCAATGCATCCTTGGTGTCGACCACCACCAGGTCTTTCACGCCCAACATGGCCACCAGCTTGTCCGAGGTGTGCACCAGGCAGTTGTCACTGTCCTCCAGGCAGGCGTCGCCCAGAATGGCATTGGCGTTCTCGTCCTTGTCGGTCACATCCCAGATCGTGGACCAGGAGCCAACGTCGCTCCAGCCGGCGTCCATGGGCACCAACAAGGCTTTCGATGTTTTCTCCATCACTGCGTAGTCAATGGAATCGTCCGGGCAATGCTCGAATATCTCGGCGGGAATACGGGTGAAATCCATGTCGCGCTCGAGGCTTCGGGCAGCCAGAAGACAGGTGTCGTAAATGTCCGGGCTGTGTTTCTTCAGTTCCGCCAGGTAGCTGTCGGCCCGGAACATGAACATGCCGCTGTTCCAGTAGTAACCACCGGCAGACAGCAGCGCGGCGGCTTTTTCGGCGTCCGGCTTCTCGATAAAGCGGGACACCGGCCGGGCAGCGCCGGGCGCCTCTCCGGACTGGCCGGCAGCGATATAGCCGTAGCCAGTCTCCGGCCGGGTTGGCGTAATACCAAACAGCACCAACCCTCCGGACCTGGCGGCTTCCTGCCCCTGGGCAACAGCCCGCTGGAACGCCTCGACATTTTCAATGGCATGATCCGCGGGCAACACCAGCATGATGGCTTTGGGATCTTTTCGCGCCACTTCGATAGCGGCCATTGCGACCGCCGGGGCGGTGTTGCGGCCAAACGGCTCCAGCAGTATCGACAACGGTTGACGACCTATGGCCTCCAACTGCTCTTTGACAATAAAGCGGTGCTCATCGTTGGCCACCACAACCGGCGACTCGGCGTCGTCGACCGGCAGCCGGCACAGAGTTTCCTGCAACATACTTTGCTCCCCCACCAATGGGAGGAACTGCTTGGGATAGGCCTGGCGCGAGAGGGGCCAAAGCCGTGAACCGTTACCACCTGAGAGTATGACTGGAATCATCGTTCTGCTCCTTTGCTCTTGAATGACGTACCGCAGTATCGTCAGTTGGCGTTTTCATAAGGGCGCTCTGTAAAGCCCGGCCCCGTTACGAACGTTCGCTAAGCTTGATGTTGCTGGGTGGATTAGGCTGCGCGCCCTCAGGCCACAGCGGGTTAATGCCGTACAGATAGGAAATGTCGCCACCCAGACGGGTGGATTTCATCGGTCGCAGCTGCTCCAGGAAGGCCGGCATGCCCTCAATGGGCCCCCAGGTAGCCTGCCAGGGCTCCATCCAGGCCAGTGACCAGGATTTGTAAAGCCCCTCGACAATCTGATCGTGCCCGGTAACGCTTTTAATCAGCTCCGGGTCTTCAAGGCCTTCGATCAGGTTCTGAACCATGTCGGGGAATACGTTCTGATAGCTGTCGTAAACCGAATTTCCGTTTACTTCGGCAAACACCGCGATCATGGTCAGCGGCTGCATGGCGTAGTTCATGTACTCCAATGCCCGGGTTTCCCGGCTGAGTTCCTTGGGCAGGTAACCGTCCTCATTGATCTGCCCCATGGCTTCATCGAACTTGGCCAGCGACCAGTTCCAGTCGTCGCAATCCTGGGTTGCCACCGACGCCGACATAACGGCCCAGGCCGCCCAGTAATCATGGTTGTTGACCTTCTTGGCTTCTCGGTCCGTATAGTAATCGCGGACCCCGTCGCTCAGGCGCAGGAACCAGTCTTCAATTCGAGCGGCCCGCGTCAGGTCCATGGCTGCCTCCGGCGCCGACGTCCACATTCTGAGATAGGCGTTTGCAGCGGCTGCCAGTGCCCATTTGCGCACCGCCTGACCGACGTGATTGATGTCGTCGGGCAGCAAGGCGTCAGCCGAAGCCCACGCATCCAGATTGTCCATGACACAATCCAGTGCTTCAGAACCGTCGCCATCAACCTGATAGTCATCAGCCGCGGCAATCACGGCTTTCTCAAAACTGCGTATTTTGGTGGTCGCCGCTTTGTACTCCTCATAAGCTTCTTGATTCAGCTCATTCCGAGCGCTGTCGCTACCCTCATACTTGCTGGTCAGCGACAGCGAGCCGACGTGCGGCTCCACCCGCTCGCAGTCGTAGTCGCCGCCATCCTCCTCTTGCGGCGTCTGGTAATAACCAACCGGGGCTCGCAGTTCTCCGTTCAGGCACTGCCCGGCGTGAACGCTGCTCACACCAAAGACGGCGGTTATCGCCGCAGACAGCAGCACCCGGCCCCATTGTCGATGTTCAGAGCGTTGTTGGATTCGCATAACCATCCTCTCTATGCGTTGGATGAATGTGCGTCAGATGTCCTGACGGCGACAGATTTTCGTGGTTACCGTTAAGCCTTCCGAGACCTGCTCCGGTTTCAGTGCGAGGTCCAGCGACATGAACATCTCATCGTTCCAGTTCGGCCCTTCCGGGAGCTCGAAGACAAACCGGCCAGGGGTTTCAACCCGGTCGCCGTATTCCATATCCACGCGGTCCTTGCGCCCGAACACGTACCAGATGAAGGCATCAACCTCTTTCACCCCCGGGTCGCTGAACTGCAGGTCGACGACGTATTCGTTGCTGGGCATTTCGATGAACTGCCCACCGCCGTTGTAGAGCACTTCGGTGGTGCCGGCCTTGACCGGCGTGGTTTTCTGCAGCACCGGCTCCTGGCTCTCACAGGCGCCACTGATCATCGGCGTGACCTGCCGATAGAACTCGGCACTGTCGAGATTGTGATAACCGGGCACCTCCCAGATCATGATTTTGGGTGGCGACTCCCGGAAGTTGTCGGAAAGCAGGTACTCGTACATGGACCCGTCATAGCTGCCGCCGGCAACCGCCACGTTGAGCACCTCGACACCCAGAAACTCCTGCAGCGCCCCGACAAAGTTGTAGTCCTGGGCACCCTTACTGTTACTGGTGCCCACCAGGGTGATGGGCGGCAAGTCCTGGTCGCCAAACAGGGCGCTGGCTTCAGCGGACTGGCCGGTACCGGAGGATTCGGTGCGGAACTCGTCCACGTACTGCGAGCCGTACTCGAAGCCGCATATCCGTTTAACCGCGTCCTGAAGCGACCCGTCCTTTCGGATCAACCCGGACCGGCGAGTCACGAATTCCTGCTGCGACAGCGACTGATAGGCCGGCATATCCTTGATTCGCTCCGCCACGACCTCCGCGGTCCGCCGGGCGCCATAAGGTGTCCAGTGGTGATCCCGCTTAAAGAAGAAGGCGTCTTCCCGTGTCTCTTCGTCCAGAAGAGGCGTCAGGTCCGGAACCACCAGCCCTGCCTGACGAAAACGCATCAACGCGTCAGCGTAGTTTTTACGGGCCACGTTCCAGCTGAACGGCACCGGCGATGTCGCGGGCAGTTGGTTGGGATGAACCAGGCCTTTTGTCGGCTGGAACACCATCACCAATTCGGTACCGGTGGTTTGCTTCAGGTGCCTGGCAAAGCGCTTCAGGTGTTTCAGGCCCTCCAGATTCGGCCCGAACTGTTCAACCAGCTCCGCTTCCGAACGAAACAGCCAGCCGTCCTTGCCCTGCACCAGCATCTTGAAGTTTTTCAGATAACCAGTGTCGTAGCTCGATGGGTATGCCGTGAGTGGGCACAGGTCACAACAGCGTTCGATGTTGTACTCGGGCAGCTCGGCAGCGCTGGCCTTGACACCCGCGACACTGAGCAGCCCGAGCGCAACCAGCGCCCATAACCCACGGCCTCTGAACACCTGCTTCATACCGATGTATCCACTCGGTTTTCAGCGACAACCAGCCTGGGTTCGCCACCAACATCGATGGCAAATACGCTGAATACCTTGCCGCGCTGCAGATTGACTTCACTGGTGGTTGCCAGCGCTTTGTTGCTCTGGAAAGCGCCCAGCGCAATGCTGACGGCGTTAATCTCGCGATTAGCCACATCAAGGGAGCCTACTGCATCAATCACGGCGACCTTACCGTCGGACGTTTTCAGAGTGACCCCGCTATTGCTGGTCAGGTTGTAGAATGAAAGCAGTGCCTTGCGAGGGTTGTCGAAGGCGACATCCTTCATCACTTTCATCTCACCGGAATCCAGTACAACCACGGTGTAGAACTCGTTCTTTTTCATGTTGACGGACGTCTGCTGACCGGCAACGTCCACCTGATAGTTACCCTCAGAAAGGTAGATGTAGGGGCTCGCCTCCAACGGCGATACTTCCTTGATCACCTTGTCGCCCACAGAGGCGCGGGCGATGGCGCCGCTGGCGTCCGCGTTCACCACGCGAATGAAGGCCGCCCCGTCCGGCGCCTCCGCGGCATAAAGCGCGTCCTCGCCGGCCTGGGCCATGTTCATGGAGACCAGCAAACTGCTGATCAGGGCAAAAAAAGCGGTATGCATCAGTGCTCTCATTTTCATCATCCTCAGGGGTTGGTTTCAGAACGGCTATCCGCTTGCGCGGTCAGCGTGTTATCAGCCCGGCGGAACCAAGCCTGGGCCTGTTCGGACTCCAGTGGCTGTGCCAGGTAACGCTCGGGAAATTCCCAGATCACCAATTGCGGCGGTTGATCCCGGAAATCGGAAGAGTTCAGGTAATCGATCATCGGTACGATAGGCCCGTCGCCTTCTTCGGCCACGTTGATCAGGTCCTGGCCGAGGTGCTTTCTCAAGGCGCCGGGGAAATCCCACTGCTCATTGGCGCTGTAACTTGTGCCAACCAGAACGGTGTTGGTGGCGTCATCGCCAAACAGGGCGCTGGCGTTCGCCTGGCCGTCGTTCTGGGCGCGCGTCGTTCTCGGTTCCAGTTGGTCAGGTGCAGGACCGAAGTCGGTAAACGCCGGTTCCACTGGAATGTAATTGAGCAGGTCGCCGCGGTGCTTCACCGGTTGGCCAATGGATGTCACAAAACTCTGCTCGCCCCAGGACAGGCCATTGAAGCGATCGCGGATGAACTCGGCAGCGCCTTTCGCGTAGAGATTTGCGCCGTTCGGCGACCAGTGTGTATCGGTTCTCAGAAACACCGATTCTCCGCGACTTGTCGCCTGCTCCAGCAGCGGTTTGAGTTCCGGCGCTGGAATGCCCGCCGTTGCCAGTGACTGCTGGAACCGGTCGTACAGCGACATCATCACCGGTTCAGGAAGCGTGCTGCCCAGCTTGTCCGAATGAATTCGGGCCTTGGCGGGCACCACCAGCACAACCAGTGGAACGCCCTCGGCCAACAGATAATCAGCGACGCGTTGAACACGGCCCAGGTTGCGGTCGACCACCTCGGCGTCACGGCTGGTCGGGTAGATTTCCTCATCGGTAAACAACCACTCATCCTGTCCCACGACAACGCCCTGCCGACCTTCGTCAAAGAGCGTGTAGTTAATTGCGGCCCATAGGTTGGTGCCAATATCCTTGGCCGGAAACTGATCGTCATAGTGACTCTCCAGGTTGCGGGCTAACTCGCCGTTGACCGGGCTCAGCCCTGTTTCGGCCTGGTAACCCAGCAAGGGCCGCAAGGACAGCACACCCAGAACCAGGACCAGCGCGATGAAGAGAACAGCTGTGATTCGTGCAGACGTTTTTGTCATCAGATCCACCCTCAGAACTGGAAGTACAGGAACGGTGAGAAACTCTCGGCGGACAGTTTCAACACGGCGAGCGCAAACACCGGAACCAGCAACGGCGCGGCGGCGGACCGCCAGCCGGACAGGATAGGGCCAACGTCGCGATGCCCGAGCCGATCCTTCAGCCCCATCATCGCGATCACTGCGAAAGCCAACACCAGGATCGCCAGATTCAGGTCCCGGATGCCCTGGACAAAGACATCACTCAGGCCGGCACCGTCGAAACTGAACATCGCACCGTAGAAGCCGAAGGCCTCGGTGAGCGTGCTGGCCCTGAAGGTGACCCAGCCCAGCATCACGAACAGGAAGGTCAGCGCCCACCGGAAAAACCGGAACCCGGACGGGCTGCCCGACACACCCAGCGCCCTTTCCACTGACAGCAACAGACCGTGCCAGGCACCCCACAACAGGAACGTCCAGTTGGCGCCGTGCCAGAGGCCACCGAGCAACATGGTGAGCAGCAGGTTGCGATAGGTTTTGACAGTACTGTTGCGGTTGCCGCCCAGGGGGATGTACAGGTAATCCCGCAGCCAGGTGGACAGGCTGATATGCCAACGACGCCAGAACTCGGTAATGCTCTGGCTGATGTAGGGCTGGTTGAAGTTCTCGTTAAACCGGAAGCCCATCATCAGACCCAGGCCGATGGCCATATCAGAGTAGCCGGAAAAGTCGAAATACAGCTGCGCGGTGTACGCCAGAATGCCCAGCCAGGCATCCGCCGTACTGGGATCAGACAGCGCAAAGGCGCTGTCCGCCAGCGGTGCTATCGAGTCGGCGATAAAGACTTTCTTGATGAAGCCCTGCATGAACCTGAACGCACCCTCACCGAATTTTTCCATGGTATGGGTGCGGTAGGTGAATTGGTCCGCCAGGTCCTTGTAACGTAGAACCGGCCCGGCAATCAGCTGGGGGAACAACGCAATGAAGGCCGCGAAATCAATAAACCGCCGGGTCGGTTCCGTATCCCCTCGATAGACATCCACCACGTAGGAAATGGCCTGGAAGATGTAGAAGGAAATGCCGATGGGCAGGATGATATTCGCCAGTTCCAGCGGCTGACTGCCGGCGCTGACCAGCAGGTTGTTCAAGCTGTCGACACCAAAGTTGGCGTACTTGAAGTAGCCGAGCGTCGCCAGGTCACCACCAACACCAATGGCAACCCACTTGCGGGCATTCGCGGTGCCAATGCCGGCGCGGTGTATTGCCAGACCGATGAAATAGTTCCAGAAGGTCACGGCCACGAACAGCAACAGGAAATCCACCCGCCACCAGGCATAGAAGGCGTAGCTGCCGATCAGGATAACCAGTGAGCGGTGCCTGAACGGTGTCAGGTAATACAACCCCAGAAAGGCGGGCAGGAACAGAAACAGGAAGATATTGGATGAAAAAACCATGTCAGTTCTCCGCCTGCGTAACCTGGCCCGACACCACAGCCTTGGGCTCTATGAATACTGCACGCCCCTGGTTCCGTAGTGCGTCAAAAATCTGCATCTGGTATTTGCCAAGCACACCCTCGAAGTGGATCCCCACGTCTGACCTGGGGAATCGCATTCCAACGTCATAAATTGCGATGTAAGCAGGGTTGTCGGTCGACAGGGGACCGCTGGCGTTGGAGGCTAGTTCGCCGCCCACCACGTTCATCGACACCTCGTAGGAGTAGAAGTCTTCTTTGAAATTACGGTCGGTGGCGGACAGGTCTTTCAACTGGCCATAAATACCCCAGGTACCGTTGAGCACCGCAACGTTGTGGTAGACATTCACATTGCTGCTGTTTCTGACCCGGATGCCATTGCGCAGATTGTTCATCAACCGGTTGCCCCAGAGCAGGTTGTCCGGCGACTCGTAGAGCCCGATTCCGTCACCCTGGTTGTCATAGGAAACGTTATTGGCCACCACGTTGTTGCTGCTCTGGCGGTCCAGCACGATGCCGGATAGCCCGTTGTCATAGCTACGGTTGCCAACAATCCAGCTGTTATTTACCTCGCGGGAGATGATGATGCCGTGCTTCTCACGGGTGCCATAAACCTCGTTGTTGGCAATCAGCAGTCGGCTGGAGTAGTCATGAGGGTCGATGCCGTAAACAACGTTATTGCGATAGACGTTATCGACGATGGCAACGTCTTCCGCCTCATAGCAGTAGAACCCGTAGTAGAGATCCTCGAAGGTGGATTCCACCAGCCAGGCATGGGGCGCGCTGCGCTGCAGGCGGGCGTTGTCGTACTCGGAATACTGGGCCACCGTGAAGCCGTAGGATTTACTCTGGAGATAACCCAGATTTGCCATGGTGGTGCCGAGAATAAAGTTCTCGCTACCGCCCCAGCCCACATAGAACGGGCGGAAGTTGCCTTTCTTCTGGAACGTGGCCGGGCCATTGGCCTCCTCGCGCCACCCAATAATCTTGCTGTCAATGGCAAACAACCAGCCGTCGTTGGCAATAAACGAACCACGCTCCTCCGACAGCCGCAGAGTCTCGTCGCGCAGAACCAGGGTGGCCTCTTGTTTGACCGCCAGCGGCAAACGAATGATGTAAGTACCATCGCCGACCTGTTCCATGTAGCGACGATCATTCACCTGCCGATAGACATCCTCCAGCGTCACCTTCCCGCTGTTAACCATAATCGCCTGGGGGTGTGAAAACTGACGGATCACCCACTCGCGCGCCCGCCCTTCGTCCACGAAATCCCCCAGTGCACTGACCCCGCCCATACGTTCCACCGTTACATTCGGCGCGGAATCCTGCCGACCGGCAAGCTTTGCCTCGATGGCGTCACGGCTATAAGCCGACACATCGGGCAGTTCCGGCTCCGGCAAGTACAGTTCCTCACCGGGCTTTATCTCGATGTCGTAGTCTTCCATCAGGGGCGCAATCGCCGGCGGTGGGGTCGCCGTTCTGCCAGCGCCAGCATTGCCTGCGGCGACACCCTGCACAGGCAGTGTCAGTGTGGTGATCAGCAGGCTCAGGACCCACATGCTTTCTCGGGCTATCATGAGCTCTCCTCAGAACCGCTTCGAAACATCCACAACCACCCGATGCCTGGCATCAGCATCGTCACCATAGGCATCACCCGGCATGAAAACGCCGCCACGGAAACGCACATCAAACGCCGCCCAGGACGTTGAAGCACTGTCGCCGTAGTAGCCCAGCACCAGGTCCACCGACTGCCCGAGATCGTCACTGCTGCCGGTAAAACCGGGCTCGACCAGGTCGGAGCGCACGGTGCCGTTTTCATCACTCAGCCAGTAACGGTGATACAGCAGGTTGGCGTCCCAGGTGTCGCGGTCAGATAGCGCAGTATAGAGCGTGAACACCTTTAAGTTGGTCCATTCGGGCTGAATGGCCTCGCCAAAACGCTGAACCTGGGAACGGGTGCCGGTAAACCGTGAGCGGTTGCTTTCCAGGCTGGTTTGCCGGAAGGCGTCACTTTCGCCCGGCCCACCGCCACCGGACGCAACGGCACCGTGAGCACCGACGACCCAGCGGGGCGTATCCAGCAGTTGGGCACGCGCGCCCAGGTCCGCCGCCCAACCGGAGACATCGCGTTCACGATCACTGAAGCCACTGGGCGCACTGGGGTCTGTACCGATCACAGTGTCCGTACCATTCACTGCCGCAACCGATGCGAAATACTGAAACGCATCGTGGGAGTGCCAATCGAAATAACTTCGGTCCGCCTGGATGGCCGTCCAGGTCAGCGAATCGGTAAAGCTGTCATCCAGGGTCTGCCCTCGCGCCGCATACTCGTCAGCCTGACTGCCATAACCCTGCCCATGCGTGGCCAGAAAACCCAGATAGTGCCCTTTCCGCCATTGCCAGCGCGTGTGGACAAACATGCGAGCGATGTCTTGCTCATAACCCTGAAGTTCGTTGGTGTCGGTTCGCAACTCAGCGAACTTCTGGGCAACACCCACCGTGGCGTCAAGCAGCGATGTATTGAAGATCCAGCGTGTGAGGGTAATGTCGTCGTCCCACCATATACCGCTGTTTTCCTTAAGCCGCTCACGGCCAAAGCGAATCGACTCGCCGGGATAGTCACTCAGGCCGTTGTAATCCAGCCAGGCCTCACGGAGCGCAAAAAAGCCATCGGTCGTGGTGCCGCCGATTTCGTCGCTGACGTCTACCTGACCGGTTGCGCCAAACGCCTGCAGGCGCAGTTTTGAGCGCCAGTGCGGAGACAACTGCCAGACCCACTCGGGTTTGATATCAAGCCCGGCCTCATTGGACTTGGTCTCACCATTGGGGCCCAGCCCAAGACGGCGATCACCTTCGCTGATAAAGCTCAGCTTGGATTTCACGTTCTGCTCAACCAGCCGTGGGTAACTCTGGTTGGCTTCAGCTTCTGCCATTGACTGCGCCACAGCGGGCGCCGCACCCAGTGAAACCAGGCAACTGACAGAGAGCGCCAGGAGAGTTAATCGATCATTCTTTATAAGCTGCATTGAGCTTATCCTCCTTGTTTCGTGGTCTTTGCGGGGCCCGAAGCACCCTCGGCCATCATCTGGCGACGTGCAGCACGTTCCTGCTGGTACAGAGCTTCAGCTCTTTCTTCGGTGTGCTTTGGCAGGGTCAACACCATGTCCACCATCAGTTCCTTCGCGCGTTCAACACCGCCTTCCACGGCCAGCAACGCGAAACTCCAGGCGTAAACCCGGTTGACCTCGATCCCCTTTGCCTCCCAGAACAACTCCGCGAGGGCGTAATCCGCTTTTGGAAACCCCCTGCGCGCAGCGGCCAGAAGGTGATGTTTGGCCTTCTCCGGATCGGGCTCGCCGAGGTAGCCACGCTTGTAGATGCGCCCGAGCAGGTATTCCGCCGAGGGGTATTTTTCACGCGCTTCCATGGCATACTCGATCGCCTTCTTCGGATCGGTCGGCACAATGCGGCCTCGCTCATAGGCCCGGGCCAGTGACAGCGACGCCTTCAGGTCACCGTTGGCTCGCGCCTCCCGAAGCATCTCGATAACGACTTCCGGTTCAGCGAGGTAGTTGTTCTCCATGATCAACTTGGCGCGCGCCGTCAGGGCGGGCACGTAGTCGGGCGTCAACATCTGGTAGAGTTCGTTGGTGGCAGCCACCTGTTTTTGCGGGGTTTCGTCGTCAGACAACCACCGCGCGAACAGGTACAGGTCGCGATCCTCAATACTGCCCTGCTCCCAGGCCTGCTTGGCCCGGTTTACAAGCGCCTTGAGATCCTCGCTTCGACCCTCAACCAGGTACACCCTGGCTAGAAGCTGAAAGCATTCAGGCTGAGCTTCGGCAATGGGCGCGCACAGGCCTTCAATCTCGTCCGTATGATTCTCGAACTGTCCGGTCAGAAGGTAGTAACGGGCCAGCGCCACGTCGCCTTTCGGATCGCCGGCGGCGCGGGCTTGCTGAATCAGCTCAAGCGGTTTGGCATTGGGGAACTCCCTGGGAAAATGGATGTACAGGTTGATCAACGGGATCAACGCCGTCTTATCACCTTCCGCAAGCGCTTTGCGCAGGTAACGGGCGCCATTGGCCCGCTGCTCCGGGGTTTCCCCTTCCCGCGCATTCATCTTGCCTATCCGGATGGCAGCTCGTTCACTACCCTGCTCCGCGGCCTTCCTGTACCAATCCAGCGCCTTCTGGCGTGCTTCCGGTGTGTCCTGCGCACCATAAAGATCCCCCAGCTCCACCTGGGCGTCCGCCAGGCCAAACTTCGCCAGCTTTTCCAACTGCGCCCGGGCCTCCTGAACGTCACCTTCGGCCGCGGCCTTCTCAGCCCGCTGAATGTCGGGCAGGTTGCCGCAACCAGACAGCACCAGAGTGAACAGACCGGCAATGCACGCTACTCGCTTCATGCTCCGCAACTCCCTCAACCTTCCGAAAACCGTTCAACAACCTTCTGCAGGCTCGGCATCCGGAACTGGTCGACCGTGACACCAATGGGGCGTCCGATTGCTTCAATCGGCAGCGGTTCGGCGGATTCGATAGACGCACTGATAACGTCGACCAGCCCGCCCTGAGCCTGGGAGTTCACATACAGCGACGTAATGTGCCCGGCCTGTTCCTTGCCGTTAGGGAGCCGCAATATCACCCGCTGTCCTTCTTCGAGCTTTTCACCCTGGTTAAACGGGAAATTGGCAACAACGTGGGCGGACGAGTCCATCGGCGCCATAACCGCAAGCTGCTCACCCTTGCTCATGTACTGGTCTTCCGCCGGCCTCATGTTCACCACCTTGCAGTCACAGGGGCTGGTAATCGTTCCCCGAACCCGCTGGTCCAACAGCTCTTCGATCTGGCCGACGCTGTAGTTGCCCTCGCCAACCAGGTCATTCACATAAGACATCATGGGCGCGTCAAAAGTAGCGATTGCCTCGCCCGCCTTAACCTCCTGCCCAGGCTTGACCAGCGTTGTAACCTTGGCGTCTTTGGGAATCCGCAGGGGAATCTGCTCCGACGCCACCATGGCGGACTCCGCCTTGGTTACGAAGTAGATGTCCCACAGCTCGGAGACCACAAAGCTGATCGCAAACAGACCTATCAACATCACGATCAGGCTTCCGACCATGGCGCGAAGCTTGCCGAAGAATCCAAGGTCATTGCTGCCCTTGCCTTTGCGGGCCTTGGTGAAGTTTTCGCGGGACAGCGTGTTGAGCACATCGCCGGCGGAAACCACTTCACCGCTGAGGAATGCGGTAATGAGGTATCTCAGGGCGGAAACCTCCCGGGCTCCCAGATCCTGGAACTCACACCCACAGCGATCATTCATCGAATCGAAACTGCGCGGGACAAAGTTCACGTCAATGGCAAGATCAAAGCCGTCAACCTTGAACACCAGGCGACCCTTGTAGACCCGGCCCTGGCGAAACGACTCCAGGCCCGTGTTGACACTGAACCCGCCGGCCGACAGGTCGGCCACCGGAAAGTTGTGGGTTGAGCCACCAAGGTTTACAAACAGCTTGGCCGGAATTCTTACCCGGGCATACTGTCGCTGTGCCTCGGATTCATGGACAAACTGCGGTTCAATATCTGCCCTACTTGCTGCCATATTCATTGCTTTGATCCTTGTGTGTTGTCCCAACGATGATTGGTGTACATAAGAAAAACTCCCCTTGCGCTATACCAGCTTCATCACCACCGCCAGAAAGACACTGCCTGCGGATATCGTCATCACTCTTGACGACCAACGGTTCATGCGTTGTTGGAAAGACGCGTTGTTCGCGCTGAACCGGGTTTTCTGGCGTGTCCACGACTGTCGGTCGAGCCGGAAAAAGACATAGATTTTCACCAGCGAGCCGAAGATCTGGTTGAAATAGAGAATGCACGGATAGGCTGGCCCGACCGAGTGTCCGGTAGTGATAAGCAGCAACGTCAGCACCAAACGGGTAAGCCCGATCCACAGCAGGTAGGCCACCAGCACAATACCGGAGTACTTGATGGACGCGACGATAGCCGCAGTCAGCCCCAGGATGCTGGTCCACATTGAAATGCGCTGGTCATACAGCACGTACCAGGTAAACCATCCAAGGCGCCGGGGGCCAAGCTTGGTAGCCCGTGAATTCTGCCGCAGGGAGTTGCCATACCAGCGAAACATCAGCTGACGGGCAGAACGGATAAAGCTGGGGTCAGGTGGATGCTCCACTGTGCGAATCGTGGCGTCCGGCACATAGAAGGTGTCGTACCCCAGGCGCATCATGCTGAACCAGCTGGACTTGTCATCGCCGGTCAGAAAGCGGAATTCGCCCAGCCGCCAGTGCTTCAGGGAGTCATACTCCACGTCGCTGATGAACTCCGGGCGCGTAACCACGCTGGCCCGGAATACCGACATGCGGCCGGTGAGCGTCAAAACCCGATACGACAGCCCCATCGAGCACATATTCATGTGGCGCTGGGCGAACCTCAGCTTGTGCCACTCGGACATCAGATAGCTGCCGCGCACCTCGCAAAACTCGTTGGTGGTCAGCGCGCCGATGTTCGGCATCAACCGGAAGTAAGGGGCGGTTTTGCGTACTACGCCGGGTTCCAGAACGGTATCGCCGTCCACCACGGCCACCACGGCATTCTCGTCAGGCAGATCCCGTGAAATGGCACGAAAGCCGTAAGCCAGACCATCCCGCTTACCGGTCCCCGGAATGCGCACAATCTTGAGCCTGATGTGGCTGGGTGGGTCAAGCTTCCGCCACATTGCCCGCATGAGCATTTCATCGGAAAGCTCCACCACCGATGCCACCACCGTTGTTGGCCAACCACACTCAACCGCTTCGCGGATAATAGAGTTGTAAACCATGGCCGTGGTGTCGGCATCGATACGGAAACTGGTCACCATCAGATAGACATGGGACGGAGCGGCGTCTTCGCCCAACGCCTTTGCCCGGCGCTGAATCTTGGGGAATGCCCATTTAAGGAAATACATCGCACGCAAAAAGTGGATAAACCCAACGGAGTACCGCCAGATACCAATCACCCCGATGACCAGCAGGAAGTGGGCGCCGCCCCTCACCGTATAGGTAGTGGGCAAAGAGATCGCCAACGCCCCGAGTACGGAGAGAAAAAGCAGCCAACCGCCTGTTCTGGACACTATGTTGTCTGAGATATAAGACATGCCGTCCGTTCCTGAAATAACATTCCGTGCGTTTTCTGAGCGTGACGCCCCGCCCCACCAGGGCACCAGGACGTCACGCATGGGGGTGAAGGCCTACCAGCAGATGCCTTCCAGCACTTCGGTGGTTGTGGACTTCATGAACCCCACAAGATCCACCACCCGCTTTCCTTCGGGAACTTCCGAAATCACCGTTTCGAACAACTCGTCGTTGTTACCGACCACGATCACGTCCGCGTGATCAATCACACCGCGCAGGTCGCTGTGCATCAGGTTCGAGAGGTGCGGAATCTTCTGGTTGATGTATTCGCGGTTAGCGCCGTGGGTTCGGGCGTAATCCACGTTGCGATCGAAAATCTGCAGGTCATAACCCTTGCCAATCAGCATCTCGGCCAGTTCCACCAACGGGCTTTCACGAAGATCATCGGTGTTGGATTTGAAGCTCAGGCCCAGCATGCTGATCTTGCGGCAGCCATAGCCGGTCAGAATCTTGAACGCATGGGCAACCTGTTCGTTGTTGCTGTTCATGATCGAACTCAGCAGCGGATGCTTTACGTCCATTTGATTGGCGCGATAGGTCAGCGCCCGCACGTCTTTGGGCAGGCAGGAACCGCCGAAGGCGAAGCCCGGACGCATGTAATAGCGTGAGATGTTCAGCTTCTTGTCCTGGCAGACAACGTCCATGACGTCGCGGCCGTCCACGCCCATCGACTTGGCAATGTTGCCGATCTCGTTGGCGAAGCTGACTTTGGTCGCGTGCCAGATGTTGCAGGTGTACTTGATCATCTCAGCCACTTCGATCGGCTTGCGGATGATGGGTGCATCAAGGTCCTGGTATATCCGCGCCAGAAACTCGCCGGAGCGTTCGTCGAGTTCACCAATGACCGTCATCGGAGGGTGGTCATAATCCTTGATCGCCGTGCTTTCCCGCAGGAACTCCGGGTTCACACACACACCGAAATCAACACCGGCGCGTTTCCCGGACGCTTTCTCCAAGGCCGGGATGACCACATCACGAACCGTTCCGGGCAGCACCGTGCTACGCACCGCTACCAGGTGCCAGTCACCCTTGTCCTTCAGGGCATTACCGATATCGCCGCACACTTTCTCGACATACTGCAGATCAAGATCGCCATTCGGCTTGCTGGGCGTGCCCACGCAGATCATCGACAGTTCACTCTCCTGAACCGCGATGTGTCCGTCGGTAACGCCGTTGATGAATCCGTTCTCGCGCCCGCTCCGGAGCAGCTCCTCCAGCCCCGGCTCCACAATGGGAGACCTGCCGCTGTTGATCAGATCGATTTTGATGGGCGACACATCCACACCGACCACGTGATGCCCCCGCTGGGCCAGACTGGCGGTACACACCGCCCCGACATAACCCAAACCAAAAATACTGACTCGCATATCCTTTACTCCCCTGACTGTCATCCAGCGACTCCCACCCGGGAGCCACCATGAATCCAACGACTGACTACTGGTTGACTGATGACACTCAAAAGGCTCGGAACAGCAACCCGAAATCGGAAAAGAGGTTCTTTTTTGAACTTTTCCCCACGACCGGTGTCTGATTTCGAACCGGCAAGCTCAACAAAAAACGTTGGCCTGATACGCCTTTTGAGTATCCAGTTTGAGTTGGGGGAACACGAAGACGGACAAATCACCGGCAAGCGATCTACGTCGTCCACAGCGTTCCAACAGCCAGAAAACTATCGTAACGAAACGTTAAATGCCTGTTACGAAAAGATAATTTCAACTATAGGCAAGAGATACATGTCTTGAGTTTGGGTGTGCACAATTGGAATACAGGAGAGATCTAGTCGCCTGACAACGCAGAAGAAAAGAAAAAAGTGTTCTTCAGAACATGCACCCATAAGGCACATATGAGAGGAAGGAAGGCGATTTTCTATTTCGTAATCGCAAAAAAATAAAAATCGATATTATAAAATCGAATCAAACGCGATTTTTTCGTATGGAACCCATTTGAATCTTTCGTCGTTATACAGGGTCGTATCGAGAAAAATACCGCTCAAAGACAGTGAAACCCAGCCGATCACCGACTGAGTTCCACAGCTGAACCTCACCAAAGAGACGAGATTCGTGTTAACCCGCAGCTGCTTTATTTAGGCGCCATGCGCAGTGCACAGTCCAGGCGGATAACCTCCCCGTTGAGGATCGGGTTGCGCACCATTTGATCTACCAACATGCCAAACTCTTCAGCCTTGCCCAATCGCTTGGGGAAAGGCAGCGTGGCCGCGAGACTGTCCTGCACCTCCTGTGGCATGCCCGCCATCATTGGCGTCATAAAGATTCCCGGAGCAATAGTGTTGACCCGAATACCTTCCCGGGCAAGCTCGCGGGCGGCCTGAAGTGTCAGCGATACCACGCCACCCTTTGACGCACTGTAGGCTGCCTGGCCAATCTGGCCTTCGTACGCCGCCACAGACGCCGTGTTGATAATCACACCCCGTTCGCCATCCGCGTTCGGCTCCCGCTGGGCCATATCGGCCGCAGCAAGCCGCAGAATGTTGAAGGAGCCAATCAGGTTGACCTGAACCACCTTGCTGAATGCCTCAAGCGGCATCACACCGTCCCGGCCCAGGATCTTTGCGGCCGGAGCGATACCAGCGCAGCTGACCGCCACGCCGCAGGGCCCATGCGCCTTACGGGCTTCGCTGAACGCAGCTTCCGCACTTTCAGAAGACGTCACATCGCAGTAGATAAAGACGCCCCCGATGTCTTCCGCCACTTTTCTACCCTGCTCCTCCTGAACATCCAGAATCGCCACACGGCACCCAGCTGCCGCCAGGGCACGCGCTGAGCCCTCGCCCAAGCCGGATGCCCCGCCTGTTACAATCGCTGCCACATTTTTGAATTCCATCATTCACTCCTGTTTCACATATCTGTTGGTTGAAATCGGACCTTTAAAATACTTTACGTTTACGTAAACTTTATCTAACCTAAGTCTAAAAAGGAAATCTCTATGGACATCAAGAAAACTTACAGCATCAGCGAGCTGGCCAAAGAGTTCGACGTGACGACACGGAGCGTACGCTTCTACGAAGATCAGGGTCTACTGCACCCCACCCGGCGCGGCCAGACCCGGATCTTCAGCTCGAAGGACCGGGTGCGGCTTAAGCTGATCCTCCGAGGCAAACGCATGGGCTTTTCCCTGGCGGAGACCAAGGAGCTTTTTGACCTGTGGGACGAAACCCTCAGCGGCAACGAAAAACAGCTCCTGTTGATGCTGGACACCCTGGCCCGCAAACGGGCGCAACTGGAGCAACAGAAAAACGACATTGCCCAGGCGGAAATGGAAATGGACACCGCAGAAGCACGATGCCGCGAGGCGCTTGCTGACCTGCAAAAGCGAAAGCGTAAACAGACAAAGGCCACCACCAAAGAGCCTGAGTCCACCGAGCAGAAATAACAGGAAGATCAAAAGGTAGCCAACCATGAAATCACAATACTCAGAGTTCAACTTCGGCCTCGGCGAGACCCTGGACATGCTGCGCGAGCAGATCAACGGCTTCGCCGCCAGTGAAATCGCCCCCCGCGCCGAAGCCATCGACCATGACAACCTCTTTCCCAACGACCTGTGGAAAAAGTTCGGTGGCATGGGCCTGCTGGGTATTACCGTGGACGAAGCCTACGGCGGCTCCGGCATGGGCTACCTCGCACACGTCATCGCCATGGAAGAAATCAGCCGCGCCTCGGCCTCCGTGGGACTCTCTTACGGCGCGCACTCCAACCTGTGCGTCAACCAGATCAACCGCAACGGCACCGACGAGCAGAAAGCAAAATACCTGCCCAAGCTCATCAGCGGCGAACACATCGGCGCCCTGGCCATGTCCGAACCCAACGCCGGTTCCGACGTCGTCTCCATGAAGCTCAGCGCCAAAGACGCCGGCGACCACTACGTGCTCAACGGCAGCAAAATGTGGATCACCAACGGCCCCGACGCCCACGTCTACGTCATCTACGCCAAAACCGACCCGTCCGCAGGCCCCCGTGGCATCACCGCCTTTATTGTGGAACGCGACACCCCGGGATTCAGCCAGGCCCAGAAGCTCGACAAACTCGGCATGCGCGGCTCCAATACCTGTGAGCTGGTGTTCGAAGACGCCAAAGTGCCCAAGGAAAACGTCATGGGCGGCGAAGGCAACGGCGCCAAAGTGCTGATGAGCGGCCTCGACTACGAACGCCTCGTCCTCTCCGGCGGCCCGCTGGGCATCATGCAGGCGGCCATGGACGTGGTGGTCCCCTACATCCGCGAACGCAAACAGTTCGGCCAGGCCATCGGCGAATTCGAACTGGTGCAGGGCAAAGTGGCTGACATGTACACCTGGATGAACACCGCCAAGTCCTACGTCTACATGGTCGCCATGTCCGCCGACCGCGGCAACACCACCCGCAAAGACGCCGCCGGCGCGATCCTCTACTCCGCCGAAATGGCCACCAAACTGGCCCTCGACGCCATACAGCTGTTGGGCGGTAACGGCTACATCAACGAGTACCCGACAGGCCGTTTGCTGCGGGACGCCAAGCTGTACGAAATCGGCGCTGGCACGTCCGAAATCCGCCGGATGCTGATCGGTCGTGAGCTGTACCTGAACAACTAGGCCCGCTGTTCCGGGTGGAGGCGGTTGGCCGGGTAGGGCTTTCGGGAACCGCTACGAGCACATCCATGTGCGCTTGACGTAGGCCATCCTTGGCCTACGACATTCCCGAAAGCCCTACCCGGCCAACCGCCCGAACCTGGGTAGTTGCCCTCAAACAGAAGTACAAAGAGCGGATAGCAACCAAATTCAGACGAGGGTCTGGTGGCATGGCGATCCGGGACCGTAAAAAACAGGGATGTTTTTTACGAGCCTACAGGGACGTATTCACGGCGTGTCCCGGATCGCCATGCCACCAGACCCGACGCACGGACTCAGACACACGGACTAAAATGCTATGACGGTACTCCAAAGCAAAGTTAACCCAAGGTCCGAAGAATTCCAGGCCAACCAGGAATCCATGGCCAAGGCCGTGGCCGACCTGAGGGACAAAGTGACCACCATCCAGCAAGGCGGCGGCCCTTCCTACCAGGAACGCCACATCGCCCGCGGCAAACTGCTCCCCCGCGAGCGCATCAACCGCCTCTTGGACGACGGCTCTCCTTTTCTTGAGGTAGGCCAATTCGCCGCCTACAACGTCTACGACGAAGAAGTCCCCGCCGCAGGCGTCGTCGCCGGCGTCGGCCGCGTTTCCGGCACCGAATGCATGATCATCGCCAACGACGCCACCGTGAAAGGCGGCAGCTACTACCCGCTCACGGTCAAGAAACACCTGCGCGCCCAGGAAATCGCCCTGCAGAACCGCCTGCCCTGCATCTACCTGGTCGACTCCGGCGGCGCCAACCTGCCCCGGCAGGACGACGTCTTCCCGGACCGCGACCACTTCGGCCGCATCTTCTACAACCAGGCCCGCATGTCCGCCGACGACATCCCCCAGATCGCCGTCGTCATGGGCCTGTGCACCGCCGGCGGTGCCTACGTACCCGCCATGGCCGACGAATCCATCATCGTGCGCAACCAGGGCACCATCTTCCTGGCCGGCCCGCCGCTGGTAAAAGCCGCCACCGGTGAAGTCGTCAGCGCCGAAGACCTGGGTGGCGCCGACGTGCACTGCAAAGTCTCCGGTGTGGCCGACTACTACGCCGAGAACGACGCCCACGCCCTGGAAATCGCCCGGCGCTGCATCTCCAACCTCAACCGCCGCAAACCGGCCGACGTGGAGATCCGCAAACCCAAGGCACCGTTGTACAACGCCGAAGAAATCTACGGCATTGTCGGCACCGACCTGCGTAAACAGTTCGACGTGCGCGACGTCATCGCCCGCATCGTCGACGGCTCCGAATTCGACGAATTCAAACGCTACTACGGCCAGACCCTGGTGACCGGTTTTGCCCATATCCACGGCTACCCGGTGGGCATCATCGCCAACAACGGCATCCTGTTCAGCGAGTCCGCCCAGAAAGGCGCGCACTTCATTGAACTGTGCTGCCAGCGCAACATCCCACTGCTGTTCCTGCAGAACATCACCGGCTTCATGGTGGGCCAGAAGCACGAATCCGAAGGCATCGCCAAACACGGCGCCAAGATGGTCATGGCCGTGGCCTGCGCCGAAGTGCCCAAGATCACCGTACTGATTGGCGGCAGCTTTGGCGCCGGCAACTACGGCATGTGCGGCCGCGCCTACAGCCCCGACTTCCTGTGGATGTGGCCCAACGCCCGCATCTCCGTCATGGGCGGCGAACAGGCCGCCGGCGTACTCGCCACCGTCAAGCGTGAAGGCATGGAGCGCAAATGCCAGGAATGGAGCAGCGAGGAAGAGGCCGAGTTCAAGAAGCCCATCGTCGACTCCTACGAACACCAGGGCCACCCCTACTACGCCAGCGCGCGGCTGTGGGACGACGGCGTGATCGACCCGGCCCAGACCCGGGAAGTGGTTGCCCTCAGCCTGTCCGCCACCCTTAACCGCCCGGCCAAGCCAACACGCTTCGGCGTGTTCCGGATGTAATCGGGGAGACTGACATGACAGACAACGAATCCGCAGTCCTGCTCAGACACCGGTCCGACGGCATTGCCGAGGTGGTTCTCAACCGCCCGGACAAGCGCAACGCCTTCGACGACGTGATCATCCAGCAGCTGATTACCGCGCTTGAGAACGTCGACGCTGACAACAACGTGAAAGTCGTCATCCTGCGCTCCGAAGGCAAACACTTCTCCGCCGGGGCGGACCTGGGCTGGATGCGCCGCATGGCGGACAACAGCCGCCAGGAAAACCTGGACGACTCGCGGGAACTGGCGCGGCTGATGAACGTGCTTAACCACCTGTCCAAGCCGGTGATCGGCCTGGTGCAGGGCGCGGCTTTTGGTGGCGCCGTCGGCCTCGCGGCCTGCTGCGACATCGTGCTTGCCACCGACAAGGCCAGCTTCTGCCTGAGCGAAGTGAAACTCGGTCTTATCCCCGCTGTGATCAGCCCTTACGTGGTACGCGCCATTGGCGAGCGCCAGGCCCGCCGTTACTTCCTGTCCGCCGAAGTGTTTACCGCAAAGCAGGCGCAGGAATACGGCCTGGTGCACATCGTCTGTGACGATGTTGAGGCCATGGACGCACGCTGTAACGAGATGCTGCAGCAACTGGCCACCAACGGCCCAGAAGCCATGAAAGCGGCGAAAGACCTGGTGTTTGCCGTCAGCCACAAACCGATCAGCGCCGATGTGATCGACGATACCGCACAACGCATTGCCGACATCCGGGTGGGTGCCGAAGGGCAGGAGGGACTTGGTGCCTTCCTGAACAAACGCAAGGCCAACTGGGTTCCGGAGGAAGAATAACCATGTTCAGCAAAATCCTGATCGCCAACCGGGGCGAAATCGCCTGCCGGATCATACAGACCGCCCACCGCATGGGCATTCGCGTGGTCGCTGTCTACTCGGACGCCGACGCCGACGCGCGCCATGTCGCCATGGCTGACGAAGCCTTCAACATCGGCCCCGCAGCCAGCTCCGAGAGCTACCTCAAAGCCGACAAGATCATTGAGGTAGCGAAAGAAAGCGGCGCCCAGGCCGTTCACCCGGGCTACGGTTTCCTCTCCGAGAACACACAGTTCGCCGAAGCCTGCGAAGCCAACAACATCGTGTTCATTGGCCCGCCCTCCTCCGCCATCGCGGCCATGGGTTCCAAGTCCGCCGCCAAGGCCATTATGGAAAAAGCCGGCGTACCCCTGGTGCCGGGTTACCACGGTGACGACCAGTCGCCGGACACCCTGCGCAAGGAAGCCGAAAAGTGCGGCTTCCCGCTGCTGCTGAAAGCCGTCGCCGGCGGCGGTGGTAAAGGCATGCGCGTGGTCGAGCGCATGGAAGACTTTGACGACGCCCTGGCCGCCGCCAAGCGGGAATCGAAGAACGCCTTCGGCAACCCGGACATGCTTATTGAACGCTACCTGACCCAGCCACGCCACGTGGAAATTCAGGTGTTCTGCGACAAGAGCGGCAAAGGCGTGTACCTGGCCGAACGCGACTGTTCGGTTCAGCGCCGCCATCAGAAAGTACTGGAAGAAGCCCCCGCCCCGGGCCTGAGCGACGACACCCGCAAAGCCATGGGCGAAGCGGCCGTCAAAGCCGCCCAGGCCATCAATTACGTCGGCGCCGGCACGGTGGAATTCCTCTACGACGTGGACGGCTCCTTCTTCTTTATGGAAATGAACACCCGCCTGCAGGTGGAGCATCCGGTGACGGAGATGGTCACCGGCCAGGACCTGGTGAAATGGCAGTTGAAAGTCGCCTGGGGCGATGCGCTGCCGCTGGAACAGGCCCAGGTGAAAACCCGGGGCCACGCCCTGGAAGCACGTATCTACGCCGAAGACCCGGACCAGGATTTCCTGCCCGCCACCGGCAACCTGCGCTACCTGAGCACGCCCGATGAAAGCGCCCACGTGCGGGTGGATACCGGCGTGACCGAAGGCGACGACATCAGCATCCACTACGACCCGATGATCGCCAAGCTCATCGTGTGGGACGAAACCCGGGACCAGGCCATCAACCGCATGGTGCAGGCCCTGGAGCACTACCGCATCGCCGGCGTGAAAACCAACATCCGTTTCCTCCACGCCCTGGCCGACGCCCAGCCGTTCCGGGAAGCGGACCTGACCACCGGCTTTATCGAGGACCATCGCGAACTGCTGTTCCCGAAATCCCGGCTGGATACCCACAAAGCCCTGGTACTGGCGGCCGGCTTCGTGCTGGAACAGCGCAAGTCCCGGGAAGTGATCAGCACCGATCCCTGGTCGCCGTTTGGTCGCCAGAACAGCTGGCGCATGAACTCGGAATACGCCCAGCCCCTGCAGCTGCAGGTGGGTGAGGACATCCACGAGCTCAAGGTGCTGGAACGGGACGACCGCTATCAGGTGTTTGTGGGTGACAGTGTCTACAACCTGACGGCCAAGCTGGACGACGACTACCTGCAGGCGGTCATCAACGGCCACCGCATCAGCGTTCACGGCAACCTGCACGAGGACAAGCTGGTGCTCTTCTACGAAGGCGACACCTTCCAGTGCATCCTCTACCGGGAAACCTACGGCTTCGAGGAAATGGCCGGTGAAGGCAGCCTGGCCGCGCCCATGAACGGCGCCATCGTGGCGGTACAGACCAAGGTAGGCGACACCGTGACCGCCGGCCAGAGTCTGGTGATCATGGAAGCCATGAAAATGGAGCATGCCATCAAGGCCCCGGCCGACGGTGTGGTGACCGACATCTTCTTCGCCGAAGGCGATCAGGTGTCCGAAGGCGCTGAACTGATCGCCATCGAAGTCACCGACGACGAGGAGGCAGGCTAATGGCCTTTCCGACCCAGGTAAGACTGGTTGAAATGAGCCCCCGGGACGGCCTTCAGAACGAACCCGGCCCGGTGATCGACACCGCCATCAAGACCGGCCTGATCGACCGGCTGGCCGACTGTGGCCTCAACCACATCGAATCCGCCAGCTTCGTGTCCCCGAAATGGGTGCCCCAGATGGGCGACGCCGCCGAGGTGATGGCCGGCATCAAGCGTAAAGCCGGTGTGCGCTACTCCGTGCTCACCCCCAACCTCAGGGGCTTCGAAAACGCCCTGGCGGCCGGGGTGGATGAAGTCGCCGTGTTCGGCGCCGCGTCGGAATCGTTCAGCCAGAAAAACATCAACTGCTCCATCGCCGAAAGCCTCGAGCGCTTCCTGCCGGTGATGGAAGCGGCCAAACAGCACCACATCCCGGTACGCGGCTACGTCTCCACCGTGCTCGGTTGCCCCTACGAGGGCGACATCGCCCCCGACCAGGTGGCCAAAGTCGCCAAGGCCCTGGCCGAACTCGGCTGCTACGAAATTTCCCTGGGCGACACCATCGGCGTGGGCACCCCGCTGAAAGCCAAACGCATGCTCGAAGCCGTGGCCGCCGAAGTGCCGATTGAGAAGCTGGCCGCTCACTTCCACGACACCTACGGCCAGGCATTGGCCAACCTGTACGCGGTGCTGGAAGAAGGCATCTCGGTGATTGATGCCTCTGTTGCCGGCCTCGGCGGCTGCCCTTACGCCAAGGGCGCCTCCGGCAACGTCGCCACGGAAGACGTGCTATACCTTCTGAACGGATTGGGCATCAAGACCGGCGTCGACCTGGACAAACTGGTCACCACCGGCGAGTGGATCAGCGGACAACTCAAACGCCATAACGGCTCAAAAGTCGGCCAAGCTCTCGGAGGAAACTGCTCATGAGCCATCACAACAACGTCGTCGCTCTGGATCTCCCGATCCCCGAGATCCAGGACATGCCGGAAGACACCCAGAAGTACTTCCAGATCTGCCAGGAAAAACTCGGCATGATCCCCAACGTGCTGACCGCGTACAGCCAGAACCTGAAGCAGCTTGAGGGCTTCACCCGCCTCTACAACGAACTGATGCTCGGCGAAGGCGAACTCAGCAAACTGGAACGCGAGATGGTCGCTGTTGTGGTGTCCTCCGAGAACAAGTGCTTCTACTGCCTGGTGGCCCACGGTGCTGCCGTGCGGGTACTGAGTGGCGACCCCGTGCTGGGCGAACACATGGTGATGAACTACCGCAGCGCCAAACTCGACAAGCGCCAGCGCGCCATGCTCGATTTCGCATCGCACCTCACCCGCTCCCCGGCCACCGTTACTGAAGAACACACCCAGGCCCTGCGGGACGCCGGCCTCAGCGACAGTGCCATCTGGGACCTGAGCAACCTGATCGGTTTCTACAACATGTCCAATCGCGTGGCCATCGCCAGCGATATGCAACCGAATCCTGAATATCACAACCAGAGCCGCTAGCAGGCTGATTCAAACCTGCAGCTTGCCCTCGACGACAAAAACAATGGAGGCAGACACCATGAGCATGACTCTTCCCAGCTACACCAGCGGTACCTCCGAAGTACCCCTGCTGGGCATGACCATCGGCGCAATGCTCGACCGCACCGCCGAGAAATACCCGGATACCGAAGCCCTCGTTGCCCTGCACCAGGACATCCGCTGGACCTATAAAGAGTTCGTCGAAAAGGTCAACGAAGCCGCCCGCGCCTTCATGGCCATCGGCGTCAAACGCGGCGACCGCGTAGGCATCTGGTCCCCCAACCGCTACGAGTGGACCGTCACCCAGTTCGCCACCGCCAAAGTGGGCGCCATCCTGGTCAACATCAACCCGGCCTACGGCGTGCACGAACTGGACTACGCCATGAACCTGGCCGGCATCTCCGTGCTGGTCACGGCAGACAGTTTCAAGGCCTCTGACTACCGCAAGATGGTCTACGATCTGGCTCCCGAACTGAAAGCCGCCACCCCCGGCAAACTCAAGGCCCAGAAAGTGCCCGAGCTGCGCGCCGTGGTAAACCTGGACAAACGCAAACACGACGGCATGTGGAGCTGGGCCGAGTTCATCGGCTTCGCCGGCGAGGTCAGCCAGGAAGAACTGGACAAGGTACAGGGCCAACTGCAGTTCGATGACCCCATCAACATCCAGTTCACCTCCGGTACCACCGGCAACCCCAAGGGCGCCACCCTCACCCACCACAACATCCTCAACAACGGATACTTTGTGGCGGAGAGCCAACTGCTCACCGAGAAAGACCGCCTGGTAATCCCCGTGCCCCTGTACCACTGCTTCGGCATGGTGATGGGCAACCTGGGCTGCATAACCCACGGCGCCACCATGATCTATCCGGGTGAAGGCTTCGAGCCCAAATCCGTACTGCAGGCCGTGCACCAGGAAAAAGCCACCGCCCTGTATGGCGTGCCCACCATGTTCATCGCCGAGCTGGCCGAGCCGGACTTCGAAACCTACGACCTCTCCACCCTGCGCACCGGCATCATGGCCGGCTCCATCTGCCCGGCAGAGGTGATGAAAAAGGTCAACGGCAAGATGAACATGAAAGAAGTTCAGATTGCCTACGGCATGACCGAAACCAGCCCCGTATCCACCCAGACCAGTTCCCTCGACCCGTTCGAGAAACAGGTCACCACCGTGGGCCGCACCCAGCCGCACCTGGAAACCAAGATCGTCGACCCCGGCAACGGCAACGTGGTCCCACGCGGCGAAATCGGCGAACTATGCACCCGTGGCTACAGCGTGATGCTGAAGTACTGGAACAACGACGAGAAAACCCGCGAAGCCATCGATAGCGCCGGCTGGATGCACACCGGCGACCTGGCCACCATGGACGAAGACGGCTACATCCAGATCGTCGGCCGCATCAAGGACATGGTCATCCGCGGCGGCGAGAACATCTACCCGAAAGAAATCGAGGAATTCCTCTACACCCACCCCGCCATCGAGGAAGTGCAGGTGACCGGCATTCCCGACGACAAGTACGGTGAAGAACTCATCGCCTGGGTGAAACTACGCCCCGACGCAGACCCGGTCACCGGCGACGAGCTGCGGGAATTCTGCAAAGGCAAAATTGCCCACTTCAAGATCCCCAGGAACTACAAGTTCGTGGATGAGTTCCCGATGACCGTCACCGGGAAGATCCAGAAGTTCAAGATGCGGGAGATTTCGATTGAGGAGATGGGGTTGAAGAAGTAACGCCCCTCCTCCAGTCCGCTCTTACCTCAGACCCCAGCCATGTGCTGGGGTTTGTGCCTGGTGTATTCTGTGTATACGCTTTTGGAAATGTCGGAATCATGCGGGGGGCCTGTAGCAGTCTGGAGTTATACGAACCGGATCGAAAAACTCCGGCGGTAGCCGTTTTGGACTCCGATTACCATTTGATTTTAAATAGTTTTCTGGGTCAGAAAGGGACGGCTACAATTGGAATTATACGAATGCGTGTTATGCGAACGCGTTCGTGTAACACGCTGTTATGTGGTGCCCGCCATGCTACAATCACGATTTTTGGACAATGTTTAATCACGGGTAATCACGGGTAGCCAGGACGCTACTCAGCAAGGAAAGGAACTCTGACTATGAGTGATCTGATCGCCGCCTGTGTTGGCGACATGCACGTTTGCCCGATCAAAGGGCACGGATCGTCCCCCATCATGCCAAACGGCTCCAGTATCCTTGTGGAAGGTAAGCCCATTGCCCGAGTGGGCGATGTTACCGGTTGCGGTGCCGTTATTACCCAAGGCTATCCGCTGGCTCAAGCTGACGGTATGCCGGTGGCTTACTTAGGCAGTCCCACCAATCACGGTGGTTCTATAGTCAGTGGAAATCCGCGAGTGGTTTTGGGTGTTGCCACCAACACCGCACCGGTTGTGGATTTTGCCGTGGCCGGCGCACTGGATGACACAGGCCAGCTCACCCCTGCCGCCAGAGAGTTGCTGGACAAAGATCCGCAGGAGTTTGTGCGCAAAGCTGCTCAGAAGGGTGCGTTGATTGACGAGGGCTTGCGGGACGAAGAACCGGAAGATCCCTCTGCCGAAGAAGATCGCCCAAAGGTTCGGGTAGAGGCTGGAATATTTTTCGACGGCACTGGCAACAACCGCGATAACACCCAAGCCTATCAGAGACAGCTGGATGAATGCCTGACGGCCAATGCCGCTGGCGCTATCTCCGAGGATGAGTGCGGTACCGAACTGTCGCAGATCATGGAGGGTAGTTACCTCAACGCTGAAACCAATGTCTCCAAGCTTGAGCGAATGTATCAGCAGGGTCAATTCCAGAGTGAGGAATGGAAGGAAGCTCACCGTATTTCCACCTATGTTTCCGGTGTTGGCACAAAGTCCGGCGAATCCGATGTTGGCCCTAGCATGGGGCTTGGACTTGGTGAGCAAGGCATACTCAAGAAAATTGCCGAAGGCTCCGGTGATTTGGCGGCTGATATTATCCGTTTTGTGAGCGACCCCATTGATGAGTTGGTTCTTGACGTTTTCGGTTTCAGCCGTGGCGCGGCCACGGCCCGGCATTTCATCAGCCGGGAAGTTCAGGATGAAGGCGGTGCGCTGGCCGCCGCGTTCAAACAACAGGGCATACCCTGGCCGAAGAAGATCACCGTTCGCTTTGTGGGACTGTTCGATACCGTGGCTGGCGTTGCCGATCTTGGCAACCTGGACTTCTCCGCCCACGATGCCGAAACCGGACGCATCAACGTCAACCTCAGACCGGACGATGCCGAACGGGTGGTCCAGTTGGCCGCGCGTGATGAGCGCCGTCACAACTTTTCGCTCAACAGCCTCCGGGGTGAGTCCGGCAACCTGCCGGATCACTTCAGCGAATGGACGCTGCCGGGTGCTCATTCCGATATTGGCGGGGGTTACCCGGATCGCTTTCACGAGAGGATTGAGGTTCGCCCACCGCTGGTGGTCAGAGGAAAAGACCGCCGCGATCCCAAAGCCAGTTTCGAATTCTCCCGCATGTTGCAGGAACGTGCGCTGATCAAGAACGAGGGCTGGATCGGGCCTTTGAATCCGCTGGCCTCGCTGGAGATTGAGCAGGAGCGTCCGCCCGGTCTGCCGGGCGGTGACATCACGCTTCGCCTCTGGCTGAAGCGTGAGGTTCGTGGCGAATACTCCCGGATTCCGCTGTATCTGATGCACAAGTTGGCGGTTGATGCAGGTGTTCCATTTGATCCTATCCTCACCGAAAACCCCCAGCTTGCGTTGCCACCGGAGCTAATGACGATAGCCAGAAACTTCGCCGCCCACGTTTGGCATGGCAGTGAGCTATTGATGGCCCCAGAATCCAGAGCATTACTGAAGCAGCGATACATCCACCATTCCGATCATTACCTGAAACTTGGCCCCCTGTACCCCTTTAAACCCGGTAAGTACGGTCGGCGGACCGTCCACCCGAACAAGGGACAATGGTCAGAGGGGGAATACCATGAGTATTAAGGCGCTTGCCATTAGCTTCTGTGTTCTGACAATGCTTGGGTGTTCGGATCAGAGCGAATCGGAACAACCAAGGTATGGCCCCGACCCTGACTACCGAAGTATCTCTGTTGTCGTGCCTCAGCATTACGATGTATGGGTCGAGACCTTTATTCTGGAATCGGTGTCTGGGGAGATCGGTTGGCGGGCACCTATTGGGATAATCACCTGCTGCTGGAAACATCCATCTGGTAAAAACGCCGATTGGCAGGCAATGCCGGGCCTGGTACTCATCAAGTGGTTCTCGTTTGCCGAACAGCAGTCTTACCGGGCGTTGATCCAGCTTGAGAATGCCAGTGAGATTGAGGAGAAAATGAAAGAAATCGCTCCGATTGAGCGCTACGGTAAAACTTATGACATGCCTCGCAACGACCTGACGTTTGGCCTGGCACCAGGCGGCACGGTGGTTGTCTGGATAATGAACGGGGCGGAAAATGCCATTGAGGTTGGACGGTACGAGGCCACAAAAATAGAAACTCACCCAGAGCATTATCGTGAAATCACTGAACGCTATAATCGTGACAGTCGGGATTATATCGAGAAGCACGGTATACCGATGGATGGCTGGTAACCATCCGTGTGGCTTGATTTTGGGCGTAAGTCACCACATAACCATGCCATGCACCGGAATGCCAAACCCTCCGCTTCGCTGCGGTTTTGTCACCGGTGATGGCGGGCGTTGAGGCTGTAGAAAAAGTCCCGAGGTTTTTGGGGTTGACGCTCCTACGCGAAATCTACGGAATATTTCGGAGAGAAATGCTCCAGATTTCACGAAAAGGCGCTATTTTTAGCGCGAAAATTAAACAACTTGAGGCCGTAGAAGGGCTCTGGAGTTTTTCTACAGCCTCGTTATATTTCAGCATCATCTAGGAAAAGGAGGTTCATTTGTTAGAAGTGTTAATGGCAAAGCAGATAGATATCTATATCGCAGTAGCAACATCGATATTTGGGGTATCCGGATTAAGTGGTGTATTCGGTGTGTGACTAATGCATGAACAAACTGCTTTCTCTGCGGATTTTCTGGTCGGCAACAACAAATAAGCTGTTGCCTTAAGGCCTTTGTCATTCCACTTTCTGACGAGTGGACTTTAATTGGCGCTGATGGGTTTCTTGTTACTGAGCGTATGGAAGATGCCGGCTTGGGGCGTTGTGGCGGTCATGGCTATTGGAGGCACGATGATCGGGTCGTGAACCGCCCGGTTGTCACACTTTGTCCCCAGCAACCAGCAAGAATCCACCAAGTGGAAGACGGTGCGGCAGGCATGCTTCAAGTGTTCGGGCTATCACGCGTCCCTCTGGAAGCCAGATCGCGGTTCGGAAATGGACGTTCCGAACCGGAAGTGAATCCAGCGTTTCACGTAGCTCACGACGTGTGTGCCAGTGTGCTCCTTGATAAGCACTCTGGTTGTTGCCCCGGCCCTTGTGGTGCCATAACAGGCTGTGACGGTTTAGTAGCCCTATGACGAATCGGCCCCGGGTAACCCGAACAATCTCACTCAACGCTTGCGGCCATTCCAGAACGAAACAGAGGGCGGTAACAGACATCACTCGGTCAAAGCTGTCGTCCGCAAATGGTAACTGCGTGGCATTGCCTGGCAGGTAGCAAGTTTTTGAATCCTGACCTCTGGCATACGCCAGAGCTTCATCATCAATGTCCACACCTGTCACTGATGGCGATTGCGGCAAGTCTGATATCCGGCGGGTAAACCAGCCCGTCCCACAGCCAACATCAAGCACCTTATTCCCGTGTTGGCAGTCCAGCTCCGATACCAGCAGGGTGAATTCTGTCTCACCGATCCACTGACCACGGCCACTGGCATACCAATGATCATACTGTTCCGGTGTCATGATGAGGCCCTATGTGTTTTGGACGCCTTTCGGTGTAACGGAAGGGTTGTATCAGCAGCTGGGCCCACCAGGGCACGCTGAAGCCGAAGTTGTCAGTTTCACGATGAATGCCCGAGTGATGGACCCGGTGCAGGCGCCAGAGCCAAGGCACGGCGTGGAACAGCCGGTGCTGAAAGTAGATGGCTGCGTCCAGCACCAGTATCGATACAATCACCGCAAGCCAGCTTGGCAGTGGCACCAGGTTCAGCAACCCCCAACCGTTTTCCAACGCCATGAAGGCAGTCCCAGCCGCCGCCACGGGAAATACCAACCGCACGGCCAGTGTGTCGGTCACAGCAATGCCTTGAATTAATGAGTCGGTAGTCCGGCTGCTTTCCATTCCGGAAAGCCCTCGTCAAAACGTCGCACGTGGTAGCCCAGTTTTCTCAGGCGCTGAACCGCCTCGTGGGACAGCACGCAATAGGGGCCGCGGCAGTAGGCGATAATTTCCCGGTCCCTGGGCAGTTCGTTCAGCATGGACTCAAGCTGCTCCAGCGGAATGTTGATGGCGGTGGGCAGATGCCCTGCCTTAAACTCCTCTTCCTGGCGCACATCAAGTAACGCGACTTTGCCGCTGTTCAGACCGGCAAGCAGTTCCTCCCGGGAGATGGCTTCCAGAGTGCCATCCGGGTTATCGTCTGGATACATCCGGCTGACTAGGCGTTCCATTTCCGCAAGGTTGGTTTCAGCGACCTCCCTCATGAGGCCCATCAGCGTCACAATCCGCTGATCAGTGAGCCGGTAAAGCATCTGTTTGCCGCAGCGCGTGGCCGTCACCAGCCCGGCTCTGCGCAGATGTTGAAGATGTGCAGAGGCGTTCCCCACCGTTAGGTCGGCGTCGCTGGCGAGGGCTTCCACGGAGGCCTCGCCCTGGGCAATACGCTCCAGCAGCATGAGGCGGTGGCCACTTCCAAGAGCCTTGGCAACCTGGGCCAGGGTATCGAACAGATCCTGTCTGGATGTCATTTTCGTGCTGATCTCCTGTAACTACTTTGCTCTTATCGGTGCCAGTGCCCGGCAAGGGCGACCACAAAGTGGGCCGCCCCGTTCAGCTTTGTAGGCTATTTGCGGGGATCATGTTCGGGGTTGATATATTCAATTCCCCAGGGGCCGGTGCCATGCAGCTGGATAACCGTCTCTTCATTTCCGGTCTGGCCGAACATGGGCTCGCCTGGCGCCATGATAGCAACGCTACCCGGTGTGAGCGCCTGGGTTTCGCCGGCGTTGAAGGTTTTGCCATGGCCAAAATTCAGTGTGCCGGAAAGCACGGTCACCCGCTCATAGGCAGGGTGAATGTGAGGGTCCAGAGTGTAGTTGGCTGGCAGCTTGAGCCGGAAAGTGAAGGGGATATTTTTGGAAAGATCGCCCTCAATCACGGCGATTTTCGCATTGCCCGCCATGGAGCCGACCGGGCCCCATTCAAGCTCATCGGGAGTGATCATGATATGGCCATCACCCTTGTAAGGTGTTTCCGCCGCCATGGCCGGGAGGGCCAGAGCTACCGCAAGAAGCGAGCCGGTGATTGTTTTTGTAAAAGTCATGGTGTTCTCCTGATTGTTGGAACCGTCTGGTCACAGAGTGTCCGGTGAATTCTTCAGGCATTGATCAATATAGGTTACATTGACCAACATTCGTTCTAACATTCATTAGATTGGTTGCAGGAGGCAGTGTTGTCAAGCGCAGTTCCGTGCAGGAAGAGGAGAAATGCGGCCATCGTGCCCCAGGTTGCCAGGTCAGGCATCAGTAATTCCCAAGATCAGTGTCTTTATTGGCTTACCGCGCTTTTCCGGATCGGCCAAAACGGATCATTTGCCCCGAAGGTATTTGATCAATGCCAGAACTGCCAGCACCAATAGGGTGATCAACAGCAGTGGCATGATCATCATGGGTAGCATCATCCAGCCCATGCCGGACATTATGGAATTGCAGAACTCCCAGAAACCGGTGTCCGGGGCCGCCAGTGCGGTTGCCGGGATTAGAATCAGTGTGGCCAGAATAGTCAGTAGGTGTTTCATGGTGGATCTCTTTTCAGTGGTCAATCGGGCTCGTTTGCAGGAGCGCCATGGTTAGTTCATGCTCATCATGGTTCGCAAGTTAGCTTTTTTAAGCGTTTGCAGTCCTTGTCAGGTTGATCGGCTTCTCGTTCCCGAGAGCCTTAATCGGTTCGTTTAGCCAGGATTCTGCTAGTCTTGAATCACCGTCAAACGCCTCAACTGACGCCTTCCACGCTACCGCTCGCTGTTCTTCCAGACTATTGATTTTGGACGCCTTTCGGTGTGACGGAAGGGTTGTATCAGCAGCTGGTCCAGACGCAGATCGTGTTCGGAGCGGAAATCTTCAATCCCGATCGTCATGCCGAGATGCCCCTTTTCAGGCTGGGCGCGGTAGGTTCCGAAAAGCCGATCCCACCAGGGCACGCTGAAACCGAAGTTGCTGTCAGTTTCACGCTGAATGGCCGAGTGATGGACCCGGTGCATGTCCGGTGTGACCAGAAGCAGTCGTAACCAGCGATCGACCCTCTGCGGAAGACGGACATTCCCGTGATTGAACAGTGACGTTGCGTTCAGAAGCACCTCAAACACAACCACAGCCAGTGCAGGGGCACCAATGACTACCACAACCGCCATTTTGATGGCCATGGACAGCAGAATCTCAAACGGATGGAAGCGCAAACCAGTGGTTACATCAAATTCCAGATCCGCGTGATGCATGCGATGCAGTCGCCAGAGCCAGGGAACGGCATGGAAGATCCTGTGCTGGAAATAGATCGCCAGGTCCAGCACAAGAATGGCGAGAACCACCGTCACCCAGCCCGGCATTGAGACCAGGTTCAGCAAACCCCACCCGTGTTCGGAGGCATAGATCGCCGCGCCAACGGCGGCCAGAGGGAAAAGCAGACGAACAGCCAGAGTGTCCAGAACCACGATACCGAGATTGCCGGGCCAACGTGCAAGGCGTTTGAGAGTTTGAGGGCGCCTAGTAGCAAGGATCTCCCAAAGCGCCATCAGGCTCAGCACCGAGACAAACCCCAGAATCCGTATCGCCGGCTCATTGGCCAGGATGAAATTTGACATGAATCGTCCTCCTCACTGGACCGGCAAGCCCGCTGCCTTCCATTCCGGAAACCCTTCATCAAACCGGCGCACCCGGAAGCCAAGCTTGCGTAGGCGTTCTACCGCTTCATGGGACAGCACACAGTAGGGACCACGGCAATAGGCAACGATATCCCGATCCCTGGGCAACGCGTCAAGCATGGTTTCCAGCTCGTCCAAGGGGGTGTTGATGGCATCGGGCAGATGGCCCGCCTGGAATTCTTCGTGGGGCCGGACATCCAATAGCGCGACCGATCCTTCCCGCAAGCCGGCAAGCAGATCGTCCCGCGAGACAGCTTCCAGGGTGTCGTTCGGATCGTCAGAGCCGAACAGCCGACTTACCAGACGTTCCATCTCCGCCAGGTTGGTTTCCGCCACTTCCCGCAGCAGGCTCATCAGCGTCACGATGCGTTCGTCCGTCAGCCGGTATATCACCTGCTTGCCCGAGCGGGTTGCGGTGACAAGTCCGCCCTGCGCAGGTGTTGTAGGTGTGCCGAAGCATTACCCACGGTCAGCTCTGCCGTGTTTGCCAGCGTCTCTACCGACGCTTCGGATTGTGCCAGGCGCTCCAGCAGTGCCAGCCGATGCCCGCTACCCAGCGCTTTGCCAACCTGGGCCAGGGTGTCCAGAAGATCTTGCCGGGATGTCATGGTGCTACCTCATATCGATCGGTGGTGGGCCATTGCTTGACAGCCCAACTCTTTCCTTTATTCTAATAAACAATAGAATGTTTGCAAGACAATTCATGTTAAGGAGTCACCCTAATGAAAGCCCTGATCCTGATAAACGACCCTCCCTATGGCACCGAACGCCTCTACAACGGTTTGCGTATGGCCCATGCTCTGATCAAGAAGGACTGTGAGGTCACGGTCTTTTTGATGGGCGATGCGGTGTCAGGCGCCAAGACCGGTCAGAAAACCCCGGATGGCTTCTACAATGCCGAGCGCATGGTCAAGCGGGCAGCCCTGAAGGGGAGCGTCCTGCTGTGCGGCACCTGCATGGACGCCCGGGGCATTACCGAGGACGAGGTGGTGAAGGGCGCTCAGCGCAGCACCATGGATGAACTGGCGAATGTGACCATGGCTTCTGACAAAGTACTGGTGTTCTGAGCCATGGGGCCCTCTCAAGGTATGTATCAGCTGGAGAAGCGCAACGTTGCCATTCTGGTGATCAGCCAGGTCATGTTTATGGTCGCCGCCATTACGGTGATGACTCTGAGCGGTGTGGTCGGGCAACAGTTAAGCCCCGACCCTAGCCTGGCAACCCTGCCGATCGCCGTCATGATGCTGGGCACGGTGATCTCCACGCTGCCGGCGTCGCTGTTCATGAAAAAGGTGGGCAGGCGCCGGGGGTTCATCGTCGGCGCAGCCCTGGGCGGAGCCGGCGGCGGCGTACTGAGTTTTGCCGGCATTGCCATCGGGTCGTTCGCGGTTTTCTGCCTGGGCAGCCTGCTGCTGGGGCTGTACCAGGGCTTCGCCATGTATTACCGCTTCGCGGCGCTGGATGTGGCCAGTCCTTCGTTTCGCAGCCGAGCTATTTCCTTTGTTCTGGCCGGTGGCGTGGCTGCCGCGTTTCTGGGTCCGTGGAATGCCAGTGTCATGGGCGATCTGGTCCCGGCGGTTCCCTCTGGCGGCCCTTATCTGATCATTGCCGCTCTGGCGCTGGTGGCGATTGCCCTGCTCAGCCAGCTGAAAGTACCTTATGTCGGGGAGCCGCACGAGGGGGAGAGCACACGCCCCATGGGCGCCATTGCCCGGAACCCAGCGTTCATCGTGGCACTGGCGGCAGGTGCCATCGGGTATGCCATCATGGTGCTGGTAATGACCGCCACACCACTGGCCATGCGTGCCAAGGATTTCGAGATGGGCCAGGTGGCGTTCATCATGCAGTGGCACGTGCTGGGCATGTATGCGCCGTCGTTCTTTACCGGCAGCCTGATTGCCCGATTTGGTCTGGGCCGCATTCTCACGCTCGGCTGTCTGATTCTGGTGGGCACCGCCCTGACAGCCCTCTCAGGTGCCAGCCTTGTACATTTCTGGGTGGCGCTGGTGCTTCTGGGGGTCGGCTGGAACTTCCTGTTTATTGGTGGCAGCACCCTGCTGGCCACCCTGCACACCGAAGCCGAACGGGGCAAAGTCCAGGGCGTCAACGATCTGGTGATTTTTGCCATGGTCACCGTGGGTTCGCTGATGTCCGGCACGCTTTTACATCACCTTGGCTGGGAAACGATGAATCTGCTGATGCTGGCGCCCATCGGAGTCGTTGCGCTGTCGGTACTCTGGATGCGTTTGAACCGAGCTCCTTGCCAGTAGCCCAGATCAGGTCATCATAAAGGATCACCCGTATGCCAAACCCGATTTATCTCGATCATAACGCAACCACCCCCGTGGCACCGGAAGTGTCTGATGCCATGTGTGAAGCACTTAAAAACGTTTACGGAAACCCCTCTTCCGGCTACTCCCTCGGTCAGGCGGCTGCCACGGCAGTTGCCGACGCCCGACAGGCGGTAGCTGACCTGATTGGCGGTAATCCTGACGAACTGATCTTTACCGGCTGCGCAACGGGAGCCAATAACCTGGCCCTGCTGGGAGTTGCCCGAGCAGCCGTCGCCGATAAAAGACACCTGATAATCAGCGCGGTGGAGCACCCGGCTGTGATGGCGCCGGCTCGTTTTCTGGAGGGCCAGGGTTGGAGGCTGACGATTGTTCCCGTGGACCAGTATGGGCGGGTATCGGCAGAAGCTGTAGCTGACGCGGTGACCCCCGAGACCGCCCTGGTATCCATCATGCTGGCGAATAACGAAGTGGGCACACTCCAGCCAGTGGCGGAAATCAGCCGCTTACTGAACGGTCGAGACGTATTGCTGCACTCGGACGCCGCACAGGCCGTCGGTAAACTCCCGGTCAATGTCGAGGATCTGGGAGTGGACCTCCTCACCGTGGCGGGCCATAAGTTCCAGGCCAGCAAGGGCATCGGTGCCCTGTATGTCCGGAAAGGGACTCCAATACGCAATATTCTCTTCGGTGCCGGTCATGAGCAGGGGCTCCGGCCAGGCACGGAAAACGTGCCCGCGATTATCGGGCTGGGCGTTGCTGCACAGCTGGCTAGTCAGCGGCTGGCATCACGGGACGATCGACTCCGCCGACACCGCGACCAACTTCACGAGCGGCTTCGGTCTGCGATACCGGGTCTGGCACTCAATGGTCATCCGGAACATCGCCTGCCTAACACGTTGAACCTCTCATTCCCGGTCGTAACGGGCAAGGCGTTGTTGGCTGCGGCCTGCGACATAGTCTTGGCATCGGTAGGATCGGCCTGCCATTCCGACGAGGAAGGCCCCAGCGGTGTACTCGGGGCGATGGGGCTAAGTGCCCTCCGGGCCAATGGCGCTGTTCGCTTATCAACGGGTTGGGAGACCACGGCCGAAGACATTGAAATGGCTGCGGATGGGCTGATTAAGGCCTGGTCACAACTAACAACCAATTGAGAAGAGGCCTGCCGGTATGGAACCCAATACCGCTTCGTACGAGCACTATCGCCATGGCATCCGGGAGAACCTGCATCAGTTCAGCCATCAGCTGGGCCAGGTGTTTCTGGTTGGTCTGACCATCGGCATGATGCGCACCGTCGTTCCGGCGCTTGCAGAATCGGAGTTCGGCGTTGCCGAAGGCTCTTTTCTGATGCTGACATCCTTCGTCGTGGCCTTTGGCCTGGTCAAGGGCATCCTGAACTTCGTAGCGGGACGACTTGCCGAGCGTATCGGGCGCAAGAAGGTACTCTTGTACGGCTGGCTCTCCGCCATCCCGATTCCTCTTATGGTACTGCTGGCTCCATCATGGGGCTGGATTGTGGCGGCTACCATTCTACTGGGGGTTAATCAGGGCCTCTGCTGGTCTATGACTCAGACGTCGAAAATGGACATTACCCGGGCCGATGAACGGGGCCTTACCATGGGCCTCAACGAGTTCTCCGGCTATGTGGGGGTTGCCATCGCCGGCATCGTCACAGGCTATCTTGCCATTGGACTTGGCCCGCGCCTGGGACTGTTTGTGTTTGGTGCAGTCGTCATCGGCCTGGCCATTGTCCTGACCCTCATCGCTATCCGGGAAACCCATGGATGGGCGAAGGCCGAAAGCGCCCGCCATGCCAGCGGTGCGGCCACCGGCCCCAAAGCTCGACTGCCCGATAACATATCCGATACCCCGTCCACCCGCGAAGTCTTTACCCTCATGAGCTGGCGTGATCGTCGGATGGCTGCGTTCAGTCAGGCCGGCTTGGTTGAGAAATTTGTAGACGCCCTTGTCTGGGTGTTTTACCCGGTCTACCTGTACCAACAGGGCCTGGGGCTCGGCGCCATTGGCTGGATTGTGGGAATTTATGGGTTTGTCTGGGGTGGTTCCCAGTTTGTGACTGGGCGCCTGTCAGATCACATCGGCCGTCTCAAGCCGATTGTGTGGGGCATGTGGTTGTGCAGCGGTGGCGTCGCATTGATGCTGTTTGGCGACGGGGTTCTCTGGTGGTCTTTCTCAGCGGCTGTCACCGGTTTTGGTATGGCACTGCTTTACCCCAACCTGAGCGCGGCGGTAGCGGACATTTCCCATCCAAACTGGCGCAGCTCTGCCATTGGGATATACCGCTTCTGGCGTGACCTTGGCTACGGCATCGGAGCACTGGCCTTCGGGATTATCGCCAACGTGACCGGCGTGGTCACCAGCGGTTTCTGGTTTGTTGCAATTACGATGTTTCTTTCCGGCGCTCTGGTCATGCTCTGGGGTGAAGAGACTCATCCGCGTTTGAACCCCAAACGCGAATGAAGGGCAGCCTAGTCACGTTGTAATCACTGATCTTAGATGGAACCTTTGCTTCGAAATGTCTCATTATCTCGACAACGTATTGCACCTTCCGGAATATCAGGTACTGAATGCTGTGGAAAAGGAGGATGGGCTGCATTTCCACATAGATCCACCCGCCCCCATCGCTTGCGAGGAGTGCGGTACCGTGGGCGAGTTTGTCAGATTTGGCAAGCGAGATGTCGCTTACCGCGACCTGCCTGTCCACGGAAAGCGTGTCACCCTCTGGCTGATCCGTCGTCGTTACTCCTGTCGAGCTTGCGACAAAACATTCCGCCCTTCGCTCCCAGAAATGGTGGATGACCACCGCATGACGCGCCGTTTGTACAGTTACGTCGAGAAAGAGGCTTTCAATCATCCCTATGCCTATGTAGCCGATACTACGGGCCTCGACGAAAAGACTGTCCGCGAGATCTTCCGGAAGAAGGCTGAGCTTCTGGCGGCCTGGCATCGCTTCGAAACACCCCGCTACCTGGGCATCGATGAGCTTTACTTGAACCGCCGTTATCGCTGCATATTGACTAACCTAGAGGAGCGTACTCTGTTGGACTTGCTACCTGGTCGCCAACAAGATGCTGTGATTCGACGGCTCATGGAAATGAAGGATGGCCACAAGGTAGAAATTGTAAGCATGGATATGTGGAAGCCCTACCGGAACGCAGTCCAAAGGGTGCTTCCACACGCTCGCATTGTAGTCGATAAGTTCCATGTCGTCCGTATGGCCAATGATGCTTTGGAGAAGATCCGAAAGGGACTCAGGAATGAACTGACAGCCGGCCAGCGACGGACTCTCAAAGGCGATCGGAAGATCCTGCTAAAACGGGCCCGTGATATTTCTGACCACGAACGTTTTATCATGGAAACCTGGACAGGCGCTTTCCCTCAGCTCCTGTCAGCCTATGACCATAAGGAACGCTTCTACCGTATTTGGGACTGTATCGATCGGCGTGATGCAGAAAGGGCGCTGGCACGCTGGGTTGACGAAATCCCTCCGGGTCAAAAGGAGGTCTGGAAGGATCTTGTAAAAGCCGTAAGTAATTGGCACGAAGAGATGATGACCTACTTCGAGACAGATATCCCAATCACCAATGCCTTCACGGAGTCAATCAACCGCTTGGCCAAGGATAAGAACCGCGATGGTAGAGGCTACTCATTTGAAGTGATGAGAGCCCGGATGCTTTTCACCACCAAACACAAGAAGATTTCCCCGAAGACAAAGGAATCACCTTTCATGGGAAGGGCCGTCACGACCTACAGTAGGAGTCTACCAGCTGTCGAAAAGAACTTCGGTGTTGATCTATCAACCTTTTGGGAGGATTAAGCTGTCATGCGAACAGGGAATCCCTATCAACCACTTAATCCGGATACCCGATATTTGGTGCAGTGTTGGGCCTAGTTTTGAGTAAGATGTTTGCTGTGGAGGGGCAGCTATCAGGTAATAGGACTAGCGTTGTCCAAACAGTTAGCATCAAAACAATAAACAACCACTCTTCTAGCATTAGGAACAACTCACAGCAGGAAACAGAGTTGTTCATGCTACTTGGCGGTCTATTTGTTTTTGTTGGTCTGACATTGTATATTTTCTTTAGGACAGCAATTCTAACAGCTCTATTGTATGGTGAAATATTTCTACTTTCTATCTGGATAGGAGCAGTTCTACGCTCAATGGCAATGGGTAGATTTAAAGGTTTAACTTGGTCTATCTACTTGCTCTATGTCGTTGTGTTCATGATTTCTTATCTTTTTGCTATAATGTTGGCTTTTAATCCCATACATTCCCCAGAAAATTTCCAGCATGCGGAACAAATAATTAATCAAAAGGGCTGGTCAGGGTTAAAAAATTATTTCTTGTTTGAGGACCTTCTTTGGGGCGCCATGCATTTAATGGGGTTGTGCATTCTCACCTACACATTTTGGTTAATGGCTATGTCGCTCTTGCATATAGCTACTGCAGGAAATAGTCTTTCTTATGGCAGGCCTGACTCTTGGATTGTGAAGAAAACTGCAAGGTATTGCACTCCATGGACTAATATAATTTTTATTTCTTTGCTTGTGCTTTTGGGTGCGGCAATGGCTTCTGGAGTATTTCTTTACTGGATACAATATGAGATACCTTTTTATATAAAAGAACTTATAAATATTGTTTTGTATGGCAGCCGTTAAATATCACCATTCACTGCACCGGATGCCAATTCCGCTCCGCTCCATTGTCACCGGTGAGTTCAACGTTAAATTTTTGCTGCACCCTGACAGACTATGCTGTAATACGTTGTAGTCACTAAATTCAAGGGTACAGTCATGAGTGTCACTACAGTTCGCCTTAAGGCAGAAGTTGAACAGCACCTGGAAGTAATTGCCGGCAGACTCCACCGAAGTAAAGGCTGGGTGATTAATCAGGCGCTATCAGAATACATTGAAAAGCAACAGCGTGAGCAGGAGCGTTGGCAGCAAACGCTAGAGGCAATGGAATCGGCCGCCCAAGGAAAGGTAGTTGATGCTAGCGAGGTCCATGGTTGGCTCAACAGTTGGGGAACCGAAAACGAGCAGGATGCGCCGAGGTCAGGTAAGTGAAACTGGTTTACACGGACGAAGCCATTGAAGATTTGAAGCGCCTCAGGGAGTTTATCGCAGTCCACAATCCTCCTGCGGCAGGCAGGATAGCCGCAGAACTGGTTAGCAAAATCGAATTACTCCCAGACTTCCCCAGAATGGGAACACCGGTTGAATTGGCGCCGGTACCTGATTCCATCCGCGACATGGTTTTTGGCAAGTACGTTGTCCGCTATTCCGTACATGTGAGTACCATCATCATTCTAAGGGTATGGCACGAGCTAGAAGGCGAACGATAGCCATTTAACCAGTGGCTCTTGTCGGACGTGCCTACGCTGGCGCTCCGGCACGTCGCAAAGCCAAGGCGTTACAAAGCAAGGGAGAGTGTGCGGTTATGATCGCCAGGGAATGGAAGTGCCGAGTGCCTGAAGCCCACAGTGCGGGGTTCACGGGCTATCTTTACGAAACCGGCATCAAGGATTCGTCTGCAACACCAGGCTTTCTCGGTGCTCAAATCTTCCGTCGATCATTGCCCGCCAAAATAGAACTTACCCTCATCACTTACTGGGACAAGCTGGAGTCCATCAAGGCGTTTGCTGGCAACGATATTTCGCGGGCACGCTTGTACCCAGAGGATGAGGTTTATGAGCTTGAGCCTGATCTTTCGGTGCAGCACTATGAGGTCATTGAGCATCAGTTTTCGGCAGAGCAGCGGGGGTAAACGGCCGCTGTCCCGGTTTATGGGTGCGACACCGACCAGTGCCAGTGCTGCAATCTCTTTTCGGTTCAATGATCGGAGTTCCGGGAGCTCACTGAGGAGGGTGTAGGCGAGCACGCCGATGGCTTGGGCGTAGCGCATTGGAGAGCGATATCAAGGTTCGAGTTACCGCTTGAGAGTCATGCAGCGCTACGCACTTGTTACCGGTCTCTCGAATGAAGAGCCTGCCATCATCGAGCTGCTGCATGAAGGCCCCCAGCGGCCACTGGCATCAACAATCTCTACGATACAAATACACTCAGGCGTTGAGGGTTCGCCCCGGTTCCCGAGCAGCACATTCCGCCAACGGCCCGGAGAACTGCTTCATTATCGCAGAATCGAAATCACCCATCCTGTGTGCCAGAGATTTATCGGTTAATCCACATATTTCCTTCGAAGATTGCCCGCCGCTGGACTACCTCTTGGTTCCAGGTGGGCGCGGGACGCGGAAAGAAGTCTATAACGAAGCCCTAACAGGTTTTGTTCGACGGCAGGCTGAACACTGCCAGGCGCTGCTATCAGTGTGTACCGGGTCTTTCATTCTCCATGCTGCAGGCCAGTTGTCTGGTAAAAAAGCGACCACCCACTGGGCGTCACTTGAACGCCTGAGAGCCTTGGGTGATGTTGAGGTCATAGAAGAGCGCTTTGTTAAGGATGGCAGTATCTGGACATCGGCCGGTATCTCGGCGGGTATTGATCTCATGCTGGCGTTTATCGCGCGCACTTTCGGAGAGCAAATAGCGGGTGACGTGCAGTTCAGTTCTGAATATTTTCCTGCTACAACCCGTTATGGAAAGGTTGAGCAACACCCTGATGCGCCGACGTACCTGAGGCGTAGCAGACTCCATTGTCGTAAACACTAATGCTCAAAGTAGTTTGCGGGCGTCATACACAAAATGCATCAAGGACAGACGCGTGCTCATAGCTGAAACACCCAGATTGTTACTGCGTGAGTTTTCATCGGAAGATGTTGGCGCACTCGCGGAGATTCTTGGTAACCCGAAGGTCATGGAGTTTTCGACCAATGGGCCATGCACCGAGGATGATACCCGGCAGTTTATCGACTGGTGCCTGGACTCATACCGGGATCATGGTTTTGGTCAGTGGGCTGTTGTTGATCGTCTTTCCGGGGCGGTTATTGGTTTCTGCGGATTGAGCCACGTAGAGCTAGATGGCGCTCAGGAAATAGAGGTCGGCTATCGCCTTGCACCATGCGTTTGGGGGCAAGGCCTGGCGTCAGAGGCTGCGGAGGCGGCGTTGGAGTACGGCTTCTCGCACTGTGGCATTGACTCGATCATAGCGATCATCGCAACCCGCCACGTCGTTTCTGCTGGTGTGGCGGAGAAGGTGGGGTTCAGAATTGATACCCGCACCAAATACCGTGGCTGGGACGTTCTCATTTACCGCAAACGCCATGCGGCGAGTGCCTGAGCCACATAGCCTTTACCGGCCCTAAGGAAGCGAGCGCGCACAATGGAATTGGTGACGAGAAGGTTTATTCTTCGCGATTTCGGGGATGGGGATACGGCCGCTTTTGAGGCATACCACAACGATCCTCGCTCTCAGGAGTTCTATGGGGCCGAGCAAGCCAATCCCGAGCATGCTCGCGAGCTCATTGACCTATTCAAGGCATGGGCGGCTGAGCAGCCACGGCTGAACTATCAACTCGCCATCATTTTACGGGACGCCCCCCAAGTGCTTATTGGCTGCTGTGGGCTGCGATGTGCGAATGCGGAAGCAGGAACAGCGGAATTAGGAATCGAACTGGCGCCAGAATACTGGGGGCGATACGCGTACGCCTTGGAGGTCATGCAAGCCTTGGCGGTGTTTGGCTTTAACTCACTGGAACTGCATACAATCTATGGTGGCACGGTCGGCGCAAACTCTCGCATAGCGAGGCTCGTAGAAGCGTTTGGCGCGACGGCCGTCACACGACCGGCCCCCGACTGGATGTCAAACAAGGGCTGGACCCATGTTGAATGGCGGATGACCAGGCAACAATGGATTGGACGCGCACGCACCGGCCGTACTACTTGCTAAGGAGGAGCATGGATGAAGTTTCAAACGATCCCGATTATCCGAATTTTTGATGAGGCAAAGGCCAGGGAATTCTATCTGGAGTTCCTCGGCATGTCGGTCGACTGGGAGCACCGCTTCGAGGAAGGCTTCCCCCTCTATATGCAGGTTTCCAGAGGTGACCTTGTCTTTCACCTCAGCGAGCACTCAGGGGACTGCACGCCCGGCTCCAAAACGTTCGTGAATACGGATAATCTCGAGGGCCTTTTCGATGAAGTAACCTCGCGTGGCTACCGCTACAGTTGCCCGGACATTACCACAGCCCCATGGGGCGACAGGATATTCGAGGTGGTAGACCCGTTTTCAAACAGAATTTTGTTTAATGAGCGCACGTCTACTACATAACCATGACGCGCCTGAGAAGACCGGGACAGGTTTATTTTACTACCGCGTCGACAAGAATCGCTCGATTGTCGAAAACCGCGATGCCCAGTCGACTACCCGATGAGCCTATAAACGGTTTTCGATGAAACAACGATCGGGAGAAACACCATGAAATACATGCTGCTGGCCTACGGAAACGAAGAAAAATTCAACAAGATGAGCAAAGACGAGCTGGCCGAGATTGGGGAGAAGTGCAAGAGCTTTGACGCCGAGATGCAGGCGGCGGGCGAGGTCACATGGGGCGGGAGCCTGAGCTGGGACTCAAAGTCGATGCGCTTCAAGGACGGAAAACTGATAGTCACCGACGGGCCGTTCGCGGAAACCAAGGAAGTTGTGGGCGGTGTGGTGATCATCGAAGCGCCGGACTTCGATGCAGCGGTGAAGCTCGCCTCACTGCACCCGGCAGCGCGTATGGGCGAGGAGTTGGGCTGGGGCATCGAGCTTCGCCCGATGGACCACTGCCCCGCCATCCGCGAGGCAACTTCTAACGTCCGTCGTCAGGAGTAAGACTCATCCAGTTATGGCAGAATTATTGGAATTTCAGACCGAACGACTACGTTTGCGCCAGTGGCGCAACAGTGATCTCGAGCCGTTCGCCGCTCTAAACGCGGACCCAAAGGTTATGGAGTTCTTCCCCGAGCCGCTGAGTAGGCAAGCAAGCAACGAAATGGCGGAGACAATTCGTTCGCTCATCAAACAACGTGGCTGGGGGTTCTGGGCGGTAGAGGTCAAGGGCGCCGAGCCCTTTATTGGCTTTTGCGGGCTGCACGTCCCCGTTGCGGCCACATGTGCTTTACCGGTTGCAACGAGAGCAGTGGGAATTAGAGAAGCCTAAGCATTAGCCCCCGTTTGTACTGGACTTATCCTGGAGCACGCCATGTCAGAAATCGCCAACACTCCTACTCCTCCCTACTATGCCGTTATTTTCAGCAGCCATCGCACAGACGGCGACAACGGCTACGGCGAAATGGCCGAGCGAATGGCTGAATTGGCGGCACAACAACCCGGCTACCTGGGTATGGAATCCGCCCGGGAGGGGCTGGGCATTACGGTGTCCTACTGGGAAAGTCTTGAGGCTATTCGCAACTGGAAGCAGAACGCGGAGCATCAGGAGGCCCAGCGACTCGGCCATCAGCAATGGTATTCCAGTTTCCGGGTGCGGATTGCGAAGGTAGAACGGGAATATGGCATTTAACCCGACTGAAAAACCGGGGCGGGTTCAATTTCCACCCCGGTTTTTCTTCTATTCAGCTTACTCGGCCACCTCCACTCCACTACCACCCATTTCCGAAGGCACATCCTTCAGTTTCGGAAGGCCATCGCGGATTCGCAGCACAGCCTCCTGATAGTGAACATGCACACCGGGCTCATAGGGGAACTCCGGAATGATCCCAGCGTAGACATCCGTCAGCCCCATGGAAGGGTGCTCGGTGAACAGGTGACCGCCACAGGTTTTACACCATTTACGGCTGCTACCCGGTGTCTTGTTGTAGGTGCCAATGTTGTCTGAGCCCTGTTGGATGGAAACAGCGTCCGGCTTCCACAGGGTGAATGCGTTCACCGGGCTGGCCGACCAGTGCCGGCAGGATTCGCAATGGCAGTAGCCCATGGCTTCCGGATTACCCCTGACGGTTAACTGGACCGCCCCGCAAAAACAGCTTCCGTGGTAGACCTTTTCTTCGTTCATGACACATCCCCCTCATTGATTCCGTCACTTGTCTCCCTATTCATTGAAGCTGACCGGCCTTTGCGGCCGGGTGTTCACTTGCAGTGAGAAGATGTCCGGCCGGGCGTAGTGGCCGACGATATCAAGGCTGCGCCTTGCCGCGTTCACTTCGGTGACATCAATGTCTGCCAGCAGGAGGCCGGTCTCCTTTCGCAGGGGGCCGGCTACGATTTCCCCGGCGGGCGAAATGACCACGGAATCACCGCAGTTAATCCATTCTTCCTTGTCCGGATACAGGCGGTCAACCTCCGGAAAGTCATCGGGCAGATCGCTCGTGCGTAGCACATTACCGGCGCCGAGCACCCAGCACCCGCCTTCCCTGGCAATGTGCTGAAGGGTGCGAACCCAGCGGTCGCCGCTGTCGTAGGTAGGGGCTATGTATATATCGATGCCCTGGGCGAACATCGCGTAGCGCGCCAGTGGCATGTAGTTTTCCCAGCACACCAGTGACCCGACCCGGCCAACGGGGGTGTCGGTGACTTTCATCCCGCTGGCATCGCCGAAGCCCCATACCATGCGTTCCGGGTTGGTGGGCATGAGTTTGCGGTGGCAGTTCTGCACCGTACCCTCGGGGCTGATGGTGATTACCGAGTTGTAGAGGGTGGCGCGGCTGGTGTCTTCGTCGCGTTCGTCGATGCCACACACAATGGTCACCTGCATTTCCTTGGCGACCTCCAGCAAGGGACGCAACTGGTCAGAGCCGAGCTGGACAGCGTTGTCCAGGAGGCGCCCGTGCAGCTGTTCCGACAGCCCCCAGTCGCCGCCCGGTTTCAGCCGCCATATCCAGGCGGGGTAGCCGGGGATGAAGGCTTCGGAAAAAACGATCAGCCGGGCTCCCTGGTTGGCGGCGTCCTGCACCAATTGCACTGCTCTTGCGATGGTCTCTTCCCGGTCCAGAAAGACCGGTGGTTCCTGAACGATGGCGAGCTTGATCATGGTATTCCCCTTTCCCGTGGTGTCTGAAATCACTATCCCCCCGGCCGAGTGCAGGCGATAGTCCAGAAAATGGAGCGCCAGCCATGCGGAAAAGGACTAGGATGAAAGTTCGGGGCACTCACGCCGCCCAGGGAGCCAAAGCCCATGACCAACTATGGACAGTTCTGCACCGTTGCCCGGGGTTCGGAAATACTCGGGGAACGCTGGACACCGCTGGTGGTGAGGGAACTGCTGTGTGGCAGCACACACTTCAATGAAATCCGGCGGGGGTTGCCAAGAATGTCGGCAACGCTCCTGGCCCAGCGCCTGAAAAAGCTGGAGGAAGTGGGGGTGCTTCGCCGCGTGCAGGACGGCAACAACCAGGAGTATGTGCTTACACCGGCGGGTGAGGAGCTGCGCCCGATCATCCTGGCCATTGGTCACTGGGGGGCGAGATGGATTGGCAGCCGCTTGCAGGCAAACCAGCTCGATGCCGGTTTCCTGATGTGGGATATCCGCCGTTTCGCACACATTGACGAATTCCCTTCTGACCGCAAAGTGGTCATTCACTTTTTCCTGAACGACGCCCGGCAACGGGAACGGCACTGGTGGCTGGTGGTTGCCAACGGCGAGATCGACCTGTGCCGTGAAGACCCGGGCCACGAGCTGACCCTGGTGGTAGAAGCCAGCGTCGCCAGCCTGACCGAAATCTGGACCGGCGACAGCGACCCGGATGCCGAGCAGCAGGCGCGCCGCCTGCTCGTGCGTGGCGGTCGGCGGGATACCCGGGACCTATGGCGGTGGCTGGGGCGGAGTGTGTTTGCTTCCAGTAAAGTCCCTGTGAAATAAACCCAGCGCGTCCCTAGTCATGGCGATAGCTGGCAGAAGCTTGTCATTGCACCATCGCCATGCTTCACTTTCCGGGGTCGCACCCATGCCCCAACCGGAGACAACTCTATGTCGCATCCAGTGACTGCCAGCTCAATAACACCATCCATCGCAAGGCGTCTGGGGCTGGTGTTTTTCAGTGTCGCGCTGCTCGGAGGGTGCTCCTCGCTGTACTACAACACCATGGAAAAGCTCGGCTTTGAAAAGCGCGACATCCTGGTGGACCGGGTGGAAAACGCGCGGGACAGCCAGAACGATGCCCAGGAGACGTTCCGCTCGTCCCTTGAACGTTTCCAGAGCGTGGTGGACACGCCGGATACCGATCTTAAGGAGCGCTACGCCGAGATCAGCGATGCCTACGAAGACAGCAAGTCCAGCGCGGAAGATGTCCGTGACCGTATCGACAAGGTGGAAGACGTTGCAGAAGCCCTCTTCGATGAATGGGAAGACGAACTCGGTGAATACGAAAGCACCTCCCTGCGCCGCAGCAGCGAACAACAGCTTGATGAAACCCGCACCCAGTACAGCCAGTTGATCAGCCGCATGCACGATGCCGAAGAGCGCATGGAGCCGGTGCTGCAGGCATTTCAGGATCAGGTGTTGTATCTCAAGCATAACCTGAACGCCCAGGCGATCGGCTCGCTGGAGAACGAGCTGGTGGGTATCCGCCAGGACGTGGATGCGCTGATTCGCAATATGGAAGAATCGATTGCGGAGTCTGAGGCGTTTATCCGGCGTTTTCGTCAGTAAGTCAGAGCGACGAAGTGTCGAAGGTGCATTCAGGGTACCTTCGACGACCTCCACAAAGCTGCGCTCCTATAGTGAAAGGGGGCAAGTTCGTGTCTGATGCCGGGAACGCTCCGCTCCAATACTAGTGGGCGCCCGACATCTTCAGTACCTTGTCAGTTGGAACTAGAGCAAGCTCCGCGGCCGATAAACCAGACGCGCGAATCGCTTGATCTGCGATGTATGCCCCTGCACGGTATCCAATCCATCGCCGCCCATCGGGATGGTCGAACATCCACTGGTTGTAGGGTGCGTAAACCGGGAGTTTCAGCAGCTCAGCGACCCACTCCCCGACATCTTCAGGGTAGTCACCCCAGGGTGTCTCGCGGCCGCCGACATCCCGCTCGAATACGGTCGCCAGCCCCTCACTGACAACCCCATCCATAAAGGAAGTGCGCGGCGCCCCACCATAAACAACCCACCCTCGCATCAGGTGGTGGAGTTCGTGGAACAATGTGAAACGCAGCTGGGCTCGGGCGATGGCGGGCACACCACCCGGCAGGTTGGAGTTAACCGTCCAACCGACACGGTTTGGAGCCACTGCCATGCCCATCTCACCCGTTTCCGGGATAACGAATGTACCCGTTTGGCAGGCCAGCTCAATACTCCGGGGAAGATCTTCAAGATGAGTGCGTATCTCTGGCTCAGCACCGGCACAGACCTCTTCGATAGCCTGGCGGGCTTCCTTCGAGAAGTGCCGGCCATCGTTTGTATCAAGGAATAGCGGCACGATCATCAACAATTCCTTTCCAGTTTGCTGTCCAGCTCCTGAATGAGTGAGTCATAGGAGTATTCTTCGAAGCCACTGTCTTCCCCTTCCTTGAGCAATTCTCGGAGCGTCTTCAGGCGCGTTTCGAAACTTTCCAACAGTCGCAATTGCATCATGCGTCTCATCAATACCAATAATCAGGAACCATGACCTGCTTTGAAAACCGCCAACTGAGCGTCAAAAGCACGTTTGAAAGCCGATCGCGCTTCGCCACGGGCGACATAGGCCATGAGGTTTGGATAGTCGTTCAAAATATCCGCCCCGTCCAGCCTGCGTAGCACTTGTATCATCGACAGATCTCCAGCGCTGAACACGCCATCAAGCCACTCGGCATCACCTAGCCGAACAGATAGATCGTCCAGGCGGCTGCGGATGCGGTCCTCAACGATCGGCAGGCGCTCCTCGTGCCATGTCTTGTGGCTCTCCAGAACGAGCCAGTCCCTGACCACGATCCGGTGACTGTTCAAAGGCGGTGATGGTTGGAATCATTCGAAATGCTCCGGTTGCGTATGTTGTGGTTTCTTTGTGATTTAGCTGGTTGCTCCAGTTAGTCGAATGACACCGCACAGAATCGACAGGCACTGATGTCGATTTAACGTGCTCCAATCCGACTAGATAGGGAACAAAGCCAACAAACAATCTCTACCTATCGGAGAACCAGGACATGCTGAAATTATACGGAACACCCCCAACCCGCGCCTTGCGCGTTGTCTGGCTGCTTAACGAACTGGGCCTTGAGCACGAACTGCACCCGGTGGACCTTATGCAGGATGAGCATCACCAACAGGACTTTCTTTCTCTCAACCCTGCCGCCAAGGTGCCGGTATTGGTGGATGGGGACCTTGTGTTAACTGAATCGGCCGCAATTCAGCTCTACCTGGCCGAAAAATACCCTCAGGCCGGATTCATTCCCGAGACACTGGAAGACAGGGCGCAGATGCACCGCTGGATGTTCTTCCTTGTAACTGAGGTTGAACAACCTTTGTGGCGCATCGCCCGCCACACGTTCGTTTACTCGGAGGAAAAGCGAATACCTCAGGATGTCGAGCTGGCGAGACAGGAATGCCTGGAAATGATAGCGGTGCTTGAACGGCACATGTCGGATCGCGAGTTCATGGTCGGCGAACGGCTAAGTGTGGCGGATTTCAACGCGGCGTATACACTGGACTGGGCGAACACAGAGGAGATGCTTGCGAGCGCTCCGCGGTTGCGGGACTATCTAAAGGCAATGTACGCTCGCCCCACAGCTCCGCCAACCATCGCTGAAGCGTTCGCTGCAATGGAAAACAGTGGCTGAGGGCCAATAAGAGCACCATAGCCGGCTGCAGCTTAATACCCACCGCTGGCACTCCGCACTGCCCGGGCGGGGGCGCCCACCACAGAGTCAGAGCGACAAAGTGTCGAAGGTGCATTCAGGGTACCTTCGACGGCCTCCACAAAGCTGCGCTCCTCTCGTACTATAGAGCGCTGGGATTCAGTGAGCGCCAGGTTCCCTTTGGCCCGCTTACAGGAGCGTTTGCAAGATGAAGGCATCAAAGGAATTTTGGGACAAGAGCGCACGCCGCTACGCCAGGAGCCCGGTGCGGGACGAGGAAACCTATCGGAAGAAACTGGCCATCACTCAGGGGTATTTCCGGCCAGACTGGTCGGTGCTGGAATTTGGCTGCGGCACCGGCAGCACCGCCCTGGTACATGCGCCCTACGTAAAAGAGATTCTTGCCACCGACATATCCGGCAAAATGCTGGACATCGCCACGCAGAAAGCCCGCGATGCCGGCATTGAGAATGTGCGCTTTCAGCAGGGCACCCTGGAAAGCCTGGCGCTGGAGGCGGGAAGCTTTGATGCGGTGCTGGGGCTCAATATTCTTCATCTGCTGGAAAACCCCGAAACGGCGATTGCCCGGGTTCATGAACTGCTGAAACCCGGTGGCGTTTTTGTTTCCAGCACCGCCCTGGTGGGCGAACTGATGGTGCTCTGGCGGCTGTTGATTCCTGCCATGCAGGCGATGGGATTGGCGCCGTTTGTGAACCGCTTTAGCCGGCAGTCACTGGTGACGATGCTGGCCAAGGCAGGGTTCAGCATCGATTATGAATGGCAGCCGGGTAAGTCGTCAGTGTTTTTGGTGGCCCGGAAGTGACCCTGTCAACAGAGACCCCTGTTGGCTCAACGAGGATTTAGTATGGCAGAAGTACCACAGAAACAGTCCGGAACCAGCGGCTACTCCTGGAAACTGTCCGCCGTGGCAGCCGTAGCGTCTGTCATCGGCGCGGTAGTCTCGTTCGGGGAGGTATCACCAATCATCACCGGGTTGATTCTCCTTGCCGCCGTTGGCTGGGGCTTTACCGCACGGGACAACAAACGAGCGGCGGACCAGGCAAAAGACGCACAATAAACGACATCCCTGAAATTTTTTCTTCCCCTGTCGATTTCGTCCCGCCCCACGCGACTAACCAGTGAAACCACCAACAATCACTGGAGAACGACAACATGAAATACATGCTGATGCGCAAGGCCGATGCGGACACCGAGAATGGCGTAATGCCCACGGATGACCTCTTGCAGGCAATGGCGGACTATAACGAGCGAATGACGCAGGCAGGGGTGTTTACCGGTGGCGACGGTTTGTGGCCCACCCGGGAAGGCTGCCGCATTCAGTTCCGCAACGGTGAGCCCACTGTTGTCAACGGGCCCTTCGAGCAGACCAGCGAGCTGCTGGCCGGCTACAGTGTGCTTGAGGTGGATTCCTTCGAAGACGCCATCGCCTGGGCAAAGCAATGGCCAAAGGAAGATGCTGGCGGCAATGTCACCCTTGAGTTACGCCGCTACTTCACGCTGGAGGATTTCGCGCCCAGCCCCGCACTTGAGAAGCATCGTTCGCAGGAAAAACTGCCACGGGAGATGAACATGCACGTGGCGTTTGGCGGCAACTGCCGGGAAGCCATGGAATTCTATGCGGAGGTCACCGCCGGCACTCTGGAAGCCGTGATTACCTACGGCGAAACGCCAGCGGCAGAGGATGTGCCGAAGGAAATGCACGACCGCGTTGTTCATTCCTCCCTTAACATCCGTGGCCGTCGGCTGATGGGGGCGGATATGGCGGGAGACTGTTATCAGGCGCCGCAGGGTACGCAGATCCACCTTGAATACGATGATACCAAGCAGGCGGAGCGGGTTTTCCGGGCACTGTCCGAAGGAGGCGCAGAGATCATGCCGTTCGAACAAACCTTCTGGGCTCATCGTTTCGGAATGACCAAGGATCGATTTGGGGTCCAGTGGATGATCAGCAGCGGGCTTGAGCAGTGCCAGTAAATGACAACAACCGGGAGCCATGCAATGACCAAGCGAGCGAAAAACACCATATGCCTCTGGTACAACGGCGATGCTGAGGAGGCGGCAAACTTCTACGCCAGAACCTTCCCGGATTCGTCCGTGGATGCCGTGAATCATGCGCCGGCAGACTACCCATCAGGTTCGGAAGGGGATGTACTGACGGTGGAGTTTACCGTGCTGGGCATTCCCTGCCTCGGGCTCAACGGTGGCCCGCTCTTCACGCACAGCGAAGCGTTTTCATTCCAGGTGGCCACCACGGACCAGGAGGAAACCGATCGCTACTGGAACGCAATTGTGGGCAACGGCGGCGAGGAAAGCGCCTGCGGCTGGTGCCGGGACAAGTGGGGTATTTCCTGGCAGATTACGCCGCAGGTACTGTCGGACGCCATTGCCGACCCGGACCGCGCAACGGCAAAACGGGTGTTCGAGGCCATGATGACAATGGGCAAGATTGATGTTGCAGCTATTGAGGCGGCACGGCGAGGGTAGAAACACAGCCACGCCTACACAACCTCCGGAAACGCCGACACCAGGAAATCCACCAGCGCCCTCACCTTGGGCGTGACGAACTTGCGGGTGGGATAGACCGCGTACACACCCAGTTCGTCGGAGCGGTAATCCGGCATCAGCTCCACCAGCCGGCCTGCGTCCAGGTCATCCTGCACCAGAAAACTGGGCTGGTGGATCACCCCCTGACCGGCCAGGGCGGCGGCACAGCAGGTTTCGCCGTTGTTGGCATGCATCCAGGGGCGTATCCGTGTGCTCACTGATCCATCGGGGCCGTCAAAATGCCAGTCGTTACCCGTGGCCAGGTTGCTGTAGGCGATGATCTTGTGATGAATCAGATCCTCGGGATGTTCTGGCGTGCCGTGAGCGCTGAGGTATCCGGGAGAGGCGCAGACAACAAGCCGCGTGGTGGTGAGACGCCGGCTGACCAGGGTGGAATTTCTCAAGCTGGCAATTCGGATCGCCATATCAAAGCCTTCCTCAACAATATCCACAATGCGGTCGGACAGGTCGATGTTGAGTTCCACATCCGGATACTCACTATGAAATTGCCCCCACAAGGGCGCAAGGTGGCGAATGCCAAAACTCACCGGGGCATTAATGCGCAACACACCCTTGGCGACGCCGCTGCGTGAGGTCAGTTCTGCCTCCGCCTCTTCCACTCCCGCCAGCAGTTCCCGGCATCGCACGTAGAACACTTCCCCTTCCGCGGTCAGCGACAGTCGCCGGGTGGTGCGGTGAAGAAGTCGCACCCCAAGCCGGGATTCAAGTTCACCGATGTAGCGGGATACGGCGGCTTTCGACATCCCCATTGCCTCCGAGGCGGCCACAAAGCTGCTCTCATCCACAACGGCGCAGAAGGTCTGCATCTCCAGCAATCTATCCATTCTATTGTTCCGATTTTTGAGACAGTTAATCCAATAAAAGCATGTTTATCCCAAAATAAGATATTCGTAAAGTATTCCCATGCTCAACACACATCTCATACACAAGGAAACAGGATCATGACCAATACATTCCTCAACAAACTGCTCGACACCAACGCTGGCTGGGGCGCCCTTGCCCTGCGCATTCCCGTTGGCATCATCTTCGTGGCTCATGGCGCCCAGAAGCTGTTTAGCTGGTTCGGTGGCTACGGACTGGAAGGCACCGGGCAATGGATGGATTCCATCGGCCTGAGCCCGGGTTACCTCATGGCTCTTCTGGCCGGTGGCACCGAGTTCCTGGGCGGCCTGGCGCTGATCATCGGGCTACTGGTTCGCCCCGCCAGTGCAGCGCTGGCCTTCGCCATGTTGATTGCCATCTTCAGCGTGCATTTCCAAAATGGCCTGTTCATGAGCAACAACGGCTATGAATTCGGGTTGGCATTACTGGCGGCGTCGGTGTCCCTGATGTTTAGCGGTGCCGGGCACGCTTCGGTAGACCGTTTGGCAACGAAATAAACAGGAGTATCGCGCCATGACCAGTCTGTTCGTATCCCACGGCGCTCCCACCTTTGCACTGGAGCCGGGCCAAGCAGGCCCGGCCCTCTCGCAGCTTGGAACGGAACTGCCCCGACCAACAGCGGTGCTGGTGGTGTCGCCCCACTGGATGACACAGGAAGTACAGGTGGGTCTGTCGGAGGTACCGCCCACCATCCATGACTTTCGAGGCTTTGAGCCCGCCATGTACGAACTGGAGTACCCGGCGCATGGTCATCCCTCGCTCGCAAAGAAGGCACTGTCTCTGCTGGACAATGCCGGATGGAAGCCCGTCGCCGATGCCCAACGCGGTCTTGACCATGGTGCCTGGGTGCCGCTGACGTACCTTTACCCGGGGGCGTCGGTGCCGGTGTTCCAGGTGTCTCTGCCAGCGAACCTCGCCAGCCAGTCCGCCTACCAACTGGGCCAGGTGCTGGCGCCGCTGCAAGAGGAAGGTGTGCTGATCGTCGGTTCGGGCAGTCTGACTCATAACCTCTACGAGGTACGCTGGAGGGATAACAACAGTGCAGAGTACGCAAAGGCCTTTAGCCAATGGGTTCGTGAAGCGGTTCTGGAAAATGACCAGGCACGCCTGATAAACACTCTGGCGCTCGCGCCCCATTCCCGGCGCGCGCACCCCACCACGGAGCATTTTCTGCCGTTGCTGGTTGCACTGGGTGCCGCTGGCCCCGACGCACGCGGCTCGGTCATTGAGGGCGGCATTGAGCATGGTGTGCTGTCGATGGATTCCTTTATCTTTCGCAATGCCTGAAACCCGGAACCTTTGCTGCCGCACAAAGCGAACAAGCGACCTCCGAATACAGTTGACAATCTCCTGCGCCCTGTGATGTTATCACCGGTAACAATGTTATCGGTGATAACTTATGACTGTTAGCTCCACCTCACTCAAAACCAATTACCACCATGGTGACCTGCCCCAACAGGCGCATCAGTTAGCCCTGGAAATTCTGCGGGAACATGGCGATGCGGCGATCAGCCTGCGGGCCCTGGCCAAGCAGATCGGGGTCAGTGCACCTGCGCTGTATCGACACTTCGTTGACCGGGACAGCCTGCTCGCAGAGCTCGCCATTACCGGTTTCAGTGCACTACGGGAACGACTGCTCGCCGTTGATCAAAGCGACCCCAGGCGGGCACTGATTGATATCGGCCTGGTTTACGTGTCGTTCGCCCGGGACGAACCCAATTTGTACCGGCTGATGTTTGGCGGGCGGGTGCTGCCAAAAGGTATTCACCCGCGCCTGGACACCGCCGGAAAGGGAGCTTTCCAGGTCCTGGAAGACACCATTGCACAAGCGCAGGCGGTCGGTTACGTCAAACCGATTCCGTTGTCACTGATGACAGCTGCCGCCTGGTCCCTGGTACATGGGCTTTCCCAGTTGTCTATCGACGGGCACCTGCCCAGCACGAAGGCGGAACCTCACCTGGCCGAAGGTGTTGTCACACTCCTGCTCGATGGCTCAATTGCCGAAAACAAACACCACAATAAGGACACCACGTCATGAGTAGCCCCAAACCCAGTACTATCCGTGTCGGGCGCCGTTATCGCGCCAATCGTCTTGATGGCCCCTACGACGCCATTGTCATCGGCTCCGGTATTGGCGGGCTCACCACCGCCGCCTGCATGAGCAAAATGGGTAAAAAAGTGGTGGTGTTCGAGCAGCACTACACCGCCGGGGGCTTTACACACAGCTACGATCGCAACGGCTACGAATGGGATGTAGGTGTGCATTACATTGGGGATGTGGGCACGGACCACACCCTGAGCAAACGCCTGTTCGACCACATTACCGACGGCCAGTTGAAGTGGGCGCCTATGGACAGCCACTTTGACCGCATCTTTATTGGTAACCGCCATGTGGATCTTGTCGCCGGCCCGGACGCCTTCAAAGCAGAGTTGAAGAAAGAGTTTCCCGGCGAGGAGCAGGCCATAGACACCTACCTGGGTTATCTGCGGCAAGTGGCCAAAGCCATGCCGGGGCTGGTGATCGGCAAGGTACTTCCGGACCTGGCCGCCAGCCCCCTGCGCAAGCTGGTCGACCGCACCGCGCCTGCGTTCCTCAACAAGCCCACTCGAGAAGTTCTGGAAGGCCTGACCAACAACCAGGAACTGATCGCGGTGCTCACTGGCCAGTGGGGCGACAACGGCCTGCCACCAGCAGAATCCAGTTTCATCATCCACGCCCTGATTGCCCGCCACTACCTGTACGGCGGCTACTACCCCATCGGCGGTGCCTCTGAAATGGCGAAGACCATTATTCCGGTCATCCAGCAGAGTGGCGGGGAAGTGTTCACCTATGCCGACGTAAAAGAAATCCTGATCGAAAAAGGCAAGGCCGTGGGTGTGCGCATGGCAGACGGCGAGGACGTTCGTGCCCCGCTGGTGATCAGCAATGCCGGCGTGTTCAACACGTTCGACAAACTGCTGCCGGAAACCGCACCCCACCGGGACTATTACCAGGAAAAGCTGAAAACCGTGGAACGTTCCATGGCCAGCAACTGCCTGTACATCGGCCTGGAAGATACCGCTGAGAACCTGAAGTTGCCGAAAACCAACTACTGGATCTATCCGGGCACCAACTACGAGAAGCAGGTCAGCGACTTTGTGGCCGCGCCGGACGAACACGACATTCCGCTGACGTACATCTCGTTCCCTTCCGCCAAAGACCCAAGCTTTGCCGAGCGCTATCCCGGCCGCGCCACGATCGAGATCGTCGCCCCCGGGCCTTATGACTGGTACGAAGACTGGGCGGACGAGACCTGGGGTAAACGTGGCGACGAGTATGAGGCAAAGAAAGAAGCCTACGCCCAGCGGCTACTGGCGAAGCTGTATGAGAAGTTCCCTCACCTGGAAGGCAAGGTGGATTACTACGAGCTGTCGACGCCGCTGTCTACCGATTACTTCTGCCGCTACAGCAAGGGCGAGATCTATGGCCTGAACCATTCGCCCAGCCGCTTTGAACAGGACTGGCTGAAGCCCAAGACCCGCATTCCCGGCCTGTACCTGACCGGCCAGGATGTGATGACCTGCGGTGTGGCCGGGGCAATGATCGGCGGCCTGCTCGCCACCGTGGCGGTCAGTGGCCTGAAGGGGTTGCCGTTGGCGAAGAGGATGTTTGTGGGGTAAATCCTCACTCACAACATTCCAGCAACCGCGTGGCATGCTCCCGCAACGCGTCCTTGAGCCCATCCGGCTTGAGGATGGTAAACCGGAACGGGAGCTGTGCCAGCCACCAGGAAAACCACTCGAAACTGTCGGTTTGGGTGGTTAGCAACAAGCCATCTTCACGCTGTTCGAATCCCTCCGCACAGGAGGAATGAAAACCAAACACGGCTGAGGCCGACTCACGGTCCGTATGGAGCACCAGCGACACCTCGTGGGTACGCCCCCAGGACAGGAAGCTCTCACTCAGGAAATCCGCCGCATCAAAATCCGGTGGCCGCTGAAAAGTGGCCGTTAACAGATGGACATGGCTGATGCGGTCCAGCCGGAACGAGCGCATGGCCTGGCGGAGATGGCAAAAGCCAGTTAAATACCAGCGCCCCTGACGGAACACCAGGCCGTAGGGATCCACGCTGCGGTCGATCCCGCCGTGGTCCGGGGAGTGGTAGGTAAACCCCACCGAGCGCATCGCTTCCGTGGCAACGGTCAGGGTTTGAAGGGCGCGGTCGTCCAGGCTGGGTTCGCCCCGGGGAAGGATCACCCGAGTGGTGTCGCTGACACCTCGTACCCGCTTTTTCAGGTTGGCCGGCATTACCCGTTCCAGCTTCGCCTGCACGCTGGCAATGGCCGGCGCAGCATCCGCCAGCCCAAGCTGTCGGGCGGCCAGCAGCCCGAGGGAGACCGCCAGGGTTTCCTCGTCGGTGAACATCATCGGCGGTAGCTTGAAGCCGGCCACCAGCCGGTATCCACCATAGCGCCCCTGCTCGGTCATCACCGGAATGCCCAGTTCTTCAAGCACCGTGATGTAGCGTCGGATGGTTCGCCGATCCACGCCCAGCCGCTCCGCCAGTTCGGCACCGCCGATCTGGCCGTGGGTCTGCAACAATTCCAACACGGTTAACACGCGGGTCGTGGGACCAGACATCGTGGCCTACCTCCTGGCAGCTTTTCGGCTTTTCTACATTAAAAATGCATCTTCCCATTTATCTAGGACAGATATTCGCCTAATTCCACATTAATCTGATCTCGCAGTAACCCATACCCTTGAAAAAACAGGCTCGAAAAGGAGATCAGCATGTCGGAACTCACCTTTTACACCCACCCCATGTCACGTGGCCGCGTTGTACGCTGGATGTTGGAAGAAGTCGGTATCCCCTACACGGTAGAGACGATGGATTTCGGCCCGGACATGAAAACCCCGGAATACCTGGCCATCAATCCCATGGGCAAGGTGCCCGCCATCAAACACGGCAGCACCATTGTGACCGAGGTGGCGGCCATCTGCGCTTACCTGGCGGACCAGTTCCCGGACAAGAAGCTTGCCCCACCGGCTGCCTCTCCGGAACGTGGCGCCTATTACCGCTGGCTGTTTTTCATGGCGGGCCCTTTCGAGATGGCTACCAGTGCGCTGGCCCACGGCTGGAAGATCGACAGCACAAACGTGCAGGCCGTCGGTTGCGGCCGGGTGGAAGACAGTATCAACACGCTGGAGAAAGTGTTGGGCAAGAGTCCCTACATTTGCGGTGACACGTTTACCGCAGCGGATGTGCTGGTCAGCAGTTACCTGTGGTGGGGAACCATGCAGAAAAACATTCCGCCGAACAAGGTATTCCAGGAGTACATTCAACGCACGGAAAGCCGGCCAGCGGCCAAGCGTGCCAATGAGCTGGATGATGCCCTGGTGGAGTCGATGAAAGCTGTCACAGCCTGACGATCAGGCGGGAGCAGCCGGCGATACTGGGCACAATCCTCCGGGTACATTCAGTACCCAATCGCGGATAGCCAGTATCGTCGGGTCCTGCCGGCGGCTTTCCGGGTACACCAGGTAAAATGGTTTGCCTTCCAGCTCCGGTCCGAAGGGCTGTACCAGCCGTCCTTCGGCCAACTCATCCTCAATCAACGGCCGGCTCATCAGTGCCACGCCCTGGCCACCCACGGCAGCAGAAATGGTGTGGGTCTCGTCCGAGAACACCAAACCGGCACTGACATCCAGCCCGGATAGCCCCGCCTGCTTCTGCCACCCTGCCCAGTCTACCGGGCTCACCGATACTCGCTGCGGCCGGAAGTGGATCAGCGGATGATTCGGTAAATCCTCCATCCTCGTCAGCCCAAGATGGGGACTGCAGGCAGGAATAAAGGTGTTATCGAACAGCTTCTCCGCAACCAGGCCCGGCCATTGCCCATCTCCATAGCGAATGGCGAGGTCCGCCGTCACCCCATCCAGGGCCACGGCTTCGTGTGAGGCGTGAATGCGCAGGTCAATGTCCGGATGGCTGTCCCGCAACATACACACCCAGGACAACAACCAGCGCACCGCCACAGCCGGCGTGGTCGACAGGGTCACCGCCTGTCGCGACGGCACTGCCTTCAATCGCTCGATGGCATTGCCGATGTTGTCGAAGGCGGTTTCCAGCACTTCCTGTAAGTCCCGCCCCTTAGTCGTCAGCACCAGTTGCCGGGGTTTACGAACGAACAGCTCCACCCCAAGCGCCTCTTCAAGCCCGCGAATCTGATGACTGATCGCCGTGGCGGTCACCGAAAGTTCCTGGGCAGCCTGTTTGGCACTCTCATGGCGGGCGGCGGCCTCAAAGGCTCGCAGGGCGGACAGCGAAGGCAAGCGGCGGGGGTTCATGAATGAGCTCACCTCATCTATAGGCGAAAGAAATCATCGTTTGTGGCCCTCTAAGTATGACTTTAGGCTTAATTCACCGTCAACAACAGATGAATGTTCCTACAACCGAATGGAGCTCCACATGACTCATATCCTGCAACTCGACGCCTCTGCCCGCCCTGGCCGCGCCGGCATCCATGAACACCGTTCCCACAGCCGCAGCCTGACACACCAGTTTGTTTCCCGGTGGCAGGCCCAACGCCCTGGCGATACCGTGACCTACCGCGATATCGGTGGCACGCCCCCATCCTTCATTGATCAGCAATGGATACAGGCGGCCTTTGCTCCACCCGAAAAGCACGAGCCCTGGATGGACGACACACTGGCAGAAAGTGACCAACTGATCGATGAACTGGTCGCCTCGGACATACTGGTCATTGGTGCGCCACTCTATAATTTTGGTATGCCAGCGGCTCTGAAGGCATGGGTGGACCTGGTTGTTCGTATGGGCAGGACCGTGGAGTACGACCCATCCACCCCAGAAGCCCCCTTCACAGCACTGCTAGCAGACCGCCCCCGCCACGCGGTTATTCTGTCTTCCCGTGGCGGGGCTGGATTCGAGCCCGGAGGGGAGTTGGCACATATGAATCACCTTGAGCCAGGCCTGACCACGGTGCTTGAGTTTATCGGCATCACCAATGTACATAGCATTGCCATTGAAAATCAGGAGGAAGGCGGTGATGTGTTGGCGCAATCCGTTGCCGAGGCGGAACGGCGGGTGGATGAACTGGTGCTGGCGCTGCAGGAAACACTCACCAAGGCGGCACCTGCAATGACGTCGTCATCACTGGTAGGCTCGGTGTAATCGCCAACAAGGACATTGCATGCTCTGCTTCAGCTATGGCTCCAACATGTCGCAACGACGACTCCAGGCCCGGGTTCCATCAGCCCGATTCATAGCTGTCGCAGAGCTTACAGCCCATCGGCTCCGCTTCCACAAACCCGCCAGCGACGGCTCCGCCAAATGCGACGCGGAAGAGACCGGCAACCCGTGGGACTGGGTGACCGGCGTGGTTTACGAGATTGATGATTCAGAGAAACCAGACCTGGACCGACATGAAGCTCTGGGGTTTGGCTACGATGAGAAGCAGGTTGAGCTGAAAACCGAACAAGGCACCCTGCACGCCTGGATGTATTATGCCACCCGCATCAACAACTCACTTAAACCCTTCCACTGGTACAAGGACCACGTGCTCATCGGCGCCCGGGAAAACGGCTTGCCGGCGGACTACATTGCGCAGATTGAAGCCGTGGAGTCCATTGATGACCCCAAACCAGAGCGGCACGCCCGGGAGCTGTCGATTTACAGCAACACATAGGCTGCCGGCTTCCTTACACCCCCAACCGATCCCGCAACGCGTAATACCAGGCCCCTATTGCCGTCAAAGGTACCCGAAACGCCCGCCCTCCCGGAAACGGGTAATGCGGCAGGCTGGCGAAGGCGTCGAAACGTTCGGCCTGGCCCTGGATGGCCATTGCCAACGCCTTGCCCGCAACATGGGTAAAGGTTACGCCATGGCCGGAGCAGCCCTGGGAATAAAACACGTTGTTCTGCAGCCGACCCATTTGCGGCAGGCGTGACAGGGTGAGCAGGAAGTTGCCGGTCCAGGCGTAGTCGATCTTCACATCGGCCAGCTGCGGGAACGTTTTCAGCATGTTGGGGCGAATCAGCCGTTCGATGTTGGCCGGGTCTCGGGCGCCGTAGACCACACCACCGCCGTAGATCAGCCGCTTGTCGCCGGACAGGCGGAAATAATCCAGCAGGTAGTTGCAGTCTTCCACGCAGTTGTCCTGCGGCAGGAGTTGTCTGGCGAGGGCATCGTCCAACGGCTCGGTAGCGACGATCTGAGAGCCGCAGGGCATGGACTTGGCGCCCAGTTCCGGCACCAGTCCGCCGAGATAGGCATTGCCCGCCAGCACCACAAACGCTGCCCGCACTTCGCCTTGATCGGTTTTCACTGTGGCAGGTTGGCCATGAACAATGTCAGTAACGGCTGAATGTTCGTGGATCACGCCACCGAGGGATTCCAGGGCAGCCGCCTCGCCCAGGGCCAGGTTCAGGGGATGGATATGCCCCCCGGTGTGATCAATCGCACCGCCAACATAGCGCTCGGTGCCAACCCGGGCACGAATACCTTCCCGGTCCAGCAGTTCCAGGTCCCCGTACCCGAACCGCCGCCAGAGTGCCTGTTGATCCTCCAGATGGCTGAGCTGCCGTGCGTTCAGGGCCGCGAAAACGCCGCCCTCTTTCAGGTCGCACTGGATGCCGTAGTCCCGCACCCGTTGACGGATGATCTGGCTGCCTTCAAACGCCATGGACGCCAAGTGGGTCAGGTGATCCGCTGTAGTCTGGCGTTCGATTGCGTCGAGGTCACGGCTGAAGCTGTTGACGATCTGGCCGCCATTGCGACCGGAGGCACCCCAGCCCACAGTAACGGCTTCGAGCACCACCACACTGAAACCGGCTTCGGCCAGGAACAATGCGGTCGACAACCCGGTGTAACCAGCACCGACCACGCACACATCAGCCTCGCAAACGCCCTGAAGCGCCGGCCGTGTAGGGGCCGGATTGGCCGATGCCGCGTAAAAGGATGGAACCGGGGAATACTGGGTCATGGAGTTGTGCCAAATGGGTTATCAAAAAGGGTTCTTTGGCAGGCAATGAAAAGGGCAATCCTGTTGCCCGCCGAACTCAGTCTATGCCGGCTTTCAGCCCACGGGAAGACACGTTCTTGTACCTATATGGAAGGCCGTCGACGCGGCTCAAACACCTGCTATGATGATGCCATTCCTTTGCCTTCGAGGCCGCCATGTCTGACCCTGTATCCACCAATGCCATTTCCGGAACACCCACTAGCCAGAACGAGTGGCAGGCAATGGCCGACACCCTCGCCATAGAGGGCCGCGCCTATGTAAAGGGCAGTTATCGCTGGGCGGTAAACGGTGAAACCTTTCCGTCGATCAGCCCGGTAAACGGCCGCGAACTGGCCCAGGTGGCCAGTTGCGACAAGGCCGATGCGGACAAAGCCGTAGCCATCGCCCGGAAAGTCTTTGAGCGCGGCGACTGGCGTGAGCTGGCCCCGGCCAAACGCAAAGCCGTGCTGATTCGCTTTGCGGAATTGATCGAAGCCCACGGCGACGAACTGGCCCTGCTGGACACTCTGGACATGGGCAAACCCATCAGCCATGCCCGCACCGTGGACGTACCGGCCACCGCCCGCGCCATACGCTGGACCGCCGAAGCCATCGACAAGGTCTACGGGGAACTCGCCCCCACGCCCCATAACCAGATCGGCATGATTTCCCGGGAGCCCATGGGTGTGGTGGCCGCCATCGTGCCCTGGAACTTCCCCATGATCATGGCGGCCTGGAAAATAGCGCCGGCACTGGCCACCGGGAACTCAGTGATCCTCAAACCCTCGGAGAAATCGCCGCTCACGGCCATTCGCCTGGCGGCGCTGGCCACCGAAGCCGGCATACCCGACGGCGTGTTCAACGTACTCCCCGGTTTCGGCCATACCGTGGGTAAGGCCCTGGCCTTGCACATGGACGTGGACTGCCTGGTGTTCACCGGTTCCACCAACGTGGCCAAGCAACTGATGGTTTACGCCGGCCAGTCCAACATGAAACGGGTGTGGCTGGAGGCCGGCGGCAAGAGCCCCAACATCGTGTTTGCGGATGCCCCGGACCTGAAAAAAGCCGCCGCCGAAGCCGCCAGCGCCATTGCCTTCAACCAGGGCGAAGTCTGCACCGCCGGTAGCCGTTTGCTGGTGGCGGAAAGTGTCCGCACCGAATTCGTTGGGCTGATCCGCGAGGCCCTGAAAACCTGGCGCCCCGGCCATCCGCTGGACCCGGCCACCACCTGCGGCGCCATCGTCGACCAGGCTCAGCTTGATCGCATCATCGACTACATTGGCATCGGCCGGTCCGAAGGGGCGACCCTGGTGGAAGGCGGGCAGCGGGTGATGGCAGAGACCGGAGGGCTGTTCGTGCAGCCTACGGTGTTCGATGGGGTGAACAACCGCATGCGCATTGCCTCGGAGGAAATCTTCGGGCCGGTGCTCTCGGTGATCGGCTTCACCACCGCCGAGGAGGCCATCGAGATTGCCAACGATTCCATCTATGGGCTCGCTGCCGCCGTGTGGACCTCCAATATCAATACCGCCCACAAAGTGGCCAAGGCACTGCGGGCCGGCAGTGTGTGGATCAACCACTACGACGGCGGCGACATGACCGCACCGTTCGGCGGTTTCAAGCAGTCCGGCAACGGGCGCGACAAGTCCCTGCATGCATTCGACAAGTACACGGAACTGAAGGCCACCTGGCTGGTGCTTGAATAGTTCCCACGAAAAACGGCGCCCTGTGGCGCCGTTATCGGATGACGGGAAGCCATTAAACCGTATGCAGGTACCAGAGGTATTCGAGATCCGAAATGGTCATCTCGAACTCGTTCAGTTCGTTCTCTTTGCAGGCGACGAACACATCCAGAAACTCCCTGCCCAGATACTCCGCCATCACCGGCGACTGACCGAGCTCCCGCAACGCATCCCGCAGGTTATTCACCAGACTGGCTTCGTGCTGTTCGTGGGCATTGCCCACGGTCACGGGCGGTGGCTCGATACGGTTGGAAATACCGTAGTGAATGCCCGCCAACACCGCCGCCATCAGCAGGTACGGGTTGGCATCAGCACCCGCAACGCGGTGCTCAATCCTCAGCGCCTCGGGATCTCCACCCGGCAGGCGCAGGCTGGCCGTGCGGTTATCCACGCCCCAGGTCGCCGCACTGGGCACGTAATACTCCGGGCTAAACCGGCGGTAGGAGTTGATGTTGGGGCAGAACAGCGCCATGGCGTCGTTCATGGTGGCCACAAGCCCACCAACGGCCCAGCGCAGCATGTCGTTTGGTTGCTCGGCGTCGCCGGCAAATACATTGCGCCCTTCCCCATCAATCAGGCTGACATGCAGGTGCATGCCGCTACCCGCCTGGTTGTGATACGGCTTGGCCATGAAGGTGGTGTCCATCTCATGGTCGTAGGCCATATTCTTGATCAGGCGTTTGAGCAGGGTGGCGTGGTCGCAGGCCTGCACGGCGTCATCCACGTAATGCAGGTTCACCTCAAACTGGCCAGGGGCGGATTCCGCCACCAGGGCGTCCGCCGGCAACTCCTGCTCATGGGCCGCATCCAGCACATCCGCCAGAAATTCCGCGTATTCATCCAGGTCGTCAATGGAATAAGCCTGGGTGCCTGCCGGGCGCTTGCCGGAAATAGGTGATTTTGGGGGCTGGGGGCGACCGGCCAGGTTTTCCTGGTCGATGAGATAGAACTCCAGCTCATAGGCCGCCACCGGCGTCAGGCCCAGTTCTTCAAACCGCTTGACGATGTTCTGCAGCACCACGCGCGGGTCCGCAAAAAAGGGCGTCTCACGATCCAGCTCATACATGGTCAGCAGCAGTTGGCCAGTGGGCCGCTTCTGCCAGGGTTCCATGGTGAGCGTACCGTCGATGGGCAGACACACTCGGTCCGCCTCGCCAATATCCAGGCCCAGACCGGTCTCTTCCACGGTGGTGCCCTGGATATTCAGGGCAAAGATGGACGCCGGCATGGCGATGCCCCGCTCAAACACCTTGGGCAGGGTTGAAGGGTCCACGCGTTTACCGCGGACAATGCCGTTCATATCCGGGATCAGCAGGTCAATAAACTGCAGCTCGGGGTGTGCCTGAAGGAATGCGTCAGCGCTCGCAAAACCAGAACCCATAAGGTCAGCCTTTCAAAACTCAAACAGGCCTGTGGCGAGGGGCCGGCACAGGAGATTTTCAAGGCTCCTTTATCCTGCTTTCCGGGGCAATTTGCAAGATAGGGACATACCACAGCGCGCCTAGTCATCCTGCTCCCGAATCTTGCCTTCGCGAATGTTCTCACGGGCTTCCTGGTGCTCATCGCGGTCCGCTTCCGGAGCCTCGTGCTCATCCGCTCTTGAGGGGCGGAAGCACAGCGTGGTCAGTATCGGGAAGTGGTCGGAACCAAAGGGGGCGAGTCTTTCAATTCTGCCCAGCGTAAAATGCTCGGTGGTGAAGACGTGGTCCAGCGGCCAGCGCAGGTACCAGCGTTCGGCGTGAAAGCTGTTGAACATGCCCCGCCCCCGACGCGGGTCCAGCATGCCGCTGACGCGGCAAAACAGCCGTGTGGTACGGGACCAGGCCACATCGTTCAGGTCACCGGCGACAATGGCGGGGTAACCATCTTTATGAATCTGTTGGCCGATCAGTAGCAGTTCGGCATCCCGCCACAGGGACTCCTCACTTTCACTGGGTGCCGGTGGGCGCGGATGCACCGCGTGCAGTTTCACACGATCACCCGAGGGTAACCTCAGCCAGCCGTGGATCGAAGGGATATCGTCCTGAATCAGGTAGCTCACCTCGGCCTCTTCCAACGGCAGCCTCGAATACAGATGCATGCCATAGAGGTTGTCCAGCGGCACGCGGATAATGCTCGGCCAGTCACCAAAAGCCGCATCCAGCTGATCGCCCCACCACTGATCCGATTCCAGAGTCAGCAACACATCCGGCCGGTGTTCCTGGACCTGGCGAATCAGCCCCTCGCTGTTGCGGTTGGGCGTCAGTACGTTGGCAATCATCAATGTGACACAGCGGTCTTCCTGGCCGGGCTCCGCTGATTGCACCTGCAGGGGCCATAACCGTGTCCACGGCAAAATGCGATACAGCTGCAACGCAAGCACCACCGCCAATATCGCAAGCACCCACTTTTGCAGGCCATCGTTCCCCAGCCATAGCGCTGCGACCGCCAGCAATACCGCCAGGCTGACAATCTGAACACGGGGGAACTCACAGGCACGGATCCACCAGTCATGAAGGCGCACTTTGCCGAGCACGGTCACCGCGAGCAGGGCGATGGCCAATGTCAGCAGGGTATAGTCGATCAAACAGGCCTCCGAGACAGAGTCGTGTATCTGTACCTACACCATAAACGATTGACACAACTTCTGCTGCCTTCCACCAAATAGGCACAACACCGGATTCGTCGTTCGAAAATTTCTGTAGCGCACCCTGCGTTCTCGTGATAAATATCGCGCGATCAACCTGCACAAGAACGCGTGCGTCCTGCACGCTTTGTATCCATCCCTTTTCAGTGAGGGACACCACCGATGTTGAAGTTGCGTAAGTCTGCGGCCCTTGCCGCCGCTATTGCTGTGTCATTGGGTACGTCTTCCGCCAAGGCGGCGGAGGAAGTGCGTGTGTACAACTGGTCTGATTACATTGCCGAGGACACGCTGGAGAAATTCACTGCGGAAACCGGCATCAAGGTGATCTACGACGTCTACGACAGCAACGAGATCCTGGAGGCAGCATTGCTCTCCGGCCGCTCCGGCTATGACCTTGTGGTGCCTTCCAACCACTATGTGGCCAAGCAGATTTCCGCCGGCGCCTTCGTGGCACTGGACCACGCCAAACTGCCAAACATGGCGAACCTGAACCCGGACCTGATGGACGACCTGGAAAAGGTCGACCCGGGGAGCCAGTTCTCCCTGCCTTATCTGTGGGGCACCAACGGCTATGGCTACAACGAGGGCCGTATCCAGGACATCCTGGGCGACAACGCTCCGACCGACTCCTGGGCCCTGGTGTTTGATCCCGAAGTCACCGGCAAACTCGCCGCCGGCGGCTGTGGCATCGCCATGCTGGATTCCGGCGAGGAGATGGTGCGCGCCGCCATGGCGTACATTGGCCTGAACCCGAACAGCAACAACGCCGACGACATCAAGAAAGGCGGCGAGGTCATCAAGGCGGCACGCCCGAATATCACTTACTTCCATTCGTCCCGTTACATCGCCGATCTGGCCAACGGTGACCTGTGCGTGGCCGCCGGCTATTCCGGCGACATTCTGCAGGCCGCTGCCCGCGCCGAAGAAGCCAGCAACGGCAACGTGATCCGCTACACCATTCCCAAAGAGGGCGCGGTGCTGTGGTTTGACATGATGACCATCCCGGCCGGTGCTCCCAACGTGGAGAATGCCCACAAGCTGATGAATTTCCTGATGCGCCCGGAGATCATCGCGGACGTGACCAACTACGTGTGGTACGCCAACCCCAACAAGCCGGCAAACGAGTTTGTTGAGCCCGAAATCCTTGGTGATACCAGCATCTACCCCACCGATGAGGTAATGAAGAAGCTGTACATCATGGAAGGCCGGCCCCAGGACACCCAGCGCCTGATGACCCGCACCTGGACCAACGTGAAGTCCGGTCGTTAAGGGGTGGAAAACGGCAACAGCACCCCCGCGAAAGCGGAGGTGCTACTCAGCATACAGGGCCTTTCCAAGCGCTTTGACAGCACCTTGGCCGTGGACAACGTGAGCCTCGACATCCACAAGGGCGAGATCTTTGCCCTGCTGGGTGGCTCCGGTTCCGGCAAGTCCACGCTGCTGCGCATGCTGGCAGGCTTTGAAGCCCCCAATACCGGTCGCGTGGTGCTGGATGGACAGGACGTAACCGCCCTGCCCCCGTACCTGCGGCCCACCAATATGATGTTCCAGTCCTATGCGCTGTTCCCTCATATGACGGTGGAGCAGAACATCGCCATGGGGCTAAAGCAGGACAAGCTACCCAAAAACGAGATCCGCAACCGGGTCGAGGCCATGCTGACGCTGGTGAAAATGGAAAGCTTTGCCAAACGCAAGCCCCAGCAACTGTCCGGTGGTCAGCAGCAGCGCGTGGCACTGGCCCGCTCTTTGGCCAAGCAGCCGAAACTGCTGTTGCTCGACGAACCCATGGGCGCACTGGACAAGAAGCTGCGCACCGAGATGCAACTGGAACTGGTGGAGATCCTGGAACATGTGGGCGCCACCTGCCTGATGGTGACTCACGATCAGGAAGAAGCCATGACCATGGCCAGCCGCATCGCCATCATGGCCCAGGGCCGGATTGCCCAGGTGGGTTCCCCCATTGATATCTACGAGAGCCCGAACAGCCGCATGACAGCGGAGTTCATCGGTTCCGTAAACATTTTCGAAGCCAGCATCCGTGAGGACGAGTCTGACAGCATCACACTGGAGAGCGCGGCGCTGGACGCCCCCGTCTTCATTGACCGGGGCGTCAGCACGCCGGCGGAGAGCACTGCCACACTGATTGCGCTGCGCCCTGAGAAAGTCTACCTCTCAAGCGAGAAGCCGGTCGGTGACACCAACTGGAGCCGTGGCACGGTCGATAACATTGCCTATCTCGGAGATATCAGTTGCTACTACGTAAAACTGGCAAGCGGTAAACGGGTACAGGCCACCATGGCCAACGTGGAACGCCGTGGCGAGCGGCCTACCTGGGGCGATACAGTCTATGTGTCGTGGGAAGCTTCCAGCCCCATCCTGTTGTGGAACTGATACCGTGCCCCAGAAACTGCCCCCATCGCCGCTGATGGTGCGGGTGCGCGCCGTGCTGTTCCACCGTCGGGTGGTGTTCGGCATTCCGTTCCTGTGGTTGCTGCTATTTTTCCTGCTGCCGTTCGCGCTGGTGCTGAAAATCAGCTTTTCTTCTGCGGTGATGGCTATTCCGCCCTACCAGCCGGTGTTCACCTTCGTGGACAACACCGTTTCGGTAGTGGTGAACCTCAGCAACTACCTGTTTCTGTTCTCCGACAGTCTTTACATCGCCGCATACTGGGGCTCGGTCAAGATCGCGTTTGTTTCCACCCTGGTGTGCCTGCTGATCGGCTACCCCATGGCCTATGCCATGGCGCGAGCCTCGGCGAGGATGCAACTGGTACTGCTGTTGTTGGTGATGCTGCCATCATGGACCTCGTTCCTGATCCGCGTGTACGCGTGGATGGGCATCCTGGGCAACCAGGGCCTGCTGAACAACCTGCTGATGTGGTTGGGTGTGATCAGTGAGCCGCTGAAAATGCTGAACACCAACTTTGCCGTGGTGCTGGGCATTGCCTACGCCTACCTGCCGTTCATGGTACTGCCGATCTACACCAATCTGGTAAAACTGGACGTACGCCTGCTGGAAGCGGCCTCGGACCTGGGGTGCCGCAGCCTGACAACCTTCTGGACCATCACCCTGCCTCTGTCAAAAGCCGGGATCATTGCCGGCTCCATGCTGGTGTTCATTCCGGCGGTGGGCGAGTTCGTGATTCCGGAACTGCTGGGCGGCCCGGACACGCTGATGATCGGCAAAGTGCTGTGGGAGGAGTTCTTCAACAACCGTGACTGGCCGGTCGCATCGTCACTGGCCATTGTGATGCTGGCGTTGCTGCTGATCCCTATTGTGCTGTTCCATCGGCTCCAGGCCCGGGAGATGGAAAAGGATGATTAAATCGCAGCGATTCAGTTTCTCAAGGGTGATGCTGGTTCTGGGCCTGCTGTTCCTCTACCTGCCGATGGTGGTGCTGATCGTCTATTCCTTCAACGCCTCGCGTCTGGTGTCGGTATGGGCAGGGTTCTCCACCCACTGGTACGGTGAGCTGTTCAGAGACCAGCAGATTCTGTCCGCGGTGTGGATGAGCCTGAAAATTGCCTTCTACTCAGCCAGCATGGCGGTATGCCTGGGCACACTGTGCGCCTTCGTGATGACGCGGTTCAAGCGTTTGCGTGGGCGTACCCTGCTGTCCAGCATGATCAGTGCGCCGCTGGTGATGCCGGAAGTCATCACCGGCCTGTCCCTGTTGCTGCTGTTCGTGGAGATGGCGCAAACCATCGGCTGGCCGGCGGACCGGGGCATGGCCACCATCTGGATTGCCCACACCACCTTCTGTAGCGCCTATGTGGCGGTCGTGGTAAGCGCCCGCCTGCGCGAAGTGGACCGCTCCGTTGAGGAAGCCGCCATGGACCTGGGCTGTACTCCGTTGAAGACGTTTTTCGTGATCACCCTGCCGGTTATTGCCCCGGCACTGGTGTCGGGCTGGCTGCTGGCGTTTACCCTGTCGCTGGATGACCTGGTCATCGCCAGCTTTGTCTCTGGCCCGGGGGCGACTACACTGCCAATGGTAGTGTTCTCATCCGTGCGGATGGGAGTGTCACCGAAGATCAATGCGCTGGCCACACTCATCATTCTGGCAGTCTCTCTCATTGCATTCATTGCCTGGTATTTGATGCGACGGAGCGAGGAAAAACGAAAAAGGAGTTAACCCTTGGATCTTGCCCAGGCTTCATTGCAATTCGATGCCGCTCTGGCAGACTTTGCCCGCGCCCGCAGCGCGTCACCACAAGCCTCCAGCCTGGGACTGCTGGAGCGTGCACGCCTTCTGATGACACTGCCGGGAGGTTTCGATGTCCTGTACCGCCGGGTTCGCGCTCTGGAATCCGCCGGTATTTTCGGCACCAGTGACTGGTCTAAACCCGCCATACTGCAACCTGCCCTGGCCAAGCACTCACTGCGAGAAGCCGGTGCGGTTACCACCGTTGTCGAGGCGATCAGCGAAATACGGCTGCTGGCGGTGGTGCGCGGTGACTATTTTCACCCTGGCATTTCTTCCGAGCAGGCCCGGCATTTCCTCACCCAGGTGATGGCCCTGAACCTGGACCTGCTGTCTGGCACTCTCACCGAAGCCGACCGCGAACGGCCCAAGCAACTCGGCCCCCTGGTGCTGGGGCTTTACCAATACCTGATATCCCACCTTGGCTACGAGAACCTGCTGGACAGCCTGGTGGCTGAGGTGTGGCGGCTACTGGAACAAGGCCCTGTGCAGGTGGACAGCATCTGCGACATGATTGGCCAGATCGCCAAATGCCTGTACGACCCGGAACTGAAAACCACCGGCACGGCCGACGCCACCCGGCTGGTACGGGCCCTGTTCGCACCCACACCCGGCAGCCGCGAAGACCCCGGATTGGACGTTTACCAGCTACGCCTGACCCAGATGGACGACGTTGAACTGTCCGCGGAAGCCAGCGAGTTCGCCCGCAACATGCACGACACCGGGCTTGCGTCCCCTTATCATGCCGTGTTTTTACGTTTTCTTCGTACCAGCGACGAGGACGAACTTATCCCCACGGCCCTGGGCCTGACAATGACCGGGCTGGATGACCTCTACTGCTACAACCAGCTTGTGGATGCCTTGATTGATGAAGCCATCCATCCGGAAACCTGTCAGGCGGTCTACGGGCTGACCATGATGCTGGAGCGGGGTTCGCTGTTCACCCCACCGGTCGCCCAGGCACTGTGGCGGCAGATCAAGCTTAAATTATCGGCGGAAACCGAGCAGGCTCTGTCAGAAGCGTTCGGCGATGAGGTTCCACCAAGAGTGTTCCTGCTGGCCGGCGTGCTCAACCTTCTGGGCCAGCCACTGGGCGTGGGCCAGGGCAACAACCCCAGTTGCCAGTCTGCCATAGGATTGTCCATGTGGGCGGCCAACGAGGCTGATTACCTGCTACAGGTACTCACCTGGGCAGCCCGCGACAACGAGGTACTGAGTCGGTTTGAAGGTTGGGAAGTGTCATCCAAGAACCTGGAGCCGGGCCTGGTCAAAGATACTCCGGTGGATGTGGATCCGGTGTCACTGATACTGATTCCCCATCTGGACCGGATATACGGTGAGATGTGGCGGCGCTGCGAAGACCGTAACGACGACGCCCACCGCTGGATCAACCCGGAGTTCTATGGCTGGTGGGTCAGCCACGGCTTCAAGGTGGTGGCCGACATCCATACTGGGGAAGTCACCGACTACGACGATTTCATCCGGCACTTCTACGCCAGCTATCACCCCTACTACAACGGCAACATTCCGGTGATTCACCACCAGCCTGCCGGTATCGCCGTTACCGACAGCGCCGCCCGCTTCGTCGGCCGGCATGCCATTACTATCCTGAGAGTGGCCCTGAGCCCCAGAAACGAAATGCGGGTGTACTTCTTCAACCCCAATAACGACAGCGGCCAGGACTGGGGCCAGGGCATCACCTGCTCAACCCGGGGAAACGGAGAGATTCGGGGTGAGGCATCCCTGCCGGTGGCGGAATTCACATCCCGCCTCTATGTGTTTCACTACGACACCCTGGAACTGGGCGACCTGACAGCCATACCCGAGGCCGAAGTGGCCCGGGTCATGGAGTTGGGGTATGGCAGCTGGGCGGCCAGCGACGATTAACTCATGTTCTTGCGCATGAAGTTCTGGATCTCACCCACAATACCAGAGCGGAAAGCCATCACCGTCAGCACGAAGATGCCGCCAAGAATGGGATCTACCCAGTCACCCAGCGGCCCCTGGGCCAGCTGATATTCCAGGTTCACCACGAACGTGGCGCCGACCACCGGGCCCAGCAACGTGCCGGTACCACCCAACAGAGTCATCAGGATGACTTCGCCGGACATGTGCCAATGGGCGTCGTTGAGAGACGCAAGCTGGAACACCACGGTTTTCACTGATCCGGCCAGGCCGGCCAGGCCTGCGGAGATCACGAAAGCGAGCAGCTTGTAGCGATCCACGTTGTAGCCAAGGGATACCGCCCTGGGCTCGTTCTGCTTGATCGCCTTGAGCACCTGCCCGAAGGGCGAGCCGACAATGCGCTGCACCGCCAGATAGCCTCCCAGGAAGACCGCCAGCACGAAATAGTACATGGCGTAGTTGTTACTCAGGTCAACAAAGCCGAACAGGTGGCCGCGGGGTACGCCATGCATACCGTCCTCACCACCGGTAAACGGGGCCTGTACGAAGAAGAAGTAGACCAGTTGCGCCAGCGCCAGGGTAATCATCGCGAAATAGATACCCTGGCGGCGGATGGCCACAACCCCGAAGCCGAGCCCCAACACCGTTGCCGCCGCTGTGCCCACCAGAATCCCCATTTCGGTCGTCAGACCGGAGAAATTCGAGAGCAGGTAGCCGGTGGTGTATGAGCCCGCCGCCAGGAACGCAGCGTGCCCGAAAGACAGCAGGCCGGTGTAACCCAGCAGGAGGTTGAACGCCACTGCGAACAGGGCGAAGCACAGGATTTTCATCAGGAACACGGGGTACATCACCGCCGGTGCCAATAGGAGCAGCGCCAGCAGCACAAGATTCAAAATCTGCTTCTTGCGTTGCTCGGATTTCTGCTGCTGAATAATGCTTTGCTGGATATCTGTCTGCGTGGTTGCGTTCGCCATGACTATGCCTCCTTACCAAACAGGCCCGACGGGCGAATCAACAGGACAACCACCATCACCAGGAAGATCACGGCTGCCGACCCTTCCGGGTAGAACACTTTGGTGAACCCTTCTACAACCCCCATCATCAAGCCGGTAACGACGGCCCCGGCGATAGAACCCATGCCGCCGATGACGACCACGGCAAACACCACGATGAGTATGTTGGAGCCCATTACCGGCGATACCGAATATATGGGTGCGGCAAGCGCACCGGCGAAGGCGGCGAGCATGACACCGAAACCGTAAGTGAGGCTGATCAGCAGTGGCACATTGATGCCAAACCCCTGCATCAGCTGGGAATCTTCCGTGCCGGCCCGCAGGTAGGAGCCAAGCCGGGTTTTCTCAATCATGAACCAGGTTGCGAAGCACACCAGCAAGGCAGCCACGATCACCCAGGCTCGATAGTAGGGAAGGAACATGAACCCGAGGTTCATACCACCTCTGAACACCTCCGGCATGGAATAACGCAGGCCGGAAACGCCGTAAATATTGGTCAGAACACCTTGAAGGATCAGTGCAATCCCGAAGGTCAACAACAGGCTGTAGATGTGATCCTGGCCCGCGATGCGTCGCAACAGGAAGTACTCCAGCAGAATGCCGAAACAGCCAACAATCACGGGTGCGACGAAGAGCGCTACCCAGTAGTTGACTCCGAAGGCATCAAAAATCAGTACGGTACACATCGCACCGAGCATGTACATGGCACCGTGGGCGAAGTTGATGATTTTCAGCAGGCCAAATATTACCGCCAGGCCGAGGCTCAGCAGAGCGTAAAAGGCGCCATTGATCACCCCGAGCATCAACTGGCCAGACAGCACGGCCACGGGGACTCCCAGAATCTCGGTCATGTTACAAACTCCAAAAGCAGCGCAACGGATCATTCACAAGTTGCGTGTCTGCAGGTCAGTGGCCGCCCCGCCAGCACTGCTGGATAGCGCGGGACGGCCCAGTCGGTCAGAACATCAGTTTTTGGTTACGAGCTTGCACTTGCTCTCAGACAGCGGGCGATAGGCCTCGTCCCCCGGGATGGTGCGTACGATGTCGTACAGGTCCCACTCGCTCTTGGACTCCTCGGGCGTTTTCACTTCCGCCAGGTACATGTCGTGAACCATACGGCCGTCCTCACGAATGATGCCGTTCTTGGCAAACATGTCGTTGATCGGCGTATCCATCATCTGCTTGCGTACCGTTTGGGCGGCATCCGAACCGGTGGCCTTCACGGCGTTCAGGTACTGGATGGTGCTGGAGTAGATACCGGCGTGAACCATGGTGGGACGAACGCCGGTTTTTTCCATGAAACGGTCAGACCAGGCACGGGTTTCGTCGTTCATGTCCCAGTACCAGCCGGTGGTGAGCTGGATGCCCTGGGCAGACTGAGCACCCAGTGCGTGAACGTCGGTCAGGAACAACAGCAGCGCCGCCAGGGTCTGGCCGGACTGGGTCAGGCCGAATTCACCGGCGGTGGTGATGGCATTGGTGGTGTCTGCACCGGCGTTTGCCAGGGCCACCACGTCAGCGCCTGAGGACTGCGCCTGCAGGATAAAGGACGAGAAGTCAGAGGTCGGGAAGGGATGACGCACTGCCTGCATCACTTCGCCGCCATTCTCTTCCACCACACGGGTTACGTCGCCTTCCAGGGCGTGACCGAAGGCATAGTCAGCGGTCAGGATAAACCAGCTCTTGCCACCTTCTTTAACCACCGCGCTTGCCGTACCGTTGGCCAGCGGATAGGTGTCATACACGTAGTGGATGTGGTTCGGCGTGCAGTGCTCGTTGGTAATACTGGACGCGGCAGAACCGGAGACGATACCCAGTTTGTCGTTTTCTTCCAGGATGTTGCTGACGGCAATGGTGACCGAGGAAGCAACCAGGCCGGCGATCAGATCAACGTTCTCGTTCTCCACCCAGCGCCGGGCAGTACTGGAGGCGGAATCCGGGCTGTTACGATCATCCGCGCTGACCACTTCGATCTTGGCGCCATTGACCGTGCCACCGAAGTCCGCGATGGCCATTTCCAGGGCTGTCTGGCCATTGGGGCCGGCCAGGTCACGATAGGTGCCGGACATGTCGGCCAGGTAACCGATTTTAACGGTGTTGTCGGATATCTCAGCCTGGGCAGCACCCACAAACATGGCTGATGCAATCGCTGATGTCAGAAGCTTTTTGGTGATTGTCATTGTTGTTTCTCCGCTACTGTCTTTGCGTTGGTTTTCGGGTTTCGTTCTTATTGCTCTTGTTGCACTCTTTATTTCACTCTCATCCCCAGGCCTTACACACCCAGGTACTTGTCCAGCATCGACTGCTTGGCCTCAAGCTCGTCGGCGCTGATCTCCTCCACAATCTGGCCGTGTTCCATCACATAGTGACGGTCCGCCAGGGGTGCGGCGAAATGGAAATTTTGCTCAACCAGGACAATGGTCAGGCCTTTTTCCTTCAGCTTGACCAATACCTCGCCCAGTGTTTCAACGATGACCGGAGCCAGGCCTTCGGTGATTTCATCCAGCAACAGCATGTTGGCGCCCGTTCTCAGAATCCGGGCCATGGCCAGCATCTGCTGCTCACCACCCGATAGTTTGGTGCCAGGGCTGGTACGGCGCTCGTACAGGTTGGGGAACATGGAGAAAATTTCCTCCAACCCCATTCCGCCACTTCGGACGACCGGCGGAAGCGTCAGGTTTTCCATGACATTGAGTCCGGAAAAAATGCCCCGGTGTTCGGGGCAATACCCTACTCCCAACCTTGCAATGTGGTGAGGCGCACACGTCATGGTCTCCTCACCGTTAATCATGATCGAGCCGGTGCGGCGGCCCACCATATTCATAATCGCTTTCAGGGTTGTGCTACGCCCGGCCCCGTTGCGGCCCAGAAGGGTGACCAGTTCCCCGCGCTGAACCTCCAGATCAATGCCATGGAGAATGTGGGACTCGCCATAGAACGCGTGAAGCCCGGAGATTCGTAGCTGTTCGTAATCTTTCGAGTGGGCCTGGGTCATTCCGCCGCCTCCTGCTTCTTGGTGGCCGTGCCGCCCATATACACCTCACGCACACGGGGGTCATCGGACACCTGTTGGTAGTCGCCTTCGGTGAGCACGGCCCCCTGTGCCAGCACGGTGACCCGGTCGCACAGTTTGCTGACCACACCCAGGTTGTGTTCCACCATCAGCACCGTGCGGCCTTGAGCGGCCTTGCGCACCAGTTCAACGACCCGCTCCACGTCTTCACTGCCCATTCCCTGTGTGGGCTCATCCAGCAACAGCAGCTCCGGCTCCATGGCCAGGGTGGTGGCCAGTTCCAGGGCGCGTTTACGACCGTAGGCGAGTTCGACGGTGGTGGTATTGGCGAATTCAGTCAGCCCCACACTGTCCAGCAGTTCCATGCAACGCTCATTGAGCTTGTTCAGGGACTCGCCGGATTTCCAGAAGCGGAAGGAGTTTCCTTCAAAGCTCTGAAGAGCGACGCGAATGTTCTCAAGCGCCGTCATATGGGGAAAAACCGCAGAAATCTGAAAGGAACGGACCACCCCTTTGCGGGCAATGGCCGCCGATTTCATTGAAGTGATGTCCTCACCCTTGAACAGGATTTTGCCTCGGGTAGGAATCAGGAATTTGGTGAGCAGGTTGAATACCGTGGTCTTGCCCGCGCCATTAGGGCCGATCAGGGCATGTATGTGGCCACGCTGCACCTTCAGGTTAACGTCATCGACCGCCACAAAACCCTTGAACTCTTTGACGAGGCTTTGGGTCTCCAGAACGAACGGGTCACTCATGAGCCATTCTACCTTTGTTATTGTTGTGCGTTTATACTGTGTACAGAGTAGATTGACGTCTACGTAAACGTCAACCGAAAATCGTACTTTTTTGGCCAATCGCCATTCGCAAAAAATCACTGACCAACGTCAGCGCCTGGGCAGGCTGCTGCAAGTGGGGCGAATGCCCCGTGCCAGCCATGAACACCGGTTCAGCCCGATGCCCGATACCCTCCACAATCCGGGTCACCTGCTCTGGAACGCCGTATTCATCATCGTCCCCTTGAATGATCATAGCCGGGCAACGAATGGCGTCCAGCCAAGGGCCAAAGTCCATGGACTCTTGAAATCCCTCATCCAGCCAGACGTCCTGCCAGGCGTAGAACAACGCATCAGTGCGTTCGCCGTGATGGCGCAGTAACTTCTCGCGAATACCTTCTTCCAGGTAGCGACGGCGCATGTCGCGGATACCAGCCAGGGTGAGGTGATCGGCCCAGGTATGGGCGGCCATGGTGACCAACCCTTTTACCCGCTCTTCCAACGCTGCTGCGGCAATCAGGGCAATGGAGCCGCCATCGCTGTGGCCCACCAGAATCACCTCATCAATCGCCAGCGCATCCAGCAGCCGGGGCAACCACACGGTGCCTTCCTGCTCCAGATAATCGTAGGGACGGGGCAACGGCTCGTCACTGGAGGCACCGTAACCACGGCGCTCATAAATCAGCGCATCGAGGCCCGTGGCCTCCGCCAACTGGCGCGGGAACTGCTTCCACAAGGCAATGTTGCCCAGGGATTCATGCAGGAACACCAACACAGGCCCGGTACGGTCACCGTGGCTCAGGCGCTGGGCCTGAACCCTGACACCCTCCCCCAGGGAAACCGAAAGATTGCTGACGTTCATGCCGTCACCGCTGCGCCGGAATCGCGTAGGTGATGGTGGCATGGGCAACCGGGTCTTCCAGGCCGTCGGAGAGAATATAGACTTCACCCACCCCACTGGTCTTGCCGATTCTCAGCATGCTGGCCCGCGCCCGGATCGGGCTGTGGGCCACGGGCTTGCGCAGGAAGTTGATGTTGAGGTTACTGGTCACCGCCAGCGGCACCAGGCCGATTTTTCCCAGCAGTGCGGCATACAGGGCCACGTCCGCCAACGCCATCATGGCGGGGCCGGACACCGTGCCGCCGGGGCGCAGATGCTCTTCAGCAACCTCCAGCTTCATTTCAGCCCAACCGTCGCCCAGTTCCTGCAGGGTGCCGTAGCGGGCACCCTGGGGAAACTGTTCGGCGAGGAAGGCCTGCAACTCCTCGAAGGTGACAATCATCCCTGTTTCTCTTCCTTCGCCTGGTTGCGCAGAACAAAGCGCTGGATCTTGCCACTGGGGGTTTTCGGCAGCTCATCCACGAATTCAATTTCACGGGGATAGGCGTGAGCGGAAAGGCGATGGCGAACCAGCTCCTGCAGCTCGTCCTTCAGGGCATCTTCGCTTTCAGGCTCCTGGTCACCCTTGATAACCACATAAGCCTTGATGATAGAGCCCCGCTTTTCGTCGGGCTTCGCCACCACACCAGACTCGGCCACCGCCTTGTGCTCCAGCAGGGTGCTTTCCACATCGGCCGGGCCCACGCGGTAACCAGCGGTGGTGATAATGTCATCGTCACGGCCGCTGAATGAGAAGCAGCCACCGCCGTGATTCACCACCATATCGCCGGTGAGGTAGTAGCCATTCACGAACGGGTCTTTCTCGCCCCAGGTGTAGCCGTCGAAATGGAACAATGGCGAGGCCTTCACGTCCACTGCCAACTGGCCGATCTCACCTTCGCCCACAACTTCATTCTTTTCATTGAGGGCAACGACTTTGTGGCCAGGAGAGGAATAGCCCATGGAGCCCTGGCGCACCGGGTGATCAAGGCCATGGAAGTTACAGCAGGTCATGCCGGTTTCGGTCTGGCCATAGTGGTCCTTGACCGGGCAGAAGTGGCGCCGCTCAATCCAGTTCACCACTTCCGGGTTCAGCGGCTCGCCGGCACTGCTCGCCACCCGCAGGCCAAGGTTCTCACCTTCCGGAAGAACGTGGTCATTGGCTTTCAGCAACCGATAGGCAGTCGGGGCCGCCGCCAGGTTGGTGATCTTGTACTTGCGGATCATGTCGTAGGTGGTTTCCGGGGTAAACGCGCCCGGGTTGAAATGGGTGGCATGCCCCATCAGCAACGGGCCCACCACGGCGTAGTAAAGACCGTAGGCCCAGCCCGGATCAGCCACGTTCCAGAACACGTCGTCGTCCCGCAGGTCGATGGCATATTTCATGTACACGTAAAACGCCAGCAACGCCTTGGCAGGAACCGCAACACCCTTGGACTTACCAACCGTACCCGAGGTAAACATCTGCAGGAACGGATCACCACCCTTGATCAGTACCGGTTCAAACTGGCCAGACTGCTCTGCCAGTGTCTTTTCAAAGTCCGGGATATCGCCACTGACTTCGGCCGCGCTCACGCACACCACAGGTGCGCAGTCCTTGACCTCGGTAAGTTTCGGATAGTTGACGGGGTCAGTGACCACCAGCTTGGTGCTGGCGCGCTCGAAACGATACTCGATGGCACCAGGGCCAAAGGCGGTGAACAGCGGCTGGTAAACAGCGCCAGCGCGAAGGGCGCCCGCGATGACAATCAACAACTCAGGGCTGCGAGGCAGCAGGGCGGCAACCCGGTCGCCCTTGCCGATACCGCGGGAGGTCAGGTAGTTCGCAAAACGGGCGGATTGTTCTTTCAGCTCGGCGAAGGTCAGCTTGCCGGAACCGCCGTCAGCTTTTTCGTAATAAAGCGCAACCCGTTGGGGGTCGTCTGCCCATTTGTCACAGATTTCCGTACAGACGTTCAGGCCATCGTTCAGGTTACCCTCCAGAATCTCGGCTTCGAGGCTGGCGGGGTCGAAATTGTCATAGACCGATTGGTAATCCGGGAGGCTCATAATCCAGTCCTTTTATTGTTGTGGCATGTTCTGAACTCAATGTGTATCACAGGCTATAGTTTACGTAAAGGTAAACTTCAAGCTAAAAATAAGCGCCTTCAAAACCCATCAGCATGAACGAAAAGCTCGACCCAGATGGTCCTGAAGGCGCTGCCTGTTCAGCCCTGCTCGCGGTAATAGAACTTCTGTATGCTGGAGAAATCCAGCCCGCCATTACCCTCGTTGGCATGGAGCGCAAACAGGTTACGGGCCAACGACCCCATGGGGATGGGGGCCTGATTCTTGACCGCATTGTCGAAGGCCAGCCCCAGGTCCTTGTTCATCAGGTTCACCAGGAAACCGCCTTCGTAGTCACGGGACGCCGGAACACCCTCCATGACACCCGGCCAGGGGTTGTAGACGTTCAGCGCCCAGTTACCACCGGAACTCTGTTTCATGATTTCCGACAGTACCGCAGGGTCCAGGCCGTTCTTCACGCCCAGTGCCAATGCTTCGCTGGTGCCGCTCATCAGGATGGCCAGCAGCATGTTGTTGCAGATCTTGGCAACCTGCCCGGAACCGTGGGGGCCAGCGTGGAAGATGTTCTTCCCCATACCTTCAAGAATGGGTTTGGCGCGTTCGAACGCGTCCGCCTCACCACCACAGATAAACGTCAGCGTGCCCGCCTTGGCGCCACCAACACCGCCGGAGACCGGCGCATCCATAAAGGTGATACCGGCCGCCACAGCTGCTTCGGCCACACCTTTCGCGGTTTCCGGTGCGATGGTGGAGGAGTCGATCACCAATGTGGTGGACGGCAGGTTTTTCAGCAGGCCGTTGTCGCCCAGGTAGACCGCTTCCACGTGCTGGCCCGCAGGCAGCATGGAAATCACCACCTCGGCACCCTCCACTGCTTCCTGAATCGTCGCCGCAGATTTCGCACCTTCGCTGGTGAGTGCCTTGACCGCCTCGGAAGACAGATCAAACACCGTCAGGTCGTGTCCCGCCTTAACGAGGTTGGCGGCCATGGGGCCACCCATATTGCCAAGACCGATAAATGTGATAGTCGCCATATTGTTGTTCTCCATTTTTGATCAGTGTTGGTCTGTTCGGTTTTTTCAGGGCTCGATAAAGAACCGGTCGATCCATTCCGGGTCCACGCTCTTCAGTGTCGGGAAATGCCAGCGTGGCTTCAGGTCCTTGTCGATCAACAGTGCCCGGACGCCCTCGGCAAATTCACCCATCTTCAGGCAGCGTTTCGATATTTGAAGCTCCTTGTCGAAAACCTGGGACAGGCTGTCGTGCAGGGTGTCGTGATAGTGCTGCCAGGTCAGAGTCAGGGACGCCGGCGACGCCGCCGCGACCGTCTTGACCGCCTTGATCAGCCAGGGATCTTCGCCGGCGTACTGGCTCAGGTTATCCACCACGTCTACCAGCGAATCGCCGTCGGTAAGGGCCTGGATCACATCAAAGTGCTCGCGCACGACGGCCTGTGGCATTGCCTCGCGGGAGCCCTCCTCGAATCTGCGCAACACTTTGCTGACAGCGGCATGGGCGCCACCCTCAAGGCCGGCAAAGCCCGACTGCTGCAAGGCCTGCTTGACCTCCTCGCGCATGTCGTGGCGAATAAACCGATCGGCCAACCCGGTAAACAGCGCATCAGCACCGTTCATCCGCGCCCCGGTCAGCCCCAGGAACAAACCGATCCGGCCCGGCATTTTGTTGAGGAACCAGCCAGCGCCGACATCCGGGTACAGGCCGATACTCACTTCCGGCATCGCCACACGTGAATGCTCTGTCACCACGCGATGGGAGCCGCCAGACATCAGGCCGATGCCGCCGCCCATCACCACGCCATTGCCCCAGACAATAAAAGGCTTGGGATAGGTGTGAATCTGGTAGTCCAGTTCGTATTCGTCGGTGAAGAATCGATCCCCTTCACTGACGGCACGACTGTCAGAGCGCGGCTCTGTCATGTCGCGATACAGCGCCACAATGTCCCCGCCGGCGCACAGGGCCTTGTCGCCCTCGCCTTCCAGCCACACGGCGCCGATGGTGTCGTCCGCGGCCCACTGGTCCAGCTTTGCCTTCAACAGGTGGATCATCTCCAGCGACAATGCGTTCATGGCGCGCGGAGCGTGCAGCCGTGCCACACCAATGCGGCTACCGCCAGCGGCTTCCAGTTCCTCAAAAATGACTACTTGATCGCTCATACCATTCACTCAGTAATCCGGCCCGATTTATCGATGCTTTTAACGGTTTTTCCATTCCGGCGTGCGCTTTTCAAGGAACGCATTCACGCCTTCGCGCTGGTCTTCGGTGCTGAACAGTTCGATAAACAGTTCCCGCTCCATTCTCCAGCCGTCGTCGTGACTGCGACCGTCACGGGCGCTCATCACCAGGGTCTTGCAGCGGGCAACGGACGACGGGCTCTGCTTGCCGGCCATCTCCGCCAGCTCCAGCGCCTTGTCGAGGGCTGCGCCCTGCGGCACCACTTCTTCCACCAGCCCGATGCTCAGGGCCTTGTCGGCCTTGATGCGCTCACCACACAGAATCATGCGCTTGGCCCAGCCTTCGCCGACCAGCCAGGGCAGGTTCTGGGTGCCACCGGCACAGGGCAACAGGCCAACGGTGGCCTCTGGCAATGCCATCTGGGCATGCTCTTCGGCAATGCGGATGTCACAGGCCAGGGCACACTCCAGGCCACCACCCATGGCGTAGCCGTTCACGGCGGCGATGGACACGCCGCGGAAGCGAACCAGAGCATCGAATGCCTGGCCAAACGCCTGCGCCATGACACTGGCGTTACCAATGTCGCCATCGGCGAAGGCCTTGAGGTCGGCACCGGCGGAGAAAAACTTTTCGCCCTGGCCAGTGACCACCAGCGCAAAGATATTGCGATCGGCGTTGAGCGCCTCAATCGTCTCTTCCAGCGCTTTCAAAGAAGCCTTGGTCCAGGTATTGGCCGGTGGATTGTTAATGGTGATGATCGCGGTGTGACCGCGTTTTTCCAGCTGAATCAGTTCGCTCATGTGAATTCTCGCCTTTTGTTAGTTGGCAGAAGCGTTTATTGGATAGCTTCAGCGACACCAGGCTCCAGTAGCCGGCGGGCTACGATCAGCCGCATGATTTCGTTGGTGCCTTCCAGAATCTGATGCACCCGCAAGTCGCGTACGTAGCGCTCCAGCGGATACTCGCGGATATAGCCGTAACCACCGTGGAGCTGAAGTGCCTCATTGCACACCTCGAAACACGCATCGGTGGCGAAGCGTTTGGCCATGGCGCAATGCAGGGTGGCTTCGGTATCGCCCTGATCAAGCCGGTAGGCCGCCAACCGAACCATCTGGCGCGCGGCCACCAGGTTGGTTGCCATGTCCGCCAGCTTGAACTGCAATGCCTGGAAGCCCGCCAGGGCCTGGCCGAACTGCTCGCGTTCGTGCATGTAATTGCGCGCGCGCAGCAGCGCCGCCTGGGCACCACCCATGGAGCAGGTGGCAATGTTAAGGCGCCCACCGTCCAGGCCTTTCATGGCGATCATGAAGCCCTGACCTTCTTCACCCAGCCGGTTATTGGCCGGCACGCGTACGTTCTCGAAGGTAATCTGGCGGGTGGGCTGGCTGTTCCAGCCCATTTTTTCCTCGGCCTTGCCGTAGTGGATGCCATCACTGTCAGCGGGCACCACAAACGCACTAATGCCCTTGGGACCACTGCCCGGCTCACCGGTACGAGCCATCACCACCAGCATCTGAGTGGCGCCAGCGCCGGAAATAAACACCTTGCTGCCATTCAGTACATAGCTGTCGCCGTCCCGTGTGGCCTTGGTGCGCAGGTTACCGGCGTCAGAGCCGGCACCCGGTTCCGTCAGGCAGTAGGAACCCAACCATTCACCACTGGCCATTTTCGGGGCGATCTGTTTCTGGATATCGGCATTGCCAAACTGCGCCACCATCCAGGTCGCCATGTTGTGGATGGTGATGTAGGCGGCCGTGGAAGGACAGGCAGCCGCCAGTTCTTCCACGATCACGCTGGTATCCAGCCGCGACAGCCCCATGCCGCCCTGGGCTTCCGGCGTGTAAATACCGCAAAAGCCCATCTCACCGGCCTCGCGAATCACTTCCACCGGGAACACATGCTCGGCATCCCATTTGGCAGCGTGAGGCGCCATGGCCTTCTCCGCGAAGGCCCTGGCGGCCTCGCGGAAGGCCAGCTGATCTTCAGTCAGATCAAAGTTCATGGGCTCCCCTTACCGCATGCGGATGGAGAAGTTGGTTTCAGCCACCGCATCGCTGCTGAACCAGCGACAGGTAATGGTCTTGGTCTCGGTGTAGAACTTCACCGCCTGCTTGCCGTAGGCGTGCTGGTCACCGTAGAAGGAGCCTTTCCAGCCAGTGAAGGAGAAGAACGGCAGGGGCACCGGAATGGGCACGTTGATACCCACCTGACCCACTTCGATCTCATGCTGATAGCGACGTGCTGCACCACCGGAGCTGGTGAAGATGGAAGTACCGTTACCGTAAGGACTGTCGTTTACCAGGTTGATGGCATCTTCCAGGGTGTCCACTTCCATGCAGGCCAGAACCGGGCCAAAGATCTCTTCCTTGTAGACATCCATCTCCGGCTTGACCCCGGCGAACAGCGTCGGCCCTACCCAGTTGCCGTCAGGCAGACCATCAACGGTGCAGTTGCGGCCATCCAGCAGCAGCTTGGCGCCTTCTTCCTCACCGCGGGTAATCAGCGATTCCACGCGCTGCTTCGCCTGCTTGCTGATAATCGGCCCATAATTGGCTCCCTTGTCGTTCCAGGCACCGGGTCTGACCGCAGCCAGGGCTTCCTTCACTTCCGGAATCCACTCCTGGGCCTCGCCCACGAACACGGCCACGGAAATCGCCATGCAACGCTGGCCGGCAGCACCAACCGATGCGCCTACCAGAGCTTTGACCACCTGATTCTTGTCCGCGTCCGGCAAGATCACCATGTGGTTCTTGGCGCCGGCGAAACTCTGTACACGCTTCATGTTACGGGTGCCGGTTTCGTAGATGTAACGGCCCACCGGTACGGAGCCAACGAAGGACACAGCCTTGATGGCCGGATCGGTCAGCAGCACGTCTACCTGTTCTTTACCGCCGTGGACAACCTGCAACACACCCTTGGGGGCGCCGGCTTCTTCAAACAGCTCCGCCAGACGCATCGGGGTCAGCGGGTCCTGCTCGGACGGCTTGAGAATGAAGGTGTTACCGGAGGCAATGGCCATCGGGAACATCCACAGCGGGATCATGGCCGGGAAGTTGAACGGCGTGATACCGGCACAGACACCCAGCGGCTGGGTGTAGGAATAGGTGTCGATCTCGCGGGCCACGTTCTCAACGGTTTCGCCCATCATCAGTGAGGGGATGTTGGCTGCGTGTTCCACAACCTCGATACCACGCCATACGTCGCCTTTGGCATCCTCGAAGGTTTTGCCGGTTTCGCTGGACAGGATCTCGGCGATTTCATCATGGTGTTCTTTCAGCAGGGCCTGGTAACGCATCATCACCCGGGCGCGCTCGGAGACCGGGACCTCTTTCCAGGTCTTGAACACTTCACCTGCGTTGTCGATAGCGCGACGCATCTCGGCGTCGGTGGTGCAGGGTGCACGGGCAATCACTTCATTGGTAGCTGGGTCAGTAACGTCAATCCACTGCTCAGTCTGGCTTTGGACGAACTCACCACCGATATAAAGGGGTACGTTTTTCATAGCAATATTCCCTGTCATTGTTGTAGGTCTTTGGGCCTGTGCCCTATGGTTGTCATCGATCCTAGCACAGCCTTCTGCCGCTTAATGATTGACTAAGTTTCGACCATGATGGACTATCTTTCGAAATCATCATTAAAGAGGCGCCTACGATGACCAAAACATCACAGTGGCCCGTACCGCCGGACAGCATTCGTTATGTCATCCCTGACCCGGTCATACGCGGCCTGTCACGACATCCGCTGACCCGCGACCTGTACCCGCTCGCCTTCGGTCACTATCGCCGCGCCGCAGGCCACCACATGCACCGGGAGCACCACAATGACGATCTTTTGATCCATTGCACCGAGGGGGAAGCCTACCTGAGTGTCGAGGACGAACCCTGCCTGATCCGGGCGGGCGACCTGGTGCTGATACCGGCCGGGGCCGCCCACCGATACACCGCCGCACCGGAGAACCCATGGACAATTCATTGGGTGCACTATGCAGGCCCATTGGCGGAACACTTTCGGGAACACATGGGATTTACCGACGGCACCTATGTTCAGCACATCGGTCGGCAACCCCGATTGCTGGTGGACTTCAACGGCCTGCTTTCGGTACGGCAAACCGGTTTCCGCACCCCCGGCCTGGTGCACGTGGCCAACCGGCTACGCCAGTTGCTGGCGGCCGTTCCGCTGAGTGTCGGCGAGGCCGGCCAGGCGCAGCAGCCAGACCTGGACATCATTCATAACTTCATGCGCGAGCATCTGGATGAGCGCATCACGCTCAATCAACTGGCGGACCTGACAGGGCTCTCACCCGCGCACTTTGCCACCCGCTACCGGGCCCTGACCGGCGTCTCCCCGATCCAGCACTTCCTGCACCTGAAAGTGGAACAGGCCTGCCAGTTGCTGGACACCACGGATCATTCCTTTACCCAGATCAGCAGCCTTCTGGGCTATGACGACAACTACTATTTTTCGCGACTGTTCAAGAAGGTCATGGGCCAATCCCCCACCGACTACCGCCACACCCATCGCCATTAACGCTTCATGATATTCCTTTCATAAAAAGGGCTTGCGGTTGAAAAACTGACTCACACCCGGACTTACTGCGTACAGGTTTGAACATTTACCGACAAAGAAGGAACACGGACCATGGCGAATGCGAAAGGCTACGCAGCCGTATCAGCCGACTCCGAGCTGACCCCCATCAGCTTTGAACGGCGTGAACCGCGCCCGGACGATGTCTCCATCGAGATTGACTATTGCGGGGTCTGCCACACCGATATCCACTTTGCCGAGAATGATTGGGGTGCTACCCAGTTCCCGGTGGTTCCGGGACACGAGATTATTGGCCGTGTCACCGCCGTCGGCTCCGACGTGACCGACTACAAGGTGGGCGATACGGTGGGCGTAGGCTGCATGGTGGACTCGTGCCGCACCTGTTCCGCCTGCGAAACCGGTCTTGAACAGTATTGTCAGGAAGGCATGACTGCTACCTACAATGGTGAAGACCGTTATGACGGCTCCATCACCTATGGCGGCTATTCCGACAGGGTTATCGTCAGCGAGCGCTTTGTGGTGAAGGTTCCGGAAAAGCTGGACCCGGTCTCCGCCGCCCCCATTCTCTGCGCTGGCATTACCACCTACTCCCCCCTACGCCACTACGGCGTGCGAGCCGGCCACAAGGTGGGCGTGATCGGCATGGGCGGCCTCGGCCACATGGGCGTGAAATTCGCCAAGGCCCTGGGCGCGGAAGTCACCATCTTCACCCGTTCCGAGAGCAAGGTGGCTGAAGCGAAGCAGCAGGGCGCCGACCATGTCGTCGTCTCCACCAACGACCGTCAGATGGAAGCGGCCGCCGAATCCTTCGATTTCATGCTGGATACCGTGCCGGTACAGCATGACCTGAATCCGTACCTGAACTGCCTGACGTTCGACGGCACCCACATCCTCGTGGGCTTACTGGAACCGGTCGATCCGCCCCTGGAAGCCGGCGGCCTGGTATTCAAGCGCCGCGTGCTGGCAGGCTCTCTCATCGGCGGTATGCCCGAAACCCAGGAAGTGCTGGATTTCTGCGCCGATCACGGCATCACCTGTGACGTGGAAATGCTCGACATCAAAAACATCAACGAAGCCTACGAGCGCATGAAGAAAGGCGATGTGAAGTACCGTTTCGTGATCGACATGAAGACACTGAAAGCCGCATAACCAAACGGCCAGCCGCCAGCCACGCTCTGCCGGCGCTGGCGGCTGCGGCTGCTCCCTGTTAGCTTATGCACTAAGAAACGACACACAAAGCTTACTGATCGTAACGTCCCTGGGGGCGTACTCTGTGAAACTGCGAAAATCCGTCACCAGGGATGACTATGGGATTTACCGTTCACCTGCCGACTTTGCTGCTGCTTTCTGTCGCGATCAATCTATTGATCGGTGGGTTATTGTGGGCCATTTTCCGGCTGCGTTCCCGCCAGCATTGTTTCCGGTTGTGGGCACTGGCGTGTATGACCTTCGCGGTGGGTACCCTGTTCGCAGGTACACGCGCCTTTATCGATACGCCCTGGATCACCGTGTTCCTGGCTCACCTGTTTCTCGGCCTTTCCCCGTTGCTGGTATTGGCGGGCCTGCAGCGCTTCTCCGGCAGTGCATCGCGTAAAACCCGCCGCTCCCGCCATGCTCTGCGCTTATCCGCGGCCTGTTATCTGCTGATCCTGCTGCTCACCTTCCAAGGCGATCCGCTGAATGCCCGCCTGCTAACAGCCCTGTTCTCGGCCGCCATTTTCATTTTTGCGGTCTACACCCTGTCGAAACTGGATACCACACCGTCACTGCCCGTCAGGATTCTGAAAGTGCTGTTTACCATGCATGGGGTACTGATGATGTCCCAGGCACTGGTGATCGGCATGGACTGGCTTGGCCTGAACCAGGCCAATACCGGTTTCGTGCTGCAGTTAATCCTCGTCAACCATATTCTGCTGGCTACCGCGACGACCCTGGCACTGCCATTGCTGGCCTTTACCCATTCCGAACAGCGCCTGAGAGTGATGGCGGAGCGCGACGGCCTGACCGGGCTATACAACCGCCGCTCCCTGTTCCGGGAAGGCATCCGGGCCTTTGACCAGGCGACACAGTCCCAGACGCAGTTGGCCGTACTGATGTTGGACCTGGATCACTTCAAACAAGTCAACGACCGCTGGGGACATGCAGCCGGAGATGACGCCCTCCGCCTGGTCGCACGCACGCTGAAAAACGAACTCAGGGATGACGACATCATTGGCCGTGTCGGGGGAGAAGAGTTTGCGATGGTTCTTCGCATCACCGGTGATGACGACGTGCGCATCATCACCCGCCGTCTGCTGGACACCATCGCCACCAACGGACAGGAAATAGACGGGCTGCCACTGCACATCTCCGCCAGCATAGGGGGTGTTGAGAAAGCCGACCATCATAAAACCTTCGCAGATATGATGATCGAAGCCGACGCGGCGCTATACAATGCCAAGGACAAGGGCCGGAACCGGGCAGAATTCGGAAGACTGACGCCGGAGACCAGCGTTAGCTGAAACGGCCCGACAGCAATAATTCGTTGGAGGCCATGTGACACCCCCACCCGTATACACTCAAGCCAGCGGTCATGTGCTGACCATTGTTCTCGCCCGCCCGGAGAAACGAAACGCCGTCGACCGCGAAACTGCCAACGCCCTGCGCCAGGCGTTCACCGACTTTGAGGCTGATGACACCCTCAAGGTGGCTGTGCTCTGGGGCGAGGGGGGCAATTTTTGCGCCGGCGCCGATCTGGAAGCCGTCGGCGATCCGGAGCGCCGCAACGAGATCGAGGCAACCGGAACAGCCCACGGCCCAATGGGCCCTTCCCGCATGTCATTGTCGAAGCCGATGATCGCTGCCGTATCCGGCTACGCCGTGGCCGGGGGGCTCGAGCTGGCACTGATGTGTGACCTGCGAGTCGTAGAGGAATCCGCCACCTTCGGCGTGTTCTGCCGCCGCTGGGGGGTACCACTGATCGATGGAGGCACCGTGCGCCTGCCACGCATCGTTGGCCACGGCAACGCCATGGATATGATTCTGACCGGTCGACCGGTTAATGCGGAAGAAGCAAAGGCGATGGGGCTTGCAAATCGGGTGGTGCCTGATGGACAGGCGCGATCCGCAGCAGAAGCTCTTGCCGCCGACATTGCAGCGTTCCCGCAGAAGTGCCTGCGCGCCGACCGACACTCCGCCATTCACCAGTGGGACCTGGAACTGTCCGAAGCCTTGGCGGCGGAAGGCGCTGGCGGCTATCCTGTGGTGTTCGAGGAAGCCATCGAGGGCGCCGGCCGGTTTTCCGCTGGTGCCGGACGCCATGGTGTTTTTTATAGTCCCGACGAACCCGGCGAGCCATCATGAGACTGGTCTGCATATCCGATACCCACAGCATGCACCGCCAGGTGGTGGTGCCCGATGGCGACGTGTTGATCCACGCCGGCGACTGCCTGGGAGTGGGCACCCTTGAGGAACTCGAGGACCTGGACAACTGGTTTTCCGAACAGCCCCACCGCCACAAGATCCTGATTGCCGGCAACCACGACTGGTGCCTGCAGGATGAGCCTGCGGACGCCGAAGCACTGATCAGGAACGCCGTTTACCTTCGGGACAGAAGTATCGACATCGAAGGACTGAAATTCTGGGGCAGCCCCTGGACACCGATCTTTTTCGACTGGGCATTCAACCTCGAGCGTGGAGCTCCCATTGCGGAGCGCTGGGCACAGATACCGTCAGACACTGACGTTCTTATCACCCATGGTCCGCCAGCAGGCATCCTCGATAAAGTGAACGAATCACTGGCGGTAGGCTGTAGCGATCTGGCCAGGGAGCTGGAACGGCTCACGCTCAAACTCCACATCTTCGGGCATATCCACGAAAGCTATGGCCAGCAAATGCTGAATGACTGCCTGCATGTCAACGCCAGCACCTGCACCGGCCAGTTCAAGCCGCTGAACCCACCGATTGTCGTGGATATCTGACGCCCAGCCATGCCCCTCGCATCAGACCAGCAGCCTCACATTCCCGGCACCGCGGACCTGGACAATCCGCTGTACTATCTCGAGAACTTCGAGACAGTGGTGCGCTGGGTCCGGCGTTTTCACAGCGATCTGCTGACCGCCGATGAAATCGGAAAGGTAGATGGCCTGCTGAGCCTGGATCAGCCGGCAAGGGCACTACTGGCTCGTATGGTCATGCGCACCGGCGACCTGTTCCGGGTGGAGAAGTTCGCCTACCCGGAGATCGGTGTACCGGTGAATGACGCCGTGAGCGCGCTCGCCACCAAGGGCTGGATTGAAGACAATCCGAGCGTTCCCCTTGCCGAGCTGTTTCGCCTGTTCACGCTCGGCGAGCTTCGCACTGCCCTCGCTAACCAGATCTCCGCGGCCGGCCTGCCAGCGACGGCCGCCAAGGGTCTTCTGAAAGACACCCTGATTCCACTGCATCCCGACATCGCTCCTGTGGACCTCTGGCTACCAGACGTCTCCACACAGGTAATCCGCCTGAACCACATGGCCCTGTTTGACCGACTGCGGCTGATGTTTTTCGGCAACCTGCGCCAGAGCTGGTCCGATTTCGTACTGGTGGAGCTGGGCCACCAGCAGTATGAACAGGTACCGCTTTCTGCCGAGTCCCGGGCTTTTGACGAACGTGACGACGTGGATCGCTACCTGGTGATGCATCACTGCCGTGAACGCCTGGATCAGGGCGAGGCGCCAGAAACCGTATGGCAGGACATCCCCACGGCCAATGAGAATGCCTGGTTGGAAAGCCGGCGCGGCCGCTTGCTATTCGAACTGGGCAAGCAGGCGGAGCGCGGCGGTAACACAGAGCTGGCGTTGAAGGCCTATCGCCTCAGTGGACACCGCGAATCACGGCTACGCCAGCTGCGCCTTCTGGAACGGCTGAAGCAACACCATGAGGCCTGGAAGATTGCTCAGGCCGCCACCGACGAACCCAGGTTTGGCGCCGAGGAACGCGGACTCGAACGCATCCTGACGCGGTTGGCGAAGAAACTGGGAGAGGCGCTACCCCAGCAAAGCGAACGCCCGCAACTGACGGCGTTCACCCTGGAACTGGACAATCCGGACGGCCACTCGGTGGAGTGGGCGGCCATGCAACACCTGAGCGAACCCGACACCCCCGTTGCCTATGTGGAAAACACCCTCATCAATGGCCTGTTTGGCCTGCTCTGCTGGCCTGCCCTGTTCGAACCTTTGCCCGGCGCATTCTTCCACCCCTTTCACACCGGGCCGGTGGACCTGTATCGGGAGGATTTTGTGGAACGTCGGCAAGCGCTGTTTGACGACTGCCTCGGCACGCTGGCCTCTGACAATTACAAAACCCGAATCCGCGATACCTGGCAGGAAAAACAGGGCATCGCGTCGCCGTTTGTGATCTGGCCAATACTCTCGGAGGAATTGCTTGAAATGGCGCTGACGTGCATCCCGGCCCAACACCTGGAGCGGATGTTCCGACGCCTGCTGGGCAACCTGCGCGAACACCGCAGCGGCTTTCCTGACCTGATCCGCTTTCGGCCCGACCACAACGATCCAAACCGGCGCTATGAAATGATCGAGGTCAAAGGCCCTGGCGACCGCCTGCAGGATCATCAGACCCGGTGGCTGGAGTTCTGCGTTGACCACGGCATTCCCGTCTCCGTCTGCTATGTGCGCTGGACTGACCAATGACCGACCTCAACGTCGCGGTACGAACGCTGTGTGAATTCGCCGCCCGCAAGGGCGATCTGGACCTGCGCTACACCCCGGCGCCCACGTCGGAAGAAGGCATTGCCGGCCACGGTGCGGTGCAGGCCCGTCGCGGGCCGAGGTATCAAAGCGAAGTGGCCCTGGCCGGCCAATGCGGCAAACTGATGGTCAGCGGGCGGGCCGACGGTTACGACCCGATCGCCGGCCGCCTGGAGGAAATCAAGACCCACCGCGGTGACCTGTCCCGGGTACGGGAAGCCCAGCGCAATCTACACCGTGCACAATTGCGGGCCTATGGAGCACTACTGTGCCGACAGGAAAAGCTGAGCCAGATCGATCTCGCCCTGATCTACTACGATGTCGGCAAGGACAAGGAAACCCCCATCACCGAAACCGCCCTCGCAGAGGAACTGTGGCAGGAGCTGGAACAGCTCTGTGAACACTACAGCGATTGGGCTGAACAGGAAGCCGATCACCGGCATGAACGGGATCTGGCGCTGAAAAACCTGGCCTTTCCCTTCCCGGACTTCCGACCTCAGCAGCGTGCCCTGGCGGAAACCGTCTACAGGAACAGCGTCCGCCAACAGACATTGTTGCTGGAAGCACCCACCGGCCTAGGCAAGACGCTTGGCACCCTTTTCCCGGCCCTGATGGCGATGCCCACGGCCAGACAGGACCGCCTGTTCTACCTGACCAGCCGCAATACCGCCCGGCAACTGGCCGTCGATGCCGTTCACCTGTTGCGGGAAAAGCAACCCGGCCCGTTGCCCCTGCGAACCCTGGAACTGGTGGCCAAGGATCATGCCTGCGAGCATCCGGACAAGGCGTGCCATGGGGACGCCTGCCTGCTGGCGAAGGGCTTCTTCGACCGGTTGCCGGCGGCCCGCAAGGACGCGGTCAATCACAGCGGCGCCCTGACCCAGGTGGTACTGGCAGACATCGCCCGCCAGCACGGCATCTGCCCCTATTTTCTGGCGCAGGAAATGGCCCGCTGGTGCGATGTGGTGGTGGCCGATGTAAACCGGATGTTCGACCAGTCCGCCCTGCTCCATGCCCTGGTTCGGCAGAACGACTGGAAAGCCAGCCTGCTGGTCGACGAGGCTCACAACCTGGTGGACCGCGCCCGCGGCATGTACTCCGTGGAGCTGAGCCAGGCACATCTGCTGCGGGTTCGGAAACAGTCGCCCAAGGCTTTGAAATCAAAACTCGATGGCGTGTCCCGGGCGTGGCAATCGGTGATCCGCGACCATTGCCCCGACATCAGCCGTGAGCCGGTGATACTGGACAATCTTCCAGGTTCACTGACCGGCGCTCTGAATCGACTGGTCTCCGCCATTACCGACTACCTGGCGGACCATCCGCCGGACCTTATCCTGCAGGAACTGATGTTCGAGAGCCTGGCCTTCACCAAACTGGCGGAGGTGTTTGGCGATCATTCCCTGTGCGAGCTGATCAGGCCGGCGAGAGGAAAGGCCAGACTCACCATCCAGAACCTGATCCCGGCGGACTTCCTGGCCCCGCGCTTCGAAGCCGCCGACAGCACGCTGATGTTTTCCGCGACCCTGTCGCCTGGTCTCTATTACCGGGACCTGCTGGGCATGCCGGAGGACACCTGCTTCCGCTCCCTGCCAGGCCCCTTTACCCGCGACCAGCTTGAGGTGAATTTCACCCCGGACATCAGCACCCGGCGGCCGGACCGGGAACGCTCGCTGACGCCCATCGCGGAACTGATCCACCGGCAATACCAGCAGCGGCCCGGCAACTACCTGGCGTTTTTCAGCAGCTTTTCCTATCTCAACCGGGTACAAGAGACGCTTCTGCAACAGGCGCCCGACCTGCCGCTTCGAGCCCAGCGCCCCGGCATGTCCACCGATGAGCGCACGGCGTTCCTCAAGGCCTTCCATGAGAACAATACCGGCGTCGCCCTGGCCGTACTCGGAGGTGTGTTCAGTGAAGGCATCGACCTGCCCGGCGACCGCCTCATCGGCGCTTTCGTGGCAACGCTCGGCCTGCCGCCCTTCGACAATTGGCATGAAATTCTGCGCCAGCGGCTCGAGCAACGCTTCGGTGCCGGCCACGCCTATACCTACCTGATTCCCGGCCTGCAGAAAGTCGCCCAGGCCGCCGGCCGGGTTATCCGAACGCCGGAGGACACCGGCGTGATCTGGCTGATCGATGACCGCTTCCTGCAACCGCAGATCCGCAACCTGCTGCCAGCCTGGTGGGCCTAGGTCGGTTCCACGGCAGTCTTCCCCTGGCACATCATCAAGCCAATGGTCAGCAGGCAAAAGGCGGCGCCGGCGTAAAACGTAAGCGCGGGACCAGCCCATGTCCATAGCAGTCCCGCAACCGCACTGGCCAGAAACAGGGCAACACCGCCAACCAGATTGAAAAAGCCAAACGCTGTGCCTCGCAGCGCTTTCGGTGCAGTGTGAGCAACCATCGTCGCGAGCAACCCCTGTGTCATCCCCATGTGCAGACCCCAGATAACAGAGCCGACAAGCGTCCAAAGCCAGTGGTTACCCAGTGCCAACACCAGGTCCGCTACGAACAATACCACCAGCCCCATGATCAGTAGCTGGCGATGGTCCATGCGGTCAGAAAGTTTGCCAAACGGGTAAGCCGACAAAGAATAGGCAATGTTCATGACCACCAGAACGACGGGCAGCCAGGCAACGTCCAGGCCACCGTCTTCCGCCCGCAACAGCAGGAAGGCCTCGCTGAACCGCGCCAGGGTAAACACGGCACCAATTGCCACCACCGCCCAGTAGGCACGGCTCAGCTGTTTCAGGCCCGCACGGCTTATGGGATTGGTACGCCTTTCGGTGATGGGCTTTTCCGGTTCGCGAATACCAACCACCAACAACAACACTGCCAACGCCGCGGGTATCACTGCCACCCAGAACACCGCCTGATAGTCGTTTTGCCAAAGCAGCATCAGGCCGATCGCCAGCAGGGGGCCGAGAAACGACCCCACGGTGTCCAGGGATTGACGCAGGCCATAGGCCGCCCCTCGTATTTCAGGGGGTGCGAGATCGGCCACCAAGGCGTCTCGAGGCGCACCCCTGATCCCCTTTCCCACACGATCAGTAAGCCGGGCCGCCAGGATCCATCCCAGCCCTGGTGCGAGGGCAAATACTGGCTTGGTCAGTGCGCCCAGACCATACCCTATAACAGCCAACCCCTTGCGCTTACCGAGGTAGTCACTCAGCGCGCCCGAGAACACCTTGATGACAGGCGCTGTCGCTTCCGCCGCGCCTTCGATCAGCCCCACCATCAGAGCACTGGCGCCGAGAACGGAAACCAGATAGATCGGCAACAGACTGTGAATAATCTCCGATGAAGTATCCATCAGCAGGCTGACAAAGCCGAGAATCCAGATGCCCGTGGGTAGCTGGCGTTTGGCAAGCGTGGATGTCGTCACAAGTGTTCCTTGATGATACGAAGAGGCTTTCCGAAAGCGGATAATTGTGCCTCAAATGCAAATGGATATCGATATCATTAATGACCGATTCATAAAACCAACATCCCCTCGTCACAGTCCTTCCCCAGACTGGATCAGGCGGCGCCGATCGCCCCCGACAACCTCAATGACCAATCAGGGAAAGAACCATGACGATAAAACAGTGTGCATTTGCTACCGCCATTGCCAGTGCCATCGCCACCTATGCCGGGCCGGTGGCCAGTGCGGAACCAGGCAACCCCGGCTTGCCGGATATGGCCTGTGGTAATCCCGCAAGCCTGATCTCCGACATTCAGGGCGCCGGCGACGTTAGCCCGCTTGACGGTGAAAATCTGGTTGTGGAGGCCGTCGTAACCGCGGCATTCAGCGGCGACGACGGGCTCGGTGGTTTCTATATTGAAGCCGAGGCTGACCAGCGCGACAGTAACCCCAGCACCTCGGAAGGTCTGTTTGTCTATGCGCCGGGCGAGAGCGTCACGGTCGGCCAGCGTCTGAGGATCGCCGGCGAGGTCACCGAATTCGGCAACCTGACCGAACTCACTAATGTGAAGAACCTTGCCGACTGTGGCACGGCAACACTACCTGCGCCCGTCAGCATTGCACTGCCCTGGGCCGCCGCCAATGCCCCGGAAGCCTTTGAGTCCATGCGCGTCCGCTTCAACGAGCCGCTAACCGTCAACGACAACTACGACCTCGGCCGTTTTGGCAGCCTGACCCTGGGAAGTGGCCGGCACTTCATTCCAACCAGCGTCGCAGAGCCCGGGGAAGACGCCGCGACCGTGGAAGAGCTCAATGCCCTGGACCGGCTGATCATGGATGACGGCAGCAATCGCCAGAACCCGGCAGTGGTGCCCTATCCATCACCAGAACTGAGTGCAACCGCCACCGTTCGCGCCGGTGATACCGTGAACGACCTGATCGGGGTGCTCGACTATCGGTTCTCCGAGTGGCGCCTGCAGCCGCTGTCGGCTCCCAGCTTCGCCCAGAGCAACCCGCGCACATCCAGCCCCGAACTGGAAGCCAGCGGCAACCTCGTGGTCGCCTCCTTCAACGTACTGAACTATTTCAATGGTGACGGCATGGGCGGTGGCTTTCCCACCGCACGCGGCGCCGATGATGCTGAAGAGCTGAGCCGCCAGACAGCCAAGCTGGTCAGTGCCATCAACGCGCTGAACGCCGACATCGTGGGCGTTATGGAAATTGAAAACGACGGCTACGGCGATAACAGCGCGATTGCGCAACTGGCAGACAGCCTCGGCGGCAACTGGTCCTACGTTGACCCGGGCCTGCCACAGCTGGGCGGCGACGCCATCGCGGTGGGCTTCCTCTATAACGCCGACCGGGTGGAAACCGTTGGTGACGCAGCAACACTCGCCACCGCGCCGTTTGACGATCTGAACCGCCAGCCGCTGGCCCAGACTTTCCGCGCTACCGACAGTAACGATGCGGTGACCATTGCCGTTAACCACTTCAAGTCCAAGGGCTGTGGCAGCGCCGACGGTGCCAACGCTGATCAGGGTGACGGACAGGGGTGCTGGAACCCGGCTCGCACCCAGGCCTCAAACGCACTGGCAAGCTGGCTGGCCTCAGACCCCACCGGTACTGGCGAGGAAGACGTACTGATCATCGGTGACCTGAATGCCTACGCCAAGGAAGACCCGATCCGCGCTCTGACCGACAACGGCTATACCGATCTCGTCGCGATGGCTGAGGGCGGCGCGGCATACTCCTATGTATTCTTCGGCCAGGCGGGTTACCTCGACCACGGCCTCGCCAACGCGTCACTGGCGCCAAAAGTGATCGACACCGCGATCTGGCACATCAACGCCGACGAGCCCCGGGCGCTGGACTACAACACCGACTTCAAGTCGCCGGAACAGCAGGCCAGCTTCTATGCACCAGACAGTTATCGCGCCTCCGATCATGACCCGGTGATTATCGCCCTGAACATGGAGCCCGCTTCGTTGTTCGACCGAGCCGACCTTAACGGCGATGGCCGCATCAATGGCCGGGACATCGCGCAATTTGTGCTTGCACGGCTGTTTGGCAAGGCCTCAGTGGAGCACTATGACATCAACCGGGACGGGCATGTAAACCGCGGAGACCTGTTTGCCATACAGGAGGCGAAACGCAGCCGCTAATCCCATTCACATCAAACAGCGCCCGCCGTCGTGCGGGCGTTTCTTATTTCGGCAACAAAAGCATCACATCGCTGACATCCGGGAAGCGGAACATGCGGGGGATAAATCAAACACAGGAGCAAGGAAATGATCCGCAAGTCAGCCTGGGTATTACTCCCTCTCATCGCACTGGTCGGTTGTGACAGCGACGATGACGACAACAGCAGCAACGATAACACCGCCAGCCCGCTGAGCCTGAACGTTCTCCACATCAACGATCACCACTCACACCTTGAAAGCGGCTCGCAGTCCCTGACCATCGCCGGGCAGGAAACCGAGTTCTCCGCCGGGGGCTTCCCCCGTGTCGCCGCCAAGATTGCCGAGCGTGAGATGGCTCTGGACAATGTGCTGAAACTGCACGCCGGCGATGCCATCACCGGCACTTTGTATTTCACCTCCTACGAAGGTGAAGCCGATGCCGAGCTGATGAACCTGGTGTGTTTCGACGCCTTTGCGCTGGGCAACCACGAGTTCGACCGTGGCGATGAAGGCCTGAAGAAGTTCCTGGATTTCCTCGCCAGCGGCAGTTGCCAGACGCCGGTTCTGGCAGCCAACGTAGTACCCCAGGTTGGCACTCCCCTGGCCCCGACCGCTGTTGACGATTACATCAAACCCTATGTGGTGAAGGAGGTCGCCGGCCAGAAAGTGGGTATTGTCGGCATCGACATCGCCAACAAGACCCGGAACAGCTCCAGCCCGCTGGACACCACACAATTCCTGGACGAAACCGAGAGCGCCCAGGAAGCCATTAACGAATTGGAGGCCGATGGCGTCAACAAGATCATCCTGCTAACTCACTACCAGTACGAAAATGATCTGGTACTGGCCGGAGCCCTGTCCGGTGTGGACGTGATCATTGGCGGCGATTCCCACTCCCTGCTGGGTGACTTCGACGACTTCGGCCTGACGTCCTCCGGAGCCTATCCCACCGAGTTGACCAACGCCGACGGTGACAAGGTTTGTGTCGCGCAGGCCTGGCAGTATTCCCAGGTGGTGGGTGAACTCAATGTACAATGGAACGCAGACGGCGTGGTGGAATCCTGTGTCGGTGTGCCTCACCTGCTATTGGGCGACGACATCGTCCGTGAAGACGGCGGTGGTAACGAATACACACCCGAAGGTGCGGAATTGCAGGCGATTATGGACGCCGTTGAAGCCGCCCCGCAGTTGAGCATCGTCACCGAAGACGCCACCGTGGCAAACGCCCTGGCCAACTACACCCAGCAACTGGACACCTTCCGCAATGAGGTGGTGGGTACCGCAACCGAAGACCTCTGCCTGGAGCGCATTCCCGGCCAGGGCACCAGCAGCCTGCCCAGCTGTGCAGGCACGACAGGAGCGCGTGGGGGTGACATCCCCAATGTGGTGGCCCAGGCCTTCCTGTTCCAGAGCAGGAAGGCCGATGTGTCGATCCAGAACGCTGGCGGCGTACGCACGGACATTGAGGCCGGTGACATCACCATCGGCGACGGCTACACCTTGTTGCCATTTGCCAATACCCTGGTCGATCTGACCATGACAGGCGCCGAAATCCGCCAGGTGCTGAACGAAGCTGTCGCCTTTGCCCATGCGCCCGATGGCTCCACCGGTGCCTACCCTTACGCCGCCGGCCTGCGTTGGAACGTTGACATGAACCGCGCCGAGGGTGACCAACTGTACAGCATCGAAGTGAAAGGCCGCGACGAGACCCAATGGCGCGCCCTCACCGATGGTGAAACCCTGAACGTGGTCACCAACAGTTTCACCGGTGGCGGACGGGACGGCTATGTGACCTTCGGCACCGTCACCGACGACGGCCGCTCGGAGGACACCTTCCTCGACTACGCCCAGTCCTTCGTGGACTACGTCAGCGAGCAGGGCACCATCAGCAAACCCGCGATGGATGACTACTCAACCCAGTCCTACACGCCACCGGCACCGTAACGGCAACCATCCCCCGGCCCGCTTCATAGCGGGCCGGTTTTTGTTATGCTGCCGGATAGTTCAAACCCGGAGCATTCAATGTCGCAGAATTCCAGCGCCCAATTCCCTGCCTATTCCCTTCTTGAGCTGGCCTCCGTTCGCGAAGGCGATTCCGTGGGGCAGACCCTGGCCAACAGCGTGGCCTACGCCCGCCATGCGGAAAGCCTGGGCTTTAACCGCTTCTGGCTGGCCGAGCATCACAACATGGAAGGCATCAGCAGTTCCGCAACGGCCGTACTGGTCGGGCACATTGCCGGTGCTACCAGCACTCTCCGGGTAGGGTCCGGGGGTATCATGCTGCCCAACCATCCGCCGCTGGTGATCGCCGAGCAGTTCGGCACCCTGGAAAGCCTCTATCCCGGCCGGATTGACCTTGGCCTGGGCCGAGCTCCGGGCACCGACCCCATAACCAGCCGGGCGCTGCGCCGGGACGGCCTCGGGGCAGAACAGTTCCCCGAGGATGTCGCGCGTCTGCAGTCTTTACTGGGGCCACTCCAGCCGGGCCAGCCGGTCAAGGCGATTCCCGGCGCCGGCACCAATGTGCCCATCTGGCTGCTGGGCTCCAGCCTTTACAGCGCACAGCTTGCCGCGATGCGGGGACTACCCTACGCCTTTGCCGGCCACTTCGCGCCCCGGCTTTACCGCGAGGCGATCCAGACTTACCGGGACAACTTCCAGCCTTCGGACCAACTGGATAAACCCTATGTGATTCTGGCCGTTCCGGCCGTGCCTGCGGACACCGACGAGGAGGCCCAGTTCCTGGCTACCACCAGTTACCAGCGCATTCTTTCCCTGTTCCGGGGCCAACCACTGTGGATGCGGCCCCCGGTCAAGTCCATGGAAGGTTTATGGAACAGCGGTGAGCAGGCAGGCGTGAAGGACTTCCTGTCGCTGCAGTTGCTGGGCAGTGAGGACACTCTCCGGGAGCAGCTGGAGCGGCTATTGCAGACTGTGGACGTGGACGAACTGATGTTTACCGTGGATCTGTACGACCCCGAGAAACGGCGGCACGCGCTGGATATCCTGGCCGCCACCCGACACTGACCCCTTACCGGAGACAACCATGGCCACGCCCGAATTTCATGTTTTCCTGTCCCACGGCCTGGAAAGTGGCCCTGGAGGCACCAAAGTACAGGCGCTGAAAGCCGAAGCGGAAACCTTTCCCGGTGTCACCGCGATTGCCGTGGATCATCGCAGCACGAAAGATCCCGCCGAACGCCTCACACAGATGAGAGAAGCCATCTCCGAGGCGGGTGCCGACCCGGAAAGAACCATCCTGGCCGGGTCCAGCATGGGAGGCTGGGTGTGTGCCCGCACCAGTGCAGAAACACCGGTACTGGGGTGCTTCCTTCTGGCGCCGGCTTTGGCGATGTCGGCGTATCCGCAATCCAGCCCCCGGATTCAAGCCCGGCACACCCAGATCATTCACGGCTGGGACGACGATGTGGTACTGCCGATGCCGGTGATTGAGCTGGCACGGGAGCAGAAGCTGCCGTTGCTGGTACTTCCGGACGGACACCGCCTGGAAAACAGCCTGGCGCGGCTGGTGATCGAGTTCAGGGGCTTCATGACCGACTGCCTGTCTGACGCCTGACGACCGGCGCCTTATTTCATCCGTGAGGCTTCGAACACTGCCAACTCTTCGCCGGCTTCACCCAACAACCGAAGCTCGATGCCTTCGAGATTGACACCAACGGTCTTCGCCAGGGCCGCGAACAGCAACTGTTCCGTCTGATTATCCGGGCAGGCCCTGCGAGTGCTGCTCATGGAATCAAACAGCAGGTTCTCACCCGTGACCTGATAGTTGCCCATGTATTGATTGCAGCCACTGAAGCCACTTACCCGGCCGTCGTCCAGAAACAGAATGTGGGGTTTCTGGTCGGCGCTGGTTTCCGACACCGGTTCACCCCCGATGCTCAAAAGCTGCCAATAGGTGTTGGTCAACGGCATCGCCACGATGTCATCGGCTGAACGGCTGGTGGCAGGTGACCCGACGCAACCGGCCAGGAAAAGCAGAGCAAACAGAATGGCCACATGCCCGGGTACCGACACGACTCCTCTCATGTGCTTTCTCCCTATAAGGGTTAACAATAGACGCTTCAAGCCAACAACCCAGCCAGCCCTGACGCCCTGATCACGCTACGCCCCACTGCCTCTTTCAGCACACCGTCCTGGCATACCGCCAGGCTGAGCCAGTGGCGTGCCCGGGTGATGCCGGTGTATACCAGCTCCCGGGTCAACACCGGGGTCAGGCGGTCCGGAATCACCAGGCAGGCGTGGGTAAATTCCGAGCCCTGGGACTTGTGCACGGTCATGGCGTAGACCGTTTCCATTGATTGCAAACGGCTGGGCGATATCCATCGGACACCACCGCTACCGTCACTGGACGGAAAAGCGACCCTCAGGGTCTCAACCGGCTCACCTGCTTCGTTGCGATCCCAGGGCACGCTCAGGGTAATACCGATATCGCCATTCATCAGGCCCAGATTATAGTCGTTTCCGGTGATCAGTACCGGACGACCGGCGTACCAACCGTCGGTGCGCTCGATCAACCCGGCACTATGTAAACGCCCGGCAATGTCATGGTTCAGCCCTTCCACTCCGAACGGCCCCTGACGCAACGCGCAAAGCACCTTGAAGCGATTGAACGCCGTGAGCACTTCGGTTGCCCAGGCGTCCCATGATTCACGCCCATCCGCCTCGACGTCGATGACAGGTTTGCGGTCACGAATCAGCTTTAGATAGTGGCCGTAGCCAACCGGAGGATCAACCGGCGCAGTGCCAACCACGCGCTGCATGCCCTGGTTGTGGAAGCGTTCCGGGCTGCCGGTCAGGGCGTGATTTGCCAACCACCCCATGTCGTTCTCACCAGTCAGCCAGGCCACATCCTCAAAGCCCTGGTTACGGCATTGGTTGATCAATTCCCTGCTGAGCTGGCCCGCATTGGTGGCCGACGCCAGCACGCCGATACCGCTATGCTCGTCAAACCGATAGCTCTTTCGCAGCATGGCAACCGCCTGGTCCAGAGCCAGGCCTTCGGAGTCCAGCAGCTCTGATGGCAATTGACATCCGGTCACCGCTTGCAGCCATTGCGCTGTTTGCGGTAGGTAGTGTGCGCCTTCGGCGCGCTGGCAGAGCTCCCCCAACACCGCACCAGCGTCCACCGACGCCAGTTGATCCTTGTCCCCCAGCATGATCAGCCTGGCCTTGTCGGGCAGGGCTGCAAAGACCGACGCCATCAGGTCCACATCCACCATGGACGCTTCATCGATCACCAGGATATCCAATGGCAACGGATTGTCCTCGTTGTGACGAAAACGCCGTGAACCCGGGCGACTGCCCAACAGCCGGTGTAATGTAGTGACCTGGGTTGGAATGGCGGATTTATCCGGTGCACCCGGCAGGCTTTCCAGCGGCAGACGGTCAACGGCACCCCCGATGGACTCACTGAGCCTTGCGGCCGCTTTTCCGGTTGGCGCAGACAGGCGGATGCGCAGGTAAGGGTTGGCACCGGCGGTCCCCGCCGATTCACAGGCCATCGACTGCAATGCTGCCAACAGGTTGACAACCGTGGTGGTTTTACCGGTGCCGGGACCGCCGGTAATGACACTGAAGCGGTTCCGTGCTGCCAGGGCACAGGCCACTTTTTGATAATCCGGCGGGCCATCGGAATCGTTTTCCGTGCCGAACAGGGTATCCAGTGCCGTTTTCAACGGAGCGGTATCCGTCAACGCCACACGGTTGTCGAGACGTGCCCGAATACCGGCGGCAATAGCCTGCTCATAGCGCCAGAATCGACGCAGGTACAGCCGCGAGCCATCCAATACCAGCGGTGCTGCCTGCTCGCCGTTGCTGACAGCGCAGCTTTGCCCCAGCATCCCAATCAGTTGGTCAGCGTCGACACTGGCAAACAGATCCGACGGCCTAGGGCTGTTTTCAGGTAGAGAACCGACGCCTTCCGGCGGCAGTACCAGCGTTGGTTCCGTGGCACGACAGAGATGACGCACATCCAGGCAAACGTGCCCCCGCCCCACCTGGTGTGACACCATCGCTGACAGCAGCGCAAGCATGGCCATCGGCTGCTCTCCCTGTTCACGGACCATCGTGCAAACAAACGTCGCGAAGGCATGATCGAGGGCACGAATCCAGTCGTGCTCCACCCACTCGTCCAGCAGGGCCAGAGCGTCGGCAGCGGTTTGGGGCAACCGTGGTGCCGGTTCGGGCTCAACGGCGTCGAACAGGTCCGCAATGGTTCCGCTTTCTCCGGTCATGCTGCTTTCTCCCCCTGGCCGCTGAACAGCCGGTCCAGTTCCTCAATCAGGGCCTTGTCCGGTCGTTCGGTAAAAGCGCCGGCGCCCGGTGCATCGCAGCCACGCAGGAACAGGTAGACGGCACCTCCCATGTGGCTGTCGTAATCGTAGTCCGGCAGGCGCGCTTTCAACAGACGGTGCAGAGCCAGCAGGTAGATGACGTACTGCAGGTCATACCGTTTCTCAAGGATTTTGTCCTTCATCACATCAGGGATATAGGCCTGATCGTCCTCCCCCAGGAAGTTCGACTTGTAGTCCAGCACGTAATAGCGGCCTTCGTGTTCAAACACCAGGTCGATAAACCCTTTCAGCATGCCATTAAAGGTGGCTTGCTGAGCCTCGGGACGCGGATCACCACCCAGCGTATGCCGGCGGACCAGTCTGTCCATGGCGAGGGTGTTCACCTCATGGCTTTCAAACCAGAACTCCAGTTCCGGCCGAAAGGTTTCAAGACCCGCCAGGGAGCATGTCCTGCTGCTGCCCGGAAGGGGAATGTCCATGGTGATCAGGGTGTAAATCCAGGTTTTCAGGGTGTCAGTCCAATCACTCCAGTTGCGTAACTGGCAGCGGCGCTCCAGCAGCTCGTGGAGACCCTCCGGCGCATCAGCCACCTTATGGAACCCCTCTCCAGCGCACCACTCCAGAATATCATGCAGGAAGGTGCCGGGGCCGGAGCCTTTCGGGAAAGCATGCTGGTTGACCGGTTGCGGCCCTTGCCAGTCGGGGATCATCGCAGCCAGGGTATCGGCCACAACGGGCTCGTCCTCGTCACGCAGGTTCTCCTGCTCCGCATCCTCACTGGCCGGGGCGAAGTCGTTCCCGTAGCCACCGCGGGCGCCGTAGGTGATCGCGGAATAGCTGGCGATCCACCAGTGTTCCCGGGCTTCCCGCACGGGCTCCAGGGCGTTGCCAAGCTCTGGCTCCTCGTCGCCCGCGTAAACCTCGTCTCCTGGCTCAGGCATGGGCGCCACATCGATTGCGGGCTCGCCGGTGGCCACGGACTGCAGGAAGGGCATCAGGTCCGTGTCTTCATCGCTGGCAGAGCGGCCAATCAGGTGCCCCAGACCACTCTGCCGCCAGCCTTTGATGCCGCTGGCGCCAACCCAGGTGGCGTGACGGGATCGGGTCAGGGCAACGTAGAGTTTGCGAATATCCTCTCCCAGTCGTTCGCGGTCGGCCCTGGCCAGGGTGTCTTCATCCGGCTCAAGGGAAATCTGCAGTCGGCCTTCGTCATCGTGGTACTTGATAAACGCCTGGTTCGGCTTTTCCTCGCGGAATTCGGTGGCAAACGGCAGGAACACCAACGGGTACTCCAGGCCTTTGGATTTGTGGACAGTAACCACCTTGACCAGCCCGGCATCACTTTCCAGGCGCATGGTGCGGTGTTCGTCCTCATCGTCGGAGTCCTGCAACATCTCGGTGTAGTGGTGAATGAGCGCATGTTCGCCGTCCAGCTGCTGGCTGTCCTGCTGAAGCAGTTCGGCAATATGCAGAATGTCGGTCAGGCCGCGTTCGCCGTCAGGCCCGGACAGCAGCTTCGCCGGCACGTCATAGTCCATTAGCAGGCGCCGCAGCATCGGCAGTACGCCCTGTTGTTGCCAGAGTTCCCGGTAGCCCTGAAAGCGGTTGATCTCGCGGTCCAGCGCATTTTCGTCACTGAACAGACGGTCCAGCTCCTGATAAGCCAGGCCCATGGTGGGCGTGGCGAGTGCCGCGCGAATCAGCGAAAGCTGGCCCGGTTCGGCGCAGGCCTGCAGCCACTGCAACATCTCCACTGACTGGACCGACTGCAGCACGGAATTACGGTCTGAGAGGTACACACTGCGAACGCCCCGGGCGCCCAATGATCGCCGGACGGCATTCGCCTCGTCACGTTTGTTGACCAGCACAGCAACGTGCTCCGGTCGCACGGGCTCAAACGGCGTGCCCTCGGCCCCAAAGCCCGCCTCGCCGCTCTGCCCCAGATTCAACAGGCGGGCAATCTCCGCCGCACAGGCCTCGGCCATGGCCTCCCTGCCGGTTTCCTTGGCGATAGGGCGCTCATCGGTCAGGGTCCAGAACGTCAGTGGTGGTCGCGGCTGCCCGTTAACAAGCCATTGCTGGCTGGTACCTTTGGCCTCCACGGGGCTGAAGGGCAACGGGTTGTCGTCCCCGGCTCGAAACAGGAAGGCCCCTTCGGGCAGGAACTGGTCGGCCTGGGCGAATACCCGGTTGACGCCGTTTACCATGGCGACAGCTGAGCGGTAGTTGGTCCCCAGCGTGTAGGTTCGGCTGCTGACCGCCCGACGGGCATCCAGATAGGTGTAGATATCAGCGCCACGGAAACCGTAAATCGCTTGTTTGGGGTCGCCAATCATCAACAGGCTGGTGTCTTGGTCGTTGCTGGCCACCCGGTATATACGGTCAAAAATCCGGTACTGCACCGGGTCGGTATCCTGGAATTCATCGATCATCGCCACCGGAAACTGCCGACGAATAGTGCCTGCCAGGCGTTCGCCCTGGGGGCCGCCCAACGCGGCATCCAGTCGTGTGAGCAGGTCGTCAAAGCCCATACTGGCCAGGCGCTGTTTTTCGCTGTCCAGGCGACGGGCGATCCAGCAGGCGGCATGGTTGAGAATGCCCGCTTTCGCCACCGGCATGGTTTTCAATGCCGGTTTGAGTTCGGTGATGGCGTCCATGGCAGGATGATGCGGAGGCTCATCCTCGCCGGTCCATTTTTCGGCAAACGCCTCCGCCTCCAGGGTATCGAAACCCTTGGTGCGCTTGCTCGACAGGAACTCATGCGGTTCAGCCGCATCGGTTGTGGCCCATTCCCGAAGGTGTTCCACGGCTTTTTGAAGGGAGTTTTTGGTGGTGCCATGCAGCGGTTTCGGCTTTCGCTTCGTGGTTTCCGCCAACAGCTCTTCCAGTTCGTCGCACCAGGCCGGCCAGGGGGCTTTCAGAGCCTGCAGTTCCACCTCCCGCAGGCGTTTCGCTTCCTCCGCAGCGGCCAGTGGGTCACGTTCCGGCACTGGCAGGGCATCAACGTGTGGCAACAGGTTGCGCACTGACTGGCGCAGGCTTTCCGGGGTTTTCCAGGTGTCCAGCACCTCCCCCATCAACTCCGGTGGCATGGGGTAGATAAAGGTACGCCAGTAATCCCTCACAACGTCATCCAGCAGGTCCGTCTGACTGGTCTCCAGGGTCTGACGGAACAGGCTACCGCTGTCGAAGGCATGCTCGCTGAGCATGCGATTGCACCAGCCGTGGATGGTGGACACGGCAGCCTCGTCCATCCATTCCGCGGCCAACAGCAGCTTGCGGCGGCAGGCTGGCCAGTCGGCCGCTGGGCAGGCGTTGCGCAGATTCACCAGCGGGTCTTTTGACATCACCGTGGTGTCGACGGTGTCCGGTTCAGCCGCGAATAACGCCGCAGCTTCGGTCAGACGGGCGCGAATCCGGTCCCGGAGTTCCTTGGTGGCGGCCTCGGTAAAGGTCACCACCAGCAGGTTGGGCGGCATGATGCCCTCACCGAGGGGTTCTTCCACGGTGCGATGGCCCAGTACCAGGCGCACGTACAGCAGCGCCAGGGTAAAGGTCTTGCCGGTGCCGGCACTGGCCTCGATCAGCTGGCTGCCACGCAACGACAGTGTGAGGGGATCGAGCTTGCGGATCTCTTCCGTCATTTTGTCGACTCCTTTCCCGCACCGCCAGGCTTGGCCCGACCGGCCTGTTCGGCGTGCCAGAGTGGCTCATACAGTGCCGACACCAACAGCGGGAATTCGTCATCCGCCAGCAGTTGTTCTACCTCCGGATAGGCCCGGCGCAGGTAACCACTGTCGCGCTCCAGAGCCTTTGCGTAGGCGTCTGTCGCCTTCAGCAGTGCTTTGTCCTCACTGCCCTCGCCCCTGGCGGGAAAAAGGCCCCGCAAATAGCCGAAGGCCGCACCCGACTCTATCGGCAGCGACCGCGTCTGGCCCTGAATCCAGTAGCCCAGGATGCCAGCCAGGTATTCCCTGGCCTGGTCGGTGTCCAGAGGCAACAGGTTGACGACACGCTTTTCCTCTTTGGCGATCACCAGGGTGTGGAAAGCGTCGTAGCGTATATTACCTGCCAGGTGTGCCACCCAGTGTTCCAAGAGGGCCGGGAACTTTAGCTGGCGAGCGCTTCCGGACCCTTCCAGCAAATTGCTACTGGCGATCACCACCCGGCAGAGGTCACCGCCCGGGCGGGTACGCAGGTTGCCCAGCCTGTCGTTAACAGTGACCGCCGCGTCGCCATGCTCATGGCGGTACTCAAAGCCTGAGATATCATCCACCGGCTCAGGCCAGAGCGCCACGGCCTCCTGATAACGCCGGTACAGGTCTGGCATGCGGCTTTCCAACTGCCGGGTCAGGGCGGTTTCCGTCACTCCCATGCCCAACTCACCTCGCCGGGCCATGCTCGCCAGGGCAGCCTCCAGCCGCTGATGCAGCTCGTCCTCGGTGCCCGATTTCATCACCGCATGACGGATCAGTTCGTCCTCCAGGCGCCAGTGGTGCAAGCCGTCCATGGCGAATGCCTCGTTGTCGGTGTCCAGGCTCTCCACATCGGTAAACCGGACCTGCAGCCGGCGCTGGTAAAAGGTGTCCACTGGTCGCTTGAGGAAAGCGCCAATATCAGCAATCGTCAGTGGCTCCGCCGGTCGCAGGAAAGGCAGTTCGACGCCCACCACGTCGGTTTCCCGTTGCTGGTGCGCACTGAGCCATTCACTGTCATAGGTGAACAGGCGCCGTGTTGCCAGCACTGCGTTCACGTCCGGCGAGCCATTGTGCCCGGCTCCGCGATTTCCGGCGGGAAAATACTCACGGCTGAACGGCTGCAGCGGGTGTTTGATCGTCAGGGCCGGAGAGGCTTTTCGGTCCGACTTCTCCACCTGCCACACCGCATCAAGATGGTCACAGAGCTGGCTGACCAGTACCGAGGGTGGCCGTTCCGAATCATCACGGATGCTGCGCCCTACCCAACTGATGTAAAGCTGCTCCCGCGCGGAGAGCAATGCCTCCAGAAACAGGTAGCGGTCGTCTTCGCGGCGGGAACGGTCGCCCGGCCGGTAATCCACGGCCATCAGGTCAAAATCCACCGGCGGTCGCGAGCGCGGGTAGTCACCGTCGTTCATGCCCAACAGGCACACCCGTCGAAAGGGGATGGCGCGCATGGGCATCAGGGTTGCAAAATTGACCTTGCCGGCCAGGAAGCGCTGATTGAGGCCACCTTCTTCCAACCCTTCCAGCAGAATTTCCCGCACGATGCTCAGGGGCAGTTCCACCTCTTCCATGCCCGCACTGTTGCAATCCTGGAGCCACTGCTCTGCCTGTCGGCGTAGCCGGTTCACCAGCAGTAAATCGTCGTCAGACAGTTCAGCGAAGAAGCGTTCGAGGATGGACTGCAGCCGATCGAGCCAGCCGGCAGGCGTCGCAGTGGACCTGAGCTCGTGCCAGAGCTCTTCCAGCCGATCCACAAAGCGGTAGAGATTGCCCGCCACACCTGCCTGCAGGCCGCCGATTTCCTCGAACGGTTCGATGCCCTGCCAGGGATCGTCGCGGCCAGCGCCATAGCCCAACAGCATCCGCCGCAGCCCCGCCTGCCAGGTGTTGCGTTCCAGCCCCTCAGGCAAGTCGAGACTGCTGCGATGTTCGCTGTGCAGGCCCCAGCGAATGTTGGCGCCGTCCACCCATTGGCGTACCAATGGAAGATCGCCCTCGGCGATACCGAACCGGCTGCGTACGGCCGGCACTTCCAGCAGGCTGATGATCTCGCTGACGCCAAAACGGCTTTCGGGCAGCGCCATCAACGTGTCCAGTGCAATCAGCACCGGCTGACGATGCCGCTGGCCCTGGTCGGAAATGGTGAACGGGATGTAGCGCCGGGACGACGACGGGTAACGGCCAAACACCGCCTGGATGTGAGGTGCGTAGGTGTCGACGTCTGGCACCATGACGATCACGTCGCGGGGCCAAAGCTCCGGATCGCTGTTGAATGCCGCCAGCAACTGATCGTGAAGAATCTCCACTTCCCGTTGCGGACTGTGGGCATTGTGAAACACCACGGAATCGTCCTGGAACGGATCGAGGGTCCGTGCCTGCCCCAGCATCTCTGCCTGGGAAGTGAGCGAACGAATGTCGTTCTGGATCTGATGCAACAGCGCAGGCTTATGCGGATCTCCGTGGGGCGTGAAAATATCGATCCGGCCCTCCGGAGTTGCCACGTGGCCCTGGTATGTCTCGGGGTTGTCGAACTCGTCCAGCAGGCGAATGTAGTCCCGCCCCTGTTTGCCCCAGGCCGCCAGCAGGGGGTTGGCGTGCTGGTGGAGGGCATCAGGGTCGGTCAGTGCCGCCAGTTCCGGGTGGGTCTTGCCGCGCTTGCGGTCTGCCGTCAGCAGGTCACGGTCGCTGATGATGTCGGCCCAGTAAAATTCGCTGGGATTATGGACACAGAGCACCACCTGGCTGACCCGGCTGAGAACGGACAGGGCTTCCAGCGCCTGCTTCGGCAGGGATGACACACCGAAGACCACAATACGACGGGGCAGGTTTGGAGGCCGGTCTGCGGCTGTCAGTGCCTGCCCTTGCGCCATGAACCGGGTGTGGATGCGTGAACGGCTGGTACCCGCGAGTTCGCCCACATCGGCCACCAGTCTGCGCCACAGTACCGCCTGCCAGCGCAGCTCATCGCCAAGCTCACGGTATTCGCCGCGCGCCATCCGCAGCCGGTCATGGCCGGCCTCCCAATCCGCCAGCCAATCAGCGCGGAAAACCTGATACTGGTCGAACAGGTCCGCAATCTTGCCGGCGAGCTGGTAGCGTCGGGTTTCAGTATCCGTTCCGGCCATGAATCGTCGCAACGGCGCAAACACGTCGTCCTCCGCGATCAACTCCGGCAGTAGTCGGAACAGGCGCCAGACCAGGCGGGACTTATCAAACGGGGATTGTTCCGGTACGCCCTCCGAGGTCAGTACCGCACGGTAGGCCTGCCAGATAAAGCGGGCGGGAAACAGAAAATCCATGCCGGCCGCAATCCCCAGGCCGCCGACCCCGACATCAGCACCTTCCTCGGACGGGTCTTCAGCCAGTGCCAGCTTGAGCCATTGGGCAATACCATTGCTCTGCACCAGAAAGGTTTCACTTTCCAGCGGTGGCAAGGGGCTTTGCCGGCAGATCCAGACCACAGCCCGGCGCAGGTCTTCCAGATGATTCGCGTGGATGGCGTGAAAGCCGGGCTCGATGGATGGCGTTACTGGCATACCTGCCCTGTGTGTTGTTTCCGGTAAGAAACAAAAGCCTACCACAACTTGCATGGGCGACCTGAACGCGTCGCTTCTGGCACCAGGTAAATTCGCCAATTTCTTGCGAAATCGGGATTGTTTTGCCAGTCTAAAGAAATGTAACAGATCATTTCAGCAAAAAAATAAGCGGAGACAACGCGATGAGCACCATGAGCAAGTTCAAGAAACTGGCCGGATTTTCTGCGTTTGCCTTTGCCGCAATGACAGCGGCAAATTCGGTGAATGCTGCCAACTGGCGCTATGCACACGAAGAATATGAAGGTGATGTCCAGGACGTATTCGCTTACGACTTCAAGGAATACATCGAAGACAACTCCGACCACACCGTGCAGATTTATCGTTTTGGTGAGCTCGGCGAATCCGACGACATCATGGAGCAGACCCAGGCTGGCATCCTTAACTTCGTCAACCAGTCTCCCGGCTTCACCGGCTCGCTGATTCCGGAAGCGCAGATTTTCTTCATTCCTTACCTGATGCCGACCGACATGGACACGGTGATCAAGTTCTTCCGTGAAAGTGAGGCGATTAACGAGGACTTCCCGAAGCTGTATGCCAAGAATGGTCTGGAGCTTCTGCAGATGTACCCGGAAGGCGAAATGGTTGTAACGGTGGACGAGCCCGTCAGCAAACCGGAAGACTTCAACAACAAGAAGATCCGTGTCATGACCAACCCGCTGCTGTCGGAAACCTATTCAGCGTTTGGTGCAACCCCCACGCCGCTGCCCTGGGGTGAGGTCTACGGCGCACTGCAAACCAACATGATCCAGGGTCAGGAGAACCCGATTTTCTGGATCGAATCCGGCGGTCTTTATGAAGTTTCCCCGAACCTGGTCTTCACAAGTCACGGCTGGTTCACCACTGCCATGATGGCCAACAAGAACTTCTACGACGGTCTGTCCGACGAAGACAAGAAGCTTGTTGAGGACGCTGCGGATTACGCGTTCGAGAAAATCATCGTGCACATTGATGGTCTCGCTGAAGAAGCCCTTGAGAAGATCAAGAAGGCCAGCGACGAAGTCACCGTCACTCGCCTGAACGACGAACAGATCGAAGCCTTCAAGGCCCGCGCGCCACAGGTTGAAGAGAAGTTCATCGAAATGACGGGTGAAAGCGGTAAAGAACTGCTGAACCAGTTCAAGGAAGACCTCAAGGAAGTTCAGAGCAACTGATCCTGAAGGAACCATTCCCGCCGGCCCTGCCCGGCGGGAATCTGTTTTAACCCCGCCCCGCCGGGGACCTCCTGCCGGCTGGGAGCGATATGTTCTGGAGCAACCCCCATGTCCGAGAACTCCCCGGATCTAGAAGACGATACCGGCACCTATGAGTCCGGCCTGCCCGGGTTTCTGGGAACCATAGACGAAGTTATTGCCAAAACTGAAGCCGTGATGCTCGCGGTTGGCGTCATCCTTATGGCCGTCAATACATGCGTCAACGTTATTGCACGCTTTGTCTTCGGTGAAGGCCTGTTTTTCTCCGGCGAGATCAACCGGATTCTTATTATCCTGATCACTTTTGCAGGTATAGGCTACGCTGCCCGCCATGGCCGCCACATCCGTATGTCTGCGGTTTATGATGCGATCCCGCCAAAAGGTCGCAAAGTACTGATGATTTTCATTGCCCTGTTTACCTCTTTGGTGATGTTTTTCCTCTGCTACCACTCCTATGGATACGTCGAGACCCTATACAGCCGTGGGCGAATTCTCCCTGCATTGGGCTTTGAGATCTGGTGGATTTACGTTTGGGCGCCAGTCGGCTTTGCAATCACCGGCATTCAGTATTTCCTCACAGCCATCAAGAACCTCACCAGCAAGGATGTTTATCTCTCTACGGGTGTGATCGACGGCTACTCTGATAGTGAATCGGAAGTCTGAACCTGCAGCTGCTTTAACAAAGGATAGAAACTCATGGCGACTATAATGATGGTAATCATGATCGGGCTGCTGCTCCTGGGCTTCCCGATGATGGTTCCGCTGATCACCGGTGCGGTAGTCGGTTTTGTAATGATGTTTGATGGCTTCGGCCAAATGGGTACGTTCATTCAGCAAATGATGGGAGGTATCCGTCCAGCCTCTTTGATTGCTGTACCCATGTTCATTCTGGCGGCTGATATCATGACTCGCGGGCAGTCCGCCGACCGCCTGATCCATATGGTGATGGCCTTTATCGGGCACATCAAAGGCGGGCTGGCGATCAGTACAGCCACCTCGTGTACCCTCTTTGGCGCGGTATCCGGCTCCACCCAGGCGACGGTTGTGGCTGTTGGTTCTCCCTTGCGTCCCAAACTGCTAAAAGCGGGCTATTCCGACTCGTTCTCACTGGCGCTGATCATCAACTCCAGTGACATTGCCTTTTTGATCCCCCCCAGTATCGGCTTCATTATCTACGGGGTTATTTCCGGAACCTCCATTGCCGAACTGTTCATTGCAGGCATCGGCCCGGGCGTCATGATTCTAATGATGTTTTCGGTCTACTGCCTGATCTATGCGTACATTAACAAAGTCCCCACCGAGGAAAAGGCCGGCTGGAGAGAACGGGGGGTTGCCGTCCGCGAAGCACTGTGGCCTCTTTTCTTCCCGGTCATCATTGTTGGTGGTATCTACGGCGGTATTTTCAGCCCTACGGAGGCCGCCGCTGTGTGCGTGCTGTACGCCTTCTTACTCGAATTCGCGGTGTTCCGCTCGCTGAAGTTGCCGGACATCTACCGGATTGCCAAATCCACCGGCCTGATTACCGCTGTGGTCTTCATACTGGTTGCCGTGGGCAACGGCTTTTCCTGGATTATCTCGTTTGCACAGATTCCACAAACAATACTGGAGGCCGTTGGCGTTAATGAAGCCGGCCCGGTGGGTGTCCTGATTGCGATCTGTATCGCCTTCTTTGTTGCCTGTATGTTTGTTGACCCGATCGTGGTGATACTGGTGCTGACGCCGATCTTTGCACCGGCGATCGAAGCCACCGGTCTGGACCCTGTGCTCGTCGGGGTTCTGATTACACTGCAGGTTGCCATAGGCTCTGCAACGCCACCCTTTGGTTGTGACATATTCACCGCCATCGCCATATTCAAGCGCCCATACTGGGAAGTCATCCGTGGTACGCCACCGTTCGTCTTTATGCTGGTGGCTGCAGCCGGGCTGATCATCGCCTTCCCGCAAATTGCGCTGTTCCTTCGTGACGTTGCGTTCCGCTGAGGGATATAGAGACCGGACTTCAGGGAGAGTGAAATGTTCAAGAAAATTCTGGTGGCCGTTGACGGTTCCAAGTCATCCTTCAAGGCCTTGGACAAGGCCATTGAGCTACAGAAACTCATGGACACCGAGATCTATCTGATCTGTGTTTACAAGCATCACAGCCTGTTTGAGGCATCTCTGTCGATTGGCCGGCCCGATAGCATGGATATCCCTGACAAGGTGCTATCGGAATACGCCAAGGAGATCGTCAACCATGCCAAGGAAAAGGCCAAGGAAAAGGGGGCGGTAAAGGTCCGGGGCTTTGTGAAGGCCGGCCGTCCTTCCAGCGTGATCGTCAAGTTTGCCAAGGACAAGGAGGTAGACCTGATTGTGGTCGGTACCCGGGGCACTCACAGCGATAAAGAGGGCATGCTGCTTGGCAGCGTGTCCCACCGCGTCGCTTCCAAGGCGAAATGTCCGGTGCTGGTCGTGTAAAGCCTTCTGATTTATCAGGAAATCTCTACCCGGTCACGACCACCTTCTTTAGCCCGGTAAAGTGCCCGGTCGGCAAGTCCCAGCAAACTGTCTGGGGAATCGCTGCACTCGGGCCAGCTGGACACCCCCACCGATATGGTTACGTGGCCCAACTCAAAGCCACCATGTTCCACCGGCATGGCACGAACGGCGTTAGCGAGCTCCCGCGCCTTATCGTAAGCGGCTTTCGCGGTGGAGCCGGCCATGATGATGACAAATTCCTCGCCACCAAAACGACAGACCACATCGCTGTCGCGGAAATGCCGCGCCAACACACCTGCCACGGCTTTCAGGGCGGAATCGCCGGCTTCGTGTCCATGAGTGTCGTTGAAGTGCTTGAAATGATCGATATCCACCATCAGCAGTGACAGCGGCTGGTCACCGCGCAAGGCCACCGCCGACTCGTGTTCCAGAAGCTGATCGAAATAGCGGCGATTCTTCAGGCCGGTGAGCGCATCTTCGTATGAGTATTTCTGCAGTTCCTCCCGCAAACTGATGCTTGAGAGCGCGATACCGATTTTCTGCACCCCCTGGCTTAACGTCTGGAACAAGCGGGCCACGCCGTAATCCGTGCCGTCGGCCGCAAACTCGTCTGGCACTTCCACAAACAACAGTGCCATTGTCACCGTTCCCTCGGTTGCCGACTGCAGATTGATCCACAGACACAATGACTCATCCTCACTCTCCTGCCACCCGGCCCAGGACTGATCCAGATCCTGAACATGGTGGGCCGGTATCTGGCTATGGGGTGGCGGACCCTCGGGGGTTTCGAGGCGAAATGGTGATTCCGGTTCCCCGGCATACCCCCAGCGAGTCAGCAGTTCATAGGCGCTGCCGTTTTCCACACGCTGATAAAGCCTTCCCCTCAGAGGGCTGCACAGGTCGGGAAGGCGCCGCGCCAGGATATGGAACGTCTGGTTGAGGCTGATGCAGTCCTGCAGCTCCCCGTTGATGTCGTTCAGAACACGGGTTTTTTCATTCTCGAACGTGAGTAACCTCACCCTGGCCTGCTCACGGCGTGCCAACGCTTCCGCCTTCTGGGTTCGCTCTGTTACCTGCTGCTCCAGCGACAGGTTCAACCGATGGAGCGCCTGTTGGGTCCGTGCGTAGTGCCAGAGGGAAATCATCACTACCGCCAGCGAGAAGACCAGCGTTCCCCAACTGACCGGTACCCGCCCCCAGGGCAGGACGCCATGGGCAACGGCCATATCCACCACCAACAGGCTGCAGAAAACGCCGTAGGCGGCGAGAATGATCTGCTGCTCAATCTTCAGTTGTCTGAACCGCTTTACGACAACGACCGTGACGGTTGCAAGTGACGCTAACAGCAGCGCATCAAACGGCGGGTACGTTGATGACAGATCAATCACGCCCATCAATGCCAGCCCTATCGCCACCACTGCGTAGGCAAGGTGAATTTTCCAGACCAGATTAATCAACCAGGGCCTGCGATCACTGAACCACTGTTCCAGCAACAGGGCCATGGCCACCGGCAGCATGTAGTAGGAACCAGCGGCCAGATAGTCCCACATCATCGGCCGGTTCCAGATCAACTGACTGGCCTGGCTGTCGGACAGAAGCAGAACAGCGGACGACAAAGAGAACAGGGCAATACTGCCGAAACTCTTCTTTTCCGTTTGCAACAGGGCAAAAATCATCGCTAGCAGGGCAATCAGTGCTGAAAAGCCGGAAATGACCAGGGCTTCGAGGGAGTTTTTCACAATAAACAGAGTCAGGGCCGGGTGCTCCATGATGGAGACTTCACCCCAAAGACCAATGTCGGTGTAATCAGAGAAAATGCGAAAGTAGATCGGCTTGCCCTCAAACTCTTCGGGCAGTGGGATCGCGTGCCAGGGCCAACCTTCGAAACGCCCCCGGCCCTGATCATCAAACGTGCCGTACTGGTAGATGTTCTCACCGTCGAGCCAGACCTGAACAATCAGATCGACACTGTAAATATACAGAACCGGCTCCCGCCACTCGCCCTCTGGAAGGGTGATGCGAAACCACACATGTTCTTGTCCGTTGCGATCGGGCGGGTTGGATGGAAAGCTGATAGCGTTCCATTGCCAGGAGTCCTGACCCAGTACCCACTCGGGCACCCCCTCCTCGGTCAATGGAGAATCGCCCCACCGATATTCCCAGCCCTCGTCCAGGTCCACTGCCGCATGCGCCGCCGAAGACACCAAAAAGCTCAAAGCGATCAGGAGCATCAGCCTTACGGCATTTAGGGGGTACAACATCTGCATACAGCGGGCTTACCTGTCGCCAAATAGTACAGTAGTACAATTATACAACATCTATGGGTTTAAACTCGCTCAGGCGCGCAATAAACACAAGCACTAACTGCTCCTTTATACAACGATTTCAGCGCCCTTCGCCGATCCCCTGTCACAAAACCGTCCAGCGCTGGAAATGGGTTTCCGCCGAGGTACGCCAAGCGGTACTCTAGGCGGATGATCGATACCCACCCCACCTCGTTTAATGGCATAACACCCACTCCAGCCTGGGCTTTCCACCAGTATGAGCAGATCCGCCGCTGGCTGCCTGAGGGCCTGCCGACCGCAGAACAGCCTCGGCCAGACACCCTGGAGGATCTGTCGCCGCTGGTGGACCGGTTCCAGGTATACGTCTTCGATGCCTTCGGCGTACTGAATGCCGGCCCCAGGGCTTTTCCCACAGCCATTCAGCGGTTTCGTGAGTTGCAGCGAATGGGCAAACATGTCCAGATTCTCTCCAACGCGGCTACCGCCAGCCACGCCAGACTGGTGGAGAAATATCGGCGCATGGGGTTCGATATCACACCGGAACAGTTGATCTCCAGCCGCTGGTTGTTGGAGCGCTCTCTGTCCGACCGGGGACGCGAAGGCCTATGGGGAGTCATTGCCCCGGAGAATTCCGAACCGGACACGCTGCCGCTAGACTGGCAACCGGTGCGGCCCCCCGTCACGGAGCAACTGAAACGGAAACTGGATGGTTATGACGGCCTGATCATGCTCAGCAGCGAGGATTGGAACGAGGAGATGCAGGCGGCACTGGAGGCCACACTGACAGAACGACCGAGGCCACTGGAAATCGCCAATCCAGATCTGGTGGCACCCCGCGGCGACTGCCTGACGCTGGAACCCGGATTCTTCGCCCACCGGGCCCGTGAGGCCAGCGGTGTCCAACCGCAGTTCTACGGCAAGCCCTATGCACCTGCTTTCCAGGCCGTGCTTGAGCGCTTCGCAGACGTGCCGCCGGAGCAGATACTCATGGTCGGCGACACCCTTCATACGGACATCCTGGGCGGGCAGAACGCCGGCATGAAAACCCTGCTGGTGACGGCCGAGGGCTCCCTGCAGGGTATGGATATACCGCGCTGCATCGCGCAGTCCGGTATCGCGCCTGACTTTATCGCCCCGGAGATCTGATTTCCGGGGCGGATCAAGCCGTTTGCGGGTTTACTGCCCGGACTTCAGCATTTCCCAGTATTTGGTATAGACCTGCATGGCATCGTCACCCACGTCCTTCTGGAACTCGGCGTTGGTCAGGTCTTCCGGTGTCGGGTAGCTGGTGCGGTCGTTGGCCACTTCATCGCTCAACAATTCGCGGGCCGCAAGGTTGGGCGTGGCATAGCCGATGTCTTCACTGATCAGCGCGGAGATTTCCGGCCGCATGACAAAACTGATGAATTGATGGGCAGCGTCTGCGTTCTCGGCGTTCTTGGGAATCACAAAGCTGTCGAGCCAGACAATGATGCCCTCTTCCGGATAGACGTATTCAAGGGACGGCATGTCCTCCTCACCCATCACGGCTTCACCATTCCAGATCATGCCGATGTCGGTCTCGCCTTCAAGATAGGGCATTCGCGGTGCATCCGAGTTGAAGGTACGCACCGCAGGCATCAGTTCGGTCAGCTTGTCATAAGCCGCCTCTATCTCTTCGGGATCGGTGCTGTTGCCAGAGTATCCGAGCACTCTCAACCCGATGTGGAACACCTCGCGCATGTCGTTGGTGAGCATCACGCGGCCTTCGTATTTCTCGTCCCACAGATCCGACCAGGCCGTTACCTCTTCACCTTCAACGTCATTGGCGTCATAGGCCAGCCCTGTGGTGCCCCAAAGGTAGGGAACGCTGTATTGGTTATCAGGGTCGATATCCAGGTTTGTCAGCTCGGGGTCAAGCTTTTCGAAGCCTTCCAGTTTTTCATGGTCAATCTTCTCAAGAAGGCCCTCTTTTCGCATCTTGTTGACGTAGTAGGTGGACGGCAGTGCCAAGTCATACTGACCGCTGTCATCGAGCAGCTTCAGGCGCGCGTACATGGCCTCGTTGCTGTCGTAAGTGGTGTAGACCACCTGGATTCCGGTTTCTTCCTCGAAGCGGTCCAATACCTCCTGGGGCATGTATTCAGACCAGTTGTAGAGGTTCAGTACCTGCGGCTCTTCCTGCGAGCTGCATCCGGTCAGGGTTGCAGCCATCAGGCCCGCCAACGCCAGTTTCTTCATCGTTTGCTCCTTGTCAGTATCCATTGGGACAGCATCAACATCGCCAGGGAAAACACCAGCAGCAGGGTGCCCAGGGCATTCACTTCCGGTTTAAGGCCCACACGCACCATAGAGTAGATGCGAAGTGGCAGAATTTCATAGCTGGGACCACTCACAAAGGTGCTCACCACCACATCGTCCAGTGACAAAGTAAATCCCAACAGCCATCCAGCCAGCAATGCTGGCATGATCACCGGAATCAGTACCGTGCGGGTCATGGTGAAATCATTGGCGCCCAGATCCCGCGCCGCTTCGGGCAGGCTTTCATCGAACCCGCTCAATCGTGCCATTACGGTGATCACCACAAATGGCAGGCAGAAGGTTACGTGGGCCAGCAGCAGAGAGACAAACCCCAGTTGCAGGCCCACCAACAGGAACAACGCCAGCAAAGAGATGGCCAATACAATCTCGGGCGACATCATCACCACAAACAGCATCCCTCGCAGCACACGCTTGCCACGAAAGCGATACCGGTGAAGAGCCAACGCTGTCAGCGCGCCAATAATGGTCGATACCGTGGCCGCCGTCAGTGCCAGCCAGAGGGAATTCCACATGGCCTGGACCATGGCGTGGTTATTGAACAGCGACTCGTACCATTGCAGGCTGAGCCCGCCCCAGCGGTAACCGGTGCGGGAACTGTTAAACGAAAACACCACCAGCACCAGGATCGGCAGGTAGAGCAACACATACACCAGGGTGAGATAGGTTTTCGGCAGCCAGCGATTCATGCCCTGGCCTCCTCGCCGAGTCGCTGCTGGCTGAGCCGGTGCGCAAACAGCAGGACAGCCATGGCAACCGTCAACAGGATGCTGGCGGCGGCGCCAAAGGGCCAGTCACGAGCGTCCAGGAACTGGTTCTTGATGACATTGCCGACCAGCAGATTGCGGGAACCACCCAGTATGTCCGCCACGAAGAACAGGCCCATGGCGGGCAACAGCACCAGCATCACGCCCGCCAGTACACCCGGCAAGGTCAGGGGTATCGTCACGTGCAGGAACGTCGAAAGCTTGCCCGCCCCCAGGTCGTGCGAGGCCATCAACAGCTCTTTCCTCAGGTCATCGAACACGGAGTACAACGGCAGGATCATGAACGGCAGCAGCAGGTATACCAGCCCGATGATCACAGCGCCTTCGGTGTAGAGCATTCTCAGCGGCTCGTCGATCAGCCCCAACCCCATGAGTGCATTGTTGATCAGGCCGTTGGTGGCCAGCAGCAGCTTCAGGGCGTAGGTGCGCACCAGGGAATTGGTCCAGAAAGGCACAATCAACAGGAAAATCAGCAGCAACTGGCGCTGTTTCCCCAGGCCCGATAATGCCCAGGCAAAGGGATATCCAATCAGCAGGCAGAAGACGGTCGTCATGCCGGCCATGTAGAGGGAGTTCAGGAACACGTCCAGGTACAGCGGGTCGAACAACTGCCGGTAACTGTCCAGGTTCAGCGGCAACGAGAGGAAGGTGCCGGGGTCTCGTGTCATCACACTGGCACCCACCACCAGCAGGTTCGGGGTAAGCACAAGAAGCAACAACCAGCCCCAGACCAGAATCAGCACTGCGGTTTTGAAGGGCTGCCGTAACACCCTATGCATTCGTACTCAGCCCTTCTTCTTCGTCGTTGTTGACGGGCTCCAGTTCAACCGGCAACAACCATTCCCAGCCGTCGACCCAACTGACCCGCACGGGCTCGCCCAGTTTATAGTCAAAGGCAGGATCGTCCTCATCAAAGAACTCACTGGCCAGCACTTCAGTACCGTCCTCAAGATGAATCACTGAGTCCAGCGTGCTGCCCTTGTAGTTACGCTCCACAATCCTGCCGGCCAGACCCTTTTCGTCTTCAGGAGCCAGCACACGAATATCCTCCGGACGCAGCAGGACATTCACCTGCTCACCTTTGCGCAGCGCAAACCCGGGCTTCTGAAGGGTACGGCTCAGGCCCAGGATATCCAGGGTGATGCCAGTATCTTCAACCGAAGTCAGATAGCCCGGAAAGAGGTTGGTCTCCCCGACGAAGCGCGCCGTAAAGAGATTGGCGGGCCGCTCATAGATTTCCCGGGGCGTACCCAGCTGTTGAATCGCGCCGTCTTTCAGGACCACCACCCGGTCCGACATCGACAGGGCTTCTTCCTGATCGTGGGTCACGAATACAAACGTGATGCCCAGCTCCCGTTGCAGTCGCTTCAACTCCACCTGCATGGTCCGGCGCAACTTGTAGTCAAGCGCAGACAGAGGCTCATCCAGCAACAGAAGTTGCGGACGCTTGACCACGGCACGGGCAATGGCCACCCGTTGCTGCTGTCCACCCGAAAGCTGATGCGGCTTGCGGCGGGCAAAGTCCTGCAACTGCACCATCGCAAGGACATCGTTCACGCGCTGACGAATTTCATCCCTGGGCCGCTTCTCCATTTTCAGGCCATAGGCGACGTTATCGTACACCGACATATGGGGAAACAACGCGTAGTTCTGGAACACGGTATTCAGGGGGCGGTGCTCAGGGGCGGCATGGGTAATGTCATGGCCAGACAGGCTGACCGCCCCGGTGTCTGGCTGCTCAAAACCCGCCATCAGGCGCAGCAGGGTGGTTTTGCCGCAACCCGACGGCCCCAGAAAGGTGATGAACTCGCCGTCCAGGATGTCCAGGTCCAGCGAGTTCAACACGGTTTTGTCGTCAAACGCCTTGGAGACGTTTTTCAGCGAGAGAAGCGTCTCTTTCATTCACCCGAAACGCTGTTCAGATAGGCCTTATCGGAAATGTTGGTCCACTGACGGACCTGTTCAAGGTAGTTCCGCTGGGAGTTAATGATTTCCTTGGCCAGCTCATCCTTCTGTGCCTCTTCGGCCAGCAGCTTCTTCGTCGCACTGCGTAGCGCGTCAATGACTTCCGGCGGGAAGGTCTTGTGGGTCACATCCGGGTAGTCTTCTTTCATGCGGTCCCAGGCAATGCCGCTTTGATGGGTGCTCTGGATATACATGTCATAGGCCGCGGTGCGCATGGAAACACGCAGTATCTCCTGCAGTTCGGTTGGCAGCTTATCCCAGGTTTTCTGGTTGATCAGGAACTGCACCTCCGCACCTGGTTCCTGCCAGCCGGAGTAGTAATACTTTGCAATCTGGTGGAAGCCCATCTGGAAATCCAGTGCCGGGCCGACCCATTCAAGGGCATCAATAGTGCCCCGCTCCAACGCGCTGTACAACTCACCCGGCGGGATGTTGGTCACGGCCACACCCACCTCGGACATGACTTCGCCGGCGAAGCCCGGAGTACGCATCTTCAGGCCCTTGAGATCGTCCACACTCTTGATTTCCTCGCGGAACCAGCCACCCATCTGGTTGCCGGTATTGCCCCCGGGGAACGACAGCAAGCCATGGGGACGATATACCTTTTCCATCAATTCCATGCCGCCGCCATAGTAAAACCAGGCGTATTGCTCCTGCGCGAGCATCCCGAAAGGCACCGTCGTGAAATACATGGCGTTGGGGATAGACCCCTTGTAGTAATAGGAGGCCGTGTGCCCCATATCGTACTGGCCCGCCTTCACCATATCGAAAATACCGAATGGCGCCTTGTGCTTGTTGGATGAATCAATCCGGAACTGCAGGCGGCCGCCCGACATTTTCTCGGCCATCGAGGCCATGTGGCGAGTTGTTTCACCCAGAATCGGAGAGTTAGGCCCCCAGGTTTCTGCGAGGCGAAGCGTATAGGTTTCCTGGGCCGACAGCGACGCGCTTGCCAGCGCGAACACCAATGCCAGGACGGTCATGAAAGATTTGTGAATAGTCATAGCGAGGTCAGGTTCCGTTTTTTGTAGTGGTCGGATCAGATCGCCCACATCATAGCTTGCTGGCCGGCTGACGCCAATCGTCGACCGACCAGAAGCAACGGTTCTATACCTTGAACTGGCCTACCAGCTCACGCAGACTCTCACCCAGCCGCGCCAACTCGTGGCTCGCCTCGTTGGTCTGGTTCACGCCCGTATCGCTACGCTGCGCTGCGTCCACGATGCGCACCACGTTCTGGTTGATTTCCTCGGCCACCTGGCTCTGCTGTTCCGCCGCTGTAGCAATCTGGGTCACCTGATCATGAATATGGCCCACAGACTTCTCAATGGTGCGCAGGGCGTCAGTGGCGTGGTTGATGCGCTCAACCGTTTCACTGGAGCGTTTGCGGGACGCGTCCATCCGCTCCACTGCTGCGCGGGACTCGGTCACGAAGCCGTCAATCATACCGCGAATCTGATCAGCGGATTCCGCACTGCGTTTGGCCAGCTGGCGGACTTCATCGGCAACCACCGAGAAACCACGGCCATGCTCACCGGCCCGGGCGGCTTCAATGGCTGCGTTGAGGGCCAGCAGGTTGGTCTGGTCAGTGACGGCGTGGATGACGTCCAGTACCTGGGTAATCTCGTCGGTTTTCTCAGCCAGATTACTGATACGGCCAGAGCTGGACTCAATCTCCTCCGACAACTGATTGACGGACGCCTGTGCGTTGGCAATGGTCTCGCCACCATCCCGTGCAAGCCTGTCGGCGTCAGAGGCGGCACTTTCCACCGAGTTGGCATTGCCGGAAATCTGCTGGATCGTGGCCGCCATCTCATTAATGGCGGAGGCAATCTGATCGGTTTCCGAACCCTGCTCCTGTACCGAGGCACGGGTTTCATTGGCAACACGGCTGAGCTCTTCCGCGGCCGAGGCAACCTGGTCAGTGGTCGCGCCGACATCGCGGATGGTGTCCTGGATTTTCACCACGAAGGCGTTGAAGCGACGCCCAAGCTCGGCGAGTTCGTCGTTTCCTTCGTCCGGCAGACGGTGGCGGAGGTCGCCCTCACCCTCGGCGATGTCCTTCATCATGGCAGTAACGGTGTTCAAAGGCTTCGTCACCGTACGACCGACAAACATACCGATGAGCAATGCGATGATGACCACAATCACAGTAACCAGAACAATAAAGCCGAGGGTTTCGGCGATCTCTGCTTCAATATTCGCGCGTGCGGCGGAAACCACTTCCGCGATATCGGTGACATACACACCGGTCCCGATCATCCAGCCCCAATCGGGAATGATGGTGGTATAAGACACCTTGGGCTCAACCTCGCCAGAGGCGGGGTTGGGCCAGTCGTAACCGAAGAAACCATCGTTTTCTGCCGCTTCGAACAATGACTGTATCAGTTTTCGTACATCCGGATTGGTCGTTGGCCCTTCTCTGGAAGGATCGGGGGCATACGCCAGGTTTTCCAGATCTTTGGCATACGCAAAAATATAGTTGCCGCCCCCAAACCGGATGGAGCGCAGGCGATTCCTCGCTGCCTCACGGGCCTCGGCATCTGAAAGGTCCGGATCGTTCTTCGCGTCCAGCACCACGGAACGGGCGGTATCCACCAGATTCTTCAACCCTTCCTTGCGGGCACTGAGCAAGCTTGCTTCCAGGCGCTCAAGCTCGGCCTCACCACCGCTTTTTATCTGGGCGACCGTAATCCAGGCAAGGGTTGCCGCCGTAATGACCACCGGGACCAGAACGCCCAGCAGAAGACGGGAACGTATGCGTAACCGGCTCAGCAATGTCATCAAGAAGTTCTCCGTATGAGATCAAATGTTCAGCGTAATTATCCACAACCGGGCACCCAGAGTGTGTTCCAGTTTGTAATACCGGTGTGTGCGACTTCGGGGTGTAAAGCTGCGACACTGCCACAACTCATTCATGCATTTGCTTTTATTGTTAAACGTCTTAACGGCCGGTAGCGGATGGACTTGAACCAGCGTTAGACTAAAGGTCTAGCCCCAAACGTCCGATTCATCAAGCCTGGCCCAATAAAACCAGTTTCAGGGGCACGGATGAAACACCTCTATCTGATTCGCCACGCCAAATCCAGCTGGGCCGATGATGGCCTTCGTGATCACCAGCGCCCCCTCAACAACCGGGGCCTGAAACAGCTGGCCCCCATGGGCAGGGCAATCCTTGCGGATGGGGCGTTCGATGGAACGGTCTACTGCAGTAATGCCACCCGCGCACAACAAACCCTGGAAGGCCTGATTCCGAGCAACCATCAGCACGCCGTCAAACTGGCGCCTGTTCTATACACGTTTAACCATGAGGTCGTGCTCGACTGGCTGCGCGACCGGGACGAAGACAGCATTACCCTGATTGGCCACAACCCTGCGCTGGAGGATCTGGCAGGCTTACTGCTGAAGCACGCACCCGATACTTTCCCCACGTGCAGCTACATGCACATCACCCTGCCAATGGAGCACTGGTGCGAGATCGGTAAGAACAGGGGCCGGCTTGAACGTTTCCTGACGCCCAAAGACGTCAGCTATGAGCAGTTTCATCGCAAACGGACGAAAACCCGCATCGACTTGCACTCTCCGCTGGCATGGCACATCCCGGAATCGCTGTCACACCAGTATCAACGCATCAGGGATCTGGAACCGGGCGTATTGCAGGGGTACGACGACGAGTTTCTGCATCAGTACCGTATTGCCATTCGCCGCAGCCGGGCCATCGCCGAAGCAGTTGTCGACATCAGTGGTGACAGCGATTTACGCAAGGCCGTCAAGAGTCTGAAACGGCATGGCCAAGCCACCAGCCGGCTCAGAGACCTTCACGTATTACTGGGTGACCTGGCGCAATGGCCACTGGAGGAAGATACCCGGTTGGCCCTGGTGAGCTCCGGCGCCCGCAGCCATTTTGCCAACCTGGCAGACAATGAACACCAGGAGCTGACCAAACGCCTGAACAGCGGCCAATACCGCAAAGACATGGATGAGTGGCACCAGCTTCTCACTTCCCGCCACTTGAAGAAGGTAACCCGGAAACTGACCGCTGAAGACATCCACAAAACCCTGGAAAAGCACATACACAAGCACAACGCTGTGGCGCGAAACCTGAACGAACAGTCCCCGGACAATCACTTTCACGACCTGCGCAAACGACTGAAACGCATACGCTACCTGGCCGAGTTGAACAAACCGGCGTTTCACGACAGGCTCAGGCCATTAAAACATCGACAACAACGGTTCGGTGACTTTCAGGACCTGCACGTGCAGATTGACATGCTGCTGGCCTTTCGCAACAGCATTGCCACGGAGCCGGACATGCTGGCGCCCGTGGCGGGCCTGAACACGCTGATTTCAGACCTCGCCGTGGAGAAACATCGCGTACGGGCTGACATACTGTCCCTCGGCGGCATTGACTGACAATCCACTATTTGGGGACAGCATTCATCCCACGCCCCATCCAGGCCGACCAGGAATAAAGCCCCAGCGCCACCCAGATCATCACGAAGCTCGCCAGCTTCTCCCCACTCATGGGTTCATCAAACACAAACAGCGCGATGAAGAACTGCAGCGTGGGGTTGATGTACATCAGGAAGCCCACGGTTGCCAGGCGCAGCCGGCGGGCCGCACCGGCGAAGAACAACAGGGGGATGGCGGTGACGATACCGCTGGACATCAAAAGCAAGGCAATGGTGATGTTGTCATTGAAGTGGGATTCTCCGGCCGAGCCCAGAACCCCGAGAGCCAGCAGGCCGACCGGTAGCAGAAGCAGCGTCTCAACAAACAGGCCCGAAAGACCATCCAGCTCCACCTGCTTTCGAAGCAGGCCGTAGGTGCCGAAGCTGAACGCAAGCACCAGGGTGATCCAGGGCACCACGCCCAACAGAAAAAGCTGATAAAGGATGGCGATGGTCGCCAATGCAACCGCCACAATTTGCAGTCGGGTAATGCTCTCCCGCAGCACCAGCATGCCCAGGCCGACATTCACCAGGGGCGTGAGGAAATACCCCAGGCTCGCCTGAAGCACATGACGAGTTTCCACGGCATAGATATAGACCCCCCAGTTCAGCGCAATGAACACCGCACAGCCGAATACGAAGCCAAGCTTTTTAGGGTGTGCCAACGCAGCAGTGATGGGTTTCCAGCGCCCCAGGAAGCTCACCACGATGGCGAGAAAAACACAGGACCAGACGATCCGGTGAACCAGCACCTCGTAAGAGGGCACACCCTCAAAAAGCGCGAAATAAATGGGGAAACAGCCCCACAAGGTATAGGCGGCCAGGCCGAAACCCACGCCTTTTGCTGCATCAGGCGTAGCATGTTTCACAGACAACAGGCCTTATATTTTCTGCCACTTCCGCAGGGGCAGGATTCGTTCCGGCCAGGCTTGAGGGTCCCTTCGCGGGTATCGCCCGACACGTAGTACCAGCGCTCACCGTCGCGGACGAAGCGGGAGTTCTCTTCCAGATACCCCCAGCCGCCGCCTGCCCGGTAAAGGGCGCGAAAGTGCACCGTGCCTTCGTGTTCACCTTCATCTGACGACAGTACCTGCAGCGACACCCACTTCGGCGCCTCGGTCAGATCAAGGTCTTGGGGCCGGGTGCTGGTGTGCCATGTGGCTTTCAAATAGTCCGTCAGATTCAGTACAAACGCGCTGTAGCGAGATCGCATAAGGGCTTCCGGTGAGGATGCCGGTTTGCCCTGATGGCATGGCTCGCAACAAGTACTGTACGGTTGGCGGCTGCCACAGGGGCAGTCGTCCGGGGTAATCTCTGGCGCCATCGGGTCGTCCTTATCGCCGGTTAGTGCTGTTCACGGACCCGGCAGACCCAGGACACGTAAATGATTCATTTTAACAGTTTTAGTTGCCCTGCGGCTGTGCTATCAACAATCATCAACTGACCTGATCGAGTAGCCCGATTGTGACCGACCTCTCCCTGCTGCAGATACTCCTTGCTAACCTGGCTTTGCTGGCCGGCGCCTGTTTGCAGGGCGTGGCAGGTTATGGCATCGGTACGCTGGCGGCACCATTGCTGTTCCTGATCAGCCCCGTGCTGATACCGGCGCCGCTGGTTCTGAACGCCGTGGTGCTGACGATTTTCATGCTGCTGCGGAACCGGGGCGCCTTGCAGGTCCGCGAGGTGCGCTTTGCCATTGGCGGTGGCGTTGGCGGCATGATCCTGGCCGGGATCACGCTGATGCTGATTTCACCCACGGGATTCGAGCTGGCGTTCGGCGTTCTGATCCTGATTGGCGTAGTACTGAGCGCAGGTGGTTTGCGACCTGCCCTGAACGCTCGCAACAGTATCTTGGCCGGCGCTGCCTCGACCTACATGGGAACCATTACCGCCGTTGGCGGCCCACCGATTGCACTGATCTACCAGAATCAGAAGGGACCACTGGTGCGGGCCAATATGTCGGCCTTCTTCCTGGTGGCGAGTTTTTTCAGTATTGCCGCCCTGGTGGTTTCCGGCTACCTGGGGCAGCGGGAACTACAGTTATTTGCGGTCACCTTTCCAGGGGTTCTCATCGGCTTCTGGCTTTCCGGCAAGCTGGTCAATCGCATGCCGTTTGACGGACTGAGGCCGGTCATTCTTGGCATCGCCGCCGTTGCGGGTGTGGCGGCACTGATTCGCGGGCTGATGTCGCTCTGACCCCCGGGACTACTCGGCCCACAGTCTCGCCCGGAAATGGCTCTGCTTCCACAATACCGCGACCCATATCGCGTGAAGATTGATCAAAAACGCCAAAATCCACTCGAAGGCGTCGTCTATCTGGCTGTACACCCCTGGCACAACGGCTGTGAGGATAACCGATAGAATACCCACCGCCAGTATCAGCTCACACAACCACAACAGTCGCCTGCCATTGGCGTGCCACCGCGGATGCCCCTTCAGTGCCGAGCTGATCAGCAACTGTGCGATGAACGTCAGCGAAAAATACAGCACGACACCTATCCGGCGAATCAGATTGAAACCGTCCCCTTCGTGACCCAGAGCCAGCGTGTAGGCGGCCAGCGACGTACACGCGACGAAGCCCAGCCAAGGGACCCAGGGCCGACCGCGGCTGGTGGCACCCAGCTGCTGTAGCCAACGACCGTTGAGGGCCCAGAACAGAATGCCGAGAATCGCCGCCGGCAACATGGTGCCCTTGAAAATGAAATAGCTGGTACCGTATCGGCCGGTGCGGCTGATGCTCGTGCAACTGTCCCAATAGGGAATACACCAGGAAACATGCCCCTCCAGCACCGACACCGCGAAGGTTGTGTGGATGGTGACCAGCGGCGTCAGCGTGGCGGCCAGCGCCAGCCACCACAGGGGGATGCCATTCCTCACGGAGGTCATAACACTATTTTCCTCAGCTTGGGTTGTTGGTACTGGCGGCCATCGGAATTTCCTCGCTCTACCTTCCGCTGTCGCGCAAGTTCGACAGGCTGGAGTACGAAACCTTCATGTTGCAGGGACGGTAGCGCCTGCTAGGCTGAAATGACCGGCACGTTTTCTTTTGGTTACAGCATTTGACACTATTTTAGGATTCAAGCGATACACGAGCGTAGCGTTCACTCATACTTTAGTCGTGGCGCACAAACACTGACCAGGGTTTAATCGTGCGATCACGCCAATCCTGGCTTTGAGAAAACCTACTATGCCAATGGGCCGCGAAGACATCATAGAGACTGAAATCCCGGTATCCCAACTGGCAATAGGGATGCATGTGGTTCGTCTGGACCGGCCGTGGGAAGACACCGATTTCCTGCTGCAGGGCTTCATTCTTCAGACTGAGGAAGATGTGCTTGCCGTGCAGCAACAGTGCGAAACGGTCATCGTGGAAGGGCGTGTACAAGTCGCTCCAACGACCGAGAGACAGACGCCAGCAAGTCGGCGCAAAACATCGGTCAAAACTGGCCGCTCCGTCGCCGCTCAACAGCCTTCGGCCGTCTCCAAGCGAAAAGTCACCTACGTCAATAAAGTAGACGCCAGCCGGGAAATGGCAACGGCCCGAATGCACTATGCCGATGCCAAAGCCATGGCTAAAAACATCATGTCCAGCCTGCGGCTCGGGCGGACCCTGGAAATGAACCAGATCCACCAGGTGGTGGATGATTGCGTCGATAGCGTACTGCGCAACGACAATGCTTTGCTGCTGCTCACCAAGATCAAAAACAAGGACGAATACACGGCCGAACACTGCATCAACGTATCAATCCTGTCAGCCGCATTCGCCAAGCACCTGGGGCTTCTGGAGGGGGAAATCCGCACTTTGGCACTGTGTGGTCTGCTTCACGATGTCGGCAAGATGCGCATTGACGACGAGATCCTGAACAAGCCCGGAGCCCTCACGCCCGAAGAGTTCGCAGTGATGAAAAACCACACCACATTTGGTCGCGATGTGCTTGCGGCACTCCCCCGACTGGCACACGCGGCCGTTGATGTTGCTTATTCCCACCACGAACGAATGGATGGCAAGGGCTATCCACGAGGCCTGTCCGGGCAGCAGATTCCGCTGTTCGCGAAAATCGTGGGGCTGGTCGACACCTACGACGCCATCACCAGCTCCCGGGTTTACGACAAGGGGCGGGCGTCCATGGAAGCTTTGCAGATTATCCACCGCAACAAGGGCGCCCAGTTCGATGCGGAGCTGGCGGTGGAGTTTATCCGCATGGTTGGCGTTTACCCGCCCGGTTCCATCGTGGAAATGACCAACGGTGAAGTAGGCATCGTGGTGGCCACCCATCCCACCAGCAAGCTCAAACCACGGGTGCTGCTTGTGCGAGACGCGAACAAGCGGCCGATGGCCACCTTCCGCGAAGCAAACCTGTTAAACCAAGCGCAGGACAGCTCCGGACAACCCTACAAGATTGCCCGGGAAGTGCCGGACGAAAGCTTCGGCATCGTAATGAAGGACTTCATCGAACAGGGCATCCTCAACCGTAAAGCACCGGACGTATCAGCTCCGGTCGATGACGGCCATGGTGAGTCTTGAGATACAGGTCAGTTTACCTTCCTCGTTTTCCAGCTTTATTTCCCAGACCTGCGTTGTACCGCCGATATGAACCGGACGCGCGGTTCCGTAGACCCAGCCCCTGGTAACGGAGCGAATGTGGTTGGCATTGATGTCCAGCCCCACGGCAATCTGGTTCTCCTTACGCAAGCAATAATTGGCCGCCATGCTCCCCAGCGTCTCCGCCAGCACCACTGACGATCCACCATGGAGAATGCCAAACGGCTGAACCGTGCGTTCATCGACCGGAATCCGGCCAGTCACGTAATCATCACCAATGTCCACGTACTCAATACCCATGGTCTCGACAGCGGTGTTTTTACTGGCTTCGGCCAGTTGTTCGAGGGTGGGGATACTGCGGGTCCAGATTGCCATCGACTGCTACCTCCTGGTGTTGTGGGTCCTGCAAGCTGAGGTGCCCCAAAGCTCTTTAGTGTATACAGATAGGTAGCGAACGACCATAGCGTGGTTATCCTATAAAAGCACCTCACCGGGCAAGATTGACCACACCCAAAATCGTTATTGATAATCGTTTGCATTTGAGGTTTTTGCTGCTAGTCTTTCAATGAGTCGAGGCAAACAGGAGGCGGTGTGATGAGCCGAGCAGCAACTCAATTGGCCGGTAGCGCCAGCAGCATTTTTCAGGCGTGGCTGGATCTGAAACAGCAGACTGATCGCAACGTACAACTCCATACCAACCGCAGTCCAGAGACAAAGCGCACGGAACAGTCGCAACGTTGATTCAAACAATTTTTTTCAACATCACCCCGCCATGAGTGTTCTGGTGCGATCGCTCGCCCACACGGTTGAATTCCAGCCGGATCACCGCAACAAAGAAGGTTATAAGGCAGTTGTCAGAATACATCCCTTGATCAAAAAGGACAGGTCACATGAAAGTACTGATGGTTCTCACCTCGCACGATCAGATGGGAGATACCGGCCACAAGACCGGCTTTTGGCTGGAAGAGTTCACCGCCCCCTATTACGTTTTCAGGGATGCCGGCGCAGACATCACCATTGCCTCTCCCAAGGGCGGGCAGCCACCCGTCGACCCCAACAGTGAAACTGAGGATGCACTGACGGAAACCACCCGTCGCTTCCAGCAGGACGCCCATGCCAAGGAAGCGCTCGCCAGCACGAAGAAACTGGCGGATGTGGATATGAACGACTACGACGCCCTGTTCTACCCCGGAGGCCATGGCCCATTGTGGGACCTGGTCAACGATGACAAGTCCGTCGCTCTGATCAAGGCAGCCTACGAACAGGACAAGGTCATTGGCGCCGTATGCCATGCCCCGGCGGTCTTCAGAGACGTCGAGATCAAACCAGGGCAGAACCTGGTCGGCGGTCGCAACGTGACCGGCTTCAGCAACAGTGAGGAAGAGACCGTTGGCCTGACCAACGTTGTGCCGTTCCTGCTGGAAGACATGCTGAAGGAGAAAACCGCCACCTACACCTGCGGGGATGACTTCACACCGCACATCGTGGTGGACGGCAAGCTGATTACCGGGCAAAACCCGCCCTCCTCGGAAGGCACCGCCAAGGCGGTGATGCAGGCCTTGCAGCAGGGCTGATCAGCGATCCTGAACCTGCTCCCCGGCGTGACTGATCAACACGCCGGGAGCGCCTTCCTCCAGCGTTTTCCGGATCGCATCCGGCACTGGCGTCTTCGTCATTGTCGACGGCTGGATCAACACGTAAGTGATATCAGCCTCTGCCACCAGCAATCCATCCCCGTACCGATAGAATTCAAGGTGCACCGTGAATGAGGTGTTACCGATACGGCCAGCTCGTATCCTGGCTTCCAGCACATCATCAAATCGCGCCGGTGCCCGATAGTTCACGGTGAGACTCACTACCTGAATGTCCAGATCCTGATCCAGCAGATTCTGGTAATCCCCGAACAGAACGCGGATATATTCATTAACGGAAATGTCCACGTAATCCGCGTAGCGAGCATTGAACACCACACTCTGGGCATCGCATTCACCGTAGCGGACGCGAAACCGAAACCGGAATGGCAGGTCGGTCGATTCAGTCATGGTCACTCAGCCCCAAAACCAGAGAAGCCCCCAGCCTACCCCATCCAGAAATCATTTTCTGCCGGTACTGCCATTGAGCACCAGGTAGCAACCATAGCCGATCACAACACCCCAGAACGCAGACGACAGCCCGAACACCGACATGCCAGAGGCCGTCACAATAAAGGTGATCAATGATGCTTCGCGATGGCTGGCATCCTCAAGTGCGGCAAACAGGTTGCCCGCAATAGCCCCCAGCAACGCCAGCCCCGCGAGTACCGCAACAAAGGCCGCAGGCAGTGAGGTGAACAGGCTGACGATGGTACCGGCAAACAGGCCACCCACCAGATAGAACACCCCGTTAAACACACCGGCAACGTATCGACGAGAGGGGTCTTCATGGGCATCCTTACCCGTGCAGATGGCGGCGGTGATTGCCGCCACCACCGTGGTGATACCGCCAAAGAACGCCATCGGCAGCGATACCAGGCTGGTCACCCCGATGATCGGTTTGGCCCTGACGGAGTACCCTGCCCCCTGCAAGATTGCCATGCCTGGGAGGAATTGCCCGGTCAGGCTTACCAGTACCAGCGGAATCGCCAGGCTCAACGTTGATCCCAGGTTCCACTCCGGCTCAATGAACTGTGGGACTGCAATACTCCAGCGCACGCCAGACAGTGATGCCCCTTCCAATACCACCGCCAGAATCACGCCGGCAATCAACAGCAAAATCAGGGTGTACTTGGGAAACAGACGACGGAACACCACGTAGGAAAGCAGCATGCCAATCGCCAGCGCCGGGGTTGTTTCAATCGCGGTAAACGCCCCCACGCCGAACTGGAACAGGATGCCCGCCATCATGCCCGCCGCAATGCCCTTGGGAATGGCACGAACGAACGTGTCAAAGGTGCCTGAGACACCAATGATAAAAATGATGACCGCCGCCGTAATATAGGCGCCTACGGCCTCATTCAGCGACAGTTCCGGAAACAGCGCCACCAACAACGCGGTGCCGGGCGCCGACCAGGCAGTGACGACTGGCGCCTTGAGCCAGATCGACAGAATGATGCCGGAAACCGCCGCACCCATGGAGATTGCCCAGACCCAGGACGTCATCATCTCGTTGGAAATACCAGCACTTGCTCCGGCCTGGAAGAGAATGGCCAGCGGACCGGAGTAGGACACCAGAACGGCCAGAAACCCGGCCACAATGGCCGGCAGCGAAAGGTCTTTCAGAAATCTCGACATAAGCGCAATCCATTGTTGGTTTTATGATTCTGCTTAACAAAAAAGGGCCCCAGGCGCTTACACGCCGGGGCCAAGGAGGGTCAGACTGACTGTCTACCCTGGGGTCACATCAACACTCCAACGCTTTAGCTACCGCTAACAGCCATACCGTCGCTCGGAGCCACCGGCTCACGCCGGAAGCCAAATCCACGACTACCGACCAGAGCAATGGCCACCGTGGCAATGGCACCCGGCACCGCCAATGCGAGGAAGTTCATCTGGTGCGGCAGCGCCATGGCCAGCAGCGCGCCACCTAACAGTGGCCCGACAATAGCACCATTGCGACCAATGCCGGATGCCCAGCCCAGCCCGGTGGAACGGATACTGGTCGGGTAGTACTGGGCAACATAGGCGTAAAGCAGGATCTGGGAGCCGATGGTTGTCGCACCGGCAATCCCCACCAGGATATACAGGAACCACATCGGGCTTTCGTACCCCAACAGCACCAGTGACCCGGAGCCCAGAATAAAGAAAGACACCAGCACCGAGCGCAGCGACAGTCGGTCGGCCAACCAGCCACCGCCGACGGCACCTATGATCGCCCCGACGTTCAATACCATCAGGAACATCAGGCTGGAGCTCAGAGCATAACCGGCATTGGACATCAGCTTCGGCAACCAGGAACCCAGCGCGTACACCATCAGCAGACAGCAGAAGAACGCCACCCAGAACATCATCGTGCTCATCGCCCGCCCATCGCGAAACAGCTCGAGCACCGGGGCCTTGCTGTCGGTGGTTGGCGGCACCGTCAACACGTCCTGTTCGTTGATGTGCTTGAGCGGAGCTACCTGGGTCAGGATATCGCGGGCTTCACTCTCGCGTTTCTGTGCCATCAGGAAGGCCACCGATTCCGGCAGGAATTTCAGCATGAATGGCAGCATCAGCATCGGCACCACCGCCAGATAGAACATGATTTCCCACCCGTAGTTGGGCACGATCCAGATGCCCAGGCCGGCAGACATCATGCCGCCTACCGCATAGCCACTGAACATCAGCGCCACCAGAGTGCTGCGACTCTTTTTGGGTGAGTATTCACTCATCAGGGACACCACATTCGGCATAACACCGCCAATACCGAGGCCGGCAATAAATCGCAGGATACCGAACTGCCAGGGCGTGGTGGCAAAACCGTTAATAACCGTGGTCACACTGAACAGCACCACACAGGTGATGATGACTTTCTTGCGCCCGAGCCGGTCCGACAGCATGCCGAACCCCATGGCCCCGAACATCATGCCAAACAGAGCGCTGCTGCCGAGCAAACCGGCCACGTAGGGGTTCAGGCCCCACTGGTCCATCAGGATGGGAAGCACCACCCCGTAGATCACCAGATCATAGCCGTCGAAGATGATAATCAGGGTGCACCAAAAAAGAACTTTCCAGTGGAATTTGTTGAATGTGGCGTTATCAATAACGTCGTTTACGTCGATGTTTCTCATGATCTCTCACTTCCGCTCTTGTTCTTGTGCGGAGCTGTGTAATGGGTTATCCCAGGTCACCACCTGCCACAGGCAGCACGGTACCGGTCATATAGGAAGACGCATCCGATGCCAGGAACAGGATAGGTTCGGCCTGTTCGTCCAGGGTTCCATAACGATTCATGAAGCTGTTTTCCGTGGTCTGGTCAATCAGCGCCTGATACCAGGCCTTCTCCTGCTCACTCTGCTCTTTTGCATTGCGCGGCGTCAGGCGCGGGGGCGCTTCTGTGCCTCCGGGGGCGGCGGCATTTACCCGAATATTGTGCGGCGCGTATTCATAGGCTAGGTTCACCGTCATCGCATTCACGCCGCCCTTGGCCGCGCCATAAGGCACACGCATCAGCCCGCGCGTTGCCACCGACGATACGTTCACGATGACACCACCCTTCTGCTGAAGCATATGAGGCAGAACCGCCCGGCAGCACCACAACGTGGTAAACAGGGAACGCTGGATCTCCTTCTCGATCTGCTCCGGGGTGTAGTGTTCAAACGGCTGCGCCCAGATCGTACCGCCGACATTGTTGATCAAAATATCGATGCGACCGTACTGCTTCTGCGCTTCTGCCATAACGCTTTCAGCACCGTCCCAGGTTTCCAGGTTGGCCTGGACAGCCACGGCATCAGCACCCTGGTCACGCAACTCGGCGGCAACGCCCTGAACGTAATCCGCAACATCAACCAGAAGCAGCCTGGCGCCCTCGGCGGCGGCCAGTTCGGCCACGCGCTTGCCAATCCCCTGGGCGGCGCCGGTAATCACCATGACCTTGTCGGTGAAGCGGTCTTTCATGCGACCTTCTCCCTGGCCGACGGTGCACTGGGTGTGAACTTCTCGTAGTGGAAGGAGTTCGGTTCAATGCCCTTCTCACGGAAGAACCCGAGCACGGAATCCACCATGGGAGGGGGACCACAGAGGTAGACATCGACGTCGCCGTCGTTCACCGGCGCTTCGTCCATATGCTGGGTGACATACCCCTTGCGCGGATGGTCACTTTCTTCGCCGGAAACAACCGTCACGTAGCTGAAGTTGTCCAGCTCCGCGGCAAAACGGTCCAGAATATCCAGGCACACCAGGTCATCGTCATTGCTGACGCCATACACCAGGTGAGTAGGCTGATCACAGCCATTGGCTTTCAGATACTCCAGCTTTGCCAGCATCGGCGCCAGGCCGGTGCCACCTGCCAGCATCAGTATCGACCGTTCAACGGGACGTAGGTAGAAACTGCCCATCGGGCCGGTCAGGGTGACCTTGTCGCCGGTGCGGGCCTCGCCCACGAGCCACGAACTCATCAGCCCGCCCGGCACGTTGCGAATCAGGAAACTGAGATCGCGGCTGCCAGGTGGCGAGCTGAAGGAGTAGGCCCGGGTCTCTTCGGAGCCCGGAACCTGAATATTCACGTACTGTCCCGGCAGAAAGGCAATGTCTTCATCGGCCGTGATTTTCAGCTCGATCGACGTGGGCGAGATCAGGTTCACCTCGGCCACCGTCCCCGCCACTTCCGCATTGCCGGTCTTGCACATGGTGGAAGCGACAGGCACTTCCACCACACAATCACTGGAGGGCACCATCTGGCAGGTCAGCACCATGCCCTGCTCGGCTTCCTCGTCAGACAGCGCTTCGTCAATGTATTCATCACCCATGTCGAACTCGCCCTGACGGCAGGCACCCTTGCAGGTGCCGCAGACGCCATCGGAACAGTCCATGGGCAGATTGATCTGCGAACGGTAGGCGGCGTCCAGAACCGTCTCGCCTTCGTTGCAGGACACAAAACGGGTAACGCCGTCTTCAAAGTTAAGCGCGATGTTATAGCTCATGATGATGCTCTCCCCATCAATTACAGGTGGTAAACGTCCAGCACCTGATTGATGCAATCGTTGTTCAGGACCATCCTCTTCTCCCGGATCAGCGGCTGGTCGCCGGTGACATCCAGGGTGTAGAAAGACGTTCCAAAGAATTCCGCTGTTTTCTTGTAGCGATAGGACTTGGTCAGCCAGTTAAACCGCAATGTCACTTCACTCTCGTTCTGGGACAGAATCTCCAGATTGCTGGTGAAATGGGTCGTGCGCGGCTCGGGCATGGAGCTGGCGCCGGAACGCTCGGTTTTGATCCGGTAGATCCGGTCTTCCAGGCCTTCCTTGTTGGGGTAGTAGATGAGCGAGATCTCGCTTTGCGGATCTTCTGTCAGCTCATCGTCATCGTCCCAGGCCGGCATCCAGTAGGTGACGTCCTCGTGGTAGCATTCCAGCCACTTGTCCCACTCCCGGTCGTCCAGAAAACGGGCCTCACGGATGATGAATTGCTCGATGTCGTGATAGGTCAGGCTCATGCGGAAGCCTCCTCTGAATCAGTTGAACTCGAAGCCAAAGGAATGAAACGGGCACGCTCGGCCTCGATAGCGCGAGTCATTTCCACCTGCCAGTGTTTGTGGTGGTTCACATACAGGCCTTCGTCGTCCGGGCGGGCGCCGCTCATGGTCGGCTTCATGTCGATCTGGTTGGCGTGCTCATCCGGGCCGTCGATCCAGTGAGCGGCACCGCGGCTCATGTCGTTCCAACGCATGTCACGGGCTTCGTAGCCGTTCTGGCAGGCACGGAATTCCTCCAGATCGTCCGGAGTGCCCATACCGGTCACGTTGAAGAAGTCCTCGTACTGACGGATGCGCTTGGCGCGCAGCTCTGCCGGCTCATTCTTCGGGCCAAAGGCGTAAATGGTGACTTCCGTCTTGTTGACGTCGATCGGCCGGGTCACACGGATCTGAGTCGAAAACTGATCCATCAGGTAAACGTTCGGGTACAGGCACAGATTCTTGGTGGTACGAACGATGGAATCGGCAAGGGCCTCGCCGTAGGTCTTCTCCAGACGTTCCAGCTGGCTGAAGATCGGGCGCACTTCCGGGTTCAGCAAGCGGGTCCACAACATCATGTGGCCGTTCTCGAACGAGTAAAAACCACCCTCGGCGGACCAGCTCTTGGCATCCACCGCTTCGGTGCCGCCCTTGTCGTAATTACGCTGACCCATGGTGGAGAGATAGTTCCAGTGCACGGTGCCCACGTGGTAGCCGTCCGCACCGTTTTCGGCGGTCAGCTTCCAGTTACCTTCATAGGTGTAGGTCGAACTGCCCCGCAGAATTTCCAGGCCGTCTTCCGACTGATCCACGATGTTGTCGATGATCTTGGTGGTTTCACCCAGGTGTTCCTCGAGCGGAAGCACGTCGGCATTGAGGCTGCCAAACAGGAAGCCACGGTAATTACCGAACTTTGGCATCTGCTTAAGGTCGTGGGAGCCGTCGGTATTGAACTGCTCCGGGTAACCGCCCTTCTTCTGGTCTTTCGCCTTCAGCAACTGGCCGTCGTTCCGGAAGGTCCAACCGTGGAACGGACAGGTAAAGGAGGTCTTGTTGCCACGCTTTTTGCGGCACAGGGTGGCGCCACGGTGCGAGCAGGTGTTCAGTATGGCTTTGAGCTCGCCATCCTTGGTGCGGGTGATTACTACCGGCTGGCGACCCACGGTCACCGTAAAGTAGTCGCCCGGCTCCGGAATCTGGCTTTCATGGGCGAGGTACACCCAGTTTCCTTCAAAGATGTACTTCATCTCCAGGTCAAACAGTTCCTGGTCGGTGAAGATACCCCGATCACACTGATAACGGCCGGTTTCCGGATCCGCGATCACCGCGTCGCGTACTTTGTCTGCAAGCTTGTCGAGTTTGCTGGTCATGTCGTTCACTCCGTCTTGTTCTTGGGTGGCGCTTAGGCAACGTCGGTTTCCAGGGCGCGACGGCGTGCGTGGCGTTCCTGGAGCTCGGGCTTGTCTGTCGCAACCAGAGTGACGTTGAACTCAACCTCGGTAATCGGTCCGTTCACGCCATGCTGTGCACCTGTTTCCGACTGCTCAACACGATTGGCGGCAACCACCAGTTCTTCGCGGGTGGCAAATGCAAAGTCGTCGTAGGTGTACTCGTCACCGGCAATGTTGATCTGCGTCGTCAGGTGCTTGTAACCCGGCTTCGACACAAAATAGTGAATGTGCGCGGGGCGTTGACCGTGACGGCCCAGGTGATTCAGCAGCTGCTGAGTGGAGCCTTCCGGCGGGCAACCGTAACCGGACGGCATGATGCTCTGGGCGGCGTACCGGCCTTCGGCGTCGGTTTTGATACGACGGCGCAGGTTGTACTCGCTCTGCGATTGGTCGAAATAGGAGTAGGCACCCTTGGTATCCGCGTGCCAGATATCCACGACTGCGTTCGCCAGCGGCTCACCGTTTTCATCGGTGATCCGGCCCTTGATCAGGATGGCTTCGGCGTCCTTGTCGGAGCCGTCGTCCATGCGATCAAAGCCTTCGCTCATGGGGGCGCCGGCAACGTACAGCGGGCCTTCGATGGTGCGCGGCGTACCGCCGGTCAGGCCGGCCTGCTCGTCTTCGGCGTCCTGGCGAATGTCCAGGTAACGGTCCATACCCAGGCCTGGTGCCAGCAGGGCTGCTTCACCATTTGCGCCCAGTTCGCCCACGTAATAGACGGCGCTCCAGAACTCCTCGGGCGTGACATCGAAATCTTCCACGATCTGGAAAATATCGTGCATGACGCGATGAACGATCTTCTTCATGCGCTCATTGCCACCGTCCTTGTCGAAGCCGGCTACTTTCTCCAGCAGTTCCTTCACATCTGCGGATTGCATGGTCTTAACGGTCATTGTTGGTCTCCTCGGTCTTTTGTTGTTGTTGCTCCAGACTTCCCAATCAATTGGCAACAAGTTCTGTGTGGCGCCTGAAAACATTGGGCGCCGGTATTGGCTGATTACGCCCGTTAGCGGTCATCCTCGTGAATGGATGACGGGTGACGGCACAGGGGCGCAACGGTGATATCCATGTACGGGAACAGCGGAAGGTTGCCGACCAGGTCCTGCAGCTCGGCGTTGTCCTCCACATCAAAAATACTGACGTTGGCGTAGCTACCCGCCACACGCCACAGGTGGCGCCATTTGCCCTTTTCCTGCAGGTCCTGGGCGTAAGCTTTTTCCCGGGCCTTGATGTCCGCTACCACATCGGCGGGCATGTCGTGGGGGATGTTCACTTTCATCTCAACTTTGAACAGCATGTGCTTTCCTCCGTTATCCATTCTTGCGGCGTACTTACGGCCGGCGCCCTATGCGTCTCTGCGATAGACTGCCAGCTTGTCTTCATCAATCTCGACCCCCAGACCCGGGCCCTGCGGCAGGTCCACACCGTTGGCGTGGAAGTTCAGCGGGCGCACCACGATGTCGTCTTTCATCAGTAGCGGGCCGAACATCTCTGTTCCCCAGTGAAGGGTTTCCAGCGTGGACCAGGCGTGCAGGGACGCGGCGGTACCGATGGTGCCTTCCAGCAGGGTGCCGCCGTACAGTCCGAGTCCTGCGGACTGGGCAACCGTCGCCTGTTCCAACGCCCGGATCGGACCGCCTGCCTTGGCAATTTTCATGGCCACCGCACCGGCGAATCCTCCGGCCGCCAGGGCAAACAGATCCTTGGCGTCGGCTACGGATTCATCGGCCAGAATCGGGATATGGAATTTTTCGGACAGTCGTACCAGGGCGCCAAAATCCTTCATCGGGGTAGGCTGCTCCACCAGATCAATGCCGGCGGCCTGCAACTCAGCCATACCCTTGGCTGCCGTGGCTTCATCCCAGGCCTGATTGACGTCAACACGCACACTGGCCTGCTCGCCCACGGCTTCCTTGATAGCCGCCACATGGCGCACATCATCCATCACCGCGCGAGAACCAATTTTCAGCTTGAAATCGCAGTGGCGTTGTTGCGCGATCAGACTGTGCGCCTCATCGATATCTTTGGCGGTATCGCCACTGGCCAACGTCCAGAGCACCGGAATGTGCTGATGCAGAGCGCCGCCGAGCAGATCGGAAACCGGACGATTCAGGCGCTTTCCCTGCAGATCCAGCAGCGCGGTTTCAATGGCGGACTTGGCCAGGTTGTTTCCGCGGGTCGCACGGTTTAGCCTTACTCTAAGAGTATTGATAGCATCCGCTGGTTGATCGATCAGCAGTGGCTTGAAATAGGTGTCGATGGTAAGTTTCACGCTTTCGGGGCTTTCCGGGCCGTAGGCCAGGCCGCCAATCGTGGTGGCTTCACCCAAACCTTCCAGGCCATCGGAATCCTTCATCCGCACGATCACCATGGTCTGAACCCCCATGGTTGTCATGGATAGTTTGTGCGGCCGGATGGTCGGGATATCGACCAGGATGGCTTCAATGGACTGAATGGTGGCGGACATGTGCTCTCCGAATCGCAAGTTAAAATGCCTGTCATTCGGACAGTACGAAGTTTCACGTATGGGAACCAATATTGATTAAGTACGAAGCGATACCCTGGAGGTATGGATGGAGCTGAGACACTTGCGCTACTTCGTGGCGGTGGCAGAGGAACTGAACCTCACCCGTGCTGCAGAAAAGCTGTTTATCGCCCAGCCACCTCTGACCCGCGCCATCAAACAGCTGGAAGAAGAAGTGGGGGTTGCGCTGTTCATCCGGAAGCCCCGGGGGCTGGTATTGACGACCGGCGGAGAATACTTTCTTGAGCAGGCACGGCAGATTCTCGACAAGATGGCCGCAACCGTCAGCGACACCCGCCGAATCGCCCAACACCGCAAAACCGTTTTTTCCATCGGCTTCGTACCCTCCGTGTTCTACGGGCAACTACCACTGATGGTCCGGCGCCTGCGGCGCAACAAGAACCTGGAAATCATCCTGCACGAACTGAAAACACGGGAGCAGGTAGATGCGCTGAAATCGGGGAAGATTGATATCGGTTTTGGCCGGGTGCGCATCGAAGACCCGGATGTTGACCAGGAACTGTTGTTCGACGAACCCATCATCGCCGCCATTCCCGCCGGCAACCCTCTGACCCGGCACCCGCCGTCCATGAAGGAGCTGTCGGAATGGCCGATGATCACCTTCCCGGCCGGCCCGGGCCCGAACTTCGCCGATCTGACCCAGGGCCTGTTCCATCGTCGCGGATTGCGTATCAACGTGATGCAACAGGTCAACGACCTGCAGACGGCGCTGTCACTGGTGGCTTCGGATATGGGGTTTACCCTGGTGCCGGAGCAGGTCCGACGGCTGAACCGGGAAGGTGTGGACTACATGCCTTTGGAAGATGACAATATCAGCGTACCGGTCATTGCGTCACGGCGACGGGGAGAAAACCCCAATGCGGTGATGCGACTGGCGAACACGATTCTGGATGAGCTGGTGGAAAACCGGCTGACGGGCCGGTATCCATGATTTCAGCGGGTCGTTCGCCGTACCGCCTCGGCCGCTTGCTGCAACCGGGGCAAATACACCCCCATCAGTGTCTCCATATCCACCCGCGCCGCATTGGTACTGATATTGATCGCCCCCAGCAGCTCGCCATTGCCGGCAAACACCGGCACCGCAGCGGAACGAAGTCCTGAGTCGAGCTCCTGATCCACAATCGAATAGCCCTGCTCCCGAACCTTCGCAATGTCTTTCTTCAGGGCATTGGCATTGGTAATGGAAGAAGCGGTATAGGGCTCAAGCTTCACCCGACGAAGAAACGTCTCCAGCTCCGCTTCCGGCAACTGCGCCAGCAGCACCCGGCCCATAGAGGTATAGGCCGCCGGAAGTCGTGTACCCACCGAGAGGGTAATCGCCATCAGCCGGTGTCGGGCCGAAGAGCGCACCACGTACACCACATCGTCACCGTCCAGAACCGCCAGTGAGGATGACTCACCCAACTCGGCCGTAACGTCCTCAAGGTATTGCTGGATTACCGCCCGGTACTGATTCGACGATTGGTAGGCATAACCCAGCTGCAAGACGCGAGGGGTCAACTCGAACTGTCGGCCGTTACGTTTTACGAACCCCAGCGCGTGAAGAGTAAGCAGGAAACGACGCGCCTTGGCCCGGTCCATATCCGTCCGTGTCGCCACCTCGCTCAGGGTCATCCGTGGATGCTCAGCGTCAAACGCCTGCAACACCTCCAGCCCTGACGCCAGTGCACCTACATAGTCCCGGTCTCCGGGCCTGAGAACCTGATCGTCCATTCCTGCTCCTTACTCGCCTGAACACAGCCTCCGCAGATGGTAACAGCTCGTTCGCTATCCGAACATCCGTGCATTTTTGGCAACTGGTGAAAATTTGTACTTGACGACGCCAAAACCTTCGAGTCATTATGTTCGCATATTAAACTTATGTTCGTATATCGAACTTTTTAACAATGCACTGCACTGGAGATTCTGTAATGGCTGAATTTCTCTCTCTCAAGGAAGCCGTGAGCCGCTATATCAGCAATGGCGACACGGTCTGTATGGAAGGCTTTACACACCTGATCCCCTTCGCTGCGGGCCACGAAATCATCCGCCAGGAAAAGCGCGACCTGACGCTCATCCGCATGACACCGGATCTGGTGTACGACCAGATGATCGGTGCGGGTTGCGCCCGGAAACTGATCTTCTCCTGGGGCGGCAACCCAGGCGTGGGCTCACTGCATCGCCTGCGGGATGCCGTCGAGAAAGGCTGGCCGAATAAACTGGAGATCCTGGAGCACAGCCACGCTGCCATGGCCTGCGCCTATGAAGCCGGTGCCGCCGGCCTGCCACTGGCAGTGCTGCGTGGCTACGTGGGCAGCGATCTGCCAAAGGTGAATGACCAGATCAAATTCATCGAGTGCCCGTTCACCGGAGAGCGCCTGGCTGCCGTGCCATCGGTACGTCCGGACGTTGCTGTGATTCATGCCCAGCGGGCCGACCGCAAAGGCAACGTACTGATAGAAGGCATTGTGGGTATCCAGAAAGAAGTGGTTCTGGCCGCCAAGCGCAGCATCGTTACCGTTGAAGAAGTGGTGGACGATCTGGGCGCTTCGGTGAACGCCTGCGTGCTGCCGTCCTGGGCGGTTACGGCCATTGCAGAGGCCCCGAAAGGCGCCAGCCCGTCCTATGCGCTGGGCTACTACGACCGCGACAACGCTTTCTACAAAGAGTGGGACGGCATCGCCCGGGACCGGGAAACCTTCCAGAGCTGGCTGAAAGACAACGTATTTGAAAAAGGAGCTGCGTGATGAGCCTTGAATTTACCTCTTCGGAAATGATGAGCGTCACTGCCGCCCGCGCACTGACCAACGACATGACCTGTTTCGTCGGTATCGGCCTGCCCAGTGAGGCCGCCAATCTGGCACGCCTGACCCACGCGCCCGACGTCACCCTGATTTACGAATCCGGCACCCTGCAGACCAAGCCGGACGTTCTTCCACTGTCCATCGGTGATGGCGAACTGTGCGAATCGGCGTTGACCACCGTCGGCGTTCCGGAGATGTTCCGCTACTGGCTCCAGGGCGGCCACATCAGTGTCGGCTTCCTGGGCACCGCCCAGATTGACCGTTTCGCCAACCTCAACACCACCCTGATTGGAGACTACCGCGAACCGAAAGTGCGGCTGCCAGGCGGTGGCGGTGCCCCTGAGATTGCCACCAACGCGAAGGAAGTGTTCATTACCGTGAAGCATTCCAAACGCACCTTTGTGAAGGACGTGGACTTCGTCACCACCGTTGGCTTTGGACGTGACGGCACCGCACGGGATAATGTCCCTAATATCGGTCGCGGCCCCACGGTGGTCATTACCGATCTGTGCATTCTCAAGCCGGACCCGGACACCAAAGAACTGGTGGTCACTTCCTTGCATCCGAACGTAACCCGGGAAGAAGTAATCGAAGCGACTGGCTGGGAGATCCGGTTTGCGGAACAGCTGGAAACAACGCCGGAACCCAGTGCCAAAGAGCTGGACATCCTGCGTGACCTGAAAGCGCGCACCAACGCGCATCATGCCGGCCAACAGTGAGGACTATCATGACTGACGTTTATCTCTGCCATCCCCGCCGTTCGGCCATTGGCCGTTTCGGCGGCACCCTGGCCAGCGTTCGCCCCGATGACCTCGCGGCGCATATCTTCAAGGCTGTACTGGAACAGGCCCCGGAACTCGACCCCGCCGCCATCGACGAGGTAATGATGGGGTCTGCCAACCAGGCCGGTGAAGACAACCGCAATATCGCCCGGATGTCTGCCCTGCTCGCAGGCCTGCCCACCTCCGTGCCGGGCACTACCCTCAACCGCCTGTGTGGCTCCGGCATGGACGCAGTGGGCACCGCCTTTCGCGCCATACGCGCCGGCGAAATGGAACTGGTACTGGCCGGCGGCGTGGAATCCATGTCCCGCGCGCCCTATGTGATGGGCAAGGCCGACTCGGCTTTTTCAAGGAGTCAGAAGATCGAAGACACCACCATCGGCTGGCGCTTCGTGAACCCGCTGATGAAAAAGCAATACGGCATCGACTCCATGCCGGAAACCGCGGAAAACGTCGCCGAGCAGTACCAGGTGTCGCGGGAAGATCAGGACCTGTTTGCCTTCCGTTCCCAGGAAAAAACCGCCCGGGCACAGAAGGAAGGCCGCTTCGCAGAAGAAATCGTGCCGGTATCCATTCCGCGCCGAAAACAGGACCCGCTGGTATTTGATGCCGACGAACATCCCCGTGCAAGCACCCTGGAGAAGCTCGCGTCTCTGCCAACACCGTTTCGTGACGGCGGTAGTGTGACCGCCGGCAATGCCTCCGGCGTCAACGATGGTGCCGCGGCTATGCTGGTTGCCAGTGAAAGCGCGGTAAAAGCCCACAGTCTGAAACCCATGGCCCGCATCCTGGGCATGGCCACGGCCGGCGTGGAACCGCGTATTATGGGCATTGGCCCGGTCCCCGCCGTTCGAAAATTGCTGGAGAAGCAAGGCATCGGCATTGACGACATCGACGTGATCGAACTGAACGAAGCCTTTGCCGCGCAAGGACTGGCCGTACTACGGGAACTGGGCGTTACCGACGACGATCCCCGGGTCAACCCGAACGGCGGCGCCATCGCCCTTGGGCATCCACTGGGCATGTCTGGCGCGAGACTGCTGCAAACGGCAGCCCACCAGCTGCAACACACCGGCGGCCGATACGCGCTTTGCACCATGTGTGTGGGCGTCGGCCAGGGTATTGCAACACTTATCGAACGCGTCTGAGGCAAGGAGCTACCATGGCTTTTCTGAAACATAACGGCCGCACTGTCTGTTACCGCCTGCTCGGTGACAGCACAAAACCGCTGCTGATGCTGGCACACCCTCTGGGCATGACGCAGGCCGTGTGGGACGACATGATCCCCGCACTGCTGAACAGCTTCCGGGTACTCACCTGGGACTTGCCAGGACATGGCGCCAGCGCGGCCTGGCCAGAGGCCAGTGACCAGATCACCCCTGAAGATCTGGCACAGGAGGCCCTCGCACTCGCCACTGCCGCCGAGGCACAGCGTTTCCACTTCGCGGGCACGTCCATCGGGGGCGTGATTGGCCAACAGCTCGTCAGCAAGCATGCAGACCGATTGCTGTCCGCCACACTCACCAACACCGGAGCCGTCATCGGCACCCCCGACGCCTGGAACACCCGTTCTGCGAGCGTTCTGGAACTGGGCCTGAGCACCATGGCGGTGGATATTGTGCCGCGCTGGTTCGGCCCCGCCGTCTGCGAACAGCAACCAGCGCTGGTGGAAGGCTGGCGCGTGATCATGGGGCGCGGCGATAACCGTAGTTATGCCCTGCTGTGCGAAATGCTGGGGCGGGTCGACTTCCGCGAAATGCTTGGCGAGCAACGCGTACCACTCCGGTTGGTGGGAGGGTCCGACGACGTGGCCACACCGCCAGACACCCTGAGGGCGCTGGCCGACGTCAGCGGTGCGGCGGAGCCGGTCATTCTGGAGCAGGTTGGCCACGTGCCTTCCGTTGAGTGCCCGGACAAGTTAACCCAGATCCTGGTCAACAACCTGGCCTGATCGACATACAAGCCAGGCCCGTTCGTCTCCCGGCCTGGCTTTTACTCTCGCCAGCACCCAACTTCACTATACGGACACACCTCTGCACTCTGCGGATAGTGGCGCCGCCAAAAACGCCTTAGCGTTTCAGCACAATCAGAACTATTGCCCTGCGGAAACACCACTATGGCCGACACCCTCGCGTTCGAACAGGAACCGACACACTCCGGAACCTCCAAAACCCCCATCTACGGCGCACTGATCCTGGCGTTAGTGGGCATCGTATTGCTGCTTGCCACGGCAGCCAGCCTCCTTCAGGTTGTTGCCGCAACTCTGACCCTGGGTCTTGTTGCCGCCGCTCTCGCCCTCTGCGTGAAATGGCAGCCAGAGGTTATCACCGTCCGTGAGGAAATACCGGTGCCCGTACCGGAACCCATTGCAGAGCCGTTGCCGGAAACCAACCTGCAAGAACAACCGTTAGCCCCCGACCCCATGCTCATCAGCCACCTCGACGATTTGCGCAATAATGTCGAGGTCATCCTGGAAGAAATGGGCGAGGCCGGCAAACTCGCCAAGGCATCGGGCGCCAAGGTCAGGCACAGCGCCAGCTGCATTTCCGACTCCGAGGCCTCCATCCGGGAACTGGCCGATTTCATGGGACGCATTGATGAGGTCTTCACACAACTGGGTACACAGTCCGAGGAAATTGGCACCATCGTCGGCAACATTCAGGATATTGCCAAACAGACCAACCTGCTGGCCCTGAACGCTTCCATTGAAGCCGCCCGGGCGGGGGAACATGGCAGGGGGTTCGCCGTGGTGGCAGACGAAGTGCGCCATCTTGCGGTTCGTGCCAACGAATCCAGCGAAGGCATTCGCGCCATCGCCAACAGCCTGACAACCACGTCGGTGGACGCGGGCAATGGCATGGAGAGAATCCGCGAGTCGTGCAACCAGTGCCTGGGCCAGTCCGGTGAAGCCTTGCAGGCAATGAAGGATATTCAGGCCGGTGCCGTGGCCCGAATGGAAGTAGTACAGGGAATTACTGACCGGCTACAGGTTCAGCGCGAACTGACCCACCAGCTTTATACCGATCTCAGCCCGAACGACTGATTTTCAGGCATCGTTGTACACCGAGTCTTCATTTTTTCGTCGGCCAACTGTCTGAAATATAAAGTTCCAACAATACCCGTGCAATCACCGGACACCCCTGTGCATAAAACGGATATTTCTGCAGCGCCGTGACGCCTCTAATGACAGAACCGCAAAACAAAAATTTCGAGGTGTTGAAATGAACAGGACCAAATCCCTTGCCAGCGCTGTACTGGCAACGACCCTGACCGCAGGCATGAGCCTGGGCGCCCATGCAGCCGCCGGTGACCCGGTAAAAATTGGCGTCATGCTGCCGTTCAGTGGCATCTACGCACAACTGGGCGAAGCCGGGCGCGACGGCCTGAAGCTGGCGCTGAAGGAAAACGCCGCCAACCTGCACGGCGCGGACATTGAATTTATTGAGCTGGATACCGAAGCCAAACCATCACGGGCTCCGGAACTGGCGTCGTCTCTGCTAAACCAACACGAAGCGGACTTTATAATTGGCCCGGTTCATTCCGGTGTTGCCATGGGCATGATCAAGATGCTTCGTGGCAAGGACACCGTGATGATCATTCCGAACGCAGGTGCGGCAGCGGCCACAGGCCCATTGTGCTCGCCCAACATGTTCCGGACGTCCTTCTCATCCTGGCAGCCGTCCTACCCCATGGGCAAAGTCGCTCTGGAAAAGGGGTACAAGAAGGTTTATGCCATCAGCTGGAACTACGGCATGGGCCGCGAGAGCCTGGACGCTTTTGAAGAGTCGTTCACTGCCGGTGGTGGCGAGATTGTCGAGAAAGTGCTCCTGCCCTACCCATCTACCAACTTCCAGTCCCACGTGAGCTCCATCGCAGATACAAATCCCGATGCTGTATTCACCTTCTTCGCTGGCGGCGGCGCCATCAAGTTCGTGAAGGACTACGATGCCATGGGCCTGCGCGGCAAGATTCCGCTGCTGGGGTCCGGCTTCCTCACCGAAGGCACTCTGAAGGCGCAGGGCGACGCTGCCGAAGGCGTGATGACCGGTCTGCACTATGCAGAGCAACTGGATGTTCCCAAGAACCGGGAATTCCGCGAAGCCTTCAATACCGAATACGGCCACTACCCTGACATCTACGCCGTACAGGGCTATGACGCGGGGCAGGCTATCGCTAACACCATCGACCAGCTCAAGGGTGACATTTCGGACAAGCAGGCCGTGATCAGCACCATGGAAAAGCTGACCATCGACAGCCCGCGTGGAGAGTTCACCTTCTCCAAGGCCCACAACCCGATCCAGAACGTCTATCTGAGGGAAGTGAAGGACGGCGTGAACGTGGTGCAGAGCATCGCCGCCGAAGCGCTGGAAGACCCTGCCCGTGGCTGCAAGCTCTAAGCACGGGCTCTGAATCCCCCGGCGAAAGCCGGGGGCTCATCTGAAGCTCCCTTGCCCACACCTGAACTGACTTATCCGTAAAACCGTTGGGTATCACTATGTCTACCGAACTTTTCTTCGTGCAACTTATTAATGGTCTCCAGTATGGGTTGCTTCTGTTTTTGATCGCCTCCGGCCTGACCCTGGTGTTTGGTGTCATGGGCATCCTTAACCTGGCCCATGGCTCCATGTACATGGTCGGTGCCTATCTGGTGTGGTACTTCGTTGCGGTAACCGGCAGCTTTACGGTATCCGCCATTCTCTCGGCGGTCATCGCCCTCGGCCTGGGCATACTGATCGAACGGGTATTGATACAGCGGTTGTACAACCGCAACCACCTGGATCAGGTACTGCTGACCATCGGCATGATCTTCGTGTTCAACTCGCTGCAAAGCATTCTCTGGGGCAACGACCCTTATGGCGTCGCGGTTCCTGACGCGCTGAGCGGTTCCGTACCCTTCACCGACAACTCCAGTTACCCGGTTTACCGCATCTTTGCGGCATTCATCTGTATCGCCATCGCAGCCGCGCTTTATTTTGTGGTGAGCAAGACCCGCCTGGGCATGCTGATCCGCGCCGGGGAATCCAACCGGGAGATGGTGGAAGCCCTGGGCGTCAATATCAAAAGCCTCTACACCATCGTGTTTGCGATTGGCGTCATGCTGGCCGCGGTGTCTGGCATTATCGCCGCCCCCATGCGCTCCATTGTTCCGGGTATGGGCGAAAGCGTCCTGATTACCTGCTTCGTGGTGGTGGTCATCGGCGGCATGGGTTCGATCAAAGGCGCCTTTGTGGGAGCCCTCCTGGTGGGGGTTATCAGCACATTTGCTGCGGTACTGATGCCCACCATGTCCAACATGATTATCTACATCTTTATGATCCTGGTGCTGCTGGTGAAGCCCCAGGGCCTGTTCGCCAAGTAAGCGGGAGCCGAACATGATTTTCGAGAAACGCACCGAGCGCATCTTTCTGGCGATCTTCTTTGTGATCGCCCTCTGTATTCCTCTGTTCCTTGAGGACAATTCGTTCTTCGTCGGCAAAGCCACCACCATCCTGATCCTGGCGGTGTTCGTGATGTCACTGGATTTTCTGGTAGGGCGTGTTGGCCTGGTGACCCTGGGGCACGCACTCTTCTACGGCTTGGGTGGTTACCTGTTCGTGATCGTTACGCCGGAATACGAAGCCGTCAATTTCTGGCTCTACGCCCTGTACATCATGGGTATCAGCGCTGTGGTCGCTCTGGTTGTTGGTGTTGTGGTGCTGCGAACCTCTGGCATCTATTTCATCATGATCACCCTGGCGATATCGCAGATGGTGTACTACTTCTTCTTCGACTCCCTGGAGTTCGGGGGTAACGACGGTCTGTTCATTTTCATGAAGCCGGAAACCAGTATCTTTGGCCTGAACTTCCTGAACCTGGATAACCCCACGCACTTCTATTACCTGTCGCTGCTGGCGGTGTTGGTCACCCTGCTGGCCATCAAGATCATCCTGCGTTCGCGCTTTGGCCGCATTGTGGAAGCCAGCCGCCTGAATCCGGAACGCACCGAGGCCCTGGGCTATAACATTTTCGCGTTCCGTCTGATCAGCTACATCATTGGCAGCACCCTGGCGGCCTACGCCGGACTGTTGTTCGCCCTGCAGTATGGCTACGTCAATCCGCAATTCATGACCTGGGAAATGTCCGGGACCGCCCTGGTGATGTCCATCCTCGGTGGTATGGGCACCATCTACGGCGCCATTCTCGGCACCATTACCTATGAAGGTCTGCAGTATTTCTTCGAGCACATGAGCGAAGACTGGATGCTGTTCATGGGCGGCGCCATCATCCTGATGGTCCTGCTGCTGCGCAAAGGCCTGGCCGGTTACCTTGAAAAGCTGCTGGAGAAATAATCATGGCCAACGACATCATTCTGGAAACCGAATCCCTCAGCAAACACTGGGGCGGCATCAAGGCACTCAACGACATTTCCCTGCAGTTTCATGACCGACAACTGCACGGCGTGGTCGGTCCCAACGGCGCGGGCAAAAGTACGCTGCTGAACATGCTGTGCGGCACACTGAAACCGACCAGCGGGTGTATTTTCCACAAGGGCGATCAGATTGAGGGAATGAAACCCTGGAAATTCGTGCGCCGGGGCATTGGCCGCAGCTTCCAGAAAACCAACATCTACGCCGATGTCACCTGCCTGGAAAACTGCGCCGTGGCCGCTCAACGCCGCTTCACCGGCAGCTTCAACCTGTTTGCGTCGCGTCATTCCAACAAGCTGGTTCGGGAAGCGGCTGAAAAAGCGCTGTGCCAGGTGGGGCTCGATAGCCGCATTCACACCGTGGCAGCGGAAATATCCTACGGAGAGCAACGCCAGCTTGAGTTGGCGATGGTGCTGGCAACCGACCCCTGCATCCTGCTACTGGATGAGCCTATGGCGGGCATGGGTCACGAGGAATCCCAGCGCATTATCGCGCTACTGAACGAACTCAAGCAGACCTACAGCATTGTGCTGGTGGAACACGATATGGACGCCATCTTCGAGCTGTCTGACCAGCTGACCGTACTGGACAACGGCACCCATCTGATCACCGGCACCGTGGATGAAGTACGTAACGAGCCCCGGGTGAAAGAAGCCTACCTGGGCAAGGAAGACGAGGAGGAAGCGGCATGAGCAACAGTCTTCTGGAAGTAAAAAACCTCAACACTCTCTACGGCCGAAGCCACATCCTTCACGATCTGTCCTTCAAACTTGAGAAAGGGCAGTCCATGAGCCTGATGGGGCGTAATGGCATGGGCAAGACCACCACGCTCAAGTCCATTCTTGGCATCGTGCCGCCCCGCAGTGGTCATGTGTATTTCGACGGACAGGACATCAGCAACCTGCCGACCTGGAAGCGGATGCGCCGCGACATAGCCTACGTTCCCGAAGGCCGGGGCATGTTCCACAACCTGACGGTGAAGGAACACCTGCAAATGGCCGCCCGCCCCGACAGCAGCGGTAAAACCGGCTGGGATTTTGACCGGGTCATGAATACCTTTCCGCGCCTACAGGAGCGCCTGTCAAACCTGGGTACGGAGTTGTCCGGGGGCGAGCAGCAGATGCTGGCGATCGGCCGCGCGTTGGTCACCAATCCTCGCCTGATGATACTGGACGAGGCGACCGAAGGTCTGGCGCCACTGATCCGCCGGGACATCTGGAACGTGATTGCCACCATCCGTGAGTCGGGCATTTCCACACTGATCGTGGACAAGAACATCAAGGCACTGAAGAAGCTCTGTGACCGTCATGTGATTGTTGTTAAAGGGCAAGTTCACTTCGACGGCAGCTCTGAAGAGCTGGACCAGAATCTGGAAAAGGTCGAAACCGCACTCAGTGTGTAAATGTACAAAAAACGGATAGGGATGTTCATTAACCGGATATTTGCCCACGCCTGAATAACCGATAGTTCAAATGCCAAACAACAAGGAGAAGGCAAATGAACTATCGACATTCGTTACTAGCGCTCGCTATTGCATCCGGTCTCAGCGCGGCCCCCGCCGTTCACGCTCTCGAACTCGGCGAGTTCAACGACACCAAATTCAGCATCGGTGGCTATTTCAAAGCCGAAGCCATCTATGAAAATAGTCGATGATGGGGATTCCCGCATCTTCGGCCGTTCCAACCAGTCCCGCGTTAACCTTAAAACAGTCACCCAGAAGGAAGGCCATACGATTGTCGGCTTTGTGGAAGGCGACTTTTACGGCGGCACCTTTCCCGGCGAGAATAACGACCTGAGGCTTCGCCACGCCTTCATCAAGGTGGATCAGACAACCGTGGGGCAGACCTGGACCGGCCAGTTCTGGGCCGTTGCCTATCACGATTATCTGGATTTCCTCGGCGGTCCTCGAGGCACTCTGGGCGGACTGAATTTCCGCACCAACCTGATCAGCCACGAAGTGGCCGGCTTCCGTTTTACTGCGCAGGACCCGGTCAACAACGACGCCGACACCCCTGATCTTGCGGTTAACTACAACCTGAGTCTCGACGGTGGTCACCGTGTTATCCTCACCGCGTCCGGTCGCGAAGTGGAAAACGGCGACTTCGTGGGTGGCGGCGCCATCGGCTCGAAGTTCATGATCGGGCCTCACAGCCTGAACGTGAATGCTCACTACGGTGAAGGACTTGGCGCATTCACCGGTGTTGGCGTGAACAACAGCCTGTCGTCACCGGATGTCGAAAACGACGACGCTGTCAGCCAGGCAGGGTTTGACGTTGGCTTTCGCTACGTCATCAACAGTGAGTGGCGGGCAAACGTCGCCTATACAACCGTTGAGGTGGATGATAACGCCGACACCAACTACGAGGCCCATCGCGTCAACCTGATCCACAACATCACCCAGGATCTGGAAGCCGGGATAGAGTGGCGTAAGTACAATCTTGCCTTCGGCCCACTGCTGCCGGAAGGCCAGCAGGTTGAGGTCATGGCCAAATACAAATTCTGATCCGGACCTTCAGAATTGGTATCCTTGCCAACAACCCGCAAAACAGGTGCCCGCCGTCTCCAGGGCACCTGTTTTCCGCTGGTACAAGGCAGCACCAGTCATTTGCATACGGTAACGTCCATGGCAGAAGAAAGCCCAAAGCGGCAGGGAATCGGTTCGCTGGAAATCGGATTGCATATCCTCAATTATATTTCCACAGCGCCAAAGCCACCCACCCTCAAGGAACTGTCGGGGGCCCTGGATCTGTCACCCAGTCGCGCGCACAAGTACCTGGTCAGTTTGCTGAGAGAGGGCTACATCAATCAGGTGAATCACACCCAGTACACCCTGGGCAATTCCAGCCTGACCCTGGGCATTTCCGCGCTCCGTCGCATCAATCCCATTCAACTGAGCTATGAAGCCGTTGACCGGCTCAACGAGGAAACCGACAAAACCGTGTCGGTCACCGTCTGGAACGGGAACGGCCCGCTGATCATCAAGTGGCTGGATTCAAGCCAGCCGATCTCGGTCAACGTGAGGCTGGGCGCCGAACTGTCGCCACTGAATTCTGCGTCAGGAAGGATTTACCTGGCCCACCTGCCGGCGAAACGACGAAAGGAACTGGTGGACCAGTATTACAAGAGCTCCAAGTCACTCCCGAAACATCGGGGCAAACCCATCACCCGGGAAGAACTGCAACCCCATCTGGAGACTATCAAGCGGGATAACTACTGCGCGTTTTTCAGTGACTATCTACCCGAAATCAATGTGCTGAGCCGTCCGGTCTTCGACATCAACGGCAGCATCGTCACCGTCATCACCCTGTTGGGTCTTGATCGAGACACCGACATCAGCGAAGGCTCATTCCTGTTCGAACAGGTCCGGGAATGCAGTGACCGGGTGACACGGCAGATCTGCGGGCAACAGCGGGAAGGCAATGGCCGGGGTTAACCGGCCATTCGCATGGTTTCGGAGGGCAATTCGCCAAAGGATTTTCGATAGTCCGATGAAAACCGGCCCAGGTGGCTGAAGCCATAGTCCAGCGCGATCTCGGTGACGTTCCTGCATTTTCCCTGCAGGAGATCTTCCCGCAACTTCTGAAGTTTAAACTGCTTGATGTAACACTTCGGGGTTGTTGCGAAGGCCTTCGAAAACGCATTGTAGATGGACCGAACACTCATGTTGGAAACACTGGAAAGCTCTTCAATATCAATGTTGCGATGCACGTTCTGTTCAATATAACGCAGCATTTTACCGAGGGTAGGCGTACAGGCCGGCCCCTTTTCCTGAGATGACCAGTTACTGGGAAACACCTTCAGCAGCTTCTTGAGGATAATCTCACGATAGGCACCGCAAACCGGGTTGATATCCTCGTCTTCGGCATCTTCAAGCTCGGAGAGTACGGCCTCCATGATATTGATCAGTGCCGGACACAGCCGCAGTTCCACAGGCGCCCGGGTAAAGCGAATGCCATCCTCCGGCAACCGACCGTGTGACAACTCACGGGCATTATTGAGCACATGCTCCGGAACCTTGATGATCAGCTTTTCGCAATCATCCGAATACTCCAGATCAATCTTTTCATACGGGTTCACCATAACGGCCTGACCACTGCGAACCTTCATACGCTCGCCCGCCTGATGCCAGACACACTCACCCCGGGTGACCACCTGAAAGTGGTAGATGGACTCAAGTTCGGGGCTTTTTACCCGTACATGATTACCGTAGCTGAGCTGGGACATCCCAAACCCGGCAAATTCCCTGAAGCTGAGACTGGACTTCCGTTTCTGCTCTCCCAGCATTTCCAGGCGATGCTGCCCGATATGCTGATTAACGAACGAAGACACCTCTTCCGGATGTGCCCCCTGAAGGACGGTAGCGCCCGCAAGTGATTGACCAAACATCTCTCGCCTCATTTACTTATTGTTAATGAGTTCACTTTATATAAATCTAGATGGTCAATCAACAACCAATTGGCAGCGCAAACTCGTACTAACCCAAGACTGATTAGCGCTATACGCTTGATGGAAAGATCTACACTAGGAGGGAATAAGGAAGGCAGGAATAGCCAGGGAGCCTGCGGCGGCTCCCCGGGAAAAGACCAAAGCTTACGTCAAAAATGAATAACCGTCCGAATACTCTTCCCCTCATGCATCAGCTCAAACGCCTCATTGATGTCCTCAAGGGGCATATTGTGGGTAATAAACACATCCAGAGGAATGTCCCCTTTCTCGGCTTTCTCAACATACCCCGGCAGTTCGGTACGACCTTTTACGCCGCCAAACGCGGAGCCTTTCCAGACCCGGCCGGTAACCAGCTGGAACGGCCGGGTGCTGATTTCCTCACCGGCACCGGCCACGCCGATGATGATGGATTCACCCCAGCCTTTATGACAGCACTCCAGGGCTGAGCGCATCACGTTGACGTTGCCGATACACTCAAAGGAGTAGTCCACACCGCCGTCTGTCATTTCAACGATGACTTCCTGAATCGGCTTGTCGTAGTCCTTGGGGTTCACTACGTCCGTGGCACCCAGCTGTCTGGCGATATCGAACTTGCCGGGGTTGATGTCGATGGCGATGATGCGGCTGGCCTTGGCCATGGTGGCGCCAATAATCGCCGCCAGGCCGATTCCTCCGAGACCGAAGATAGCGACCGTCGCGCCTTCTTCCACCTTCGCTGTGTTCAGCACCGCGCCGATACCGGTAGTGACGCCACAGCCCAGAAGGCAGACTTTGTCCAGTGGCGCATCCTTGGGAATCTTCGCCAGGGAAACTTCCGGCAATACCGTGTATTCAGAGAAGGTGGAGCAACCCATGTAGTGATAGACAGGCTCACCCTTGTAGGAAAAACGGGAGGTGCCGTCCGGCATCACACCTTTGCCCTGGGTTTCGCGCACGGAACCACACAGGTTGGTTTTACCGGACGTACAGAACTTACATTTTCCACATTCGGCGGTATAAAGAGGGATCACGTGATCACCCACTTCGACGGAGGTGACACCTTCTCCAACCGCCTCAACAATGCCACCGCCTTCATGGCCCAGGATGGCTGGAAAGTTCCCTTCGGAATCGGCGCCGGACAGCGTGTAGGCGTCCGTGTGGCAGACGCCGGTGGCAACGATACGCACCAGCACTTCCCCTTTCTGGGGCGGGGCAACATCCACTTCCACAATTTCCAGCGGTTTGTTGGGGGCAAATGCCACCGCGGCACGGGATTTAATCACTGGCAGACTCCTTGAACGTGGTTCGGAATAGAATGTCTCGGGTTTTACGGGTTTGACGCTTACTAGACGACCGGTCTAATATACCAGCCATGACATCGAACGACACCCGCAATCACATTATCCACACCGGCGCCGACCTGATTGGTCAAAAAGGCTTCGGCGCGACGGGCATCAATGCCGTGCTGACCGCCGCCGGTGTACCCAAAGGGTCGTTCTACCATTACTTTAGCAGCAAGAACGATTTCGGGTTGGCTGTCATCGACACCTTTGCGCAGGAATACGACACCAAGCTGGATCGGATTCTGAACGACCACACCCGCTCGGCGGTGGATCGGCTCAGAGCTTACTTCGACACTGGCCTGGAAACCATGACCAGCTGCGAATTCACTCGGGGCTGCCTGATTGGCAATCTTGGCCAGGAGCTGGCCGGGCAGAACGAAACCTTCCGCAGGCGCCTGGACACCGTTTTCCAGGGTTGGGAAAAACGCTTTGAGCGTTGTGTTGAAGAGGCTCGCCAGGCCGGCGATATCGATGCATCCATCGATCCTGCCGACGTAGCCAGCTTTCTGCTTTCCGGCTGGGAAGGCGCCATTCTCAGAGCCAAGGTTCTGAAGTCTACCGAGCCCATGGAGCGGTTTGTGCGGGTCTTTTTCCGCCAATGTCTTGGTATTCACTGAACACCCACATTTTTTTCAGTCATTACTAGTAGACTGGTCTAATTACACTCAGTTAATCCTCAAGGAGAGCGATCAATGAACAACGTAAACGACGCACTGTTTCAACCGCACGATCTCGGCACCCTAACACTGCCCAACCGTGTGCTGATGTCGCCCCTGACCCGTTCGCGCTCCAGCCAGCCTGGAGACGTACCGAACGACATGAACGCGCAGTACTATCAGCAGCGGGCCGGTGCAGGACTGATCATCAGCGAAGCAACCCAGGTGTCACCTCAGGGTAAGGGCTATGCATTCACGCCAGGCATCCACTCGGAGGAGCAAATCGAAGGCTGGCGCAAGGTCACCAGTGCGGTGCACATGGCGGGCGGACGCATTCACATGCAGCTCTGGCACGTTGGCCGAATTTCCCATACGGCGCTGCAGCCGAATGGCAACAAGCCTGTAGCACCATCGGCGATCAAACCCGAGGGCGCCAAGACCTTCATCAGTGCCGACTCCGGCATGGTGGACGTGCCCGAGCCCAGAGCTCTTGAAGCCGGCGAAATGGCGGACATCGTGGAACAGTATCGCCAGGGTGCGCTGAACGCCAAAGCGGCCGGATTTGATGGCGTCGAAGTACACGCCGCCAACGGATACCTGCTGGACCAGTTTCTCAAGAGCGGCAGCAACCACCGCAGTGATGAGTTTGGCGGCTCCGTTGAAAACCGGATGCGCCTGCCACTGATGGTGATAGAAGCCGTGATCGACGTATGGGGCAAGGGCAACGTCGGTGTTCGGGTCAGCCCGACTGGCAGTTTCAACGCCATGTACGACGAGGACCCGGTCGAAACCTTTGGTGAATTCGCGAAGCGGCTGAACGATCTGGGCATCAGCTACATCGAGGTCGTGGAAGACTCATTCCAGGGCAACCATGCGAACGGCCGTCCGGAATCGGTGATTGATGCCATCCAGGCTGCATTCCACGGCACTTACATCGCCAACGGCGCCTACACCGCTGAGGAAGCTCGCAAGCGCATCGGTAATGACCGCTGTGATCTGGTGACCTTTGGCCGTCCATTTATCGCCAACCCCGATTTGCCCGAGCGTTTCCGCCAGCATGCGGAACTGAACAAATGGGATGACAGCACCTTCTACGGCGGCGATGAGCGCGGCTACACCGATTACCCGACGCTGAAGGAACTTGAACCCAGCGTTTGAACAACACTTTCACACGAGTAAGGAGTCAGACCATGAGCAATACCAACGACCCAATCAATAGCAAAGTCGTGATTATCACCGGTGCCAGCAGTGGCCTGGGTGAGGCAACGGCACGCCGCCTCGCAGCGCGAGGAGCCCGGCTGGTGCTTGCAGCCCGTCGCGAAGACCGCCTGTCCAAACTGGCAGAAGACCTGAAAGCCGAAGGTGCTGAAGTCACCTGGAAGGTGACCGACGTGACTGACCGAAACCAGGTGGAGTCCCTGGCTGCCACCGCGAAAGAAACCTTCGGCCGGATCGACGTACTGATCAACAACGCCGGCCTGATGCCATTGGCACCTCTGGACGCTCTGAAGGTTGATGAGTGGGACCAGATGGTGGACGTCAACATTAAAGGCGTGATGTATGGCATCGCGGCTGTGCTGCCGACCATGCGGGAGCAACACAGCGGGCATGTGATCAACCTGTCGTCCGTGGCCGGACACAAACTGTTCCCCGGCGCCGCTGTGTATTGCGCCACGAAATACGCGGTGAAGGCGCTGTCTGAAGGCTTGCGCATGGAAGCCGGTGACGAGATTCGCAGCACCAACATCTCACCGGGCGCCATCGCGACCGAACTCACCAGCACCATCACTGATCCGGATGCAAAACAGGCAGCGGATGAGCTCTACAAGGTGGCGATTGATTCCGATGCGGTGGCGCGGGCCATCGTCTATGCCATCGAACAGCCTGCGGACGTGGATATCAACGAAATTATCCTGCGGCCAACGGCTCAGGAGCTGTAAGGCTGTTGTTTGCTGAACGCTGTCGGCGTGCATCTGGTTGATGCCGCCGACAGGCCGGTGTGATACTGGTTGTTCCATTCCAGACGGACGCACCAAACATGACCACTGTGCAGCAGGCCCTGGCCCGCATTATCGATACCTGCCAACCGGCCACACTGGTGGTTTGTGGCGAGATCGCTGGTGAGGTTGGGGATCACTGGTGCCGGCACCACAGCGAGTCGGCCATGACCACCCTGGACACCAACGCCCCCAACAATGCCTTCCCTCTGCCCGAAACCCAGGACCTGGCCCTGGTGACCAACACGCTCGAACACCTGAACCACGACGAGGGCCAAGTACTGCTGGGCCAACTGCGCAACTACGGCACCCACCAGATTGCCGTTGTGGTGAAAGACTGCCCCGGTTGGTCGTTTACGGATTTCATCGGGCTGGGCTTCCGCCGGCAGGCTGAGCTTGGTGACGAAGACAGCCCTCTCACGCTCTACACCTACAACATCGACAGCTACAACCACAAACGCGCCTGGAACAATCCCGACAACTGGGCCAATCCGGAAATGTGGGACAAGGCCTGGTGGTAGCGGCCACGCCTAAAGCGAGGCCACCACGTCAAGGTTGTGGCGACAGGCGCTCAGATAAGATGCCCCGAAAAGGTTGTAGTGATTGAGGGTGTGGTACAGATTGTAGATGGCACGCTTGGTGTCGTAGACATCCGTTCTGGGATAGACCCGGTCATAGGCACGATAAAAAGCCGAGGAGAAGCCACCAAACAGCTCTGTCATGGCAATGTCCGCCTCCCGGTCACCGTAATACACCGCCGGATCAATGAGCCATGGCCCGGCGCTGTCGAACAGGACATTCCCGGACCATAGGTCGCCGTGGAGCAGGCTTGGGTGTTCGCAATGCTCATTCAGAAACCCGGCGAGCTTGTCGCCCTGACGCTCAAGCACCGTTTCAAACTCTCTCCGGACATGGGCATTGCCGACCATGCCTACCTGCACACCCAGTCGATCTCTCAGGAAAAACGCACCCCAATCGTCCGTCAGGCGGTTCTTCTGTGGTGACATCCCAATCATGTTATCAGTGTCGAACCCATACTCGGGCTGACGTACCGCATGCATGTGCGCCAGGCCCTCACCAAGCGCGGCCATGGCTTCCTCGCTCGCCGGGCCGGGGTGAATCCTCGGAATCACCAGCTCGCGGGCTGATACGGCTTTCACCTCCGGCACACGCAATCCGCTGACACCGGCCGCCTTGAGAGTGTCTGCCAAAACCTCAAGACCTCGCGCTTCGCACAACAGCGCATCGGGAAAGGACGAGGGATTCTGTTTCACAAAATCGGTCATACCACCAGTATAACCATGATCGGAAATCGCCTCGCAAACATCCTTGGCTTTGTCACAGGCTTCATGGATCATGGAGCTGCAAGGCCATCCCACACAGGAATAGCCCGATGACAGGTTTTAGTAAGCGCACGGCAAACGAACAGTTGAATCAAGAAGCGGACAAGGTTCACCGCAGAGATGTGGGGGCCCTGCTCGACCGCCAGCAAGCCATTGAGGACAAAGTCAGGAACAGTGGCAAACTGAGCCGGTTCAGCACTGACATCCGGCTGATGTTTTCCATGCTCAGGGACTACTGGCAGGGCAACTATCGAGAAGTACCCTGGAAAAGCATTGCGGCGATCGCCGGCGCCCTTGTTTACGTGCTCAACCCCCTGGATTTGATTCCGGACCTGCTGCTGGGATTCGGCCTGCTGGACGACGCCGGTGTGGTAGCCGCATGCCTGGCCCTGGTGGAATCAGACCTGCTTCGTTACGCGGCGTGGAAAGATCTTGAAACAGAAGCACAAACACAAACGCCTACGGATAGCGATTGATTCAATAGTGGACTACCGTTAATCTTCGAAAGCCCTCTGAATCACGAACCCCCTTGGAGCTCATGTGGATTTTGCCACCCTGATCGGCCTTGTTGGTGCCATCCTGCTTATAGCCTCTGCCGTCATTCTTGGCGTGTCGCCGGATGTCTTCATCAACCCCCCGTCTATACTGATCGTGGTCGGTGGCACCATGCTGGTTGTGCTGGCGAAATTCAGCTTCAGCCAGTTTTTCAGCGCCTTCAAAGTGGCCGCTCGAGCGTTCAAGTTCCGCTTACCGGACACCCGAGAAAGTATTGATGAACTGATTGAGGTGGCCAATGTTGCCCGTAAGCAAGGTGTGCTTGGCCTGGAAGAGCGTGAAGTTGGCTCGCCCTTTCTCGGCCAGGGAATACAGATGCTGGTCGATGGCCAGAATGCCGAAACCATCAAACACCTGCTGTCCAAGGAGCGCCTACTGACGCTGGATCACAATCGGTCTGGCGCAAAAGTCTTTACGGCAATGGCCGACGTGGCCCCTGCCATGGGCATGATCGGGACCCTCATCGGGCTGGTGCAGATGCTGTCCAACATGGAAGACCCGAAATCCATCGGCCCTGCCATGGCGGTTGCCCTGCTAACCACGCTCTACGGCGCAATGATTGCTACCATGATCGCCACCCCCATCGCGGACAAACTCTCGCTGCGAATGACTGAGGAAGCACGCCTGCAATCGCTCTATATTGATGCGCTGGTTGCTATCAAGGAAGGCACCAACCCACGGGTTATCGAACAGATGCTGTCGAGTTACCTGACCCCGAAAGAACGTGAGAAAAGCTCAGAAGCCGAGACCGCAGGCGTTTAGCCATGGACGAATTACCAGAAGAGGAAAAAGCGGGCATACCCGCCTGGGTAGTGACATTTGCGGACCTGATGTCGCTGCTGATGTGCTTTTTCGTCCTGCTGTTGTCGTTCTCCGAGATCGACGCACAGAAGTTCAAACAGATCGCCGGCGAACTGTCGAAAGCGTTTGGCGTACAGCGCGAGGTGCCCGTTCTTGAGGTCCCCATGGGCACCAGCCCGATTTTCGATAAATTCTCTCCAGCACCGCCCGAGCCCACCGTCGTCAATGAAGTCAAACAGACAAACACGGACCAACAGCCCGAACTGGAAACCCTGAAAAGCCCTACGGATGTGGCTGTGGAATCCGCCATTCAGGACGAGCTCGACAAGACCCTGGAGCAGGTTCGATCAGTTCTTGAGACAGCCATCGAAGATGGCCGGGTCAACCTCACCCAGGATCATCACAGAATCATTGTTCGCGTTGAGGAGAAGGGGGCGTTTCCCTCCGGTTCGGCGGACCTGACCTGGGAGTTTGAAGGTCTGTTGCTGGAAATGGCCGACATACTGGTGGAGATCCCCGGCAAGTTGACCATTGAAGGCCACACCGACGATGTTCCCATCCGCACGCAGCGGTTCTACAGCAACTGGGATCTATCCGCCGCCCGAGCGGCAGCGGTTGCCAATGCGCTACTCGCCGAGGGTAAGCTGAAGCCTGCCCGGCTGGCGGTCACCGGTCTCGCTTATACCGAGCCACGGGTACCAAACACCTCTTCGGAGAACCGCGCCAAAAATCGCCGGGTGGAAATCATTATCGATCTGTCCGGGCCAATCGAGGAACAGGAGATGCGGCTAAGGGAACTCATGAACCCCAAAGCCGATGTATCTGCTGCACCGGATTCCCCCAGTTCCGACGACTCCAACCAGGACGAATTACTGTGGTAGGCGGCCATATTGGTGCACCACCCCCATTAATGCACCATTAAAGAGCGCAAACACCTCACCTTCAGCTCAAACCCGCCCAACTTCAGAGCAGAAAATCACCTAATCGACTCTCCGGCCTAAATTTGCCTCAAAATGGAACACTCCTTGCTTGGTATGCACGCTATCAATGCACAACCCGCCCGTGACAGGTGGATAAAACCAAAAAATCAGGAGCAACCAACCCGTGGATATCACGAGTGCAGTACATACCCTGACCGAAAGCGCCAACACACTGTTCATTCTGATCGGTGCCATCATGGTACTGGCCATGCATGCTGGCTTCGCCTTCCTGGAAGTCGGCACCGTGCGCCACAAGAACCAGGTGAATGCCCTGGTAAAAATCATGACTGACTTCGGCATCTCCGCCGTGGCCTATTTTTTCATTGGCTACTACATCGCCTACGGCAGCCACTTTATGGCCGGCGCTTCAGAGCTGACGGCCGCGAATGGCTATGACCTGGTCAAGTTCTTCTTCCTGATGACCTTCGCCGCCGCCATTCCCGCCATCGTCTCCGGCGGTATCGCCGAGCGTGCAAAGTTCTATCCCATGCTTATCGCCTCAGGGCTGATCGTGGCGTTTGTATATCCCTTCTTCGAGGGCATGATCTGGAACGGCAACTACGGCTTCCAGGCCTGGCTGGAGAACCAGTTTGGTGCAGCCTTCCACGACTTTGCCGGCTCGGTCGTGGTGCACGCCGTGGGCGGCTGGATCGCCCTGGCCGCCGTGCTCCTGCTGGGCGCACGTAAAGGCCGTTACCGCAATGGCCGCGTGGTGGCGTTTGCCCCCTCCAACATTCCATTCCTGGCGCTGGGCGCCTGGATTCTCACCGTCGGCTGGTTCGGCTTTAACGTGATGTCCGCCCAGACCCTGGATGGCATCAGCGGCCTGGTGGCGGTGAACAGCCTCATGGCCATGGTGGGTGGCGTTTTGGTGGCCATGCTGGTCGGCCGCAAGGACCCGGGCTTCATCCACAACGGACCGCTCGCCGGCCTGGTGGCGGTGTGCGCCGGTTCGGACCTGATGCACCCGGTCGGTGCGCTGATTACCGGTGGCATCGCCGGCGCCATCTTCGTGTACATGTTTGAGTGGGCCCAGGACAAGATTGAGCGCCTGGACGATGTATTGGGTGTATGGCCCCTGCACGGTGTGTGCGGTGTATGGGGTGCCATTGCCGCCGGCATCTTTGGCCAGGAAGCGTTCGGGGGCCTGGGCGGGGTCAGCCTGATGTCGCAGATCATCGGTTCGGTTGCCGGTGTCGTGGTGGCTTTTGTCGGCGGCCTGATCGTCTACGGCATTGTTAACGCCATCTCCGGCCTGCGTCTCACAGAAGAAGAGGAATTCAACGGTGCGGATGTCAGTATTCACCGCATTGGCGCTACGTCCCTGGAATAACCCTTGCCCGCCAGCCGCCTTTCCCGGCGGCTGGCAATGCTTTTTATTGACACTTCCCTCCGTCTGGCCTTTGCTTAAATAACCCGTTCCGGTGATAAACCCACGGTTTGCCGCCAGAGTGGCCTGCCTTTTGCTGTTCCTTTACATCATGGGAATGGCTGAATACCGACCGCCCACATCCGGTGGACGGCGTGTTCAGGAGAGGGTCATGGTTATGTTGATACAAACCCCACCCGAGGGTATCTACGACGAACTGTTCGACCAGAATAATCGGGTACGACCCAGCTGCAGGATGCTGGAGGACTGGCTGATCCGATCCGACGAAGCCCTGTTAGCCGAGAAGCGCCGCGAGGCAGACGTGCTGTTCCAACGCCTGGGCATCACCTTTAATGTCTATGGCGAAGACCAGGGGGCCGAACGGCTTATCCCGTTTGATCTGATCCCACGAGTAATCTCCGCCAGCGACTGGCAACGTCTGCAAGCTGGTTTGCGCCAGCGGGTGCAGGCGTTGAACCGCTTCCTGTTCGATATCTATCACGAGTTCGAGATTATTCGCGCCGGTGTCATCAGTGCTGAGCAGGTATTCGCCAATCCCCAGTACCAGCCCGGCATGCAAAACCTCAAGCTGCCACGTAATCTGTATTCCCACATAGCCGGCATCGATTTGATCCGCCACAACGACGGCGATTTCTACGTGCTGGAAGACAATCTCCGCTGCCCCAGCGGTGTCTCCTACATGCTGGAAAACCGGCGCATGATGATGCGCCTGTTTCCGGAACTGTTTGCCAAGGCCCCGGTAGCACCGGTTGAACATTACCCGGCCCTGTTGGGCGAAACCCTGCGCGCAGCGTCGCTAAATCCCAACCCCACCGTAGTCGTGCTAACCCCCGGCCGTTTCAACAGTGCCTATTTTGAACATGCCTTCCTGGCCCGGCAGATGGGTATCGAACTGGTGGAAGGGGCGGATCTGTTTGTACGGCGCAACAAGGTCTACATGAAGACCACCATCGGCCCCCAGCAGGTGGACGTGATTTACCGGCGGGTCGACGACGACTTCCTTGATCCGCTGGCTGGCAACCCGGATTCCATGCTGGGCGTCCCCGGGCTCTATGCAGCCTACCGCACCGGCAATGTGGTGCTTGCCAACGCCATGGGTACCGGCGTCGCCGACGACAAGGCCATTTACCCCTTCGTACCCGAGATGATCCGCTTCTACCTGGGGGAAGAACCGATCCTGAAAAATGTCCCCACCTGGCAGGGCCGCAAGCCAAAAGACCTCAAGTACATCCTCGACAACCTGCCAGACCTGGTGGTCAAGGAAACCCAGGGCGCTGGTGGCTACGGCATGCTGATCGGCCCCAAGGCCAGCAAAAAAGAGCTGAGCCATTTCCGCTCACTGTTGCGGGCCAGGCCAGACAACTACATTGCCCAGCCCACACTGAGCCTGTCTACCTGCCCGACGTTTGTAAACGAAGGCGTAGCGCCCCGACACCTCGACCTGCGGCCTTTTGTGCTTTCGGGTAAGAAAGTGCAGATGGTACCTGGTGGATTGACCAGGGTGGCCCTGAAAGAAGGGTCGCTGGTGGTGAATTCGTCCCAGGGCGGTGGCACCAAGGACACCTGGGTACTGGAGGGCGAGGAATGCTGAGCCGAGCTGCATCAAGTCTGTTCTGGATGGCCCGCTATCTTGAACGGGCGGAAACCCAGGCCCGTCTGCTGGACGTCAGCCTCACCATGGCGTTGATCGACGTTCCCGAAGACCGCGAGGAACAGCTATCCGTGCCATTGCTGGTGACCGGTAGCCGCGAAACCTTTCACGAGCTCTACCCGGAAATCACCCCCCAGAACCTGATTGATTTCCTTCTTCTGGACGACCGCCACCCTGCCAGTGTGTTCAGTGTGATCCGCAGCGCCCGGGATAACGCCCTGCACGTGCGAGGCAATCTCTCCGCAGATGTCTGGGAGAGCATTAACCTGGCCTGGATGGAGCTGAAGGAACTACGCCATAAAGGGGTGACCGAATCCAACGCCAGCCGGGTGTTTGACTGGACCCGCGAACGCTCAAACGTGTTCCGTGGTGCAGCCTATGGCACCCTGCTGCGCAATGACGCCTTCCATTTCCTGCTCCTGGGTACGTTTATCGAGCGTGCAGACGCCACCGCCCGCGTGCTGAACATCCGCCACCACATGGCCACCAAATCCCTGGAAGGGCACCCCACCCAGTCGTTCTTCGAATGGACGGCGCTGCTGCACTCGTTGGCCGCCTTTGAGGCCTACCAGAACACCTACGGCCACAATATCGAACCGATGAATGTGGCCGAACTGCTGATTCTCAAACCGGATGTTCCCCGTTCGCTCCACGCCTGCCTGGAGGAAATCGCGGATCTTCTGGAGCAGATCGAAAGCGGCGAGGCCCGCCGGGCCCGGCGCCTGGCCACAAGCCTGTATGCCAACATCCGCTACGGCGACCGCGAGTACATTGCCGAGCGCGGCCTGAATGAGTATCTGACCGACTTCCTGCAACGCATCCAACGCATCGCCGGCCAGATCCAGAAAGACTACATGGGGTGGAAACAATGAAGCTGAATATCCGCCATGACACCACCTATACCTACGACGAGCCCATGCACAAAGGCATCCAGTATCTGCGCCTGACACCCCGGAACACACCCCAGCAGAAGATACTGGAGTGGCACCTGAGCGCCCCCGGCGAAACCAGCCAGATGACGGACGGCTTCGGCAATATTGTCACCGTCATGACCATGGACAAAGCGACCAGGGAGATCACCCTGACGGCGGAGGGCGTGGTTGATCTCACGGGCAAACCATTAACCAAGGACGACTCACCGTTTCCGCCCGAGGTGTTCCTGCGCCACACCCCGTTAACCGACGCCGACAAAGCCATCAAGGCCTTCGCAAGCCAGTTCTCCGCCAACAAGCGCAGCCTGGTGCGAATGATGAACCGTATCCTCGAGCACATCGAATTCACGCCCGGCGTCACCACGGTGACCCACACCGCCGCCGAAGCCTTTCAGCAGAAGGCGGGGGTGTGCCAGGACCATACCCATGTATTCATCTCCTGCTGCCGCCACATTGGGGTGCCGGTGCGGTATGTCAGCGGTTACATCCACACGTTCAGCGATGACCACCTGGCCACTCACGCCTGGGCCGAGGCCTGGCTGGGCCACAACTGGCATACCTTTGATGTGGTGAACCTGCTCAATGTTGCCGAAAGCCATATCAAACTGGCAACCGGGCTGGATTACCGGGATGCAGCACCGGTGCGGGGTATTCGCAGCGGTGGCGGTATGGAGCACCTGCAGACCCGTGCCTGGGTCACCATGGCCGGGGAAAGCCAGTAACAAAAAGCTGTGCAAATTCCACACGCCGCTCCATGCTTTCTGCGCAGAAACGGGTAAACTGAGCGCATTCAGTACGACCCGAGGGTAGCCCCATGACCTATTGTGTGGCGATGCGCCTGGCCGACGGCCTGGTTTTCGCATCCGACTCCCGCACCAACGCGGGCTTTGACCAGATTTCGACCTTCCGCAAAATGCATGTCTTCGAACAGCCGGGGGAACGGGAACTGGTGATTCTATCGGCGGGCAACCTGGCCACCAGCCAGAGCGTGATCAGCCTGCTGGAAAAACGCGCCGGCTCCGAAGACCCCAATGTGTTCTCCACCGCCTCCATGTTCGAGACGGCAGAGGTTGTCGGCAGAACCATCCGCGAGGTTATTCACCGCGACAACCCCGAGGGCAAAGTGAACCATGTGGACTTCAGCTGTTCACTGATACTGGGCGGCCAGATCCGGGGCGAACAGGTACGCCTGTTCAACATCTACCCCGAAGGCAACTTCATTGAAGCCACTGAAGAAACGCCTTATTTCCAGATTGGCGAGTCCAAATACGGCAAGCCCATCCTCGACCGCGTCGTGAACTATAATTCCTCGCTGGACCGGGCCTACCAGTGCGCCCTGATTTCCTTCGACTCCACCATGAAGAGCAACCTGTCGGTGGGGATGCCGCTGGATGTCGCCATATACCGCAACAACGAACTGAAGCCCTGCTTCGTCGACCGGGTGGACGAACACAACGATTACTTCCACCAACTCCGCCAACAGTGGCACCGGGGCATCCAGGAACTGATCAGCGGTCTGCAGCCGCCGGCGATCCGCTAGCTCAGTTGCGGTAACCGGTCAGTTCCATATACCCCACACCATCGTGGGAACCTGTCACCGTCACCGGGCTTTCCCAATACGGGTAGAGCCCGGCATTCCAGTAGTCGCCGGGCGGCGCGGCAACCTGTATATCCACGTCTTGCTGTGGCATCCGCAGGCGCCACTCCACAGGAACCCTGCCCTGCGGCGAGGATTGCCAGTCGAGTGGGCTCAGGCTGATGTCGTTTCCGTTCAACGTTTCAACCTGCCCATTGGCGTTTATCCAGCTGCCAGACACGAAGGCGCCCTGGTCTTCCCGCAGGCGAAACGCCATCAGTTTATGGCCGTCATCCAGATGCAGGGCGAACCAGTCCCAGCCCTGCTGGCCAGCTTTCAGAAACTGGCTGCTCCACTCGCGATCAAACCAGCCCTTGCCGGAAACGGCCAGGGTTTCATCGCCAAGGGTCACCGTACCCTCAATGTGCAGATCCACCAGGCTGAAATACATTGAGCCCTCGCCACTGGCGGATTTGGCACTGAATCCGTTTTTCCCATGGGGTACCGGTTTGCCGATGTTGCTCAGGCGCAGATTGTAGCGCCAGTTACCGCCCTCAACCTGCAAATGCCACTGTTCGGAATCCGGTTGCGATACCAGCCGCCAGTCATCCAGCCATACCTGTAACGGGTCCGCCCTGGCCCCGGCATGCCCCAAATCACCCCGGGCCAGCTTTTCTTCAAACCAGTGTTCACCCTCAAATGACACGGCGGCGTGTGCCATCCACGCCGCGTCCAGGGGCCAGGCACTGGCCTCTGGTGGTTCTGCGTTGGCGGGTCGCGGTTTCAGCGCCTGACGGAACTGGGTCCACTGCAGCCCCAGTGGTCTGCCGTCCTGGGTTTCCAGGTTAGCAGTCAGGTACCACCATTCAATACGGTGTTGCGGATGGGGCCCCCAGTCCTCGGGAAAGATCAGGGTGTCGCCTGGCTCCGGCTGCTGGAATTGCGATTGCTCCACCTCGCCTGTCTGCTGCGCAAGCCCGGCGAATCCGGTGTCGTTCTCCGAATCCGTACAGCCCGCAAGGACGACCGCCAGTAGGCCGGCAACAACGCCGGTTTGGATATTCATGGCTCCACCAGTTTAATGCTGTCCATGTGGCCAAGCTGCCGGCGCATCAGATGGGCGATTATCAGCCCTGTCGCCACGGCCACCAAACCCAGTTCAATCCAGAACAACGGGTACAGGTCCATCGGCAATGACCACCCAAAAGCCAGCGGGTTGATGCGACTGACCAGCACCCAGGTCAGCCACACGCCCAGCGGTAGCGCAGCAATGGTCACCGTGAGGGTCAGCGCCACCGACAGGCGCCGGAGCTGACGCCTGACCTTCGATGCAGGCAATCCCCAAACGCCCAGCAGCTGAAAGTATTTCACCCGGGTAGTAAAAAAGACCCATCCCATAATCAGCAGGGCCATCGCCGCCAGCAAAAGGGTCAGCAAGCTGATGGCGCGGGTCAGCAGGAACGTCTGACTGAAGACCTTCGACGCCAGGGCCCGGATGCTGTTGTTGTCCCTGATGGTGAGTTCCGACGTCTGCCAGGTGTCCGACAGGCGCCCGCGGATGTCGGACATCGCCACGCTGCCGGGCGTCACCGAAAAGCTTTGGAAGTGGGGCTTGAATGCCGCCGGCAGCGCAGAACCGGCCATCAGAATTTCCCCCGCAGGCCGCCCGTAGTCGGCGTAGATAGCCACCACTTCTGCATTGCGATTGGTATCCGCTACTCTGATGTCGAGCGTGTCGCCCACCTCAAGCCGGTAGCGCCGGGCCAACTGCTCATTGATCATTACGCTATCGGTCTCAAGCTTTTGCCAGGGCGCCTCAACACTTTCCAACAGAGACCATTTTGTCACCAGATCACTGATTGGCATCAGGGCAAACAGGTCCACCGCAATGCGCTCATCGCCAAGGCCGCGTTGGCTCCCGGAATCCGCCCTCGCAATGTGTGCCTGGCCACGGATCACCCGATGCCACGGCCCGATGCCGTCCAGGCTCTGCAATTGCGCAGCCGCCATGTCGGCGTCTGCATTCGCAGGCACCTCCACATAGAACTCCGCTTCCAGGCGCTGGGCCAGCCAGGTTTCGAAGGTGCCCTCAAAGGTCGTCACCAACGCCTGCACCGCCAGCACCGTGGCCATGGCAAATTGCAGCGCCACCACCGGCAACGCCAGGTGCCGGAACATCACCGCCAGTTCCCGTTGCCGCCAGCGGGCAAGTGGGTCTTCTCTTCGTGAGCCGGTGCGATTGGAAAGCCGTTGGGCAAGCAGCGCCAACCATTCAGGTGTCAGCCAACCGGCGCCCGCAAACACCATCGCCGTCGCGACAAAGACCCAGGCCAGGGCCGGGGCCAGGGCAACCCCCACCAACCCGGCCAGAAACATCAGGAAGGCAATCGTTCGGCCCCGACCCTGGCCAGCCATCGCCCGCCAACGCGCCGGGACCACCCAGTCCACCAGACAGACCGCCAGCACCAGAAAGACCACGATGGCGGCGGCCCTCCAGGGCAGTGCTTCTTCAGCGCCGGCATAGACGGCCACATCAAACAGACTGTCGAGGGCCTGGCCAAAACCGCTACCCAGCATCCCGGCTAGCCTTGCCCCCAACCATAACCCCGGCACAACGCAAATACCGGTCAGCACCAACAGCTCCAAGGTCAGCCACTGCGTTATCCGTTGGCGAGGCACTCCGAACCGGTGCAGCAGGGAAAAGCTGCCGTGCCGTTGAGCAATCCCCAATCGATGTACGCTGCGCACCAGAAGGCCCGTAATCAGAAGCACCAGGAGGCTCAGGGCATCCAGGTTCAGCAGGAAACTGTCCGCCAGTTCACCGGTGGGTGGGCCCATGGAAAATTCACGCAGAATATAACCGGTTGGTAAATCACGGTTCTCATCCCGCGCCAGCAGGTAAAGCCGGCTGCCGTATCCTTCTTTCGAAAGTTCTGCGGCCTCGCTGATATCGAGGAAAGGCGCACCATCCAACGTGTCGGCACCACTGCCGAGGCCAGTGTCACCGAAACACCCCATCGCCAGCGGGTCGATGCCGATCACCCGCCCTTCCGGCGGCGGTCGCCGCAGCTCCAGCCAGGGCGCCACACACACGCCAGCCATACGCAGGGCAGCAAAGTCATCCACACCCACCGGTCGCCCATCCGAGCGAATCACATGAGCCCGAGCCGCCACCGCATTCTCGCTCTGCAACAGGCTATTGCGGGCCTGGTCTGTCAGTACCGTCACCCCGGTCCAAAGCATGGTTGCCAGCACAATCATCAACGCCAGAGCCAACAGCTGGATGGGGTGGCGGCGGTAGTGGCTGACGAAGGCGCGCGCAAGCATCATTGGTCAAACAGTCGTGCTGAGATCAAGCAAATGGTCGCAGCGGGACGCCAGCTCCCTGTCGTGGGTAGCAAGCACCAGTGCACAACCGGTTTGCTGTTGCACAGAGAACAGGCTGTCCGCCACCTCATCAGCGGTGTGACGATCAAGGCTGCCAGTGGGCTCGTCCGCCAGAATCAACGCCGGAGCCATGGCGAATACCATGGCCAGTGCCGCTCGCTGGGCCTGGCCACCTGACACCTGATCCGGGTAACGGTCAGCTTCGGCCCCCACACCCAGGCGCTCCAGCCACTCACGCTCGCCGCCGGCAGCGTGGCCGGCCAGATGGGAGCGCAGGCGAACGTTGTCCAGCAGCGAGAGCGCGGGCATCAGATTAACGTCCTGGAACACCACGCCAATGGTGCGCCGGCGGAGTTCGGCCCAGCGCCCTTCGGCGCCTGCACCAGCTGCTGCAAAGGACTCACCCGCGACGGCGATGCGTCCGTCATCCAGTGTCTGCAGGCCACACAACAGGTTCAACAGAGTGCTCTTACCGGAACCTGATCGTCCCACAACCGCCAGGGACTCCCCCGAACAAACCGACAGGGACAGATCCGCCAGCACGGACACCCGCTGGCGACCGCTGATATAACCTTTGCTTAACCCTTCAACGGCCAATACCGGACTTCCCATCATGCGCTCCGCTGGACAGTATCTTTAAGTACTATACAGCCCGAATGCCCTTATGGATCCGGGCCGGGACGTTGGTGAATTTGGATTTAGAGATAAAAATACTACGACTTTAGTCTTACATCCCCTCACTTTTTTGTTGAAAATCTGATCTAATTCGCCCCTCTTTACTTGTGCTTACATTACCTACATATTTTTACCGCCTGGATACATTGAGTTACCGGGCCACCAAAGATCTCGCCTCATGGATAGCTACAAAGAACCCCTGAAAGCCCTGGCTCGTCCCTATCGCAAGGCGGTATTAAAGGCGTTGCTGGTTCTCACCATGCTCGGGGGCGCCCTGTTTGCCATGCTCAACCTGCTAACAGGCAGTTATCCGTTAGCCATCGTCGAACTCGCAATGGGTGCATACGCCATTCTCGTTTACAGAGCGGTACGCAACACACAGCATCTTGAGCGCTGGATCATTGCATACGCTATCCCGTTCTTCACTGCCATGATGTTCGCCATCGCCGTCCCCAGAGCCTCGGCTACGGTACATGCCTGGGTATTGCTGATTCCGATCGTCTCTCACCTGCTGATGGGGCGTCGACTCGGCCTGGCTATATCCGTGTTCTACATGAGTATCGCCGGCATTATTTTCCTGCTCAGATATCACGATGAGCCGGCCATGATGCAAGCGCTGCCGATCGCCAACATTGCCGTCATCTCCCTGTGCATCCTGGTGTTCTCCCACGTCTACGAAGTGACCCGGGAACAGTCACAGCGCCAACTGCTCAAGATTGCCCAGACCGACACCCTCACCGGCCTTGCCAACCGGGCCAGGCTCAGTGACATCTTCAAACGGGAGCAACAGCGCACCCGGCGCTATAGCACGCCGATGACCCTGCTCGCGCTCGACCTCGATCATTTCAAAGAGGTCAACGACCGCTATGGCCACGACACCGGCGATCTGGCCCTGCAACACGTTGCCCGTATTTTCCGGGAATGCCTGCGTGCAACCGATCTGGCGGCACGCCTGGGAGGGGAAGAGTTTGGCATACTGCTGACCAACACCAATGGCCAGCAAGGCCTGGAGGTGGCTGAAAAAATCCGTATTGCAGTCGCCTCGACCCCATTGACCGTCAACAACGACGTTATCCGCCTGACCCTCAGTGGTGGCGTCGCGGAGTTCGGGCCAGACGGCGAGACCCTGCGCCAGTTGGTAAGAGAAGCCGACAAACGTCTGTACGAAGCAAAGGACCGGGGCCGCAATCTGATCATACCTGCGGAGACAACCGCCAGCCTTCTGGAACCGCTGGAGTCAGACACCCACCGCGCATGAGACAGAATGCCGCATCCGGCTGAAGACATTCCCGCAGTCGCACCGTCGAAAACCCGCTAGAATGCATGCCATGGAATGGCTGACTCACTCACAAACCGGTTTTCAACAGGCGGCGCGCTACCTTCTCACCATGCGTCTGGCCATCGTGGTCATTCAGCTGGTCGCCGTTGCCATCGCCGACACCATGGTCACCCTGGCCCATCGGCCAGAAGCCCTGTTGATATGCCTGCTCTACACCGTACTGGCAACCCTTGGCTGGCTCTGGTTTACCCGCCGGCCTCCCCGTTTGACGGTTACGGTCAGCCTTGGGCTCGCCCTGGATCTTTTCCTGATCAGCGCCTGGCTATTCCTCACAGGAGGCTATACCAATCCGCTGGTTTCGCTGCTGCTGCTTCCCATTGCCGTTGCCATCATCCTGGTCCCCTTGCGCGAGAGCATTGCTCTGACGGTCACCGGTTTTGGCTTCTACACCGCCATGGTGCTGTGGCACACGCCGCTGACCCACGAACATCACAACGCCAACCTGACCCAACTGCACCTGATGGGCATGTGGGCCACCTTTGCCATCACCGCCACCATGCTGTTGCTGGTGGTTGGCTCACTGGCCCGTCGGTTGCGACAGAAACAGGGACAACTGGCCGAATTCCGGGAGAACCGGCTCAGAGATGAACAGGTGATTGCCCTGGGCCTGTCCGCCGCGGCGGTGGCGCATCGGCTGGGTACGCCGCTGAACACCATGGCCCTGCTGGTGGACGAAATGAAATCCGTGCACACCGACCCTTCGCTTGCAGACGACCTTGGGTTGATGGAGAAGCAACTGGGCCTTTGCAGCAACCACCTGCACCAACTGTCCACCGCCGCCATGCAGGCCAAGGCCGCGCAGCAGGAAATCCTTCCGCTGCACTTCTGGATGATGCGGCTGCGGGAGTCAGCCACGCTGTTGTGGCCGGCGTCGCCCATCCACTGGCAGGCGCCATTCCCCGACCAGCCCGTCGCCGTGGATGCCACCCTGGACCAGGCCATACTGAACCTTCTGGCCAACGCCCTGACGGCCAGCCCATCTTGGGTCGCGGTCAGCGCGGGGGACAGCGACGAGGGACGGGTCGCAATCGTGGTTGAGGATCATGGCAAGGGTCTGGAACTCTCACTGCAGAACACCGCCGGCGATGGCGTTGTAGACTCCGAACATGGCCTGGGCGTAGGGCTGTTCCTCTCCAACGCCACCATCCAGCGCCACGGCGGCACCCTCAAAGCCAGGGCCGATCGCACGGGCACCACCATGATCATCGACCTGCCACAAGCGCAAGCCCATACCCAGGGCGACAAGGAGGTGGAATGAACGGCCAGCCGACCTGGTTGCTGATCGACGATGACGAAGCCTTCGTGCAGGTGCTCCAGCGTTCCCTGAGGCGTCAGAACATCGAGGCAGTCTGTGCCCTCAACCGCCTGGAGGCCATAGCAGCGCTGGAATCACAGACCTTTCACCGCTGCGTGCTTGACCTCAACCTGGCCGGCGAAAGCGGCCTGCAATTACTGCCGGAGCTACTGGCCCTTCAACCCGGACTGGAGGTGCTGGTACTGACGGGTTACGGCAGCATCGCCACCGCCGTGGAAGCCATGCGCCGGGGTGCCGTCAATTACCTGTGCAAACCGGTCACACTGAGCCAACTGACCGCCGGTTTCAGCCCTCTGGACGGCCCACCGGCAACCCGTGAAGAACCCCCAACGGTGGAGGAAATGGAGTGGGAACACATTCAGCGAGTGCTGAACGAGCACGACGGCAATGTGTCCTCAACAGCCCGAGCGCTGAACATGCACCGGCGAACCCTGCAGCGGAAGCTTCAGAAGCATTCCCGCTGGCGCAACCAGTGACACTCTGAACACGCAGCCGTTGGGCGCGGGTTAAACGGCGTCAGGCCAGGCGCCGTAGCCAGGTTTCACGCCGCAGGTAGATCACCATGATAACGGCTTTCACCACTTCATCCGCAACAAAGCCGGCAAACACACCCCAAAGACCAAACCCAAGATAGAGCCCGAAGTACCAGGCCACGGGCACCCCGACACCGGCAAAGCCAATCAGGGTGATCACCATCGGTGCGCGGGTATCGCCACCGGCCCTCAGAATGCCCGGAATAATCATGGTTAACGCCGTGGCACCGCTGTAAAGAACGCTGAGGGCCACCATCCAGATCACCCGCTCCCGGGTTAAATCGCTGATTTCGTAGAACTGCAGGAACAAGGGGGTAAGCAATGCCACGATCAACGTCAGCAACGGCAGCACCAGCAACACCATGCGGATACCCATGGCGGTGTACGCTCGTGCCCGCTGCGGATGCCGGCCACCCAGCGATTCCCCCAGGGCAATGCTGGCGGCCTGCTGTAATCCGACACCCGGAGCCAGCGAAAACCCACGAATAATCGACGCCACCAAAAAGGCCGCGTAGGCTTCCGCACCCACCCGGTTAAACATCATGGTGTAAATAAACGCCGACCCTTGCCACAGAAAACCATCCACGGACAGCGGATACCCCAGGTACAGGATTCGCCTGAGCCGTTGCCACGCCAGCCCGGAGACATCCCTTACCCGAGCATTGACCGCCGGATGGCGGAGAACGGCGCGTAGCATGAACACCGCCTGAAACAACCACGCCAGCACAGTGGCGATTGCAACACCGGGAAGCCCAAGAGGCGGAAACAGGGGCTCGGTTACGCCCTGAATGGCACCGCCAAACAGCAACAGGTAGTTACCCAGGGCGTTAAGCACATTGCCATACAGGGCCAGTCGCATGGGGGTGCGGGTGTTGCCCAGGGACTGGAGCACATACATGGCCACATGGGCAATTACCAGCGCAGGCAACCCCAGCCCGATGATCCACAGATAGCCATAGCCAATGCCCGGCAGCCCGGAGCGCTCCGCCGGAGCACGGAACAGGTCCGTAGTCAGCAAAGCCAGAAGCGACTCGCCAAAGACAATATAGAGAGCCCCAATGGCCATGCCCGTAAACAGGCCAGCGGTCAGCAGGGTTGCCAGGGTCTCACGGATCTCGGCGTGCTTCCGGGCGCCACGCAACTGGGCGGTAATCACGGCGCCACCCTCGGTCAGGGCCGCGTAGCAAAGCACCACCAGGAAGTTCAGCTGCAGGCAGATTCCCAGCGCTGCGATGGTCTGCTCACCGAACTGACCCACCATCAGGTTGTCCACCACGCCGGTGAGCTGAAACAGATAGAACTGGATAATGATGGGCCAGGCCAGGGTCATCAACCGCTGGCGCACGGGGCCTGAACTGGGGACCATAGGCCGTTCCGGAAAGGGTATTGCCAGATACTAACAAGCCGGGGCTGGCTTGCAGTCCTCCCCGAACGCCTTTTGGGGGGCGTAGGTTGCTCCTGGGCTATCGGTTGCTGAAAACAACACCCAGGAGTTCTCACCGCCGCTTTTGCGGCAGTTTTTCCGACAGTCGCCATTGTGGCGCCGTGGGTGCAGCGGACCGTTGGGCGACTGACCGCTTGAATAGTGAGTTTCAATCCACCACGAAGAGCTTTGCGCCCCGCTCGGTCGAGGAGCGATGAAGCTCGGCGTCGTCCGCTACCTGATAACTAGAACCCGGCTTGAGCACAAAGCAACGCCCGTCCTTTAACTCAGTGTGGAGTTCACCTTCCAGGCAGAGCAGGATATGCCCTTTGGCGCACCAATGATCAGCCAGATAGCCGGGGCTGTACTCGACCATACGAACCCGGATATCGCCGAAAGTGCGGGTCTGCCAATAAGCAACTCCCTGCTCCCCTGTGTGTTCAGTCCTCTCAACTTCAGACCAGTCAGTAACCCCAAAGGGTAGATTCCTTATGTCCAATTTGCTTCTCCTTAAGCACATGACGCGAAGCTAAGCGGCAATTTGTGAGCCGCGAAGCGAAGAAAAGACCGTCCGGTGGACCACCGAAAGGCCGGGAACGTACTTAAGCGGTTTTTCTAGCGTGGATCTGACGGACAAAGCCGGCTTCATCTCTGACACCTACCCGGTTGCCATCGGGATCACTGATGTTGATAGTCCTGCCCCAAGGGTTTTCTGTGATGTCAGCGTCGATTCCCCATGCTCTAATTTCCGCCAAGGCCTCCTCCAGGTCTTTGACGTTGAAACGCAGTTTGAAGCTTCCCTTAACGGACCAGGGACTGTCCATGCCCGACTCATGTTGATCTGTAAGTCGATGGAGATGATGTGTTAGCCAGGTCGAATCCTCAACAACGCGAGCAGTCCCTTCTGCATGGACAGCCAAATAGTTCCACGTTGGAACAACCCGGCCTGTTTCTGCCTTGTTCTCATACCACGAGGGTGAAACGTAGGCATCAGGGCCCTGAAAAACCACAAGAACTCGAACTCCATTATACAGACGCTGCCAGACAGGATTGCTTCGAGCCAGATGGCACTGCAGCTGCCCAAGCGAGTCATCGTTTTCAGAAATCAAATGAAAGGGGACATGGTTCGCCTCAATTCCACCCTCATCTGCTACTACCAGCAGACCAAACCCGTAGTCACGAATATATTGCTGAAGCTTGCCGATATCGTCTTCTTTGAAATGACTCGGGACATACATGCTATGAAACTCCTTGATTGAGGGCTCGCCCAGCAAACAGCGTTTAGGCTTCAACACTATAGAGGGCGTTACGCACGTACCCGACTGCTTCCGGCATACCGCCGAGAACCGCAACTGCCAAATTAAAGTCCTGATTTTTAGACATTTCCGTAGGCAGTGCCACACAGTCGATACCAGCCTTAGAGGCAGCTTCAAGCCCATGTTGCGTATCTTCAATTGCCAGACATTCACCAGAGGAGACACCAAGCCGTTGGAGTGCTAATAAATAGCAGTCAGGTGCAGGCTTACTTGCTCGGACGTCATCTCCTGAAACGACCGCAGAAAAATAGCGATTAAACTTGTTGGCCCGTAGCGTCGAAGAACCTGCGCCCACATTCTGTAATGGATGGGCTCGGAATTGACGAGCGTGCCGTCGTGGTCAAATAGAACTGCACGTAGTTGCATGTGGTTTCCGGGGGAAATGATGTGTGAAGTCTAACGCGGACCAAGTCAGTGGCGTCCTGCGGCCACCGGCCGCGTACCGATGCAAATGGTTATAGGTTTGGCTTGAGAGCATGAGCTATAGCCTCGTTGAGCCAACATACACCGAAAGCAAGCACTCCACACACAGCACTTGCTTGGACATAGATCCCCAAGGCCTCGGCAAGACCGTGAAACTCGATGAAGCCAGCGACTCCTGATTTTCCGATTACTTCTCCTGATTCGCTGATTTCCCTTACCGGACCAACAGTGACGACCAGAAAATAGGCCCAGGGCATTATCAGACCAACGATAAGACTTGTAAGGAGTTTCGATTTCAATCGACCAATTTTCATTTTGGTTTTAGGCTATAACGCGAAACGAAGCGGCGTGCGTCAGCACGTCCGCCTTGCGTGACTTGTTATACCTTGCACTAAGAGGCTCAATGCAACTGGTTAAAGACTTCAGGGTGCTGTTCGGCAATACGCAACAACGCAACTGCTGGGCCTTGCGGCTCTCGACGCCCTTGCTCCCAATCCTGGAGGGTCCGGACGCTCACTCCCATGAGGCCTGCAAAGGCTGACTGGGACATTTTCAGCTTCAACCGAATAACTTGTGGGGGCGATGGCTCTGACAACTCATGAGTGCGCAGCGCCAGTTTGCCCTTTTTGAATTGCTTGATTTCATTGATACCGTCAAGAATCTCTGCCCCAAGGTTCCTGTCACCCATTTTTGATTGCCTCCGCTATCTGCTTGAGCGCATGGCCAGGAATGCTGGCGCGCTCTGATTTACTGTACAGCGTGAGCATCCATATCTCGTGGTCAGACTTCTTCCAGTAATAAATGGCTCTGATACCACCGCTCTTTCCCGAACCCGCCGGTGCCCACCGAACCTTGCGAACACCACCCGAACCTTTAATCAGATCCCCGGCATCCGGCTTCTGCAAAAGGTAGTTCTGAAGTCCTCGGTACTCCTCATCCGTGAGGTAGTTCGACAACAACTTGGTGAACGTTGAGGTTTCGATGAATAGCATGACCAAAATATACGGCAATGCCGTATAATAATCAAGACTGCATCAGTGACGCCGGAGCGCCAGCGGAGGGCACCATAAGCGGTACGCTTTTGGTGCCCTCCGCTGGAAGAAATGCTTTTAGTGGCAATGATAGGGCTGTGAGCCTGCGTGACAGCATTGCCCGGGAGGACTGTCTTTCCGGCAACCGCCCCCATGGGCGAACGCCGTCGTCGTGAATAGTACAAGAACCAACGTTAGCATTATTTTTTTCATGGCCTTTCTCCAGGATTAAAGTGCTAGCGCACCGAAAACCTCCATGTTTATTGCCCTCCAACTATATTGGCACCACCTGAAAAATGTAGACGAAATATACGTAAAGCACCATAACAGCGGCTTTGCGCAGCGAAGAAAAAGCCTTCCTGTGGAGGTTCAGACAAAACATCCCAGAAAATTAAGGACTTGCTAGTCCGACGCTCTCAGCTTCTGGAAATGTCCACCATGGAAAAAACCGTATCCAGATACTCCCGAAAACCCTTCATCGCTCCATTAAAAGCTTGCCAAAGATACTGCAGGCTCAGATCGAAACCATCACCCGACAGATCGAACAGGAAGTCGCCAAGGTAGACCACTGGCGTATCAAAACGGAGATCCTGACCAGCATTCCGAGCGTCGGCAAAGTCCTCGCCTACACCCTGCTCAGTGAGCTTCCAGAACTCGGTTCTCTCAATCGAAAAGAGATAGCTGCACTGGTCGGTGTCGCGCCCATCAACCGGGACAGAGGTAAGCTCAACGGCAAACGAAGAATACGGGGAGGACGCCATAGAATCCGCACAGTCATGTTCATGGCCATGCTCTCATCCATCCAATGCAATCCGGGTTTCAAACGCTTCTACGAGCGTCTGAAGGCTCAGGGAAAGATCCCCAAAGTCGCCCTCGTTGCCTGTATGAGAAAGATGATTGTGGTGCTCAATACCATGATCAAAAACCAGGAACCCTGGCGAGGTGAAATGGCTTAATTTATGGAATTGACACCACAGTCACTTGTTAGAAACCTACAAAGCAACGTCATGGTGATGAACGGTTTCCTCGTAGTGCGACATCAGTGCTTTTACCTGTTCCGGGACTACCGCCTGCTCGAAGTTCGGGCCAGCAAAGCTTTTTACCGCTTCAAGCGATTCAAACCAGAATATAGTTGTGAATTCCACATTGTCACCAGTTTCGCGGCGTAGCAAGTTGGTACTAATGTATCCGTCCACTCCCTGGGTAACTTTTGGAAGGACATTATTCTTGAAAAGATCCTCGTAGGCCGAGGCATTATCATGAGTGGTCCATCCTTTCCAAATTCGAGCAATCACCTCGATCTCTCCCTGATTTCTAACGCTGAAGCACAGCGGCGACTGAAAGCCGTCCGGCGGCCATCGGCCGCGAACTGCTGCGCCTTGTTAGTTGTTTATTTACCGGATGCCTTTCCAGCGCCAAGACCACCAAAAAACGCAAGCATGGCAATTACCATTTTCTCCGCCATGGATTCATTGCCCTGACTGAGAGCGTAGCCCGCCAATACAAGGATCATGAATGCAATTCCGAAAAGCGCAAGAATTGCACGATTGGCGACAGTTGCAACGATACTAGCCCTTTTCGTTGCCTCTTTTTCGGAGGTTTCCTGCGCCTGGGCAAAAGGTGTGACCACCCCTTCCAGGATTGCCGATATTCCTTCGAGCTCTTTCTCGGAATCCTCTCTCGTTAACAACTGAGCTTCTTTTTTGGATTCGGTATCTTCTTTGACAGAGTCGTTCACGGGGTCTCCTATAGACAATTAACGCCAGGGTTCAGCGGCCGATTTGGAGGCGCACCGCGCCGGAAAAGCAATCAGCTGCAGCCCCTGGTTAAGCTGATTCAAAGCCATACCTTCCAGAAACTCGGAGAAACAATCGCATGCTGAAGATGAGAGAGCTTTCTCTCAACATGCTCATAGAAACCATGAAGCTCTTCTTCCGAATGATGCAGCTTTATTAGAACATTTGAAGGCAGCGCTTCAGACAGATAGCGCTCCCAAATCTCAATAAACTCCGAAAAGGATTCGTAATACTCTCGTGTATCTTCATCGGCGAGCCAATATTTTTCTGTGAAAATACGCAGTATTTCGCGATACAGAGGGATGAGTTCTTCGCGCAATTGCGCGTTATCGTACTCTATGATCTTTCCATATGGCTCGAATTCTTTTTCTCGCTCATCTTTAGTTTCCCAAGCTGGATTCCTTTTGGCTACGGCCTCTTTCCATGCCTCTTGAGCAACTGAAGACACTTTTTCTCGAATTTCGCTTTTGGATTGTATGCGCTTGCGGTAACCGGCGATCGGAGAGTAAAACTCGGATAGTTGCTTCTGAAAAAAGGCGTTCCTCACATCGATAGAGGACTTTCGTACTCCGAAAATGTAGACCACCAAAGCTCCTACCAATGCGGAAAAGAACTGCATTAATATCACTTCCATGGTGCATCCTCTAAGAAAGCTTAACGCTGAGGTAACCGGCGCCGGAGCGCCAGCGGAGGGAACCAAAAGCGATACGCTTTTGGCGTCCGGTTGACCGCCTGGTTATGTGATAGATCCAGGCTCAGTCCAAATACTCCTGCAAGTCGGCACACAACTTTCTGATTGCTGACTGAAATTCACCTTCCCTAGACTCAAGGACTTTGGTGGGCAACGCATACCACTCACCGTTATGCCACACCTCGGCGAAGCCAAGACCCTCTTCACCGCACCATTCTAGGAGAACCCGCTTTTCACCTTTCGCGAAGATCGTTCTGATTGACCCGCAATAATCGACCTCATCATTCTCAGACTCTTTGACGAACCCCGCTTTCTGTAGGTAGGGCCATACCTCGGCTTCTATTCGATAGTGCTCGTGCATGGTCCCTCACACATAACGCCCTGCATAACGGGCCGATTTGTGGAGCGACCAGCGGAACAAATCGGTCCCGTTGATGCACTGGTTAAGCGCTGATCCCCGCTTGGCGTTTCACTGTTTCCCAACCGTCCTCCCCCTCATGAGGACCAAATACAAACTCGACGAACTCAGCTAGAGAATTGCACTGCGGATCTTCCCATGTGCATTCTTTCCACCAATAAGAAATCGTTTTCCCTGTTTGGGCGTTGTAGACCCAAGGTGCTCCATCAGGATCGTTTGCGATAACAACACAATTCCTTTTGTCGACCTGGCGCCAAAATTCTTCATCCTCTTGCAGCAAACGAAACCAGCGATCAGTTTCTTTGGGGATTTTCTCTAAGGAATGAAGAACGATCTGACCGCCTAAAACGCCTCCGCCAAAAACATTGAAATACGACTCAAGCTCGGATGTGCGCGGAACTGTCTCTGGCCATGGAGTGGCTTTGGGCTGTTGAACCTCAAATAAAAAAGCTGGCTCGGGCGCGGAAAGGCCATTTTCATTGCCTTCATAATGCGCCGCGATTAGCTTCAATTTTTCTAACCAATCCAAGATATCTCCTTGCGCTTAACGCCAGCCATAAGCGGCGGCTGAAAGCCGTCCGGTGGAGGGCCATCGGCCCGGAACAAACTTGATGGCCTTGTTAAATGCTGTCTCTAAACGGATGTTCATTTAGCACCTGCTTTTGTTCTGCATCTTTGCGCTTTGCCCAACCTCGATTTACAGCATTCAGGAGTTCCAACTCCTTTTGAAACCACAGCCGTCTAGAATCTTGTGCTTCAACCCTGTTCTTCAACTCCCACGATCTGGCAAGGTCGCCAACATCGCCTTCGACTAACCAATAGAGTATGTCATCAACATCCTTGGTTTTCCGACGTTCCAATTCAGAGCCCCGCTCGGTAACTACAAAATGGTATTCATCTGCAGCTATTTCGATATGCGGTGCGCCAGAATGTGTAGGCGAACTAGCGACAGAGAACAGATGTGCAGGTTTGCTCTCGCCGCACAGAGTTTCGCCGATACGAGCCACCTCTTTCTGTATGTACTCGATACTCTTCATAGGCATTTAACGCCTGCATAAACGGCGCCCGACTAGGGCGTCCGGTGGAGGCCCATCGGGCCGGAACGTATTTAATGCGTTGGTTAGAAGCCGGTCACCCGTTGGTCTCCGGTCCGCACCAAAACGTCCATGCGTACTCCAGAGAAACCCCGCACCTGCTCGCGGTCCGGCACCGATACACACCATCAACCTACCCCGCTTACTCAAAACTTTCGGCGAACAGCCCCACAACCTGGGCACGCGACCGATAACCCAAAAGAAGCCAAACCTGGCTTCCAGATTGGACGACGAAGTTGCTGGCCTTGGCTACGACGCGAGACCAGAAATCACCACCCAACTTCATGCCAAGGCCCATGCACCCAACCACCAAAAAATTACCGAAGCCTTGGCTTATAACAGCGTATTATACGAACCCGTTCGTATATCACCCATTCGTATAACTCCAATTCCGGCCGCCCCTTCCAATCCAATAAATTTTTTTAGAATCAACATCTAAACAGGAAACACCACGGCTACCGCTGGAGTTATACGCCCTCCTTGGCCTCTAACGCACCCACGAATAAGGGCGTATAACTCCACAATGCTCTAAACCAGCTTCAACAGTATCAGATACTTATAACGATTTGCCGCCCCTTACCTGAAGTTTTGCGAACCGGTTCGTATAACTCCAGGCTGCGAGGTCGGTTTTAGACCAAGCCTGTTCGCCGATCAGGGGCCACGGGTAACGCCGAATTTCCGGTGTGGAACAGGCTCACGCAACGATAATGCTAAACTAACCGCAGACTCTCACCATCTCCAAAGGCAGGACAGCGCATTGAGCCAACTGAAACCTCTCGTTTCCAGGGAATGGCAGGCCTTCTGGCTGGCCATCGGTTTCCTGACACGCATTCCGATGCTGGTGCGTATCGACTATTCCCCCCGCCTGATGAATCAGTGCAGTGTCTATTTCCCTCTGGTTGGGCTGGTGCTCGGCGTCATTTATGCGGGGCTGTACATGGCTGTGGTGCAGCTTTGGAGCCCGCTGGTCAGTCTAATTCTTATTCTGGGTTTTCACCTGTGGATTACCGGCGCGTTCCACGAGGATGGATTGGCCGACAGTGTCGACGCGTTGGGCGGCGGGTATACCCTGGAAGCCAGGTTGCGGATCATGAAGGACAGCCGCATCGGCACCTACGGTACGGTGGCGCTGGTGGTCGCGTTGGTGCTGAAACTTGCGCTGCTGGCTGAAGCTCAACCGGTGTGGCTGGCGCTGATCCTGGCCCCGATGGTGTCGCGTCTCGCGCCACTGATGATCATGGGCTTCCTGCCGTATGTGACCGACCCGGACAAGAGCAAGAGCAAGCCGGTAGCGGAAGACTTCTCGCGTTCACGACTGGCGATTGCCACCGTGTTCACCGCCATTGTCTCTCTGGCCCTCATCCCGTTTGAGACCGAAGCCCTGCTGTGGCTCGTTATCGCCACGCTGGGTACGGCCATTGTCTGGGGCGGGTACCTGCGCCGGCAACTGGGTGGCTATACCGGCGATACCCTCGGGGCCAGCGTGGTGTTTGCGGAACTGGTCCTGCTGCTTGGGCTTGCGATGTAAAGGTTCAACGGTCAGTTCCGAATCCGGCGAGTTTTTCCGGGTTCCGCTGGTACACTTTCCATCATGGACACATTAAACGATGACCTTTGCTACCAGGCACTGAAAACCCGTGACGCTCGATTCGACGGTCGCTTCTACACCGCTGTGTTGACCACCGGGATTTTCTGCCGCCCCATTTGCCCGGCGGTGACGCCCAAGCGGGGGAATGTGCGTTTTTACCCGTCTGCAGAAACGGCCATGGCCAACGGCTTTCGACCCTGCCTGCGGTGCCGGCCAGAAGCGGCACCTGGCAGCCCGGCTGCTGCCGGGGTTCACACCACCGTGGCCCGGGCAGTGCGGCTGGTGGACGAAGGCGCCCTGGATAACGGCTCCGTGGCGGAGCTGGCCGAGCGGCTGGGCATTACCGACCGCTACCTGCGCCAACTCTACAAACGCCACACCGGAGCCACCCCACAACAACACGCCCAGGCCCGGCGTTTATTGCGAGCGCGGCAGTTGATTGTCGACAGCAACCTCAGCATGACGGAAATCGCGGATATTGCCGGTTTCAGCAGCTTGAGACGCTTCAACCACACCCTGAAAGAAGCCTACGGCAATGCGCCGACGGCATTTCGCAGAGGTCTCAAGCCACCGCTCAAAGCCACACAGAACGGTGCAGACGATCTTTTTCTGCCGGCACACGACGACCTGGTTCTGTTCCTGCGGGCCCGGCCACCGTTCGACAGTGAGCAGTTACTGACCTTCTTTCGGGCACGGGCCATTCCGGGCCTGGAAGCGGTTGGCGCGCACCACTACGCGCGATCGCTCTGCATTGCTGGGCAACCGGGGCTGGTCATCTGCCGCCCAAGCGACAATCCCCCGGGGGTGCAGGTTATCCTTCGTGGGCCGGCACGGCAGTCCATTCTGGAGGTGAGTGCGCGGATACGCCGTTTGCTTGATCTGGATGCGGACCTGCCCGGCATCAGCGAACACCTGGCGCAGGACCCGCTATTGGAACCACTGATCGCACGGCATCCCGGCCTGCGCGTTCCGGGCAGCTGGGAACGGTTCGAGTTTGCCGTCCGGGCCATTCTTGGGCAGCAGGTGTCCCTCTCCGCGGCTCGAACCCTGGCCGGGCGGCTGGTGGCTCGTTATGGGCAGCCCCTTCCCGACGATCTTGCCGGGGGCACGGGTATTACCCATAGATTCCCGGAACCGGCAGCACTCGTCGGCCAGCCGTTGAACAAACTGGGTATGCCCGGCAGCCGTGCAGACACCCTGGCACGAATCACCGCCCGGTTTGCCGAACCCGGTTTTGCCGAGCAGGATGGCAACACCCTGCTGGCGCATTTGGCACCCATGCGAGGCATCGGCCCCTGGACACTCCACTACCTGGCCCTGCGCGGCCTGGGGGATCCAGACGCGTTTCCCGCCAGCGATCTGGGCATACTCAAGGCCTCGGCCCATCTGGGCGGCCCGCGGGACGCCAAAGCCCTGACGCGCCACGCCGAACGCTGGCGGCCATGGCGGGCTTACGCAGCGCAGTACCTGTGGACATCACTGAACACCCATCCACCCCGGCAGGAGACACCATCATGACAACGCAGATTCATGTTAGCCGCTTTCCCAGTCCCGTTGGCCCCCTGAGCCTGGCCACGGTGGATGACCAACTGGTGCACCTGGACTTCGACGACAACGAAGAGCGCATGCACTCGCTGCAAAACCGCCGGTTCCGGCAGCCGGAGTGGTGCGAGCAACCGAACAGCGCCCCCGGGACCATTATCGAGTGGCTGGATGCCTATTTCTCGGGGGTGATCAAGCCCCTGCCGTGGAAGGACATCCGCTTGACCGGCACCGAGTTTCAACAGCAAGTCTGGCAGGGGCTGACCGGGATTCCAGCGGGTGAGCACCGCTCCTACAGCGCGCTGGCAAACACCCTGGGCAACCCGAAGGCGGTGCGTGCCGTGGCTCGCGCCAATGCCCTCAACCCCATTGCCATTCTGATCCCCTGCCACCGGGTGATCGGAGCCAATGGTACGTTGACGGGCTACGCCGGCGGCCTGGAACGCAAGGCGTGGTTGCTGGACCACGAATCACGGAACCTGAAGAGGGTTTAACCCCACGGGGCTGTGCATTTGTGGCGATAATGGCGACAATCACCGCACGGATTTACCTTGCAAGGATCAGGAGCCCAGCCCCACATGTCATCGCAATCGCCTGTCGCCCCCACACAGGGCAAGCCGGAAGACAAACGCGCGCTCTGGTCCTGGGCGCTCTACGACTGGGCCAACAGCGCCTTTTTCACCATCATTCTGACCTTTGTCTTCGCTCAGTACTTCAGCGTGTCAGTGGTGCAGGACGAGGTAAAAGGCACGGAAGCCTGGGGCAACATCGTTGGCATTGCCGGTGTGTTCATCGCAATCCTGGCACCGATATTGGGGGCCATTGCAGACCAGTCCGGCCGTCGTAAACCCTGGTTTATCAGCTTCACCCTGCTTTGCGTGGTCTCCTGCGCCATGTTGTGGACGGTCACGCCGGAGCAGAATCAGTTCTGGAACGCAGCACTGTGGGTCGGCCTGGGTACACTCGGCGCCGAGTTTGCGTTCATTTTCTACAACTCCATGCTGCCGGATCTCGCAAGCCCGGCGCGAACCGGGCGCTGGTCAGGCTGGGCCTGGGGGCTGGGTTACACCGGCGGCGTGCTGAGCCTTATCGTGGCGCTGTATGGCTTTATCGAAGCCGATGCCAACCTGTTCGACCTCAATCGGGACAGCGCCGAGCACGTGCGTGCCACGTTTGTGCTGGTAGCGGTGTGGTATCTGGTATTTGCCCTGCCGGCCTTTATCTTTGTTCCGGACCGCCCATCCACCGGCCTGGGAATTGCCGCCGCCACCCGCGCCGGGTTCCGGCAACTGAAGGAGTCCATCGCCCAGGTTCGCCAGTACAAGGACATCGTGCGCTTCCTGATCGCCCGCATGCTCTACACCGATGGCCTGGCCACCATCTTCACCTTCGGCGGGGTGTACGCGGCGGGTACGTTCAATATGGGGTCCACGGAGGTGCTGCAATTCGCCATCGCCCTGAACGTCACCGCCGGCCTGGGTGCACTGGGCTTCGCCTGGGTGGATGACGCCCTGGGCGGGCGCAATACCATCCTGCTGTCACTGGTGGGGTTGGGCTGCAGTGCCCTCGCCATTCTGGTAGTGGACGGCGCCACCGCGTTCTGGGTATGGGGCATGATCCTGGGCATCTTCGTGGGGCCGTTGCAGTCCGCCAGCCGTTCCCACCTGGCCCGCATCGCCCCGCCGCACCTGCAAACGCAGATGTTCGGCCTGTTCGCGTTCTCTGGCAAAGCCACCGCGTTTGCCGGCCCGCTGTTGGTGGGCTGGGTCACGGCCGTCACTGACAGCCAGCGCTGGGGCATGAGCACCATTCTGGTGTTCCTGGTGATTGGCTTCCTGCTGATGTTGACCATACCGGCCAGCGAAACACGGGAATCGGAAGCGGCAGGCTGACACCTTCAGGGCGCGGCGCTGGTTATCCTTCCGATAATGGCGACCGCGGCCAACAGCCCGAGCCACAACCACACGCCGCGATGTACAAGTAGGATAGCCGCATCAATGGTCTCGGCCGATGCCGGTTCACCTTCACCGAGCATGGGCCGTTGCTTGATGCCTGAGGCGTAGGGCGCAGGGCCACCGAGTACAACTCTCAAAGCCCCGGCCCCTGCAGCCATGACCGGGCCGGCGTTCGGGCTGTCCCAGGCCGGCGCCTGCGCACGCCAGCAACGAAAGCCGCCACGGACATCGCCAAGCAGGCTGTAAATCAGCGCCGTGAGGCGAGCGGGCGCCCAGTTCAATACGTCGTCCAGCTTCGCCGCAGCGCGGCCAAAATACCGGTAGCGATCAGTTCGGTACCCCCACATGGCGTCCAGGGTGTTCACCAGCCGGTGAAGCAATACGCCCGGAACGCCGGCTACGAGAAACCAGAACAGGCTGGCGAACACGGCATCGGCGCCGTTTTCCAACATGGACTCGGTCGCGGCTATCGCAATGCCATTGTCATCAAGCGCCGCTGCATCACGACTGACGATACGACCGACCTGTGCCCGGGCATTCTCAAGATCGCCCCCATGCAAGGCATCAGACACTGCCCGGCCATGCTCCGTCAGGCCACGAATGGACAAGGCGAAATACAACACCACAGCCTGAACCAGCAAGTATTCCCAGTTCCCCAACCACCAGCGCAACCACTCGGCTGCCGCCAGTACGGGTATCACAGCGATGAACAGGGCCAGGAACCCGAGAACCATCGATCCTGCCATTCGCTCAGGTAGACGATTCATTCTCTGTTCGAGGAAGGCGGCGACATGCCCAAAACCAACGAGCGGGTGCCACCGTCGCGGCTCACCCAGCCAGCGGTCCAATACAACGGCGATAAAACAAGCTGTCACGGCAAGAATGAAGGTGTTCAAATCAGCAATGTCTCTTCGAGCGGGCGGTGGGTTGTCGTGATCGAAAGGAAGTCTAACCGAGTGGCTGCTATCCTTGACACTTCTTCAGGCCGGGTAGACCATCTTCGGCTCCCGACACTTTGCCACCTCAGGATCCAACCATGCCGCTGCCTTCCTGCTGGACACAGCCGTTGCCACCCTCCGACACCCATTTTTCTGAGCGGGCACGGCAACGCCAGCACGTGCTCACCAAGCCCCGGGGGTCTCTGGGGCAGCTGGAAGACGTAGCGATTACACTGGCGGGCCTTCAGCGCACGCAACATCCGCAGGTCGACCCTGTCCGCATCGCTGTTTTCGCGGCGGATCACGGCGTCTGTGCGGAGGGCGTATCCGCGTACCCCCAGGAAGTCACCGCCCAGATGATTGCGAACTTTGCCAGCGGGGGTGCGGCTATCAGCGTGTTGGCTCGGGAACTGGGAGCCTCGCTGGAAGTGGTGACTCTCGGAACCGTCGGCGACGTTCCGCCGTTGACCGATGTACGCGATGAGCAGATCGCAGCGGGCACCGCCAATCTGGCCACAACCGACGCGATGACACCAGGCCAGCTTGAACAAGCGCTGGCCAGTGGTGACAGGGCCGCCGCCCGCGCCGCGGATGACGGGTGCCGACTGTTTGTGGGTGGCGATATGGGGATCGGCAATACCACCAGTGCCACCGCCGTTGCCTGCGCGTTGCTGGAACAAAGCCCGGAAAACCTGGCCGGGCCGGGCACAGGGCTGGACGCAGCCGGCGTGTCTCGAAAGTGTGAGGTCATCGCCCGGGCGCTGGCCAGGCATGGCAACAACCGCGATCCCCTGGCGGTGCTGGCCTCCCTCGGCGGTTTCGAGATTGCTGCGCTGGCAAGCGCCATTATGGGCAGCGCGGCGCGCGGCATTCCCGTACTGGTGGATGGCTTTATTGTTTCCGTTGCCGCCCTGGTGGCGGTTCGCCAACAACCACAACTCCGGCACTGGCTTGTGTTTGCCCATCGTTCGGCGGAGCCGGGGCATCAGGCCGTGCTGGACGCCATGAATGCCAGGCCGTTGCTGGATCTGGGTATGCGCCTGGGTGAAGGCAGCGGCGCTGCGGTGGCGGTTCCGCTGCTTCGCAGTGCCTGTGCCCTGCACAACCAGATGGCCAGCTTCGCTGACGCCGGCGTGACCGACAAGAACGAGGACTGAAGCGGGGATGACCAATAACCAGAACACCACTGCATTTTTCGACCTGATCCGTCATGGTGAACCTGCCGGCGGGCCCATGTTCCGGGGCAACAAGGATGATCCACTGAGCGACACCGGCTGGCAGCAGATGAACGCGGCTATCAGGGACGATGACCAGTGGGATGTGATCATCACCTCCCCACTGCTGCGCTGCCGTATCTTCGCGGAACAATTGGCGGAGCAACGTCAGATTCCGTTGCACCAGGAGCCACGGCTGAGGGAGATTGCGTTCGGTGATTGGGAGGGCAGAACCTCCGAGAACATCATGGCGGATACGCCCGAGGCGCTGAACCGCTTCTGGAGCGACCCGGTTCGTTATCCTCCGCCCGGTGGTGAGGCTATCACCGAGTTCCGGCAAAGGGTCAGCAGCGCCTGGCAGGATTGGCAAACCCAAGCGGCAGGCAAGCGGGTACTCGTGGTATGCCATGGCGGCGTGATTCGCATGCTCCTGGCGGAGGTGATGGGTATCCCCACTGAACGCTCTTTTTCAGCGTTAACGGTACCCTACGCCTGCCGCAGCCGTATCCGCGTGGACATCTCGGAGCATGGCCTGCTCAGTTGCCTGCAAACGCACGGCGCATAATCAGCCTTTCAACGTTTGCGGCAGCCCCGCCACGCTCATCAGCACCTGCTCGCAACAGGTGGCAAGATCCTGGTTGAGCCAACCCAGTTCATCGCAGAAACGGCGGGTGAGCGGGTCCATGCCGATGGTACCCAGGCCCACTTCATTACTGACAATCACGATTGGGCCCGGGTAGTTCTCCAGTGCCCGCAGGAAGGTGGTACGCTCACGGGCAAACACTTCATCGCCGGCAAACAACAGGTTGCTCACCCACAGGCTCATGCAATCCACCAGCAACAAGGGTGGCTGTGGTTCCCTGGCGTAACCATCCAGCAGGGAGGCCAGCTTCAAGGGCTCTTCTGCCAACCCCCATTCCGGCGGCCGATTCTGCCGGTGGCGGGCCACCCGCCGGGTCATTTCTTCATCGTCGGCGGTCGCCGTTGCAACATAAACCACCGGTGAACCGGCGTCACAGGCAATACGCTCCGCCAACGCGGTTTTGCCGGATCGAATGCCCCCAAGGACCAGTGTATGAATAGCAGACAAAACCCATCCTCTCGTGTGTAAACCAACGCTATCTTGCCCAACATCATGGCCGTAAAACAGCGCCACTGCTATATTGCGTGATAAATTCCAGAGGCGTAACCGGTGCGAAAAGGAAGCGAACAATGCAGGCAGAGCTGATCGAGATACGCAACCACCTGGCCCAGCACGCCCCGTTTGATGAAATGCCGGAGAATGTCCTGGACCGTATCGTCTCCAGCATCGAAGTCGCCTATTTCCGCGCTGGCACAGACATTCTCACGCTGGGCGAACGAAACACCTACCTGCACTATGTGCGCAGCGGCGCCGTCGAGATTTATCGCCGTTCTGGCGAGCTATACAACCGCATAACCGAAGGTGAGATTTTCGGTCAGTTTGGTCTGCTGATGAACAAAACCGTGCGGTTTCCGGCCAAGGCTATTGAAGACTCCCTGATCTACCTGATTCCCGACGAAATATTTCAATATTTGTGGGAAAACGACGAGAACTTCACCGATTTTGTCGAAATTGAGGACCATTCACGTCTGCGGTCGGCACTTTCACGGCGGGAGAAATCGAATCAACCGATGACAGCACGGGTGACCCGGCTGATTTCCCGCGAGCCGGTTATGGCACCCAATACCGTGCGCCTTCAGGAGGCCGCCCGAATCATGACGGACCGGGGAGTGTCGGCCCTCTTGCTGATGGACGAGAGCGGCAAACAGCCCCGGCTTTCAGGCATCATTACCGACCGCGACCTGCGCACCCGCGCCCTCTGCGAGGCACTGCCGTCGGAAACACCCATCAGCGACATCATGACGGAAGAGCTGATCACCACCCGTTCCGACGCCTTCATTTTCGAGGCCATGCTGACCATGCTGCACAACAACGTGCACCACCTGCCGGTAATGGAGGGTGACAAGGTGCGGGGTGTGATTGCACTGTCGGACATCGTCAAACACGAATCCCAGAGCAGCCTGTATCTGGTCAGTAACATCTATCATCAGCAGGATGTGAAGGGCCTGAAGCGCTTGAGCAAGGACGTGCCCAACACCTTTGTGCGCATGGTCCGTGAAGATGCGAATTCCCATATGATCGGCAGTGCCATGGCTGGCATCGGGCGCACCTTCAGCCAACGACTGCTTGAGCTGGGAGAGGAAAAGCTGGGGCCACCACCCGTGCCCTATTGTTTTATGGCACTCGGCTCCATGGCCCGGGACGAGCAACTCGTTGTCACCGACCAGGACAACGCCATGGTGCTGGACGACAGCTTCGATCCGGCCCAGCACGACGAGTATTTCCTCGCCCTGGCGAAGTTCGTCAGTGATGGCCTGGCAGAGTGCGGCTACAGTTACTGCACCGGCGATATCATGGCCACCAACCAGAAGTGGCGACAACCGCTGCGGGTGTGGAAGGAATACTTCGCCGACTGGATCGAAAATCCCAAAGCGGAGGCGCTGCTCAACAGCAATATTTTCTTCGACCTGGACGGTATCCATGGCCGCACCGAATACACCGAAGAATTGAAAACCTTCATTGCGGATAAAGCGAGCAATAGCCAGCGCTTCCTGGCCATGCTGGCCCGCAACGCCCTCAACCGCACGCCACCGCTAGGCTTTTTCCGTACCTTTGTGATGGAGGAAAGCGGCAAGCAGGCCAAGACCTTCAACCTGAAGCGCCGCGGCACGGCACCGGTGTCGGATCTGATCCGGGTGCATGCCCTGGCCTGTGGCTCACGGGCACAGAATACCTTCAACCGGCTCAAGGCCATTGGGCAAACCAACCTGATCCCGGAAGATGGCGTTGATAACCTTCGGGATGCCTTCGAGTTTATTGCCATAGTACGTATTCGACATCAGGCCCTCTCCATCGAAGCAGGAAGAGAGCCGGACAACAATGTGCGGCCGGAAGACCTTTCGCCATTCGAGCGCAGCCACCTGAAAGACGCTTTTCAGGTGGTCGGCCAGGCACAAAAGTTCCTCAAATTCCGCTACAACCCCCAGGCTACCCGGAATGTCTGATGGTAAGGCAGCACAGATCGACACTTTGTCCTGGCCCGAACAGTACCGGGAACTGGCAACACAAACGAAAGACCCGCGACTGAAGACGTTCTACGAGGCAGGTTGTGTGGCGCCGGAAACGCCTCTGAGCGACGTCCCGTTTGTAGCCGTGGATTTCGAAACCACCGGCCTGGACCCTGACAGGCATTCCATCGTCAGTATCGGTGTGGTGCCCTTTACCCTGGACCGTGTGCAACTGGGTGGTTCACGGCACTGGCTGGTAAAACCGCAACTGCCGTTACACCAGACCTCTATCACGATACATGGCATAACCCACGCCGATATCGACAAGGCCCCTGATCTGGCCGACGTACTGGACGAATTCCTGGGAAGCCTGGCCGGGCGCGTACCGGTGGTGCACTACCGCAATATCGAACGTCCGTTCCTGAACATGGCGCTGAAGTGGCGAATCGGGGAGGACATACGCTTTCCGGTGATGGATACCATGGCCATTGAGGCTTACCTGCATCCGAACCGGAAACGCTCCTGGTGGCAGAAGTTGAAGGGTCAGCAGCCGATCTCGATTCGGCTGGCAGACAGCCGGCGGCGGTATGGGCTGCCACACTACCCACCGCACAATGCCCTGGTGGATGCGCTGGCCAGCGCCGAGTTGCTGATGGCGCAGGTCCAGCATCACTTTTCGCCAGAGACCCCCATCGGGGATCTCTGGCTGTAACGGGTTGGCTTAGTTGGAAGCGGTACGGCTGGCTTCTTTCACCTCACTGATCAGCGCGCCATACCCTTCCTTCTCCATGTTCTCCAACGGGATGAACCGGAGCGCGGCCGAGTTCATGCAGTAACGCAACCCCGTTGGCGCCGGGCCGTCGTTGAACACATGCCCGAGGTGGGAATCCGCATAGCGGCTACGGATCTCCGTGCGGGTCATGAAGAAGCTGTTGTCCTCTTTCTCCACCACCATGTCCGGGCTGATCGGCTTGGTAAAGCTGGGCCAGCCAGTGTTGGACTTGTACTTGTCGCGGGAGGAGAACAGGGGCTCACCGGAAACAACGTCGACATAGATACCCGCCCGTTTCTCATCATAATACTCGTTCTGATAAGCGGGCTCAGTGCCGTCCTCCTGGGTGATTTTGTACTGCGTCTCAGTCAACCGTGCCTTGAGCGTTTTGTCGTCCGGCTTGGTGAACGTGTCCGGGTTGAATGCCTCAACCCGGCTGAGGTTCATGTCGGATTTGCCACCAGACGCTTTGTTAACAGTGGCCTGCGCGGAACCGCCATTGTTCTCGGGGCGGTACTGGGCATAGTCCACTTTCTCATCCTCGCCCCAGACCTTTTCGATAAACTGGTAGCGCCCGGAGTTGAAGGTGTAGACCTGGTACCGAACCGGGTTTTTCTTGTAGTAATCCTGATGGTATTCCTCGGCGTCGTAGAACGCTTCGAAAGGCACCACTTCAATCTTGACCGGATGATCGTAGCGGCCGGATTCTTCCAAAGCCTTTATCGAGGCCTCGGCAGCACGCTTCTGGGCGTCGTTGTGATAGAAAATCGCCGGCCGGTACTGTTTTCCCCGGTCCACATACTGGCCTTTCACGTCGGTTGGGTTGGCCGTACGCCACAGAGCCTGGAGCAGGCCTTCGTAGGTGATCGTGTCAGGGTCGTAGTACACCTGGACCGCCTCGGTATGGCCTGTGCGGCCACCAGCTACCTGTTTGTAGCTCGGGTTTTTCTCGTCGCCGCCACTATAGCCAGACACCGCCTCAACAACACCAGGCACTTTCTCTTCATACGCCGCTTCCACACACCAGAAACAGCCGCCAGCGAACGTAGCAACCGCCAGGCCTGGGTCATCCGGGGCGTATTGCGATTCCGTCCCTTTGGAGGCGCCAACCTGGAAACCGGTCAATGCGATCGCTGCCGCGATAGACGTCAGTAACAGATACCGTTTCATAACCTTAACCTCTTGCCTTTTGAATGCTGTGACCAGTTTGCACGGAATTCATCACATCACTTTCTCCAGTTTATTACGTTTGTATAACGCCGGAGAGATCATTATGGATGCAGGCAGCCTATTCGGGTGGCCCTACCGGTAAGCGTATGCAGAAGGATGCCCCGCCGGAGCCCAGGTTCTCAACGCAGATATCACCGCCCTGAAGACTCATGATCCTGCGGGCGATAGCCAACCCCAGGCCGGCGTGGCCGGAACCGCCGGACGATTCGCCACGGTAGAAAGGATCGAAAATGTGGGGCAGGTCCTGCTCCGGAATACCGGGGCCACTGTCGTGCACACAGACCTGCGGCAGCCCATCCGCCTGCCCGAACACCACTTCAATGCGGCTCTCTGAGGGACTGTAGGCAATGGCATTGCCGATCAGGTTGTCCAGTACCCGCTCGGTCATGGCCAGGTCCGCGTACGCCAGGGGGAGGTCCGGATCGCCATCCACCACAAGTTCCAACTGCCGGGCGCCGGCCTCTTGTCCATGCTTTTGGACCACATCGTGCACCAATTCCGCCAGCGGAAAGGGTTCCGGCACGGGCTGCTTTTCCCGGGCCTCGAGGGCAGCAAGCTCAAACAGCTCGTCCACCAGGCGGCTCAGGCGTCGGCCCTCCTTTAGGGCAATGTCGAGAAAGCGGTCCTGCTCTTCCGCTGTCAGCCGGTCACGCCTGAGCTTGAGGCTTTCAATGTAGCCCTGCATGGAGGCCAGCGGCGTACGCAGGTCATGGGACACCTGGGCCACCAGTTGCCGGCGCTGGGCGTCTTTTTCCGTCAGCAGTTCGATCTGGGACGCAATGCGGCTGGCCATGTCATCAAAGGTGGCACCCAGGTAGTCAATTTCGTCGCGCACCACTGGCCGTCGGTCCCGCCAGGTGCTCTGTAGGGCCTGTCGACTCATGTCACTGTGCTCGAAATCTTCCACCAGCCGGGTCAGCAAGGTCAGCCGGCGTGTCAGCAGCCGGAAGACCGCCAGCCCCGCAATCATCACCACCGCCAGACTGATAATCAGAGCCCAGGCGCTCAGCTCCACCAACTGGCCACCCCGGGCCATGGTTTCGGCAGCATCGTATTCCTCGCCGCGCAGCACCACATAGAGATACCCTTCAGGGTTTTCAGCCGACGGCACCGGTGTTACGGAAAAGACTTTCTGCCGGTCATGGCTGCGGGGGTCGTCGCCCAGTACCGGGTAGCTGTCCATATCGTTCATCAGGCGGCGGATGGGTTCGAGCGAGACCTGCTTGCGTTTGATCTTCGCCGGATCAGCGGAGTAAGAGAGGATGGTGCCGTCCAAATCCAGCAGGTAGATTTCAATGCTGGGATTGATGGTCATGTACAGCGCAAAGAGTTCTTTCAGGGCGCCGCGGTCGAGCTCCCCTTCGCTGACCAGATTCCTGTCTGCCACCAGGTCTTTCGCCAGATCCCGGTGCAGCTCCTGATTAACAGACGCGTTGTACTCCCGCAGGGAATACAAGCTGAAAAAGGTGTACAGCAGACCAACGGCCAACAGGAGCAGGAAAAGACCTAACGTCAACCGGGTGTAGAGTGTCTTCAGCATGGTTCAGTCCCGGAAGCGATAGCCCACCCCCCAGACGGTTTCGATAAACTCCGGTCGCGCCGGGTCTTGCTCAATCTTGCCGCGCAGACGGTTAATGTGGGTATTGACGGTATGCTCGTACCCTTCGTGGTTATAGCCCCAGACCTTGTCCAGCAGCTGAACCCGGCTGAACACACGTCCCGGGTGGCTGGCAAAGTGCCAGAGCAGGTCGAACTCGCGGGCCGTCAGTTCCACCTCCTGTTCCCATACGAACACTCGGCGCCGGGCCGGATCGATACGCAAGCCTTCGGTGTCCAACTCACCCAACTCTTCGGGCCCGGACGTTTCGCCTGACGAACTCGACATGGCGTCCACCCGCCGGAACAGGGCTTTCACCCGTGCCGACAGCTCGGCCACGCTGAAGGGTTTGGTGAGGTAATCGTCCGCCCCCATCTCCAAGCCCAGTACACGATCCAGCTCCGTGCTTTTCGCTGTCAGCATCAGCACCGGCACATACCCGGGGCCGGAGCGAATCTCCCGACACACCGAGAGACCGTCCATTCCAGGCAACATCAGATCAAGCACCACCAGGTCGATGTCCCCTTCGCGAAAACGCTCCAGCCCGGTATCGCCCCGGTCACAGAGAACAGCATTCATGCCAAGGTCCGCCACGTGCATTCGCACCAGCTCCCCGATACCCGGGTTATCCTCAACAATCAGTACGTTTCGTGTCATAAGTTACTGGCTCTGGAAGCTCGCAAATTACCGTTAGTTGATACCAGTGTAGAGCCAAAAGTTCACAAATGTATCACGCCGATATCAGGCCTCCAGGCTGCCCAGCAGGCGTTGACGGATAATATTGTCTGCTTCATCCATAATGCGGCCAATCAGTTCCTCACAACTGGGAATGTCGTGAATCAGTCCCGCCACCATGCCACAGCTCCAGGCGGCCTCATCCATCTTGCCTTCCTGAAGCACCAATCTGCCTTTCACACCAGTGACCAGATGGCGAATGTCATCAATGGTTTCGGTGCCGGCTTTCGCGTGCTCGATGCGGATGATTTCTTCCACGGCAGCGTTGTTCATTACCCGCTCGGTGTTACGGAGGTTCCGCATAATGAGGCGGGTCTGGAGTTCGTCCGCTTCGACAATGGCCTGCTTGACGTTATTGTGGATGGGGGCGTCTGTGGTGGCCAGAAAACGGGTACCCATGTTCATGCCCTCTGCACCCAGTGCCATCGCGGCTACCAGGCTGCGACCGTCCGCCATACCACCTGACGCAACAAATGGAATGGTGAGTTCTTCCGCAGCGCGGGGCAGCAGGATAAAGTTGGGAATGTCATCCTCGCCCGGGTGGCCGCCACATTCGAAGCCGTCCACACTGACCGCATCGCAACCAATTTTTTCGGCCTTCAGGGCATGGCGCACCGAGGTGCATTTATGGATAACCTTGATACCCGCGGCCTTGAGCTGCGGCATGTATTGCTCGGGACTGCGCCCGGCGGTTTCCACCACCTTGACGCCACCGTCGACAATGGCCTGGATATAGTCAGGATAGGGGGGCGCCTTGAAGGATGGCAGGAAGGTCAGGTTTACTCCGAAAGGCTGGTCGGTCATCTCAGCACAACGTGCAATTTCCCGAGACAGGTCTTCCGGGGTAGGCTGGGTCAGCCCGGTGATTATACCAAGGCCACCGGCGTTGGAGACGGCTGCTGCCAGCTCTGCATAACCCACGTGATGCATGCCACCCTGGATAATCGGGTGACGGATACCAAACAATTCGGTGATTCTGGTCTTCATAGCGGGCTTCCTGTTTTGTCGTTAGAATGAAATCGAGTACCGATACGAGGTTGCAGTGACAGAAAAAACAACAACAAGGGCGACACCAGCAGATGCCTTCCGGCGTGCACGGAGGATGTGGTTAAAAGGTGAACGAATTCATCTGGCATCGCTGTCTGCAGAATTGAATATTGGCAGGGCCACCCTGTTTCGCTGGGTTGGCAACAAGGATTTGCTGCTGGGGGAAGTGCTCTGGTCACTCTACGAACCCCTGAGGCTGGAAGCGCTGAACGCAACACCGGGGAACGGTGTCGACTTTGTAGTCGGGGTATACCGTCACATTAACTCCACCCTGTTGCACTCTGAACCTTTGCGGCGGTTTATCCGCGAAGACCCGGAGTACGCGCTCAAAATCCTGACGTCATCCCAGTCGACGCTTCACAGCCGTACCGTGGAGGCCAACACCCGCACCCTTCGGGATCAGGTTGCAGGCGGGCATATTAACCCTCCCCTGAACGTGAACAGCCTGTCCTACTTCATGGTGCGCCTGGCCGAATCCTGCCTGTACAGCGACATCATCAACGGCCGCGAACCCCGTGAAGAGGAGCTGGAGGACGCCTGTACCGCTGTTCGTGTAATGCTTGGCGGAACGGCCTGACGAATGGTGGCTGGCCCCGAGGCGGGGGTACCTTTTCTTCTGGGAAAAATAACTCGCTTCGCTCAGACATCTTTTTCCCGGCAGAAAAGGTACCCCCACCCCGTGACCGACCTGACTTCGGTCCAATTGCCATTAGAGCTGTAACGACCGCACTTCCAGAAACTCTTCAAGCCCCCATTTGCCGAATTCGCGGCCAATACCGGAGTGGCCGAAGCCGCCAAACGGCGCTAACGGGTTGAAGTCCCCACCGTTGACGAACACCTGACCGGTGCGCAGTTTGCCTGCCACTTTTTTCGCGTGGGCGTCATCGGCCGACCAGACAGCGCCGGACAGGCCATAGGCGGTGCCATTGGCGATCTCGATGGCCTCGGCTTCGTCCTCATAAGGGATCACGCACAACACCGGGCCGAAGATCTCCTCCTGGGCAATGCGGCTGTCAGGTTTGACGTTGCCGAACACCGTGGCCTTGACGAAGTAGCCCTTGTCGCAGCCTTCCGGAGCTTCCGGGCCGCCGGCAATCAGGGTGGCGCCTTCTTTGATACCGATGTTGATAAAGTCGATGACTTTGTCCCGCTGCTGGGCGGAAGCCAGCGGGCCCAGCCGTGTGGTTTCTTCCAGCGGATTGCCCGGCGTCATTTTCGCCACCGCATTAGCGGCCAGTTCGCAGGCTTCGTCATGCTTCTGGGCCGGCACCAGCATGCGGGTCAGCGCGGTGCAGGTCTGGCCTGAGTTCAGCAGGCAGTTGTTAACAGTTCCCTTGACCGCTTTCGCCAGGTCAGCATCCGACAGGATAACCGAGGCGGACTTGCCGCCCATCTCCAGGGCAAAGCGCTTGAAGTCATCGGCAGCAGCGTGGGCAATCAGGCTGCCGGTGCGGGTGGAGCCGGTGAACGACACCATGTTGACGTCCGGATGTTTGATCAGGGTGTCGCCCACGGTGTGGCCTTCGCCGCAGACCAGGTTGAAAACACCCTCGGGCAGGTCTGTCTGGTCCAGAATATCCGCCAGGATATAAGCACTCTGGGGCGCGATTTCAGACGGCTTGAGCACCACCGTGCAACCGGCGGCGATGGCCGGAACCACCTTGAGGATGACCTGGTGCAGAGGGTAGTTCCAGGGGGTGATGCATCCCACCACACCCACCGGCGTGTACTGCACCTCGGAGTTGCCGACCTGTTCGGCAAAGGTGAATTCGGGCAGCATTTTCAGGTAGCTTTTGGTGATGGTGGCCGGCAGCCCCGCCTGAATGCCGGTGGCCAGTTTGATGGGCATACCCACTTCCCGGCATACGGTTTCGGCTATCTCACCCGCTCGTTCTTTCAGGCCGGCATGCAATTGCTCCAACACATGCAATCGCTTTTCCAGTGTGCTTTCCGACCAGCTTTCGAAAGCAGTGCTGGCGGCGGCGATGGCCTTTTCCATTTCCTCGCGACCGGAGGCGGGAACCTTGGCAATCACGTCGCCAGTGGCCGCTTCGTGAACATCAATGGTCTCACCATTCCAGTTCTGCCATTGGCCGTTGATGTAGTTTTTGCTGAGATCATTCATGGTTCTGCTCCTGAATCAGTCGAACACGATCACGCCACGGGCGTTCTTGCCAGCCAACATATCATCGAAGGCCTGGGGTGCGTCATCAATGTGGTAAGTGCGGGTAACAAGTTCGTCGAGTTTGAGCTTGCCCGCCTTGTAGAGCCCCAGGATACGTGGGAAATCGTATTGTGGACGTGCGGAGCCCAGCCAGCTGCCCTTGAGGGTTTTCTCGTCGGCTGGAAGCGTCAGTGTGGTGATTGAGGTTCTATCCTTTGGGTCTGAAACGCCCACCACCACGGCGGTACCACCCCGACCCAGGCATTTGTAGGCCTGTTCAACCACTGCGCCGGCGCCCACGCATTCGAAGGCGTAGTCCACGCCGCCCGTGAGTTTTTTCACGGCTTTGGCGCCGTCCTCCACCTCGCTGATATTGACGGTGTGCGTGGCACCGAACTCACGGGCCATTTCCAGCTTTTTCTCGTTGTTGTCCACTGCCACGATCATTTCCGCGCCGGCGGTGACGCAGCCCTGAATGGCGTTCAGCCCCACGCCGCCTATACCGAATACCGCCGTGCGGGACCCCGGTTCAACGTTGGCGGTATTGAACACGGCACCAACGCCGGTCATCACCGCGCAGCCCACCAGAGCGGCGTTCTGCATGGGCACGGATTCATCCACTTTGACGCAGTTGTCCACGTGCATGGTGGCGTATTCCGCCATCACGCCGCAGGCGCCGAACACGTTGAGATCCTCGCCATCCGCGCCTTTGGTGCGAACAGTGCCATCGGGCAGGGTAAACATGGCTTTACGGGCGTTTTCACAGAGCACCGGGCGGCCACGAACACACTGACGGCATTTGCCGCACATGGAAATGAAGGAACTGACCACGTGGTCGCCTTCCTTGAAGGCGGTGACACCCTCGCCCACTTCAATAACGACACCGGCGGCTTCATGACCGAGAACCAGGGGCGCGGGGTAGGGGATTTTGCCGGTGGTGGCGGACTGGTCACTATGGCAAACGCCGCAGGCTCCGATCCTGATGGTGATTTCGTCCCGCCTCGGGCCTTCCACAGTGATGGTTTCTACCTGAACGGGTTGGCCCCATTCGCGGCAGACGACGGCTTTGGCTTTTCTGTCCATTCTGTTTACCTCTCCTGCTAGAACTCTGAATCCAGCATGCCCAACACGGTGGTATCCACAGTGCTCAGCAACTCCGCCAGACTGACCACTTTTGGCAATTCATAGCGAGCAAAATACTCACAGGCCTTGACCTTGCCCTCATAAAATTCCGCCGTCTGCTCACCGCTGCCTTCGAGTCCGGCAATGGCCTTGATGGCCTGTCGCAGCCAGAGCCAGCCGACAACGGTGTGGCCGAACGCTTCGAGATAAAGCGAGGCGTTGGCCAGGGCCTTTTCCACGTTGCCGTTGGCCTTTTCGGCGTTGATGGCATCGGTGGCGGTGGCCATGGCCTCCACTGCCCGGCTCAGATGATCGGCACATGGCACCAGCCTTTCAGTGTTGCGGGCCTCCTCGACAGTGGCCTTGATGAGACCCATCAACTCGTTGTAGAACCGGCCCCCGGCCATGGAAACTTTGCGGCCCAGAAGATCGATACCCTGAATCCCGTGTGTGCCTTCATGGATGGGATTGAGGCGGTTATCGCGGTAGAACTGTTCAACCGGATATTCGCGGGTGTAGCCATAGCCTCCATGCACCTGTATCGCCAGGCTGTTGGCCTCCAGGCAGAACTGGGACGGCCAGGATTTGATGACCGGGGTAAGCAGGTCCAGCAGGCCGGCAGCAAGTTTGCGCTGTTCGTCGGTGGTTCCGTGTTTCTTTTCGTCCACCAGCATGGCCCCCTGCAGGCACAGGGCCAGGCCACCTTCAACATAGGCTTTCTGGGTCAGCAGCATGCGGCGGATGTCGGCATGGCGGATCAGCGGGACTTGCGGCGTGTCGGGGTCTTTCTCGCCAACGGGACGGCCCTGATTGCGCTCGCGGGCGTAGTCCAGCGCATGCAGGTAACCGGTATACCCCAGCATGACTGCCCCCAGCCCGACACCGATGCGGGCTTCGTTCATCATGTGGAACATCGCCGCCAGGCCATTGTTGGGCTCGCCCACCAGGTAGCCCACCGCTCCGTCTTTCTCACCAAAGTTGAGCATGGTGGACGTGGTGCCCCGATACCCCATCTTGTGAATCAGACCGGCGAGTGCCACGTCGTTGCGCTCGCCCAGGCTGCCATCCTCATTGACCAGTATCTTCGGGACAATAAACAGGGAAATGCCTTTCACCCCGGCGGGGGCATCCGGCAAGCGCGCGAGCACCATATGAATGATGTTGTCGCTCAGCTCGTGGTCGCCGGCGGAAATGAAAATCTTGTTGCCGAAAAGGCGATAGCTGCCATCGTCCTGCGGCTCAGCCCGCGTGCGCAGGTCACCCAGGGAAGAACCGGAGTGAGGCTCGGTCAGGCACATGGTGCCGAAGAACCGACCGGCCATCATCGGCTCGGCGTACTTTTTCTGCTGGTATTCGTTGCCCTGGGCTTTGATCAGGTTTGCCGCCGCGATGGTCAGGCCGGCGTATCCCTGAGTGCCTACATTGGCACCCTTGAGCAGGCCCACGCACATCTGCGCCACGGCCGCCGGAAGCTGCATACCGCCACGCTCAAAATCCTGGCCGGCGGCCATCAGACCGGTGTCCCGCAGCACATCCAGCGCCTTTTTGACCTCCGGGCGCATGCTCACACGACCGTTCTCGAAGGTGGGCTCTTCTTCGTCCACCAGGCGGGCGTGGGGGGCGAACTCTTCGACAGCCACCTTCAGCGCCAAATCCAGAGCAGCCTGCAGGGTTTCACGGTTGTGTTCCGCATAGCGGTCATATCCCAGGATCTGTTCGACGTCGTGAAGCTCGAACAGCTGGAACGCGAGGTCCTGGGTATTGATGATGCGTTGTGACACGGCCTTACACCACCTCGAACAAGCCAGCAGCGCCCTGGCCACCGCCGATGCACATGGTCACAACCACATACCGGGCACCACGGCGCTTACCTTCGATCAGGGCATGACCGGCCAGGCGGGAACCAGTAACGCCATAGGGATGGCCAATGGAGATAGAGCCGCCGTTGACGTTCAGCTTTTCCATGGGAATGCCCAGGCGATCACGGCAGTAAACTACCTGCGACGCGAAGGCTTCGTTCAGCTCCCACAGGTCGATATCGTCCATCTTCAGGCCATTCCGCTCCAACAGGCGTGGAATCGCGAAAACAGGGCCAATACCCATTTCATCCGGCTCACAGCCCGCCACCGCAAAGCCGCGGAAAATACCCATGGGCTCGATGTTGTTCTTCTCGGCGTAGGTGCTGTTCATCACCGTACACACGGACGCACCGTCAGACAGCTGGGACGCGTTACCGGCGGTCACGAACTGGTTGTCTCCGCGCACCGGATTCAGGCCTTGCAGACCCTCCAGCGTGGTGTTGGGGCGGTTGCACTCGTCACGGGTCAGGGTGACGTCCTTATAACTGACATCACCCGTCTCCTTGTCCTTCACCATCATAGTGGCGTCAAAGGGCACGATTTCATCGTCAAACCGACCCGCTTCCTGAGCTGCGGCGGTGCGCTGCTGGGAGATCAACGCGTACTCATCCTGAGACTCACGGCTAACGCCATAGCGCTGCGCGACAATGTCGGCGGTCTCAATCATCGCCAGATACAGCTCGGGCTTGTTCTTCATCAGCCAATCGTTGGTAGCGTGGAAGCTGTTGAGCTTCTCGTTCTGCACCATGGAAATGGATTCGACGCCACCCGCCACCATGGCCGGCACCTTCTCCGACACCACCCGCTGGGCGGCAATGGCGATGGACTGAAGGCCGGAACTACAGAAACGGTTGATCGAAAGCCCTGCCGTCGTCACCGGCAGACCGGCACGAATCGCCGCCAGCCGAGCGATGTTCTTGCCCTGGGCGCCTTCATGGAACGTGGCGCCGAGGATGACATCTTCAACAATGGACGGATCAATACCCGCACGCTCAACAGCTTGCTGAATAACGTGACCAGCCAGGTCCACGCTGTGGGTGTTGTTCAGTGCGCCACGGTAGGATTTACCAAGACCGGTACGGGCAGTGGAAACAATAACGGCATCAGACATAACAAACTCCTTCGTAAACGTGTAGGTGGCTCAAACCTCGGGACCAGCCACCACACCAGCAGGCCAGGCTTTTAAAGGTCCGAAAACTTGCGCCCTTCACTGACCAGTTTTTGCAACAGGGCTGCTGGCTTCCACTGCTCGCCCCCCAGGTCATCATAGAACTGCTCAATAGTGCCAAGAATGACGTCCAGGCCAATCTGGTCCGCCCAGAACATCGGCCCACCCCGATAGGCCGGAAAGCCGTAGCCGTAGATCCAGGTAATGTCGATATCCAGGGACCGGTCCGCGATGCCCTCTTCCAGAATCTTGGCACCCTCATTGACCATCACGTACATGCACCGCTCCAGAATCTCCTGGTCGGTGATCTCGCGGGACTTGATACCCTGCTCCTGACGGAACTCGGCAATAACCCGGTCCACCTCCGGATCGGGAATCGGCTTGCGATTACCCTCTTCGTATCGGTACACGCCCGCCTGGGTCTTCTGGCCAAGGCGACCCTGCTCCGCCAGCTTATCCATCCAGCTCGCTGGCACATCTTCACCTGCCTTGCGACGCTCCTGACGGATGCTGTAGCCAATATCGATACCGGCCAGGTCCGACATCGCAAACTGCCCCATGGGGAAGCCCAGGTCGGTCAGTACCTTGTCCACCTGTTGCGGGCTCGCACCTTCGTTGACCAGCGCCATGGCCTCAGCACCCCGCTTGTGCAGCATGCGATTGCCGACGAAGCCATAGCAGTTGCCCACCATGACCCCGACCTTGCGAATCTTCTTCGCCAACGCCATGGCGGTGGCCTTGACCTCATCAGAGGTTTTTTCGCCGCGCACAATTTCCAGCAGCTTCATCACGTTGGCGGGGCTGAAGAAATGCAGGCCAATCACGTCCTGCGGACGTTTCGTCGCCGCCGCAATGTCATCAATACTGAGGGTGGAGGTGTTGGACGCCAGAATCGCACCCGGTTTGCAGGCGTCGTCCAACTGACCGAAGATCTTCTTCTTCAGGTCCATGCTTTCAAACACCGCCTCGATCACCAGATCCACGTCGCTGAAATCGTCATAGGTCAGGGTGCCGCTGATCAGGCTCATGCGTTCCTCAACCTGGGCCTGGGTGATACGGCCTTTCTTCGCGGTGCTCTCGTAGTTTCGGCGAATCACCGCCAGACCCTTGTCCAGCGCCTCCTGCTTGACCTCGGCGATGGTCACGGGTATCCCGGCGTTGGCGAAGTTCATGGCAATGCCGCCGCCCATGGTGCCGGCGCCTATAACGCCCACTTTATGGATGTCACGAACAGGTGTTTCCTTGGGAAGACCTTTCACTTTGGAGACTTCCCGCTCGGCAAAGAAGGCATGAATCAGGCCCGCACGCTGCGGGGACTCCATGCACTCCATAAACAGTTCACGCTCACGCTTCATGCCGTCTTCAAAGGGCAGGCTGAAGGCGGCTTCCACCGCATCCACGCACTTGAACGGGGAAAACTGGCCCCGCGCTTTCTTCTGCAGGCCAGCGCGGAACTGTTCAAACACCTCGCTACCCTTGTCGGCCTCGAGTTTATCGGTCAGATCCCGTACGCGACGGACCGGTTTGCCTTCGTCCGCAATTTTCTGTGCGTAGGCCAGACCCGCAGCCTTGATATCACTGCCGTCCTCGACCGCATCAACAATGCCCAGTGTCAGAGCATCGTTAGCGCCCACGAACTCGCCGGTGGTAATCATTTCCAGGGCCTTCTGGGCGCCCGTCAAACGCGGCAGACGCTGGGTACCACCTGCCCCCGGCAACAGGCCCAGCTTCACTTCCGGCAACCCCACCTTGGCACTGCTCAAAGCCACCCGGTAATGGCAACCCAAAGCGGTTTCCAGGCCTCCGCCCAGCGCAGTGCCGTGAATAGCCGCGACAACCGGCTTGTCGCTGTTCTCATACTGTTCGATCACAGCAGACAGGCCGGGCTCCTGCATGGGTTTGCCGAATTCGCGAATGTCGGCCCCGGCAATAAAAGTGCGGCCTTCGCACACCAGCAACAGTACCTTGGCGTCGGCGTCTTTCTGGCCCTGCTCCAGTGCAGCCACCAGGCCGGAACGAACCGCATGGCTGAGGGCGTTCACCGGCGGATAGTTCACGGTGATCACGCCAATGGAGCCTTCCCGGTTATAAGTCACGACCTCAGACATAATATCTCCTCGCCATATATGGAATGTAGTTTTAACAAGCGAAACATAGTCACGATTTAATACAAGTTTTAGGCAGGTTTCAACCATGAACTAAAATGCAGGCATAAAAAAACCCCAGAACGAGTTCTGGGGTTTTTCGAGAAAATCGGCTCGGGGAAGGCCCGTCCGGGCCCACGCTTTATCAGTTAGCCCGCAAAATCAAACACCAAGCGATTCAATATCGCTGGCCAGCATCGCCAGTTGGTGAGCAATGGATTCCCGCAGCTTTTCCCCGGAAATCAGATAGGAAGGCGCCGCACAAGTCAGCGCCATAATGGTGCCGTCCTGCAGGTGAATGGGCACACCCGCAGAGTTGATGTTGCGATCCCACTCGCCGAGCGACAGGCAGAAGCCATACTTTTTGTAGTCTTCCATCGAGCGTTCAAGGCCCTCCTGCTTCTCCGGCCAGGCGTCGCCATATTTGGCTTCCATGGCGTCAGTAATCACCTTGCGGCCTTTATCCGAAATGGCACAGTAGTAGGCTCGCCCGGCCGATGTGGTGGCCATGGGCAGCTTCAGACCGATGTCCATACGCAACAGCGATGCTTCCGGCGGCAGACGATTTTCCACATAGATCATGTGCAGACGATCGCGGCAAGTCAGGCCTACGGACATGTTGGTCTGACGGGCAAACTCGTCCATGTAAGGCTTCGCCAGCTGGCGCACTTTAAGGTTGGAAACGTAGGCGTAACCAAGTGCCAATACGCCAGAGCTGAGCTGGTACTTTTCCAACTGGGCGTTATAACTGAGGTAACCCAGCTTGGTCAGGGTGTAGGTCATGCGCGAAACGGTGGGTTTCGGCAGCCCGGTCAGGCGCGCGATGTCCTGATTGCCCAGAATCACCGAGCCCTGGCTAAAGGCGCGAAGCACATCCAGGCCACGGGAAAGTGCCTCTACAAACTTGCGATCTTTCTCAGGCTTTACCGGTTCACCATCACCGGATGCTGCCAGGAGTTCCGGCGGGGTGGCTTGTGCTTTTGTCATAAACGGGCGTCCTCCAACAGCTGCGCCTGATCCGCTGTGCCCGGGCTACCGGGGCTATGCTCGGATAGTAAGAAAAGATGCGGTATTTTAATCGCTGCAGATATCAAGTACCAGAAACCATTATCAAAAGTCGTGCCAAATATGAAACACTCTTCCTTTATGTTTCAATTCTCTTCCAATATCGCGACACAAGCCCCCAGGTTTACGGATAGTTTGCGGTATATTATTCTGCAATGTGAAACTTGGTAACTGAATTAGAAGCCGATGACAACCCCGGAGAGCACATGAAAGTTCTATTTGTAGCAGGAGACCCCAAACCGGAGCGCTGGACCGTTCCCATAAAGGAGCTGCTTCCGGAAGCCGAGGTTCACGTATGGGACGCCAACGGCCCGGCGGTGGATGCCGATTACGCCATTGTCTGGCAACCACCGGAACAACTGTTTGAGCGCGAGAAAAAGCTTAAAGCCGTGTTTAACCTGGGCGCGGGAATCGATGGGTTGCTGGCCGTGCCCAATCTGCCGCCTCAATTGCCCATCGTGCGCCTGGAAGATGCCGGCATGTCCGCGCAAATGGCGGAATACGTGTTGCATCAGCTACTGGAAGCCAGCCGGGGCATGGAAACCTACCGCGAGCAGCAACGCCAGGGTATCTGGAAAATCCATCGCCCGATCAAGCGCAGTGAGTGGCCCGTAGGCGTCATGGGCCTTGGCCATATTGGCAAGCGGGTGGCGCGCACCCTCGCCGGCCTGGATTACCGGGTCAACGGCTGGGCCCGCAGCAAGCACGATCTGGATGGCGTCTCGACCTTTTCCGGTACCGAAAACCTGACCGATTTCCTGCAATCAACCAGGGTTCTGGTGAACACGCTGCCGCTGACCGACGAAACCCGGGGCATCCTCAATCACCGGCACCTCAGCCAACTCATGCCCAATGCCGTAGTGATCAACGTGGGCCGGGGAGAACACCTGGTGGAAGAGGACCTGATCAAAGCCATCGAAGACGGCCATGTCGCCCGGGCGTCCCTGGATGTGTTTCGCCAGGAACCCCTGCCCGCGGATCACCCCTTCTGGCAGCGACCGGAGATCACCATTACGCCACATATCTCGGCGCGCACCCTGAGGGATGCCACCCTTGAGCAGATCACCGGTAAGATCCAGGCACACCATAACGGTCAGCCGATTTCCGGTATCGTGGACCCCAGCCGAGGCTATTGAAACCCTATACATTCGCGCCGGTCAGCCTGCGGCCGGCGCCACCACAAATATCCCCCACAGCATCAGCAATAACAACGGAATGGAGAGCAGGACAAAAGCGCCGTTCCAGCCAAACGCCACCACCCAGCGTGACACCTGCCCGAATCGTGACAGCAGCATAACAGCCGGGCCGAACGGCGACAGCATCATGGCGAGGGAGAATCCAATCACCAGGGCGACCGCAATCGGCAGGGGGTTCACACCCTCGGCGACCAATTGCGGCATCAACCCCGCCTGAACACTCAGCACAGTAATCGGGATGATGCCGATGGCTGAGAGCATCGGCATCATCAATAACCCACCCACAGCCAATAAGAATACGCCCAGCTCACCAGTCGCCATGCCTGCCAGGGCATCCGCCGGAATCACCGAGACCAACGCCACACCCAACCCGGCGGAGCCTGCGAAGATAGACATTTCGTTGCTCATACCGAGCATATTGTCGGTGGCTTCCCGTACCGCCATAGCTGGCGAGCGATCGTGCCAGAACATATAAAGAAGGGTGACCACCGGCACCGTCAGCATGGCGGCCACTGACACTTTCAGTTCCGTTAACTGCACCAGCAGGCCCATCGCCGTAAAGATGATCAATACCAGCAGCAACAGCCGCCCACTTCCGGCCGGCCAGGTTTCCAGCGGTTCGCGCTCACCGCTGACCCGACGAAAACGCTTGTGCTCCAACCCCCATCCCACCAGAACCAGCAACACCGCGCTGCCAATGCCATAGGGCAACAGGCCCGACCAGCTCAGGGAGGGGACTTCACGGGTAATAATGGCGACTGCAACACTGGTTGGTGCTACCAGCGGCACCAGTGCAAATCCTCGCAATGTACTGATCAGCACACTGCGCAACCAGCGCACCCGCGAAGCCCCGGTAATACCCCGCTGCCGCAGGGTATCCGACAACGTGCCGCAAAGCAGGTTCATCACGCCGAAGCTCAGCACTGATGCAATGCCACAACTCACTACCGCGTACTTCGGATACAGCAACGCCGGGCGACCACCCAGCAACACATCGTGTATACGCTGCAGCACCTCAAGCCGTCGAACCAGGCATTGCATCATCCCCAGGCTTCCCAGGAACGCTGCATAAAAGGCAGCGTTGGACGCGGCACGAATCAGATCGTCGGCGGCCAGTTGCCGGACAAACCCCAGATAACCGATCACAACCAGCGAGATCAGGAACAGGTAACGGGAATACGATTGCAGCCGCCTCAGCGCCAGCGTGAAATAAAGCACAAACAACACACCCGCAAAGGCACTGACCTTTAGGCTGGAAAGGCAAAGCGCCAAAAGTTCCAGAATAACCGCAGCAGGAACCAGGAAACGGCTCATCGCAGATTACTGACCTCGGTTGGTGGTATCGGTTGCATTTCAAACAGACCCGGATTAGTCTTCAACAGTCAATATACAAAACTTAGTTCCGCTATACGAAACTATATCAACACTAATGACATGACAAGCCCACCCCTTCCCTCCTTACAAATGGAAGATCACAATGGGAACCATGTCTGATCAAATGGGAGATGCCATGAGCGCTTTCATCTACGATGGGCTACGAACACCCTTCGGTCGACACGCCGGCGCACTGGCCAGGGTTCGCCCTGACAACCTTCTGGCCAGCGTTATCAAAGCGCTGGTTGAGCGCAACGCCTTTGCCCTTGAGGCCTACGAAGACGTTATTGCTGGTTGCACCAACCAGGCCGGCGAGGACGCCCGTAACCTGGCCCGCCATGCCGGGCTGTTGGCCGGCCTTCCTGTTGAAACCGGCGGCCTGACCGTTAACCGCCTGTGTGGCTCTGGCCTGGCAGCCATCATCGACGCCGCCAGGGCGGTTCGCTGCGATGAGGGCGAGCTGTTTGTCGCCGGCGGCGCTGAAAGCATGAGCCGGGCACCGTTTGTGATGGCCAAGAGCGAAAGCCCGTTCAGCCGCGACTTTCGTGCCTTTGACAGCACCATCGGGGCCCGCTTCCCCAACCCTCGCATTGAGGCCGACTTCGGTGCCGACACCATGCCCGAAACCGCCGACAACATTGCCAGGGAGCTCAACCTCAGCCGGGACACCGTGGATCAGTTTGCCGCTCAGAGCCAGGCCCGATACGACGCCGCACTGAAAGATGGCTTCTATAATGAAGAGATTATGCCCATTGACGTGCCTCAGGGCCGGAAAAAACCACCCGTCAGCGTGAACAGCGATGAGCATCCGCGGCCTCAGTCCACCCACGAGGCACTGGCCGGCCTGCGCCCGCTGTTCGAAGGAGGCGTGGTGACTGCCGGCAACGCCTCGGGCATCAACGATGGCGCCGCCGCCCTGATCATCGGCTCTCGCAAAGCCGGCGAAAGGGCCGGTATTCAGCCCCGGGCCCGTATTGTATCCGCAGCGATCGCCGGAGTTCCGCCACAGGTCATGGGCTACGGCCCGGTACCCGCCAGCGAGAAGGCCCTCGCCCGCGCGGGCCTCGGCATCAACGATATGGACGTCATCGAGATCAACGAAGCCTTTGCGGCCCAGGTTCTTGGCTGCACCCACAAACTGGGCATCGACCCGACCGATTCCAGGCTGAACCCCAACGGTGGCGCCATTGCGGTTGGTCACCCCCTTGGGGCGTCCGGTGCACGGATTGCATTGACCGCCACCCGCCAGCTTGAACGCAGTGGCGGACGTTACGCATTGATCAGCATGTGCATTGGCGTTGGCCAAGGCATTGCGGCTGTTATTGAGCGAGTATCTGATTAAAAGAGCAACCGACTAATTTTCTGAGGAGACACACAATGGCTTCCGCACCCTGGGATGACCTGCTGCAGTTCGACAAGCAACTGGATGAAACCGAGCGTCAGGTACGTGACAGTATCCGTTCGTTCTGCGATCAGCGCCTGATGCCCGGCATTACCGAAGCGAACCGGCATGAGAAGTTCGACCGTTCCATTTTTACCGACATGGGCGATCTGGGCATGCTCGGCGCTACCCTGCCGGAAGAATACGGCGGCCCCGGCCTGAACCACGTGTGCTACGGCCTGATTGCACGCGAAGTGGAACGGGTTGATAGCGCCTATCGTTCAGCCCTGAGTGTCCAGTCGTCACTGGTTATTCACCCGATTCACGCCTTTGGCCAGGAAGCCCTGAAAAAACGCATCCTGCCCCAACTGGCATCCGGCGAAAAAGTGGGCTGCTTTGGCCTGACCGAGCCCAACCATGGGTCTGACCCGGGCAACATGGAAACCCGTGCCAAGAAAGTCGACGGCGGCTATCTGGTCAGTGGCTCCAAAACCTGGATCACCAACTCGCCCATTGCCGATGTTTGTGTGGTCTGGGCCAAGCTCGAGGGCAAAATCACCGGTTTCGTGATCGAACGCGAAGGTGCCAAGGGCCTGGACACGCCGAAGATTGAGGGCAAGTTTTCCCTGCGGGCTTCCGAGACCGGGTCCATCTTTATGGACGAAGTCTTTGTCCCGGACGAGAACAAGCTCGACGTGGAAGGTCTGAAAGGTCCTTTCAGTTGCCTGAACAAGGCCCGTTTCGGCATCAGTTGGGGCTCCATGGGCGCTGCCGAGTTCTGCTGGCATGCGGCCCTCAATTACACGCTCGAGCGCAAGCAGTTTGGCAAGCCTCTGGCAGCCAACCAGCTGATCCAGAAGAAGCTGGCGGATATGCAGACCGAGATCACCCTGGGCCTTCAGGGCGCCTTGCAACTGGGCCGTATGATAGACGCCGGCAACTACTCGACAGACGCCATCTCCATGCTCAAGCGCAACAACTGCGGCAAGGCCCTGGACATCGCACGGGTAGCCCGTGACATGCACGGCGGCAATGGTATCGCCGACGAATACCATGTCATCCGCCACGTGATGAACCTGGAGGCGGTGAATACCTATGAAGGTACTCACGATGTCCACGCCCTGATTCTGGGCCGCGGACAGACCGGGATTCAGGCTTTCAGCTGATCCTGCTGCCCATAGCTCCAAAAAGCAGAGCTCCGGCTCTGCTTTTTTTATGCCCACAAAAAAGCCCCGGAGCGGGGGAGCACTCCGAGGCAAGGATGCATAAAAGCACCTTAGAATTGGTTTATGTCAGACGTTTATCGATCAGAAGCTCAATTTCGCGGAGGCCATGACCTGCTCATACTGCATGCTGCTACTGGTGGCAATCTCACCGAAATCCCAATAGGCGTACTCCAGCCCCAGCGTCAGATTGCGGTGGGCAGACCATAGTATGTTGGCGTGAACCGAGGTCGACGAGTCGAAGTAACTCAACGTTCCGGCAGGCGGTGCGACCAGATCATCAACAATTTCCGTGTGCGAGACCGTCAGGGTGCTACGCCATGCAGGCGACCAGAAGTGGCGATAGGCCGCTGTGGCACCATAGGTCTTGAGAGGTTCGACATCGCCTTGGGCGAGAGCTGCCAGATCCACGTCCGGGTAAGTCAGCAGGCCCATGTACCGGCCGAGCGCGCCATAGCTGTACTGCAGGCGCAGATCATCACGGCCAACCGTCGGAATGCGGGCACTCAAAGATACGGCTCCGTCAGTTATGGTTTCATCCGCTGCGTTGTCTTCAAAATTCCGCAGCAAACCGGCAATGGAGTAAAACCCGTAGTTACCTCGAATCTGATACCGCATTGCGAGATCCGGGTAGGACTGATCGTCGTAGGAGTTGCCGTAGTAGCCGTCTTCGGGATTCTCCAGGGAAACCATTAGCTTCCCGCCTGGCGCAGCCATGTTGTAGCGAATCATGGGCTGGGTTGCGTAGATAAAAGCCGCTTGCTTGCCCTGATCAAGGATTTCCGGCATGGCCGCCAGGTCGGTGAACGTGGTGTAGGTCTGACCAAAATCCCAGCCGTTCCAGGAACCGTAGGCCTGGCGCAAACGGGGGGAATAACTGTTGGACACGATCTCGTTACCGGTTTCATTCATGCCGTCGTTAAGGTCCTGGTTAAAGTCCATCTCCAGGTAGGTGGTCAGCGTGTGACCGACGACATCCTCGGTTTTGGTGCCGATACTGATCCGTGATTCCCGGGCCGAGAAACCGGTCTTCCAGTCGCTTTCATCCGAAGCCGCGGCACTCGCGAAGGTTCTCGGCAAACCAATGCTGTAGCTGTTCAGGCTGCCATTCCCGTGGGAACCAAAAATAGCGTCGGCCTTGATAAAACCACCGAATGAAATCGTTGTGCTTCCAATCTTGATCCCGTCGCCGTCTCGCAGCAAATAGGGGTTGTCTTCTGTCAATTCAGGCGCGGTAGACACCGCGCCTTCCAGTTTGTTTTCCAGCTGTTGGACCCGCTCTCGCAGCTCGTCCAGCTCAGTGCTTTGCGCCAGCGCGGAGCCGGAACCGATGGCCATCAGCGGCAGCCCGGCAATAACCACGGCTCGGAGCAAGGGACGCACTTGGGAAGGTATTGTTGTTGTCATCTCAAACCTCTTAACGGAGTTGATTTCATGTCGTTGTTATTGGACGTTCCGGTGCCGGCACTGGGACACACCAAATCAATCACGCTGTTTCACTGTGCGGTATTTTGTGATTGTTAGGTTTCGCATAGCAGTACCAGCTTCCGTTTTTTCGAATATAGACAATACTTTTGTTATCAACAAATGAGTGAAACCAAATTTTAATGAAATCGGTAATTACTCTGTGTTTTGTTGTTTCATTAGCATTGACAGACGAGCAACCCATGAAAGATCATTGAGTAATTCTGCTATGCGGTATATATTTTCGCTGTAATGCATTAACGAGGTTGATTCGATGAACATGAACTACACCGCCGAGGAACTCGCCTTCCGTGACGAAGTGCGTGCGTTCCTGGATGAAAAGCTGCCGGCCGACATCGCCGCCAAAGTGAAAGGATTCCGCCGCCTGTCCAAAGAGGACCATCAGCGCTGGCAGAAAATCCTTTGCGAGCAGGGCTGGTACGCGACCCACTGGCCGGAAGAGTACGGCGGTGTAGAGTGGACGCCCGTGCAAAAGCACATCTGGGACGAAGAATCCTGCCGTTACGGCGTTCCCCGCTCCATCCCGTTCGGGGTGAATATGGTGGCGCCGGTGATCATCAAGTTCGGCAGCGAGGAACAGAAGCAGACGTACCTGCCGCGCATCCTCAGCGGCGAGGACTGGTGGTGCCAGGGGTATTCCGAACCCGGCGCGGGCTCTGACCTGGCGTCTCTTAAAACCCGTGCTGTGCGTGATGGCGACCATTACATTGTTAACGGCCAGAAAACCTGGACCACCCTGGGCCAGCACGCCAACATGATCTTCTGCCTGGTGCGTACCAACACCGAGGTCAAGAACCAGGAAGGTATTTCGTTCCTGCTCATCGATATGGACACACCGGGCATTACCGTGCGCCCCATCATCACTCTGGATGGTGAGCATGAAGTTAACGAAGTGTTCTTCGAGGACGTGAAGGTGCCGGTTGAGAACCTGGTGGGCGAAGAGGATAAAGGCTGGACCTATGCCAAGTATCTTCTGACTTACGAGCGCACCGGCCTGGCCGGTATCGGTATGTCCAAGGCAGCACTGTCGCACCTGAAAAACCTGGCATCACGCCGCCTGAAAAACGGTCGGCCGCTGCTTGAGGACCCCTCATTCAGTCAGCGCATCGCCAAAGTGGAAATCGACCTCACGGCAGCCGCCATCAGCAACCTGCGTATTATTGCCTCTGTTGAAGGTGGCGGTGTGCCGGGTGCGGAAAGTTCCATGCTGAAAGTAAAAGGCACCGAGATCCGCCAGGCCATCAATGATCTCGCCCGCCGCGCGATCGGGCCCTATGCCCTGCCGTTCCTCGAAGAGGAGATGGATATGGATTACGAGGGCGACTTCCTGTCGGATAAAGATGCCGCTCCCCTGTCGGCCCAGTACTTCAACAACCGCAAGCTGTCGATCTTCGGCGGATCCAATGAGATCCAGAAGAACATCGTGTCGAAAATGATTCTCGGGCTTTAAGGAGACGACCATGGATTTCCGACTTAATGAAGAGCAGCAGATGCTGCAGGACACCGTGGAACGGCTGGTGCGCGGTGAGTACAGTTTTGAAAAACGACTGGCGTTCAGTGAGACGGAACTGGGCTTCAGCGCCGATTTCTGGCAGCAGCTTAGCGAGCTGGGCCTGACCGCTGTACCTTTTTCCGAGGAACTCGGTGGCTTTGGCGGCAGCGGTGTGGAAGTTCAGTCCGTTATGACTGAGCTGGGCCGCGGGCTTTGCCTGGAGCCATATGTGCAGTCCATTATTCTGGGCGGCGGCCTGATTGGCCAGGCAGGCAACGACAGCCAGAAAGACACCTGGCTGGCCGGCATCGCCAGCGGCGAACTGAAAGCCGCTGTAGGCCTGCAAGAGCCCCAGAGCTTCTATGACCTGAATAACGTGGAAACCCGTGCCGAGAAAAACGGCGAGGGCTATGTTCTGAACGGCCGCAAGGCCGTGGTGATCAGCGGCCACTGTGCCGACCTGATCGTGGTGTCCGCACGCACCTCAGGCGACGCCCGCGATGCCGACGGCATCAGCCTGTTTGCCTTGAGCCCGGATACCGCTGGCGTTGAGCGCCGCGCTTACCCCACCATCGACGGCTCCCGCGGCTGTGACATTACCCTGAATAACGTCCAGGTCGGCACCGACGCGTTGCTGGGAGAAGAAGGCAAGGCTGCCGGGGTGATCGAGTATCAGGCCGGTCGCGCCATCGCCGCCATCTGCGCCGAGGCTGTGGGTGTCATGGAAATGGCCAATGAGCTGACTCTGGATTACCTCAAACAGCGCAAGCAGTTTGGCGTACCTATCGGCCGGTTCCAGGTATTGCAGCACCGTATGGTGGATATGATGTCCGAACTGGAGCAGGCTCGTTCCATGGCCATTCTTGCCGCCAGCGTCGCCGACAGCGAACCCAGTGATGAACGCCGCCGCGTGCTGGCCGCCGCCAAGAACGTGATTGGCCGTGCCGGTCAATTCATCTCCGAGGCCGGCATTCAGTCCCACGGTGGTATCGGCATGACCTGGGAGTACAACTTTGCCCACTACGCGAAGCGGCTGATCGCCATCAATCATCAGTTGGGGGATGACGATTTCCATCTGGAGCAATACGCCACTTTGTTGCAGGCAGGCTGACAACTGAGGCTCTCATCATGACGACAACCGACGATCAGTTATCACAGCGGGATCTGAGAAAAGCCGAATGGAAGGTCCGTACCGAGCTGGCCGCCGCCTATCGCCTGGTGGCGCTGTTTGGCTGGGACGATCTGGTGTTCACCCACCTTTCGGCACGGGTGCCGGGGCCGGATCATCATTTCCTGATCAACCCCTATGGGCTCCTGTTTCATGAAATCACCGCGTCGTCACTGGTGAAGGTGGATAAGGACGGCCAGGTGGTGGAGTCTGGCGGCCTCGCCCGTGTCAACCCGGCTGGATTTACCATTCACAGTGCCGTTCACATGGGCCGCGAGAATGCCGGAGCGGTGATGCACCTGCACGCGCCGGATGGGGTGGCTGTGTCGGCGCACCGGGATGGTCTGTTGCCCCTGAGCCAGACAGCGATGCTGTGCCTGAATCATCTGAGCTATCACGATTATGAAGGTGTGGCGCTGAACCTGGATGAGCGGGAGCGGCTGATCAGGGATCTGGGTGACAAGTCGATGATGATGCTGCGCAATCACGGGGTGCTGACGGCGGGCAAGGACGTGCCGGAGACGTTCACCTATCTGTATTTTCTGATGAAGGCCTGCGAGATTCAGGTCAAAGCCCAGAGTTGTGGGCCAACCTGCATGCCGTCAGAGCAGGCTATTCAGACAACCGCTGACCAGTCTCAGGAACTTGGCAGTGCGGCGGCGTTGACCTGGCCCGCATTGGTTCGGCTTCTGGACAGTAAGAGTCCTGGGTACGCAGTCTAGCTTTGTGTGCTGTGCGCCATGGAAGGCGGGGGCTTTACCAGGACACGCTGTGAATACGTCCCTGTACGCTCGACAAAAACATCCATGTTTTTGACGGTCCCGGTAAAGCCCCCGCCTCTCATGGCTTCTGCTTCAACCTGTTCCCACACCCATTAATGAGCGCAGATATGCTTTCAGTTGAATTAAACGATCTTGAACATTTTTGCGGCACTACCATTGGCCACAGCCCTTGGAAAACCGTCACCCAGGAGATGATTCAGGCGTTTGCGGACGCCACGGGCGATCATCAGTGGATTCACGTGGATGTGGAGCGGGCCACGCGGGAAACGCCGTGGAAGAGCCCCGTCGCCCATGGGTTTCTGACCGTGTCGCTGATTCCACTGCTGAATCAGGAGGTGATTGACGTGCAGGGCAAAGGCGCCAGCATTAATTACGGCATCAACAAACTGCGCTTTCCTGCGGCGGTGAAATCCGGGGCGGATATCCGCAGCAAGATGGAACTGCTGGAGGTGTCCAGAATGGACGATCAGCGCACGCTGGCAACCTATCGCACCACCGTGGAGATCCGTGGAGAGGACAAGCCGGCCTGCGTGGCAGAGAACCTGGTGATGTACGTGGCCTGAGCAGCAATCTGTCTGAAACAACAGAGACCAAAAAGGGACCCGAGGGTCCCTTTCTGGTTCAGACGGGTCTTGATACTCCCATCACTTGATCTCTTCCCGAACAATCTCGCCGTCTTTCACCACGGCCAGGGTCGTCTCCGTCACGAAACCACCGTTTTCGGTGACTTCGGTGACTTCATACGGGTTCTTGCTGGTGTCCATGTTTTTCAGGGCATCGCCGATCGCAGCGCGGATGGTTTTCGGGTCGGTGGAGTCGGTGGCGTCCATGGCTTCCACCAGGGCGTGCAGCGCCAGGTAGTTGTAGGCGGCTTCGGATCCGGGCATTTTGTCGTACTCGGCCTTGTAGCGCTTGATGAAGTCTTTGGCCGCCGGGGTGTCATAGACGCTCAGTGGAACCACGCCGATGGCGCCTTCCACCATGTCCAGGCCACCGGCTACCTGGGCCACTTCATCAATCTTGGCCTGGTCCATCACGATAAAGCCGCCCTGGAAGCCCATCTGGCGGGCCTGTTGCACCACCAGCCCGGTCGGCTCGGAGGCACCGCCCACAAACATAACGTCCGGGCTTTCTGAAATGATACGACTGACGCCGGTAAAGAAATCCGCCGATTTGTTGTAGTCCATGGGGTTGTCAGATACCACTTCTCCCCCTTTGGACTCCCACTCTTTCTTGATCATGGCGCCCCAGATTTTGGCGTATTCATGGGTTGCGCCTCCCATGCCGAGTTTCTTGCCCTGGTGCTCAAGGGCGTAGTCGGTAAAGGCTCTGACATAGCCATCAAAAGTGGGAGGAATACGCACCGTCAGGCTGTTGCCCTTTTCGGTGATGCTGGGCACGCTGGAGTAGGCCATCACCAGAAAGTCGTCTTTCTCGTTGAAGTCCTGAAGGGCAAAAATGCCACCGGAGTGAGGCACGAAGACCGCCGACACGTTGGATTCCTGCTTCAGTCGCTTGGCATTGGTGGCCGCCTGCGCCGGTGAGTAACGATCGTCCAGGGGGACCAGGTTGACCGTGGTCTTTTCGCCGTTCAGGTCAAAACCGCCCGCCGCGTTGATTTCCGCCACCGCCATTCGCAGCCCGGACAGCGTGTTTTCACCGTACAAAGCAGCGCCGCCACTCAGCGGGCCGGTGAATCCGATGTTGACTTCGCCCGCCATTGCACCCGCGGACAGGCTCATCCCAAGGGTTGCCGCCGCGACAGCCTGACCCAGTTTTCTGACTATTTTCATTGTTGTCTCCTGGTTGTGTTGTGCGTGTCACTCTGATTGTTGTTGTAGGCCGGTCAGGCCCCGATATACGCCTTGCGGACCTGTTCATTGCCCAGCATCGTCTCCCGGTCGCCTTCCATGACCAGATGGCCGTTCTCCATAACGTAAGCACGGTGGGCAATCTTCAGGGCCGCAAACGCATTCTGCTCTGCCAACAGCACGGTTGTGCCCAGGCTGTTGATCTTCTTGATGGTTTCGAACACTTGCCTGACCACCAAAGGGGCCAGGCCAAGGGATGGCTCATCCAGCATCAGCAAGCGGGGGCGGCTCATCATGGCGCGGCCGATGGCCACCATCTGTTGCTGCCCCCCGGACAGAGATCCGGCCGGCTCATCGGCCTTGTCCGCGAGGATCGGGAACAGCTCCAACACTTCGTTCAGGCGCTTGCGGTTGCCTTGCCGATCACGTCGGTGCACGTAGGCCCCCATCATCAGGTTCTGCATGACGCTCATCTGCGGAAACAGTTTGCGGCCTTCGGCACACTGCACTACACCGCTGGCAACCACCGCGCTGGCTTTCATACCGTTGAGCTGTTTGTCTTCGAACCGGATCTCGCCGGCCGTCGGCTTTACCAGACCACTAATGGCATTGAACAGGCTGCTTTTACCGGCGCCATTGGCCCCTAGCAGAACAACCAGCTCCCCGGCATCCACCGTCATCGAAATATCGGTCAGTGCCTTGAAGCTGCCATAGCAGACGTCGACATGGTTAAGCTGCAGCATCTTCGTCACCTCCCAGATAGGCTTCGATCACCACCGGATTGTTGCGTACTTCTTCCGGTGTGCCCTCGGCGATCTTTTCACCGTGATCCAGCACCATGATCTTGTCCGCCAGGCTCATGATCATGTCCATCTTGTGCTCGATCAGGCACACGGTGAGTCCCTTTTCGTCCACCATTTTCCGCATCAGCGCGGCGAATCCGACGGTTTCTTCCGGATTGACCCCGGCCGCCGGCTCATCCAGCAGGACGATCTTGGGGTCGGTCGCCAGTGCCAGGGCAAAGGCCACCCGCTTGCGTTCTTCCTGGGTGATGTCAGCGATAAACTGCCCGGCAACGTGGGCAAGGCCCACAAATTCCAGGGCTTCCATGGCCTTGTCCCGCGCAGCCTTTTCCTCGCGTTGCAGGCGCTTGCTGTTGATCAGCACATCCCACAGGCCGGATTTCGTCCGCAGCCGGTGCCCCACGATCAGGTTGTCCAGCACGGTTGCCTGCTCAAACAGGTTGGTCGTCTGGAAGGTCCTTCCCACACCCAGGCGTGCGACCCTGTCGCTGGGCAGGTTAGTGACATCCACGCCGTCCAGCAGGATACGGCCGGAGGTGGGCTGGTGCAGGCCGGAGATAAGGTTGAAAAAGGTGCTCTTGCCAGCACCGTTGGGGCCGATAATGGCGTTGATCCTGCCGGCTTCGAACTCCACCGACACATCGCTCACCGCCGCCAGACCGCCAAACATTTTGGTGACGTTTTCTACCTTAAGCATTGCTCTCTGCCTCCCGGTTCTGTGCGGTGTTGACCTTGTTCTCCTGGCGCTTTTTCGTGGGCGCCAGTGCCTGGGACTTGCGATGCATCCAGGTCAGGAAGGAGCCGGTAATGCCCCGGGGGAAGAAGATCACCAACAGCACCAGCAGCGGCCCGAAAATGATCATTCTGTACTCTTCCAGGAACTGCAGTGACTGGGTAATCCACACAATGCCCACGGTGCCCAGCAATGGCCCCATGATGGTGCCGATACCGCCCACCAGCAGATAGGTGATCATGTCGAAGGTGTGGTTGATATTGGCCTCTTCCGGGCCGATGAAACGGACCATTCCGGCATACAGGGCACCGGCCAGGCCGGCATAGGTCGTGGACAGCACAAAGGCCAGGACCTTGTTGCGCATCAGGTTGATCCCGAGGGACTGGGCCAGTTCATCACCGTTGCGGATGGCTATAAAGGTACGACCCAGCAGGGACTTGGACAAACGCCCCATGAACCAGATTGCGAACACCAGGAAGGCCAGCACCAGGTAGTAGAACGGGGTGGTGTCTGTAAAGTCCACCAGCCCAAAGCCATAGGGTGCGGCGATATCTCGGACACCGATGGCGCCATGGGTCAGTTCTTCCCACTTGTCGATCAGCAGGTAGATGATAAAGCCCACACACAGGGTGAATATCGCAAAGTAATGCTCTTTCAGGCGCAGCGAGACGATGCCCACGAGAAACCCGAGCACCGCCGTCATCACCAGCGCACCCAGGAACGCCGGCCAGAAGCTCCAACCGTAATCAGCGGTCAGCAGGCCAAGGGTGTAAGCACCGATGGCAAAAAAACCGCCGTGGGCCAGGTTCAGCTGGCCGCAAAAACCGGTAATGATGTTCAGGCCGTAGACCGCGATCGCCCAGACAAAGGCGGTAGCCATCACGTACACCTGGTACTCATTCGCGGCGACCAGCGGGAACAGTATGGCGAAGGCCAGCATCAGGTACTTGGCCGCTGGCGTCATCAGCAGGGAAGCGATTTTGAACATGATCAGTGCGCCCCCTTCGCGAACAGGCCCTGTGGACGAACTGACAGAATCAGCACCAGCAGACCAAAGGCAATGATGTCCTTATAGGACGTCGAGATGTAAAAGCCTCCGAGGGCTTCGGCGAAACCGATAATCATGCCGCCGGCAATGGCGCCGGGCACGCTACCCATGCCACCGAGTATGATAATGACGAAGGCTTTCATGATGACCAGGTGCCCCATGGCGGGATACACCAGATTGATGGGCGCATAGAGTGTGGCGGCAAACGCGGCCAGCATGCCCGAAATCGCAAACGTCATCATCGCCACCCGGTTGGCATCAATGCCCACCAGGAAGGCACCTTCACGGCTCTGCGCCATGGCGATAATGGTCGCCCCCGTCATGGTCTTGCGCAGGAAGAGCTGCAGGGCCACCACCAACACGAACGCCCCCGCAATGATCAGCAAGCGCTGTTCAGGAATAATCAGTCCGTCGAAATTCATGATGCCGGTAAATGGCGATGACATACGGCGGAAGTCCGATCCCCAGAACATCTGCACCACTGCTTCCAGAAACAGCAGAATGCCGATGGCGGCGATCTTGTCGTGGATCGGTGGCGAATGCCTCAGTGGGTGGAACACCAGACGCTCACACAGTATCGCCAGGACAGCGACCACCGCGGCCGAACCGGCCATGGCAATCCAGTAGTGCGCGCCCAGGTCCACCATGAAAAAGTAGGACATGAATGCCCCGACCATGTAGAGCGCGCCATGGGCGAAATTGGGGATATGAAGTATCCCGTAGACCAGGGTGAGGCCCAGGGCTACGAGACCGTAGATACTCCCCAGGGTTAACCCGTTAATGATTTGTTGTAGGAAAAGGCTCAAGTGTGCTCCTCCGCTGTTTGTTGTTGTTGCGAGTTATGCGGTTTTGGGCAGGGCCTTGCGACCCATCTATCAGCTTAATGAAACAATTACACCGAACGTCTCGTATGTCAATATTTAGAACGCTATTCCGCACTGCGGAATTATTTTGGCGAATTAACGTCTAGGCTTTGGCCTTCCACTCTTCTTCCTGCAGCGCTCGCCACATCAACTTGCCCGTGGGTGATTTCGGCAACTCATCCACGAACTCGATGATCTCAGGCACTTTGTAAGCAGCCATCTGCTCCTTACACCAACTGACGATGTCCGCTTCGGTGGTGTTGGCCTCCCCATCCGGCGTCAGTACGATGCAGGCTTTCACAGTCTCACCGCGTTTGGGGTGGGGCGATGAAATGACACACACTTCGTGGATGGCCGGATGCCGGTACATCAATCCTTCCACTTCCGAGGGCCACACCTTGAAGCCTGATGCGTTGATCATCCGTTTGACCCGGTCCACCATGAAGAAATAGCCCTCTTCGTCGTAATAAGCGAGGTCACCGGTGCGGAAAAAGCGTTTGCCGTCGATGTCCACGAACGCCGCCTCGGTTTCAGCCGGGCGATGCCAGTACCCCTGGGTTACCTGAGGACCATTGGAAACAATCTCCCCCACCTCGCCCGGGCCTTTCTCTTCCAGGGTCTCAACGTCAATGATGCGGCTATCCACATCGAATACCGGAATACCCAGGCACTGGGGTTTGGGGCGATCCGACGGGTTGATGTGGGTGGCGGCCATGGTTTCCGACAGGCCATAACCTTCAATGTAATCCAGACCGGTCATGGCTTTAAGCTTGGCAGCCACCGCTTCCGGCATTGCCGCTCCACCACCGCCAATGGTGTTGAGGCTGGAAAGGTCGTATTGCCCGATGTCCGGATTCGACAGGAAATCCACCGCCATGGTGACAATGTTGGTCCAGCCGGTGACCTGGTAACGCTCTATCAGCCGGGCGGCGGTTGTGCGGTCCCAGCGCGTCATAATGATGGTGGTTGAACCGCTGTAGATGGGGCTGTTCATGGAGCCGGTCATACCGGTCACGTGGAAGAACGGCAACGTCGCCAGTTGGACAGTGTTGGCGGTGCTCAGATTCCAGAACGCCCGGTGAACCGCTGTGGCCATGACACTGCGGTGCGTATGCATGCATCCCTTGGGCGCGCCGGTGGTCCCGGAACTGTAGGGAATCACCGCCAGGTCGTCCGGGCCGGCGGTGTGCTCTGCCGGCTTGTGATTACCGGCCAGCGCCTGTTCCCAGCTCACCACGCCGGGGACGTCTTTGGACCAGGCCGGGGCGGCCACCTCTGCCGGCAAATCCAGGTCGGTGTCCTTATTGATGTAGGTGTTATAGGACGCCACCACCACCCGTTCAAGATCCGTGCTATCCAGCATCGGCAGGATAAAGCCGGCCAGTTCCTGACCGGCCAGGCACACCCTCGAACCGGTATCGGCAATGTAGTGTTCCAGCTCTGCAGCCCGGTTCATCGGATTCACCGGAATCACCACCGCGTCGGCTCGCAGTATGGCGTAGTAGGCAATGGCATACTGGGGGGAGTTCTGCATGTAGAGCAGAACACGGTCACCTTTCTTCACTCCTTGAGCCTGAAGATAGCCGGCCATCGCTTCCACTTCAGTCAGCAGTTGCCTGTAGCTCATGGGCGCATCGTAGTAGATGGTCGCTGTATGGTCCGGATACCGCAGGGCAGATATTTGCAGGTTGGTGAAAACGCTGGTGTCAGGCAGCGTCATGCTCTTTGGCAACTCTTTTGGCCAGACGCTGTGGTGGCGTGTAAATGTCATTGTTGTCATCCCCTCAGTCAATTCAGTGAGCCGCAGCGGCGGCCAGATCGAATATTCCAGTACCACCGGGCAGGGCTTCCCGGTGACGCAATGGCGTTATCGCAATGGCTTTTTCCCGCAGCACGGTGACGTCTTCTTCCGGTGCCGTAATGTGCCGGGAACTGCGATCGAACCCCAGCCACCAATAAGGCAGGCTACGGGCGTCCTGCCCTGCCAGCAGACGGGGCCGCTGAATGGAGCCGGTGGATTGGTTGCACCATTGCGCCTGCCGGATCACACCGGCGTCGCAGGCCGGAAAGTTCACATTCCAGGCCCGGTTTTCGCCCGGTTGCCAGAGCTTGCGGATTACCTGCTCCCCGAACGCCGACACCGGCGACCAGTCAACGCCTTCCCGGCTCAGGAAGGCCTGGCTCAGCGCAATGGCGGGTATGCCCATATGTTCGGCGCTGAGCACCGCGCCCACGGTTCCGGAGTACTGCACCGAATCACTGATATTGGCGCCGCAGTTCACACCGGACAGCACCAGATCCGGCGTATTATCACCAAACCAATGGGCCAGCGAGTACAGCACACAGTCTGCGGGCGTACCGGACACGGCGTAGCGTTTCTCACCGTTTTCATACACCCGCAGCGGGTCGTGAATGGAGATGCTCTGCCCGGCGCCACTGCGATCATGCTCCGGCGCCACCACCCAGACTTCTTCCGCCAGGTTGCGGGCAATCCGTTCGAGAATCGCCAGCCCCGGTGCGTTGATGCCGTCATCGTTGGTGATCAGGATGCGACGGACCATCGGTTCCGTGATTGCAGCAGGCTGGCTCATGACCGGTCTCCTTCACTGGCTATTTTCCAGCCCGCTTCCGCCAGCTGGCTTGCACGTTTGCCAACCTGCAGGGCATCGGCATTGGCGGCATTACCCTGCAACGCGCGGGCATAGACCCCCTGAACAATCGCCGCCAGACGGAACAGGGAAAACGCCAGGAACACGTGCCAGTCGGCAATGCCATCGCGACCGGTCTGTTGGCAGTAACGGGCAATGGTTTCCTGCTCGGTGGGAACGCCCAGTGCCTCCAGATCCTCCCCCAACAAACCGCGGGAGCCTTCCATATCCGAAGGCAGGTGGTACGGCAGGCAGTAATAGGCAAGATCCGCCAGCGGATGACCAAGAGTAGACAACTCCCAGTCCAGAATGGCGATCACGTCCGGTTTATCCGGCGCCAGCATCAGATTACCGAAGCGATAATCGCCATGGGCGATGGCACACTCATCGGTGGATGGCAGGTTCTCCGGCAGCCACTCCATGAGTTTGTCCATGGCGGGCATCTCGTCGGTTTTGGACGCCAGGTACTGCTTGCTCCAGCGCGCGACCTGCCGAGCGACATAACCTTCGGGTCGACCATAATCACCCAGGCCCACCGCATTCACGTCTACCGAATGCAGTGCCGCCAGGGTATCAATGGCCGACAGGTGCGCCGGCATCCGCTCTTGACGATTCAGCGCCCGCAACGCCGGGTGGTTGACAATGCGGCCTTCCAGAAAGTCCATGACGTAGAACGGCGTACCGATAATATTGCTGTCTTCACAAAGCGCCCGGGTGGTTGGTACCGGCACGTTGGTGTGCTCGAACAAGGCACGCATGACCTTGTATTCCCGTTCCACCATGTGGGCGGATGGCAGCGTTTTCCCAGGCGGCTTTTTGCGCAGCACGTATTGGCCGCTGTCGGTGTCCAGCAGAAACGTGGGGTTCGACTGTCCGCCCTGGAATTGCTGTACGTCCAGCTTGGTACCGAAACCTGGTATGGCTTGCTGTAGCCAGGTCCGGAGGCTGTCTTCATCAAATTGGTGGGCTGGCAAAACGTCTACCAACTCTGGGTTCATGGTCATCTTTTCTGTTGCCTTCATTTATTACATAGTTGCCCGGCATCGGGGGCGGCGGCCGGCGGGTGGGGGTGCCTGCCTCGGCGTGCTTTCGGTGATGCCTTCTTAACAAATGGTTTCGCCGCCGTCGGCTACGATGACCTGTCCGGTGACGTAGGCACTCGCCTTTGTTGACAGGAAGACGGCCAGGCCGGCGATGTCGACCGGGTCACCGATTCTGCGCAGCGGGGTTTTGTCTTCCGCGCGTTTGACGCGGACCGGGTCTTCCCACAGGGCTTTGGCGAAGTCAGTTTTGATCAGACCGGGGGCGATGCTGTTCACTCGAATGCCCTTTGGCCCCCACTCCACAGCCAGATTCCGGGCCAGCGCCGCTTCCGCTGCCTTGGAAACACCGTAAGTACCGATGGTGGTATTGCCGCGGATTCCGGCGATGCTGGACAGAAGAACAACCGCTCCTTCACCTTTCTCGGCCATCTGCGGCAGCACCATGTTGGTGAGCCAGAAGGTGCCTTTGACGTTGGTGTCCATGATCTTGTCCCAGGCTTCGTCGGTCATTTCGGCGGTGGTGCCGTAGACCGGGTTGGTGGCGGCGTTGCACACCAGCACATCGATGGAACCCCAGGCTTCGTTGGTTTTATCCACCAGGTTCTGCAGGTCTTCCTTCTTACCCACATGGCAGGGAATGGCGATGGCCTCGTAGCCCTGCTCTTTCAATTCATTGGCGACCTGCTCACAGGCATCGGCCTTGCGGCTGGAGATGACAACTTTGGCACCCAGGCGAGCCATTTCTTCGGCGATGGAACGGCCGATGCCTTTGGTGGAACCGGTGATCAGGGCGACTTTTCCGGTCATATCAAAAAGCGGATTTACCATCATTCGATCCTCATACACTGAAGCATGGGAGTGGCCGTGGTGGTGTCCTTCCGGGACTGTGCAAAACAGGGATGTTTTGCTCAAGCCTACATGGACGTATTCACGGCGTGTCCCGGAAGGACACCACCACGGCCGCTCTCCCCCTGATTCAGAGGTTATTGGTTTAGCGGTATTGGCGAAGTTCGATCTTGGCAACAGAATCCAGATGCACCTCATCCGGCCCGTCCGCCAGCCGCAACGTCCGCACCTTGGCCCAGGCTTCGGCCAGGAAGGTATCCTGAGACACACCCGCGCCACCGTGAACCTGAATGGCGCGATCCAGCACCTTCAGCGCCATGCTCGGCGCGATCACCTTGATCATCGCAATCTCCTGACGAGCCACCTTATTACCAACGGTATCCATCATGTGCGCCGCTTTCAGGGTCATCAGCCGAGCCTGCTCAATTTCCATGCGACTGCGGGCAATATCCTTGCGAATGGAATCGAAACTCGACAGCGGCTTACCGAAAGCCTCGCGGGCATTGGCACGCTTGCACATCAGCTCGAGCGCACGCTCGGCAACCCCGATGGTACGCATACAGTGGTGAATACGGCCCGGCCCAAGGCGGCCCTGGGCAATTTCAAAACCACGGCCCTCACCCAACAGAATGTTGTCCACCGGCACCCGCACATTGTCATATTGAATCTCAGCGTGGCCGTGAGGGGCATGGTCATAGCCAAACACCGTCAGCGGGCGGATCATCTTCACGCCCGGCGTGTCCAGCGGCACCAGAATCATCGACTGCTGCTTGTGCTTCTCAGCCCCCGGATCGGTCTTGCCCATAACAATGGCGATTTTAGAGGTGGTGGTCATGGCACCGGACGACCACCACTTGCGGCCATTGATCACATACTCATCGCCTTCGCGACGGATTTCACAGGCAATATTGGTGGCATCGGAAGAGGCCACGTCAGGCTCGGTCATGGAGAAGCAGGAGCGGATCTCGCCATCAAGCAGGGGCTTCAGCCACTTGTCCTGCTGCTCTTTGTTGCCGTAGCGGGCGATGGTTTCCATGTTGCCGGTGTCCGGCGCGGAGCAGTTGAACACCTCCGGCGCCATGGCCGAGCGCCCCATGACTTCACACAGATGGGCGTACTCATAGTTGGTCAGACCGGCGCCGAATTCGCTGTCGGGCAGGAACAGGTTCCACAGCCCCGCGGCTTTCGCCTTGACCTTCAACTCCTCGACGATCGGTACCGGCGCCCAGCGATTCTCCGCCTGCTCGACCTGCTCATGGTGCTTGTGCTCATTCGGGTAAATATGGGCGTCCATGAATTCGTGAAGCTGTGCCTGCAGTTTTTTGGCTTTGTCAGACAGCTCAAACATTCCAGTACCTCATTGGTTGAAGGATCAGATTGGCACGCCTTCCGGTTTCTCACTCCCGGAGCGAATGCGGAAGGTGCCTTCGGCGATGGCCAGGAGGTTACCCTTGTCGTCGTGAACCTCTCCGGTGCTGTTAAAAATCCGGGTGCCGCCGGCCCGTTTGCGGCCGGTGACCCGGATAGTCCCACCGGAACACTGCCCGGTGAACGTTGTCGTCAGCGACAGGGTAATGGCTTTGCGTATCCGGCCGGGATACGGACAGTAAGTGCCGGCCTCGGCCATTGCGATATCCAACAGCGACGTCAACACACCGCCATGAATCACGCCGCCCAGATTGAGATGGCAGGGCTGCAGTTCCAGGCCAATCACCGCTTCGTTCTCCTCCCAGGACACCTGGTGATACCCCAGCAGATTGTGAAATCCTGGCAGGTCCTGGCCACCACGAATATGCAGGCTGTCTTCACTCATTACACTTTCATTCCAGGCAGGTTCAGAGAAGCGGTGTTGCCGCCGTCTACGGGCAGAGACTGACCAGTGATGTAGCTGGCGTCATCACTGGCCAGGAACAGAATGGCGGCGGCAATTTCTTCCGGCGCACCATAGCGCCGCAATTCACACCGCGATCCAAGCTTATGGGCTTTCTCATTGGCGCGGGCATAGTCAAAAACAGCCTGGGTCATTCCGGTTTCCACCAGCCCCGGGCACACCGCATTCACGCGTACATTGTCGTTACCCAGATCGCAGGCAGCAGTCATTGTGAGGTTAACCACACCAGCCTTGGACGCGCTGTAAGCGTTACCACCGGCACCGGAGCGAAGACCGGCCACCGAGGCGGTATTAACAATCGAGCCCAGCTTGCGGGCCTGCATGTGGGGCGCGACATGCTTTATAAACAGCATGGTGCCAATCAGGTTCACCGCCAGCACCTGTTCCCATTCGCCCCGGTCGTTACCGGTAATATCGGGGTGACCACCACTGGTGCTGGCGATGCCGGCAACGTTGCACAGCACGTCAATGCGACCGAAGGTCGAGACAGTTTCGCCCACCAGTGCGCTGACCTGCTCCTCATCAGCCACGTCTCCAATGCGACGCAGGGTTTCCGCTCCCTCGGGCATCAGGCCCTCGGTATCCAGCAGGCCCGCTTCGGACATATCCATCATCACCACCTGCGCGCCCTCCCGCGCCAGGCGAACCGCCGTGGCCCTGCCGATACCACTGCCGGCCCCGGTGACGATGGCTACCCGCTTGTCGAAACGCCCCATGCCGATGCTCCTTTTTATAGTTTGTTGCGTCGTCGCGAATTCACCTTCTACTGTAATTTGTCACGCCTTCCGGTTTTGAGTCAATATATTCGGAAGTAAATTTCACTAGATAAAACACCGGAACTACAATAGGCGAAAAAATGAAAAACACGCAGCACATGCCCGTCTATGCCCCTACCGATCCCGATGAGTCCATGGACGCCATTGGCCAACGCATCCAGCACCTCGCCCTCGAACGCCCGGACCATATCGCACTCATCGATGGCGAGACCCAACTCAACTGGCAGGCGCTTGTCAGGCAAGCCAACCGCATCGCCAACCGGCTGCGATCCGCCGGTCTGGAACAAGGTGACGCCGTAGCGGGTTTGTCAGAAAACAGCATCCATTATGTTGCTCTGTACCTGGGGACGTTGGTGGCCGGCGGTTGCATGGTGCCGCTTTCGGGCATGGCGAGCGGCGACAGCCTGGCACTGATGCTGAATGACTGCAGAGCCCGTTTCCTGTTTGTTTCCAAGAAGAACATCGAGCTGTTTGAAGGCACTGCCGACAAGCTCGATACGCTCGGGCGTGATCAATGTATAGGGCTCGATGGCCACAGCCCGGGAATGCGTCAGGATCTTGCGTCCTGGCTGGGCGATATCGACGCGGAGGCGCGCCCGGCCACGGTCACCCTGGATGATCCATTCAATGTCATTTACAGCTCGGGCACGACCGGCACCCCCAAGGGCATTCTTCACGATTACCGTTTCCGCCAGCGCCAGATGGTCCGAATGAGCCGCTTCGGGCTTGATGGCAACGCCATTAACCTGGTGTCCACACCGATGTACTCCAACACCACGCTGGTGTCGGTACTGCCGACCCTGTTCTACGGTGGCACCCTGGTGCTGATGGCAAAGTTTGATGCCCGGCGGTTCCTGGAAATGGCTGAACGCTACCGCGTGACCCACGCCATGCTGGTGCCGGTTCAGTACCAACGCATACTCGCCGATCCGGAATTCGATCGCTTCGACCTGTCCGCGTTCCAGCTCAAGCTGTGCACCAGCGCTCCCCTCAGGGCGGACGTCATCCGGGAAGCCATGGAGCGCTGGCCGGGCAACATCCGCGAGGTGTATGGCCTGACCGAAGGCGGCATCTCCACCAGCCTGGACTGCGCGGCCCACCCGGACAAATGGGACTCCGTGGGAAAACCCACGGAAGGGGCGGAAGTGCGGGTGATTGACGAGGAGGGCAACGAGCTGCCCCGGGGCGAGACCGGGGAGATCGTGGGCCGCGCCATCTCCATGATGCGGGGTTATATCAACCGCGAGGAACAGACCCGGGACATGCTCTGGACCAGCCCCGAGGGCCTGGTCTTCTATCGCAGCGGTGATATGGGCCGAGTCGATGAAGAAGGTTTTGTGTATATCCTGGACCGCCGCAAGGACATGATCATCTCCGGCGGATTCAACATCTACGCGGTGGATCTCGAAACAGTACTGCTGGCCCATCCGGCCGTCGCCGACGTTGCGGTGATTGGCATTCCCAGCGAACAATGGGGCGAAACCCCGCTGGGGCTGGTGGTGCTCAAGCCCGGCTGCACAGAGGATGAGGCGGAGATTCTTGATTGGGCCAATGGCCAACTGGGCAAGGCCCAGCGCCTGACGGCCATTGAGTTCCGCCCGGAGCTGCCCCGTTCCACCATTGGCAAGGTGTTGAAGCGCGAGCTGCGGGCGCCTTACTGGCCCTGACCTAGCCCTTGCCCATGCGCGCAAGGGCGGCCCGGCAATCCTCCGACCGTAGCCTGTCGGCAAACACGGCGCGCTCCCTTTCAAGGGCCTCGCTCACCGCTTCCCTCCAAGGCGCCTTGATGAGGCGCTTGGTGGCCCGCAGGGCTTCCCGGGGTTTAGACGCGAGCGCGCCAGCCTGTGCCAATGCCTCGTCCACCGCCAGCCCATCATCAACCACACGACTGACAAGGCCACATTCCCGGGCTTCCTCGCCGTTCAGGGTGTCTCCCATCAGCAGCAGATCCGCGGTACGCCGGGAACCCAGATGCAACGGCATGGTCACGGTAGAAGCCGCCTCCGGCACCAGCCCCAGATCCACAAAGGCGGTTTTGAAACGTGCGGAGCGGCCAGCGATGACGGAGTCACAATGCAACAACAGGGTAGTGCCGATCCCGATGGCAAGTCCTTCCACCGCAGCAATGATGGGCGTATCGCAAACCATCAGGGCTTCGATGAAGGCCAGACCCGCAGAGGGCTTGGGATTCTCATCGGTAGCGCGGGCGCGGAAATCATCAAGATCATTGCCGGCGGTAAACACACCACCGTCACCGCTGAGCACGATGGCATGCACACTGGTATCTGCCGCTGCTTTGCTCACGCCTTCGGCCAGCGCCCGGTACATATCGCGAGTCAATGCATTTTTCTTGTCCGTCCTGCTGATCACCAGGTGGGCCACACCTGGTTGATTTTGGGTAATGATCACAATGAGTGCCTCCATGAACTAAACTTTGGTAACTGAATATCGCCAACCATCCTATTGCAAAAACTAAAGTGTGTGATAGATTCAGGTACACGGATTCATTCTGCAGTCACTAGTTCCGCACAGTGAAACCAAAAACAGGACGTCCAACACAATAATGATCGAGGTCCAGCAATGAAGATACTAACCATCGCCAGAAAAACCCTGACTATATACGGTTCTGCCCTGACCCTGGGCCTGACCGCCGCACTGGCCAGCGCTCCGGCAGCTGCCGCTGAAGAAACCTTTACCTGGAAGGTCCAATCCCATTGGCCTGGCTCCAGCAGTTCCTATGAAGACAGCCTGGTTCGGCTCAAGACCATACTTGAAGAGCGCACCGATGGCCGTCTGGAACTGGAACTCTACGAAGCGGGCTCGCTGTTCAAAGCCAAGGAAATCTTCAACGCTGTCAGCCGGGGCATTCTTGAAATGGGCACCATTTCTCCGGCTTACGCCCAGGACAAGATCACCCTCGCGGGTATTGCCTCGGGCCTGCCGTTTGCCTTCCGTAATGTCTGGGAAGCCGCCTATTTCCACCAGGGCCTCGGTTTCGAACAGATGCTTCGCGATGAAGCGGCCAAACACAATGTCTATTGGGCGACTGACAAGGTCTACCCGACCGAGATGGTGGTCAAGCAGCCTATTGATAGCTGGGAAGACTTCACCAAGCTGAAAATCCGCTCATCTGGTGCGCTGCAAAGCTTTCTGACCGACGCCGGTGCCGCCGCATCCTACATCCCGGGCAGCGAACTCTACTCCGCCCTGGACTCCGGCATTGTTGACGGTGCCCACTGGGGGGCTTCTCAGGGCGCATTCAGTATGGGCCTGTATGAAGTGGCCAAATACCACGTGCAGCCAGCACTGAACATTGCCGGCACCGACGTCATCATTGTCAGCCAGAAAGCGTTGGACAAGTTGCCCGAGGATATGCAGAACATCGTCAAGCAGGCCCTTGAGGAACAGTTCTGGTTCCGTACCAACGAGTATCAGTACAAGGAACGCATCACGCTGGCCAAGGCCATCAGCGAACACAATGTTCAGGTCAACACCTTGCCGGAGGACGTTCAGAACCGTCTGACCCAGACCGCACAGACGTTGTGGGATGAGGAAGGCAAGCGCAGCGACAACGCCCAGAAGGCGCTGGACATGCTGAAAGACTACCTGTCAGAGCTTGGTTACCTGTAAACGCCTGACACCTGAAACCGGCCGGGCCAGCTTTTCAGGCCCGGCTTTGCTTTTGAACGAACCGTTTCCCGGAGAATACCAATGGGTGTGTTGAGCGCATTCATGAGAGGGGTTACCCGTCTCAATGATGTCATCGGGCGCGGGATAGCGCTGATCGTTTTTGCCATGTTCGCATTCCTGATCATGGAGGTGGCGTTTCGCTACCTGTTCAACTCACCCACGGTATGGACCAACGAACTGACCCAGATGCTGTTTGGCATCTACGCCGTCATGTCCGGGGGTTACATCATGGCTCACCGTGGCCATGTGAATGTTGATCTGCTGCACTCACACCTTCCGCCCCGCGGCCGTGCCGTGCTCGACATTCTGACTTCAACAATATTCTTTATATTCACCCTGGCCCTGCTTTACTTCGGCTACGACATGGCCAGTGAGTCCATTGCCAGCTGGGAAACCTCCTATTCCGCCTGGAACCCGCCTATCTGGCCGGTGAAAGCTGCCATTCCATTGGGCACTGGCCTGCTGGTTCTGCAAGGCATCGTCAAGTTACTGGAAGATATCGCAGTGGCCTTCAACCTCAATTACTACACCCCCGAACCCCAGGACGACGCCAAAGGAGAGCCATTGTGAGCATTGAAATCCTCACGCTGCTGTTCTTCGGCTCCCTGCTGTTTTTCCTGCTTCTGGGCCTGCCACTGGCCTTTGTGCTGGGCGGCGTATCCGTTGTCTTCCTCTACTTCACCTGGGGATTCGACTCCTTCTACATGGTGTCCTCGCAGATCTGGGGCACCATGGAAAGCTTTACCCTGGTGGCGATCCCCCTGTTTGTCTTCATGGCGATGATTCTGGAGCGAACCGGGGTTGCCAAAGACCTGTACCGCATGATGCATCTTTGGTGCGGCGGCCTGCGGGGCGGCCTCGCGATTGGCACTCTTGGCATCTGCGCCGTTTTTGCAGCCATGGTCGGCATCAGTGGCGCCGCGGTCGTCGCCATGGGCACCATCGCACTGCCGTCGATGCTTGAGCGGGGCTACGACAAGAAGATGGCCCTGGGTGTGATCAACACCGGTGGGGGCTGGGGCATACTGATTCCTCCCAGCATTCTGATGATCCTCTATGCCCTGATTACCGGTGTGTCGGTGGGCAAGATGTTCGCTGCCGGCATCATGCCCGGTATTCTGCTGATGGTACTGACCGCCATCTACATCCTGGTGCGCTGCCACCTGCAGCCCGAACTGGCCCCGGCGCTGCCCAAGGAAGAGCGTGGCACCTGGCCGGAGAAGTTGCGTGCCCTGCGGGCGGTACTGCTGCCCATCGGTGTTGTGATCATGGTTCTGGGCTCTATCATTGGCGGCATTACCACGCCAACCGAAGCCGCCGCCATGGGCGTGCTCGGCGCCCTGATATCCGCTGCGGTGTACCGTCAGTTCAAGTGGAGCATCCTGCAGGAAGCGGCGATCCGCACCTTCAAGCTCACCGGTATGATCATGTGGATCCTGTTCGCAGCCCACGCCTTCAGTGCTGCCTATCAGAGCATGGGCGCCCAGGATCTGATCGAGGGGCTGATGAATATGATTCCCGGCGGTCCCTGGGGCATCATCGTCGCCATGATGGTGATCGTGTTCCTGCTGGCCATGGTGCTGGATCCGGTTGGCATCATGTTGATCACGCTGCCGGTATTCATGCCCATCGTTGAGTCCCTGGGATTTGACCCGATATGGTTCGGCATCCTGTTCGTGATCAATATGGAAATCGGCTACATGACGCCGCCTTTCGGTTTCAATCTGTTCTATCTGAAAGGGGTGGTGCCACCGAGCATCACCATGAAGGATATCTACTCATCGATCATTCCCTTTGTGATTGTTGAAATTGTGGGTCTGGGGTTGATCATGATCTTCCCGCAAATTGCCACCTATCTGCCGGATCTGCTGTTCTGAGCCGACCCTGATCATGGCCGATCATAACCCGGCATGGGTTGTTGCAGGCGGTTTAACAGAGGACTACCTTTAGGGAATCCCGATCAATGGAACCGGGATTCCCAATCACAAGGAGACGTTCTCATGAACCGATTCAGCCCTGCCTTAGTGCCCCTGCTTCTCCTGCTCTTGCTTGCCCCGTTCGCGGCCCAGGCTGAGACCCTGACCGACCAGACCATCCGCTCATTCATCAGCAGCCTGGAAACCCTTCAGGGGATGGAGAGTGAATTCGATGAGATGACGGAGGATTTCCCGGCCGAGAAAGGTGAGCGCGGTGGCGAGATGCCAGACATGTCGCGAATATTCTCATCGTCCATCGAGCGCATGAAGGGTCATGACCTATATAACCGGCTGGAAGACGTGGTGGAGCAACACGGATTCGCCAATCCCGAGTCGTGGGCGAAAACCGGTGACCGCATTTTCCAGGCCTGGAGCGCCCTGGAAATGGGCGAGCAGTCCAACACCATGAATCAGGAAATGGCCAAAGCCATGGAAGAGATCAACAACAATCCACACATGAGCGAAGCCCAAAAACAGCAGATGCGGGACATGATGGGTGGCGCCATGTCTGCCATGGAAACGGCAAGCAACGCACCGGAAGCCGACAAGCGTGCCCTACGGCCACACCTGGATGCGCTACGCTCGGCAACAAACGCAAATACCACCGACTAGTACCCATTTAATTCAGCCATCGCTGAGACAAATCGTTACCTCGTTTTCCTTGCTCCGAGCCTAATTAACGTCTTAGCTATAAAGGTTTTTTAGGCCGGGCCGACAAGGGTACATACCCGGCGCAAACCCGCCTCTTAAAGATGTCCGGATCAGGAACAGCAGATGTCCATTGCAAGTACTCTGAACAATATCTCCGTTGGCAGGAAACTGGCCGCCGGATTCACCTTTGTTGTCATTCTATCGGTAGTTATTGCCGCCCTCGGTATCAACACTCTCAGTCTCTATAACGACCGGTCCCTCATTGTGGCCAGCGCCAGCAGTGCCGAATCCAGCCTGCTGATGGCGCGGGCAGAGGAAAAGAACTTCCAGATTCGGCGAAAGGAGCAATACGCAAACGAGGCAAAGTCGCTTGCCAGCGACGCCGCAACAAAGGCAGAGCAGTTGAAGGAAATGCTGGTGATACCGGCCGACGACGACAGGGCCCAAGGCATCATCGACGGCGTTGCCGATTACAAGAAGCTGATTGACAACCTAAAGGCCCGGATTGACGACCGTCCAGAGGTGGTTGAAGCCATTGAAGAAAAGCTTCGTGACAAGGCCCGCGAGATCGTTGGGCTTGCCGTGGAGCTCCAGGAAATCCAGGTCGAGCGAATGGCAAACCAGTACAGCAGCGCAGTCAATACCCTTGCCACCATTGCGGTAGTTATCGCAATACTGGCTGGCATCGTGGGCTGGGCCCTGACCCGAAGCATAACCAGCCCTATCCGCGAAACGGTGGAGATTGCCAACAAGGTTGCATCCGGTGATCTGACCGTAAAGGTTAACAGCGATCGCGGCGACGAGTTTGGTCAGTTGCAGGCGGCATTCGCCACCATGGTGACCAGCCTCCGGGACCTGATCCAGCAAATAGACGTCGGAGCCAACAACATTGCCTCGTCTTCCGAGGAGCTATCCACGGTTACCGAGCAGACCAGCCAGGGCGTTTCACAACAGCGGGACCAGACCGATCAAGTGGCTACCGCCATGAACGAAATGGTCGCCACCGTCAACGATGTCGCCAAAAGTGCTGAATCTGCCTTCACCGCAGCGAATCACGCCAGCGAAACGTCGATCAATGGCGAGAGGGCGGTCAGCGAGACCTTGTCCTTCGTGACGGATCTGAATACCGAAATTGGCCATGTGATGTCGCAACTGCAGGCACTCCAGTCTGAAACCCAGAACATTGGCACCGTGCTTGACGTTATCAAGTCCGTCGCCGAGCAAACCAACCTGCTGGCTCTGAACGCCGCCATCGAGGCGGCCCGCGCGGGCGAACAAGGCCGGGGCTTTGCCGTGGTTGCCGATGAGGTTCGCTCGCTGGCGCAGCGTACCCAGAGTTCGGCTTCCGAGATCGAAACGTTGATCAATACCCTGGTCACCAGCGCGGAAGGCTCGGTTGCCACAATGGAAAAGGGCACAGCACTCGCCGGACAAACCCTGGAACGCGCGGAAACCGCAGGCTCAACCATTCGCGAAATGGCACAGGCAGTCGAGGACATCCGACAGTACAACAGCCAGATTGCCACCGCAGCGGAACAGCAGACCTCCGTGGCGGAAGACATCAACCGGAACATCACGCTGATCCGGGATGTGGGGGAACAATCGGCCACCTCTACCGACCAGGTTTCCTCCGCAAGCAACGAACTCGCCCGTCTGGCCGAAGACCTTAGCACACAGGTGAGCCGCTTCAGGATTTAACGCCGGTAACGGGATCGATAGGAAAGGCAATGGGAGAGGGGGCAGGCCGCAAAGCCTGCCCCCTCTTTTTATGCGACCAGTCGCGGCGATGGGCGCTAGGACATCAGGTTGTAGACAAACACGATAGCAACCGCCACCGGGGTCACAAAGCGAACCAGGTTGTACCAGAGCGCAAAGCTGCCTCCGGAAAGGGCCAGATTGCTCTGCAACGACTCTTTTGCCACGCACCAGCCGACAAACAGTGCCGTCAGCAGGCCGGACAGCGGCAGCATCACGTTGGCGGTAAAGAAGTCGAGCAGATCGAAAATGGTGTTGCCCTCGAAACGCTCGAACATGCCCAGGGGCGCAAAACCAGACCACTCGTTCAGGGACAGGATGGACGCAATACCCAGCAGCCAGCAGGCAACCCCCACCACCACCGTGCTTCCTACACGGCCAACGATCAGTTTGTCTTCCAGCCATTCAACCACTGGCTCCAGCAGTGAAATAGCGGAGGTCCAGGCCGCGAACAACAGCAGCACAAAGAACAGGGCACCAAATATGCTGCCCATCGGCATCTGGCCGAAGGCCAACGGCAGGGTCTGGAAAATCAGGCCGGGGCCAGCACCGGCTTCCAGGCCATTGGCAAAGACCACCGGGAAAATCGCCAGGCCGGCCATCAGCGCCACCACGGTATCCATGATGGACACGGTCACCGCAGTCCGCCCGACCGACACATCGTCTCCCAGATAGGAACCATAGGCCATCATGATGGCCATACCCAGGCTCAGGGTGAAAAACGCATGGCCCAATGCCACCAGTACGCCATCCATGGTCAGGGCGCCAAAATCAGGCGTAAACAGGAAGGCGACAGCGGCACCGAAGTGGCCGGTGGTAGTGGCATAGCCCACCGCAACCAGCAACAAAACGAACAGGGTGGGCATCAGGATGGTGACAGCTCGCTCCAGGCCGGATTTGAGGCCACGGGCCACCACGAAAATCACCAATGCCATAAAGATGGTGTGCCAGATCAACAGTGTGACCGGGCTGGCCAGCAGGCCGCCGAACAGCTCACCGATGGCGTCCGCGCTCTGGCCGGTAAAGTCGCCCATAGCCGCGTGGCCGACGTAGGACGCCGCCCAGCCCCCAATCACCGAATAGAACGACAGGATAATGAACGCTGCCAGCACACCCACAATGGCAGAGATCCGCCATACCGGTGACGCCAGGTTGCGCTCTGCCACCAAGCGGAAACTGGTGATCGGATTATGTCGGCCACTACGGCCGATATACACTTCCGCCATCATGATGGGAATACCGACGATGGCGATACACAACAGGTATACCAGTACGAAAGCGCCACCACCATTTTCGCCGGTGACATAGGGAAATTTCCAGATGTTGCCCAGCCCGACAGCCGAACCGGTCGCAGCCAGGATAAAGGCCATCCGGGAGGACCATAGCCCACGATGGGCCGGGGTAGATTTGGAACCAGTCATTGTTTCATCCTGTGCTTTTGGCTGATGAATCGATTAGAAGAGGTATGCCGAAGGCCTGCTTCAGCAGATAGGGCGGGATTTTGCCAGCAGTATGCGCAGGATGCCAGTCGGAGCCTTTTGTTTAAGGGTCCTTAAACCGCGATTCGCGCTCGCGGATGAAAACGCGCATTCAGCCACAGCGACAGGGCGATAACACCACCGCCGATGGCCAGCCGCAACAGGTCGGCATCCCGGTTCCAGATCACCAGGTTGACCAACAACCCGGCGGGCACCAACACGTTGTTCATGATCGCCAGAGTGCCGGCATCCACATGGCATGCCCCCCGGTTCCACAGGAACAGTCCGATACCGGACGCTGCCAGGCCCAACCAGGCGAGAATACCCCACTGCAACGAGGTAGTGGGCAGACGACTGGCGTCGCCAAAGATCAGGAAGGATGGCAGGGCAATGATCAGTGCCCCGAAAAAGAAATAACCAAACGTACGGTAGGCCGGCAGTTCCGTCGGGAAGCGCATCATGGTGTGCTTGTAGCCAACCTGGCCCGCCGCAAAGGTGAAGTTGGCCACCTGCAACAGCAGGAAGCCGGTGATAAAGCCCTGGCTCAGGCCGTCGTAGCGGATAATCCCCGCACCCAGCGTTGCCACGGCTGCGGCAACCAATGCAATCGGCGAAAAGCGCCGGTACAGGGCGTCATCGATCAGGGTGACGTACAGTGGCGTGAAAATGGTAAACAGCAAAACTTCCGGCACGGTCAGGTAGCTGAACGAGCGATACAGGCACAAGTAGGTCACGCCGAACTGCAGCATACCAGTGACCAGCACGCCCAGTTTCAATCCGCCGGGGACTCCACGCCAGCGGGTCAGCGGCAGAAACACCAGGGCGGCAAGCACCACACGGGTCAATACCGCGAAATCGCTGTCCACACGCCCGGCCAGAAATTCGCCAATCAGGCTGAACGAAAACGCCCACAGGACTGTTACGAAAATCAGAAGACCCATATTACCCGCACCTGAAACATTGGAAGGCGGCACTTTACCCGCTACCACACTGGGTTGTACACAGTGCCACGGAAACACCCTATGACATCCGGAGTGGAGAATGGGGTACCATCCAGCGCTCCTGACAGTTTCCAATTTATCGATCCGGCCCGGGCTCACGATTCCATGGACGAAACCCACCAGCCATTACCAGAAGTCCGCCAGCCTCTCGTCCAGCGCACACTGACCGAGTGGCGCATGCTGGCCGTCCTGGGCGGACCCATCCTGATTGCCCAGGTGGCACAGATGGCCAACGGGGTCATTGATACCGTGATGGCAGGCCACGCCAGTGCCGAAGACCTGGCGGACGTGGGTATTGGCAGCAGCCTGTGGATGCCGGTGTTCCTCTTTTTCATGGGGCTTCTGGGGGCCCTGCAGCCGATCATTTCCGGTTATAACGGGGCGCGCACCACCGAGAAAATCATGCCCGCGACCTGGCAGGGGCTTTATATAGCAGCCGGCGGCACGGTGATCATGATCCTGCTGCTGACCAATGTGCACCCGGTACTGGATGCCCTGAACCTGGAAATCAACACCGCCCGTATCACCCAGGGCTACCTGAACGCCTTCGCCTGGGGCATTCCTGCGATGTTGATGATCATGGCACTGAGGGGGCTGACGGACGGGCTGGGTCATACCCGGGTGATTATGGCCTTCTCGGTGCTGGGAACCCTGATCAACCTGCCCCTGAACTACATCTTCATTTACGGCAAACTCGGCCTCCCGGCCATGGGCGGCATCGGCTGTGGATGGGCCACCTCCATCTCCAACGGCGTTGCGGCCCTGGCGTTGCTGATCTACCTGAACCGCAGTGCGGTGTATCGCCGTTTTCACCTGCTGGCAGACTGGGCCAAACCGGACGCAGCGGGCATCCGCTATATCCTGCGTCTGGGCATCCCCATTGGTTTCACCATCTTTGTCGAAGCCAGCATGTTCTCGGTCATAGCCCTGTTCCTGGCACCGCTGGGGCCAGTGATTGTGGCGGGGCACCAGATCGCGCTGAACGTGGTATCGCTGGTGTTCATGCTGCCGCTGAGTATCGGCATGGCGCTGACCCTGCGAGTGAGTTTCCTGGTGGGTGCCAAGGCGCCGGATACCGCCCGGCTCATCGCCCGCAGCTCGCTGATTCTGGCGTCAGCGGTGGCACTGGTATTTGCCGTGCTGCTGTTTGTGTTCGCAGAGGGTATTGCAGCGCTCTACACCGGTGAGCGGGATGTTCAGGCCGTGACGGTGACGCTGCTGGTGTATGCGGCCTTCTTCCAGATTGCCGATGTAATTCAGGTGACCTGCATCAGCGCCTTGCGGGGCTACAAAGACACCAGCATTCCCATGTTCATCATGCTGTTTTCGTTCTGGGGTGTTGGATTGCCGCTGGGGTGGGTGCTGACCTTTACCGACTGGCTGCTGCCCGCCATGGGGGCCTCTGGTTTTTGGGTGGGACTTACCTGTGGGCTGGCGTCCGCCAGCATCCTGTTGGGGCTGCGATTGTTCCTGTACTCGCCAAAACCAGAATAGTCTTGCCGGGGCGGTCACGCAGGGCTGGCGACCATGTCGTCCGCGTAGACAATACGGTCGCGCCCGGTGTCCTTTGCCTCATAAAGTGCTTCATCCGCCCGCGCCAGCCAATCGTCAGGCGTTTCGCCAGCCTGGAGCAGGGCAACGCCAAAGGAGGCGGTGACCTGTCCCCCGGGGTGACGCAGGAACCTGTGCATGATGTGCTGCAGGTTGTGCATGACCGCCCTCAACCCGGTTGAGTCAACCCCAGGCATCAGCAATACAAACTCTTCACCGCCGAAGCGGAACAGTTGATCGGACTTGCGGGTGTTCTGCTCGATCAACGCCACCATTTCCACCAGCACGTCATCACCCACGTTGTGCCCATGATTGTCATTGATCTTCTTGAAGTGGTCGATATCCAACAATACCAGGGCGTAGGAAATACCATGTCTGGAGGCGCTGGCAACGGCCATGGCCAGTTCCTGATCCATGGAGCGGCGGTTTTTGACGCCCGTCAGGGGGTCGATCGTGGCCAGGTGTTCCAACCGCTCCCGCTGGTTCTCGTTACGATGGGCAAACACATAGGCGCAGCAGCTGACGACCACAGCCGTGGCTGCGAAGGTCCACATCTGGACAGTAGAGCTGAAGGCCACGCCGTGCACCATCAAGGCAACAACGGCGGCCAGATTGATAAAAATTGCGTAGCGGGCCTCCGTCAGGAAGAAACTTGTCACCAGGCACGGATATAACCAGAACAGTCCAGGTTCTCCGACCACCGCTCCGACTGTCACCGCCCCACCGCTCGCCACCAGGGCCATTGCAAAACCACTGCGGGCGGTATCGCCTGTTATCCAGGCGTAAACCATTCCAGCGGTGATCGCCAGCATAATGCCCAGATCAACCACCCCGGCCAGCACGTTGCCCTCGACAAACCGCATCACCGCAAAGGGGGTTATGCCAAGGATGGCACTGGTGCCCAACAGCGTGATGATGGACAGCCTGAAATCAGTTTTCAGACGATAGAGCATAGTGACGACACATTCCGGCCAGAGTCTTGTTAGCAAACCATCATAGCGTAAGATTCGATGACTAAATCTGAACACTACGAAATTTAACAATTTGCCCATCTTTCGAGGACTTACCCAAAAAATTCCCGGAAACTGTTATCCAGTTCGCCCTCGTAATCCTCCAACACATAACTGACTTCAGCCGCCAAAAGATCGAGGAGCACAAAACTGTTAACGCCGGCGTCCTCCTCCTGACTCGCTCGCAAACGGCTGCTCATCCCATGATTCAACCGCCTGAGATCGCCGTACACCTGGCTGAGTGACGTCATCTGCCAGTCAGCCTCCAATCCCTGACGCTGCCTGAGATATTGCCCCAACAGGTAAGTGCCAAAGGCTCTGAACAGAGTTTCATCCGGTGAACTTAACGGCAGGTGAAACCGTGCCATGGGCCGCAGAATCCGCGTTATCGGACATCCTGAAAAGGGGCCAATTAACCCTAGAAGTGAGCCCATAGCCCTTTGCAGGGAGGTATCCGCGGTAATAGTTCGTGAGCGCGAGGTAACGGTAACTGTCACCGGCTCGTGGGACAACCGCATCGACGTGACCCGTGCCGGTTCAAGTAGCGCCACAGCATAGGGGCAATAGCGGTGTTCTTGAGGGGAAAGCGGACAATGGCTGCACTGATGGAACTCCAGGCGGGTCCAGTCAGGCAGGTTATCTGCCCCCAATGCTTGATAGTCAGTCAGCGTTGAAACATCACACTCCCAGACCGAGTTATCGCCAAACCGGAAGTGATAGTGAACATCCGAGTCCGCCATAACCTCTCTCCTGCTCACGGCATTTGCGCAAAATATTTATGTAACATGGATACCAAATGTTACGTTAAAGGTCACTCAAAGGCACTATACTCAAACCACTTGTATGAGTATCAAACCATATCTCATTTATACGTACTTCATGTCATGCCGAGGGAGACTATTCCAGAATCCCGAAGCAATCTTCCTGACGGGCCACCATCATGTCGGACATCAACGACAAACCATCAGAACAGGAACAGCTGAACGTCAAGCTGGAACAGGCGAACCGACAGCTTCTTCAATCTGAAAAGCTTGCCGCCATCGGCCAGTTGGCGGCAGGGGTTGCCCATGAGATCAATAATCCCGTGGGCTATGTCTATTCCAATCTGCAAAGCCTTGGCACCTACCTGGACGACCTGTTCAGACTGACGGATGCGGTGGACGCGGGAGCATCGCTGGAAGACCTCAGGGCGATAAAGCAGAATATCGATTACAGTTTTTTAAAAGCTGATCTTAAGGATCTTCTGGCTGAGTCCCGGGAAGGCATCGAGCGCGTAAAAACCATCATCTCAGCGATGAAGGATTTCTCCCATATTGATGACGAAGAATTCAAGCTGGCGGATTTGCACCGCGGCATTGAAACCACTCTTAACGTGGTCAACAACGAACTGAAATACAAAGCCAATGTCATCAAGGACTTTGGCAACCTGCCGGAGGTGGAATGCATCAGCTCGCAGATCAATCAGGTAATCATGAACCTGCTGGTAAACGCTGCTCACGCCATCGACGATTTCGGAGAGATCACCGTTCGGACCCAGTGCAGTGGTGACCAGGCAATTGTTGAAATAGTAGACAACGGCAAAGGTATCGCTGAGGAAAACCTGAACCGGATTTTCGAGCCCTTTTTCACCACCAAACCGGTAGGTAAGGGCACCGGCCTTGGGCTCTCCCTGTCTTTCAATATTATCCAGAAACACAACGGCAGCATTGCGGCGGAGAACGCCCCTACCGGCAAAGGCACCTGTTTTCGCATATCATTGCCACTGAAACAGCCAGAGGCCTCGCCAGGCAATCAGCAGGGCTGAACATGGCAGAATCTCTCCCTTCCAATGCCAACCTGCTATTGGTGGATGACGAGGAAAACATCCTTCGTAGCCTGAAACGAATACTCCGCAAGGAGCCCTACGACATCCGTACGGCCACATCCGGAGAAGACGCACTGGCACTGCTCAATGAGCAGAAATTTGATCTGGTCATTTCAGACGCTCGCATGCCCGGCATGGATGGCCCAACCCTGCTCGCCGAAATCAAGAAAAAGTGGCCTTGGTGCATTCGTATACTCCTCACCGGTTATGCAGACATCGACTCTACCATCAAAGCCATCAACGAAGGCCAAATCTACCGTTACATCAGCAAGCCCTGGGACGATGAAGAGCTGAAACTGGTGATCCGCCAGGCCCTCGCATTCCAGTATTCCGAGCGTCGCCGACTAGCGCTGGAAAAACTGACGCGAAAGCAGAACAAGGAACTGCAGGTCCTCAATGCCAGCCTGGAAGATAAGGTCCAGTCCCGCACCGAAGAGCTGAAGGAAGCGGCAGGCATGCTGGAAGTGGCTTATGAAGAACTGAAGCTCAGTTACATAACCGCCACCGAAGTCTTCTCCAGTCTGATCAACAAACGGCTACCGGCCAACCGACAGCCTAATGCCAAGGTAATCGCCCTGGTAAAGGCCTATGCGGAATATCACCAGCTCGACGAAGAACTGTCTCAAAATCTGTATATGGCTGCCGCCCTTTATAACCTGGGCAAGTTAAGCTGGCCCGATGAGCTGTTTACCGCTCCCTCTGACCTGCTACCGAAAGAACAGCGCCTGGAATACCTGAAATATCCCGTCAACAGTGAGCAACTTCTGATGGCCCTTGAGCCCCTCAAGGAAACCGCTCGGATCATTCGCCATCACCAGGAAAAATGGAACGGTTACGGTGTTCCCGAAAGGTTGGAAGGCACTGAGATTCCTCTGGGGTCCCGCATCCTGAGGCTGGCGGTGGATTTCATCGAGTTGCAGTGCGGCCTGATTCTGGAACGCAGGGTTTCCCGTGACAATGCTCTGAAACTGATCAAACGCTACCGGGACCGGCTTTATGACCCGGAAATAGCAGACCGGTTTCTGGAAGTATGCATTGAAGTAGCTCCTGATGTAGAGCATGAAGACCCAGACATTGCCGCCCTCGATACACTGCGACTTAAAGCTGGGATGGTGCTTGCCCGTAACCTTTATGCCGGCTCAGGCATGTTGTTACTAAACGAAGGCAAAAAACTGACATCCATACTCATCGAAAAACTGGTGGCGTTCGAGAAGGGCGAACCGGACGGTACCCGCTATACGGTGTATGTACACCGCCCGGACGAGGAAGAAACGGAGAAAACATCATGATCAAGATTCAGTTGGTGGACGACGAACCCAACATTCTCAACGCACTCAAGCGCCTGCTGCGCCCCCATGATTGGGAAATCCATACCTATGACAATGTGGAAGCGGCACTGGGTGGTCTACTGGAGCACAAGTATGCAGTCATCATTTCCGACTACCAGATGCCTACAGCTGACGGAGTAACCTATCTGCAGTTTGCCAAGCAGCGTCAGCCAAACGCCATGCGCCTGGTTCTAAGTGCTTACGGCGACCGCAACTCCATGATCAAGGCCATTAATCAGGCGGAAGTCTATCGCTACCTTTCCAAACCCTGGGATGACTATGAGGTAGTGGCGGCAATCAAGTCCGCCATTGATATCTACGAGCTTAAATCGGAAAACCAGCGCTTACTGAACGAGGTGAGTGCTCAGCGCCTTATGATCAAAGCACGAGAGCAGGAGCTACTGCGCCTGGAGAAGGACAACCCGGGCATTACCCGCGTTAAGCGCGACGCGGACGGCTCCGTGCTGATTGACGACCAGTGACGAGGTTTTGATGTCAGATTACAGCCCGGAAGACAACAGGTTAGCGCTAAAAGTGGTGTTTTACGGTCCCGCTCTTAGCGGCAAAACCACCAATCTGATGCAGCTGCATTCCTTGCTGAATCCTCAGCGAAAGGGGGAGTTGATGGTGCTGGAAACCCGTGACGACCGTACCCTGTTCTTCGACATGCTACCTATCGGGCTAAGGGGGGATTCCGGACTGGATCTCCGCCTCAAATTGTACACCGTGCCTGGCCAGGTACAGCACGACAGTACCCGTAAGGCGGTTTTGTCCCGTGCTGACGCGGTCGTGTTTGTGGCCGACTCCCAGACCAACCAGCAGGACAATAACGCCACGGCGTTCGGAAACCTGGAAGATAATCTGGATAAGGTCGGTCTGGATATCGACACCCTGCCCATGGCCGTCCAGTTCAACAAACGGGATCTCCCAGACGTGGTTCGCGACGCCGAGCTTCAGCAGCGCTGGGCCAATACCCCCTGGGCGCCATTGCAGATGGCCTCCGCACTTCATGGCAAGGGAGTTATCGAAACTTTTCGCGAGCTTCTCGGCAGACTTTATACAGAGGTAGACCGGGAATTTGCGCTGGGTGCTGAACACGGCATTGATCGCGATACTTTTATTCGGCAGCTGAGTGCTGCCAGCGAGGAAAGCCGTGCGTAATTTTGAAGACGACCCTACGCTCGAAGACCTGCTTACCAGTGATCAGTTACAGCGCCTTAACCGAACACTCAGCGCCCTATGCCATGAGCCGGTTGAGATCGGCAACGAGCAGAAACCCGATGCGGTAGCACTGGAATTCAACCTGGAAACCGTGGGTTGGCTATCCGGAGGCAGCTCCGAACAGGAGCGGCTTGCCGCGACCGAGCTGGTCTCTTTTCTGATGATGTTTATCGCCAAATACCGGCTGGCTGCCAATCTGCACCACGACACCACCGAAGCTAGTCATGCCGAGCTTCAGAAACAGAATGAGGCTCTGAAAGCCTCGGAAGCCCGTTACAGAACACTCTCTGACCAACTCCAGGAGAAGGTTGACGAACAGGTGGCCGTGATCAAACAGGCTCAAATGGATCTTTACGAGAGTGCCCGACTACGCTCCGTCGGGCAGCTGGCTGCCGGCGTGGCCCATGAAATCAATAACCCGATCGGCTTCATTTCCAGCAACCTCAAAGTGGCCGGGGACTATGTCAATGATCTCCGGGAGCTGATACCAGACACAGACCAGAACCGGGAACTACTGGATGATTTTACCGACCTTATTGGCGAATCTTCCGACGGTGCCCGCCGCATCGCCAGCATCGTGTCGGACCTGAAAACCTTTTCCAGCATTGATCAGGCCGACTACACCCAGTGTGATGTCAATGAACTGCTCTCCAGTGCAATACACTTGTTGCAGACGGAATATGGTCATGATCTGGCCATTATCGAGAAACCCGGAAAGCTACCAGGAATTTCCGGCCATCCGTCCCGACTGTCTCAAACCTTTTACAACCTTCTGGACAACGCCGCTCAGGCGCTGAAATCACGGGAGCAGGGCACTGAAAGTGGTCGGATCCTTGTGAGAACAAGTGTCGAAAAAGACGGTATTCAGGTGGTAATTCAGGACAACGGCTGTGGTATTGCCGACAGCATTCGCGAACGGATCTTCGACGCCTTTTTCACCAGCCGGCCGGTAGGGTCCGGCACTGGTCTGGGGCTGACCGTTGCCCGGGATACGGTGCGTGCCCACCGGGGTACCATTCAGATCGACAGCAGGGAAGGCGCAGGCACCCGCGCCACTCTTTTCCTGCCGATCAGCTAAGGATCGATCATGGCTAAACGCTACGCTTCACTGTTCTTCAACCAGAATCCAGATGACAAATCCCTGGCGGTAACCGAAGAGAAGAAAGCACCCTATCGCCTGTTGCTTGTGGACGACGAGCCCAACATCCTTGCCTCCCTACGTCGGGTTTTCCAGCGTGAGAACTATGAACTTCTGTTTGCCCAGAATGGAGCAGAGGCCCTGCGCATCATGGAGAAAAAGCCTGTCGAGCTGATCATGACAGACTTCATGATGCCGGGCATGAACGGTAGCGAACTGCTGAGAGAAGTTCGGGAACGTTGGCCGAATACCATCCGCATCATGCTCACCGGCCACGCCAACACCGACGCTGTCATGGGGTCCATCAAGGAAGGTGCCGTTTATCGGTTCATCCTCAAACCCTGGAACGATGACGACATTCGACTGACCATCGCCCTGGCCCTGGAACAGTACGAACTCATACAGCGCACGCGGACCCTGGAACAACAAACCCAGAAACAGAACAAAGACCTGGATACCATCAGCAAGCTGACTGCAACCAACCGCAGTCAGTTGGCCATCCTTCTTCATAAAAAAGGCTGGCTTAATCCTCAGCAAATCCAACAACTGCATCGTGAGATGCAAAGCCAGAAAACGCCGGTGGTTCGGCAGTTGCTTAAACATGAATGGGTGGATTTTCGCAAGGTGTTCGAGATGCTGCGGGACGACATGCTGTTCGAGGAAATCGACCTCCGGGAATTCCAATCTGACCCGGCATTGATGTCGCTGGTGCCCCAGAAAATCTGCACCCGTCAGCTGGTATTGCCACTACGTGTCCATGGCCAGCGATTACGGCTGGCCATGGTCGACCCGATGGACGTGAACCTGATTGACGAACTGGGGTTCATGACGGGGTATACAATCCATCCGTTGCTGTGCGAAACCACCCAGATGCAGGCAAAGCTGGCGGAATTTTTCGGGGAAACCAGCGATCTGGACGACATCGCCACAAAAGTAGGCACCGATGACCCCTACGAAGGCATTGAAATTGTTCTGGACGAAGACAGCGATCCGGAATCCCTGGAGCAGCTGCTGGGAAGTTCCGAAGAGCCACCAGCGATACGCCTGGTGAACGCTATCATCCTCGAAGCCCTGCGCCTTGGTGCCAGTGACATCCACGTACACCCGCGCACGAAGTCGCTAGTGGTACGCTATCGGATTGACGGGGTGCTGCAGGACAAGATTCACATCCCCACCAACCTGCTGATGTCCGTGGTTTCCCGCATCAAGGTAATGGCGGAGCTGGATATTACCGAACGTCGCAAGCCTCAGGACGGGCGCATTACTGTCAAGACTCCGATGAAAATCGTCGATCTCCGGATATCCACCTTGCCCACCATCAACGGTGAAAAGGTGGTCATGCGAGTACTGGAACGCCAATCCTCAGCCCAGTCTCTGGAAGACATGGGGCTCTCCGAACATAATCTGAAACGCCTGATGCACGTGGTGGCGAAACCGCAGGGCATCATTCTGGCTACCGGCCCCACCGGCAGTGGCAAGACCACCACTCTCTACGCCCTGTTGCAACACAATGCCTCGCCGGAACGCAATTACGTGACCATTGAAGACCCGGTGGAGTTTCACGTGGACATGGCGGGCCAGGTACCAGTGAAAGACCGGATCGGCCTCAGTTTCGCCAGTGTTCTCAGGGCCATCCTGCGGCAGGACCCGGACGTAATCCTGCTGGGTGAGATCCGCGACGAGGAAACCGCAGACGTGGCCTTTCATGCCTCCATGACTGGCCACCTTGTATACTCCACCCTGCATACCAGCTCCGCCGCCGCCACCGTGGCCCGACTTCTGGATCTCGGCCTGAAACCTTTTGTGGTGGCTTCAGCCCTTGAAGCAATCATTGCCCAGCGTCTGGTACGGCGTATCTGCCCCCATTGCCGTGAAAAAACCGACGCCCCTAGAGAAACACTGGAACAACTGGGGCATGAATTCATGGCATCGGAACTGGTTTTTTACCGGGGCCAGGGTTGCAGCCAGTGTCACAAGGGCTACAAAGGCAGGGTAGCCATCCACGAAGTGCTCACAATGAACGAGCAATTACGGATAGCCATCACCGAAGGCGCCAGCGCCATGCAGATCGAGTCCATCGCCCGGGAACAGGGTATGCGGGTACTCCTGGACGATGCCCTGGAGAAACTACGGGACGGCCTGACCACGGCAGATGAAATTCTGAGATTGCTAGGCCCCCAGGTATTAAACGAATGATATCGCTATCACCCGGCCTGTTACTTCTTATTGTGCTTCCTTTTGCCGGCTCAACGCTGGTTGCCTTCATATACTGGCGCCAATCAAAGCATCGCGCCCAAAGCCTCCGGGAAAGCGAAGCCCTGCTGGAAATTGCTGAAAAGGCTGCCCGCCTCGGTGGCTGGATGATGGATTTGAGCACAGGGAAACTCCGATGGTCGCATGCCATGTTCGATATTTTCGAGATACCGGCCGAAAATGTGCCGAACATTGCACACGGCCTCTCTTTCTTCACGCCAGATAGCCGGAGGATTGTAATCAAGGCTGTGGACACCTGTAAAAAGACGGGCATACCGTTTGATGAGGACCTGCAGATTCGCACTGAGTTTGGCCGTTTACGGTGGGTGCGGGTGATCGGCCAGGCTGTCAAGAATGAAAATGGCCAGATCACGCAGGTTCAAGGGGGCCTCCAGGATATCACTGCCTCCCATCAAGCCATGGAGCAAATTCAGAGATTTTCAGAGCGTCAGGCAAAAGTCTTTGAAAGCATCACAGATGCGTTTCTTACGGTCGACCTCGAATGGCGCTTCACCTACGTTAACCGTCGTTCAGAGGAGTTACTCAACAAAAACCGTGAAGCGCTTCTGGGCAACAACCTCTGGGAAATATTCCCGGCAGCAAGAGGCACCGAGTTCGAACGCCAATATCGCCATGCCATGGCTAGCGGAGAGTCCGTTGCCTTCGAGGCCTACTACCCGCCGCTGGATAACTGGTTTGAAGTCAGCGCCTATCCCTCTGATGAAGGCTTGGCGATCTATTATCGCAGTATAAAGGAGCGTAAACAGGCACAACAGCAACTGGAACAAACCATGGCTGAACTGGAACGCAGCAACCGTGAACTTCAGGATTTCGCTTTTGTAGCCTCTCATGACCTTCAGGAGCCCCTGCGTAAAATTCAGGCATTCTCGGATCGCCTGTTAACCCAGTCAGACAGGTTTAATATGCGAGAGCAGGATTACCTGCAACGAATGCAATCGGCCGCCAGACGCATGCAGTCCCTGATCCAGGATCTGTTGACGTACTCAAGAGTAACGACCAACGCACAACCACTGGCTGTTTGCGATACCAACCGGATTCTGGATGAGGTTCTGCAGGATATGGAAACAATCGTGTCCCGGGAAAACGCGGTGATTAGCACCAGAACCCTGCCACCGATCACGGGGGACGCCACACAGATTCGCCAGGTATTCCAGAATCTACTGAGCAACGCCATCAAGTTTCACAAATCGGGCGAAAACCCGCAGGTGTTGATCTACCCTGAAAACAGCACGACACACGGCTGGACACTGGTTGTTAATGACAGCGGTGTAGGGTTTGACATGCGCTACGCCGAAAAACTGTTTCATCCCTTTCAACGACTCCACAAACAGGCATTCCCAGGAACCGGTATCGGCTTGGCCATTGTCAGAAAGATACTGGATCGTCACGGTGCTACGGTGAGCGTTGAAAGCAAAGTTGGTCAGGGAACAACGTTCCGAATCCACTTTCCAGCCAGTAATCAGAGGTAGGAAAGCAGACATGATCGATTCGAAAGCGCCACCCATTATTCTGATTGCCGAGGATGACCCCGACGATCGTCTTATGATGAAAGAGGCTTTTGCGGAGCAATGTAAGGCCTGCCGAACCTATTTCGCTCATGACGGTGCACAACTGATGCGCATTCTCAAAGACGAGGAGCGACCACCTTGGGAAGTCAGCACCTTAAGGACCTATCCAGACCTGATATTGCTGGATCTGAATATGCCCCTCAAGGACGGACGAGAAACACTACGGGAAATAAAATCGTGCACCGGGCTACGAACAATCCCAACGATTGTCATGACAACCTCAGCCAGCGAGGACGACATTCTGGATTGTTATGACAGGGGCGCTAATTCCTATATCGTCAAACCACCGAGTTATTCCGGATTGCTGGATGTAGTTTCCTCACTGACAAGCTACTGGGCAACGACAGTGACCCTGCCAACAAGACTGAAACGCTATGACTAACAATGATCCCTTGCTGCGCATCCTGCTGATTGAAGACGATGAAGACGACTACCTCATAACCCGCGACCTTCTGCTAGACAGTAGCCCAGTCAACACCAGGCTGGAATGGGTGGACTCTACCACTGAGGGGCTTGCAGCCCTGGAGACCGGGTCCTACGAGATAGCACTGGTGGACCTTCGCCTTGGCCCGGACTCCGGAATCGACCTAATGCGGGAAGCGAGAAAACGAAGCATCACTACTCCCTTTATTCTTTTAACCGGACAGGGAGACGAAGAACTGGATTACCGCGCAGTGGAGCTTGGGGCAGCCGATTATCTGGTCAAGGGTATGCTCGATGGTCACACTCTGATCCGCAGTATCCGCTATGCCATCGACAGAGCCATCGCAACAGAGCAACTGGCGAACAGTGAGGCTCACTATCGGCTATTGTTCGAAAATAACCCTGCCCCCATGTGTCTGATGGATCCAAACTCCCTGGCGCTGATTTCGATGAACGCGGCCGCCAGGGCGCTCTATGGGTACAGAAGAGAAGAAATTGCAGGGCTGACCCTGGAGACACTTCGCGCGGATGATCATACCACCGCCCGCCTCTCGTCCGAGGGTATCCTGTTAAGGGACGGCGGCGTACTGGAAAGACATCGACGCAACGACGGCCCCAATATGATAGTGGAAATGGTCAGTAACAATATCACCATCAACCACCGTCACATGCAGCTACTGATGCTGACGGACATTTCCGCGCAGGTAGACAACAGCCAGCAGCTTCGGCTCTTCAAGCGGAGTATCGAATCGAGTTCCAACGGCATTATCATTGCTGATGCACAACAGGATGATCTGCCAATCATCTACGTCAACAAGGCATTCGAGAAAATAACCGGTTACCGTACCGACGAAGCTATTGGCAGGAACTGCCGTTTCCTGCAAGGCAACGATTTTGACCTGAGTAACGAACAGGGTATTTCCGAAATCCGGCAAGCTCTGCAAAAAAACGTTGACGTTTCTGCGGTCCTGAGAAACTATCGTAAAGACGGCACGCCCTTCTGGAATGATCTGTATATCTCGCCGATACACGATGATGATGGCAAGGTTACGCACTATATCGGTGTTCAGAACGATATTTCCGAACGCAAATCGGCCGAACGCGAACTGGCGTTCAATGTCAGCCATGACGTCCTTACCGGCTTACCAAACCGCACCTTACTCGAAGACCGGCTGATTCAAGCCTGCAGACTATCCCTTCGTTACAACAGATCCGTTACCCTGCTGTTTATTGACCTGGACGGATTCAAGCTCATCAACGATTCGCTGGGGCACCGTGTCGGCGACCAAATCCTGATTGAAGTGGGAAGGCGTCTGAAAGCACTGGTGCGATCAGGCGATACCGTTGCCCGGATCAGCGGCGACGAGTTCATTATATTACTTCCCGACCTGCCAAAGGCCGAAGACGCGATTATTGTCGTAGAGCGCGCCATTCAGGAAATCGCCAGTCCGTATCACCTTGACGGCGAAACAATCCATCTCACTGCCAGTGTCGGGATTTCCACCACTAACGGTCAGATCGACAAGCCGATGGCGCTCCTGCAACAGGCTGACCTAGCGATGTATCGTGCGAAACAACAAGGGCGTAATACGTACCAGTGGTACTCTCAGGAATTTAACGTGGAAGCCAGTTATCGAGTAGCTCTGCGAAATCAATTGCAGGAAGCCATCGACCAGCGACAGCTATCCGTTTACTATCAACCGCTGATTGACGCCCGCACCGGCCAGACTCGAAATATTGAGGCGCTCGTTCGCTGGCAGCATCCAACCCGTGGGTTGATCCCCCCTAGTGATTTTATACCACTGGCTGAAGAAACCGGGCAAATCATTGCTCTCGGCGATTGTGTTCTCAGAATGGCCTGTCGCGACATGGTGCAACTCCATTCTCGGGGGTTCCGACATTGCTCGGTCTCCGTCAACGTGTCGCCAATCCAACTACGCAAGGAAGGTTTCACCGAAACGGTCACCGATATCCTCAGGGTTTCCGGCCTCCCTCCGGAATGCCTGGAATTGGAGGTGCTTGAATCCGCCGTCCTTCTGGATACCGACGTGGTCATCAATACTCTCCATGCCATTCGCAAACTCGGCGTACACATTGCCATAGATGATTTTGGGACCGGATTTTCCAGCCTTAGCTATATCAAGTTGCTGCCCGCCAACAAGATCAAAATTGATCGGTCTTTTATCAAAGACGTCATCGAGAACCGGAGCGACGCCGCCATAACCCAGGGGGTCATATCCATGGCACACCACCTGGGCCTGGAAGTGGTCGCTGAAGGAGTTGAAACCGAAGCACACGCCACCTACCTGCGCAAGAACCAGTGCGACCTGCTTCAGGGTTTTGCCTTTTCCCGTCCCATACCATTCGAGGACCTGCTGGTATTTCTGAACAATCAGCTATCCGACAGCTCCATGAAGTCAGGTAGCGACGACAATCGCGAACAGGAGCCCACACTGCTTCTTCTGGATGATGAGGAAAACATACTCCGAGCACTGACTCGTGTACTGCGTCGGGATGGTTACCGCATACTGACCACCACCAGTGTGAAGGAGGCGTTTAGTCTGCTGGCCGAAAATCAGGTGCAGGTTATTGTGTCCGACCAGCGCATGCCAGAAATGTCCGGCACCGACTTTCTTAGTGAAGTCAAAGCCATTCATCCAGATACCGTCCGCATCGTGCTGTCTGGCTATACCGATCTGAAGTCTGTAACTGACGCCATTAACGAAGGTGCCATCTACAAATTCCTGACTAAACCCTGGGACGACCGGCAAATCAGGGAACATATTCAGCAAGCGTTTCTTTATTACCGAGCTACTGCTACTGTCAGTTGATTCTGTTCAGGTAGGCCCATTGGCTCTGTATGGAGTTGGACACAGGTTCAGGGGTAGACTTAAGCATCATCACTACATGTATCAGGAAGCGACAGAGTGCAGAATCTTGTCCGTATCGCACCCGGCGCGTTAACCATTGGCAGACCTCTACCCTGGACGGTCTTCGACGCCGACGGCAACGTTCTGCTGAGGCAGGGCTACGTCATACAGAACGACATTCAGCTGGAGCAACTGTTCGAGCGTGGCCTATTCCAGCCCCGGACGATTGAGCGCCCCAATGATGATGCTCAGGAAGACATCCGTCTCCGCAACCCATTTGCGGACTATCCCGTGTTGCTGCAAACACTGGAGTCCACGCTAAACGCCATTACCAACCAGGATGACAGCGCCCGCCAACGGGTACTTGGCCTGTCGCGAATGATTGACCAGATGTGCCAGGAATCGCCAGAGGCCAGCCTGGCACTGGTGCACCTGTACTCCATCGAACCCACCATCCATGAACAGATCCTGTTCTACGCCATTCTCTGCCGGTTTACCGCACGCCGGTTCGGGCTAGATGAAAAACGGACTGCCGTACTGATCGGCGCTGCGCTTACAGCGAACCTGGCCCTGGTGCCAGTGGCCGACAAACTCAATGCTTCCAACCGGGTACTGACCGACGAACAACGCGCGGTGATACGCAAACACCCGGAACGCAGCGTTCAGGCACTCAAAGAGGCCGACATCACCAGCCCACTGCTACTCAATATCATTGCACAGCACCACGAACAGGCGGACGGTTCGGGCTATCCCAACGGGTTGAGTGGTACCGACATACGGGGTGAGGCGGAAATCCTGGCGCTGGCGGAACGTTATGTGGCTATGATAACGAAACGGGCTTATCGCGAACGAATGAACATAATCGAGGCCCGCAAACTGATCGCTTCGCTGGCCGACGGCAAATTCCGCCCTGCCATTCCGCGGGCGCTGCTGGTCATTCTGACCGATTATCCGCCAGGAACTCTGGTGAGGCTCGCCAACAACGAAGTGGCGGTGATTGTCCGGCGCCCGCATCGTCACCGTGGCCCGTTTGCCAAAGCCATTATCGGCCCCAGGGGCAATCGTTACAGCGGCACCTTTGAGCGGGATTGCAGCCTGCCGGATTTCAATATTATCAACGTTGAACAGCCCGAAGTGATGCCCTCCATGGACTTCGGGCTGCTCTGGGGCTTCCACTGACGCTCTACGCGCCTCGCATTATCTCAAGCCCAACGCCTGAGCATGATGTTCCAGATGATCATCGATGAACGAGGCGATGAAGAAGTAGCTGTGATCATAACCCCGGTGCATTCGCAGGTTGATGTGGTGATGCACCTTCTCACACGCATCAACCAGCGCCTCGGGATTGAGCTGACTTTCAAGGAAGTCATCCGCTGTACCCTGGTCCACCAGCAGCGGTAAGCGTTCGCTGGCGCCGGGAATCAACAGCGTCGCATCCCACTCTTCCCAGGTTTTCGGGTCGTCCCCCAGATAACCGCTGAAGGCTTTTTGACCCCAGGGGCACTCGCTGGGGTTGGCAATCGGCGCAAAAGCAGACACGGATCTGTACTGCCCTGGATTCTTCAGTGCCGCGATCAGTGCCCCATGACCACCCATGGAATGACCACTGATACTGCGATCCTCCGTCACCGGCAAGTGGCCTTCCACCAGTTGCGGCAACTCCTTCACCACATAATCGTACATTCGATAGTGAGGGGCCCAGGGTTGGCGTGTGGCGTTAAGGTAAAAACCGGCACCACTACCAAAATCGTAACTGTCATGCTCACCGGGCAGGTCCAGACCACGGGGGCTGGTGTCAGGGCACACAATGGCGATGCCCAGCTGCGCCGCTTTTTTCTGGGCCCCGGCCTTCTGCATGAAATTCTGGTCGGTACAGGTCAGCCCCGACAGCCAGTAAAGAACCGGCACTTTTTGAGGGTTTCTGCCCACGGCAACAGGAGGAAGGTACACCGCAAACTCCATATCGCAGTCCAGGGCTGCCGAGTGGTGCTGGTAGCGACGGTGTTCGCCGTCGAAACAGACGTTGGTGGAGAGCAGTTGCATGGGTACCTCTCAGTCGAAAAATTCACAGTCTTCAGACTACGCGTATTTCGGCACTTCTATACCGTAACCGGCCTTTGCAAACTCTGCCAGGATGGCGGTGCGGGTCACAATGCCGATCAAACGATCATGGTCAACCACCGGGTAGACCTTGGGCTTGCCTGCGCCCAGGTTCTGGGCCAGATCCACAACAGACATTTCCGGGGATATGGTGACCGGATTGCGAAACATAACGTCATCCACAATCGGGTCGCCTTCGTGGTGGTAGTTGCTCACCAGCAGGGCGTGGATGCAGTCCTGTTCGGAAACAAACCCGATCACCTTGCGGTGGTCATCCACCACCGGCAGCCCCGTAACGTGGTTGTGAAGCAGGGTTTTGACCACTTTGGTTAAGGGCGTTCCACGACGAATGGGTTCGATGTGGTTCCACATGACATCGGATACTTTTAGCGATTGCATTGGCAGACTCCCTGACCAGTCATATTCTGGATTCGTCCCTCTTTAAACATAGGCAATGGGGGCGAAAACTGGAAGTATAAACCCACAACCGGCGATCTCTTTCTGCGGGCACCGGCCGTCAGCCGTTGCCCTGCCTCGGCTGTTGCGCCATGGTTTCAAAGCCGATCTGGGCAAACCGCGACAACAGAGGTTCCGGAAGATCGTGCCCCATGCCGTCAATCATCTCAACGCGGGCATGAGGCATCAGGTATCCCAACTGCTCCGCAGCCACCGGCCGCACCAGCGGGTCGGCCTTGCCATGAATCACGGATACCGGCACCCGTATGCGCCGTGTGGCTGATGACAGGCTGCCAGTGGCAAGGATGGCACGGGTCTGGCGGAGAATGCCGGCGGGATGATAGCTGCGCCGGAACTCCCGTACGATCCGGTCCCTCACTTCCTGTTCGCGAGGTGGGTAGCCCGGGCTCTGAATCGCCTTCCAGAAGTCCAGGGAGCGTGCGACAACGGCGGCTTCATCATGCCCCTTCGCGCCAATACCTGCCAGGCGCCAGATCAGCTTTGATTTTGGCATTGGCAGGCGCGGGCTGTTGGTGGAGGTCATGATAAGGGTTGCCGAGCGCACGCGTTCGGGGCGATTCGCAGCCACCAGCTGGCTGATCATCCCCCCCATGGAAACACCCACCAGGTGAGCGCTGGTCAGGCTGAGGGCGTCCATCACCTTACAGACATCGTCCGCCATGTCATGCAGGGTATAGGGCGCGGCGATCGGCAGGCCCATCCGGTGCCTTGCCATGACCGCAACCGGATGACCCTCCAGGCGATCCTTCAGGTGCGATGACAGGCCAATGTCACGGTTATCAAACCGGATTACCCGGAAGCCTTCACGAACATACTGGTCCAGCAACGCCTCCGGCCAGAGCGTCATCTGCGCCCCCAATCCCATCACGAAGATCACTGGCTCCCCGGCGGGATCTCCCCGGGTTTCCACACAGAACGACAGCTCGCCTGCCTGGACGTGAAGGGTCTCGGGCATGGCGTTGACCGACGTATCGGCAGAACTCCAATCAGAGTGGCTTAGGGTTTCCGGCATAGAGGGACTCCTGAGATAACCAGTCCACAGCTTAACCCGAGAGGCTACGAATCCAATAGCTTTGCAGACCCATGGTGCGTCAGAACGGCGAATTCTTTGCAGCGAATATTTACAGACAAAAATAAGTATATAAACTCAATGAGTTATAAGCTCCCGCCGAACCCGGATCTGTATTATTCAGATCCATATCGCCGTTGTCGCGGAAGCTCCTCATTACCAAGGCACAAACACAGGGAGATTCCCATGGAAGCCTTTGAGTCGTTTATTAGCAGCATTAACGCACTGGTCTGGGGCCCGCCCATGCTGGTGATGATTCTTGGTGTCGGCCTGTTCCTGAGCATTGGCCTGAAGCTGATGCCGGTATTGAAACTGCGAGCCGGTTTCCAACTGATGTGGAAGGGTCGTACCGGGGCCGAATCAGAGGGTGAAATCCCCCCGTTTCAGGCCCTGATGACCGCGCTGTCAGCTACCGTTGGCACCGGTAATATTGCTGGCGTTGCCACCGCGGTATTCCTGGGCGGCCCCGGAGCGCTATTCTGGATGTGGCTGACCGCCCTCGTGGGTATGGCGACCAAATATTCGGAGGCGGTACTGGCGGTACGCTTCCGGGAAGTGGACGAACGCGGCGCCTACACGGGTGGCCCGATGTACTACATTCGCAACGGCCTGGGTAAAAAATGGGCCTGGCTGGGCGTGCTGTTTGCCATCTTCGCCGCTGTGGCTGCGTTTGGCATTGGCAACACCGTACAGGCCAACTCGGTGGCTGATGTTCTGGAAACCAACTTTAACCTGCCACACTGGATTACCGGCCTAGTGTTGATGGTACTGGTGGGCCTTGTGCTGATCGGTGGCATCAAACGCATCGGGCAGGTGGCGAGCACGTTGGTGCCCTTTATGGCCATCGCCTATATCCTGGTTGGCCTGATGGTACTGGCCATTAACGCCGAGCAGATTCCGAACGCCATCGCCATGGTATTTACACACGCGTTCAGCCCGGTTGCCGCCGAAGGTGGCTTTGCCGGCGCCGCCGTCTGGGCCGCTATCCGCTTTGGTGTGGCCCGCGGCATTTTCTCCAATGAGGCCGGTCTCGGTTCCGCCCCTATCGCTCACGCGGCAGCCCAAACCAAGAACCCGATCAACCAGGGCATGGTCGCCATGCTGGGCACGTTCATCGACACGATCATCGTGTGCAGCATCACCGGCCTTGTCATCATCAGCTCTGGCGCCTGGACGTCAGGTGAGACCGGTGCGGCACTGACCTCACTGGCCTTTGAAACCGGACTGCCCGGGTTTGGCAATTACGTTGTCGCCATCTCCCTGGCGATTTTTGCCTTTACCACGATTATCGGTTGGTCGTTTTACGGCGAACGCTGCATTGAGTTCCTGTTCGGCGTCAAAGCCATCGTGCCGTACCGCGTGATCTGGATACTGGCGATACCGGTCGGTGCCACCATCAACCTTGGCCTGATCTGGCTGATCGCCGACACGCTCAACGCCATGATGGCGCTGCCAAACCTCGTGGCCTTGCTGCTACTGAGCCCGGTGGTGTTCAAGCTCACCCGTGAGCATTTCGAGAAAGAGCGGTCAGTCGGCGTTAGCTGATACGGAAGTGGAGTCGGATGAGGCAGATCAACCCCCTTGGTTTTCTCCCATCCGCCTCCACTGTTTATCGTATAGACTGAATTTTGTGCCGGCGCTTCGTCTGGCCGGGCTTTCGTATCATCAAAGGAGGAAACGCGATGAGTTTACGTCTGGGAGATACCGCACCGGATTTTGAGCAGGATTCCAGTGAAGGCAGAATCAACTTTCACCAATGGCTGGGCAACAGCTGGGGCATACTGTTCTCACACCCTGCTGATTTTACGCCGGTGTGCACCACAGAGCTGGGCCTGACGGCCAAGCTGAAAGACGAATTCGCCAAACGTGACGTCAAGGCGATCGCTCTGAGCGTGGACCCGGTCGATTCCCACAAGGAGTGGATCAAGGACATCAACGAAACCCAGGGTTGTGCCGTTAATTTTCCGATCATTGCCGACCACGATCGCAAGGTATCCAGTCTTTACGACATGATCCACCCCAGCGCCAGTGAGACGCTGACCGTGCGATCGCTGTTCGTGATCGACCCGAACAAGAAAATCCGCCTGATGATCACCTACCCGGCCAGCACCGGTCGCAACTTCAATGAGGTGCTCCGGGTCGTCGACTCGTTGCAGATGACCGACATTCACAAAGTGGCAACACCAGGCAACTGGGAACCCGGCGGCGACGTGGTGATCGTGCCGTCCCTGCAGGATGAGGATGAAATAAAAGAACGTTTCCCGAAAGGCTATCGGGCAGTGAAATCCTACCTGCGGATGACGCCGGACCCGGGGTCGAACTGGAGTGGCGAATAGGCGTCGAGTCTCCAGTAGCCAGAAACAAAAAAGCCGGGTGCATGCGCCCGGCTTTTTCGTACCACCCTTACTCAAATCATCAGAACGCTGGAACGACGGCTCCTTCGTACTGCTCCTTGATAAAGGCTTTTACCTCATCCGTAGTCAGCACCTTCGCCAGCTTCTGGATTGCTTCGTCGTTAGCGCGGCTTTCATGAGCAACCAGAATGTTCACGTACGGCGATTCAGCCCCCTCAATAACCAGCGCATCTTCCGTCGGATTAAGGCCGGCTTCCAGCGCGTAGTTGGTGTTAATGAGCGCCAGATCCACCTGGTTCAGGATACGCGGCAGGGTCGCTGCCTCCAGTTCCTTGAATTCCAGATCTTTCGGGTTATCAGCGATATCACGCGGCGTAGCGGTGATCTTGCTGCCGTCCTTCAGGGTGATCAGACCGGCTTTCTGCAGCAGAAGCAATGCACGGCCACCGTTGGTGGGATCGTTGGGGATCGCCACTGTGGCCCCGTCTTCAAGCGCTTCCAGAGAGTCGATCCGGCTTGAGTAGGCACCAAACGGCTCAACGTGAACGCCCACTACGCTGACCAGGTTGGTACCACGGCCATCGTTGAATTCGTCCAGGTACGGTTGATGCTGGAAGAAGTTCGCGTCCATCCGCTTCTGATCCACCTGCACGTTAGGCTGGACATAATCGGTAAACACCTTCACATCCAGCTCCACACCCTGCTCCGCCAGCTTGGGCTTAACAAATTCCAGGATCTCGGCGTGAGGTACCGGCGTTGCCGCCACGGAAAGCTTTTCCGCAATCGCGGCGGAAGAGAATGTTGCAACAGCAGCCACTGCCACCAGGGTCTTTTTGAAGTTCATAAGCACGTTCTCCTGCGGGTTATTGTCAATGAATTCATCTAGCCTTTGGAGTACGGCAGACGGTGGGAGGCAACTGCCGAAAAACGCCCGTGAATACGTCCCTGTAGGGCTCGGTCGCGCCATCCTTGGCGCTCCACGTTTTCGGAAGTTGCCTCCCACCGTCCGCCTAGATCAGGCTTCTGTTATTTGCGGCTGAAATACAGAACGAGACGGTCGCCTGCCATCTGGAGCAATTGTACAAAAATGACCAACAGCGCCACTGTAATCACCATTACGTCAGTCTGGAATCGTTGGTAACCGAAGCGGATCGCCAGGTCGCCAAGACCGCCACCGCCGACTACGCCGGACATGGCAGCGTAGGACACCAACGTAATGGCTGTGACCGTAATACCGGCGATGATGCCCGGTAGGGCCTCCGGTAACAGGGCTCCGAATACGATCTGCTTTACTGTCGCGCCCATGGCCTGGGTAGCTTCGATGATTCCCCTGTCCACTTCGCGCAAGGACGTTTCGACCAAACGTGCAAAAAACGGGGCACCCCCAGCCACCAACGGCGGAATCGCACCGGCAACGCCTAATGACGTGCCGATCAGCATGACAGTGAACGGGATCATTACAATCAGCAAGATGATAAACGGTACGGAGCGTAGCACGTTCACCACGAAGGACAGCACCGCGTAGGCGATGGGCTGCTCCAGCAATTGGCGCTTGCCAAACAGGAACAGCAGCACGCCCACCGGCAGGCCGATCAGCACGCTGAACAGCAGCGACATGCCCACCATCACCAGGGTGTCCCAACTGGCCCAGCCGATCTCGGTCCAGTCCACGTTGCTCAACAGGTCTCCCATCAAGGCTTCCATCAGCGCAGCACCTCCACGTGAACGTCCGCCGCCTCAAAGGCCTGCATGGCGGTATCGAGATTGCCGCCCACCAGCGAGAGGGTCAGCTGGCCGTAGGGCGTGTCCTTGATGTGGTCAATCCGGCCGGAGAGGATACTGAAATCCACGCCGGATTCCCGCGCCACGCTACCCAGCAGTGGCGTGTAGGTGGATTCGCCGCGGAAGGTCAGCCGCAGGATGCGGCCTTTGGCGTGTTGCAGGTCCTGCTGCATTTCCTCGTGGTCGATGCTTTCGCTCTCGAAGACGAAGTCCCGGGTGGTGGGGTGCTTCGGGTGCAGGAAGACATCACTGACCGCGCCCATTTCGACAACTTCGCCGGCATCCATCACCGCTACCCGGTCACAGACACGGCGCACCACGTCCATCTCATGGGTGATCAGTACGATGGTCAGGCCGAGTTCGCGGTTGATGTCTGCCAGCAGCTTCAGCACGGATTGAGTGGTTTGCGGGTCGAGGGCGCTGGTGGCTTCGTCGCAAAGCAGGATCGTTGGGCGGCAGGCCAGGGCGCGGGCGATACCGACGCGCTGTTTTTGCCCACCCGAAAGCTGGGAAGGGTACTTGTTCGCCTGGTCCACCAGACTGACCCGTTTCAGCAACTCGTCCACCCGGTCACGAATCTCGGTGCGGGAATAAATGCCCGCGAGTTTCATGGGGAAGGCAATGTTGTCCGCCACCGTTTTCGAGGACAGTAGATTAAAGTGCTGGAATATCATGCCCACCTTGCGACGGAAGGCCCGTAGCTCGCTGGCGTTGTAGCCGGTGATATTTTCATCATCAATCAGGATGCGGCCACCGGTGGGTGGCTCCAGCAGATTGATCAGGCGCACGAGGGTGGACTTGCCCGCGCCGGAGTGGCCGACGATGCCAAACACCTCGCCGGTGTCGATGGTCATACTGGTGGGGTGTAACGCGGGGATCGCCCGCCCACCTACCTGGTAGGACTTCTGTACCTGGTCAAATACAATCACAACGTTGCCTTGTGAACGCTTTGTCAGCGCCTTGTGGGTGCAGAGGTAAAACGCGCGATTATAAACCAAACCGATGGCAAACCCGAATCCGCCACCTTGGTAAATCCCCTTACACCATTAACCAACTGACACGAATACGTCTACTGGACTAGACTGGTAATCTGCGAATATTTGATTAACAGAGGCACGCGCTATTTTGACCACAAAACCCGAGACTCCGCCCTCAAGGATGAATTCGACCCAGGCATGGGTCACCTATCTGAGCAAAGTGGAGCTGCCGGTACTGGCAAACACTCTCCGCCGAATAGATGAACTGACCGACCGCAGCAACAGCACGGTCAACGAGCTTGCAAACGTTATTCTCAATGACGCCCAACTCACCTCCCAGGTACTTCGGCTGTCCAATACAGTGTTCTACAACCAGACTCGCACCCAGGTCAGCACTGTAAGCCGCGCCATCACTCTCATCGGCTTCAACGCCGTGAAGTCCATGGCCATCTCTTCGCTGATCGTGGACTCTCTGCTCAAACGCAATGACCGGCCTCATCTGCTTCGCTGCCTGGCCCGCGCCATTCACGCCGCCGTCCAGGCGCGGTGCCTGCTGCCAAAGCGCAACGAACACGCCCTGGAGGAGGTGTTCATCGGGGCCCTGCTGATGAACATTGGCGAGTTGGCTTTCTGGTCCTGTGAGACCGAGCAGGCCAGTGAGCTGGAATCCCGGTTGCGAGAGGGAGAGCCTGCGCTGGAGGCCCAGAAAGCCGTGCTTCATACCACCTTTACCGAAATCACCCGTGGCCTGGTGGATGCCTGGTCACTCGGCCCCTTTATCCGCGAGGTGGTCGCGCCCGGGCAGGCCAGTTCAAAGGCCGCCAGTCTGGTGCGCCACTCCGTTGAGATGGCAAGGCTGTCCGAGAATGGCTGGCGCGGCGACGACATGGAAAAGGTCATGGAAGCCCTGGGGCAGGACATCGGAGAGAATCCTGCAGTTGTTCGGGACCAGCTCAAGGTAAATGCCGGGGAAGCCGCGCGGGTTGCGGTGTCGCTGGGCATTCCCCAGGTGACCGCGCTGATGCCTGGCAGCCAGAGCAGCTCCGGCGAGGAGGCGGTGCGTGCACCAGAGGTAGACCCCAATCTGCAGCTACAGATTCTCCGCGATCTTACCCACAGCCTTACCGACAAACCGGACATCAACGAAGTCTGTCAGCTGGTCATCGAGGGCATTCACCGGGCAATCGGCATGCAACGGGTTGTGTTGCTGATGAGCGACCGCAGCGGGCTTGAACTAGTGCCGCGCAAGCTGGGTGGCAGGGGCACAGAAGCCTGGAAGGACAACTTTACGGTCCGCAAGGATGGCACCGGCCCTCTCGGAGCGCTCTTACCCCACGCCGACTGCAGTGTCTATCTGCCAAAAACGAAAACTGAAGGCGTTGCCTACGATCGCTGGCTGGGGAACGTTCCAGCGCTGATCGGCCCCTTGAAAGCCAAGGGGCGACTGGTCGGCTTGTTTTACGCGGACAATGCGGCGGCAGATTATGTGCCCTCCGAAGAACAGCTGACGGCGTTTGGGCACTTTATCCAGAACGCCCAGCTGTGCATCACGCTACTATCGAGCCATTAGCCTGCCGAACCATTAATCCGCACTCAACGATCAGAGTTCATACAGTTTCGCAACGTGCAGGATCGGTCCGGTCGGCTGGCCAGTGGGGGAGCCTCCCACCGGCTCCAGGCTGATCGCCAGTGTTCGGCTATTGCTGAGAAGCGCACGCGCCTCATCGTCCAGGGTTACCTGGTAGGTTCCACCCACCGGAATAACCCCGAGAGACAGGGGCTGGCCGTTCTCCGGCACGATCCACAATTCATAATCCTTGCCCTGCTGGGCCGCCGTCGCAGCAACGGGGCGTAGTTTCAACTGCCTGTCGAGCGAGGATTCACTGACCAGCCACAAGGGATCACTCACGTCCGCCTTTACAATGGCGCCGGACAGGCGACCATCCATTTGCGGCTCTGGTTGCTGCACCAGGACAACGGCCAGCACCAGCGCCGCAGCAGTTGCCAGCATGCTCCAGCCAGGCCAGAACCAACGGCCAGGCGCATCATTGGCCGCAACTGCCGGTACGGATTTATCCTCCCGGGGCCAAAGCCGGCGTTCGATGCCAGCCCATACCGACGCCGGAGGCTGTTCTTCCTCAATGCGTGCGCCCAGGTGCCCCAACTTCTCTTCCCAGAACCAGACTTCCTGGCGGACTCGAACCGACTCCATCATCCAACGCTCGAAGCGCCTGCGGGCCGCCCCATGCAGGGAACCAAGCACGTATTCCGCTGCCAATGCTTCTATTCTTTCCGGTGTCCTTTTCATCGTTCCAGACACCTCTTCAGAGCCATTAATCCGCGCCGAATCCAGCTTTTTACGGTTCCAATGGGAGAACTCAAGGCTTCGGAGAGCTCATCGTGGGTGAACCCCCGGTAATAGGACAACAGAATACTGTCCCGCTGTGTCTCCGAGAGTTCATCCAGGCACCCGCGAAGCTCGGCACTACCGGCGACGCGAAGTGACTCGTCCAGCGGGCCGTCGCGCTCGTCGGCAACGCGCTCAAGATGGGCATCGCCGGACGTCGGCCTCGCTTTCCTGTTCCTCATGAGATCGAGTGTGCGATAACGGGCAATCGTCAGCATCCAGCTCAGGGGCGCCCCCCGTTCATTGTGATATTCACTGGCGTTGTGCCATATCTGCACAAACGCATCCTGTACCGCTTCTTCTGCCAGGTCCCGCTGGTTTGCCAGTTTCAGGCATAACCCAAACATCCTGCCGGAAATTCTCTGGTACAGGCGCTGGAACGCCTGTCGATCTTCATGGGCTATGGCCATCAGCAAGCCCATGAGCTCGTCCTGTTCGCTATCAATGTCAGACATGTCAGCTATCCGTTCGCCGGTTTACGGTATTGATACCGTTTTTACGCACATCCGCGCCTGAAAGTTGCACTCTGACAGTAGTCGTTAAATTTTTTTGTGACAACTGCATCTTTCTGCGCACTGGCTCCGTATCGTCTTTTGCAACACCAACAATACAAGAGGAAAACGGAATGAATACTTTATTGAAACGCTCCGGCCTCGCCATTGCGGTTGCCGGACTCTGTATCAGCGCCGGCGCAGCAAATGCCTCAAGCCACCGCGAAGCTCCCTTTATTACCGAAACACCAAAAGTAGACGGCACCGACTTCTACATGTTCCGCAGTTATGAGACGGGACGCGAAGGCTTCGTCACCCTCATCGCCAACTACCTGCCGCTGCAGGATGCGTATGGCGGGCCAAACTATTTCGACCTGGACGACGACGCCATTTACGAGATTCATATCGACAACGACGGTGACGCAGTCGAAGATCTTACCTTTCGCTTCGACTTTCAGGACGTGAATCAGGATTTCACGCTTTCCGTCGGTGGCAATGACGTTGCTATCCCGCTGAGAACTGCTGCGCCACTGGGGCCCAATGCAAGCGATGATGCCAGCAACGCAGCCCTGCAGTCACGACAGACGTATACCGTCGATGTCATACGTGGTGATCGTCGGACTGGCACCGTACAGGCGGTTACCGACAGCACAGGAGATACAGAGTTCAGTAAACCGGCAGACAACATTGGCGGGAAAACAATCTCTGATTATTCGGCTTACGCCGATAGCCACATTACCGAGGTGAATATCCCCGGGTGTGGAACGGGGCAAGTGTTTGTTGGTCAGCGCCAGGAAGCCTTCGCGGTCAACCTGGGCGAAATATTCGATCTGGTCAACCTATCAGCGGCAGATGTGACCGGCGCGAACGGGCGCGATCTTGGCCTTAACATTCTGAACGACAAGAATGTTACATCACTTGCCATTGAGGTCCCAGTTGACTGCCTAACTGCGGGCGAAGAACCTGTTGTAGGTGGTTGGACAACGGCAAGCGTGCGTCAGGCTCGGGTGCTCAATCCGAAGCCAACCAAGTTCACCGACGCGGACATGGGTAAGGGTGCAACCGTCGAAGGCGGTGCCTATACCCAGATATCCCGGCTCGGTTCACCCCTGGTGAACGAGGTGGTCATCGGGCTGCGCGATAAAGACAAATTTAATGCCAGCGAACCCAAAGACGACGTAAGCAATTTCGCACCGTACGTCTTGACGCCCACCCTGCCTGAGCTTCTGGAGATTCTGTTCGGTGACCCAGCGGCAAACGGCGGCGAGGGCAATCTCGCACCCAACAGCTTCCCACGGTCAGACCTGGTCTGGGCCTTCCTGAACGGTGTTCCAGGCTTGAACCGCCCAGGCGGCGAGGTTGTACTTGGCGAAATGGTGCGTCTGAATACTGCTATTGCGCCGACCGCACCGGCAAACCAGAACGATCTGGGCGTACTTGAAACTGACGGTAATGGCAATATAGTCAATGCAGACTTCGCCGCCTTCCCCAATGGCCGACGTCCCGTTGACGATGTTGTCGACATCGCACTACGCGTTGCCATGGGCGTACTCCATGCGGACCGGTTCGATGCAGTTGATGATGCCTTCCTGGATCTTATGCCAGCTGACGCGCCGGCACGGAACACGGAATTTACCGACGGGGCTGTCACCTCCAGCGCTCTGCTGAATGTGTTCCCGTACCTGGGCCATCCAATTGCCGGTTCACCTAACCCGCAACGTCCATAAAGGGTGAACGAGGAGAGAATTATGAGAAACATATTCGCGTTCTCTATGATCCTGATTGGCGCAATGTCGCTCAGTGGCTGTTTCAACGGCTCCAGCGGCAGTCGGGAACCAAGGCCGGACCCAGCGGTTGATTTCACGGCTTTCGTGAAAACGCAGATCGACAACACGAACAACACTCGTGCAGCTGTCCAGATCAACAACCAGGAGTTCAGTTTCAATGACCAGAATAATGAACAGGCGTTCGACGATCTGTTCATCCAATAGGACCCCTTGCCGGCCTTCAGTACGCCTGAAGCCGGCAAGCACACTCCCTGCCCTTCGGGGCGGGGCTTTTTGTGTCGGGCTGTGGTTGATGGCCGCTTTACCAAACGTCGCAACCGCTGCACCCGGACCTATTGAGAAGGATTTCGCCGATACCGACATTCTTGTTGAACTGCCAGAGCCGGCACTGACCACGTCCGAACTACCGGATTCGCCCGAGCAACTGGCAAACACCGTACAAAATCAGATCTCCCGTGCCAGAAGCACCGGAGACCCCCGTTTCCTGGGCTACGCCGACGGGATGTTGCAGCGTTGGCCCGGAGAAATGACCGACCGGCTGCTTACCCTCAGGGCAACGCTGGACCAGAGCCTCCACCGTTTTGACAGCGCCAGGAAAGACCTGGAAACCGTCATTGCCCGACCCAGCGCCACACTCCAGAAAAACCAGGCTCGGTTGCTGTTGGCCAACCTGGAAATCGTTCAGGGCAATTACGAAGACGCACGAAAGCACTGCGCCCAGTTGCAGCAATCCTACCCCGGATTGATTGCCGACAGCTGCACAGCTCAGGTTGATGCCCGTACGGGCAGCCCCCAAGCAGCCTATCAGACGCTGCAGCGCCGGACAGACGCAACCGATGCCGATGTCACCAGCCAGCTTTGGGCGGAGGGAACCTTGGGGGATATCGCCGCGCAGATAGGCAGCCCCGCTGCGGAGGATCACTGGAAAACAGTGCTCAGCATCGCCCCCGACGATCTCTATACCCGCACCCAACTGGCAGACTGGTATCTGGGCCGAAACCAGAACGACAAGGTACTGGCCCTGACCGACGGCTATGAGCAAGTGGATCCACTGGCCGTTATTCGGGCGATTGCCATGGCTGAGTCCGGGCACCCGAATGCAGAGACGTTGGCCGAAAGCCTCAGGGAGCGCTTCGCAGAGGCTCGTTGGCGCGGAAACCTGCTGCATCAGCGAGACATGGCACGCTTCCAACTGGACGTGGAAGGCGATGCCGAGACCGCATTGACCTTTGCGGCGGACAACTGGCGCAGCCAACGCGAGCCCCTTGATACCCGGCTGCTGCTGCGTGCCGCCGATGCGGCGGGTGACAACGAACCGGCCCGGAAGGTGAGATCCTGGCTGAAAGAACAGGGGCAGACCGATGCACGCTACCCGGAGGCTGAATCATGAGGGATGTGAAACAATGGGGTAGCCTGGTGGTATCCGTGGTCCTGCTGGCCCTGATCTCCGGAACGGCATGGGCCCACAAGGCCAGCGACAGCTTCATCTACCTGAACCAGGACCGGGGCGAGATACGGATAGACGTGGCACTCCGGGACGTAGCGGTAGCCTTGCCGCTGGACCGGAACGGGGATCGCCAGCTCAGTGGTGCGGAGCTCCGTGCTGGCCGGGACCAGATTACCCGATGGGTAGAGCAGGGCGTAACCTTGTCCAGCGCCCAGGCCGATTGCCGCCTGACCGGCCAGCAATGGGGGCTTGCCAGCCATAGCGACGGCCCCTATGCCGCCGGTCTCTACGCCATTAGCTGCCCCGATGGCGCCACGCCCGACACCCTGACATACAACCTTCTGTTCTCACAGGACCCGCTCCATCGCGGCCTGATAAGCCTTGAAAGCGGCGGCACCAGCACGCTGGGGGTAGTAGGCCCTGACAGTCGCCAACTGGCGCTCTCCGCCGGAGACGCACCAGGAAGCCTGCAGCTGTTCGGAACCTTCCTGTACGAAGGTGTCATCCATTTGCTCATCGGCCTCGACCACATACTGTTTCTTCTGGTGCTGATGCTGCCGGCCACACTGAGAAAAAACGATGGCAGCACGCCGGTGGGGCTGAAGCAGCGGCTGTGGGAGCTGACGGGGATCGTGACCGCGTTCACGGCAGCCCATTCCGTAACCCTGGCACTGGCAGCCCTTGGCATTGTTCGTCTGCCCATCGCCTGGGTGGAGACCATCATCGCTCTGTCCATAGCGGTGGCCGCCATGAACGTGATGTGGCCGATACTGGGCAGGAAAACCTGGAAGCTGGCCTTTGGGTTCGGGCTGATACACGGATTCGGGTTCGCCAGCGTTCTGGGGGATCTCACCAGCGGTGTTTCCCAGACCGTCGTGGCTCTCGCCGGCTTCAACATTGGCGTAGAGCTCGGGCAGTTGGGCCTGCTGATTATTGCCTTCCCGCTGCTTTACCTCTGGGGTAAAACACACCTATACGGCAGGGCGGTCGTTCCGCTGACACTGATTGCAGTAGGCGCAATCAGCCTTTACTGGGTAGCCGAGAGGGCAATGGCCATCTGAGCCTGGCCCCGGTGCCTTTCGACACCGGGGCTCCCAATGGCAGTTTAATCAGTGCAGTGCACGGAGTTGCCGTGGATACAGAGCGGCGCTGACCTCCGGTTCATCCAGCAGATCCGCCAGTTCCATATCCACCTCGGTTTCCTCGCCTTCATCAGGCAGCGGCTCAAACAGGGTGTTCAGCCAGGAGGTTACTGACGGTGCTTCGTCACGACCGTATTCGGTGGACAAGGCCTTGATCCGTCGGAAGCCGATAATGCGCTGGTGCTTGGGATCACGGATCTGCTCAAAGCCACGCCAGTAGATGCGGTCGCGGGTGTGCAACTGCACAAACAGTGTGTCGATGGGCTCTGCCGGGTCCTCACCGCGCGCAGGCTGCTCTTCGTCGCTATCTGCCACTGACTGGGTGTCCTCTGACCCTGCTTCGGCTTTCGCCGGTTTCTTGCTGCGGATGGTGGTCCACGCCGGGTACAGCACGGCAACCGCATCGGCTTCCACATGCTCTCGGGCCGCGCGCAGGATCAGTCCCCAGCGGGCCTTGTCGGCATCGGTTTCAAGAGAGTTAATGGGCAAGTCGTAGCTTTGTTCGCTGGACAGTACGATCGCCATCATTGGGGCATCAAGCTCCCCCATGGCCTCGGCCTGTGCTACAGACACCAGTTCGTCGATTGCCATCGGTTGGTTCATAATACGCTCGCCTCCTCGATGCCATCAGGGTCGTTCAGGAAGAATGGGCTCTTCCTGACTCACAGCATAGCCTGTTCCTGCCATAAAGATAAACGTGGATACGGTGATCCCGGATCACAATGCGTTATTTATTGTTTCAGTGCATGGCGTCAGATCATTGCTTCCAGCAGTTCGTAGCGCCCAAACCAGGGGTTGGCCTCTTCCAGTTGTGCCGCCAGCTGAAGCAGGGTGCCTTCGTCTCCGTGCGGAGCGCCGAACTGCACTCCCACGGGCAATCCGGCGGCTGTCCAGGCGAGCGGGACAGACATCGCAGGTGTACCGGTAAGGTTGGCAAGCTGGGTAAAGGGCGTGCGGGCGAGGCTTTCCATAGCCATCTGGTCGACTTGCCCACTGCGGTGTACCAATTTGCCGGCTTTTAGCAGCAACATCAGCCGGGCAGCCAGCTGCAGGTGGGATGGGGTATCCAACTCGCCAATCTTCGCCGGCATCTGGCCAGCCGTCGGGCACAAGTACATGTCATAACCTTCAAAGAAGGCCCCCAAGGCGCGAGCAAAATCATTCCACTGCTGACGACGGCGCACGTAGTCCGGTAGAGGCATGGTCCGCCCCAACATACCGATCAGACGGGTATCCAGTTCGAAGTCATCATCGCGGGCACCAAACTCGGCTTTCGCGCGGTCCATCAACGTAGACACTTCCCCGAAATACAGCCCCAGATAACAGCGGGCGAGGGCCATGCCGTCGAATTCCGGACGCGCATACTCCACCCGGTGCCCCAGGTTTTCCAGAGTGCGCGCCGTCTCCTCAACGGCATCCACACACTCCCTTGCCACGTCGGTTTCGTAGGGCGACGACGTAAATACACCAATCTTGAGGCTGCGTGGCGCCCGCTGCATCAGCTTGACATAGGGGGCGGCCGGCGGTGCAATGGTAAAGGGATCTCCCACCGCGGGGCCAGCCAGCACGTCCAGCATGGCGGCGCTGTCTCGAACCGTGCGGGTGACCACGTGATCGGTCGAGGCGCCCGTCCATGCCTCACCCACCGAAGGGCCGGAGGAAATGCGACCGCGCGACGGTTTCAGCCCGAACAGTCCGTTGTAGGCCGCCGGAATTCGAATCGAGCCGCCACCGTCATTGGCTCCCGCCATGGGTACGATACCCGCCGCCACCGCAGCACCAGAGCCGCCACTGGAACCACCCGGTGTCCGATCCGTATCCCATGGATTACGGCAGGCACCCCAGAGTTTCGATTCGGTGACTGCCTTCAGCCCGAACTCCGGCGTTGCGGTGCGGCCCAGGAATACCAGGCCCGCAGCCCGTGCACGGCGTACAAACTCCGAATCCCGGGACGCGATGTTTTTCTTCAACCCCCTGCTGCCGTAGGTACAGGGCTGGCCTTGCTGTTCCTGGGCCAGATCTTTAAGCAGCATGGGAACGCCCGAGAAGGTACTATCCGGTGTAGGCGCCTGGTTCAGTGCATCGGAGAACTGGGGGTGGCAGATGGCGTTGAGCTTGCCATTCACCGTGGCCGCACGCTCAATGGCGGCCTCACAGATTTCGCTGGCCGCGACTTCTCCGCGGCGAATCAGGTCGGCAAGCGCTACCGCGTCGTATCGGAGGTATTCGGATTGCTTCATGATCGATTCCGTTTGTTATTCTGTTTTCGGGAGATTGGGGAAACCGGTATTTATGAACATGAGCTTCAAGCGTCACTTTCTTGCTGTCGTTATAATAGTCACATCTGTTATCGCGTCCACTTCGCAAGCGAGTAAAAAACCGCCGGAACCTGCCGAGAACTGGACCAGCGTTGTTCGCAGTTCACCCTACTGGTCAAGCCAGGGGGTTTACCAGAACATCACAACCATCCGCCGCTGGGTATTGAAGGAGTCCGGTTACTGCAGTAACCCCGATCGGCATATTCTGTTCGATATGCGCGGCCAATTCCTTGGCTACATCGACGATGGCTCGGACCGCGAAGCCACCCAGGTTCGTCTGAACGATACCAGAGCCTCTCTGGCAGCCTCTGGGCGCGCTGACGACTGGACCCCGGGCGGCCCCGACAAGACCGGATACCCCTTCGCCCTGTCCTGTCGACAGCCACACGTCAACCTGGATGAAGCCATGGCACGCTACCTTGGCACCCTGCCATCGGAACTGATTTGGGGTGCCTGGGACGATCTGTCGTTCGCCTCTCAGGAAACGCCGCGGCCTCTCCACGAGGCACTGATGTATGTTTATGGCCTGCGTGAGCAGCAGCAACGCCTCGATCTGCCGGCGAGCCTGCCCAAGTACCTCGGCGGCCAGGTATTGATCGAGAGCAGCGGCCAGCAAAGAGCGCACTCCGCCGCCAACGCCAAAGGCATACTTCAGCTCTCACCCTCGGCGCTCAAAGACTGCCGGATCAAACCCGCCAACCACTGGCATCGATTGGCACAGATTGACTGCGCCCTCAAACTGATGGATCAGAATGCTCGCAACCTCAGGCCGCCCTTCGAGGCGCGCTTCGGTCACCTGCCCGACGACAAAGGGGATCAGCTTTTCACGCTGCTTCTGGTCCAGGCTTATCACGGCGGTGCCAGCCGCGTTCAGTCCCTGCTGGAGGACGAGACACTGTCGAAGCCTGCGATTTATTTTGCCCAGGAGCATGAGCGATTCAGTGCGGGAGACATTGCCTTTGGCATGGTGTTCCACAATTTGGGGCGGGATCGCTTCGGGCTGGCTTCGCTGTATTATGTGGCGGATGTTCAACTCGCCACCGAGGCGCTGTGTAAAACCGCGCGACTCGCTGATACCCGCTTCTGCCAATAAACCCGGAGCCCGCCTTGGAACTGACGTTCATCCCGGGAGGCCTGAACACCGCAACGGCCGTTTTCCTGCTGCTGAGCTCTGTCATTACGTCGATGATTACCGCCAGCCTTGGCGCCGGGGGCGGGGTTCTGCTGCTGGTATTGATGGCGTTCTGGATACCACCGGCGGCGATCATACCGGTTCACGGTATGATCCAGTTGGGTTCCAACGCCGGGCGAGCCACACTGACCTGGCAGCACACCGACTGGAAAGCCATTGCAGCCTTCGCACCAGGGGTACTGGTCGGAGCGGGGCTTGGCGCCTGGTTGCTGATCGACCTGCCGCCCTATCTGTGGCAACTGACCATTGGCGCTTTCGTGCTTTACCTGTGCTGGGGCCCCGCTCTGCCAAAGGGAGCCTTCGGCAGCATCGGGATCTTTCTTGCCTCTGCGTTAACCAGTTTCATTTCCCTGTTTGTGGGCGCAACCGGTCCCCTGGTGGCCTCCTTCATCAAGCAGATGCACACCGAGCGTTTCACCACCGTCGCGACATTCGCCACGGCGATGACGCTCCAGCACGCACCCAAGGCGTTGGTTTTTGGACTCGCTGGTTTCGTTTTCCGCGACTGGCTGATGTTCATACTGGCCATGATCGGCTTTGGTTTTGCCGGCACCTGGCTGGGGCTCCACGTGCTCAAGTCCCTGAGCAATCGGCACTTCAGCCGCGTGTTCAACGTTCTTCTGACCCTGCTCGCTCTGCGCTTGCTGTGGCAGGCGGGCAGCTCTGCGGGGTGGTGGTGATCAATCCGGCTTCTGCCGTGACGGTAAGGGAACCGTCACCACACGATTTCGCCCCTGGGCCTTGGCGGCGTAGGTGCCTTCGTCAGCACGCGCAACGACTTCCCGGGGCCCTGTATCCGCGACACCCATCTCGGTCAGGCCGATGCTGGCAGTCACCCCAAACGTCCTGCCATCCTGCTCTATGCGCAGGGCTTCAATACCGGCCCGGATTTTCTCGGCAAGCTCGACAGCGCGCTGTTGTCCACAGGCGGGCAGGATAATGCCGAATTCATCGCCACCGAGGCGTGCGACCGTGTCCGACTGGCGCACGGACTGCGTGAGCAGGTCCGATAGTCGCCCCAGCAAATCATCTCCCAGCAAGTGCCCGCCTTCGTCGTTGACGGGTTTGAAGTAGTCCAGGTCGATCAGCATCAGAACGCTGGCCGCCGTTTGTTTGTTGGTATCCGCCAGACACTTGGCCAGGGATGAATTGAACGCCCGACGATTGAGCAAGCCCGTCAGGCTGTCGTGGGTCGCTTCCCAGGACAGTCGCTCTTCTTCGCGACGGCGGGCGCTGTCGTCCCGGATCACGAATACCATACGGTGATTATGGCTTTCCCGGCGAAGATGAAGCATTGCCAGGTCTATATCGAAGAGTTGGCCCGCCCTGTTTCGCAGGGTGGCATACAGGCTATCCACATCGGCACTGCGCAGAAAATCGTCCGCTTCCCAGCGACGACTTTCGTCTTCAATCGATACCAGCGTGAAAAAATTCTGCTGCTCGCCGTTTTCGGCCAATCCAAGGAATCCGCACGCAGCCTGGTTGGAGTACCGGATAATGCCTTCGGCATCCACCATCAATACGCCTTCCTGCAATACGCCCAGGATGCTGTCTGCGCGTTTCTGTTGCTCGGCCAGCTCCGCTTCAATCTCCAGCTCATGGGTGATATCCCTGACCACGGTGATGGTACCCAGGGAACGCTCCTCCGTCTCAATCACCGACGTCATGGCATCCGCCCACACCACTCCAGCGCCGGAGCGGCTTTTCAGGCGGAATCGCCCTCGGAACACCGTCTTGCTGCGCAGAGCCTCTCGCCACGCTTCAACCGTGCCAGGCCGGTCCTCTTCGTAAACACCTTGAATCAGGGGGGTATGCTGGAGATCATTGGAGCTGACTCCGATGATCCGCTCAAACGCCGGGTTAACGAACTCGATCCTGCCCAGAACATCGGTCTGGATAATGCCGATTGGCGCACTCTGGGTGAGCGAGCGAAAAAACGCCTCGCGCTCGGCCAGGGAGGACAGCACTTCATCACGCTCTTCCATCACGGTGTTGAAAGTCTCCGCAACCTGGCGGATTTCCGTGCCTCCCACAACGTCCACCGGCTCGGTTCGTATCCCCAGATGGCGTTCACTGATCTGGAACCCAAGATTTCGCATGGGCGCCATCAACCGGCGAAACACCACCAGTGCCATGGGCGCCACAATCAGAATCACGATCAGCAGGGTCTGCGCAAAGCTGTCCGTCAACCGGCTGAGCGGCGCATAGGCCTCGTTCACCGGCCACACCGCGGCCACAAACCAGGGCACCTGGGACATCTGGCGTACCGAGGTGATGGTTTCTGTGCCTTCCTGGTCAAGCGTCTGCACAATGCCCTCAAAGCCAGCCATCGCCTTCTTGTGGGCCTCGTTCTCAAGCCTGAGCGGCACCATGGTTTCACCGGTACGGCCGTGGCCCAGGGTTACACCGGTACGGGTGGCAATGCTGACATAACCGGTTTTTCCGATTCTCACACTGCTGGTGTCTTCCATGAAGTTGTCGCCGTCGAGAAAAACCGCCCCTCCCAGAACGCCAATAAACCGTTGACGATGATCGAAAATCGGCGCCGTCATCATAACGGCCGGCCGCTCCCGATAATTCGACACATAAGGATCACTGATAATGGAGGTAAGCTGGCTTGAGGTCTGGCGGAAATACTCACGGCCGCTGATATCCAGCCCCGTCTGCCGGAAACTTTCGGGATACTCGGCGATGACCTTGCCATTGGCATCAAATACGTAGATCCCGTCAAACATATGTTGCAACGCAATCTCGCGACGGACGAGAAGGCGGGAGCGGGACCTCAGCACCAACTCCTCCATGGAGAACCCTTCCGCGACATGGGTCAGGGTATCCCGGCGCTGGGCCAGGCGTGCATCAAGATCGCTGGCGACCAGTTCCGCGATGGCTTCCACCTGTGCCCTTGTCTGCCCCGCCAGTTCCGAGCGCCCCACCAGAGAACTGACCACGGCTACAGCCAGAGCCGCCAGCACGATGGCCAGGATAACAAAGGCAACAGCACGATTGACCAGGCTTGCAAGCCAGCGTCTTATCATCACAACGGCGTGACTCCCGCTTCACGGACGCAGGACAGGTTCGGATTGATGCCCCTTAGTGCTAAATATCTGTTTTTCACTGGATAATGTGTCGGTTACCGGAGGATTTAATATTGGTAAGTCTAACAGAGACTCGGCTTTCAACAGGTTACAGAACTTGCAATTTCAATGATAATCGTTATTATTTAGACCTATTTTCTTAACTGAGGTTTCCCCAATGTCCGAGTCCCTGCTCGCCGACGCCACCGGAATCAGCGCCGGCCCGGTCAGTCAGCTGCTGGAAATGGGCGGCCCCGTCATGATTGTGTTGCTGGCCATTGCCTTGGCAGGTGTTGTCACCTTTCTCTACCTCATGTTATTCGGCACTTTTTTTGCTCCCAGATTTACCTCCAAACTTAAAAAAGCCATTACTAAATGGCAACAAAGGCCTGACGACAACGTGGCGGAAGACCTGCAACGGTCTGCTGGCCGATACGCCCGACTGAACCCACTGCACCACTTGATTGCCAACACCATGAACGCCCGCAATGCCGGCACCGATCCCCAGCAGATTCGGGAGTCCGTCGCCAGGGACGCCCATGAAGCCCTCGAGCCCTTCGAGGCACCGCTCAAGATCATCGAAGTGATTGCCGCGCTGGCACCGTTGCTGGGCCTTTTAGGCACCGTTCTGGGCATGATGGAGGCGTTTGGAGCCATGGCCGCCACCGAAGGGCGCGCCAATGCCTCCCAACTGAGCGGCGGCATCTACGAAGCACTCACCACAACCGCGGCCGGCCTGGTTATCGCTATTCCGTTTGCCGCATTGGCCGCCTGGATTGAATTCCGCCTGCGGCGTATCCAGAAAACCATTAATAGCGCACTGGTCACCATTCTTTCGGTCCCCGTCGCCACGACGGAAAACGAACCGGCAATGGAGACCCACGATGAGTCGGCACCGGCCACCGGCACCAGGACCGGGCGCGTTGTGGAGTATTCCGGGGACGAGCATCAGGGTCGCCTGGCCAATGCAACTGGTTGAACCACGCCCGGCACGCCCGATCCCGATCCGCATCACCCCACTGATCGATGTGGTCTTCATTCTGCTGGTGTTCTTCATGCTCACCAGCCGTTTGCTGCCGGTCAGTTTCATGGAGCTTAGCAACAGCACGGGCGACACCAGTTCCGTCACCGGAGAGCCTATCCCCGAAGTGGTCATCCAGCGTGATGGCCAGGCTCGCTGGCAGGGAGAAACCTATGGAGTGGACGGTCTGGTCAAGCAGCTCCGGGCCGGCGGCGTCAGCGAAATCAACCTCGCCACAGAGTCTGCCACCCAACTGACCCATTTCACCCAGGCCTACAGCCAGCTCACTGACAGTGGTGTTACCACCCACTGGAAGCGCACCCCTGTCGCTGCGGAGCAGCCATGACGGATCTGGTGCCGCCGCCCGTTACCTCGGGCAAGTCATTGATGGAGCGTCTCGAGGACGCCCTCCTGCCGCTCATCAACCTGGTATTCCTGCTGCTGATGTTCTTTATCGTGGCAGGCCAACTGTCAGACACCCCGTTGCCAGAGCTACCGGGCACCGGGCAACAAGTCGGTAATGAGCAGCCCTATGCCGATCTGACCGTCACTGCAAAAGGCGAGTGGCAAGTCGACGGCCGCACCGTAACGACGCAGGGCCTTCCCAAGGCATTGCCAGCGCCGGATGAAGAATCCCCGTTGAAAATCGCCGCTGAACGCGACATTGCCATGTCTGATCTGGAGTCGCTGCTTCGTGTGCTGGAGGACAGCGGCTACCAGGAAGTCATCCTGCTGACGGAGCCCGCCAGTTGATGGGTGCCAGCAAGACCGTCCGTTGCCTTCTTCTGCTCGTTTCCGTTGTTATCACTGCAATTGTGGTGGTAATCGCCACGCCCGAGCGAATTCCTGAACTGAAACCGCTCGGAAACGCCGCCGTTAATTCCGCGCCTGCTATCAAGATTTCCCTGGCCGGCAAACCGGCGCCCGAAGCGCCCGAACCCCAGCCCCCCGTTGAACAGGAAACGCCCCCCGAGCCAACTCCGAAACCAGAGCCAGAGCCAGAGCCAGAGCCAGAGCCAGAGCCAGAGCCAGAGCCAGTAATTGTGCCGGAACCCGAACCCGAGCCACAACCCGAACCTGAGCCGACACCGCAACCCGAAGTAACAGAGCCCGAGCCCCAGGTTGATGCGACTGAAAGCGACACGAGCGCGGAGCAAGTATCCGAAAACACTGCTGAAACTGCTGAAGAAGAAAGCCTCAACCAGCAGGTTGAACTCACTGCCGGACAGTCCTCCGATGTGGACCGCTACCTCACGGAACTGAGCCGGCACCTGGGGCGCTACTACGAATACCCACGTCGGGCCCGTCGTCTTGGCCAGGAAGGCGCTCCGGTGGTGGTTTTCGAGTTCAGCCGTGATGGCACTCTGGTAAACCACTCTTTGCACGCCTCCTCAAGCCATGCGTTGCTCGATGATGCTGCGCTGGACATGCTCAAGGACGCCGAACCACTGCCGGAAGTACCCGACTCCATGAAAGGCCAGACCTTCACCTATACCCTGCCGATTAATTTCAACCTACGCTGAGTAATGTTGAGCAATTTTTTGCTCGATCAGCAAGATCTCGCCCCAAAGCCAGCAACCGATTGCCTGGCCCAGCCGTAGACTATCAACCTGGAAACCATTACTTGCTGTTATTAAAGACATTTATGTTTCTGGCACGGCCTTTGTTATGTGTTAAGTGTCCAGGGAGATCCCGAGGACACTTACTCATTCACACGTCATGGAGCAGACTATGCCAACTCCTTGTTATATCAGCATCGAAGGCCAAACTCAGGGCAACATCACCGCCGGCGCATTCACATCCGACTCCGTAGGCAACATCTACGTTGAAGGTCACGAAGACGAAGTGCTGGTTCAGGAATTCAGCCACGTTGTCACCGTTCCGACCGATCCCCAGTCCGGTCAGCCTTCCGGTCAGCGCGTTCACAAGCCGTTCAAGTTCACCTCTGCGCTGAACAAAGCAACCCCGCTTATGTACAACGCCCTGGCTTCTGGCGAAATGCTGCCGAAGGTTGAGCTGAAGTGGTACCGCACCTCCGTTGAAGGCAAGCAGGAGCACTTCTTCTCCACCATCCTGGAAGATGCCACCATCATCGATATCCAGTGCAACATGCCGCACTGCCAGGACGCCGCCAGCGCTGACTTCACCCAGCTGGTAACCGCGTCTCTGTCCTACCGCAAGGTTACCTGGGAACATGCTGTTGCCGGCACTTCCGGTGCGGACGACTGGCGTTCGCCGATCGAAGGCTAAGCCTTCACGGCATACCGCAATAGCGAGTAAAGAGAGGGACTCCGGTCCCTCTCTTCGCATTATTAACTATCAAAAGGAGTTTGGTAGTGAGCGACATGAGCCTTAACGAAGAAGACGTTGCTGCCGTTCAAGCCATTGTGAGTGCGTTTTACGGTGATCGAATAACGAGTCGCTTTCATGCCGGAAGCATTACGTCAGAAACCCTAGAACTTGCCGCGCATCTCATCACTGAAACTGAAGAATGCAGTAAGTGGATCGACTCCATTCCAAATCCGAAGGATCTTCTTACTCCAGCCAACAGTATTCGAAAGTGGGCCCTCCGCGTTATCCGGGCAGCAGGCGAGCCATTCAGTAGAGGCGCGGTTAGAATCAGCCTTACCTGCAAACTAACTCGTGGGTTACAATTCAAGAGTCCGTTGGAAGCCTCTCTTCGATAACATGGATGTGTGAGCAAATGAAAGCTTTGGCATCAATCGTTCTGGCCTTTGCACTCGCCGGTTGCGCATCGACACAGTCAGTATCGTTTTCACCCAGTAAGGATTATGCGGTATCCATTCGGTCGGAGTTGTTCGATGCAATTCGCATCGACAAAAACGACATAACACTGTTTAGTGATGGAAAAGCCATCGGATACCTACGGGTCGAACCAATACCAGCCGACGTGGCCTCATCGCCCGATATTCTGAAAACCCTGAGATCTGCTTCGGAATCCGAAACTGTCAAGACCCAAGCACTGAACGTCTCCCCAGGATTTACGGGGTTCTCGGCACAGTTTCGTGATTACCTGACAGGCTACTTAATGAATGAGGAAAGCCCAGACACCATCCTCATTATCAGTTTCCCCGAAAGTGAGTTTGACAAAATTACTGGCACGATCTCGCCCGGTATCTGAGGCGCTTCCAAGCGCTAGACATTCGAATACATTTTTTGCGCCCGGGAAGACAGAGCGAAGCCAGAATCAGACAAATCGTAACCACTTTTTGATATTTGGTGGCAATTTGTCTGATTGCTTATTGAGGGTTCAAAAGGCTGCTCGAATTACCAGTTCGTCATTTCCTGATTCTAAAATACATAGCATCTGAGCCATAGCAAACTGTCAAATCGAAAGGTACCCTTGGCGTGTTCAAATCGATTCCCGGCAGAAGACTCACACCCAGGCTCGCCCAGAATGACCATTACAACAAATAATGCTGTTCAACTTGGCAACCTGATGTGCGCCGTAACCGAAGAGGTTCTCTGGTCACCCGCCCGACAATGGGTTCGCGATCAACTCCCCGCCACTACCCTGCTATGCCGTGTCGGCTCGGGCCAGGCCACTTACCATCGTTTTGACCCACGCCTGAAACAACACCAGATCACCTACGGCAAGCGCATGATTATGGATAAGCACCAGCCTGATGCCGTTGGTGGCTGGCTATCCGGGCGGGAGATTCGCCAGAGAGAGTATTTCGGGGGTATGGTCACCACATTGAACCTGCTGGCGCACACCTGTTGCCACGAATTTGCGCACCTACTCCAGCATGTGTCAGGCCAGCGCTACCGGGGCTCCGTCCATAATCAGCATTTCTACCGGATACTGGACGAGCTCCACGCCAGCGGCGGTGCTGAGGCAGCCAGGCGTCATCTCGCCATCCAGGCCGAAAAGGCAGGGCTTGCCGTGCCCGACGATCCTATTGAGGCGCCAGATACACGCCAGCTCATCGCGAACTGGACGATCGGGGATGCGGTGAGCTTTGGCGCCGGCAAACGTGAGCTGGAAGGTCGGATCATCCGGGTGAACCGGAAAACCTGCACCGTGGAGGGCACCGGGCGCAGCCGTGGCTTGCGATACCGGGTCCCCCTGGTTCTGTTACGCGCTCTCGCGGACTGATAGCGCAAGCAGGTCGCGCAACTCCGGAATGCAAGACCCGCAATTGGTGCCGCACTTCAGGCTATTACCCAGGGCTTCTACTGACTCCGCCCCTTCGGCGATGGCGCCAGCGATCTGGTTTTCCCCTACCTGAAAGCAGCTACAGATCATGGCGCCCGGATCTTCCACGTCGACGTCCCGTGCAGCCAACAGCGCCCGGCGGCTGGAGTCGCAAAGTTCTGTTTCGGCAAAACAGCGATCCAGCCAACTGGTCTCCGGTATCAACGCAGGATCGCTGTCGACCATCAACAACGCTTCCAGTTGCCCGTTGACCAGCCGGGCGGCGCGAAACCGCCCCTGCGCCACATCGGCCATTACCAGATGCGCTTTTCCGCCCAGCCACTCTGTCATCGACGCCGGCCAGTCAACTGGCTGCCGCCCGGCCAGCCACCAACTGTCGCAGTATTGCAGTGGCACCTGGCACCAGTAGTCGGCCTGCCAGCGCCGGGGCCGATTGCGCCTGACCAGCAATCGTGCATGCCAACGGGCGCGGAATGGCGTAATGTCGGCTCGACCGTGTTTGGCCTCCGGCTGGCCCGAAACAGGGTCTGTCACTGACTCGGTAAGCAGTGTTGCAACCCCACTGGACGCAAACTGTCGATTCCAGTGGATGGGTATAAATACCTCGCCACGACGCTGTTCGGGGCTCTTTCGGACTCGCCCCACGTAACCGCCGTCACCGAGGCTCAACCGCGCCAGATGCCCCTCCTTCAGCTGGTGCGCAACCATGTCGTCGGGATGCACGTCCACATAGGGCTCTGAGCGGTGAGTCAGTAGCCGTGGGGTGTTGGCGGTTCGGGTCATGGTGTGCCACTGGTCCCGTATACGGCCGGTATTGACCACCATGGGGTAGTCGTCACTGGTTTGTTGGGCGGGCAATCGGGTGTTGATGGCGACAAAGCGGGCACGCTGGTTGTCGGTGACAAAACGGCCATCGGAAAACAGTCGTGTCGAGCCTTCAGTCTCCACTCCAGCGCCCTCCAGAACTGGCCATTGCACCGGGATCAGCGCCTCATAGCCGGCATCCGAAAGGTTAGCCAGCCCGGCAAGGTTAAACAGGCGCTCACCGTTGTTCTCATGGGCGGACAGGGCTGCGTGTTCGCGAAAGATATCCGCTGGCCGCTTATAGTTAAATGCCTCGCCGAACCCCAGTTTTCCGGCCACGGAACTCATGATCCACCAGTCCGGTTTTACTTCCGCGGGCAGGGGTAGGAAGCAACGCTGCCGCGAAATACGGCGTTCCGAATTGGTGACGGTGCCATCCTTTTCCCCCCAGCCAGCGGCGGGTAGGAGGATGTCCGCGAGGTCCGTGGTATCGGTGTGGGCGACGCAGTCTGAAACAATCACGGTGGGACAACGCGCCAAGGCCTCCCGAACCCGGGCCGAATCCGGCAGACTGACCGCCGGGTTGGTTCCCATGATCCAGATCACCCGGATATCACCACGGTGAACCGCCTCAAACATGTCCACGGCCTTGTAGCCCGGACCATCGGCCACCGCACCGGTACCCCAGAAATCCGCCACTCGTGATCGGGCCCCCGGGCTGTCGTAATCCATGTGAGCGGCCAGGGTATTGGCCAGCCCGCCCACTTCCCGTCCACCCATGGCATTGGGCTGGCCGGTCAGGGAGAAGGGCCCCGCCCCGGGCTTACCCACCCGGCCTGTCGCCAGGTGGCTGTTGATAATGGCATTGCCCTTGTCGGTGCCGGCGATCGACTGGTTTATGCCCTGGGAAAAACCGGTAACCGTTCGCGGCGTCTTTGCAAACCAGGCATAGAAGGTTTCGACATCCTCCGGCGCAAGATCACACTGCTCTGCGACCGATTCGACGCTCGGGGCCGCCGCCCGTGCACTTGCCAATGCGTTATCGAAACCCTGGCAGTGCGCATCAATGTAGGCCTGATCCAGGCCACCGTGATCGGCGAGCCAACTCAGCAAACCGTTGAACAATACCGTATCCGTACCTGGCCGCAACGCCAGGTGAAGGTCCGCCAGTTCACTGGTGGCGGTGCGGCGTGGATCAATAACAACCACTCGACGCCCATCCCGCGCACTGGCCTTCATACGCTGGTAAAGCACCGGATGCGCCCACGCAGCGTTGCTGCCAGCCAGAACCAGCAGGTCCGCCAGCTCCAGGTCCTCATAGCAACCCGGAACCACGTCCGCCCCAAAGGCCCGTTTGTGAGCAGCCACAGCCGACGACATGCAAAGCCGGGAGTTGGTATCTACATGAGGTGTGCGAATGAACCCTTTGGCCAGCTTGTTGGCGACGTAGTAGTCCTCGGTCAGCAACTGGCCCGACAGGTAAAAGGCCACCGACTGTGGGCCATGAGTCTTGACGCTGTCCTGTATCGCATGCGCCACCTCGTCCAGCGCCTGCTCCCATTCGCTGCGGCGCCCCCTGACAATCGGGAACAGCAACCGTCCGTCTTCCTGGCCGGTGGTTTCGTGAAGGCTGGCACCTTTCACACACAGACGCCCCTTGTTGGCAGGGTGGTCTTTGTCCCCGGCCACCGGTGTGCCGCCGTCGGAATAGGCCATCACGCCACAGCCTACCCCGCAATAGGGGCAGGTGGTATGAACCGGGTCCGGGCCAGTAGTGTTGAGTAAGTCCACGGTGTCTCCTGAGTGTTACACGCACAAAAAAGCCCGCAATGTCCGGAACTCCCTGAACAGGCAGGAACCGGGCATGCGGGCTTCGTTGCCAGCATTCAGTACCGGGATCAAGTAACCCCGGGCCTGGCAGTTTATGGTTGGCGTGTCAGCTTTCGCTACAAACGTTTCCCAAAGCCCGTGCAAATCCAGGGCCACTCCCGGAGAAAACCGGCCAGCAGGTGTTTCAGCAAATTCTGGGACCGCTCAATACCCCCGTGCCAGGAGTCATAACAGTGCAAAACGCTCAAAAACGCCCAATCAGAGCGCACAGTTAACGAATAAAAATACTTGCCCATGACCTTGAGAAACGGCTATTCCCCTGCTCGCAAGGCACTTCCCGTGACCCTGGCAAATTTATTGCACTGACACTGATGGAACCGTTTTGCTGACAGCGTTAAAGAGAAAGGCATCCAATGCCTGTACATCGAGGAAACCATCATGAATTCGCCAGAACCCCTTCGCATCCTTCTGATCGACAAGGACCCCGAACGGGCAAGCCAGGTTTGCCAGGCGCTCAGACATGAGGGCCATGAAGTCATTCGCCAGCGCCCGGATGCTACCGGCCTGACCGCAGCGGTTGCCCGCGACCAGCCGGACATGGTGATCATTGATATGGACTCGCCCGACCGGGATACCCTGGAGAACATGAGCACCCTCAACACTCACGCACCCCGGCCCATCGTTTTCTTCGCCGACCAGCCCGGTGATCGCGCCACCATCCATGCCGCAGTGAAGGCGGGGGTCAGCGCCTACGTTGTCGACGGCATACAGCCGGACCGGGTTCGCTCGATCATTGACTCAGCCGTAGCGCAGTTCGAATCCTTTCAGGCACTGAGGGCAGAGCTGGAGGAAACCCGCTCGGCACTGGAAGACCGCAAGGTTATCGAGAAAGCCAAAGGGCTGATCATGCGGCATGAAAACTGCGACGAGGAAACGGCCTATCGTATGCTGCGCAGCTCTGCCATGGAGCACAGCGAACGCCTGGCGGTGATGGCGGGGCGCGTTATCAAGCTGTTGGAACGACACAGCCAGGGCTCGGCCGGTGCCATCCAGAAAGCATCCTGATCAACGCTGTTAGGGAGCATCCATGGTTCGTCCAACCCCGCTTCACAAGCATCCCGGATTCAATGTCCGCCTCGGCTTTGTGCCGCTGCTCGACAGCGCACCATTGATTGTTGCGCGGGAGCTGGGGCTGTTTGATGCCGAAGGGTTGGACGTGGAACTGGTGCGTGAAGGCTCCTGGGCATCATTGCGCGACAAGGTCAGTTTTGGCCTGCTGGACGGCGGCCACATGCTGGCGCCGATGCCGCTGAGTATGTCCCTGGCGACCGACCGCCCCAAAGTGCCCGTTGTGGTCGGCATGGTGCTGAGCCGCAACGGCAACGGGATTACCCTCAGCGCTCGGCTGCATCACGAACTGACCCATTCAGCCACGGATCTGGAGAACCCCATTGCCACCGCTCGCGCGCTGATACGCGTGGCCAGGGGCAGAGGCGAGCCAATACGATTGGCCTCCGTGGCGCCCTGGTCCAGCCATGACCTTCAGCTCCGGGACTGGCTGGCCTCTGCCGGGCCAGACGCGGAAAAGCACGTGCAGATCATCCCCGTATCCCCGATACAGATGGTGGACGCGTTTCGATCAAATACCATCGAAGGCTGCTGCGTCGGTGAGCCCTGGAACAGCTTGCTGGAGTACGAGAAGCTGGGGCATATTCTCCATTCCGGCCACCAGATCTGGCAGAACGCCCCTGAAAAGGTTCTGGGTATGCGCGCCGACTGGACGGAGCAGCACAACGTGATGCACCGGCACCTGTTGCGGGCACTGCTTGCAGCCTGTCAGTGGCTGGATAACCCTCACAACCATCGCCTGCTACGGGACATCCTGGCCAGGCCCGAGTATCTGGGTGAACAGATCAACGTGCTGGATAACCACCCGTACAGTCTGTTCCATCCGCGATTGCATCAACACTTTTTTCGCCACTCCGCCAACTTCCCCTGGCTGTCACAAGCCCATTGGCTGGCAACCCGCCTGACGCTCCGGGGTCAACTCGGCCCGGTGGACGGCGACATGGTTCGTCAGGTCGTCAGGCCGGATCTGTTCCGCAACGCCGCAGCTTCCATGGGCATTGACGCACCGGTTATCGACAGCAAGACCGAGGGCCGGCACCAACTCCCCTTTACCCTGTCGGGGCGCTACGGCCCCGTGGATGTTGCCAGCGACCGCCTGTTGGGAGAGCACCTCCACGACTGGCTGGCCGACAACCCCATGGCTACGCCCAATAAAGAAGCGTCACGCACTAAAACAGCCACGAAATCCCGCCCTCAATAACACTCATTTTTGTGCTCATTCATTATTATTTATAAATATCAATAATTTAAAAACATGGCACGCAGACTGCTTTGTCAACATGGACGATCTTGCATTCACTGCGCGGGTAAACGGCAGTGACGAAAACTGACAGAACATCAGGCATTGAGGCCTGCATCCCGGAAACGGGGGGCAGGCTTTTTTTTTGTCTGAATAATACTCCGGGAGAGCACCATGCAACTGAGAACACTGGCAGCGACATTCCTGATCTTGACGGCGGCGGGCTCAGCACACGCCGACATCGGCCCGGCCGAAAAGCCAGACCTGAAGCTCGGCTTCATCAAACTGACGGACATGGCGCCACTGGCCATTGCCTGGGAACAGGGATTTTTCCTGGATGAAGGCCTGTTCGTGGAACTCGAAGCCCAGGCCAACTGGAAAGTCCTGCTCGACGGCGTGGTGACCGGCACCCTTGATGGCGCCCACATGCTGGCAGGCCAGCCACTTGGTGCGACCATTGGTTACGGCACCCAGGCGGACATCATCACCGCGTTCAGCATGGACCTGAACGGCAACGGCATTACCGTATCGAACGACGTATGGGAGCAAATGCGCCCACACATTGAAGACGGCAGCGACGGCAATCCCGCTCATCCGATCAGCGCCACTGCTCTGAAACCGGTCATCGACCAGTACCGTGACAAGGGCGAGCGTTTTCGCATGGGCATGGTTTTCCCGGTGTCCACCCACAACTACGAGCTTCGTTACTGGCTCGCTGCAGGCGGCCTGAACCCAGGCTATTACGCTCCCCAGCGTGGTGACACCAGCGGCAACATAGACGCCGACGTTCACCTGTCGGTCACGCCGCCACCGCAAATGCCGGCCACCATGGAAGCCGGCACCATTCAGGGCTATTGCGTGGGCGAACCCTGGAACCAGCAAGCAGTGTTCAAAGGCATCGGCGTGCCGGTCATCACCGACTACGAAATCTGGCCCAACAACCCTGAGAAAGTATTCGGTGTTACTGAAGCCTGGGCAGAACAGTATCCCAACACCCATCTCAGGCTGCTTCGTGCACTGATCCGCGCCGCCCACTGGCTGGATGAAAATGACAACGCCAACCGTGAAGAGGCGGTGAAAATCCTGTCCCGCTCAAGCTACGTGGGCGCCGACGAGGAAGTGATCGCTAACTCCATGACCGGCACCTTCGAGTACGAGAAAGGCGATGTCCGCAAGGTGCCGGACTTCAACGTGTTCTTTCGCTACTACGCCACCTACCCGTATCCCTCCGATGCCATCTGGTATCTGAGCCAGATGCGCCGCTGGGGGCAGATTGCCGAGCCGAAGTCCGACGACTGGTATATGGAAACCGCAGCCAAGGTCTATCGCGCGGATATCTACAAGGAAGCGGCCCGAACCCTGATCGAGGATGGCACGCTCAAGGCAGAGGATTTCCCGGACCTGGATGCGGAAAACTTTGCGCGCCCGCACCAGGGCGAGCTGATCGACGGCGTGGCCTTCACTCCGAGGGAACCGAACGCCTACATCGACAGCTTTGAGATTGGCCTGAAAGGCTCGCAAACCCCTTAAGACTTGAGTGTCAGGAGACATCACATGACCACGCTCAGCCAGACCGACTCGTTATCATCAGGCCAACGCTGGCTCCGTGCGTTGACGGAAAAGCTGTCCGGCCAGAACCTGGCCGAAACCTTCCGCCAGTTGCTGCTGCCAGCTATCGGTATCGCGCTGTTCCTCGGCTTCTGGCATCTGGCCGCGCCCCAGGTGCAAACATCGCTGGGGGCCTTCCCGGGCCCCGCCGATGTGCTGGAGCAGTCTGGGCAGTTGTGGCAGGAGCACAGCAACCAGCGGGACCGGGCGGCGCAGTTTGTCATCATGCAGGAGGAGCGCAACGAACGCATCCTGGCAGAGACCCCAGACGCGGAGGTGAAAATCCGCGACTATCCCGGCGCACCCACGTTCATTGACCAGATCTTTACCAGCCTGGGTACGGTGTTGGCCGGCTTTGTACTGGCAACCCTTATTGCTGTGCCGCTGGGCATCATTATCGGCCTGAACCGCCACTTCTCGGCGGCCATCAATCCTCTGATCCAGATCTTCAAACCGGTATCGCCACTGGCCTGGCTGCCGCTGGTCACGATGGTGGTCTCCGCCACGTATGTCAGTGATGACCCGATGTTCGAGAAGTCGTTCCTGACATCGATGATCACCGTCACTTTGTGCAGCCTCTGGCCGACGTTGATCAACACCAGTGTGGGGGTGTCAGCGGTGAATCCGGATTTGTTAAACGTTTCAAAAGTACTGCAGCTTTCTTTCTGGACCCACGTTCGCAAAGTGGTGCTGCCATCATCCGTTCCGATGATCTTTACCGGCCTTAGAGTGTCCCTGGGCATTGCCTGGATGGTCCTCATCGCCGCCGAAATGCTCGCCCAGAGCCCCGGCCTTGGCAAGTTTGTCTGGGACGAATTCCAGAATGGCAGCAGTGAATCCCTGAGCCGAATAATGGTGGCGGTACTGGCCATCGGTTTTATTGGCTTCCTTCTTGATCGAATCATGCTACTGATTCAGAAGAAAGTAGCCTGGAACGAATAAAACTCGGCATAGAGCTGGCAGGGAGGGTGGTCCGGGGACGTCAAAAACATGGATGTTTTTGTCGAGCGTACAGGGACGTATTCACAGCGTGCCCCGGACCACCCTCCCTGCCAGCTCGTACTCCGAAACCAGAGGAGAAAGAACATGAGTAAGTCGCATCTTGAATTGACCAATGTGCAGATGGCCTTTGATACAAAAGATGGGCCATTCGTAGCACTGGAAAACGTCGACCTGAAAATTCGTAAAGGCGAATTCGTTTCACTGATTGGCCACTCCGGTTGCGGTAAGTCCACTGTGCTGAATATTGTGGCCGGCCTGCTTCAGGCTACCCGGGGGGGCTGTGTGCTGGACGGGCATGAGGTGAACACACCGGGGCCGGAACGGGCGGTGGTGTTTCAGAATCACTCGTTAATGCCCTGGCTGACGGTGTATGAAAACGTTGAGCTGGCCGTTCAGCAGGTATTCCGCAAATCCATGAGCAGAGCTGAGCGAAAGGAATGGATTCTTCACAACCTCAAGCTGGTCAACATGGACCACGCCCTGGATAAACGCCCCGGAGAGATCTCTGGGGGCATGGCCCAGCGGGTGGGGATTGCCCGGGCACTGTCGATGAAGCCCAGCGTACTGTTGATGGACGAGCCTTTTGGCGCGCTGGACGCGCTGACGCGTGCCCACCTGCAGGATTCGCTGATGAAAATTCAGCAGGACCTGAACAGCACCGTGATCATGATTACCCACGATGTGGACGAGGCCGTGCTGCTGTCGGACCGCATTGTGATGATGACCAACGGGCCGGCTGCCACCATCGGGGAGGAGTTGCACATTGAGCTGGAGCGCCCCCGTAATCGGGTCACCCTGGCCGACCATCCAGAATATGTGCGCTACCGTCAGGCGGTATTGTCCTTCCTGTATGAAAAACAGCGCTTCCCCGGCAAAAGCGAGGATGAACAGGATAAGCCTACCGCTGAAGCCGAAGCGGCGTCGCAGGAAGACAGCTCACAGGATGTCGATAACGAGCATCCTGAGAGCCCGGTTCGCCGCATTGCATGAAATCAAACGGAGAAGCTCGCGCCCTTCAGAAGCACTCATCCGGTGCACGTCGCCCTGTCAGAGCGCACAGTTTTCGGGCCAAGCTCAAAGCGACATCTTTCAACTTACTGTAAATAAAGGACTAATAATTTTGGCACGGCGTTCGCTACTGTAGATACAGGGAAGAATGTCCCGGCTAAGGATCGGCCGGACCATCAGATCATTGTTGTTGGCATTGGCGCCGGACCATCGAGTTCCTTCGGGAATCAGATGCTCCGGCTTTTTTCGTTTCGGGCACAAGAAGGGCACCACGATCATGAGCGCAAAGGCAGAACAGACTCTCGTTATCTGCGGACACGGCATGGTGGCCCAGCGTCTGCTCGAAAAACTGGTTGCTCAACCGCATCGGCCTTTTGCACGCATTGTGGTGTTCAATGGCGAGGCGACCCCTGCCTACAACCGCATCCAGCTTTCGGCCCTGCTGGCCGGCGATGCCAACGAAGACAGTCTGCAATTGCAGCAACCGGACTGGTATCAACACAACAACATCACCTTGCATCAGGGAGATCCCGTTACCGCCATTAACCGGGAAGAGCGCACGGTTACCACTGCCAGCGGGCGGACTCAACACTACACCAGCCTGGTTCTGGCCACCGGTTCCCGCTCCGCCAGTCTTGGCCTGAAGGATGAGGAGTTGGACGGTGTGATGGGCTTCCGCGACCTGCAGGATACCCGCCGTCTGATCAACATCAGCCAACGCCATCGCCGCGCGGTGGTCATCGGTGGTGGTTTCCTGGGTCTGGAGGCGGCTGACGGCCTGCGCAGCCGGGGTATGGCGGTGACCGTACTGCACCGTAGCGGCCATCTTCTCAACCGGCAACTCGACCCGGCCGGCGGCGCCCTGCTGGAAGAGGCCCTGACCAAACGCGGGCTGACCATTCGCACGCAAACATCTCCCGTGGCCCTGCTCGGTCGCAATGTGGTCCGTGCCGTGCAGCTGGACGACGAAACCCTGATCAGCACCGACCTGGTGGTGATCGCTGCGGGCATTACCCCGAACACGGAACTGGCTCTGGAAGCGGGGCTGGATTGTGAACGCGCCATCCGGGTGAATCCGCAGCTGCAAACCAGCGACCAATACATCCATGCACTAGGCGAATGCTGCCAGGTCGGCAGCCAGACCTTCGGGCTGGTGGAGCCCGGCTATCAACAGGCGGACGTGCTGGCACAGGTGCTGTGCGACGAGAACAGCCAGGCGACGTTTGAGCCATCCATCATCCCGACGCGCCTGAAAATCAGCGGCATCCCGATATTTTCCTGCGGCCAGACCGACGCGGACGCTGAGACCGAATCCGTGGTCTGGCAGGACTACGACACCAATCGCTACTGCCGCCTGCTGATTCGCGACCAAAGACTCACAGGCGCCGTGCTCTTCGGTGAAACCAGCGACGGCCCCTGGTACAGCGAACGCATTCAACAGGCCGATGACATCAGCCCTTACCGGGCCCATCTGGCCTTTGGCAAGCACTACTGCGAAGCCGCGTAAAGCGGCCGGGAACAGAGAGAGGAATTACCATGAGCAAGAAAACCCTGATCGTGATTGGCAACGGCATGGTCGGCCACCACTTCCTGGAGCAGTTGGTGGAAACCCCGGCAGCGGCCGATTTCGACATCAAGGTGTTTGGTGAAGAGAAACTGCTGGCGTATGACCGGGTTCACCTGTCCGAGTACTTTGGTGGTTCCACCCATGCCGACCTGGCCATGGGCACCGCCGACTGGTACGCCGAGAACCACATCGACCTGCGTCTGGGCGAACAGGTAACCGGCATCGACCGCGCCAATCAAACCATTACCACACCGATGGGCGATTACGGCTACGACGAACTGGTGCTGGCCACCGGTTCCTATCCGTTCGTGCCGCCCATCAAGGGCAACGAGCACCCCCACTGCCTGGTGTATCGCACCCTGGAAGACCTCGACAGCATCCGTGCCAGCGCCGACGGTGTTAAAACCGGCGTAGTGGTGGGCGGTGGCCTTCTGGGTCTGGAAGCAGCGAATGCACTCAAGAGCCTGGGGCTGGACGCCCACGTGGTGGAATTTGCACCCCGGCTGATGCCGGTGCAGCTCGACAGCGACGGTGGTGCCCTGCTCAAACGCAAAATTGAGGAGTTGGGTGTGCAGGTGCACACCGAGAAAGCCACCACTGAAATCGTCGAGGGCGAAGAAGCGCGCCTGCGAATGAATTTCAGTGACGACACCCATTTGGAAACCGACCTGATCGTGTTCTCCGCCGGCATCCGCCCCCAGGACGCCCTGGCCCGTTCCAGCGAACTGGCCATGGGTGAACGCGGTGGTATTGTCATCAACGACCAGTGCACCACCTCCGACCCCCACATCCACGCCATTGGCGAGTGCGCGCTGTGGAGTGAGAAGATTTTTGGCCTGGTGGCACCGGGCTACACCATGGCCCGCACCCTGGCCTCCGTGCTGAATGGTGACCGTGAGGCCGCCTTTACCGGCGCCGACATGAGCACCAAGCTCAAGCTGTTGGGTGTGGATGTCGGCTCGATCGGCGATGCCCACGCCCAGACGCCGGGCGCCCGCAATATCCGCTTTAACGATGAGCAGGCCGGCCACTACCGCCGCATGGTCATCAGTGAGGATGGCAAGACCCTGCTGGGCGCCATCCTGGTGGGTGACAACAGTCACTACGACACCCTGCTGCAATACGCGTTGAACGGCATTGAACTGCCGGAGAACCCAGAAACCCTGATCCTGCCGGAAAGCCAGGGCGGTGCTCCCGCGCTGGGCCCGGACGCCCTGCCGGAAACCGCCTCGATCTGCTCCTGCCACAACGTTTCCAAGGGCGATATCTGCGGTGTGATTGATGCCGGCTGCACCGACCTTGCCGGCGTGAAAGCCGAAACCAAGGCCAGCACCGGCTGTGGCGGCTGCGCGGCGCTGCTGAAAAACGTGGTGGACAGCGAACTGGAAAAACGCGGCGTGGAAGTCAGCAAGGACATCTGTGAGCACTTCCCGTACAGCCGCCAGGACCTGTTCAATATCGTGAAGGTCAATGGCATCCGCACCTTCCGGACATTGATCCGTGATCACGGCAAGGGCCATGGCTGCGACATCTGCAAACCGGCCGTCGCGTCCATCCTTGCCACCTGCTGGAACGAGCACATCCTGGCCACCGACCACGTGCCCCTGCAGGACACCAACGATACCTTCATGGCCAACATGCAGAAGAACGGCACCTATTCCATCGTTCCGCGTATTCCGGGCGGTGAAATCACCCCGGACAAGCTGATCGTGCTCGGTGAAGTGGCCAAGGAGTACAACCTCTACACCAAGATCACTGGCGGTCAACGAGTGGATCTGTTTGGCGCCACCCTGAGCCAACTGCCGGAAATCTGGGAAAAACTGATCGCTGCCGGCTTCGAGACCGGCCACGCCTACGGCAAGTCCCTGCGTACGGTGAAATCCTGCGTGGGCAACACCTGGTGCCGCTACGGCGTACAGGACAGCGTGGGCATGGCGATCACCCTGGAGAACCGCTACAAGGGCCTTCGCGCTCCCCACAAGGTCAAGATGGCGGTATCTGGCTGCACCCGCGAATGCGCGGAGGCCCAGAGTAAGGACATCGGCGTGATCGCCACCGAGAACGGCTGGAACCTGTACGTATGCGGCAACGGCGGCATGCGTCCGCGCCACGCGGATTTGTTTGCCACGGATTTGTCCGACGAGGAACTGATCAGCGCTATCGACCGGGTGTTGATGTTCTACGTGCGCACCGCGGACCGTCTGCAACGCACCAGTGTGTGGATGGAGAACCTGGAAGGTGGCCTGGATTATCTGAAGCAGGTGGTCCTGGAGGACAGCCTGGGTATTGGTCAGGAGCTGGAGCAGCACATGGCGGATCTGGTGGATACCTATCAGTGCGAGTGGAAGACGGCCGTTGAGGATCCTGAGAAGCGGAAGCGGTTCCGGGAGTTTGTGAATGCTCCGGAGAAGAAGGATCCGGTTCAGGAGTGGACTACCGAACGGGAGCAGCGTCGGCCTTTGCTTGAGGGGGAGCCTGCTTAGGACTGGTGGCTTGGGGTGGAGCCCGCTTAGGACTGATGGCTTGGGGGGAGCGCGGGGGTCGATATTTTTTCCCTTGGGAAAAAGAACTCGCTGCGCTCGGACACCTTTTTCCTGGCGGGAAAAAATATCGACCCCCACGCTCATTGGATCACCAGTTATCGCTGTTTGAATGTTTATCCAGTAGCGGGTTATGGACTCGACTGGGCTAGAGCTGACACTTTGAATAACCGTATTGGAATTGGAGAACGTTATGAAAGCACGCACTTCCTGGGACGTTGTTTGTACCGTTGATGATCTTGTGCCGGAGTCCGGTGTGGCGGTCTGGACCGAGGATGGGCCGGTGGCGGTGTTTTATTTGCCGCATCGGTTGCCGGCGTTGTTTGCGATCAGCCATACCGATCCGTTTACCGGTAAGAACGTGCTGGCGCGGGGGATTACCGGGGATCTGAAAGGGCAGCCGGTAGTGGCTTCGCCGTTGTATAAACAGCACTTCAACCTGCAGACCGGTCAATGCCTCGAGGATGATGCGGTCGCCGTTAAAACCTACCCGGTCTTGTTGGACGGCAACAACGTCCGAATCGAAATCCCGGCGTCCAACAAAGAATCAGCCGTAGCATAGACTAAGAGTCAGCTCCCCGGCAGGCCGCACCAAGGTGCGAAAAGCCGATTTGGGGGGTGGGTGTATTTTTTCTGCCAGGAAAAAGGTATCTGAGCGCAGCGAGTTCTTTTTCCCAAAGAAAAAATACACCCACCCCCCGAAGCGGCGACTCCCCCAAAACCAAAAAACAGGCCCACTCAACCATCCCCAGCGAGCTTCCACCAAGCCCGAAATACTGCAACACTGGCCACCAGACAATAACCAGAATAGTGCGAGACTCATGCTGTGAAACCACTGAGCCCGGTAGACCAGGTATTCCTGTGGCTGGAAAAACGCCAGCAGCCCATGCACGTTGGCGGCCTGCAACTGTTCTCGTTCCCCGAGGATGCACCGGATGACTATGTGGCCCAACTTGCGGACCAGTTGCGGGAGGAAACCATCGTCACACCTCCCTTCGACAGGCGCCTGGGCAGTCGGTTCGGTCAACCGGTCTGGGTAGAAGACGAGCAGCTGGACCTGGAGCACCATTTCCGCTTTGAGGCCCTCCCCACGCCAGGCCGGGTCCGGGAGTTGTTGTCGTTTGTCTCCGCCGAACACAGCCACCTGATGGACCGGGAACGGCCCTTGTGGGAGTTCCACCTCATTGAAGGCCTGAAAGACCGGCAGTTCGCCGTTTACACCAAGGTACACCATTCTCTGGTCGATGGTGTGTCTGCCATGCGCCTGTTCCAGCGCATGCTGTCACAGGACCCGGAGCAGCGAAACATGCCGCCGATCTGGTCGCTGCCGCGCCGCAGCCGCAGCGGTGACGACGATGAGGGCCCATCAATGTGGCGCAACGTTGCCCATCTGCTCGGGGAATCGGGTAAACAGCTGGGCACGGTTCCGGCGGTCACCAAGGCGCTGCTGAACACCGTGAACCGGGCCCGTAAGGACCCGGCCTACGATTCCATCTTCCACGCGCCGCGCTGCGTCCTCAACGGCAAGATCACCGGCTCCCGCCGTTTTGCGGCCCAGTCCTATGATCTGAAACGCATCCGTGCCGTATGCACCGCCTTCGGTACAACGGTTAACGACGTGGTCATGACCATGTGTGCCACGGCCCTGCGGACCTACCTGATGAATCAGGACGCGTTGCCGGAAAAACCGCTGGTCGCCATGGTACCGGTTTCCCTGCGCACGGATGACAGCTCCGGTGGCAACCAGGTGGGTATTGTCCTCGCTTCCCTGGGCACCCACCTGAACGACGCGGCTGAGCGGCTGCGCTATATCCACGAAGACGTCAAAGCCTCCAAACAGCGCTACGCGGCCATGTCGCCAGAGGAAATCCTGAATTACACGGCGCTGCTGCTGGCCCCGGCGAGCTTCAACCTGCTAACGGGGCTGGCGCCGAAGTGGCAGACCTTTAACGTGGTCATTTCCAACGTACCAGGGCCGAAGGAGCCCAGCTACTGGAACGGCGCGAGGCTTGAGGGCATGTATCCGGTGTCCATCGCCATGGACCGTATTGCCCTGAACATGACCCTGACCAGCTACTGCGACCAGGTGGAGTTCGGGCTGATCGGCTGCCGCCGCACCCTGCCCAGCCTGCAGCGCATGCTGGATTATCTTGAAGACGGCCTGAGCGAGCTGGAGCAGGCGGCCGGGCTGTAACGCCTAGCCGAACTTCACTTCCTGATTCCGCTCCGAGATCTGGCTGTTCAATGTCCAGAAATCATAAAGCACACCCACCAGGAACAGACCGCCCGTCAGCAGGTATATGATTCCGGTGATCCACTTGCCCATGTACATCCGGTGGATACCAAATACGCCAAGGAAGGTCAGTAGAATCCAACCGATGTTGAAACTGACCTCGCCCTCACGGAACCGGTGATCCGCCTCCCGATCCATGGCCGGTATCAGGAACAGGTCGATGATCCAGCCAATGAACAGCAACCCCAGGGTGAAAAACCAGATAGTGCCGGTGATGGGCTTGCCGTAGTAGAAGCGGTGCGACCCCAGGAAACCGAAGATCCAGAGCAGGTAGCCGATGAGTTTGCTGTGGGTGTCCTGATTGTCTGCCATTTGCGTTCCTTTTGGCTCGGGTTTTGGCGTGAGACTTGGCCAAAACCGACAATAGATCAATCAGATGCAGGCTTCAAACAAAGCTCGCGTGTTTTCCGCTGTCATCTTCACCGGGTTGCCACCGGCACTTGGGTCTTCAAGCGCCATTCTGGTCATTTCCTCAATGCGATCCGTCCCCACACCCATGTCCCTCAAACGCTCCGGCACGCCAAGGGATTCCCGCAACGTCATGATGAACTGGGTGAATCCGTCAAAGCCATTGGCAATGCCCAGGTAGCGGGTAATGTCGTCGACCCGGTTTTCGATCGCTGGTCGGTTCATGGCAATGACCGACGGCAGCACCACGGCGTTGGTCATGCCATGGTGGGTGTTGTAGATCGCGCCGACCGAATGGGAGACGGCGTGGGTCGCCCCCAGCCCCTTCTGGAAGGCTACCGCGCCCATGGCGGCGGCGACCAGCATCTGCCCGCGAGCCTCGATATCGGCGGCATCCGCATACACCCGGGGCAGATTTTCCTTCACCAGCCGCATGCCCTCCAGCGCAATACCCTGGCTCATGGGGTGGAAGTTGGGGGAACAGAACGCCTCGAAACAGTGAATAAAGGCATCCATGCCGGTTCCCGCAGTGATAAATGGCGGCATACCAACCGTCAATTCGGGGTCGGAGATCACAATCGACGGCAGTATTCGGGGATGAAAAATGATCTTTTTGACGTGGCTCTGACTGTTGACGATGACGCTGGCTCGACCGACCTCCGACCCCGTGCCTGCGGTCGTTGGTACGGCGATGATGGGGGCAATCCCATCGGCATCCGCGCGTTTCCACCAGTCACCAATATCCTCGAAGTCCCACACCGGCCGGGTCTGACCGGCCATGAAGGCCAGCAATTTACCCAGGTCCAGCCCGGACCCTCCGCCGAAGGCGATCACGCCGTCGTGGTTGCCGTCGAGAAAGACCTTCCGGCCCGCTTCCATGTTGATTTCCGTGGGGTTGGGATCAACCTCTGAAAACATGGCTCGTCCAAGGCCAGCCTGCTCCATTAAATCGAGCGTGTCCTGGGTAATGGGAAGGCTTGCCAACCCTCGGTCGGTCACCAGTAACGGCTGGGTTATACCTGCCTCCTTACAGCATTCGCCGAGTTCGGCAATACGGCCGGCGCCAAAACGAATATCCGTGGGATAGGACCAGTTTGCGGAGAGTGTCATTGTCAGTCCCTCGTCAGAGAATCGGGTTGTCTGTTGATCCGGATATCAGTTCACCGGATTTTTCAGGTAATACGATTTCGGGCGCGTCAGGTTGTGGTAGCCAATGACCGAAAGCCCACCACCGCGACCGGTGTTCTTGCAACCGGTCCAGCAAAGCGCCGGGTCCAGGTAATCACAACGGTTCATGAACACCGTGCCGGTTTCAATCTGATCGGCCACCCGCGTGGCGCGGTCAATGTCTCTGGTCCACAGTGACGCGGTCAGGCCGAACTCGCTGTCGTTCATCAGTGCGACCGCTTCAGCGTCATCTTTGACTTTCATGATGCCAACCACCGGGCCAAAGGACTCCTCCCGCATGACCCGCATGGAGTGGTCCACGTCGACAAGGATCTGCGGCATCAGATAGGCGCCGCCCTGTTCAGGGAAGAGTTCGGGGTCGATCAGTGCCCTGGCACCGCAGGCAACGGCCTCTGCCGTCTGCTCCCGGACATGGTCGGCAAAGCGAACATGGGCCATCGGGCCAAGCGTTGTGTCCCTGTCCAGCGGATTGCCAAGCCGGTAGCCGCTGACGATGGCAACGGCTTTCTCAACAAACGCAGCGAACAGGTTTTCGGCGACGTAAATGCGCTCAATGCCACAACAACACTGGCCGGCGTTGAACATGGCGCCGTCGATCAGTGTCTCCACGGCGGCATCCAGATCCGCATCGTCCATCACATAACCGGGGTCCTTACCGCCAAGCTCCAACCCTACGCCGGTAAACGTGCCGGCGGCGGCCCGCTCGATGGCCTGCCCCCCGTTTACCGAGCCAGTAAAGTTGACGAAACCGAAGGCTTTTTCCGCGATCAGTGCGGAAGTGGTGTCGTGGGACAGGAACACGTTCTGGAAAATCTCGCGGGGGACACCGGCGGCATGGAACGCCTCCGCCATGTGCTCACCGACCAGGGGCGTTTGTGACGCGTGTTTGAGAAACACTGCGTTACCGGCAATCAGGGCAGGAACGACCGTGTTCACCGCCGTCATGTAGGGATAGTTCCAGGGCGCGACAACCAGCACCGCGCCGTGAGGTTCGCGCCGAATGTAGCGATGAAAGGAGGCGCTGCTTTCAATCTCGATGGGGGCGAGTCCTTCTTCCGCCAGATCGGCCATCATCCCGGCACGCTCGTCCACGCCGCCGAACTCACCGCCGTAGCGCACGGGCCGCCCCATCTGCCACGCCAGTTTTTCCACGATGTCGTCATTCATGTCACCCAGACGGGCGATGCCGTCGCGAACCCGCTGAACCCGCTCTGACAGTGGCAGGGCGGCCCAGTCCGGCTGTGCGTTTTTTGCCCTGGCAACGGCCTCCCGCGCGGCTTCCAGAGAAAGCGTTGTGCGCTGCACATACACGGAACCGTCGATGGGCGATATGCATTGAATGGGTGTACTCATAGCTGTGTCCTAAGCCTGCTCAAATCCACGTTTGACTTCGTAATCGGTAACCACACGATCAAAATCTTCCTGCTCCCACTCCGCACAGCGCACGTAGTGATCAATGACGTCGTTACCCATGGCTTCCCGCAGCATGGTCGAGCCGCGTAACGATTCCGTGGCTGCCCTCAATGTGGCTGGGATACTGCGCGCAGACTCGGCGCCATAGGCATTGCCGGAGAACTCCGGCTCCAGTTCGAGTTTGCCTTCGATACCGGCGATGGTGGCGGCAATCTGCGATGCCAACGCCAGGTACGGGTTCAGGTCCGACCCGCCGATGCGACACTCCACCCGCACGGCGTCCGTGTTCGGTGCGACAACGCGGTAACCGGCCGTACGGTTGTCGATGGACCAGACAGTGCTGGTCGGGGCAAAGGTGCCGGCGGCAAATCGTTTGTACGAGTTAACGTAAGGCGCGAGGAAGAAGGTGGTGTCGTTGGCGTATTCCAGTAGCCCCGCCAGCGCATGCTCCATGGTTCTGGACATACCATGGGCACCATTGGGGTCATAGAACACTGATTTTCCGGTACTGTCCGAGAGGGCCTGATGGATATGGCTGGACGACCCGGCGGCGTTGTGATTCCACTTGGCCATGAAGCTCACACTGCGCCCGTGCTGCCAGGCGATTTCCTTGACGGCATTTTTCACCAGAACGTGAGTGTCGGCCATGGTGAGCGGGTCGGAGTAGTGAATGTTGAGCTCGGCCTGCCCGGCGTCGGCCTCACCCTTGCTGCTCTCGACCGTGATCCCCGCCTGGTAGAGCCCATTACGGATGGGCCGCATCACGTCTTCCTCACGGGTGGTCTGGAAGATGTGGTAGTCCTCGTTATAGGGGCTGATGGGCGTCATATGGTGATACTGACGCTTCTGCATCTCCTCAAAGGTCTCCCGGAAAATGAAAAACTCCAGTTCGGTGGCCGTGGTCATCTGCAGCCCCATGGCTGACAACCGTTCCAGCTGTTTTTTCAGCACCGCCCGGGGCGAGTGAGGTACCGGCTCATGGGTGGCGTGATCAATCAGATCACACAGAATAAAGGCGGTACCCTCGAGCCATGGCAGGCGGCGCAGGGTGGTCAGATCCGGCTTCATCACATAGTCGCCATAACCGGCCGCCCAACTGGTCGAGGCGTAGTTCTCCACCGTTGTCATTTCCAGATCGGTCGCCACCAGGTACTTGCAACAATGGCTCTCTTCCCAGGCAGTGTCGATAAAGTACTGGGCCTGGAAGCGCTTGCCCATGAGACGCCCCTGCATGTCCGGAATCGCCGCCACGACCGTATCAATGGTGCCGTCCTCGACACACGTTTTCAGTTCTTTAAAAGACAGTTGAGCTGCCATCTCACCGCTCCGCAATATCAGTTAGGCTAAAAGGCGCCGCGCTCAGTGGCGAGTGAATCCGGTAGTGATCGCCACTGAACGCAGTGTTTCTCTGCGATCCCATCAGGTGTATCGATAGGGCCGCCCCGCCTTCTCCATTTTTTCGTTGTATTCCTTGAGGATCTTGACGACCCGGGCCTTGGTTTCGGATTCCTGGGCAACCTCGTCCCAGAACACACGCGCGGCCTTTTCGACTTCTGCCCACTCCTTGTCCGGAATGGTGGTCAGCTTCATCTTCGTGCCGTCTGTACGCAGTTTGGCCTCGCCTCCCCAATACCACCACTGGCGGTAGTAGTGGGAGCTGTCCATGGTCAGTTTGAGCAGTTCCTTGAGATGATCCGGAAGCTCGTTGTAGCGGTCCATGTTGGCGAAGAAGGATCCCGCCCAGGCTCCGGAGATGTTGTTGGTCAGGAAGTAGTTGGTCACATCCGCCCAGCCCACCGTGTAGTCCTCGGTGATGCCAGACCAGGCGATCCCGTCCAGCTCACCCGTCTGCACCGCGACTTCGATGTCTTCCCAGGGCAGTTGAACCGGTACCACGCCGAACTGGCTCATGAAACGGCCGGCAGTGGGGAAGGTGAACACACGCTTGCCCTTGAGATCCTCGAGGCTGTGGATCGGCTCTTTGGTGGCAAAGTGGCAGGGGTCCCAGGCACCGGCGGACAGGTGTTTCACGCCCACCTTGGAATACTCTTCATCCCAGATTTCATTCAGGCCGTACTGATTGAACAGCACGGGTACGTCCAGCGAATAGCGGCTGGCGAACGGGAAGTAGCCACCGAAAACAGTAACCTCGGTGGGTGAGGCCATGGAATCGTCATCGGACTGAACCGCGTCAATGGTGCCTTTCTGCATGGCGCGGAACAGTTCCCCCGTGGGCACAAGCTGATCGGCAAAATAGAGCTCGATCTGCATCTCTTTGCCGGCAATACGGTTGAAACTGTCGATCGCCGGCTTGACCACATGCTCTGCCAGGGCCGGCCCGGCGTAGGTTTGCAGCCGCCATCGTATTTTTGGCTCCTGCGCGTAAAGTCTGGGTGGCGTGAGGGCGGCGGCCCCGGCCAGTGCTGCTACGGATGCTGATGCGAGAAAATGACGTCTTGTGGTCATGTCGACCTCCTTGACTGACGCTTGTTATGGAAGCCGGCCGGCCTCCGGGGTGTTACTCGACATTCGTATTCATCCAAAAACGTTGACGGTTCACCTGTTGTAAACGTACTCCGGCAGCCAGAGCGCAATCTGTGGAAAGGCCATGATCAGCGCCAGTGCCACCAGCATCACGCAGACAAACGGGAGAATTGAACTGTAGATATCGCGCAGGGAAATTTCAGGCGGCGCCATGGCCCGCATCAGGAACAGGTTGTAACCGAAAGGCGGCGTCATATAGGCAATCTGGGTGGTAATCGTGTAGAGAACGCCATACCAGATAAGATCAAAGCCAAGAGCTGCCACCAACGGCACGTACAGGGGCGCCACAATCACCAGCATTGCGGTATCGTCCAGGAAGGTACCCATCAACAGAAACGACAACTGCATCATGATCAGGATCATCCAGGGGTTCAGCCCCAGCTGCTCGGTAAACAGGCTGTCGATGGCCTTTACCGCGCCCAGCCCATCAAACACGGCACCGAAACCCAGGGCGGCGAGGATGATCCACATGAACATGCAGGAAATGGCCAGCGTCTGGCGTACGGAGGCTTCAAACACGGCCCGGGTCATCCGGCGTTTGAGGATCGCTGCGACGAATGCCGCCATGGCGCCAATGGCCGAACTCTCCACCAGGCTGGTCCAGCCTTTGACGAACGGCACCATCATGGAGGCGAAAATAACCACCGGCAGAACCCCGGCGCGCAGCAGGCGTAACTTCTCGCCCAGGCTGACCTGGCGCTCCTCTTTTGGCAGCACAGGCCCGAGTTCGGGCTGGAGACGACACCGCACCGCAATGTAGACGATAAACATCACCGCCATGATCAGCCCCGGCACAACGCCCGCAAGCCATAGCTGCCCCACCGGCTGGCGGGCAATCATGGCGTACAGCACCAGCACCACCGAGGGCGGCACCAGAATGCCCAACGATGAACCCGCCTGAACCACGCCCGTGACCATACGCTTGTCATAACCCCGCCGAAGCAATTCGGGCAGGGCGATGGTGGCTCCAATGGCCATACCGGCAACCGACAAACCGTTCATGGCCGACACCAGCACCATCAGGCCAATGGTGCCAATGGCAAGCCCGCCATGAATCGGCCCCATCCAGACATGGAACATCCGGTAGAGATCGTCGGCGATTTTCGATTCCGAGAGCACGTAGCCCATGAAGATAAACATCGGCAGCGTCAGCAGCGGATACCAGTTCATCAGCTTCATGGCGGATGAGAAGGGGATATCGGAACCACCGGTCCCCCACAGCGCCAGGGCTGAGGCCGCAGCAACGGCACCAATGGCACCAAACACGCGCTGGCCGGTCATCAGCATCAGCATCATCGAGGCAAACATGAAAATGGCGATGAGATCGTAAGACATCAGATGTCTTCTCCCCGAATGCGGGCGATGTCTTTGAAAAGCTCCGATATCGCCTGCAACAACATGAGTGAGAAGCCGATGCACATCACCACCTTGATCGGCCACATGTAGGGTCGCCACGCGGATGCGCTGCGTTCGCCGTATTGAAGCGCATAGCTCGTGCTGTCGTAGGCGCCGTAAAGGAGCACGCCCAGAAAGAAAATCAGGAAGAAAATGGTGAAGACATCGAACCAGGCTTTTCTACGGACGGACCAACCGCCGTAAAACAGGTCCATGCGTACATTGGCGTCCAGCTGGATGGAATAGGGACCGCCCAGTATGTAATACGCCACCATGGCGAACTGCGCGGCTTCAAGCGTCCATAACGAGGGAAGGAAGAACGCTTTGGAAATGGACGACCACAGCAGAATAGCGACCATGACAAAGATGCCGTACATCACCGCTCGACCAACACGGTAATTCACGGCATCCACGAAACGGATGTATCCGTTGACGAACGGTGGCATCCACAGACCCCACTCAATGCGTTAGTGAGCCAGTCAGACAGCCGAGTGGCCATGGACTGCTGTTTTTCTGTAGCAAACTTTTAAGCTAGCACAGCATTTTTAATCTGTCGCATGACCGGAAGATCGTTGTCAGGGACCAACCTCGGGTGCCGGGTCCGGACCGCCTTCGCGGAACTCGCTGGCCGACTTGCCGGTCCACTTTCGGAAGGCACGGCTGAAGTTGGACAGGTCAGCGTAGCCCAGCTCATAGGCGATCTCGCTGACGGACTGATTGGTGTAACGCAGCAACTGGATGGCGCGGTCTTTCAGTACCGCTTCGACAATTTCCCGGTAGGTGGTGTCCTTCTCCGCCAGCCGTCGCTTCAGGGTGCGGGACGACACACAGAAGCGCTCCGCCATGGCCTCCAGGGACGGCAACGGCCCGGGCATCATGTGGAGCATGTTGCGGATGGCATAGGTGATGTCGCCCTGGTCTTTCAGGGCTTTTTGCAATTCGAACTCGCACTGGTCCCGTGCCATCCGGGATGCTTCCGCATCCGCCAGGCGCATGCGGGTGTCCAGCAGGCCCTTGGGAAACACCATGGTTTCCTCGGGCTGGCCATACTCGAAAGGTACCGGTAGCTGGGGCGCAAACCGGGGGTAATAGGCCGGCTCCGGAGAAGTCAGTTGTACCTTCACGCCAGGGAGCTTGCCATCCACCAGCGGGAATCCCCGTTTTTCCGCATCCTCCCGGTCGATCAGTTGTTCCGCCAGCATCATCAGCGTGGCACTGACGGTTTCCGCCAGAAAACGGTACTGGGTGGGCACGTCGAACTCGGAGCGCAACCGCACCAACACATGGTCGCCGGTGTCGGTCAGGGTCATAGTGAGGAAGGGCACACGCAACTGCAGGTAGCGCCTTACCGAATCCAGGGCGCCAGCGAGTGTGGGGCTGGTCAGGGCGGCGAAGCCGAGGGTGCCATGGATGGTGACCCGCAGTTCCCGCGCCAGCATGAAGCTCAAGCCGTCTTTGCTGGCCATGTTCAGAGCCCGCTCCACCATTACAATCGCATCGGTGACAAACACCCGGCTGTCATTGGATTTCAGATCCTGGGGCGTGAATGCCATGCCTTCGTACAGAGCACGGTCGTTGTGGCCCAACTGCCGCACCACATCCGCCAGCACCCGGAGGTACACACCGGGAACCAGGAACAGTCCCAGCATCTGCCGTTCTTTTTCCGGGCCCGGGTTCGCCATGCAGGTTCCTTTTCGTTGTGTGAGATTTGTTGTGGGAAGACTCACTGCCACCGATGCTATCAGAAGCCCGGCGCAGCCACACTGTGACTGGAGGCACCGGCAACCACGTCAGCATAGTCAATTGAGGCCGCCCCTGGCCCCTAATCCACGATGGCCGTCCCCTTTTCGCATTCAAAGCCCGCGTTGACTCACACACACTGGTCCCATCACATCAGCCATAGCGCCCAAGCGCAGGAGTAACGATATGCTGAGAACGAAAACCACTGAGTCAAAGCCGGTTGCACGCACCCCGGACAACGTTGCCATCAAGCCACAGCGCATGGGGTTTGAATTCGGGGAGAAGGTTCCCCACTACTGGCTGGACAACAGCTACATCCTGAGCCACACCATGAACGCTCTGTCTGTGCTGTTCCCGCAGGGCGAGCAGTTTTTTGTGGATTCGGTCCGCTACTATCAGGATCAGATCAACGACCCCAAGCTGAAAAAAGAAGTCAGGGGCTTTATCGGCCAGGAAGCCATGCACTCGCTGGAACACAAGTCCATGAACCAGCACGTGCGGGATCAGGGCATGCCCGTGGAGGAACTGGAAGAACACCTGGAAGTGGTGTTGGGCATTGCCAAGAAGCTTCCCAAACGGCACCAACTGGCCATCACCTGCGCCCTGGAACATATGACCGCGATGATGGCGGACATGCTGCTGGAGCGCAGCGACGTTCGCGAAGACATGCATGAAACCATGCGCCCGCTGTGGGTGTGGCACGCCATTGAGGAAACCGAGCACAAAGCGGTGACCTACGACGTGTTCAACCAGGTCGGCGGCACCTATGCCGAGCGCACGTTTTACCTGGCATTCAGTACAGCCGCATTGGGCGTGATGGCCAGTTACTTCACCACCCGGATGATGCTGAACGATCCAAAGAACTTCTCACTGAAAGACTCTGCCCGCGGCTTGTGGCGGATGTGGGGCAAAAACGGCACCTTCTCCAGCCTGATCCCCACCTGGCTGGAATACTTCAAACCGGGATTCCATCCCTGGGACCACGACAACAGCGAACTGATTGCCCGCTTCAAGGAGCAGATCAACGAGTACATTGCCCCGCAGTATCAGAAGGGAAATCGCCGGACTATTCAGTAACCCTGTATGTCAGTAACCCTGGATGATCACTAAGTCCTTGCTGTCGCAAGCGGGCCTTTGACCGGCGAAAGGCCCGCCCTGGCGACCCGATTGCGCCCGGCCCGTTTGCTGCTGAACAGGCAGCGGTCGGCAATCCGGAACAAGGTCTCGGCTTCGATGGCATGATCAGGATAGTGCGCAATTCCGAACGATGCGGTCACCCTGATCAGGGCATCACCATAGGGAAGTTCGCTGTCGGCAATACGCTGGCGCAACTCGTCCATTAACTGGAATGAATCCTCGAGTTTCACATCCCGCAGAATCAACCCGAATTCCTCTCCGCCCAATCGTCCCACTGCGTCGGTGGTGCGCAGACGTTCGGTGAGCTGCTTGCCAATGTTTTGCAGAACATGGTCTCCGGCGTCATGGCCCATGGTGTCATTCACTACCTTGAAGTGGTCGATGTCCATAATCACCAGAGCAAATCCCGAGCCACTGCGGGCACACTCTGCGATGGTGCGGGCCAGGGTGCTCTGGAAGTTCGCACGATTGGCCAGCCCTGTGAGCGCATCAGTCTGCGCAAGGGTGAACAACTTCTGCTCGGCCTCCTCGCGACGGGTTTCATAAAGATGGATAAAGCTCAGCATCAGGATGGCGCAGAGCACCATGTTTAGCAGGTCGATCACGCCTCCGGCATTAGCAACGAACTCAAGATGGACGTAGTAGGTGACGCAGCCTGCCACCACGAACGGCGCGCTGAGCAGGAAACCTTCTTTCTTTCCCAGCAGCAAATACGCCAGAACCGGTATCATCAGCACCCACACGAAGGCGGACACCGAGGCTTCGGGAACCAGCATGATCAGCAAGGCGAAGCAAAACCCCGTCACCAGATAACTGTAGATCCAGACCTGGAGACGAGGTGTGCGGTTGATTCGGGTAACCCCAAAGAACAGGATAAGGCTCGCAATGAGCTCCCCCGTTGCAAGCCAGATATAGCCGTTCAGAATCTGCAGACAGCCAAAAACCACCAGTGCAGAACCGGTCACGAGAAACAGCGCCCGCATCAGCGAACGACGTTGGGTGTCCCGGAGGCCTGAGCGGCTTTGTTCAAGCGACGCACCAAGGTCCGGGTGCTGGGGAGTGTTCATGCTGCCTCTTTCCCTGAAATACAGCGAGATTGGAATATCGGTGGCTGTATGTAAAATATACAGCGGCAGTCACTGGGCTTCAATCATCCCGGCGAACTGCCGCGAAACCACCGAAATACGGCAAGCATGAAAAAGGGTTTCAGACGTAAAGGTTTTTCCGCGAAAAACGCTCAACCAGAGGCTGGTAGGCGGACCCCAGAACCCGGTTCAGGGCATCGATGCCCCAGGCATCGGGCCCGACCAGAATTCGGGATTCATCCTTCAGAATGCCGCGGACGATGATATTCGCCGCCTTTTCCGGAGTGGTCATGGCAATCTTGTCGAAGCCCTTGCGCTGGGCTTCGGCGTTCTCCGATTTACCCATACGCGCCGCATTCGCAATGTTGGTGCGGATGCCACCGGGATGAACGCAGCTCACCGCGACCGGCTGCTTTTCCAGCTTCATTTCCTGGCGCAGTGACTCGGTAAAGCCACGAACTGCGAATTTAGCCGCGTTATAGGCGCTTTGCTTGGGTACGCCAATAAGACCGAACACGCTGGAAATATTCACCACGTGACCATCCCCGGAGGCGATCAGGTGCGGCAGGAAGGCCCGGGTACCATGGGCCACGCCCCAGAAATCGATGTCCATGACCCACTTGAAGTCATCGTCGGTCATCTCCCGCACGGACGCAGACAGCGCAACGCCGGCGTTGTTAATCACCAGGTTCACCTGGCCGAAATCCCTGGCGACCTGCTCAGCATGAGCGTAGATGGCATCCCGGTCTGAGACATCCAGGGTATAGGTGCGAACTTCCGCCCCGCTACAGCCAGCTGCGGTTTCCGCAAGGCCTGTCTCGTTGACATCGGAAAGCGCCAGGCGACAGCCCTTTTCCGCCAGTGCCACGGCCAGCGCCCGGCCTATGCCGGAACCCGCGCCGGTAACCACGGCTACCCTGTTGTTCAGATCTTTCATGGTCGATGACCTCTTGTTGTGCGATGTGTTGCTTACTCTAACAGGTGTCGGGCCGCTGGATATGGCAAAAGCGCGCCTATAACCGGGGCATTCGGGCCACCCGATACCCGGGGTTCAGCTACACCACGAATATCGTGACTCCGTCCCCACGAATGTGCACAATCCGGGACGACGTTGGCCGGGTTTGGTTACACTCTCCTGGCCAACCCTTTTTCCTGTCACTAGTGGATGTTGCTGTATGGAATGGAGTCTCACGCATGTCTGGCTGATACTCGCCCTCGTATTGAGTCTTGCAGAACTGACGTCTGGTGTGCTGGTGCTACTGGCACTGGGTATCGCAGCTGCTTTAACGGCGCTATTGACCGCTCTCGGCGCGCCTTTCGAATGGCAACTGGTCGGTATGGGCGTGTTTTCGGGCATTCTGGTACCCATTGCCATTCGCTGGATCAAACCGAGGTTTTCCCCCAAGGGTGTCGCTTACGGGACAACCGGCACCGGCGTCGAGCAGGGCAAGCAGTACCGCACGCTGAAGCGCGATTTTGACGGTGCCAGTGGCATCAAGGTCAACGGCGACTTCTATCGCCTGCGCACCAGCGATACCGGCATGACCGAACTGCCCGCAGGCACCGAGGTTACTTTCGAACGTTTTGACGGCACCACTGCCGTTGTTCACACGATCACTAAAAAGGAGCAGTAAACATGGAAAACGTGATTTCCCCGGGGCTGGTGATCAGCCTTATTTTCGTCGTCATTGGCATTTTCATCATCGCCAAGGGCCTGGTGATTGTGCGCCAGTCCGAAGTGATGGTGATCGAGCGGCTAGGGTCATTCAATCGCATACTGGAGAGTGGTGTTAACATCATCATCCCCTTCATTGAGCGCCCGCGCGCCATCACCATGACCCGCTACGTGCGCATCGGCGACGAATATCATCCAAGCAGCAGTTTCGAAACCCGCATTGACCGCCGCGAAACCGTCATGGACTTCCCCGGTCAGCCGGTGGTGACCACCGACAACGTCACCGTGAACATCAACGGCGCGCTTTACTACCAGATTATCGACCCACGCCGTGCGGTTTACGAAGTGGCCAACATGAGCCAGGCGGTCGAGGTTCTGGCCAAAACCACCCTGCGCTCCGTGGTGGGCAAGATGGAGCTGGACAAGCTGTTTGAATCCCGTAGCGAAGTGAACAACGCCATCCAGGCCGAAATGGAAGAAGCGGCGTCAAAGTGGGGTGTGAAGCTGACTCGCGTTGAAGTTCAGGACATCAGCATGCCGGAAGAGGTGGAAGAAGCCATGCGCCTGCAGATGGCCGCCGAGCGTAAGCGTCGCGCCACGGTGACCGAGGCCGAAGGTGAGAAGTCTGCCGCTATTGCCATGGCCCAGGGCCAGCGGGAATCCGCCATTCTCAACGCCCAGGGCGACAAGGAATCTGCCATCCTGCGTGCCCAGGGTGAGCAGGAGTCCATCCGCCTGGTCTTGAGTGCCATGGGTGACACCGAAGAGAACAAGCAGACCGTTATCGGCTATCTGCTGGGGCAAAGCTACATCAAGGTACTGCCGAACATGGCCAAGGAAGGGGAACGGGTCTTCGTGCCCTACGAGTCATCCGCCCTGCTGGGTTCCATGGGCATGTTCCGGGAACTGGCAGGCAGCCCCGAAGACATCGTGCGCCAGAGTGTGAAACAGGATGGCCTGCGCGGTGGCATGGTGGCGTCAGCCGGCAACAGCTAGAACATCCGGACACTCAGCGGCTTCGGCAACCTCTATTCCAGGAGGTTGTCGAGGGGCCGCTGATAACCCGGCGCAAACACTTCCAGGAAATACATCACTTCCGGCAGGGCGTCATCCTCCAGCTTTTTCAGGATGTGACCCGCCGCAGGCTCAAACTCCTTGTTGCCCGCCTGTATCTCAGCCTGGCATTTCAACAACGCCGAGAGCCGGTCGGCCGCCTTGATCAATTCCTTCTCCTCCTGCTCCCATCCGGATTCGCGAACGTAGGGCGCAAAATCCTCCTGCAGGTCCGCCGGTAGCAGCGCCAGTAGCTCGGCCTCCGCCTTGTGCTCGATGTCTCCGAACGCTTCCCGCATAACCTGCGAATGATATTTGACCGGTGTCGGCATATCGCCTGTAATAACCTCTGTGGCATCGTGGTAGAGCGCTGCGGCAGCGATCCGGTCAGCGTTGACCTGCCCGCCAAAATGCCGGTTACGGATAATCGCAAGCGCATGGGCCAGGGTAGCCACCTCCCAGGAATGAGTGGCAACATTTTCTTCGATCGCGTTGCGCATCAGCCCCCATCGCTTGATCCACCGCAGGCGCGATACGTAGGCAAAGAAATGACTGAGAGGGCGTTTCATATTGGGCGCTTCACATTTTGCATGAGTTTAATGGTTGGCCTCTTTTGACTAAGATTAAACAGTGGTAATGTGAATGAACGTTCAAACCTTGACGCCGGGAAGCACTCTACCTTGAAACTTCAACTCGGATTTAAGCGCAGACATCTGCTGAATGCCACACTTCTTGTACTGGGCTTAACGCTGACTATCAGCTTTGCAACCACTGTTTCGGCCCAGACCGACATCGCAGTCGGCGTCTACAACTTCCCCCCGGTGGCCAGTGTGAACAGTGAAAACAAGGTGGAGGGTTTGCTCGGTGACCTGCTAAGAGAGCTGGATTCAACAAACGACAAGATCACGTTCCGGATTGTCTACACCTCCCCAAAACGCAGACACATGGATTTCCAAGCAGGATTGTACGACGTTATTTTCTTTGAGAACCCGAGCTGGGGCTGGGAAAACCTGCCTGTTAACGCTACCCGACCAATTCTGATGGACGAAGACGTCTACGTCGCCCTCAACAAACCCGGCCGTGACCAAAGCTTCTTTGACAACGTCACCGAGCGACACCTCGTTGCCATCTCGGGCTATCACTATGGCTTCGCCGGCCTGTCTACGGATAACGCCGAGCTTGAGAAACGATTCAATATCGAGTTCTCCCACAGCCACAGCCGCAATCTTGACCTGATCAAGGCGGACCGACCGTCACTGGCCGAAGTGGCCGTGGTCAGTCGCTCCTACCTTCAGAGCCACCTGAACAACAATCCCGAGGACAGTGACAGGTTCCTGGTGTCCGACACCCCCGATCAGACCTATCTCCTCCATATCATGGCACGGGAAAACGGCTCCATAGACGCAGACACATTGGAACAACTGTTGTCGCCGCTGTTCAAAGACGGGCGGTACCAGCAATTTGTCAATAAACGCGACCTTCAGTTGCCGCCGGGCATCCCCGAGCCGGCAGCGCCTTGATCCCAGCCGCTGTCACCGCACATCCAGTTCAAAGCTGACGGTGACGGTGCCAGCCTCATCGGCCGTTGCATCGCGCACAGGGTCAAGCAGGTATACCTGATTCTCTGATGCTCCATGCTCCTGTAGCATTTGCTCCCGGAGCCATACGCCCCGGGATGTTGCCAGGTTGCCCAAGGCCTCAGATGGCAGTTCCACATCCGCTATCAGTCGCTTCACCAGCGCCTGCTCCCATTCCTGTTCGCCGGGTTCTGCGTTCCCGCCGGCAACGTCGTTTCGGAAAGCTTCCACCGACGCCACGTAATCCGAATCCGCGTACGCCTGCTCAAGCCGGGCGATACGTGCAGACGCTGAAGCTCCATCCGCTATGCCCAGTTGCCCGAACAGTTTCTGCCGCCGTAACGCGTCTCCGTCTGCCTCTGGTGCGACCGCTCCACGAACATTGAGCGCCAGACCAGGGCGTTCATTCAAGGCCTTGCCCAGTGCCTCCAGTTTGACGCCTTCCCCATCGGCAAGCTCGGTGCGCCCCGCTTCAAAACGCACATTGCCCAGTTCTTCTCCCGACAGGCCCGCAAAATTCGCAATCGAACCCAGCATGCTGAATGGCGACGTGGCGGCTTTGGCAACGAGGTTTACGAATGTCCTCATGACAACCTGACCAATACTGAAGTCCGGGCTTTCCAGGTCTCCGCTGATGGGCAGGTCGATATTGATCACACCCTGCCGGTCACGCAACAACGCCAGGCCAAGCTTGACCGGTGCACTGACGGCCTCGTCGCTCGGAACGGGGCCTCCAAGCTCCAGCCGATCCAGGATGACGCTGTTGGCAGCATCCAGACGGCTGCCGGAAAACTCATAATCCAGATCAAGCTTGAGCTTGCCACTGTCCACGCTGTATCCCAGATAACGGCCAAAATACGGTGACAGCATGGGCAGTGAGACGTTCTCCATGGTCAGCTTCAGATCGCTGGTGTCATCGGTGCCCAGGGCGCCCATGGAACCGTCGAGCGTCATGGTTGCCACATCGCCAACCCGCCCCTGAATCGAGATCTGGCCCTGTTGCGGCGCCACGTTGCTAAGCCCGGTTACCGAACCGCGCAACTGGTCGAACCGGGTTGCGAACGTTGGCTCCAGGGTCCGATCGGTGTAGGAGATGGCGCCTTCTTCCAGCATCAGTTGACCAATGCGGAAGATGAAGCCGGGTTCGCCGTCGCTACTGGTTGTTTCCCCGGCTGACGCGGATTCATCCGATGGCGAGGACCTGACAATCCGCTCAACATTGTGAGTGCCGTTGCTGTCACGAACCACGTTCACCGCAGGACCCACCAGGGTAATGGTGCCAATCTGCAGCCTTGCCGGCGCGACGTTGTACTCCAATGGTTCCAGGCGCACGCTCTGCCAACGGATCAGCGGCTGGTCACTGTCGCCAAGACGCATATCCAGGGAGGCCACCTCGCCAGTGCCGCTAAATGTACCCGTCAGCGGGTCTTGCTGTTGATCCAGATCCAGATTGCCATCGACAGACAACAGGCCATCCCTGACCTCCAGGTTCGCCGCCTGGTTGATATAGGCGCCAAACTGCGACAGGGCAATCCCGCTGCCAGACAGCCCGGCTTCCAGCGTGAAAGGTGCCAACGTGGCCTGACCATTGATTGACAGTTTCCCTCCATCGCTCAGGGCACCACTGGCGCTGTAATTGACCGGTTCCTCCAGGCGATGGGAGATCTCACCGATGCTGATCGACAGGTCCTCAAGGGCCAGTTCGGCGGGCAGTTGCGGCTGCTCGTCCCGCCAACTGACGGCGCTGTTGGCCAGTTCCACGCCGGCCACCGTCCAGCGGAAAGGCGCTCCTGTGCCAGTGTCGTCACCACCTGAGTCGTCCGCACTATTCTGAAGTGGCGCCAGAAGATTGAGCTGGCCGTCCGCATCACGGAGCAGTGACAGGCTGACACCATCGATGTTCACTGTGCCAGTGGACAGCTCCTGCTCGTTAAGCCCGAAACGGATATTACCCACGCTCAGACGGTTCGCGCTCAGCAGCCCGTCATCGGCATCAGCCTCAACGCCGAGATCGACATCGTCGATCGTGAGCTGGCCCTCCGAGGTGGTCAGATACAGTTCACCGGCAGAACGCAGTTCGTACTGCGAGCTAAGGGTCACACTGCCGTTACGAAGCTGATAGGGAAGATAGGGAAGATAGGGCTTGAGAAAATGCTGCAGGGTTTCATGGGACACGTCACCCAGTTTGAGGAACCCTTTTGAATAGAGAGGGGCGATGCTCAGGTCGCCTTCCCACTCAATGGTCTGGCTGCCGACCGCCGCCAGCAGGTAATAGCTGCTGTCAGCGTCCTCGCGGGGCCAGGTGGCCAGGTCGTTCAAAGCCAGATCCAGGGGCGTAACCCGAAATTCTTCCTGGCCTTGCTGACTGAAATCCCGGAACAGCAGTTCGCCACCCGAGACCCTGATCCGGTCAAAATAGATTTTGGGCGGTTCTCCGGAATCCGCGTCCTCGGGCGCCGGTTCTTCGCCACCCGGATTATGGGCCTGCCAGTCCCGGGCGAAGTTGACACTGTAGTCCTCCAGCAAATCCAGGCGAACGTAGGGGTCTTCCAGTTCGATGTCCTGCAGCGCGACAATTCCGGTGAGCAATCGCCAGACGCCGAGGTTGGCGTAAAGGCTGTCAAAGGCAACCACCGGTTCGCCTTCAGCGTCCCTGGCCTCCAGGCCAACGGCTTCAACGCTCATGGCGAAGGGGTTCACCTGGACCTCTTCAATCTCGGCCTGCCACCCCATGTGTTGTTCCAGCCGCTCCGGCAGCGTTCGCTCCAGCCACCACGGCAATAGCGCAAACCCGGCGATGGCATAGATCACCACCAGAACCAGTACCACTATCGAGATATTTCTGGCAGACAATCGTCGTTTGCGGTTCGCAGGCACCGGGCTCTCCTTGTTGTCCATTGCTGACAGGCGCGATCTGTCGCCAATCTATCCACCAAGGATAGCCCGCCAGTCACCGGTTTGTCAGCCGGATGGGTTGATGAGGAGGGTGATGAGGAAGGTGATGGGGGGTTATAGAGGGTGATGGACTGACATGGGGCAACGAACCCGATATTCTGTTTTCACTGACTCAGGCAATGAAATCCCTCATTCAGGAAACCCGGATGGATATTAGCGATATGCGCCGAGACTTCGAAAGCGAAGGCCTTGAGCGCGATGCCCTTGATGACAACCCCGTCAGACAATTCCAGGTCTGGTTCGAGAATGCCCGTGAGGCCGGCATTCTCGAGCCCAATGCCATGTCACTGGCCACATCAGGCGGAGACGGCATGCCCGACATACGGACCGTCCTGTTGAAATACTTCGACGACGCCGGTTTCGTGTTCTATACCAACTACGGCAGCCGCAAGGCCCACGAAATGGCAGAGAATCCAAAAGCCGCCCTGCTGTTCCCCTGGATCGGGCTGAACCGCCAGGTGCGGATTCAGGGCCATGTGGAAAAGGTCAGCAAATCCGAATCCCTGAGGTACTTCACCTCCCGCCCCCGGGGCAGCCAGATCGGTGCCTGGGTATCGGAACAGAGCAGGGCGATCAACTCCCGCGGTTTGCTGGAACAGAAAGTGGCCGAGATGAAACGCCGGTTCAAGGACGGGGCGATCCCGCTACCCGATTTCTGGGGCGGTTACCGCGTGGTGCCGGAACGAATCGAGTTCTGGCAGGGGCGGCCAAGCCGCCTGCATGATCGCTTTGAATACGTCAGGCAGGGCGATCGCTGGCACATCGACCGTCTACAGCCGTAACCCGCACGGCTCCACCAACTTCAGGCGAGAAGGCAGGACTATGGACAATCAACAACGCTGTCCCTGGTGTGGCGATGACCCACTCTACGTTCACTACCACGACACCGTATGGGGCCGCCCCGAATACGACGACCTGGCGCTGTTTGAGAAGCTGTGCCTGGACGGCCAGCAGGCGGGCCTGAGCTGGATCACCATACTCAAGAAACAGGACAACTACCGCGCCGCCTACGACCATTTCGACCCTGAAAAAATCGTCCGTTATGACGAGGCCAAAGTCGACGCCTTGATGCAGGACACTGGCATCGTCCGTAACCGCCTGAAAGTCGAGTCCATCATCCGCAACGCCCGGGGCTACTTGGAGCTACGGGATCAGGGCCACTCGTTCAGTGACTTCCTGTGGTCGTTTGTCGGTGGAGAGCCTATCCAGAATCACTGGCTGCGTTTTGCCGACGTGCCGGTTTACACGCCCGAGGCCGAAGCCATGTCCAAGGCACTGAAAAAACGCGGCTTCAACTTTGTGGGGCCCACCATTGTATATGCCTTCATGCAGGCCACGGGCATGGTCAATGACCACCTCGTTCAGTGCCCCCAACACGCCGCCTGCCGTGAGCTCGCGGACAATGTCTGACTATTATTTCCTCGGCGTTACACGACTGGAATGATCCCAAACGATCCGTTGCTCGTAAGTCCGTGGGTAGCACATCATCCCCGCGTTTTACGGTGAGAGTCATACGGTGAGAATAACCCTGGAAGAACTCAGGCAGTCGATCAACCCGGCCATTGAGTTGGTGGGTACGGAGCCCGCCGCTATCGAACCAATGAGGATTCGGGTTCAGGGGAAGCACTCGTGATTGCCGTCGCCAGACTGGCGATCGTGGTGGGCATTGGCGGGCTGCTACCGTTCCTTGCCGCCATTTTCGGACTCTTTGCGTTGCCTGAACAGAGCCTGGCCATCTCCCGCTATTTCTACCTGTACAGCGCGGGCATTCTGGCCTTTATGGCGGGCATCTACTGGCCACTGGCCATGCAGCTTGAGAATCGCTGCTACCCGATTTCCCCCCTGGTAACCATGTTGTTGAGCCAAGTGTTCTTCATCACCGCCGGCATTGGTCTGCTGCTGCCCATTGTCGGCCAGATCCTGGTTTACACGCTGGCCTATGTCGCGCTGTATGTGGTCGACGCTCGCTGGATGAGGGGTTATTGGCCGGACTGGTATTTGAAGTTGCGGCTGGGACTGACAGCTGTTGTCCTGGCGTGCCAGGTAGCGGCGGGCGCCTGGTTCATTCTGGCCCAGGGCTAAGCCGGTCGATACCGGCCCTGAATACTAGCCCCGGAGCTCGTCGTTAGGGTCGATAAAACGGCCCCGTAACTTTTTCAGGGCGCATTTCTCTATCTGCCGCACCCGCTCCCGGCTTATTCCCAGGTCATCGGAGATCACCTGCAAGGTTTCCGGTTCTGGGAGGCCCAGGCCGTAACGCCTGGCCAGGACATCCTTTTCCCGCGTACTCAGTTCCGCCAAGAGAGCGGTCAGTGTCCGTTTGCGGTCACGCTGGGCCATGTCGTGGTCCGGCGCGGACTGATCGTCTGCGCTGAGGCTGTCACCCAGCGTAATGCTACCCTCCGTGCCCACCGGCAGATCCACCGACACTTCCATGCTGGCCAGCGCCCGCAGCTCACCAATGCGGGAAGGCGACACCTCAATCTCCCGTGCCAGTTCGGTCTGCGACGGCGTGCGGCCCAATGTCTGGTGCAGTACCAGGGATTTTTTCTGCAACAGGCGGATTTCATCGACCACGTTTTCAGGGGTATGCACAAGCCGGGTTCCACGCTTCATGCACCGCTTCACCTCTTCGCTGATCCACCAGTAGGCATAGGTCGAGAAACGAAAGCCCTTGCTAGGATCAAACCGCTCCACGGCCTTGATCAGACCGACATTGGCATCCTGAATGACATCCGACATGGGAATGCCGCGGTTGGCGTAGCGCCTTGCGATGTGCACCGCGAGCCGGAGATTGCTGCGAATCAGCCGCTGACGACTGGCGGTGGCGAGATGGTAGGCACGACGACACCGCCTCGAAAAAGCACAGGCGTCGCCCAGGCTTCCAACCACTTCGCGGAATGTCTGAGGGGTGCCTTCCGGCAAGGCCAGCTCGGCAGATATGATCCGATAGCAGAAGGTCAGGCGCCGTGAAAGTCGGCGCTCGCCATCATTGGTGAGCAATTCGTAACGGGACGCATCCCTGAAGTACAGCCCTACCAGGGATTCCGTTTCGCCGGAATGGGCTATGGTCGGAGACGGCCCCGGGCTCTGAACGTCAGTCATGGCACAGGTTCCGATCGCGAATTTCCAGAGAATACGCGCGGAACAGCGTCATGGATCCCCCGTTGCCGGGGGCACAGACTGTCCGTTGTGGCAATTACCGACGTAGAGAAACCAGCAGGTTACGCTGCAACGATCGCGTACTCGTGGTTGTGAGGCTCAATCAGCGCGCCATGAAGCGCCACAATGGTCTTCTCATAGGCGTCTTCGTCCACTACGAACTGGATGTCCACCTGCCGCATGCACTGGTGCAGGGCCAGAACGCTGATATCCTCGTCCGCCAGGGCCTTGACTGACCGAGCCAGGATGCCCGACACCTTGATATCGCTGCCAATGGCAGACACGATCGCCACCTTGCGAGTGCTGATTTCGGCGTTGGGAAATTCGTCTTTCAGCGCCCTGACCACCCGTTTGACGTGTTTGAGCGTACTGTCCACGTAGTGGGTAATGGTGTTGGCGTTGGTGTCCTTGGATACGAAACGCACCTTGAAGCGACCCAGCACTTCCAGAATGCGACGGTCGGAACCGGGCTCACCCTGCATGTCCTGATCGAACACCTCAATGGCAAACACGCCTTTGTTACCCGCGATGATCTCTACCTGAGGCTTCTCACTGACGTAGTCGCCGGTGATCAGGGTACCGGTGTGCTCCGGCTCGAAGGTGTTCATCACCCGCAGCGGAATCTCGTTCTGACGCATGCCCTTGCCAGCGCGCGGGTGGATCGCTTCCATACCGAGGTTCGCCAACTGGTCAGCAACGTCATAGTTGGTGCGCCCCAGGGGGACGACCTTATCCGCACCGACAATGTTGGGGTCCGCGGAACTGAGGTGGTATTCCTTGTGGATGATCGCTTCGCGGGCGTTGGTAATCACCGCGACCCGGCTGAAGGTCATCTCGCTGTAGCCCCGGTCGAAGGTACGCATCAGGCCTTCCTTGCACTGGGCATACCCCGTCACGATCGGCAGCTCACGGCTCAGGTCCACCGCGTCGAATGCCTGCTTGAGCTTTTCATCCAGCGGCAGCAGTTCATTGTCGCGCCACCCGGTCAGGTCCACGAACCGCGCATTGATGCCTTCCTGCTGAAGCTTCAGGGCAGTGTTGAAGGCACTGTGGGCCTCACCGATACCGGCCAGCATTTCACGAACCGTCAGCAGATGCTCCTCAAGCTGGAACTGCCCGTAGGAACACAGACGTTGCAGATCAATCAGGCAGCCGCGAACGCCTTCGATGCGGTCGGTGATGAACTGGTCCGCCTGCTGCTTGAGCATGGGGTCCGGGAACAGCTCGCCATTGATGTCGGTCAGGAACTGAATCAGTTTGGTGAGGTCGTCGCCCCAGGCCCAGTCCGACTCGGCATCGGCGAACAGGGCATAGACACCCGGTTCTCCGGTTTTCTTGTGCTCCAGCAATTCGTCGGTGACACCGCCATAGGCGGAGACCACGAAGATGCGCTGGTACAGGTCGTCCTTGGAGCGCCCGCCGAGAATGATGTTGTCGCGCACCGCCTCATAATTGCTCATGGAGGTGCCGCCGATTTTCTCTACGGTATGTTGTTCGCTAGTCATAATGTTACCGTCGTTATCCTGCAGAATGAGTGTCGGGAGATGGCAGGCGTCTCAGGACGCCTTGCTCATTCCCTCCTGCATGATTTCGTCCACGCTTTGACCTAGAAGTTTAGCACCTTTGCGCAGATCGTCCTCGCTGGTGGTCAGCGGCATCAGGCATTTGATCACTTCGTCATTGGGGCCGCTGGTTTCAATAATCAGGCCCTTCTCAAAGGCGCGACCGGTGATCTTGTCCGTCACTTCAGCGTCGGTGGCTTCAATGCCACGCATCATGCCCCGGCCTTTCATCTTGAACTCGCCCGGGTACTTGTCACAGATTGCCTGCAGCCCTTCAGCCAGAACCTCGGTCTTGGCTTTCACTTCATTGGCAAAGGCATCGTCTTTCCAGTAGGTCTCGACCGCTGCGCGGGCGGTTACAAAGGCCATGTTGTTGCCCCGGAAGGTGCCGTTGTGCTCGCCCGGCCCCCAGACATCAAGCTCCGGCTTGAACAGCACCAGGGCCATCGGCAGGCCGTAACCGCTCAAAGACTTGGATACCGTTACGATATCCGGCTTGATGCCCGCAAATTCGAAACTGAAGAACTCGCCGGTACGGCCGTTCCCTGCCTGGATATCGTCAACGATCAACAGAATGTCGTACTTTTTGCACAGCTTCTCGAGGCCCTGCAGCCATTCAGCGCGGGCGGCGTTCAATCCGCCTTCGCCCTGGACCGCTTCAACGATGACCGCTGCCGGCAGTTCAAAGCCGGAGGAGCCGTCGGACAACACCTTGTCCATGATTTCCAGGGTATCTACGTTCTCACCCAGGTAGCCGTCATAGAACATGAAGTCCACATTCCCCAGCGGGGTGCCAACGCCACCACGGTGGTGCTTGTTGCCTGTGGCCGCGACCGCGCCCATGGTGACGCCGTGGAAGCCATTGGTGAAGGACACGATGCCATTGCGGCCTTTCACCTTGCGAGCCAGTTTCAGGGCCGCTTCCACGCAGTTGGTGCCGGTAGGACCGGTAAACTGCATTTTGTAGTCCAGGCCACGGGGGTCCAGGATGTGCTTTTTGTACGACTCAATGAAATCGTGCTTGGCGGTGGTAAACATATCCAGGCCCTGGCTGACACCATCGCTTTCAATGTACTCGAGCAGCGCTTTCTTGAGAATGTCGTTGTTGTGGCCATAGTTCAGTGACCCGGCGCCGGCCAGGAAGTCCAGGTATTCCTTGCCATCTTCGGTGTACAGGTGCGCGTTCTTGGCACGGTTAAAGATCACCGGAAAGGCACGGGAATAAACGCGCACTTCGGATTCGGTCGACTTGAAAAGTTCCATTGTCTTGCCTCTTAGCATGTCAGGTTCGAGGTAACTGTGCGGTAGCACGTTGGTTGAAGCCGTTGTGACAGATTCACCTCAGCAATCTGCCGGCTAGTCCAAACAGGGGGATCGGTCGTTCGGGAAGGCTGCTACGCCGTCTTTGTGAAAGGCCCGATGCGGAGCAGGAACTCGGAGTCGTGCTTGCCGCCAAAGTGGGTGTCTTTCTCAAAGTGCTCGTGGTAAGTCAGTTCAGCACCCATGTCACGGGCAAAGGACCGGAACAGCGCCCAGGAAGCCTCATTGTCTTCAGTGATGGTGGTTTCCATGTGGGTCACGTCTTTACACGCGTCCCTGGCCACAATCGCCTTCAACATCCGCTTGGCAAGACCTTGCCCACGACCTTTCTCGTGAACGGCCACCTGCCAGACAAAAACGGTTTCGGGCTGTTGGGGGGGAATATATCCGGAAATAAAGCCGACCAGATCGCCGTCTATCTCCGCGGCCACGCCGGTTTCGGCAAAATGGCTGCACTGCAGGAGGTTGCAGTAGATCGAGTTAGGGTCCAGCGGGGGACATTGTGCCACCAACTGGTGAAGCCTGTAGCCATCATCCTTGACCGGCGTGCGGAGGGTGATGGCGGTGGTATTCGAGCCTTCTGATGTCATAACGTGATCGATTCGCCTCAAAAAGTTAGCGTTAAATTATATAGACCACAAAATATATTTCAAGTCGGCGCTCTGGGGCCGCCAGCCCCGATGGCTACCTCTCACCTTCAGAATAGACATTATTACACCAACCGCCAGTGACAAATTCGTTACCCTATAGAGCCCCTTCCAGGGGGAAACGTAATATCGTCTGCGGTTATCGAAGTCCCTCCAACGATCCGGTCCCGGTACGACACAGCGGCGGCCGAACCCGCCGGCCAGAGCCGGTCAAACTGCTCTAACCAGGCGTCGACGTCATAGTCCACGGGTAACAGTGAGACATTCAGGCCCTGCCGCTCAAGACCGGCAACCGGCTCAGCCACGGGGCTCGCCAGACCGATCCGGGTGATCAACCCACGGGGGTCCTGCCGCAGATTCCCCATTCCGGCTGCCCCGTTGTTGGCAACCACACAACGTCGCTCGTTCACCATTCCCGACCACAGTACTGGCAGGCAGGTGTGGGTGGAGACAATCACATCAGCACCGCTGGCCAGGAACCACTCCGTCAGCTTCGCCTCGTTACCAGCCACAAAGGATTCATGGGCCAACCCCCAACCGGCGAGGGACTCCGGATCGCCGTGAATCACCAAAACCTTTAGGCCTCCAAATATCAGGCAACGGTAACGGGGTAAGAGGGATAACCGCGCCTGAATATCGGAATGCTCCCCGGCCACCCCCTGCAGCCGCTCCATAATGGCGTTGGAACGTGCCACGACGCCCTCATCCACGAAATCCGGATAGGCACAACCGCAGCCGGCGCCATCATTGGGGTTGGCCAGTTCATAATCCACGTTGCCCAGGCTGACGGTATGCTCCAGCACCCGATTGTTGATCTCCCGGAACAGCCCGTCGGTGGCGTTAAACCAGTTAAAATCCCCGTTAAACACCAGCGTCACCCGGCGGCCCTGTCGCTCCTCCGCCCGTGCCAATCGCTCGATTTCATCCAGGGCAAGGGGATTTCCGTACAGGCCACCGATAACATACAGCACGTCCCCGGCCACCTGTTGCGGCTCAGCACACAGCGACGCCGGATCGTAGCGATACGCCAGCGGACAACTCCGGCCCTCGGTCACGACACCACCTCCTAAACCTCCCCGGCCGCCAGAGAGCGCCCGGCAAGTCGGCGGACGACCAGCGGCACAAAGAAGCCGGCGGTGCAGATCAGGAAGCCGTAGGCGTTTACACCCAGCAGCATGGCGTATTTGCCGTCACCGATGGCCCAGCTGGCGGGAATCAGCCCCGTTGCCAGCAGCACACCCAGGCCCAGGCCGGTCCAGAAACTGAGATGGAAGCTCCAGGGCGACCAGCGGGTAAACCCGTAGAACAGGAACACCGGTGCCAGCCCCATCACCATGGTGCCGGAAATGGTGGTGGCCTTGAGAATGTCGGTGCCGGCAAACATCGGCAGGTTACCCAGCAGTGCGAACACAATCATGATGACTGCGCCCACGCGAACGCTCGGCAACCGGTCTTTGGCACGTTTCGCCAGCCGTGGCAGATCCACCGCCAGGGACTTGGCCAGTGAACTGAATGTGGAATCCAGCGTGGAGCCGGCGGAGGTCATCATCACCACACTCATGAAGAAGAGCGCCGCCAACCCAAGCGATTGTCCGACAGCCGCGGGCGCATTACCCATGGCCTCAATCCCATTGAGCCGTGCGTGAACACCGACGAGGCTGAAGATGAACACCGCCACAAAGCCCAGCAGTCCTGCCACCACGAAGCTCTTCAGCATGGTCTTTTCCTTGTTCACGAAGCCCCGGTCGGTTAACACCGGATCGTGGAAGGGGTAGCTGAACATCTGCAACAGCGCGACGAGCAACAGGTCAAAGCCGGCATTGAGCTTGAACTCACCGTCGGTGAGCAGGGCACTGGTGTCATTGGCCGGGACAATCAGGAACAGCACCGCGCCGACAAAGAACACAAACACGAACGCCTGAATCACATCCGTGAAGATCGACGACCGCAGGCCACCTTTCAGGCTGTAGGCGAGGGTAAAGACAGTAAACAGCATCGCCGCAGAGTAATACTCCCACTCACCGGGCAGCCCGAAATAGCCGCCCACCACAGCGGTGTTACTCCAGACTTCGTTATACAGACGGATCAGGATGGCCGCTGCAAACGCCAGACTGGCCAGCCGGCCAAAGCGCGACGTGAGGAAATCCTGCAGGCTGCGGGCACCGGTCTGGGTCCGAATCAAATAGATGATGTAGCCGGCCACGGGAATCGACAGCCAGTAACTGGCGTACGCCAGACCGCCGGTGACACCATAGGCAGCCCCCAGGTTGGCCGCGTTGGTCACCGACTTGGCAAAGATCCAACTGATGAAAATACTCGCCGTCAGCGACCACTGACTTACCGGGTTACCCTGATCATCCGCACCTTTATAGAACGAATTGGCGTTTTTGCTCTTGGGCGACAACACATACATCACCACCCCATAAACCACCAAAAACCCCCAAAACAGGGTCGCTTCCGTAAAGTTCATTGTCTGTCTTTTCCTCGTCCGTTCTTTGTTCTAATCCAGCGAATTGCAGTCATTCAACCGCGGTCTGGGGGCGGTGTTTTATTTCCGCCAAGAAAAAGGTGTCTGAGCAAAGCGAGTTCTTTTTCCCCAGGAAATAAAACACCACCCCCAGACCGCCAACTCCCAGCAACCAGTCCTAAAAAAGAATCACCCAGGCGCCGAACAACTAGCCCCAAACCGATAACAGGCAAAACACCGGTGATGCCGCAACATAATCCGCTCATCCATGCTCTCCGCCAGCGTCCCGCCAAGGTCATACTGCGGATCGTCATCCACCAACGTACAGGCATACACCCGCACCCGGTCATCCCGCTTCACCAGCATGCGCGTATAAGTGCACATGAAGTGCGACCGCGCCTCCTTGGTGGGGTATTTCTCCATGCAGGTTTCGGTAATCTCCGGGCTACCGTCTTCTGAGCCGGGCGTCCCCAGATCAGGGAACGCGGTGAATGCCAGCGTTTCAGGAATGCCCCAGTCCCGCAGAATTTCGCGGAAAGCCGCTTCCACATCCGCCGGAACCTCATCCGGATCGGTCTGGCGAGCAATCGATACCTGAAAACCCTGGTCGACCAGCCAGCGAATCCCCTCCAATGCCTTATCGAAACTGCCTTCACCCCGGTCTACGTCATGCCGGGCCCGGTCAGGGAAGTCCAGGCTGACGCGGAAATGGATCGGGTAGGCGTTGTCCAGCAATGGCAGCACCTGATGGCGGCGTTTGAGCAGCGGGTCCGTGGCATTGGTCAGGACAAAGCAGGGACGGTGCTGGCTGGCGTAATCGAGGATATTGATAAAATCCTTGATCACGAATGGCTCACCGCCGGTGAAGGAGAACTGCTCCACGCCCATATCCAGCGCTTCGTGGATAAAGGGCTTCACGTCGCTCAACTTCATGCCCGGAATACGGCCATCGCCGGGGTGTGACCCTTCCAGGCAAAACGGGCAGGCCAGGTTGCAGGCGGTGCCGGTATGAATCCACAGTTCCTTGAGCTTGTCGGAATCAATGTAGCCGCGCGGGTCGCCGTTGCGGGTATGGGTCCAGCTGTCGCGGGCCCTCGGTTCCAGCACTTCCACGGCGGGAATACGTCTTTCGGCGGTTTGGGTCAGGGGCATAGCTGCTCCGTGTTGGCGATGAATCTATGAATGCCAAAAAAGGTGCAGGCCCTGTAATACCTGCACTTTTTCTGTTTTACGTTGTTACTTCCCGGCCGGCCTTGTCGCCGGCCTGTTTGCCACGGCGCCAGCCGTGAAGTTTCTCAAGCAGTTTGAGAATGCCCTGGGGCGCGTGTTCGCGCTTCCACTCTCCAGCGGCATACTTGGCTGATTCGTTCCAGGTCGGGTAAGGGTGGATAGTGCCCAGAATTTTGTTCAGGCCCAGGCCGTGCTTCATGGCCAGGGTGAACTCGGCCAGTATCTCGCCGGCGTGCACACCGACCACGACGGCACCCAGAATCTTGTCCTTCCCTGGCGGCGTGAGCACCTTGATAAAACCGTAATCCTCACTCTCAGCAATGGCACGATCCAGATCGTCCAGGCCATAGCGGGTGACTTCGTATGCCACACCTTTTTCCTTGGCTTCGGCCTCGCTGAGACCGACCCTCGCCACTTCCGGCGAGGTGAAGGTCACCCAGGGCATCACCCGGTAATCCACCTGGAAACGCTTGAACTCGCCAAACAGACCGTTCACTGCCGCGTACCAGGCCTGGTGAGCCGCCGCGTGGGTAAACTGATAGGGCCCGGCCACATCGCCACAGGCAAAGACGTTGGGGAAGCGCATGCTCATGTCTTCTGCCACCGGCACAGTGCCATTGGGCAGGGTTTCCACCCCAATCTTTTCCAGCCCCAGGCCGTCGGTTCGAGCGGCACGACCAACAGCTACCAGAACCTGGTCAAACGCGATCCTCACGCGCTCGCCGTTGAACTCGCAGTAGGCCACCTTTTCTCCGTCCTCGACAGCGAACTCCTTGGCGGCGTGGTTAAGCCGCAAATCAATGCCATCCTGTTCAAACTGTTTCCGGATGACCTCGGAGACATCGGCATCTTCCTTGGCCAGCAACCGCTCGCCCATTTCCACCTGGATCACCTTGCTGCCAAGCCTCGCAAAGGCATGGGCCAGTTCCGAGCCAATGGGGCCACCACCAAGTACCAGCAAGCGCTCAGGCTGGGTCTGCAGGGACCATAGATTGTCCGATGTCAGCGGCTCCATGTCCGCCAAACCGGGAATGGGCGGCACTGCCGGCTTGCCCCCAGTGGCCACCACGATACTGCGCGCAGTCAGGCGCTCGGTGTGACCGTCGCTATGGACCACTTCCAGCTCCCAGGGCGATACGAAGCTGGCGGTACCGGAGATGCAGTCAACACCCAGTTTGCGGAAGCGCTCGGGCGAGTCGTGGGGTTCCACCTTGGCGATGACTTCTTTCACCCGCGCCATGATAGTGGCAAAGGAGCCTTTTACCGGTACCGACTCCAGGCCATAACGATTCGCCTGGCGCAGGGTGTCGGCCGCCTTGGCACTGCGAATCAGCGCCTTGGACGGCACGCAACCGGTGTTGAGGCAGTCTCCGCCCATTTTGTCTTTCTCGATCAGCGCCACCTTGGCCTTAACTGCTGCGGCAATGTACGCCGACACCAGGCCCGCCGAGCCACCGCCAATCACCAGCAGGTTGTAATCAAACGACTCGGGTTTCTGCCAGCCGGCGTACACCCGGCGCTTGCGAATGAAACCGACCACAAACTTGGCGATCAGCGGGAACACGCCCAGCAGGGCGAAAGACAACAGAATATTGGCCGACACAATATCGCTGGTCGTTTCAATCGTCGACAGCTGCGTGCCAGCGTTTACATACACAAAGGTACCCGGAAGCATTGCCACCCAGCTCACCAGAGCGTAGGTCTTCAGTTTCATGCCTGTCAGGCCCATGGCCAGATTGATCAGGAAAAACGGGAATACCGGTACCAGTCGCAGGGTGGCAAGATAGAATGCACCGTCTTTCTTGATACCACGGTCCATTTTCGCAACGGTTTCCGCGTACTTCTCACGCAAGGTATCCCGCATCAGGAACCTGGCCACCAGAAAAGCAAGAGAGGCGCCGATGGTCGACGCAATGGATACCGCAACCAGTCCATAGACGTTACCGAAAAAGGCACCGCCAGCCAGCGTCATAATGGCCGCACCGGGCAGCGACAGCGCCGTTACCACCACATACACTCCAGCAAACCCAAGCACCGCCGCCAGCAAATTCTGACTGATCCACTGTTCAATGGCAGACTGGTGTTTCTGCAGGTTTTCCAGCGTGAGTATCTCGTGACCGCCAAAACTGACAAACAGTGCAACCACGACACCGATAACCAGCAGCAAAACGAGCTTTTTGGAGTTCATAGCTAAATCCATAAATTAAAAGTGAAAACGGTTGCTCTGAGAGACACGCCAAAGCGCTGGATGTTACAGCAGCCCGGGTCTAAAATTTTTTGAGCAGTTACTCATCATTACTGGAACGAATGGCTGCGACTATAGACATACCGTTGTCCAGGCCGCTCTGGATGTCCAATAACATATTTATAACAACGCTCTAACGCAGGTCTCCTGAGGTATACGGAATGGAAACCACAACACATCAATCTGACGACGACATCCTCATCACCGGCCTGAAGTCGGGAAACCAGGGCGCCTTTCGCGAGGCTGTGCGTTTATACACCCCTGGCATGATGGCCGTCGCCCGCTTTTACCTTGATCACGCCTCGGCAGAGGAAATTGTCCAGGATTGCTGGGTGACGGTTATCGACGCCGTTCAGACATTTGAGGGCCGTTCCGGCCTGAAGACATGGCTGCACCGTATCGTGGCAAACCGGGCCAAGAATCATCTCCGAAAGACCAAGAGGGAAGTGAACGCGGATTTTTCGGAAGCACTGGACCCTGACCTCGCCGCCCGCTTTGCGCCCAATGGTCGCTGGGCCACACCGCCGAGCCTGAAAACCAATGAGTCCGCCCAGGCACTGATGGAGAACGGTGCACTGAGCGACTGCCTTGATCAACACCTGTCCGCACTGCCGGAAACACAGCGATCAGCATTGATGTTGTACGAAGCGCATCAGCATAAATCCGACGACGTGTGTAACATTCTGGATGTCAGCGCCTCTAACCTGCGCGTGCTCCTGCATCGGGCACGGCAGAAAATCTTTCTGATGGTTGAGACATTTCAGGAGACAGGCGAATGTTAATGTGCCGGGATCTGGCTCGCATCGCCAGCGATTACATTGACGGTGAGCTGGGCACCGGGAAGGTGATGTCTGTGAAAATGCACCTGCTGATGTGCGGTCGCTGTCGTAGCTTCATTGGCAGCCTGCGGGCCAGCATAGAGCTTATGAGCGCCCACTCGAGCCAGCAGCTGGACGAAGATCTGGTACGCCGGATTGAAGAACGTGTCAGTGAGTCGCTCAACGCTCGGCGCGGAAAGAGCCTGTAAACCAAACTGCGAAGTTGCCCCATTTGCCAATGGGGAAAAGCTTTAAAGCATTGCAGAAAAATCCACCGAATGCTGGACGACTATCCATCCCTTCTTCAGGGAAAGTGGATCTACTTGACGCTGACCGTCCGAAACTGTGAGGTCGATGACCTCAGAGCAACCATCGAATATATGAACCAGGCGTTCAGGCGAATGATGAACCGCGATTTCTGGAAACGCCATGTTCTGGGAGGCATTCGATTTACGGAAGGAGGTGAAGGAACACTGGACACTTCATCCAGCCACCCTCACTTTCACTGCCTGCTGTTTGGGTCTAACTAGCGTACCGCACATGCCGCCGCATCAGATTGGGTCTATGAGGCGTGGTCAGGCTGCGTACCTTAGCCATCATCTCGCTTTCTTTCTGCTTCCAGGTCTCATCGTCCATGTCTCGCCAGTAACGAGCCGGTCGGTTCGTTTTCTTGTCGTATTCAGCGGTAACCGGATCGTGAGGGCGAAATTCTTCCCAGAGCGGGATGTCAGGCAGGGAGCGGCTGGTGTCCATGAAGTTCTGGAACATGTCCCACAGGGCGAAACATTCCTCGCCACGGCTTTTACCGATGAGGTTGCCCAGTGGTATCAGAATGGGCCGGTAGCGATGGACCAGATAAAGAGTATGCACCACTTGGCCGGGGGGAATGATTTCATTGGTCAGATAGGCGTCGAACTCGTAGAACGGGGCGCTGTCTTCTTCCGGTTGACGGGTTTTGCCCCAGCGGCCTTTTTTGTCATACCGAAAAAGCGTGACCAAGCCAGTGCGGCGGTTTAGTTCCCACTGAGGGCCTTTGGAGGGTTTGATGGCCCATTTTGGGAAGCCGCGAAATATCAAATTGCATATGGCCCAGGCTAGAAGCGGCAGACCTTGTGCCCACACTATCACAGACCAAAATACTTCCTCGAAATACTCCATTGTTGTCATGTTGTACGGCATCTGAGAATAACCGTACCCATAGGCTATTAGCATCGGGATCAAAAGCGCCCAAAAACTGACCTTACCGAAAACGCGAACAATACGAAGGAGCCTTGTTCTAAATGCGGGTGGCGCGTGACGGTACATTTCATGATTAATCTGCTGATGAAACTCAATGCTCTCAAACCCGGAGGGCTTAGACTCAATTTCACGAAGCACTTCGGGACGAAAGCGTTTCCTGAACGACTGCGGCGCAACTTCCTCTGTAAGTCCCCAGGGCAATCGCATATCAAACTTCCGGTTAATCCAGGACCGCCCAGGGTCAACCGTCTGGCGTTGCTGGTTCGGTACTCCGTGCTCGTCGTAAGCGTGTGGGCCGTAATAGCTATCGGTCATGCTCGATACGTCCTGAATCATGCCGGGCTGGGTTTCGCAAACCCGTTGACCCAGTAAAGTTGATCGTCGTCTTCAAATTCTGGCTCGGTATGTTCGGGATTGTCAGAGTCATACCGCGTGGTGTCTTTGGGCTCAGGCGCTGGAAACGCAAAAGGTTCCTCGCCGATGTTCACCCGATACTGTGCTTTCGCTTGCCAGGAGTAACGGATTTCATACTCACTAGTTGAGATACCCAATAGGCGTTGTGTTCCACGATGGGTGTCCGGCGTTTTTACATAGATGATGTGGCCCGTAGGCGTAGCCTGCTGGTGCAGAATGCTGCTCTGCTGCAAATCTTCCGACGCCGGGCGCTTGGACATTGGCGCCGAGTCTCGCCCTAGTCGGCGGGATTGACTCAACAATTGTACTTCGCACACGGCTTCAATACCGGGAGAGCCCACCAGCCCCGGAAGGTTACTGTCAATCCGAATGGTGTGGGTCGCTTCCTGCAAGGCGCGGAAGTCAGGCGTAAGCGGCGCTTTCATACCCTGCGCTTCTACACTCAGCACTAGCGGAACCGGCTGATAGGTCAGGCGTAGATTGATCAGCAGGCCCACCAGACGGTAGTAGGCTTCGACCGCGTTGGCCTCCCCTTGCAAATGGGGTAACCCATCGTGATTGCCAAAGGGGCCGTTGCGCAGCCAGTTTTCAATGGGTTCGTCCTGAAGCACCATGATCAGAGCGGTGCCTCCCAACATCAGCGCCAGACCAATCCAGCCCAGGGGTCCCAGCCCTAGTAGCGTGGCTTGAGCGGGCACCATAGCCGCCAGGGTAATGAAGACACCGCTGGCTGTGGTAACTCCGTAGCCCCAGGCGGCGGGGTCGCCGGTATTGAGCGAATAGAGCGTATCCGAGAGACTGATTCCAGTTGCAACCAAGCCGCCTGTAGCGCCCAACACCATCCGCATGGTCAAAGAATCTGCCCCGAATGCTTTGGCAATGCTTCGCGCAGTATCATTATCAAACTCATACGCAAAGAAGACTGCAAGTCTGTCTTTGACCAAGTCATTTGCGAACCTTTCGGCCAGCAGCATTGAAGCAATAACGGAGTTGTATGACGCACTACCAGCGCCCCATACTGCACGACCAAATCCGCGGGCTCGCCGGGTTTCAGAAAACGTACTGAACGCATTCCAAACGTTCACCACCTCAATCCCTAACACCACCATAGGCAGGACTGGCGTATTCAGCACTCGGAACAGGCGACTCTGTTCAGCACTCCCCAGTTTAGACTGATGTTGCTCCATTGCCTGCTCCGTGGCCCGAATGGCAGCGGCCACGGCTGTAGCACGTCCGCCAAGGGCGTCGAGCTCTTCCCCGATGCTCGCAAACCGCTGTTGCGCCGCTGCAAGTCGTTCCTGGGCCTCTGCGCTATTCGCGGTGGCCTGTTCAACGGCTTTCTGCGCCAGAATCAGTTCGTTCTGGGCTTCGCTTAAACGGCTAAGGGCCTGAGTAGAGGGCTTGTCCCGATCCAATACCCAGACACGGGTCTGGCCGGTATGTTCGGTATCGGGTGTCACCCGCTCACCGTCAGCGGATAGATCTTCCAGCCCTAGAATGTATTTGCCCTGTTGAATGGCAGTAGCCAGGGGCACGAGACGTAGCCCCGGCAGCAAGTTTGGCATGGATTGTCGAATCGCTTCCAGCGGTTGGCTAAGCGTGGCCAGCCGCTGGGCCGTCAGCCGTTCGTTGATGGCGGCCTGGGTCTGGGCCAACTGGGCTTCGGTTCGGGCTTGAGCTTTGTCCAGCTGCTGTTTGGCTTGGCGGGCTTCTTTCAGGGCGGCCCGGTAAGCATCATTGCCTGATTTCATTGCCTGCTGGGCTTGTTGCTCGTGGTGCTGGCGGAGATCGCCCCGTTCTTTTTCCAGTTGGCGATAAGCAGTCTTGAGCTGCTGGCGTTCACTGTCATGGTTTTCCACGGCGTTAAGAGCACTGCGAATCGCGCTGTGGATTTCACTGTGGGCGGCATTCAGGGCATTGGTGCCTTGACTGAAACCCGCGAACATCAATGTGGTGAGTGCGCCGGCACGAATCTGCTCCGTCAGGCGCAAGCCTTCGAGGGTCAGGACGCCGTCTGAATCGTTCGGCAAGTCGGCGGTTTCCAGTTGCGCCAAGGCCTGGCCTCGGAAGACGCCATCGCCTGGGTTCGACGGAACGTCTTTGGGTGTCTGGAACGGAGCCTCTTGCTGGTCCGGTTCGGCCTGCGGCCAGAGCATCCGGGCCAGTGATACGTCGCCCCGGCTTTGGCTGATGGCTTCGTGTTCGGTACAGAGCCCCCTCAACCATTGCTTTCCGGGCGTGTCAGTGCCGGGTTGGCCCTGCTCTGGATGCAATGGGTCCTGTTTAATGGGGGATTCTAGTACCAGGCTGATAAGTTGCCCGGTGAATTGAAAGGCTGCGGCGTAGTCAAAGCCCTCACTGCTGAACAAATCCCCCAGTACCTGTTGGTATGGCTGACGGCGCAGGCATTGCAGAAGTTCGTCCTGAGCGCGTTCAAGATATTCCCGCCCCAGCGTGCGTTCATCAGTCATCAGGAGGCGATCCATTCGATGACGGCCTTGCTCTGGCAAGGCACTCGCGTGTTCGTACAAGGGGTTGGGGTCGCCCTGGAGTCTGGAAGGCAGGATAAGTTGGCTGACCAGTTTGGCACTGTCCAGATGCGGGCTTTGGCCCGCCCGCTCACCGCAGAGGGCCAGCAGGGTTTGAGCGGTACGTACCCGGTGAGCCTGGTGGCGCAGCTCGTACAGCCGGTCGTCAATATTCAGGCCGCACACGCCACGCTGGCGCAGCGGCTCCAGAACGTCCGTCGCGACGGGTTGGCGCTGCCAGTCTTTGTTGGCAAAGAAGCGGGTTTTGGAGGCAGTGCCCCCTTCATCGCATCGCTGCTGGATGCACAAGGCCAGAGCGCCCGGTTCAGGCTTTTCAAAGGCCTGAAGGGGCTCATTGCGTTCGTCCGCCTCATACTGGTCCCGCAGTTCCTCGGCCATCGCCAAAGCGTCTTCTGCGTGGGAACCAGAGAGGTCACTCAGGAATTGCCAGGGGCGTTCAAACTGCCATTCAGTGGCCGGTTCGCGGGGGCGCTGGGGTGCCGCATCGTTCAGATAGAACACCGGGCGGTCGTCGGGCACATTGCCGATCATGGCACCGTCTACCGGGGTTTGATGTGGAAGCAACCGCTTGATCTGCTGGCAGCGGTAATAGCGGAGATTGAAATCGCTTTGCAATCGATTGATACGCGCTGCCGGGAGGGGCGATTCGACAAACGCTACTTCCAACTCCTGATCTTCACCATCCAATCGAAAAGGCACCCAAATGTCGGACAGTGCGACACCTGCGGGTGGGCGTTGATCAGTAGTGATCCGGCCGTCTTCGTTCCGGAAGTCGTCTAGCCGTACATCGTAAAATTGAAGTTGGCTATTTTCCCAGACCACGCGCAGTTCGCGCCACAACCGGGCATTGCGGAACAGATAGACGTAGCCGGTACGGGCGAGCACTGGCCAGTTTGGAGACCGCCCGCCCAAATCAAAGCCACGAACATAGTCAAACGGCACGACCGGTAGAATGACATGATGTTGGCCGCTCTGGGCATTCTGCCACTTGGTATCGGTGACGGTGTCCAACAGTGGCAAGTCGATGGGTGGGCCTTCCTGAGCATTCACCCGCATCATCAGACGGCTTTCTGGCTGGTCCAGCCAGGGCCAGACATGAAGGGTCGATGGATGCGTGTTCAGCCCGGTGTGGTCTAGCTCACCTTCTGGCAAGCGAGGATTGGCGTTCTCAGCACCCTCAGCACCGGCCTTTTCCCAAACCACCAGCGATTGGGTCTCCGGATGGCCTTTGCCATGGAGCTCAACAATCAGGTCGTGCCACACGCACGGCGGCTTATCGCCCAGACAACTGTGTTCTAGCCGGCCCGTTGCGGTGTGTGTGCCCTGGGGGCATGACGGGGCTAGCCGGGGGGAAGTTGGATGCACCATCCGATGACACTCCTTGTGCCTGATTGAATCCATCGTCGAGGAGCGTCCTGCTCCTGACTGTTTTCTGAGCGAATACTAGCGTATCACCGGCTGAGAGTCATCCAAAGTGTTCTGCCATTGGGTAAAAGAGTCACGTTGTTCTTTAGTCGCAATGGATACCCTGTCAAACGCCTAAAAGGTCAGCATAGCGAAGTACTGATCGAGTCGCCCCGTGACCGGGACGGGGCTTTCAAGCCCCAGTTCGTCCGTAAGGGACAGTCCAGGCTGACCCAGATGGATGATCAAATCCTGGCACTGTATACCAAGGGGTTGAACACACGAGACATCGTGGATGCGTTCAAAGAGATGTATGACGCGGATATCTCGGCAACGCTAGTTTTCAAGGTAACGGAGCGTGTGATCGATCAGGTTCATGAGCAGCAAAATCGCCCTGTTGATCCGATCTACCCCATTGTCTATCTGGACTGCATCGTTCTCAAAATTCGTCAGGACAAGAGGGTGATCGACAAGTCCCTATACCTGGCCCTGGAGCCAGAAGGAACTGCTGGGCCTGTGTCTTGCCGAAACCGAAGGCGCGAAGTTCTGGATGTCGGTACTGACGAAACTGAAGATCCGTGGTCTGGAGGACACCCTGATCGCCTGCGTGGGCGGTCTTAAGGGCTTCCCGGATGCCATTGCGGCGGAATACCCCCAGATCAAGGTCCAACTCTGTATCGTGCACATGGTTCGTAACTCGTTGCGGTATGTGTCCTGGAAGGACTACAGGGCAGTCACAGCGGATCTGAAGCAGATCTACAAATCGGCCACCAGCAAGAAGCTCGAACGGAACTGGACGACTTTGCAGAGAGCTGGGACGGCCAGTATCCGCAAATCGCCAGGTCCTGGTACAACCATTAGGACAGCCTGATAACGTTCCTCGATACCCTCCAGCCATCCGGAAGGTGATCTACACCACCAATGCCATCGAGTCGCTGAACAGTGTTATTCGAAAGGCGACCAAGCGCCGGAAGCTGTTCCCCCATGCTCGCCGCATGCGCGGCGCTGTTTCTGCTTCGTGATTACGATACGCTTACGCTTTCAAGGCAACCGATTCCCACCACGGCGTAGCGCAACCCTGTGGCGCTGTAACAGTTACGCCGGTTGCTTGTCTTAAGTATCAAGCTCGCCCTCTAACGAACAACAATCGGGGTAACCGATGCTACTGAACTGGCTATCACGGCGCCTGGCCGCCTATCTTTCGAAACAGGTCACCGAACAGTCGGTGCGCACATGCGCCTGGGAGGCTCTGGAAAGGGTGCTTCAGCCCGGTGATGTCCTGCTGGTGGAGGGAAATACCCGAATCAGTGTGGCTATCAAATATCTGACCCAGTCAACCTGGTCGCATGCCGCTCTGTACCTGGGGCCGGATGCAGGTCTTGGCGCCGCAGACAATGGCGAGCCACATGTTTTGGTCGAGGCGGATCTTGAGGAAGGCATTCGCCCACTCCCACTCTCGTTTTACCGCAACACCCATACCCGTATCTGTCGCCCGATCGGACTCAGTGACCACGATATCGGCAAGCTTGTTGACTACTCGAAAAGCCGGCTCGGCCACCAGTACGACCTGAAAAACGTCTGGGATCTGGCACGCTACCTTTGCCCGACGCCACCGGTACCTTCCCGCCACCGGCGTTCTCTGCTGGCCCTTGGCAGCGGTGATCCCACACGGGCTATCTGCTCCACATTCATCGCCGAAGGCTTCCAGTTGCTCCGTTACCCGATTTTGCCCGTAAGCCTGTCCCATTCAGAAGATGACCGGGATTGCGACGCTCAGAGGCGCGAGTATTTCCGGATTCGTCATCACACTCTTTTCGCACCCCGGGATTTCGACGCCTCCCCCTATTTCGACGTCGTTAAACCCACACTGGAACAAGGGTTTGATTACCGGGGGTTCCGGTGGGCGGAATGACACTGAGAATCGCCATCGTTGTTGTGGTAATGGCTGCCCTGGCAGGTGCCTGGTGGCTGCTGCAGATATTGGGAATACCTGCGGACCTGTCTCCAGATGCCCTTGCACAATGGCTGAAAAGCCAGGGGGCTGCCGGCCCACTGTTGCTGATGCTGCTGATGACGATGGCGGTTGTGATAGGCCCGATTCCCACGCTTCCGGTCAGTGCAACCGCAGGTCTGGCGTTTGGTGTGCTTGAGGGAACCGCCATCGCAGCAACCGGTGCCCTGCTGGGCGCCATGGCGGCGTTCTGGATCGCCCGTTGCCTCGGACGCGAGGTAATCTGCAAACGTTTTCCGGACAACCCTGTGCTTGCACGGGATGGCTCGCAACGCTTTCTCACCATTGCCATCCTGCTGACCCGGCTGATACCCGTTTTCTCGTTCGCCCTGATCAGTTACGCCGCCGGCGTCACCGCCATACGCGCCTGGCGCTTCGCCATTGCCACCTTTGTTGGCATGCTGCCAATGACGGTGGTGTTTGCAGGCCTGGGGAACACGTTCACGTTGAATCCGGTACTTACCGTCGCCGCAGGCGCGATTATCCTCGCGGTGATGGTATGGTTGCCGTGGTCCATCAGCCGACACCCCGGCTCGCAGCTGGCGCGCTGGCTTCAACTTAACCAATAACAACAAAGAAATGACCTTAAACAACCGATATCATGCCCTGTCCGAATACGCCCACTCTCTGGGCTGTAAATAGCAAAGGTATCGTCTCGGCTACCGCGACTCTCAATAAACGCCAAGGGCGCGTATGATAACTCCATGCTCGTCCCAACGTGGGCCGTGGAGGCGACAAACTCTGGAAGGAGGTTCTATGAAAACACTATTGATTCATTCGTTGATCATCGTATCCATGATAGTAAGTGCTCCGGCACTTGCCCAGGGAGACCCTTTGAGAGTCGGAATGTCCGGCCAGTATTTCCCGTTTACCTTTGTGGAGCAGGATACCCTCAAAGGGTTTGAAGTTGATGTGATGAACGCAATTGGCAAGGAAATGGGGCGTGAAATCCAGTACCAGACCGCCAACTTCTCAGGACTGTTTGGCATGTTGGAATCCGGGCGCATCGACACCGTTGCCAATCAGATCACCATCACCGAGGAGCGCCAGAAGGCCTACATTTTCAGCGAACCGTATGTCTATGACGGTGCTCAGGTAGTGACCAAGAAAGGCAACACCGAGGTCGAGGGTGTGGAAGATCTGAAGGGTAAAACCGTCGCGGTGAACCTGGGCTCCAACTTCGAGGCCCTGTTGCGGGAGCTGCCCTATGCAGACGAAATCAACATCAAAACCTATGAGAGCAATCTGGAGCGTGATACCGCTCTGGGTCGCGTGGACGCCTTCGTTATGGACCGGGTCAGTGCCAGCCAGATCATCAAGGAGAAGCCACTGCCGCTGGAACTCGCCGGCCCAACGTTCTCCCAGATCACCAACGCCTACCCGTTTCGCGACACGGACGCCGGACGAGCGCTGCGTGATGAAGTAAACGCTGCCCTGGCAACCCTGCGTGACAACGGAACCCTGGCCTCCATTTCAGAGAAGTGGTTCGGCACCGACATCACCCAGCCCTGAGGGGCGCCATCAAGGCCTGACTCGCTATGGACGTGTTGAACGTCGAATACATGCTTGGGCTGGTACCTGTGTTGCTCGGATACCTGCCTCTCACCCTGCAGCTGGCCGGCGTCGGGATGGTGCTGGCGCTGATCCTCGCCTGCCTGTTCGCCGTCGTCAGGGTGCTGCGCATCCCGGTGCTCAATCAGCTGACTATCGTGTTCATTTCCTTTTTCCGGGGCACTCCGCTGCTGGTGCAGTTGTTCCTGTTCTATTACGGGCTGCCGCAACTGGTCAGTGCATTGACGGTCATAGACGGTATTACGGCGACCATCATGGGCCTGACCATGCACTTTTCGGCGTACATGGCGGAATCGATACGTGCCGCCATCGTGGGTGTGGACCGCAGCCAGACCGAAGCGGCCCTGTCGATCGGCATGACCAACGGCCAACTGATGCGACGGATAGTGTTGCCCCAGGCCACACGTGTGGCACTGCCCACGCTGATGAACTACTTCATCGACATGATCAAGGCCACCTCCCTGGCATTTACCCTGGGGGTTACCGAGCTGATGGGTGCCACCCAGAAAGAGGCCGCCGGCAGTTTCCTGTACTTCGAAGCCTTCATTGTTGCCGCCATCATGTACTGGATCGTCGTTGAGATGCTCTCCAAGCTTCAGCACTACCTGGAAATCCGTCTGAACAAGGCCTACAGCCGATGATCAAACTGGAATCACTGAGCAAACATTTTGGCAAGGCCGTGGTTCTCGACGGCATCGATCTCGCCATCGAAGAAGGTGAGATCGTGGTGATCATCGGTCCCTCAGGGACCGGAAAATCCACCCTGTTGCGCTGCGTCAACTTTCTGGAACAACCCACCAAAGGCACCATGACCGTGGGTGATCTGACCGTGGACGTGAACCGCGCCAGCCGCGCGGACATTCTCTCCATGCGCCGGCGAACCGCGTTCGTTTTCCAGAACTATGCCCTGTTCTCCAACAAGACCGCGTTGCAGAACATCGCGGAACGGTTGCTCGTGGTGGATCGCTGGCCGAAAGAAAAAGCCTACCAGCGCGCACGGGAGATACTTGATCGGATCGGCCTCGCCGACAAGGCAGATGCCTATCCGGCGTCCATGTCCGGCGGACAGCAACAGCGGGTCGGTATCGGCCGTGCCATGGCGACGGGCGCGGAAGTCATCCTGTTTGACGAGCCCACCTCGTCACTCGACCCCGAGTGGGTGGAAGAAGTGCTGGGGCTGATGAAACAGTTGGCCTCGGAACGCCAGACCATGATGGTGGTTACCCACGAAATGTCCTTCGCGCGGGACGTGGCCGACCGTGTGATCTTTATCGACGGCGGTCGAATCGTGGAGCAGGGGCCTCCCAGTGAGATTTTCCACAATCCCAAGGACCCACGAACCAAGGACTTTCTGAAGAAAATCCTGGCCACCAATCCGGTATGAACGGCGGTATCGACGCCGCTACCAGGATTCCCCGAACGGTCGTATATCCAGTTCAAAGGTCCAGGCAGAAGGGTGCTGTTGGCACAGATTCCAGACGGCATCCGCCACCGCCGCCGGTTTAACGAAGAAATCGTCCGGCTTGTCCGCCAGTGCCTTGCGGCTACGAGGCAGATCCACCACACCATCAATCACAACGTTAGCCACATGGATTTTTTCCGGCCCGAGCTGGCGGGCCATTGACTGTGCCAGGCTGCGTTGGGCGGCTTTTGCGGAAGCGAAAGGAGCAGTGTTTGCCCGCCCGCGGGTCGCCGCCGAGGCACTGGTCACGATAATACTGGCCGTGTCATGCTCCCTTAGCTGCGGCAAAACCGCCTTGGTGGCCGCCACCAGGCCCTGGACATTGATGCGCCAGTTGGCTTCGAAATCCTCCAGGCTGGCCTCTTCCACGTTCTTGAAGACACCACCGCCAGCGTTATAAAGCAGCACTGCGGCGGGCCCGAGTCTGTCCCTGATCGCAGCCAGGACCGTACCTATCTGTTCCGATTCCATCAGATCACAGGGAAAGGCATAGGTGTTGGAGATCGACTGCTCAAGCTGCAGCAGGTAGTCTTTACTGCGCGCCAGCATCGCCACCTGGTAGCCTTCATCGCTGAACCGCCGCACAAAAGCCTCGCCGTTGCCCGGCCCTACACCCATCACAATACATACCTTGTTCATTCGTCGTCTCCCACCGGCTACACCGGTTAGCTTGTCGGAACGTTGTCAGTCCCGCGTTGACGGGCACGGCGCTCCGCAGGGTGCACATGCAGTCTCATCTCGCTGGCTCAACGCCGTTTCCACATTGCCTTGCCCGGAATTGAACGCAAAGGTGGGACTTCTCAGGTGGTCCGCCATGATCAATGCCAGAATAATCGACAACATGATGACAATACGGGTTCGGCTGTAGGCTCTGTCCATCGTGTCCTCCCGCATCAGTTGGGCAGCCGGAACCAGGGCCGCAGGCGAATGCCGATCAGCGACCCGACAAACGCGCTGGCAAACCAGACCCAGGCGTGCAGGCTGGCCGATGCAATGCCGGAGAACAGCGCCCCGATGTTGCAGCCAAAGCCCAGGCGGGCACCGTAACCGAGCAGCAAACCACCCACCACGGCAGCCAGAAACTGGCGACCTTCGGGGCGGTTGCGGCTGGCTTCATTGAACCGGTTGGCAAGGCCCGCCGCCAGCATGGCCCCCAGCAAAAGCCCGAAGTTCATTACCGAGGGAATATTGGTGAGCACCGAATCCTTCAGTGCCATAGCCGGATATTCCCAGGTCCAGAACTCAAACTGGGCCATGTTTACGCCAAGGACCTCCAGCGCTTTCGCGCCCCATACATTGAAGGCAAAGGTGATGCTCCAGGGTGCGCCGCCGATGGCCAGTGTCAGCGCATTGCCAACAGCCAGGATCAGAATGGCCCAGGTGAACGGCCAGCGGCCGCTCAGCAGGGTTCTCATCACGCCATGGTCCTGGCTTTTCCAGAGCAACTCACCGCGCTCAACATTGCCATGGGCCTTGCGCTCGATGCGGTTGACCCACCAGGCAATCAGCCCGAGCCCGACAAACTGAACCAGAATGGCCCCGACCACACCGAAACTGTTGACCAGGGGCACCGGATCAAACCCGGGCTGATCCAGCCACCAGGGCAGGTGGATAGAACCGGCCACCGTGCCGATGATGAAAAACACCAGTGTGACCACCATGCGGATGTTGCCAGCGCCCACAGTGAACAGGGTGCCAGAACCGCACCCACCGCCGAGCTGCATACCGATACCGAACAGGAAGGAACCCACCACCAGGGACAAGCCTACCGGTGCAACGGCGCCCACCAGCCCTGCCTGGCCACTGTGGAGCATCGGCACCATGATCAGGGAGGTCAGCCCGAACAATAAAAGCTGGGCGCGCATGCCGGCGCCGCGCTTCTTGACCACCAGGTTACGCCAGCCGGCGGTGAAACCGAAGGCACCGTGGTACAGGGCCATGCCCAGTACGGTACCGATCACAAACAGCGCCACCATGAACGGGGCGGTTTCCAGCCAGATCAATCCGCCCAGAAGAGCAAGACCCAAGAGCGCGGTTGATACGATGAATCGGTCCACCTGCCAGCCGGGCTGCTGGAGCCCGGGCTGGAGGACAGCGGAATCAGCCATGAAGTATCACTTTGCCAGATCAGTTAAAAACGTCCAGAAGCTTGCCAAGGCCTTTCTTCGCCACCTGCAATGGACGGCTGCTGTCCTGGGACCATTCCGCCATGGAGCCGTCATACAGCGCAACCTCTTCAAACCCCGCCAGCTCACTCAGTACAAACCAGTCGGTTGCGGCCCAGTGGCCGGTATTGCAGAAGGCGATGGTACGTGTCGCCGGGTTCAGTTCAGCCTCGTTTACCCGTGCGGTGATGCTGTCTTCGTTCAGGTACCAGGCACTTTTACGCTCACCCAGGAAGCCGGCATGTGGCAGGCTTCTTGAACCAGGAATGGTGCCCGGCGCCTTCGCTGCGGGCGACTGGTTCTCTCCGCGGAAATAGTCCGATGGCCGCGCATCCACCAGTTGAGCCTGGGTGCCGCGGGCTTCTTCAACCTCCTCCAGGGAGGCAATCAGCGCCTGCTGGAGTGAGCCATCGAAGTCAGCTACGGGGCGCTGATCGCCTTCGCCACTGACGGTCTCAAAGCCTTCGGCTTTCCAGCCGGCAAAGCCGCCATTGAGGATGGTTACCGCATCATGGCCCAGTACGCGGAAGGTCCAGTACACCCGGGCAGCACTGCCAAAATCCGTTGCACCGGTGCCGGCGGGTACGATCACCACGGTATCGTCATTACCGATACCAAGCCCGCCAATCAGGCGTTCCAGGCTTGCAACGGGCGGCAACAGGCCGGCCACGCCGCCCCGGTTTTCACGCCAACCGTCTCCGGTGTAACTGCTGTATATGGCTCCGGGAATATGGGCTTTCTGAAAGCTGCTGCGATCCCCTCCGTCATCAATGCCGGAACGGACGTCCAGCACAACCAGGTTTTCCCGGCCGAGGTTGGCGTCAAGCCATTGGGCGTCGACCAAGGGTGTTGCCTTTTTTTCACTGGCCATGGCCAGCGAACTTGCAAAAACCAGAACAATAGCCAACAAACGGCTCATTGTGGTTCTCCTCTGCCATGAATTCTTGAACGATCATTATGGATCCAATAGAACGTAATGCATAGGCGTGTTTTTAGTGTATTTTTTTATAAACAAATCGCCTATTTTTCTTCCGGTCTTCACTGGAAACCTTTAGCGAGAACAGCGGTTAACGGAACGTCGGGAAATTGGCCGGCTTATTAAGGGACCAGTCGTACTCAATGAACGTCAACTCCGAAGTGCCCTCAATTCGATCCGCCAGGGCTGAATCCGCCCACTTTTCGATAAACGCCTTTCGAGAGCCGGAAGCCTCCACGAAATCCCCCTCGTACCATTTGAACAATTCCGTGACATGGAGAGTGTCGCCCTTGATCTCAAGATGACGTTCGGTTGCAAAGGCACGACGGGTGTTCTCTGCCAACAGACCTTCCAGGTTGTCGGCGGTGTAGACCACATCCCTTAATGGAGGGCAGCCAACAGAAGCACAATTCACCGCGAAGTGGACCCGCGCGTCCTTCCAGCCTTTGTCCGCATAGTCCTCGCCGAGCAGGATGTCTTTTTCCATCTGATTGAGACTGTATACCTGCCCATCGATGAGGAACTTTTCCCGGTCAAAAACACTGTCCACAAAGGGATTGACGCGACCGCCGTAGTCCCAGACCGAGTCGACGAGTTCTCCGTCCGGTCGCTCAGTCAGGATCTGGTCGATCATGAAGAAATTATAGGCGTTGAGCCAGAAGGCGACGGATTCAGCCTCGCCATCGAGGGTGCCGGTATCGAAATCTGCAAGGCGGTCACGCTGATTCGCCAGCAGGCCGTCGGTCTGCGATGAGGCCAGGGCCGCCTCATAGTCAAATGCAGAAACCAGGCCACCCTCGGTCGTTGTCGACTCTGTCAGGTACTGTGTTAGCAGACGCTGAAACGGGTCAAACGTTGCTTCAGCGGCGGCAGCGGTCACCGGCATGATGACGGCGAACATCATCAGGCATATCAATCGTCCAGGTTTGTTCACGTCACTCTCCACAGGTCTAAAGGTTCCACAGGTCTACAGGTTCATCGACTTTGCTCTTTCACCGACACGAAAAGCCGGCCATTGTTACAACGCAACTGGTATTGATAATCGATTACATTTAGTTTAGTTTCCGCATCGTGACGAAAAACAACTATCAGGTGCCGAGACCCATGTTCAACCAACCCAACTCTCTACGCTACTCCCTGATCCTCGCGCTTGGATGCGCCACAACCGCAACTGCTCAGGAAAGCACCGATCAGGCACCGAAATCCCTTGATACACTTGAAGTAACCGCCACTCGCGGTCTTGACTCCCTCAACGTTAACCCCGGTGCGGTCACCGTGGTTGACCGCGACGCCATCGACAAACAGTCCTCATTGGGTGGCAACGTGGGCGATATTCTGGCCAAAACCGTTCCAGGCCTGTCGCCCTCTACCCACGGTTTAACCAGTGTGGCGCAGACGCTGCGTGGCCGAAACCTGTTCGTACTGATTGACGGCATCCCCCAGACCATCAGCCTGCGCGATGGGCTTCACTCCCTGAACTCCATTGACCCGTCATCGATCGAGCGCATCGAAGTCATCCGGGGCTCCAATGGTGTGTACGGCTTTGGCGGTACCGGCGGCATCATCAACATCATCACCCGCAAGAACGAGAAAGGCGCCCCCCTATACCGCACCGAACTGAATGGTGGTTTCTCGACCGAGCACATCAAGGACAGCGAGCAATTCGGGCTATCCCAGAGCGTGACCGGTGGCTCAGGAGCCTTTGACTACCAGCTCCGAGGCTCCTACGAAAAACGCGCTAATGTCTTCGATGCCGATGGCGACCGCATCCCGCCGGACCCGAACGGCCAGGGTGGCATTGCCGACTCCCGCGAGTTCGACGTGCTGGCAAAGCTCGGCTTCGACCTGGACGCCGACAAGCGCCTGGAACTGACCACCAGCTACTACGACATCAAGCAGGACACCAATTACGTCCTTGAAGCGGGCGTGTACGGTGAGCAGAAAACCCGCGCCGTCAAAGGCGACCCGGGGGGCAAGGATCAGGGCACTGAAAACCTGAACGTGAACCTGACCTACAGCGACCAGCAACTGTTCGGCGACACATCCCTGGGTGCCCAGTTGTATTATCGCGACTACATGACCCGCTTCGGGTACTTCGCCACCTTCTATCCCGGGGGCGGACAGTCGCTGACGGAATCGGAGCGCATTGGCTCCCGCCTGGACTTTGAGACGCCGTTTGACGTTATGTCTGGCGCCAAACTGCTCTGGGGCCTGGATACACTGATGGAAACCACGGCCCAGCCATTGGAAGACGGGCGCACGTTTGTGCCTGAAATGGACCAGAACAGTGTGGCGCCGTTCCTGCAGGCGGAACTTCGGCTGAATCCGAAGTGGACCGTTAATGCCGGTGTCCGCTACGAAAAATTCTGGTTCGAGGTGGACGACTACACCACGGTGTTTGGTGCAGACGTCGAAGGCGGTGAGCTGGAGTACAGCGAAACGGTCTTCAATACCGGTGCCCGATACCAGGTGAACGATGTCTGGGCAGCCACCGCCAGCTTCTCCCAGGGCTTCACGGTGCCGGAGATTGGCCGCACCCTGCGCCAGCCCCAGCAGGGCACATCGCTGGATCAGATCCGCCCTGAGCCACAGGTGGTCGACAACTACGAGGTTGGCACCGAGGCCGTCTGGGATCGCGCCGATCTTGCACTGACGTTGTTCTACAGTGAGTCTGAACTGGGTACCAGCCTAGCCGCGGCTAATGCCAATGAGCCCATTCCCGTGCTGCGCAGCCCAGAACGTATCTACGGTTTCGAGGCCGAACTCAACACCTATCCCACCCGCGACCTGAGCGCCGGCGGTACCTTTACCTGGATGGAAGGTAAAGTCGATTCTGACGATGACGGCAGCTACGACACCTATCTTGCCGGCAACCGGATTTCGCCACTCAAGCTCACCGGCTATGTGGAACACGATACCACTGCGCGCTGGAGCAATCGCCTGCAAACGATGGTTGTGGGCGACCGCGACCGCTTCAGCGGTAACGGATTCGGCAAGGGGGAAGTGGAGTCATTCACTGTTCTGGATCTGACCAGTACCTGGCGTACCGGAAACGGGGATATTACCCTGGCCATCAACAATCTGCTGAATGAAGACTACTTCCCGGTGATCTCGCAGATCTATAATTTCGACACCCAGTACACCGCTGCACCGGGCCGCTCGGTCATGGTGACTTATGGGGTCGACTGGTAAACGTTAGACAGGTAAACACCACACATAAGGCCGCTCACAGCGGCCTTATGTCTTTTACCACCCAGCAAACCGACGCCGTTGGGCCGTCGTCCAGGTCCGCACAGGTGTCGACGCGCATGACCTCCATGGTGCCGCAGCGGGCTTTCAGTGCCCCGGAATCACCCTTCGAGGCCCAATCCACTTGCACAGTCACTTCCTTGCTGTCATGGCTGGCCGCCTCCGGACCGACCGACAGTTCCGCACGGATGTTTCTGTCTGAAAGCCACTCCAGGGCGGAGATTTCAGCGCACTGCTGGGCAGGCGTCAGCAGGGACTGGCCACGATAACAGGGCAGATAGGCAAGGCCGTCAGCCTCATGCTGAAGCAACGGCAGTACCTGTTCCGGCGCCACCCGGCCGTATTTTCGCATGGCCGGAAACACCATGATGCTTGCCGCAAGCCGGCATCCGCCCAGGTGGGAACTTTCCCAGACCTCGAATGGCAGGTCGCGGTCCGCGACGGTCCTGGCAAGCTCCTGATAGGCCGCATATCCGAACTTGGCACAGCACTTGTCCTTGCGGCCATGGGTGCAACACAGCACCAGGGAGCCTGTCAGCGCAGCGCTGGCCCAGCCACTGAGGTCATTGCCTGACTCCAGGGCCTCCAGAAACGCCGACAGGTCACTCCGCTCAACATCAAAGCTGCGGCCTTCCGGCAACAGGTAGAGCCGGTGATTGAACGCCGGGCGACCACGCTGATCGATCAGGTTGACCCGCCGCCCATTGTCCGCAAGGCGGTTGATCCGTGCTGCCAGATCGTCCTCCATATCGCGGGCAATACGCAGGCTGCGGGACCACTTTGGGCGTGGCCAGCTGATCAGCAGATTGCTCGCTGCATGGGTCGCCGTGCCCGCAAGTGGGTCCCCGGCCTCGATACTGTCAACTGTGCAGAACCGACGGGCAGTTGCGCTCATTCCGTTGCCACCGAGGCTGTGACGGACGAAGAAGGCGTAAGAGCATCAGGCTCCGCCGTGGCCCGCTTTACCGGCACACAAACAGGTCGGCCAGCCAGAGGTTCACGAATAACCTGGGCATCAAGATCAAACACCTGCTTGAGGTTATCAGCGGTAAACACCGTCTCCGGCGGGCCATCGTGCAGGATCCGGCCCGCTTTCATCATCACCAGGCGATCGGCGTAGGCCGCCGCCAGGTTGAGATCATGGAGCACCACCAGCAAAGTCCGGCTCTGCTTATGGGCCAGGGACACCAGCAGTTCGAGCAGGTCCACCTGCACTTTCAGGTCTAGAAAAGTGGTGGGCTCGTCCAACAGAAGCAGGTCGGTTTCCTGGGCCAGCACCATGGCAATCCAGCAGCGCTGACGCTGCCCCCCACTGAGCGCATCCACCGGCCGGTCAGCAAACGTCGCAACGTCAGCCACGGCCATGGCCTCCTCAACGGCGGCTTCGTCGTGCCGGGACCACTGGCGCATCAGGCTCTGATAGGGGAAACGTCCAAGTCCAACCAGCTCCCTGACGGTCAGGCCATCCGGTGCCGAGGGGCTCTGTGGCAGTATTCCGAGCCGTTGTGCGACGGTGCGGGTGGGTTGCCGATGGATATCATTGCCGTCGAGAAGCACTTTGCCGGCGCTGGGGGCCAGTGTCCGGGCCAGGGTTTTAAGCAGGGTGGATTTGCCCGAGCCGTTCGGCCCCAGCAGGACAGTGACACTGCCCTCATGCACCGTGAAATCCACGTCCGCCAGCACCTGCCGGCCGTCGTATCCCGCGCACAGCGCTTCGCCCCGCAGCCGCGGCTGGCCATCGTAATTCGGCGATGAGGAATGTCGATTCAGGGGCATATTGGCGTCGCTTTCGGGTGAAATCGGATGATATTATCTCCCATTCTCATTATCAAATCGGCACTATCATATCGGCACCATCAATTCAGCCCCATCAAATAGGCCCCTAGTTGCTGTTCGCCAAACAACCGGATTTACCATGTACCGCTACGCCAGCTTCCTGCTGATCGTTACCTGTCTCTTTCAATCCCCCGCAGCCATGGCGATCCCCCCGGTAACCAGCGTGGAGCATGCCCTTGGTGAAGCAACCATCGCAGGCCATCCTGATCGCGTTGTATCTCTGTATCAGGGCGCCACCGATACCGCTGTGGCACTGGGAATCGAGCCCATAGGCGTGGTGGAATCCTGGACCGAAAAACCGATGTACCACTATCTGCGCAACGATATTCAGAACGTGACCTATCTGGGGCTGGAGACCCAGCCTGATCTGGAGCGCATCGCCTGGCTGTCGCCGGACCTGATCATCGGCGCCAGGAACCGGCATCGCACCATCTACCCATTGCTGGACCGCATTGCGCCCACAGTCATACCGGGCGATGTCTACGACTTCAAGGCACTGCTTACGATGATGGCAAAGGCCACTGGCCGCACGGCTCGTGGTGAGGAATTGCTGACGCGCTGGCAGGAGCGGGTTGAGGATTTCAGAACCCGAATCCGCCAAAAGCTGGGTGAACAGTGGCCCCAGGAGGTGGCAATCCTGAGTTTTCGGGCCGACCATGCCCGCATCTACTACGGCGGCTTCGCCCGCTCCGTGCTGGACGAGCTTGGCTTCACCGCCCCAGCCTCCCATCGCCAGGAAAGCTGGGGCATAAAGCTTACCAGCCAGGAAAGCATCCCGGCCATGGACGCCGAGGCCGTCTTCATCTTCATGGAGGACGATCCCGCCGTTCAGCGCACGTTCAACACCTGGTCCAGCCACCCCCTTTGGAAAAACCTGAAAGCCGTGCGGCAAAACGACGTCTATCAGGTGGACCCGGTCACCTGGAACATGGGCGCTGGCATTATTGCCGCCAATCGGATGCTGGACGAACTCTACCAGCACTACGACCTCCACCAACCTGAACATCAGGGGTGCCCACGATGCTGACCACCCCACCGGCAAAAATGCTGGGAACCCTGCTCTGCCTGGGCCTGCTGCTGGCCGCCACGGTATCAAGCCTGATATTCGGTCACATTCCTGTATCACTGGCGATGCTGATCAACAGCCTGACGGACTACGACCCCGGCTCCCTCGAGCATCTGGTCATTCACTCGGAACGCTTTTCGCGAACCGTGACCTCCGTGGTCGTGGGTGCCGGCCTGGCCATTGCCGGAGCGCTGATGCAGACACTGACCCGCAATCCACTGGCGTCACCCGGCATTCTCGGCATCAATGCCGGCGCCATGTTTTTCGTGGTTGTCGGCGCCACGCTGTTTTCGCTGACCTCGCCATCGCAACTGGTATGGGCGGCCTTTATCGGCGCCGCCACGGCCGCCGTGCTAGTGTATTTCCTGGGGCAGGAAGCCGGGCGCGGTGTTTCGCCCGTGCGCACGGTGCTCGCCGGCGTCGCGGTGACAGCGCTGTTTGTCTCCTTTGCCCAGGGGTTGCTGATCCTCAACCAGGACCGTTTCGAAAGCATCCTGTTCTGGCTGGCGGGTTCCGTTTCAGGGCGCGACCTGGATGCGATAGCGCCATTGTTGCCGCTGTTCGGCGGCGCCCTGATCCTCGCGTTGCTATTGTCCCGGCAACTGAATCTGCTCGGGCTGGACGATGAGGTCATCCGCGGCCTGGGGCTCAGAGTAGGGCAGGTGCGATTGTTGATCGGTCTGGTGGTGATTGTCCTGGCAGGCACTTCGGTGGCCATGGCGGGGCTGATCGGCTTTGTCGGCCTGATCGTGCCACACATGGCCCGCGGCCTCTTTGGCACGGATCATCGCTGGCTGCTGCCCCTGTCGGCCATTATTGGCGCCACGCTGCTGCTGGCTGCCGACACCCTCGCCAGGCTGGTGATACCACCTCAGGAGATTCCCGTGGGAGTCATGACAGCGCTGCTGGGCACACCGCTGTTCCTCCATCTCGCCCGACACGTGAGGAAAGTATCGTGAGCCGAACCCTGATACTTCGCTCCCGTAAGGACCGCTGGTCGATCAAACTCAATACCCGAGTTCTGGTGGTCACCGGTGTGCTCGCAGTGTTACTGGCTGTCAGCAGTGTTCTCGCGCTGACGTCTGGCAGCCATCCTACCTCGGTTTTGGAGGTACTCGGCACCCTGACCGCCCCGAACCAATCAGAGCTGGCCCTGATTATTCTGGAAATTCGCCTGCCCAGAATACTCATGGCCATACTGGTGGGCGCTGCTCTGGGCTCAGCCGGAATGATCCTGCAAGGTCTGGTGAGAAACCCGCTGGCGTCACCGGATGTCATTGGCATCACCAGTGGGGCGTCGGCCGCTGCGGTGCTGTTTCTCTGGCTCGGGGGTGTCACCGGAACCTCGCTGCTACTGGCGCCCGTCGCCATGGGGGGCGCCTTTGTCGTGGCCCTGGGCATTACGGCCCTGGCCTGGCAGAGGGGGATCAGCCCCGCCAGGCTGGTGCTGGTGGGCGTCGGGCTGGCAGCCGGGCTGACCGCAGTGACCACCCTGCTATTGGTCCTGAGCCCCGATGCCACCGCAATGAACGCCTATATCTGGCTCACTGGCAGCCTCTACGCCTCGCAGTGGCACGACGTCACCGCCCTGGCACCCTGGCTGATGGTGTGCTGGCCCCTGGCGCTGATCAAGCTCAGACACCTCGATGCACAATCCATGGGGGAAGATATGGCGCTGGGCCTGGGTAGCGCCCTGCAAGGCCATCGCTTGCTGTTCCTGGTGCTGGCAGTGGCCCTCGCCGGCTCTGCCGTGGCCTATGCCGGGGCGGTCGGGTTCATCGGCCTGATTGCGCCACACATGGCGCGACGACTCGTCAACAGTGGCCACACGGGGCTGTTGCCCATCGCGGCACTGATCGGCGCATTGATTCTTCTCTATGCGGACTGGGTGGGTCGGGTTGCGTTCATACCCCGGGATCTACCGGCAGGTATTTTCGTTGCGGGCATCGGTGCGCCCTTCTTCGTGTACCTGCTGTACCGACTCAGGCGGGAACTTGGGTGACAGTAAAAGCCCGGAGCACTGAGGCCCCGGGCTTTGGGATGCCGACTGCTCAGAAGTCGAGCTGATAACCAAGGGTGACGGTGCGGCCACGGCCCTGGAAATAGTACTCGTCACTCACCCGGGCAGACTGGGAGTAGTACGTGAAGTAGTCCTTATCCAGCAGGTTCTCGATGCCCAGGGAGAGCTTGCCGGCTCGGGTCTGATAGGCCACAGAGCCATCCATCAATCCGTAGCCGTCGAAGTCCAGGTCATCCCCTTCGATGTCGCGGTCCAGGAACTGGGTGAACTGAAGGTGGCTCGACAGCCTTTTCGTCCAGGCAGCTGACCAGCTCAAACGCAGGGTTTCAGGCGCGATATTGAGGCCTGTCAGCTTGTCGTCCACCTTACCATCCTCGTCGGTATCCGACTTGCCTGAAGCATAGGTATAAGAGAAAGCCAGGTTATGCGCTTCATTCAGGTCCGCATCGGCAGTCACTTCCAAACCCTGGATCTCAGTCTTTTCCCGTTTAACAACCCAAACACCGTTCTCTTCGGTAAGGCGCTGACCATAATCCGAGTCCGACTCGTAGTAGCTCACCTCGAAATGGTAGCGGTCCCAGTCAAAACGACCACCCACTTCACGGTTATCAGTTACGATGGGCTTTAGCACCAGCAGGTTATCAACGCTCTGTCCTGCGTCACTGATCCCTCTGAGCACACGACCAACATCCGGAATGCCAAACCCTTCTGAGTAATTAGCAAAAAGCTGCAGCTGATCCGTCGCCTGATAGACAACACCCGCATTGAACAGGGTTTCATTGAAATCCGGATTGCCACCCTGGACGGTGACGTTATCCTGGGTGACATTGCTACGGTCGATGGTGTTGTAGGTATCGACCTTAAGCTCCGCGTGTTCATAGCGGACACCGGTGTGCAGGGTCAAACGGTCGGTGGCTGCAACATCGCCCTGCACGAAGGCCGCGTAGTTGCGGAACTGCGATTTGGGTACGTAGGTACGCCCGGTTTCCACCAGCGTCTGGCGGGTTTCATCCTGAAGAACATCCAGGCCCGTTGTCAGGGTCAGGTAATCGTTCAGCAGGCCGTCGCGGGTGAGGGTGAACTTGGCGCCCACCTTGTCGGATTCATTGCGGGTCTGGTCGAACTGATCGTTGCCATTGGCGTCCACATAGGGGAAGAAAGGCGTGGTGGCAAACCGGGCCCGGAAGGTCTGGCTGTATAGCTGGGTATCCACCTGGTTGCCCAGCCAGTCGCCGTGCGAGTACGAAAGACGAGCGGTGGTAACCTCATTTTCTCCGGGCTTACCGTCAATGATGCCCGGGCGCGCGGTTGTAGGCACACCGTTATCGCGGTCGCCGGGTACCGGTACGTAACCGCCTTTGCCTTCCAGTTGGAAGCGGTTGATGAAAAACGCCACGTTCTGGTCGTCATCCAGCCAGTAACCCAGCTTGGCCAATACGTCATAGCTTTCGGTGTTCTGGAGTTCACCGGGATAGGCCACACCGATCAGGCGGTCCTCACCGTCGTAGAACACACCGCGCTCCTGGATGTTCCCGCCCAGAAGATAGTCCCAGCGGCCCTGCTGACCGCTGATCCGGTAGCCCACTTTGTAACCCTGGCCATCGGAGTCCACGTTGTCGTCACTGGTCACGCTGGCCGACACAGACTGGGAAACCTCACCGCTGTCGGGCCTGCGAGTTACAAAATTGATGATGCCACCCGTTGCACCCAGGCCGTGCTCCGCACTGGCACCATGGATTACTTCGATACGCTCGACCATATCCAGATCGATGGTGTAGCTGTCCCGCGCGCTGTCCCGCAGTGGATTGCTCTGCGGCACACCGTCCACCAGGAACAGGGGTGACCGGCCCCGGAATGTTTCACCGGCGTTGGACAGTTTCTGACGGCCCGGAGAGTAGGAAGGAATCAGGTTGCTCAGCACCTGGCCGGGGTCATTGGAAATCGCCTGCTGTTGTTCGATCTGCTCACGGGTAATGATGGTTGTCTTCTGCGGAGTCTCTCCCGCTGTGCTTTTGTTGCGGGTAGCCGTGATAACCAGGTCCGGTAACGCTTTGGCGTTGTCGCCGGATTGGGTATTGGAGGAAGATTGCGCCAGTGCAGAACCGTGAACAGCCGCTATGGCCAGGGCCAGCAGCAGGGGACGTGACTCCGGAGTTTTCATAGACAAATCTCGAATGGTTAATGCATTTTGCCCGCACCCTTCAGGATGACAGACATTACCTCATGCTAATGAGGTGCAAATGCTAACAATTCTCATTGTCTAAATCAAAACCATCAGTTCTTACGGCGAGAGGCGCTCGACGGCCAGCCGGGAAACGGCATTCAGCTCTGCCCCGTCCGACGTTGCATAATCGCTGATCTGCTGTTTCATACTCCGGGCCCAGAACTTCCTGATGTGGGTGGCGACCACTTCCGCCGCCTCGCCCTCATCGCCATGATGGAGGTTGTTATCACTGATCTGGTTGATCATCTTGATCAGGTTCCGCAACTGCTGGTCACTCATGCTCGCGTTCCTCGGAAGGTTGGCCACTGTCGCCCCGATTGTAGATGACATGCCGCCCGGGGCGGGCGAACCCGATCAGGGTCATGCCGGCCTTTCGCGCTTCCCGGACCGCCAGTGCCGTGGCCGCAGAGACAGCCACCAGGCAACCGATACCGACACTGGCACTTTTCTGCACCATCTCGAAGCTGGCGCGACTGGAAACCAGTGCAAAGCCATCGTCGAAGGCCGACTCGCCCTTCTTGTGTATCCGTGCGCCGATCAGTTTATCGAGTGCGTTGTGACGGCCGACATCTTCCCGAACCAGTTCGATGCGGCCCTGGCTATCGCACCAGGCTGCGCCGTGGGTGGCGCCGGTCTGTTCCTGCAGGGGCTGGTAGTGCCGGAGGTTGCTCAGAGCGTGCTGCACGTCTTCATCACCCGGTATCGGGCGAAGCGGCACGCGGGGGATCGCCCGGACCGCATGGGCCAGGGATTCGGTGCCGCATAGCCCGCAGCCGGTTCGTCCGGTCATATTCCGTCGCTGTTGGCGCAAACGGGCAAAACAGTCGCCGGCGATGTGCATCTCGATAGCGATGCCCTCGTCGACGGCATGTACGTTCAGGTTAAACAACTGCCCGGGGCTGTCGATAATGCCTTCGGTTAGGCTGAAACCCAGTGCAAAATCCTCCAGATCACAAGGCGATGCCATCATTACCGCATGGGATATGCCGTTATAAACCATCGCCACCGGCACCTCTTCGGCGACACTATCCTGACCGGGGGCGCCCTCAATACCGCCATGAACCTCCACCGGGAGGTCACAGGACGCTGGCGCACCCTTCTCAGGGTCCGGCCCCATCACTGGCATGACTGCCAGCTCCGGGTTATTTGAGTGCCGTGGCATCGGGTTGCTCCATATGGCTGGCCGACGGTTCCAACAACCCTTGCTGGCGCTGGTCAAACCGCTCGAAGTGGCGTTGCCATTCCGACGGCTGCGAGACCTTCTCCACCTGTACCGCAGTCACCTTGTATTCCGGGCAGTTGGTGGCCCAGTCAGAGCTGTCGGTGGTAATCACATTGGCACCGCTGCCCGGGTGGTGGAAGGTGGTGTACACCACCCCCGGCAACATGCGATCACTGATTCTTGCCCGCAGGACCGTCTGGCCCACACGGCTGGTGATGCCCAGCCAGTCGCCCTCGCGGATACCCCTGAGTTCGGCATCGCTGGGATGAACTTCCAGTACATCCTCCTGATGCCACTGGCTGTTCTCGGTGCGTCGGGTCTGGGCACCGACATTGTACTGGCTCAGGATGCGACCGGTGGTCAGCAACAGCGGGAACTTGCGATTGGTTTTTTCCTCGCTGGCAACATACTCGGTGACCGCGAACTTGCCCTTGCCGATCGGGAAATCGAGGGTATGCATGGTGGGCGTGCCGTCGGGATGCTCATCGTTACAGGGCCACTGGATGCTGCCCAATTCGTCCAGCTTGTCGTAACTGACACCGGTAAACGTCGGCGTCAGCCGGGCGATCTCATCCATGATTTCGGACGGATGGCGGTAATGCATCGGATAGCCCAGCGCGTTCGACAACGCCATGGTAACTTCCCAGTCTTCCAGGCCCGCCACCGGCGCCATCACCTTACGCACCCGATTAATGCGGCGCTCGGCGTTGGTGAAGGTGCCGTTCTTTTCCAGGAACGTGGAACCCGGCAGTAACACGTGGGCGTACTTGGCGGTTTCGTTCAGGAAGATGTCCTGCACGATCAGGCAATCCAGCGAACTGAGCGCGGCTTCCACATGCTGGGTATTGGGATCGGACTGGGCGATGTCCTCGCCCTGCACATACATGGCCTTGAAGCTGCCGGCGATGGCGGCATCAAACATGTTGGGTATCCGCAGGCCAGGCTCGTCGTCGATAGCCACATTCCAGGCCTCCTGGAACCTGGCTCGAACGGCCGGGTCGCCCACATGCTGATAACCCGGCAGTTCGTGGGGGAAGGAGCCCATGTCGCAGGAACCCTGAACGTTGTTCTGGCCTCGTAACGGATTCACGCCAACGCCTTCACGGCCAATGTTGCCGGTGGCCATGGCCAGGTTGGCAATGCCCATCACCATGGTCGAGCCCTGGCTGTGCTCGGTGACCCCAAGGCCGTAATAGATGGCGCCATTACCCGCTTCGCCATAGGCCCGCGCGGCCTGGCGCACCAGGTCGGCCGATACTCCAGTGACCGCCTCAAGGGCTTCCGGAGAGTGTCGCTCCTCGGCAATGAATTCCCGCCATTGGTCGTACTGCCTGGGCTCACACCGGCTTTCGATGAACGCTTTGTCTTCCAGGCCCTCGGTCACAATCACATGGGCCAGGGAATTGATCATCGCCACGTTGGTGCCCGGGCGTAGCGGCAGGTGAATGCCTTCGGTGCCGTGGGGTGTTTTCAGCAGGTCGATGCGGCGCGGGTCGATCACAATCAGTTTCGCGCCCTGACGCAGACGCTTGCGCATCAGGGAGGCGAACACCGGGTGGGCGTCGGTGGGGTTGGCACCGATTACGATCATGGTGTCAGCCTTCATCACCGAGTCAAAGGTCTGGGTCCCGGCGGACTCGCCCATGGTGGTCTTCAGACCGAAGCCGGTGGGTGAATGACAGACCCGCGCACAGGTATCGGTGTTGTTGTTGCCGAACGCGGCGCGGATCAGCTTCTGCACCAGATAGGTTTCCTCGTTGGTGCAGCGTGAGGAGGTGATACCACCGATGCTTTCCCGGCCATATCTGGCCTGGGTGTCCTTGAGCTTTCTGGCGGAGAACTCGATGGCCTCCTCCCAGGACGCCACTTTCCAGGGGTCGTTGATGGAGTCCCGGATCATCGGCTCCTTGATGCGGTCCTTGTGGGTGGCATAGCCAAAGGCAAAGCGGCCTTTCACGCAGGAGTGACCGTGGTTGGCATCGCCGCCCTTGTAGGGAACCATGCGCACCAGCTGGTCGCCTTTCATCTCCGCCTTGAACGAGCAGCCCACGCCGCAGTATGCACAGGTGGTGACCACGCTGTGCTCGGGCTGGCCGGCGTCGATCACGCTCTTTTCCATCAATGTGGAGGTGGGGCAGGCCTGCACGCAGGCGCCGCAGGACACGCACTCGGAATCCATGAACGGATCGTTCTGGCCCGCAGATACCTTGGAGTCGAAGCCGCGGCCGTCAATGGTCAGGGCAAAGGTGCCCTGCACTTCCTCGCAGGCACGCACGCAACGGGAGCAGACGATACATTTGCTGGGGTCAAAGCTGAAATAGGGGTTGGAGTCATCCACTTCGGCGTTCAGGTGATTTTCACCCTCGAAGCCATAGCGGACTTCCCGCAGGCCCACGGCGCCGGCCACGTCCTGCAGTTCGCAATCGCCGTTGGCCGGGCAGGTCAGGCAGTCCAGCGGGTGATCGGAAATGTACAGCTCCATGATATTGCGCCGGAGCTTGGCCAGCTTGCCATTCTGGGTGGTGACGGCCATACCCTCGGACACAGGCGTGGTGCAGGAGGCCGGATAGCCGCGGCGGCCCTCGATCTCCACCGCGCACAGGCGACAGGAACCGAAGGCTTCGAGGTTGTCCGATGCGCACAGCTTGGGAATGTTGATACCCGCCAGGGTGGCTGCCCGCAGCACCGAAGTGCCTTCGGGCACAGCGATATCGGTGCCGTCAATGGACAGGCTGACCAGGGCCTCGGAGGTACTGGGCGGCGTACCATAGTCGATATCGGGGTTCAGGCCGCCTGTACCTCGATTACCCGTACCTCGATTTAAAGTGCCCGGATCAAAATATTGCAACATTGTTATTGCCTCCACTCGCGTCGGTCAGGCCGTCAGGTCGTCCGGAAAATGTGTCATCACGCTCTGTACCGGGAACGGGGTCATGCCCCCCATTGCACACAGGGACCCGTCGACCATGGTCTCGCACAGCTCTTCCAGCAGAACCAGATTGGCCTCACGGTTCTCACCGGCGCGTATCCGGTCAATCACTTCCACACCACGTACCGATCCGATCCGGCAGGGCGTGCATTTGCCGCAGGACTCCACGGTGCAGAACTCCATGGCGAACCGGGCCTGTTCTCCCATGTCCACGGTGTCGTCAAACACCACCACGCCGCCATGGCCGATACCCGCGCCAAGCTGGCCGAAGGCCTCGTAATCCATGGGCGTGTTCCACTGACTTTCCGGCATATACGCCATCAGCGGGCCGCCCACCTGGACCGCTTTCATGGGTCGGCCCGAGAAGGTGCCGCCACCGAAATCTTCGAGGATCTCCCGCAGACTGACGCCAAAGGCCAACTCGATCAGGCCGCCCTGACGGATGTTGCCCGCCAGCTGGATCGGCAGGGTGCCCCGTGACTTACCCATACCGTAGGCCGCATAAGCCTGGCCACCCTGAGCCAGAATGAACGGCACAGCGGCAAACGACAGTACGTTGTTGACCACGGTGGGTTGGCCGAACAACCCCTTGATCGCGGGCAGGGGCGGCTTTGCCCGAACCAGGCCACGCTTGCCTTCCAGACTTTCCAGCAGGGAGGTTTCCTCGCCGCAAATGTAGGCGCCCGCCGCCAGCCGCACTTCCAGATCGAAGGCACGACCGCTGCCCCGGACATCCTGGCCCAGATAGCCTTCGGCTTCGGCACGGCGGATCGCTTCATTCAGAATGCGGTGCGCCACCGGGTATTCCGAGCGCAGATAGATGAATCCCTGGGTCGCCCCCACCGCCAGCCCGGCAATGGTCATGCCTTCGATCAGCATGTAGGGGTCGCATTCCATGGCGAGCCGGTCGGCAAAGGTGCCGGAATCGCCCTCATCGGCGTTGCAGACGATGTACTTCTGCTGCTGCCAGGGCTCATCGTGTACGGTCTGCCACTTGATACCGGTGGGAAAGGCTGCGCCACCACGACCACGCAAACCGGAGGCTTTGACCTCGTCGACAATACCCTGGGGCTCCAGGCTGAGCGCCGTTTCCAGGCCGTCAAAGCCGCCATGGCCCCGGTAATCGGCAATCGACAGTGGATCGGTGATGCCAATACGGGAAAAGGTCAGGCGTTGCTGGCGTTTCAGGTAGGGAATATCGGCCACTGGGCCAAGGAACAGAGGGTGGCCAGACGCACCATCGAATAGCCCGGCCTCGACAAGCTCGTGAACGTCATCCGGTTCCACCGGGCCATAGCCGATCCGGCCGCTGGCCGTCTCGACTTCCACCATTGGTTCAAGCCAGAACAACCCTCGGGAACCGTTACGAACCAGTTCAATAGCCACACCCTGAACTCCGGCATGGTGTTCTATCAGTCTCGCCACGTCATCCGCCCCCATGGACAGGGCGGTGGTATCGCAGGGCACGTAGATTCTGGTTGCCATCATCGATGCTCCCGTGATTACCGGATGTCCAGCGCGGATGTGGTGAGCTTGTCCGCCAGGCGATCAAACTTCTGCGGCGTCATCCGACCGTGGATATCGTCATTCACGCGGATGGAAGGGGCACAGGCGCAGTTGCCCAGGCAGTAGACTGGCTCAAGGGTGAATTCGTTGTCGGCAGTGGTACCGTGATAGTCCACACCCAGGCGATCCTTGATGTGGGCTTCGAGCGCCCGGCCGCCCATGGACTGGCAGGCTTCCGCACGGCACACATGGATAACCTTGCTGCCCACCGGATGAGTGCGGAAATGGTGGTAGAAGCTGATCACACCATGGACTTCGGCACGGGTCTGCTGCAGCGCCTCAGCGATGATGGCCACGGCGCCCTCGGGAATGTAACCGATCCGGTTCTGGACGGCATGCAGGATGGGGAGCAGGGCGCCAGGCTTGTGCTTCAGGGCGCCTACTTCGTCCCGGACCATGTCAGGTGTCCAGTCGCTGGCGTAGGCCATGGCGTCGAGTGGTTGCTGATTCACCTCTGACATATGCATACTTGTTCCTATTATTTTTTGTTCTGCTACAGTACCTGAACAGTGATAGTCATACGCTACCACTCCATCCTCGCCGACGGAATATGAATAGGAATGCATAAGAAAAGGCTGTCTATTTCCCCCGCCTGGGTCTTCCGAACCGATAACGGTGAGCTGTTCGAGCCGGTATTATTCCGCCTGCTCGAATCGATCCGCGACAGCGGCAAGCTGACCGCAGCGGCAGAAGCGGCCGGCGTGTCTTACCGCCACGCCTGGAACCTGCTCAATCGCAGCTCCGATGTTTTCGGAATGCCACTGGTGATCATGCGCAAGGGGCACGGCACCGAGCTGTCCGCCCTGGGCGAGAAATTGCTGTGGGCAGACCAGCGGGTCAAAGCCCGGCTCGGGCCTCAGATCGACAGCATGGCGTCCGAATTTAACGACCAGATCCAGCAACTGCTGGCCGGTGAGCACCCGGTCCTTCGTCTTCACGCCAGCCATGGTTATGCCGTGGCCCTGCTCCCGGAGTTCTCAGACCGCGTTGAAGTCAATCTCCAATACCGCAACCCCGAAGAGGCACTGACCGCCCTCAATCGCGGTGAATGCGACCTGGCAAGCTTTCACTTTCCCACCTGCCCGGAACGGGCCCGGGAAATCATGGCCTATTACCAGCACCAGTTGGCCGGCAAACGATTCCGGCTGATTCGTTTTGTCACCCGGCGCGAAGGCCTGATGATGCGCAAAGACGCCCCGGTGAAAATCCATAACCTGTCGGAACTGGCCGCTTCCGGGCTCCGATTTATCGGCCGTGACCGCCATTCCGGCACCCGCATTCTGTTCAGCCTTCTGCTCCGGCAGGCGGGACTTACCGAAGAAAGCATCAACCGCTCGCCTCAGCACGAGTTCACTCACACAGCCGTCGCTGCCTTTGTCGCGTCGGGAATGGCGGATGTAGGCTTCGGCGTGGAAGCAGCGGCCAGCCAGTTCAACCTTGATTTCGTGGAAATGGCCAGCGAGCACTACCTCCTGCTCTGCCATGAAGAGCGGCTGGGGCAGGACAACCTGTCGCACCTGATTGAGCTGATGCGCTCGCAGGCCTTTATCGATCGGATCGAACACCTTCCCGGCTATGAGCCGGACAGTCCGGGAACCATCACCACCTTTGAACAGCTACTCGCAGGCACGGGCTGAACCGAGTCGAAAATCCCCGTAAATGGTCGCGCATAAAAAAGCCGGACGTCGGTCACCCGACATTCCGGCTTTCTTGCGGATGGCGCCAGTCTGTGGCTACTCAGTCTTTACGTAAATCCGGATTCAGCGTGTAGGTACCGGTCACCCGGGCGCTGGCCAGAACGTGACCTGCCATGGCTTCACGAACTGCGGCACCATCGAACTCTCCATCCAGCCCCAGAGTTTCAACATCCAGCGCGTGCACTTCGTAGTGGTAATGATGGAGGATCTCATCGTTCCAGGGCGGACAGGGACCGTCGTAACCGGCATAGGTGCCCGCCATGTCGGGATTGCCAGCCAGGAACTGGGTGTAGTTGTTCACGCCACGGATACCGATCGGGCCCGGACCGGGCTCCTTGCCCTTGGGAATCACACCATCGCTGTCCTCGCCCTCGGGGATACGGGACGTGGCGGCCGGCACGTCCACCAGCAGCCAGTGGAAGAAATCCACCCGGGGAATGTCCTTCGACACGGTTTTGCCTTCCTGATTGACGTCGTCCGCCACGCTGGGCACGTCCGGGTCAAACATCATCACCACGAAACTCCTGGTGCCCTCCGGCGCGTCCTCCCAGACCAGTTCCGGGTTGCGGTTGGGGCCAAAGCTCATGTGGTCCTGTTCGCTGTAGACACCGAACGCGAATTTCTCCGGCACCGGCTGGCCTTCTTCAATACCTCGAACCTTGATTTTCACAGTCCTGTTCTCCTGTACCCTTGATGGTTTTGCTTACCTGATAGCACGGTTTTAACAGTGGCGTTGTGGGTCTGTCCAGATCCATACCGTACCCAAGTCCAATTCTTGGCTGGCTCCAGTCGTGTTACGGTTGCCCAAGATTCGCTATGAAACCAGAGGAAAACCATGAGCCACGACAAGCCAACCAGGCCCCAGAACCCCGACAATCAACAGGACGAAGACGCCATTGCTTTCGCCCAGGGGTTGTTCGAGCTGGCCCGGAATGGTGGTGCCGGCCCCCTCAGCGTGATGCTCAACGCCGGCGTACCCGTGGACATCCGCACCAACACCGGTGACAGCCTGCTAATGCTCGCCTGCAGCAACGGCCACAAAGACACCGCGCGATTGCTGCTGGAACAGGGTGCCGACCCCAACCTGGCCAACGACCAGCTACAAACGCCCCTGGCGAGCGCGGTGTATCAGGGCAATACCGACATTGCAGACCTGCTGCTGACCTCCGGCGCCGACGTCGACCATCGCCCGGCAGGCGCCAAAACACCGCTGATGGTCGCCGCCATGTTCAATCGGGTGGATATGATTGGGCGTTTGCTGGAAGCAGGCGCGGATAAATCGTTGAAAGATGAGGATGGGCAAACGGCAGAGGATCTGGCCCGGACCATGGAAGCGAACGAGGCTATCGGGGCGTTGTCGTCGTAGCGGCAGAATCACGAACAAAACGCCTCAGCGTGACTTCCACCGTCACCGCCAGGGTTTCGAGTGTCTCGGCACGAACCCGCCCCTCAGCAGGCGCCCGGTAAAAATGCGGCGTCATCGCCAGCAGGTCGGCAATCGCCTCCTGGCTTTCCAGGGTCAGTGAATAACGAATCGTCTCTGTCCCCAGACTCAAAAAACCTTCAGGCACGTCAACAGCTGGCGGCTTTTCGGGTTTGAGCGACGGATAGATAATCTCCCGCAGTTCCCGCAGGTGATCGGGGCCAGCGTCGGCCTGGATCAGGATGCCGCCGGGTTTGAGCACACGGGCAAACTCACTGTAGACGGGAAAGCCAAACAGGCAGAGCACGCAATCCAGGCTGCCGTTCAACACCGGCAGGTTAGCGTTACTGCCGACCAGCCAACGGGGGCGCTTATCCTGCTTCGCGGCGGCCAGGGTCGCCCACTTGGAGATATCCACTCCCACCAGCGCAAGAGATCTGTCCGTGTTTGCCGCTGCCAGTTGCCGGAGGTAATAGCCCTCTCCACACCCAGCGTCCAGGCAGGCCAGTGGTTTGGCATCGTCGGCTCCGGGCGCCACCGCTTTGTTCACGGCCCCGGCAATGGGCTGATAGAAACCGGCATTCAGGAAGCGCCGGCGCGCCGCCACCATGTCCTTGCTATCACCCGGGTCCAGCGAGCGCTTCTTCTGGACCGGCAGCAGGTGCAGGTAGCCCTGGCGGGCAACATCAAAACTGTGACCAGCCGGGCAACGCCAGCAGGTACCGGACTGGTTCAGGGGCTCACCGTCCAACGGGCAGGCCAGGGCGCTGAAGGTGTCCATGCTCACAGGCTCGCGGCCTCCGGCCCTGACGTGCGGCTTGAGAAGCGGCGGATAAATGCCCAGAATAACGACGCAGCGATCAGACAAGGGACGCCACCGTGAAGGGCGAGATTATCCATTACACCCGGGACGCACTCGGTGGCATTCTGGTGGTCGACTATCGCAAACATCGGGTGATGACCTTTGATTCGGTGTTTGAGCAAAGCAAGATAGATCGCCGCAGGCCCCATCTTCCCGTTCATGAGTACAGCCGCGCTATGCTGTTGCCAGTTGCCTTTGCGCAGCCCGCACACGCCACGATTCTTGGCCTCGGCGGCGGCGTGATGGCCAGTGCGCTGCTGCACCTGCTGCCGGAGTGCCAGGTCCACGCGGTGGAACTGCGGCCCCGGGTGCTGGAGGTGGCCCGCGAATACTTCAGCCTGCCGCATTCCGCCAACCTGACGATGACCATCGGCGATGCCAGGGACGCCCTCGGCAAAGCGCCGGACGGTAGCAGCGACCTCATCCTGGCCGACATGTACAACTCCGACCGCATGAGCCCGGCCCAGGCCCAGCGGCAGTTTATCAGACAATGCAGCCGGGTACTTGGCGACGACGGCTGGCTCGCCATCAATTATCACCGCACGCCGGACATCAATGGTCCGTTGTTCCACCAGCTGCGCGCAGGGTTTGCAGTCCTCCTGCTGTTCAAGAGTAAAACCAACAACACAGTGATCTTCGCCAGCAAGCGTCCCTTTGAAGCCCTGCACACCAAAGACCCCTCCCTGGTGGCGCTGGAAAACCGCCTGCCTATCGACTGGCGGCGCCTGATGGGGCGGGTGATTCGACTCAACTGAGCGTTGTTCAGCGTTTCTTTTCCCAGGCAAACTTCTGGAATGGCTCATCAACCGGCGTTTCCGCAATGTGGTTGATGTAGTTGCTCATGACTTTCTGGGACAGCACCAGGATCACTTCCAGTACCTGACGATGCTTGTAGCCAGCACCATAGAACGCATCCAGGTCTTCCTTGCCGACATTACCTTTCTTGTGCATGACCGCCAGCGTGAACGTCCTCAGGGCTTCCAGCTTATCGCTGGGCAGCGGCGTCTCGTCACGCAGCGCGTTGATGATGTCGTCCGACACTTCCATCATCTTGGCGATTCCGGTGTGCGCCGGTACGCAGTAGTGACAAGCGTTCTCCACGTTAATGGTCTGCCAGACCACCGTGGTCTCTTCGTTGTCGAAACTGCTGTCGAGCACTAGCTGGTGCAGGGTCTGGTAAGCCTCCAGAGTGCCAGGTGCCTCAGCCATGATTCCGTGCAGGCCGGGAATCATGCCAAATCCCTTCTGGGACTTTTCCAAAAGCGGCTTTGATTTTTCCGGGGCGGACTCGATGTCGTGAATTGGAAAATCCGTCATAACACTCTCCTCTGGACAATATTGAGCGTTCGTTCAATCACACACATACCGTAACTGTTTTTGAGCAGTCACTCAAGTTATCATCACACCAAGTTCAATTATCAGATGTTGACAGAGACCCATGGCCAGAAACGCTCGTTACGATCGACAAATCGCGCTAGACAAAGCAATGAACCTGTTTTGGGAGCGGGGCTATGCCGGCGCTTCCATGAAGCAGATTGAGCAGGCTCTGGACATGCGCCCTGGCAGCATTTATGCAACCTTTGGCAGCAAGGATGGTCTGTTCAGCGAAGCGCTGGCTGCCTATGCACAGAGAAGCGGGCTGGAACTGCGCGAGCACCTGGCTGGAAGTCCGTCGGTGATGGACGGGCTGCAGGAGCACCTTCGTTGCATCGCACGACAGGCCAGCCCCGGCGGCGAGTCGCCATCCCGCGCCTGCATGGTCGTTAAAACCCTGCTCGAAGCCAGTAACACCAATACGGCCATTGCAAACCAGGCGAACTCGATCCTGAACGCCATTGAGCAGGCCCTGACTGAACTTCTGGAGCAGGCCAAACTCCAGGGCGAGCTGGCACCGGGAACCCACTGTGCCCGGCTGGCAAGATTGCTTCAGGCACAGATCATTGGCCTCCGGTCTTTTGCCCAACGGGAGATCAGCCCTGAGCAGGTCGCTGAGCTTGCCGAAGACATGGCAGCCATGCTCGATCACTATCGTGCCCGCCACTAGACCCCGCCCGCTCCGGTCCTGCCCCGGATATAGGTACTAACGGCGAATTGTCCCTGCCACAACAGTGCGTTAGCATTACCGCTCTGTGTCGTTGCCTTCCCCAGTGAGGACAGCCAAGGGTTTTTGACGAGAGTTCTTGGCTATCTTCACTTCAGGAACCCTTGTCATGGATAATCTGCATCACATCGTCGTCGTAGGCGGCGGCGCGGGCGGTCTTGAGCTGGCCACCCGCCTCGGCAACAAACTCGGAAAGAAACGCAAAGCCCGTATCACCCTGGTCGACGCCGGCCTGACCCACGTCTGGAAACCCCTGCTCCACGAAGTGGCCTCCGGCTCGCTTGATGCCAACGCCAACGAAATCAACTACCGGGCCCACGCACGCAAGCATCACTATGAATTCCAGCTCGGGCGCATGAACGGCCTGGATCACAACGCCAGGGAAGTGATCATCGCGCCATTCCACGATGAGGACGGGGGCGAAGTCGTGCCGGAACGCCGCATCGGTTATGACACCCTGGTGATTGCCGTGGGCAGTACAGCGAACGACTTCGGAACCCCCGGCGCCCAGGATCATTGCCTGTTCCTGGACAGCCTCAACCAGGCCCGGCGTTTCCACAACCTGATGCTTAACGCATTTTTGCGTAAGAACCACGATGCCCAATCCGGCAATGGCCATGAACTGCCCATCACCATCATTGGCGCCGGCGCAACCGGCGTTGAACTGGCAGCGGAACTGCGACTGGCTTCCAGGGAACTGCCCATATACGGTATGAATCACCTGCGGCCGGAGGATGTATCCATTACCGTTGTCGAAGCCGCTGACCGCATTCTGCCGGCGCTGCCAGCCCGGCTCTCCGAGGCTGCAACCCGCGAACTGGATCACCAGAATGTCAGGGTGATGACTGGCGAACCCGTCAGCGAAGTCCGCGATGGCGTGGTGGTGCTCAAAGACGGTACGGAAATCGCCTCGGAGATGACCATCTGGGCCGCCGGCATAAAGGCGCCTGCGTTCCTGGCAACACTGGACGGCCTGGAAACGAACCGTGGCAACCAGATCAAGGTGAAACAAACCCTGGAGGCCACCACGGCTCCGGACATCTTTGCCTTTGGCGATTGCGCGGAGTGCCCCCAGCCCCAGTCAGAACGGCCCGTACCACCGCGTGCTCAGTCCGCGCACCAGCAGGCAGACACTCTTTTCAAGACCCTGTGTCATCGACTGGAAGGCCGTGAGGCGGTTCCGTTTGTCTACAATGACCATGGCTCGCTGATCAATTTCAGCCGCTACACCACCGTGGGGAACCTGATGGGGAATCTCTCCGGTCGCAGTATGTACATCGAGGGCAAAGTCGCGCGCCTGTTTTACCTGTCGCTCTACCGCATGCACCAGGTCGCGCTGCACGGCGTCGTTCGAACCGGAATCATCTGGTTGATGGACCGGATAAGCCGGGCCATGCACCCGCGCCTGAAACTGCACTGATCCGCTCGTGACCCTGCTATCATCGAGACATATTCCCAGGCCGGAGCAGGAATGGATCCGCTAGTTACTCTGATCGGCGCTCTGATGCTGGTCATCAGCATCATGCTCAGCCCGCTGTCCAGCAGGCTGGGCATGCCGGTACTGCTGATTTTTCTCGTGGTGGGCATGATCATGGGGGAAGACGGTCCCGGTGGCATCCTCTTCGACGACTTCGAGCTGGCGTTCCTGATTGCCAACCTGGCACTCGGCGTGATCCTGCTGGATGGCGGCATGCGCACCCGGGCAGAAACCTTTCGTGTCGGTCTCCGCCCGGCATTGGTCCTCGCTTCCGTTGGCGTATTCCTGACCGCCTCCGGGGCCGGCCTGGTGGCCTGGTGGGTGTTCGACATGCACTGGCTGACAGCACTGCTGATCGGCGCCATTATCTCCTCCACCGATGCAGCTGCGGTGTTCTCGCTGCTTCAGGGGCGCGGCCTTCATTTGAACGAACGGGTCAGTGCAACCCTGGAAATCGAGTCCGGCAGCAACGACCCGATGGCGATTTTCCTGACCCTGATGCTGGTCACCATGATTGAGGCAGGCGGAACATCCGAAGGCTGGATGGCGCTGATGATGTTGGTGAAGCAATTCGGCATTGGCGGTGCGGTAGGCGTCGCCGGCGGTTTCATCGTGGTGGAACTGGCCAACCGGGTTCGGCTGACCCCGTCGCTGTATCCTTTGCTGGTGGTGGCCGCCGGCATCATGGTGTTCTCCGGCACCAACGCACTCGGAGGCAGCGGTTTCCTGGCGATCTATCTGGCCGGTGTGGTGGTTGGCAACCGCCCGGTTCGGATGATGCCGATGATTCTCCAGGTTCACGATGGCCTGGCCTGGCTGGCCCAGCTATGCCTGTTCCTGATGCTGGGGTTGTTGGTCACGCCCTCGGAACTGTTGCCTCTCGCCGGGGGCGGCCTGGTCCTGGCGCTGGCGCTGATTTTCCTGATCCGGCCGCTGACGGTGATGGCAACGCTCTGGCCTTTCGGTTTTAACCGGCGCGAACTGGGTTTTATCAGTTGGGTGGGCTTGCGAGGCGCCGTGCCCATTGTACTGGCGTTATTCCCGATCATCGCCGGGCTGCCGGAGGCGCAGCTCATCTTCCATGTTGCCTTCTTCATCGTACTGGTGTCGCTGGTGGTCCAGGGGACCACCATGGCGCCACTTGCCAGGAAGCTGCGACTGGAAGTCCCCGCCGGTGAAGATCCCTACCGCCGCCTGCCCCTCGATGTCCCGGCCGCCGGGGATCACGAACTGATGCTGTTTCCGCTCCGGGGCGGCGCCTGGGAGTCACCCAGACCCCTGGGCCAGCTCCGGTTACCGGACAACACGGCCATTGCTGGCGTTTTCCGCAAACGGACGTGTTATCAGCCGAGCCCGGATATGGAAGTCGCCAGCGGCGATGTACTGGCAATGTTTGCAACGCCAGCGATGCTGTCCGAGCTGGGCAAAGCCCTCAGCGGTCGCCATGCACCCAAATACCTCGCCGAGCGCGCCTTCTTTGGCGACTTCGTGCTCAATGGTGATGCTCTGCTGGGGGATGTAGAGCAGGTCTACGGCATCGAGTTTGACCAGCTGCCCCCGGAGCTTTCCCTGGCCGAGTGCTTCGCCCGTCGCACCAAAGGGCATCCGGTGGTAGGTGATAAGGTGGTACTGGGCCCCGTTACCCTGGTCGCAAGGGCAACCGAGGCCGACCGGGTGACGAAGGTAGGCCTGAAAATGGACAACCAATAAAAATCTTTAACAAAAACACTCAAAACCCTGGTTCGATTCACAAAAGTCCTGTGCTATAACGTGTACAAAGATTAATCATTGACTCCTTATGCTACTGAAAATGTCGATTTCACTCTCCGGCACCGGCCGGTCCTCAGTTGCCATTGCCAGCTTTCTGGCCTTTGCTTTCTCGTTGTTGCTGGCGCCCCTATCCCCGCTATCGGCATCGGAGCTGCCGATGGGTGCCATGGATGAAACGCCGGAAGTCAGCGAGGTTCTGGTTCGCAAGGAAGAGCGCAGGCTTTACCTGCTGTCCGGTGACCAGGTGGTGCGCAGCTACCGTATCGGGCTGGGCGACAACCCCTCGGGGCACAAGCTCTACGAAGGGGATAAGCGCACCCCCGAAGGCAAATATGTGTTGGATTGGCGCAACTCCAACAGCGATTTCTACAAATCCATCCACATTTCCTATCCCAATGCTGAAGACCGCGAGCAGGCTTCTGCCTGGGGGCTCGATCCCGGCGGTAGTATCATGATTCATGGTTTGCCAAACGAGGCCGGTGATATGGCATTCGCGTTCCTCGGATTGGACTGGACCGATGGCTGCATCGCCGTCAGTAACGAGGAAATGGACGAAATCTGGCAATTGGTGGCTGATGGTACGCCAATACGGATTGTCCCCTGACACTGATCCAATCCCCGCTTCATGCGTAGATTCTTGCTGCAATATTAAGTTGTTGTCATAACCTAGGAACTTTTACGTATCCTTAGTTAACATTTCTGTCTAGACTGATTTACACTGTTTGACGATGTCGTTAGCCAAACGCTAACGACCCCGTTTTGACAGAATGTCTGCACCAACGACTTCTGGAACGCAGGAAATAAAACGACCAATAAGGGGATATACAATGCGTAAACTGACGATCGCAGGGTTTGCACTGGCCACCGCACTGACCGCAGGTTGTGCGACAACCGACCAGGGCGCTCTCGACGAAGCAAATGCAACCGCTTCTTCCGCCGAGCAGACCGCTGAAAATGCACTGAACACCGCTAACAGCGCTTCCAGCGCTGCACGCTCCGCTCAGCGCACTGCTGACGAAGCACTGGCTGCCGCCAAGGCTGCCCAGAAGGCTGCTAACGAAGCCAACGAGCGCGCCAAGCGTATGCTCGAGCGTGCCAGCCAGAAGTAAGGCTGTTACGTAAAAAAAAGGCCGGGATTCGTCCCGGCCTTTTTTGTGGGCGCCTGGTAGCACCCATCAGGACTCGTCGTTATCGCTCTTCGGCTTCTGTGGTGAGGGCGTTTTGCTCATAAAGGCAGACATCATTTCCATCGGTAGCGGGAACACAATCGTGGAACTGTTGTTCGTGCTCATATCCGCCAGGGTTTGCATGTAGCGCAACTGCATTGCTCCAGAGTTGGCGGACATAACTTCGGCCGCCTCAACCAGCTTTTTCGACGCCTGCAATTCACCCTCCGCGTGAATCACCTTGGCACGACGCTCCCGTTCTGCCTCCGCCTGACGGGCAATGGCACGAATCATCGACTCGTTCAGGTCCACGTGCTTGATTTCAACGTTGGCGACCTTGATGCCCCATTCCTCGGTCTGGGCGTCGATAATACTCTGGATATCCGAATTCAGCTTGTCACGCTCTGAGAGCATTTCATCGAGATCGTGCTTACCCAGTACCGAACGCAACGTCGTCTGGGCCAGCTGACTGGTGGCAGAGCCGAAATCCTCGACCCGTATAATCGCCCGCTCAGGGTCGACCACCCGGAAATACAGCACGGCATTGACCCGCACGGTCACGTTGTCTTTCGAGATAACGTCCTGGCTTGGCACGTCCAACGCAATAACACGCAAATCCACGCGGGTTATCTGTTGGATACCGGGGATCACGATGATCAGGCCTGGCCCTTTGACACCCTGAAAGCGCCCCAGGAAAAAAACCACGCCACGCTCATATTCCGGCAGAATCTTGATCGCCGACCCAAGAATCAGCAGGAGCACCACCGTAGGTGCGATATAGGGAATCAGGTCTGTGATGTTCATAAGGCCTCCTTCGTTGGCTTGATCGCCGGGTAACCTGTCAACATTCTCCAGGCCGGCGTCAGGGTTCCGCCTTGTCGGCTTCGACGTACACCGTCAAACCTTCCAATGCAGTCACCCTTAGCTTGTCACCGTTGCCTACTGGGGATTTACAGGCGGCATTCCAGCGTTCACCGCTCATGCGCACATGCCCCCTGAAGTACCCGTCGTCTTCCTGAAAGTCATCAAGTGCGGTCACTCTCTCGTGGACAATCTGTTCGCTTCCGCTGACCGGGTGCTTCCGGCGCAAGCCGATGAACTTGATGACAGTCCAGAGGATAAAGCCGGCCGCGACCAGTGCCGTGCCACCGATGGTGGGCAGTGAAATCTCCTGATGGCTGCCGTCCATCAGTATGATGGAACCGGCCACAAACGCGACAATCCCCCCTATGCCCAGTATGCCGAAGCTGGGCATAAAGGCCTCGCCGACAATGAAGGCAAGCCCCAACAGAATCAGCGCCAGGCCCGCGTAATTGACGGACAGCACCTGGAAGGCAAACAGCGCGAGGATCAGGCAGATGGCGCCAATCACACCAGGGAATATGGCCCCGGGGTTGGATAGCTCAAAGATGATGCCGTAGAAGCCGATGATCATCAGGAAGTAAGCGACATTCGGATTGGTGATCACCGATAGCAGTCGCGTGCGCCAGTCCGGGTCTGCTCGCGTCAATTCAATGTTCGCGGTGGCCAGCGTTCTCTCGCCATTGGCCATTTTCACGGTGCGCCCGTCGATCTGCTGCATCAGGCTGTCCATATTGTCAGCCACCACATCGACCACGTTCTGCGCCAGCGCTTCTTCGGCGCCCAGGTTGACGGCTTCGCGCACTGCCTGCTCCGCCCAGTCGGCGTTGCGGCCATGTCGCTCCGCCAGGCCACGGATGTAGCTGACGGCATCTTCCAGAACCTTGCGCTCCATGGCCGTGCCGCCTCGGCGTTTATCGGAGGCGTCATCCTGCGACGATTCCTCGTCTCCGGCGCTTTCCTTGTCATCGGGATTGGCATCCCCGGTGTCTTCTGCAGGCTTCTGTTCCTCGGAGCCGGGCAGCCCGCCCATCTGGACCGGCGTGGCCGAACCCAGGTGGGTGGCCCCCGCCATGGCCGCCACGTGACTGCCATAGAGAATGTAGGTACCGGCGCTGGCGGCACGCGCCCCTGCCGGCGACACCCAGGTCACCACGGGTACCTCTGAAGAAAGGATTTCCTTGATGATACCGCGCATGGATTCCATCAGACCGCCGGGGGTATCCATCCGGATAACAAGCAACTCGGCACCTTCGGACTCGGCGCGGCGAATGCCACGCACCAGGTAGTCCATGGTGGCAGGGCCGATAGCCCCGTCGACGGTCAACACAAGACCTGTGGGTGATTCGTCCTGCTGGGCGATGACCGTATGGGACAGAGAGGCCAATGCCAGCACCAGGCCCAGCAGGAACACGGCCAGCCACCAGTGCAGGCGGCCGGAGGGATTGGATTGGTTGGGTCGGTTAGCGATCATCACTCCTCCCCGGATCCGTTCAGCGGATCAGAGCCTTCGGTATCAGAACCAGAGGCGTTGCTTCTCACCTTTATTGCCATCTGGGGTACTTCGCATCGGCCCGGCAGACTCATCCGCGACGCGGGTCAGACGTTCACCCACCATCCGCGGCAGGCCGTCCGCCTGGTCCACAGCCAGCTCAATGGCCATGCGCTTCACTTCCACACCAGGCATTTTCTGGCGGAAGTCTTCCACCTTTTTCTGCACCTGCTTCCACAATTGTTCACGGTCCTGCTGACTGTAGTCTTCTTCAGGGCGGTGTACCTCCAGCCAGACCTCATTACCTTTCATGCCGATCTTCACGGGCTCATGGATAACCTGCACCGGCGTGCCCTTACTGACTTCGTAGACAAACCGCGATATATCCTCGTTGTACATGCGGAAACAGCCGTGGCTGACCTGCATGCCCACTCCGAACAACTTGTTGGTACCGTGAATCAGGTACCCTTTCTCACTGAGCATCAGTGCGTGGGACCCCAGAGGATTACCCGGCCCCGGTGGAATCATCCTGGGCAGGTACTCCCCCGCAGCTTCGTATTCGGCGCGGATGCTTGCAGGCGGATACCAGGCCGGCGACTCCAGTGGCATGGTCACTTCGGCGTTGGTCAGTGGCGATGGGTTGTCATCGGTGCCAACCCCCACCGGATAGACCTGTACCTTTCCCTCAGTAAAGTAGTACAAACGGTATTCCGCCAGATTGATGATTATGCCCTCACGCTTCACATCCGGAAGCACGTAGTGCCGGGGTACGGTTATCCGGGTGCCATCACCGGGCAGCCAGGGATCAACACCGGGGTTGGCCTTGACGAGTTCCAGATAACCAAGACTGTTCTGATTGCCAATGGCCGCAAAGGTATCTTCATAGCGGGTGGTCATCACCGACAGCTCCCCGGCCAGATCCCCGTCAATGGAAAACCGGGGAACACGGGGCTTCTCGGGGGTGTCGCTTTTTCCTTCGGCTGTAGTCAGTTCCTGACCCGCGGCCTGCGCTTCCGTTTCGGCACCAACCACGTTGGCCGACACCAGGGCCAGCAAAACCAGCAGAAAACCTGTCAACTGCGTTCGATACATAGCGTCTCAATCCGATATCCGGTCTGCGGCGACAACAACGCGCTTCAAACCGACGTCAGGGCTGTCCAAACGGTGGCAACAGCCAGAATCATAAATAGAAGGCTGGCTCCAATTCTGGCCGTCGCCAGTGGTAACCGCTCCATCAACCATTTACCAGCCATGATAACCGGTATATTAGCCAGCAGCATACCAACGGTGGTGCCCATAATCACCCAGAAGGTGTCCGTATATCGCGCGGCCAGCACCACGGTTGCAACCTGGGTCTTGTCGCCGATCTCCGCCAGGAAGAACATCACCGTCGTGGCCATGAAGGCGCCCATCCCCAGGAACGCCGAATCGCCATTGTCATCCTTGTCCGGAATCAACAACCAGAGCGCAATGGCCACGAAGCTGGTAGCCAGGATCCAGGGTAGCCAGGCTTGCGGAATCCACTCTGCGATCCAGGCACCCAACAGCGCTGACAAGGCATGGTTCAGCAGGGTGGCGACAAGTATGCCAAGAATGATGGGCGCACGCTTGGCGTAACGGGCAACCAGGAAGAGAGAGAGTAGTTGGGTCTTGTCGCCGATCTCCGCAATGGCGACCGCAAACGTTGAAGCGAGAAAAGCGTCCATGAAAAGCTCCGGGGCGGACATTCAGACATGAGACAGCCCACCTTCCGCCCTGGGAGGTGAAACTGCCTCAGGTCTTGCCAATTTCACCGATGTACCGGTGAAACATGATAGCCACGGAGATTGAGCCCCAAGTATGTTGACTACCATCCGCCCCTGGAAACGGGTTCCGTTGCGGAGGCTACTCCCCTGAAGAGTGCCGAAATGTTAATCAATACCTGGGCGGATGGCAACTATACGCGCATTTTCCACACTGGAATGGCCGCCATCGCCACGAATACAGCCACCAGCCACCAGGCTGAATGAAACGCCCCAATGGTGGGGATGCCGCCACTGTGGTCACCAAATTCAATGGTCAGGGCCACGATATTGACGCCAAAGGCCCCACCCAGCTGGCGGGTAAAGTTAATGGTGCTCGAACCGGCACCGAGTTGCTCCGGCGCCAGTGGATTCAGGGCACCCGTTGAGAGGGCTGGCAGCATGAAGCCGATACCGATTCGCCCCAACACGGTCCATAGCGCCAGCCAGCCGAAGGCGAGCTCAATGTCCGATACCGCAAACAACATGGCCGACATGGCGAACAGGACAATGCCGAATATCACCAGCTTACGGGCACTCAGGCGGTCCGCCAGTCTCCCGGCCAATGGAAAGGTCATGCCCAGCACAATGCCTGCTGGCAACATCAGCAAACCGGCTTCGGTGGCGGTGAATTCCAGGGCCGTCTGCACAAACAGGGGTACCAGGTAGGTGGAACCGAACAAGGCGAGCCCCAACGCCATGGCGCCCACGTTGGCGTATACGAAGGCCGGATTGCGTAGAAGCTCTATGTTCACCAATGGGTGTCGGGCGCGTCGCTCACGAATCACAAACAGCACCAGGGCGATGACCGCAACAGCGCCCTCAATGGCAATTCGTGCTTCCTGTCCCGCCAGTTCCTGAAGCCGGTTTAGGGTGTCCAGCGACAGACCGATGGCAGCGCCCAGGAGCACCAACCCAGGAAAGTCAAAACGGTAGGGAGCCGGGCGGGAGACCGGCAGCGGCAGAAAGCGCCATGCCATAAACACCCCGGTCAGGGTGACGGGCACGGGGGCGAACATCACATAGCGCCAGTCCAACTGATCCACCAGGAAGCCCCCGAGAACCGGGCCCAGGGCTGGAGCGAGAATCACACCCATGCCGTAGATACCCATGGCCTGCCCACGACGGTTGCGGGGGAAAATCCGGAACACCAGATACATACCCATGGGCTGCATGAGCCCCGCCATGGCACCCTGGCCAATGCGGGCGGCAATCAACTGTTCCGGAGAGGTGGCAAAACCACCAAGAAGCGAAATCACCGTGAACAGGAACATGGCCGTCGCCAGGGTCTTGCGCACTCCAAAGTGATCCAGAAGCCACGACGAGGCCAGCATGGTGGTGGTCATGGCAGCGATGAACCCGGTAGCCAGCCAGTGCACCTGGCCTTGCCGAATACCGAATTCCAGCATGATGTCGTGCAGGGCAACATTGACCACGGTGGCGCTGAGCACCGTTGCCATGGTGCCCAGCATGACCGTGGCAACCGCCAGCCAGCGCCAGCGCTCGCCGTAACGGGCCCTTAGCCCCTCAACCGTGTTATCACTCAGACCAAAACCCCTTCAGGCGGATATATCGACCGCACACCATTACCGTTGCCGCTCCGCATTCTCCAGGATCCTGTGGAACACCTTGACGGCACCTTCGATGTCGCGGTCGCTAATACCCTCCAGCATCTCTTCACGCAGGCGGGCCGCACGCTCGGTCAGGACGTTCATGAATTCGGTCCCGTCCTTGGTAAGGTGAAGACGGCGGGCACGACGATCATTGGGACAGGGACGGCGCTCAATCAGGCCCTGCTGCTCCAGGCTGTCCAGCAATCGCACCAGCGTCGGATTCTCAATGGCCATCAGGCGGGCGAGCTCACGCTGGGTCAGCCCTTCGCCCCCTTGTTGCAAATAGACCATGGTGGTCCAACGAGCCTGGGTGACACCCAGATCCTTAAGGCGTTCATCCAGCAATTTGCGCCAGCGACGGGTGACCCGGGCTACGGCAAAGGGAAACTGATCTCTCATGATCTGGGACTCCGGTAATGGGGTATCGACTGCTGTACTACCTGTAACGAATACCACTGCCGAAACGGTGCAGTGACGGACAACGTTACCAATAGTAAGCTAACCATTACGATAAAAACAGATATGCAAGGTGAAACAAAATTGGGGAAAACCGAGAGACGCGGCCCGATAGGCGAGAAAGACCGGCCTATCAGCCGGTCCTGTGTAGGTCTTCGTCACGCTCCTGAGCCGCTGGTGACTCGTGAAATTCCTCGTTACGGGGGTCCATTTCCGTCAGCACCGGCGAGGTCTCAGGCATGGCAGGTATGAAGTGTTCCTGCTCCGCCACCGGCACGTCTTCCGTGTGGCTGATGCGATAACTGGTGATAATCGCCAACACCACCAGGAAACCGGCGTTGCCGAAGAACAGCCCCCTTGGGCCCAATATGCCCACCAACTCGGCCATCACGATGGGGCCAATGACACTGCCCACGCCGTAACTCAGCAGCAGTGTTGCGCTGGCGGCCACAATACGATTACTTTCCATCCGGTCGTTGGTGATTGCAACCGCGATCGGATACAGCGTGGCCGAGAGGCCCGTGAACAGGCCAACCAGCAGGGTCAGTAGCCACATCCGTTCAGCCCCGAGGATGCCAACCGACACCGCCGCGGTGCCCGCTGCCACCGCCACCCAGAACATGACGCGGCGACGATCAAACCGGTCACACACCAGCCCCAGCGGCCAGGCCAGGAGCATGGCCGCCACAATGGCACTGGCCATGAAGGTGGACACCCGGCTGACCTCCAGACCCACCAGGGTGGCGTATACCGGGCCGAGCGCATAAAAAGAACCGATCATGACACCGCAGATCAGCGCACCGGAAACCCCGGTGAACGACTCACGGGCCAGGGTGAAGAACGACAATCGCTCGGACTGCTCAATCGCCGGGGCATCCATCCGCGTCAATGACAACGGAATCAGCGCCAGCGTCAGCAGGACAGCGGCGAGCGAAAACGGTATGAACGAAGACGGCTCACCGACGTTGATCAGCAGCTGCCCGCCCGCGGCGGACAGGTAGAACACAATCTGGTAAACCGCGAACAGGGCGCCCCGGTTGGCATTGGTGGCGCGACTGCTGAACCAGCTCTCAATCACCACCAGAACGCCGGCCACACTGAAGCCCGACAAGGCACGCAAAATGGCCCAGAACACCTCGGACACCGCCATGGGATACAGCAGGGCGCACACCGCCGCCATGGCGGCAAAGACCGCGAAAGCCCGGATATGCCCGACACGACCGATGATGAGATGGACGTAGAGCGTACCCAACACGAAGCCAATGGAGTAACACACCAGGATCCAGCCGATAATGTTCGGCGAGACCGCTTCAATACTCAGTCGCACACCCAACAGAGTCATCAGAAAGGCGTTGCCACTGACCAGCAGGACAATACTGAGGATCAGGGCTGAAAGCGAGGTGACCATTCGGGTCATCGGTCTGGCTCCGGCGTACTTTAAACAGGTTGATACAGGAATGTAATGAAACTAGCAGCAACGCCGGAACATTGCAGAGCACGAATTAGAACAGGGCGTAATTCACAAAACCACTACGCAGTTCCCGAAATCCCCAATACCGCTTGCAGCGCCGTGATGACTGGATTTAACATCATTTTACATTAAGGTGACGTAACACACGCTGGCGGCCTGAAGGGTTAACATGTGGGTAGTTTGATCGCTGCCTATTTGAACCCACGAGAGTCTCTCATCTCATGCAATCCACGCTAACCATGAGCGCCTGGTTATGAAAAAGACGGACTGGCCCATTCGATGGGATCTGTTGCTTCGCTACCGGCTGATTGAAATCATCGCCCTATGGGAAGGACGGCTCACCACCAATCATATCTGCCACAGTTTCGGCATTGGGCGACAGCAGGCTTCCAAGGATATCAACACCTACCTGCGGGAACTGGCGCCGGACAATCTGGTTTACGATCGCCACCTTAAAGGCTATGTGCCATCGTCCAGTTTCCGGCCGGTGGTCACCGCCGGCAACGCCAGTGAATACCAGGATCTTCTGGCTCGCCAGGACGCCCTCAGTGACACCTTTGAATCGCTTAATATCAGCCTGCCTGATAGCACCATCGTCCGTGGCCCGGAACGGGTTGTTAAGCCGGAAGTCATGCGTGCCGCAGTTGCAGCAGCTCGCCACGGCCGGGTGATGAAGGCAGAGTATGCCTCCCTAAGCCCCGCTGGCGTTTCCCAGCGCACTCTGGAACCCCACACTCTGGTGTGTGTCGGCCAGAACTGGCACCTCCGTGCCTGGTGCGACGCCAACCGGGAATTTCGGGACTTCGCCCTCAGCCGTTTCCGCGGCAAGCCGGAAACCACCCGGCAACGCAGCCGTCACACCATCCAGCATGATGATGACTGGAACCGTCAAGTCTCACTGGTGATGATGCCTGATAGCCGTTTGAACAAGGCACAGCAGGATATTGTTGCCACCGATTACGGCATGGTCAGCAACCGGCTCGAACTCACCATTCGCGCGGCCCTTGCACCCTACGTACTGTCCCGGCTCGGCCTGGGTTCAGACAGCCAGCACCCGGACCCAATGGTCCAGCAGCTGGAACTGGCCAACGAAGAGCAGCTGGGCATTGCCGAGTCGGCTCGCGAACGGGCTATTAAAGCAGTAGCGGGGCTCTGCTAGACTGAGCGGGTGATCACAACCAACCCTTTCCTGTTCTGGCGCCTTGCCCTCACCCTGCTCATAGGCCTGCCCGCTGTCGCGGCAGGGGATTGTGGTACCGGGGTTATCCCGGTTTCCCGCATTCAGGGCACGGGCGATCATTCCTCTTTCGCCGGCCAGACCGTTTCCGTTGAGGGCATCATAACCATGGATGCTCGCCAACGAGGCGGCTTCCGCGGTTTTTATCTGCAACAAGCCGATGGCGAAACGGACAACGATCCGCAAAGCTCCGAGGCCCTGTTTGTTTACACCCATCGCACCGACGGACAGCACGGGGATAGGGTGCATGTCTCAGGGCGGGTGAAAGAGTTCCATGGCCTGACCGAGCTCACCGATATTACCTCCATCACCCGTTGCGGGAATGGCCGTCTGCCTGAGCCTGTCTCCGTCACGCTGCCGTGGCAGGATGGCCAACCTCCGGAATACCTGGAAAACATGCGGATCAACGTCGCCGGCAAGCTAACGGTGATCAATCACTATAACCTGGCCCGTTACGGTGAACTCACCCTCGCGGCAAAGCCTCAGACGATGGCCACGGAAATCCTGGAACCAGGGCCGGGCGCTCAATCGCGCCACAGGTGGCAGGCGATCAACCGACTGTTGCTGGATGACGGCCTGGGGGCGCGCAACCCGCGCCCGATTCCCTGGCCTGGGCCACAACTGTCCGCAAACAACACGGTTCGCACCGGCGACAAGGTCAGCGGGTTAACAGGCATACTGGATTTTCGGTTCGGCGCCTGGCGACTGCAGCCGCAATCAACGCCGGCGTTCAGCCCCGCCAATCCACGCGCACCAGCACCCGAGCGACCGGAGTCGGCCACGCTCAGGGTGGTCACACTCAATCTTGGCAATTTTTTCAATGGCGATGGCCGTGGCGGCGGTTTTCCGGCAGCTCGGGGGGCCCGATCCGCCACTCAGTTTGAGCAACAGAAAGCACGGCTGGTTGCCGCGCTGACGGCGCCGAACCCGGACATCATCGCTGTCACAGAAATGGAAAACGACGGCTATGACGGCGACAGCGCCATTGCCGAATTGGCCGGCGCCTTGGGTTCACACTGGCGCTACGTGGGAACAAGCGACAACACTGGCAGTGATGCCATACGCACCGATCTGCTGTACCGCAGCGACCGTGTGGTCGCGGAAGGCTCTCCCAGCCGCCTGACAACAACACCATTTGATCGTCGTGGCCGGCCACCAGTCGCTCAGGTATTCCGCCTCATTCACAGTGATCGAGCCCTGAGGGTTGTCGTTCCTCACTTGAAATCAAAGGCCTGCCGTGGCGCCAGTGGTCAGAACCGGGATCAGGACGACGGCCAGGGCTGCTACAATCACAGCCGCGAACAAGCGACCCGGGCCATTATCCGCTGGACCAATGCCCTGCCGCACCCGAATGGCCTGTCCGGCACCCTGATCACCGGGGATATGAACGCCTACGCCCGGGAGACGCCGCTGCAACTGCTGGAAGCGGCAGGCTTTATCAACGCCGTTCGTCACATCCACGGCTGCACCGACACCACCTGTAAGCACACCAGCTATAGCTATCACGGCCGTAGCGGAACCCTGGACTACAGCCTGGTCTCGAAAAGGCTGCTCCCACGGATCGTCGATGCCCGCACCTGGTCGATAAATTCCGATGAACCCCGGGCGCTGGGCTACAAGGGGCCGGTTACCGTACCCACCGGCCAGCCCTGGCGCTCATCGGACCACAACCCGGTCATCACCGACCTGTCACTCTGATTCCACCTTGCCCGCGAGCCGCAGCATCAGGGCAGGCAGGCCAAAGCCCGGCGCGGGATACGCGGTACACTGGCTCCAATCCAGTTGAAACGGAAACCGACCGTGAAAATACCCACTCCAAACTTATGGCCTGCCGCCCGCACCAGTCAGCGATGGCTGGTACAGGCAAAACGTCGTGAAACCGTGATCGATGGCCACCGCATGGTGTATCTGGAAAAAGGGACCCCTGCCGGGGACCAACCCACCGTTATACTGATGCACGGTTTTGCCGCCATGAAAGAGAACTGGGCGCTCTGGCTGCAGCGGCTGCCCGAACACTGGCACATTCTGGTTCCGGACCTGCCAGGGCTTGGAGAAAGCGAGTACCGTTCGGACGCCGATTACGGCTACGAGGCCCAGGCGTCAAGACTGGAAGCCTGGATCGATACTCTGGCCACCAACAACCTTCACCTGGTCGGCAGCTCCATGGGGGGGGCCATTGCCACCGTCCTCGCTCACAAAATGACGCCCGCACCCGCTTCCCTGACGGTGCTGAACAGCGCCGGCATACCCGAACATACAAACGTGGACCTCGATGCCCCCTTCGAGTCCGACCGCGACGCCATTCTGATTCCCCGGGACTGGGCCGGTGTCTACCGGATGTTCAATAGCGTCGGCACTGGCAGGCCAACGGCTATGGGCGTCGCCATGACGGGGCTCCTGGGGCCGGACCTGCTGCAACGAACCGCGTCCTTGCGTCACATTTTCAACGATATGCTCGCCGACGCATTGGCACCAGCACGCTACCTTGGCCCCAACACACCTCCCCTTCAGGTCCAGTGGGGGGACCGGGACGTGATCACGCCCACACGCTGTGTGGACTGGTATCGAAAGGTGACGCCCCAGGCCGATATCCACGTGTTCCGGCGGGTAGGCCATCTTCCCATGCTGGAGAATCCCGGTCGCTCAGCCCGTAAACTGGCAGCCTTCATCGACCGCCACTCAGCGGGCGGCCAGCTCTGTTAATTGGCCTGCATATCCTGTTGACCCGTCAGCGAAGTCATGGGGTGGGAGGAACATTGCGTTCATAATCGCGGAAGAAGTTTCATCCCTGACATAACAACAACAGGAAACACGAGGAAATCCCATGCGCGCCTCAGTATCTACCACTCAGGATCTGGGCATGCCGGCCATTTACCTGCACTTGCTGGCGGAGTTGCTTAGTACCATCGGCGTCGATGAAAAAGCGCTGCTCAAGCGTGTCGGCCTGGACCCGGTGCGCCTGCAGTCAACCGATTTAAGAGTCAGTCAGTCACAGGCCAGCGAGTTCGTGACCCGAGCCATCATCGAAAGCGGCGAGCCCGGGCTCGGCATCATGTTGGCCCGGGAGCTTCGACTGCCACTGCACGGAGCCCTGGGCACCGCGGTCATGAGCAGCCGCACGCTGGCAGAGGCTCTGGACCTGATGACGCGATACCTGACCCTGCGCGCCCCGCACCTGCACGTCAAGCGCCGACAGCAGGATGGCCAGTCTATCTACGCCATCTCGTGTGGCATTGATCTGGGCCCATTGCAGGGCTTTATCATGGACGCCATGCTGTTCGGCTGCGCGTCCATGGGAGCACAGCTAACAGGCTCACCGGTCGCCGGCTCGTCGATTCAGCGACGCGGACCGGAACCGGCCTACTTCCATCGCTTTCGCCAGCAAATCCCCATCCCCGTGGTGTACGGCGCTGGCGAAGATGCGATTGTTATTCCCGATCCGCAGCTGGCATTGCCCATCCGCTTCTCTGACGATCAGTTGGCCGCCTCCTCGAAAGCCCAGTGTGAGGAGGCCTTACGCCTTCTAACGGAAGATGCCGGCTTTGCCTGTCGGGTCAGGCGGGTGATTGAAACCAGTCACCCGTTCCCGCCGAAACTGGCCAGGGTAGCCACAACGCTGTTTGTGTCGGAGCGCACCCTGAAACGGCGTTTACAGGCGGAAGAAGCCAGTTTTCAGCACCTGGTGGATCAGGTGCGACTGGAAAGAGCGGGGGAGTTGCTGCAGCAAACTGCCATGAACCTGAGCCAGATTGCCGACGCCCTGGGCTACGCCGACGCCGCCAACTTTACCAGGGCGTTCAAGCGCTGGACCGGACAGAGCCCCAGCCAGTACCGAAACCAGGAGTCATTGCCAACAACAACGTCGATCAAGAGAACACCAACCAGTGCGATGGCCTGAAACACTCAGTCGATGCCTATGATCTTGTGCATCTGCAGGGTCAACCGCCACTGCGGGTGGGTCAGGCAGTAATCCGTGGCTTTGCGGGTGTTACTTTGCTTGACGGGGTCAGTCTCACCCTCTGAGACAGTCGGCGACGCCATTGGCGAAAGGAAATAGTGGCTAGCGTTAATGTCGGTGAAACGCTCCGGCATCGCCAGGGGCTGAGGGTACACCACTTTCAGCTCGTCACACTGGCGCAATACCACCGGCGCGTCCGCCTTGGGGCTCACACACAACCAGTCAATACCGGACGGTGCCGGCAGTGTGCCGTTGGTTTCCACGCCCACTTCAAAGCCGGCCCGGTGAAAGGCATCCACCAGCTTGTCATCCAGTTGCAGTAGTGGCTCACCACCCGTGCACACCACATAGGGTTGCCCAGGCGCATCCGGCCAAAGGCGACGAATATGCGCCGCCAGCGCATCCGCGGTTTCAAACTGGCCGCCGTTCTGACCATCGGTACCTACGAAGTCGGTATCGCAGAAGCTGCATACGGCATTGGCCCGGTCCTTTTCACGGCCAGTCCAGAGATTGCACTTGCTGAAGCGGCAAAACACCGCTGCCCGCCCGGCCTGGGCACCCTCTCCCTGCAATGTATAGAACGCTTCCTTTACCCGATACATCAGGTTTCCACCTCATACCGCAAGGGATCTGAAACGCCGTTGGCGGCAAACGCCTCCAGGCGCTCCACGCAGGAGCCACAAACGCCACAGGCTCGGTCCCGGCCGTTGTAGCAGGTCCAGGTTTTGCCGTAATCGAGCCCCAACTTCAGGCCCTCGGCCAGGATGGCCCCCTTGTCCGAGCCCATGAAGGGCGCTTCTATTTTCACCGGCTCATAGTTCGCCACCTGACAGACGGCGTCCATTTTCTCCACGAACTCCGGTCGACAGTCCGGATAGATCGCGTGATCGCCGCCATGGGCGCCGTACCAAACAGCAACAGCACCGGCGGTAACCGCATAGCCGGTGGCCAGCGACAACAGAATCATGTTGCGGTTGGGCACCACGGTGGCCTTCATGTTGTCTTCTTCGTAGTGCCCCTCGGGCACGTCCACTGCGTCCGTCAGGGCCGATCCGGCCATGACTTCACTGAGCGCACGAATATCGATCACCTTGTGCGGCACCGATAATTCTTCGCACACCTGGCGGGCGCATTCCAGTTCGCGAACGTGCCGCTGGCCGTAGTCAAACGACAGGGCATGAACCTTATACCCTCGGGCACGGGCAAGGTGGAGCAGGGTGAACGAATCCATTCCCCCAGAGTAGATTACAACGACGGTTTCGGTCATCAGGTCATCCCGGTTTCAGACAGCCAGCAGGGCGTCACTGGATTGTTATAGGGTCGGAGTAACATCCGTGGACACATTGTAACAGTGGAATGCGACGATGGGTTCGCGTCTGCAGTAGCGTGCGGGTAAACTCTGATGACGGCACATCAACAAAAACCAGGCGGAATGAGAACCAGAACCAGCCCAGCCTTTATTGACTTCGAGGCCTCCAGCCTCGATCTGATCGCCAGCTATCCGATCGAGGTGGGCATATGCTTGCCCGACGGCACCTTGCACAGCTGGCTGATACAACCCCATGTACTTTGGCAGGACTGGTCAGAAAGTGCCGAGCAGGTTCACGGAATCACCCGGGAAACCCTGGAAACGGAGGGTACACCGGTGTCGGAGGTTGCGGCACACCTGAACCAGCTGCTCTCGGGGCAGGTATTCTGCGATGCCTGGACGTTTGACAGCTTCTGGCTTCATCGCCTGTTTCGAGCCGCCAACACCCGCGCCGACTTTCAACTGGAATCCATTTCCATGTTGCTGGATGCCAATCAGGTAAGGCACTGGTCGGCATCGCGTCAGCAGGTTATCAAGCGTCTGGGGTTGCCCGTGCACAGGGCGGCAAACGACGCGCTTATCCTCCACAGAACCTGGGAAGAGATCCAACTGTTCGCTGCGGACGACGAACCGCTTCACGGACGCAGCCGGCAGGTCTGAGGTTTCCATCATGGAGCACAGCGCGCCGGCATGGAACTCAGCGCTGGGAACTATTTACCTTGGGGGCGAGGACTTCGAGTCACCTTGAGGGCGAGGACTTCGAGGCCATCACGCAAGGTGTTCAGTGTCCAGTAGGTCACCAGCACCATCAGCGCCGCCCCAATGACGGTAAAGGAAAAATTATCACCCACCATCTGGCTGCGGGCGATGAACAAGTATACGGCGAGCGCGAGGACAAGCAGCACTTCGACTATGGCGTGTGACTGTAACCGGTTTTTTGCAGATCCGTTTTCTTCGGACATCTTACTGGGTTTCAACCTCTCATTTCTCACGATACATTGCATTGATTAGTGTGCAAATTATCGCCAAATATGGTCCGGGCGTCTGTACGAACTAGTGGCTACGAGGTTTCCACGATGCCGTCAGGAACACACTTTTCGGACGGCCAAAAAAAACGCAGCCCCGAGGGCTGCGTATAAAGGAGAGATCCATGCGGTACGCCACAGATAAAAGGTGGGCACCGGAGGATTGCACAACGTAAAACACGTGACAGGACAAATTATGATCGCTTCGAGGAACCGCGTCTGTAGGGGTTTGCCGAAGCACTCTGCCCCTTGCAAAGCCATGGGCACGCGATACACTGATGACAGTACCGAAACCGATATGCTCGGCAAACGATGCCGGAAAAGGCCCATGACAATGCTTCAGAAATACCAGTATCTGATGATTGACGCGATTGCGCACCGCAAGGGTGAGGCGTGTGCGCACTCCATGGTGAACGACATCTAACGGCTTTCGGTCAGTCCCGGGAGCCTTTGGAGCGACCGGGCAAGCTTCTCCGCGAGACCCCGGTTGCCCAGAGCGCCGGGGTTTTGTTTTTGCAGCCGCAAAACGACAAGGAGAAGATCATGAAGAGACATCCGACAAAAGCAGCAAACCAGCCGGCAAGCAGCCGCACGGGGCCTATTCGGCGCCCGGAAAAGCTGCCTCTGCTGGATGCCATCTGCAAAAAACTGAACCAGCGCGTCAACCTGGACGACGAACAACGGGTGCTGGGGCTGTATGAGCGAGGCTGGATATTCAAGGGTGTTCTGGGCAATCTGAACGATGGCGAAGCACGATACGTGCGTGCTCTTGCCACTCGCTACGGTTCCTGGATCGCCCGCCAGGTTGCGTAATGGGAAACCCGATGGGCCGAACCGTCAATGCTGGCGGTTCAGTCCCTGTATCATGGCGGCATCGCCGCCGTGCACCATGGCGTAGTTGTTCACCACGTCGTGAATTTTTTCCTGGGAATAGGGTTTGACCACGTAACCGTTGGCCCCGGCACTGATTGCTTTCTGGATGCTGTCGATGGAGTCATCCGCTGTCACTAAAACAATGTGCTGATCCTTGCGCTTGGCCTTGAACTCCTCCATCAACTGATGACCGTTGCCGTCCGGCAGCCCCAGGTCCAGCAAGATGATCTGGAAGACGTCAGCCTCAAAGGCAGCCCTGGCACCCGCAATGTCCGGACACTCAACCACGCTGCTTGCACCTGCCGTGTAGAGCATGTCTACCAACCGCTCCCTCATGACCGGCTCGTCTTCCACCACCAATATTCTCATATCACTCATACCCCGCCTCCTGATTCTATTTTATACCCGGCCCCACAAGGCACTTCAAAGGGAATCACCGCCGGTTCGCCGGGGAATCGCCAGCGGCTCATGCTGGGCAGTGGCTGGCGCAGGTTCTCCAGTCTCGTCCAGGCGAGCGCCAGCAGTGCGGGACGAACTGGCGTTTACCCCGCCGGACCGGGTCAGAATATTACTGATACTGACGGCCGTGGTGTAGAGGGAAATCGCGATGATCAGCAGGATAGGCTGCACAAACGCCACGAACCCGGGCACTTCGCGATGACCAGCGATACTGAGCATAAGGATGATGGCCGGCCCCAACACTACAAACAGCGTCAATGCGATAAAGAACACAATACGCTCCTTGAAACGGCCCAAGTCGCGGTTACTGACCAGCCCCAGCACGAATTTTCCGATGGCCAGCCCGGCCAGTATCGCAGCCGCAACGCTCAGATCGGGCCTGAGTAGCGTCTCATAAAGCTGGCCATCCCATAACCGTTGCATGCTGATGACCAGGAACGGAAAGAGGACAAACAGAATGTCGGCGTAGGTGCCATACATCATACTCAGCGAGTGCTGTTCGCTTTGCTGGAGGTTTTCACTCATCAGTCACGATTCCTGTTTTATCGGTAGCCGAAATGTCGGTTGTCATAGACGTGCCTCCCGCCCCTGCAATGCCCTGTCGATCATGTCAGCCAGGGCTTGCAGCTGGCTGTGAACGTGGTCCCAGTCACGGTCTTCAACGTTCACGCAAGCCTCCAGTTTCCCTGCCTGCCGTGTCATGTCAGGGTAGCCCATGGCGCCGGCGGTGCCTTTGATCTGATGGGCTTCCGATGCCAATCGCTGCTGATCACGACGCGCGGCTGCGGCTTCCATGGCCACTTTTCGGGACGCCAACCCATCGAGGAAGCGTTCGACCAGGTGACCAATGTCCTCATCCTCCGTCGAGTCTCTGCTCGGGCCATTGGACTCTGGGAGGAAATGGTCCAGCGTGCTCAGCAAATGCCTACTGTCGATGGGTTTGTTCAATACCCCATCGCACCCGGCCGCCATCAACGCATCGGTTTCCGACTGGTCACCGGCGGTGAAGGCAATAACTGGCCGGCGGAAGCCCGTCTGCCGCAGTAACCGGGTAGCCTCCACTCCGTCCAGACCCGGCATATGGCGGTCCATCAGCACCATCTGCACCGATTCGGACAGCGCCGTTCGGACCGCATCATCGCCACTGGCAACGGTGATGACATCCAACCCCTGGGCCCCGAGCATGCGCTCCACCAGACGACAGTTGTCCTCGTTGTCCTCCGCGACCAGTATTGTGCCGCAATAGCGCCGGTGGCCATCGGATTCACTCTCCGGCCGCACCACCAGATATCTGGCCATGACTTCGTAGAAACGCTGTTTGTCGATGGGTTTGGCCAGATGGTCATTACAGCCTGCGAGGCGATAGTCTGCAATATCCTCCGCCATCACGTTTGCCGTCAACGCAATGACCGGGATATTCAGGCCAGCTTCACGAATGGCCGCCGTTGCATCCCGACCGTTCATGACCGGCATCTGTATGTCCATCAGAATCAGATCAAAGGGCTCCCTCAGCGCCAGATCCAGTGCTTCAGCACCATTGCCGACATGGACCAGCTCAGCGCCCGTGCGACCCACCAGCAGGGACACCAGGCGACGATTCACGTCATTGTCCTCCGCCAGCAGGATACGCCCGGAAAGCCTTGGCGCAAGCACCATGGGAATGCTGCGCCGACGTTGCGACAATTCCGACGCGTCGCGCAGAAAGTGGACATCCTCCAATGGGCCGGTGGCGATGGAAAGCTCAAACTCACTGCCTTCGCCATACGTGCTGGAAACGGATATGTTGCCACCCAGCAACTCCGCCAGCCGACGGGAAATGCTCAACCCGAGACCGGTTCCTCCATATTGCCGGGCAATCGCGGCGCTACCCTGGGCGAACGGGTCAAACAGCCGGCCCAACTGTTCGGGTTTCATGCCGATGCCGGTGTCCACCACCCTGGCCACCAGGGCCTGGCGCTCGCGATCACATCGAACATTCAGAGAAATAGAACCATTTTCCGTGAATTTAAGCGCATTTCCGCACAGATTGATGATGATTTGGCGAAAGCGGGTCGGGTCCGTGGCAACCTTTTCGGGCAGGGGATACTCACAGATGATATGAAATTCCAGCCCCTTTTCCCGCGCCCTGGGTGCGAAGAAAGCGCGGATTTCGTCAAGCAGTTCCGGCAAATTAACCGACACTATATCCACATCCAGCTTATTGGCGTCGATCTTCGAGTGATCCAGGATGTCGTTAATCAGGTCCAGCAAGTGACGGCCACTGCGCACCACCGTTTCCGCACTGGTGTGTTTCTCCCTCTCGGTCAGGTCGGGATCGAGCAGGGTTTCGCCATAACCGATAATCGCCGCCAACGGTGTGCGAATTTCGTGGCTCATGTTGGCCAGGAACTGGCTTTTTGCTTCGGCCGAATTGCGGGCCAGTTCTTTTTCCAGACGTTCCTGCTCCCTCTCCCGCTCGATACGCTGGCGCTGATGGCGCTCGGTGGCGTCAATGCAGGTGCCCTCAAGATGGGCGGGATCGCCATCGGGGGTATACACGGTATGTAACGAAATGGTGGCCCAGCGCTCTTCACCGGAACGGGTGTAATAGCGTGCTTCGATACCCTTGACGGTGCCTCGGGATTCCAACTGCCCAATCACCCAGCGGCGCACTCTCTCATCCGCAAAACAGGTTTCCAGGACGTCCGGGTCAAGATCCAGCAGCTCCCGGCTGCTGGTGTAGCCCATCAACCTTGCCATGGCGGGGTTGGCGGTGACGAAACGCCGGCCCAGCGACATCTGGAACACGCCCTCTATGGCGTTGTCGAACAGCGACTGGTATCGACGCAGGTTGGCCAGAGCCCGCTGGCTCCAACCCAGGGCTTCGCCCTGCACCTGTTTGATCCGGTCAGCCAGGGCAAAGGAAAACAGGATAATCTGGGCCGTCAGGCCGAACTGCGGGGCGTAGGAAGTGAACATGTTCAACGGCAGGTAGCCCATCACGGTCAGGCCATAGATACCGAAACCCACCAGCGCCAGGGTCCAGGCAAAAAAGTAGGAGCGCGCAGCCGGGTTGTAATAGCGCCACGACAGGTAACTGACCACAATCAGGATGATGCTGAGCAGGATCGACGCCAACACGATCCATTCCATCGCCGTGTGATAGGGCAGGAACAGGGATAGCACAAAGGTCGCCACAATGGCGTACAGGCAAAGCTGGATCACCTTGTCCAGGTCCGCCGACCGCTCCCGGGTTTCCAACAGGGACCGGGCCATCAACAGGCCCCAGAACCAGGTATTGATGATCTGGTAATGGAGGTATTCCTTGTGCAACAGCGCAGGACGATTCTCCAGTAGCTGGATACCGTGCACCTGCTCGGTGGCGATGAATACCGTGGCTGATACCAGATACATCACGTAGTAGATATTGCTGCGCTCGCGAACCGACACGGCAACAAACAGGTTGTAGGCGAGAATGGCCAGGATGCTGCCTAGCAGAATGCCCCGCACGGCTTCATCGACCGACACCTTCTCAATATAAGCATCGGGGTGCCACAGGGTGATCGGCAGGCGGAAAGTGTTGGTATTGGTGATGCGCAAATAAATGCGGGTTGAGCTTCCCGGTTCCAGTGACAAACGGAACGTGGGGTTGGGTACGGCCAGGTCACGCCCGGACCAGTCGCCCTCGTAGCCAGCACGGCGCTGCTCTATCAGCTCACCATCCTGGACCAGATAGAGCACCACCTCATCCACCAATGGCAGGGCGAGCTCCAGTATCCAGTCTGTCAGTGCTGCGCCAGCTCCTACCTCGACATCAAATCTGGCCCAGTATGCAGATTCTGTGTAGCCAAAGTTCAGCACACCGCCTTCGTGACGGGTGAAAGGCGCGGTATCGCCACTCAGTATATCGTTGAAATCGACGGCGTGTTCCGGGTCCTCCAGGTACCAGATACAACTACCCAGATCACGCACACTGCTGGTGGCGCTGTTCAGAACAATCTCGCCATCCTGGCATCGCTCCTGCGCCGCGGCGGAGGCCGGAATAATAATAGCCAGAACCGCAAGCGCGATGAAACGGAACCATCGGGCGTGGCATTCCCATTGCTGCAAAATGTGATCTCCGCGAGGGCAGATGCCTTTTTTATGGTTTATTGTCAGCAGTCACGCAGGTGCCGAATGAATTCAGCGGCACCCTGGCTAAACACTTTAGCGTTTTACCGACAACGACGCATCTCAGGGTCACTTGAAATGAGACATTCCTGCATTTTCGCCACCGTTCCCCTGTTTGCCCTGACATTGGCCGGCTGTGGGCCAGATGATTCTTCAGACAGTAATTTCATCAACCCGGCAACCAGCGTGGCGTTGACGTTCGAAAGCTTTGATATCCAGAATGAAGATGGGCTGCCCCCCGTACTGCCCCAAACCATATTCTACGATTTTTACCGGGGCGTTGAGCCCGCTGACGGGGAGGACGACGAGGGAATAGCAACGCAGCTGCGTGAGCGTCTTAATACGCTGATGGGCCTGACGCCAAGCAACGATGGTACCCGCTACACCAGTGCCCGCAATCCGATGGACTTCCTGCAACATGTCATTTCATCGAACCAGGTGGACTCATTCAACCGGGGCCGCCGACTGATGCGGGACAGCATGAACAGCGGTGACCCCGCTACCTACAACACACCGGACAAGAACGCGCAGATCCACTTTACCGAAACCGGTGGCAACAATGGAACCGAGCCTGAACCTGACCAGATCTGGGTCTATCCGCTACTGGACTGGACCAGCAACCCGCAACTGAACAAGATTTTCCGGTCCTTTCAGTTTATCGCCAGGGCGCCCGATCAGAATGACAGTTCACCGTCGGAGATTGCCAGTGCGTTCTGGAGTGGCCAGTTTGCAAATGAAAGCTTCTCGGTGAGCGGTTACAACCGTCCAGAGTTTGCGTCGCTGAGTTTTACCGGTCGTTCACTGGGCCACGGGGAACTTCTTCAGGAGTTCATCAGAAACAAATCAGACATGCTGACATTCCTGGACACATCCGGCATTACCGTTGACGGCCAGGAACCGGACTGCATTCGGGTCAGAGTGGACTATGAGGCTGCAGAAGTGCGCGTTTTTACATCCAGTGGCGAAGACCCTACCATCGAGGATGACGAAACCGGGGAAACCTCTCCCAATCCGGCACATTGCGGAAACCAGCAGAACGGCAGCGAGGCCATTTTCTACCAGTCCGTGACTATCGATGAGCGTCAGTAACCGGTATTGCCCTGCATATCCCAGTTCTTGAGGAACCCCTTCTTGCGGTCGATCATGCGCTCGTAGGTCGAGATCATGATGGCGGCGTGAGGGGCTTTGGTCAGTCGGAGGGTTTCAATACGGCGCTCAAGGCGCGCCACTTCGGTACTGACCTGCTGGCAGACGTGGGACCGAACACTGTCGTGATGGTCAAGCTTGACCGGGCGCGGCTGTTCCGGCCCAGGCTGTGGCTGCGTGTGTTTATCCATGATCGTCCTCTTCCACTGAGTATCCAATGATCAATACGCCGAAACCGATGATTCCGCCCATGTTTTAGTGGCTCTTTTTGGCCGGGCTGGAAGTCCTTTTATCCTTCTGTTTCGTCGGGCTTTTCCAAAGCCTCAGTACATACTGTAGCAGGCTTTGTCCACGTTGTATGATTTGGCATAATTCTGCACAACTGTCGGACAAAACTCAATAAAAATGAATAGAGTTTCATATTTTTTGCAGCGAATACGACGCTGCTACCCAAACTACACGAACAAACCCCTGCTATAGTTCCCTTCAGATCACCATATATGCGCAGCCATTTGCCGTAACAGCCCCATTCCATCCCGGCCAGGAAGACCGCTTATGAACCAGACATCCGTTGCCGACACACTAAGGGAATACCTTTCCCTGCTGGAGCTGCTTGACGATGCGTACTGGGAGGCGAGCTCCATTCAGCACAAGGACATGCTTTACGACATCATCAGCATCTTCAGTCAGGAAGTGGCTGAGATCAACAAACTCAGCATCATGGACCACCATTACCCCTACGAAGTTATCACTGAGGGAATCCGGCGGGTGGTCCCCAAGCTGGAGCGGCTGGATGAAAGTCGGGAGGATGTGATCCAGCGAACCCAGACACTCACCGACTTCCGGGATATTCTGTCGTCAGTGCTGGGGATACTGGAGGAACAGCTGGCAACCCTTTAAGGGGTCAGGCCGCCACCAGGGGCCTGCGGTTTTCCGGTATCAACGGAAAACGGTCGCACACTGTGTAGACAAACCGCGCCAGCGCCGGCAGGTGGTGGCCAACAATGGGGATGCCGGTGTTGAGCAGGCTGACGGAAATGTCCCGGGCTGCATCGGCCCAGCACAGCTTGTTGATCAGACCAATGTGACCAAAGGCATGCCTGCTTTGCTGGCCCCAAAGCCCCACGGGGTTGCCTCCAAGCATCATGCCCGCACTGAAGCGCATGGGGATCATCATCGTGCGGTCAATCTGTAGCGAGCCAAACTGTTGGATGGAGCGCCTCACGGTCATCTCGCTGCAAATACGTTTGCCATTCCAGACCCCACCATTGAGCATCATCTGAAAGAAACGCCCCATTTCCTCGGCGGTGCCACACAGGTTGCCTGCAGGGATAACCGCCTCCTGGAAGCGGGGATCATTGGAGACTCGTTCCACGGTGCGTATATCGCCTCCCAGCGCCCGGTTCACAATCCAGGATACCGGAAAGCGCGGCGTTGGGCCGGTGGCATAGTTGCCGGCCAGCTTATCCACGTCTGCTGGTGCAATCCCATAGGTAAACCACTTCATACCCATGGGCTTGCGGAGGTGTCGGTCGATATACGCCTCAATGGTATCGCCGGTCACTTTCTCCAGTACCCGCTGCAACACAAAGCCCCCGGTGATGGCGTGGTACGCCACTTTGGCACCATCCACCTCCACCGGCTTCGCTTCACACAGCAGGCGCCAGATTTCGTCCCTGTCCCAGAGCACATCAATGGGGGTTTCCCGGGGAATAGCCGGAATGCCGCCACGGTGGGACAACACCTGGTGAATGGTAATGGTGCGCTTACCACCCCCCGCGAACTCCGGGCAGTAATACGACACCGGGTCCATCAGATTGACCAGTCCCTGTTCCGCCAGGATGTGGATCAGCAGGGCCGTGACTGCCTTGGAGGCGGAGAAATAGCAAATGGGTGTCTCGGTGGTCATCGGCACCTTCAGCGCGTCCACGGCGTCATGGGGCCCGTTGCCACTGGCATGGCCGATGGCTCGATGCAGGATCTGTTCGCCCCGGTGCCTGACCGACAGCTGTATGCCCGGATGCACTCCGGTTCGGTACAACCGCTCAACGCTGTGCCAGATGGCCTCGACAACCTCGGGGCTCACTCCGGCCAGCTCCGGTTTCTCGCCGGCCTCATCGCGGTGGGTTACTGACGCCAGGTCATTGGGAACGGCAGAGGTGTGGAGCGCGCGGCGGGCAATTCGGTTCATCGCTTGACCTTTGATTCCGGAGACTGTCTTTTCACACATCCTGACGCTGGATATCACCCGGTACATTGGCCGGATAGCAGGCCTGGCAGCGTCAGCTCATCCAGCACGATCATCTTCAGGGATTATGGGCTTCCTCGGTCAGGGGTGCCAGCACCACCCGATTGCGGCCATCGGCCTTGGCCTGATACATCGCCCTGTCGGCTGCCGCGCACAGGGTATCGGCGCTTTCACCATGGTCGGGAAATACGGAAACGCCGATACTGATAGTCAGTGCGACCGTGCTGCCATTTCCCAGAGGCTGTGGGGCATCACTCACCAGCCTACGCAGTCGTTCTGCGGTTTCCAGCGCCTCGCGACGGTCCATTTCCGGCAACAGGATAACAAACTCTTCGCCGCCAAACCTGCCGACACTATCCACACTCCGTACGCACCCGGCCAGCAATGCGCTAGCAGCCCTCAGCACGGAATCGCCGGCAGCGTGTCCGTGTTCATCATTAATAGTCTTGAAGTGGTCAAAATCGATCCACAAAAAGGCCAGCTCACGGTCGTAACGTTTGGCTCGGGCTACTTCCTCTTCCAATATGCGGGTCATCTCCCGGCGGTTCAGCACTCCGGTCAGCGGATCACGGGTTGCCAGTTCCGACAGCTCGTCCTCCAGCTCCTTACGATCCGAAATATCAAGAATAATCCCCTCAAGCACCAGTTCACCCTCACCTTCGACGCCACGTCCACGCTCCCAGACCCATATCTTCCGGCCATCCTTACGGGTTATCGGATATTCAATGGAAAATGGCTCGGCGTTACCGATGGCGGATTCTACCGTTCGCAGGATGGTTTCATTGCAGGCTTCGTCGATGAGTTCTGCATAACTGACCAGGCTGTTGTTCACCAGTTCATCCGGCTCATAACCGGTCAACTCACGGCAACCGTTGGACACAGACAACATGGTCCAGAACTCGTCATACCGGCAGCGGTAGGCCATTCCAGGCAGGTTGTCCATGATCGTGGATAGCTGGCGTTCACGCCGGCGAACGGTATTCTCCGCCTGGCGGATATCGGTAATGTCCTGTCCGATAGCAATTGACCCTGCGAGTTCACCCGCTTCATTTCGCAGGCTGCGCGAGTTCCAGGACAGCTGTCGCTCACGTCCGTCGCGGGTGGTTATCCAGGTTTCGTAACCGACAACCTCACCCTCATCACGAAGGATCTCGTTCGCCCTCTCACGGATTCTGGCCCTGTTTTCCTCATCGGGATACAACTGCTGCCAGATCTCATCGGACCCGATCACCGCCTCCCTGGGATAGCCGCTGATGTCTTCCGCAGCCTTGTTCCAGAGTACAACCCGGCCCTCCGGGTCCAACACGTTGATCCAGACATTGGCGCGCTCAATCACGCTTTCACGGAACTGGCTCAGTTCCCGGTTTTCCTTGCGTTGATGGCGATAAAGCGACAACAACTTCCGGTCATTGGCAAACTGTCGAATCAACAACAGGAAAAGTGCGAGCCCGGTCACCAGGACAAAAAGCGCACCCTTGTAGGTTTGTACCCTGCTAAGTACCTCCGGATCGGGGAACCACTGCTGCACCAGATAGTCGGAGAACGTAATCCACAACCATCCCACCAGCAAATAGGTGCCAACAACCCACAACGAACGCCGCAGCGGTGTCCGGCGGCCTTGAAGTCTCTCCATTTAATGTTTTCCCCGGGTTCCGGCTGCTTCCCTGTCGGTGTGAACACCTCGGGCCCAAATCGAAGGCATTACACCCTGAAAATAGTCACAGACGGCGCCGCCGTCGAGGGAATATTGCAATTGATGGGGCATAAAAAAACCCGGAGGGTGTTTCCACCATCCGGGTTTTGCCAGGCTTTGTAAGCTTACTTCACCTGTGCACGAGCCTCTTCAAGAATGCGGTTGAAGGTCTCGCTGGGCTGCATGATCTTGCAGACTTTCTCGGCCGGTGGGTGATAGTAACCACCAATATCGGCCGGATGGCCCTGGATCACACTCATTTCTTCCAGGATCTTGTCCTTGTTGTCTTCCAGTTGCTTCGACAGCTTGGCGAAGAAGTCCTTCAGATCCTTGTCGTCATCCTGGTTGGCCAGTTCCTCGGCCCAGTAACGGGCGAGGTGGAAGTGGCTGCCGCGGTTGTCCAGCTCACCGGTGTTGCGCGACGGCGACTGGTTGTTCTCCAGCAGGCGCTCGGTGGCTTTGTCCAGGGTCAGGCCCAGCAGGCGCGCACGCTCGTTGTTCTGCTTTTCACCCAGTTCTTCCAGGGAAACAGCCGTGGCCAGGAACTCGCCCAGCGAATCCCAGCGCAGGTGGTTCTCCTGCAGCAATTGCTGAACGTGCTTCGGCGCGGAACCGCCGGCACCGGTCTCGTAAAGGCCGCCGCCGTTAAGCAGGGGCACGATGGACAGCATCTTGGCGCTGGTGCCCAGCTCCAGGATCGGGAACAGGTCGGTAAGGTAGTCGCGCAGGACGTTACCAGTGACGGAGATGGTATCCAGACCACGAATCAGTCGCTCCATGGTCCAGCGAATGGCACGTACGGGCGACTTGATGAGGATGTCCAGGCCGTCGGTATCATGTTCCTTGAGGTACATTTCCACTTTCTTGATCAGCTCGGCGTCGTGCGGGCGCTCATCGTCGAGCCAGAACAGGGCTGGCATGCCGGTAGCGCGGGCGCGGTTTACGGCCAGCTTGACCCAATCACGGATCGGCAGGTCCTTGGTCTGGCAGGCGCGCCAGATGTCGCCCTTCTCGACCTTGTGCTCGGTCAACACGGCGCCGTCTTCAGCGATGACACGAACGATGCCGTCTTCCTTGATCTCAAAGGTCTTGTCGTGGGAGCCGTACTCTTCAGCCTTCTGCGCCATCAGGCCAACGTTCGGTACCGTGCCCATGGTGGTGGGATCAAACGCGCCGTGGGTCTTACAGAAGTTGATCACTTCCTGGTAGATGGTGGCGTAGGTGCTCTCAGGCATCACCGCTTTGGTGTCCTTGAGCTTGTTGTCCCGGGCCCACATCTTGCCGGAGTTACGGATCATCGCCGGCATGGAGGCATCAACGATGACGTCGCTGGGTACGTGCAGGTTGGTGATGCCCTTGACGGAATCTACCATGGCAATTTCCGGACGATGCTCATAGCAGGCGTGCAGGTCTTCAAGGATCTGTTCCTGCTTGGACTCCGGCAGTTGCTTGATCTTCTCGGTCACACTGGAAAGACCGTTGTTGGGGTTCACGCCCAGCTCGTCGAACAGTTCACCGTACTTGTCGAACAGTTCCTTGTAGAAGATCTTTACCGCGTGACCGAAGACGATCGGGTGGGAGATCTTCATCATCGTGGCTTTGACGTGCAGGGAGAACATCACGCCGGTCTTCTCGCAGTCTTCGATGCAGTCTTCAAAGAATTTGCGCAGGGCCTTGCAGCTCATGAACATGCCGTCCAGCACTTCGCCTTCCTGAAGGGGCAGCTCACTCTTGAGAACGGTCTGCTTGCCCTTGGCATTCTCAAAAACGATGCGGGCGTTGGTAGCCTTGTCCAGTGTCAGCGACTGTTCGTTGGAGTAAAAATCACCGCCGCGCATGTGGGCCACGTGAGTACGTGACGCCGGGCTCCACTCGCCCATGGTGTGGGGGTGTTTGCGAGCAAAAGCTTTGACCGCTGTCGGGGCACGACGGTCGGAATTGCCTTCACGCAGTACCGGGTTTACAGCGCTGCCCAGGACTTTGGAGTAGCGGGCATGGATTTCTTTCTCTTCGTCTGACTCAGGGTGTTCCTTGTACTCGGGAACGTTGTAACCCTGGTCATTGAGCTCCTTGATGGCTGCCCGCAGCTGGGGAATTGAGGCACTGATATTGGGAAGCTTGATGATGTTGGCTTCCGGGTCCTTGGTGTAGTCACCCAGCTCTTTGAGGTCGTCCGGAACTTGTTGCTTTTCTTCCAGGTAATCGGGGAAGAGCGCGAGGATACGGGCAGCAAGCGAGATGTCGCTGGTGCCGAACTCGATGCCTGCGGGCTTGGCGTAAGTTTCGAGGATGGGAAGAAGTGACCGTGTCGCGAGGGCGGGGGCCTCATCGGTCAGTGTGTAAATGATCTTGGCTTTGGATGATGTCATTTTCGTCCTCAGGCTGATGGGTGAGTTCAGGACGGTCACCGCAGGGTCAGCCGTCTTGTGAACGTCTGGCTTGAGCGATGACTGATTCGGGAACTTTTGATAGACCTACTAAGATAGCATTTTTTTGCCAATTCTGGTTACGATCTTAGTATAAGAACCGACTAAAAGTTCGCTAAAAGCCGTTACAGGGTGATGAAAAGGCAGGAATTTACGAAACTTTCGGACATTTTGACATGGAGGCGGCCGTGGTGGGGAGGCCTTCTCCCGAAACCCGCCTCAAGACATCCCTGTGCGGCTTGAGCTCCGCCATCCATGGCTCCGCACAGTTTCGGGAGAAGGCCTCCCCACCACTAACATACTCCGTGCGTATCGCCACAAGAGCAGCACTGCAAGTCGGATCAAGCAAAGCCGTAATTTATCAGCCAATCCAACGGCAAATTCACCCCTTCGGCAACAACTCCACCTCTTCCAGGCAATCACGAATCCGGTCCAACGCCTCCGGATTGCCAAGAGCATCCCGGTTGTCGGCTTTGTTGGAACCGTTGATCAGGCGCGCCACCGCCAGCTCCACTTTCTTGCCGCTGCGCGTGTAGGGAATATCCGGCACCTGGATGATGTGTTTGGGTACGTGGCGCGGGCTCGCGCCCTGGCGGATGCGGGTTTTGAGGTTTTTCTGAAGGTCGTCGGTGAGGGTCTGGCCCTCCGCCGGGACCACCAGCAAGACCACTTCCACGTCACCTTCGATCTGACGGCCAACAACCAGGCTGTCTTTGACTTCCGCCACGGTTTCCACCTGGCGGTAGATCTCAGCGGTACCGATTCTCACGCCGCCCGGGTTAAGGGTGGCGTCTGAACGGCCATAGATAACGGCGCCGCCGTGTTCGGTGAATTCGATGAAGTCGCCGTGGGCCCAGACACCCGGGAAGGTATCGAAGTAGGCGTCTTTATAGCGCTCGTTGCCGGGGTCGTCCCAGAAGGCGACTGGCATGGAAGGCAGGGGCTGCCGGCAGACGAGTTCGCCTCGGCCGCCGCTGACGGGCTGGCCGTCGTCGCCGTAGGCCACGGCGTCAACGCCGAGGAAGCGGCACTGGATTTCGCCACGGCGCACCGGCAACAGCGGTGTGGAGCCCACGAAGCAGCCGCAGATGTCGGTGCCGCCGGCGATGGAGCCCAGCAATACGTTGGGAGCACCGTCGCTGTAGATCCAGTCATAGTCTTCCGGCAACAGGGGTGAGCCAGTGGAGAAGACGACTCTCAAGGCCGTCAGGTCCAGGTTTTTCGCCGGGGCCAGCTCAACCTTGCGACAGCCGGCGATGAACCGTGCGCTGGTGCCGTAATGGGTGACTTTCTCGTCGGCCACTACCTGCCATAGATAGTTCAGGTCCGGGTAGCCAGGTGAACCGTCGACGGTGATGACGGCCGCGCCTGTCAGCAGGGCAGACGCCTGCCAGTTCCACATCATCCAGCCGCAGGTGGTGAAGTACAGGAAGCGGTCGTCGGGGCCGACATCGCCATGGAGCATCAGTTCTTTGGCGTGGTTGACCAGCAGGCCAGCGTTGCCATGCACGATGCACTTGGGTTTGCCGGTGGTGCCGGAGGAATAGAGGATGTACACCGGGTGCTCCGGTGGCAACGGTGTGAAGGAGGGCGCCTGGCCCTGTCCCTCGGCAAGGGCCTCGTCCCAGTGGGTAACCTTGTCGCCAGCGACGGCGGGTTCGCCTGGCAGCTGTTCGATGCTGACAACGCAGCGCAGGCTGGGCAGGCCGTCAATCAGGCCGGCGAAGTCATCCTGGCGGTTGAAGACCTTGCCGCCATAGCCATAGCCGTTGACCACAATCAGCGCTGCCGGCTCAATCTGGCCAAAGCGGTCAAGGATGGCGCCCACGCCGAAATCCGGTGACGCGGAGCTCCAGACGGCACCCAGGCTGGTGGCCGCCAACATTCCCACAAGGGCCTCATAACCATTGGTGACCACACCGGCCACGCGGTCACCCTGTCGAATCCCTTTGTTGCGCAGGAAGGCTTCCAGGGCACCGGTGTCCGCTTTCAATTCAGCGTAGGTGCGGCGCAGTACCGGGCGGGTTTCGCAGTAGGCCACAACCGCTTCGCGCCCGGCGTGGTCGCCTTCCGCCAACCGCAGCAGGTTGGCCGCAAAGTTGAGTTTCATACCGGGGAACCACTCCGCGCCGGGCATATCACGTTTGCCCAGAACCGCATCGGCTGGCGTGTCGCATACCAGGCCACAGTAGTCCCATACCTTTTGCCAGAAGGTCTCGAGGTTCTCAATGGACCACCGGTGGAGGGCGTGGTAATCGGCAAACGGGCCGAAACCCTGTTGCTCCAGCCAACCCTGGAACTGGCCCATCTGGCAGTGTTTCAGTGTGTCCTGCGAAGGAGACCAGACCACTGGTGATTGTTCTGTGTTGCTCATCCGTCTCTCCTGTTGCTTACTGCATATGCCAGCCGTGACTGACCACAATGGATTGGCCAGTCAATGCCGCCGAGGGGAAGGCCGCCAGGTGCACTGCCAGCTCGGCGACGTCTTCCAGGGTGGTGAATTTGCCATCGACGGTATTCTTCAGCATAACCTTACTGATGACCTCTTCTTCGGAAATGCCCAGCTCCTTGGCCTGCTCCGGGATCTGCTTGTCCACCAAGGGCGTTCTGACAAAACCGGGGCAGATGATGTTACTACTCACACCGTGCTCGGCCCCCTCTTTCGCCACCGCCCGGCACAGGCCCAGCATGCCGTGTTTCGCCGCCACGTAGGGCGCCTTGAGGGGAGACGCTTCCAGGGAGTGGACAGACCCCATGTACAACATGGTCCCGCCCCCACTGGCGTACATCTGTTTGAGGGCTGCTCGCGTTACCAGAAACGCCCCGTCCAGATGAACATTCATCACTTTACGCCAGTCGGCAAAGGCCAGTTTATGCAATGGATCGATATGCTGGATACCGGCGTTGGCCAGGGCCACGTCGAGGCCACCCCATTTTTCCACGATGGCGGCCACGCCTTGGTCAACCGCCTTCTCATCCGTAACGTCCATGGCCAGGGCCATGGCGGTGCCCCCTGCCTTTTCAATGGCATCAACGGCGTCCTGGGCGCTTTCCAGGGTGAGGTCGGCCACGGCCACCCGGGCGCCCTCACGGCCATATTGTTCGGCTATGGCCCGGCCAATTCCGCGCCCCGCCCCGGTGATCAGGGCTATCCGGTTTTCTAGACGCATGTTTCTTTCTCCTTAGTCGTAAGCCACGCTAGGCAGCCAGGTCGCGATTTCGGGCACCAGGAAGACAATCGCCAGAGCCACCAGCTGAATAATGATGAAGGGTATGACGCCCTTGTAGATGTCGGTCACCTTGATTTCCGGCGGCGCCACACCCTTGATGTAGAACAGTGCAAAGCCGACAGGTGGCGTCAGGAACGACGTCTGCAGGCACATGGCGAAAAGGATGGTGAACCACACCAGGTCAAAGCCCAGCTGCTGAACCACCGGCGCCACTAACGGCAGGATGATCAGGGTGATCTCAACCCAGTCGAGGAAGAATCCCAGCAGGAACACCCCGAACAGAATGGTCAGAACCACGCCATAGGGACCGAACGGCAGGCCGAGCAGGGCCTCTTCGATAACAGCATCACCGCCAAGGCCCCGCAGCACCACGGAAAACGCCGTTGCACCGAGGAAAATCGCGAAGATGAAAGCGGCCGTGCGGGTGGTTTGCTGCAACGACGCATTCAGCACTTTCAGCGTCAGTCGCCGGGACATCAGAGCCAGTAGCAACGCACCCAGCGCACCAACACCAGAGGCTTCGGTGGGAGTGGCGATGCCAGCGAAAATAGAGCCCAGTACACCGAGAATCAGCGCCGCCGTGGGCAAAACCGCCTTGGCAACTTCCCAGACAATACTCCAGGACACTTTCTCCGTGCCCTCGGGCACCGGAGCAATATTCGGCTGCAACATCGGACGAATCATCGCATAGCCAACGTACATGGCACCCAGCAGCAGACCGGGCAGAAACGCGCCCATAAACAGATCGCCCACAGAGGCTTCCGGGACCGCCAGTCGATCCGCCATCAGCACCAGCATGATGGACGGTGGAATCAGGATACCCAGAGTGCCGGTGGCACAGGCGGTACCGACGGCAAATCCCTTGTCGTACTTGTTCTCCATCATCACTGGCAGGGACAACATACCCAGAAGCACCACCGACGCACCGATAATGCCGGTGGTTGCGGCCAATAGTACGCCGATCACAATCACCGTCACGGCATAACCGCCACGCACGGCACCAAACAGTTTTACCATGCTGTTCATCAATCGTTCGGCAACGCCGGACTGATCCAGCATGATGCCCATGAAGATGAACATGGGCAGCGCCACCAGGGTCTCGCTGTTAACGATGCTCCAGATTCGCTCTGGCACGAGGCCCATCGATGAGGGGTAATCAAACCAGAGGTTGGCACCAAAATTCTCTACCGCAACAACACCGACCACCGTCCAGATGACGGCCGTGCCACCCAGCACCCAGGCCACCGGATAACCGGTCATCAACAATGCCCCGAACGTCAGGAACATGCCGATTACAAACAGGGTTTCAAGCTCCATCAGGACGCATCCTCTTTCTTGTTATTCCCGGACTCGACCCGGACTGGCTTTGGAAAACCGAACAGCAGTGCCGTCACTTTCAGCAGGCGCGACAGTGCGGCCAAGGCGATAAGGATAAATGACAGCGCCAGGACGGCTTTCAGGAACCAACGATGTGGCAGCCCCGCCGGAGCCTGACTGGTTTCGCCCTGTTGCCAGGAACTGAAGGCGTAGGGAACCATCTCGTAAATCGCCAGCCCCAGGAAGGGCATCAGCAGGAACAGCAGGCCAAGCAGTTCAACCCAGCCCTGACCTCGCAGAGACAGCCGCTCATGGAGAACGTCCACCCGAACGTGGTCATCCACCACCAGGGTGTAGCCCAGCCCCAGCAACCAGCCGATGCCCGCCAGGTGCCACTGAACCTCTTCGAGCGTGACCGAACCCTGACCGAACGCATAACGGCCAACGACAGCCCAGATAATAACGCCAGTGACCACCACCCAGAGCCACGAAGCACCCTTGCCGATTGCCGAAATCACGCGGTCCATCCATTGACTGACGCGGGTTGTCGGCAGCTCGGTATGGTGATGTAAAAATTCGTCGGTGCCAGACACCGATGGCCGCACGTTCTGCGGTGAGCCTTTACCAGACACCGTCATACAACAGTTCCTCACTCAGAAAGCCGATTGTGAAACAAGGATGGCCCCGAAGGGCCATCCTGACTTGATCAGAGAATACCGACGCTCTGGCCGGCATCTCGGGGTCGGCCCCGGACCTTACAGATCCGCCGGAACATAAGCGCGGGTGTCCCACACCTTGTAGGATTCCATGAACTCCTGCTGGCTTTCATAGACGCGCTTGAAGTCGGCATCCTTGGAGGCTTCTTCTTCGAGCACTTCCTGAGTTACTTCCTTCAGCTTAAGCAGAACGTCGCGGGGGATCTGGTCGGCCTGAACGCCCTTGTCCTGGAACTCAGCCAGAACCTTGCCGTTCTTGTACTCGCCTTCTGCGAGACCACGCGTGGTCGCTGCGGTGCAAGAAGCCTCAACCAGCGCCTTCTGGGCGTCAGTCGCACGAGCCCACTCATCCTTGTTGATCAGCATATACTGAGCCGTGAACTGCTGGTGCCAGCCCGGGAACAGGTTGTACTTGACCACCTGATTGAAGCCGAGAATCTGGTCGATGGCGGGCATGGAGAATTCGGTGGCATCAATGGTGCCTTTCTCCAGTGCCTGGTAAAGCTCGCCGCCGGGCATCATGGTGACGGACGCGCCAAGCTTCTCCAGAACCTTGCCACCCAGACCAGCAAAGCGGATCTTCAGGCCTTTGTAGTCTTCCAGAGTTTCGATGGGTTCGGAGTACCAACCCGCTGTTTCAGGCCCAATGATGCCGCACAGTTGTGCGTGTACATCGAAGCCTTTATTGGCATAGGTTTCCTGCAGCATTTCATGCCCGCCGCCGAAGTAATACCAGCCGATATAGGCAGGTGGCTTCATGCCGAACGGAACAGCGGCAAACAAGGGAATAGCTGGCACCTTGCCCTGGTCGTAACCAATCCAGGTGTAGCCGGCGGATACCTTGCCATCGGAAACCGACTGCAGAATATCAAACGGGGGAACCAGCTTGCCGGGTTCGTAAACGCGAACCTGGATGCTGCCATCGGAAGCGGTATTGAGGTTTTCAGCGACCCAGGCGGCAGGTGACCCCAGGCCAGGCAGGTTAGTAGCGAAGGCGACCGGCATTTTCCAGCGCAGGTCATCTGCGAACGCCGATCCGGTAGTCAGGGCGATCGCACCGGCGATACCGGTAAGTGCCTTGAAGAGTTTCATTGGCAAGTCTCCTAGCATTGTTGTTGTATTCGGCCAAACAGGAACGTTCCCGACGGGCCTTATCTGAGTGTAGTCAGACATCGCAGGAAACGAGACAGACAAGATGTGTTTTGGGTCCAACGATAGCGCCAGTCTTGTTTTCTGCGTTGTTCTGACGTCCTGCATCCGGGATATAGCAGGCACTGTGCCAATCACAATATTTTGTTATTTATCAAACAGATAAAAACGAGGAAAGACATCGCACATGATAGATAGTCCGGAAAACCGGACGCATATAGACATCCGTCGTAGGGGTTTGTACGGATAACAGGACAGGCGTCCTGATTTCAGGACATCTTGGCGAGTTTTTCGTAAAGCACCGAACGCGAAATACCCAGCAGTTTGGCTGCCCGGGTACGATTACCACGACTGGCGACCAGTGCTTCTTCAATTGCCTGGGCTTCGGCATCGGCCAGGGTTTTAGCCAGTGGACGCACCGGCTGTGGCACCAGCGAAGAGGCTGGCCGATTGCCACTGCGGGGCAACACCTTGAAAATGGCGTCGGCGTCCAGCAGACCACCGTCTTCACCCATGGTCAGGGCCCGCTCCAGCACATTGCGCAGCTCACGGATATTACCGGGCCAGTCGTAACCGCCCAAAGCTGCCACACCAGCGTCGGTGATTTCACCCCGCATCTCCAGGCCGTCGCAGATTTCACCCAGCAGGGCCTCACACAGTACGCCCAGGTCGGCCAGGCGGTCCCGCAGCGGAGGGATAGGGATTTCCAGCACGTTCAGCCGGTAATACAGGTCCGACCGGAACTCACCTTCGGCAATCATCGCCTCCAGGTTGCGACTGGTCGCGGCGATGACCCGCACATCCACCGAGGCCACCTTGTTGGAGCCCAGAGGCTCAATCTCACCTTCCTGCAACGCCCGCAGCAGTTTTGCCTGCAACGGCAGTGGCATATCCCCGACTTCATCCAGAAACAGGGTGCCGCCGTTGGCGAGCTGGAACTTGCCTTCCCGGGTGCGGCGATCAGCCCCGGTGTAGGCTCCGGGTGCCACGCCGAAAAATTCAGCTTCCAGCAGGTTGTCTGGAATCGCAGCCACGTTCACGCCCACAAAAGGCTTGTCGGCACGGGTCGATACGGAATGAATGGCCTGCGCCAGCACCTCCTTGCCGGTGCCGGTTTCACCCAGCAGCAGCACCGGCATGTCACGGCCGGCCGCCAACCGGGCCCGGCGCTTGACCTCCAGTGCTGCGGGGCTGGCACCCACAAAGTCGGCGAGGTTGTAGCGAGTGCCACGCGCCTTCTTGGCCAGCGCCTTGCGGGCTGCGGCCAGATCCTGGTGCAGGCGACGGTACTTGGCCACCAACGGCGTCAGCGGTTGCAGGTCGTCATACAGCACAAACGCCACCGCCCCCATGATGCGCCCTTCGTCGTCATAAAACGGCAGCCGGGTCACCACCAGTTGTTGCTTGCTGTGCTCCATGATATCGAGCAGCAAGGGTTTACCGGTTTCCACCACTTCCGGCATGCGGCTCTGGGGGATCACCTGGCGAACAGGTTTACCGATGACGGCCCTGGGGTCTTCCAACCCGAGCAGATGGGCATAACTGTTGTTGATCCAGGTAATACGGCTTTGATGGTCAACCGCAATCGCGCCGGCACTGGCTTCCTCAAACATGGGAAACAGTGCCTCGATCAGATCCCTGGTCAGGCCACTCTTGTTATTCTCGGTAAACAGCTCTGTCATGTACCCTGTACCACCGGGTTGGATGTTATTCATGGCAATATCCAGAGCACCCGGCGAACCGGGTGCAGAGACGGAAGTATATGGCGCCCCCGGAACAGGGGCAAACAATGCCGGCCCGGAATCTGACCGGGCCGGCCGACAGGGGTGTCAGTCTGGTATCTGCACCTGATCGTCAGCGAACACGATGCGGTCGCCGGCATCCGGGCTGGGATTGATCGGGGTCAGGTTGGCCTCAGACAGAGGGGTGGCCATATTGCCACGCGGTACCGTTCTGACCACCTGACTGGGCGGCAAGGCCTGCTTGTCGGCAAGGTTCGCCCACACCAGATCCAGGGCCTGGAAGAAGTAGTGATGCAGCGGCACGTACCGGTCCGCAATCCCCGGGAAGCCGTTGAGGACATCCAGGTGGTGGGCATTGAGAATCTCGTAATACCTCAGCTTGCTGTTGCTGCCCTCAACCCGCTGGTTCAGCCCGAAATAGGGCCGCGAGGTGTGGTTGATGGGCAGGATGGCGTCGGCACGACCGGTCACAAAGACCGTTGGCTTGCCCCGCAGGTTGCCAGACGCGCGAATTTGCTCAACGCCATCAGCAATACGCTCTGACCATTCCGCGGCATCACCCGACAGCGGGCTTCCGGTCACGGCATCGGTGCCCAGGGCAAGGCTTCTCAGACACAGCAGAGCATCCAGACCGTAATCCTGCTGACTGGTGCTGGGCGATGCACTGGCACCCAGATTGGTGGGCTGACCTTCGGCACCGTCGTATACCAGATTCACCCCGGCACTGGGGGGAATACCGTTACTCGCGGAGAACAGCGCTGCTTCCTGCGCCGCAGTGATCGGCGTGACCGCTCCGCCAGCCCCCGTAGCCGCCAGGCTGATATCACACAACCTGTCCTCAACACCGGCCTGACCGTAGGCGTTGGCATAGGTGGTGGAGATGCTCTGGGCAACCGCCAGCCCGAAATGAACCGGTGCCAGCAGGTTCTGCTCCGGCTGGATACCCACTTCCTCTTCCAGGATGCGCAGCGCATCGGAGGCGCGGTCGTCGGTGGTAGCGCCTGTCACCAGGCCCTTGTTGGCCAGTGAGTTACAGATGTTCTCCGCAATCGTGAAGTTGTTGAATGTGGCGTTCAGTGGCGCCACATCACGCACTTCCGGTGCAATGTTCGCGCAACCCTGATACACCGCCAGCGCCGTGGTGTAATCCAGCAGGCTGCGGCTGTGTTCGGCCAGTTCGGGGCCACTGCCTTGGCGGATGGTAAAGCTGGTATCCACCTGCGGATTGACGTTGGGCTCCGACACCGCCACCCCGTCGATCAGCCCCTTATCGTCAAGCTCAGCGGCACGGACCGAAGCCCCACCGCCGTTGGAAACGCTGGACGCAATCACCAGGGTGTCCTTCGGCGTCACCTTGATCACTTTGCGACCATTACCGGTTTCCTGCCCGAATTCCTCGTTCAGCACATAGAAGCCGAACTCAATCGACTGCAGTACATGCCGCCCCCAGTCAGCCTCGGGATTGGCCTTGGAGTGAGCGTGCTTGTAAGCGAAACGGTCCGGCCAGGCAGCATCAAAATCGGCCCGCGCCTGGTCGTCCAGATCCGCACGGAACTGCACCGGCTCATCGGCCTGGGTAAGAGTACCGTCGATACGCTGGGCAGAGTTGGTGGCCAGGTTGTGGGAACCGGTTCCCGTGCCCTTGTCGGTGTAGACCACGGCGCAGCCTTTTTTCAGGCCCCATTCGCCGGCGGTACCGATTGCGCCGTATATGCCGCGGGAGCCGGACGAGGGCGCCGTTACCATACAGGCCTGCTCGGGGTCGAAACTGGACGGTACCTGGACCATCACAGTCACCGGCACATCACTGCCATTAACCGTCATGTAGGCCAGGTATTCATTACCCGCAATCAGCCCCTCACCACTGCTATCGACCTGAGGACCGAAGAATTCGCCGTAACCACCACCGGGCACGGTGTCCACAAGAGCCCGATAGTTGTTGTAGATGGCCAGCGTCCGGAGTTCTTCAGGCGTGGGGTTGACCGGATCATCAAAGGCCGGTGCCGTTGCACTGGCCAGGCCGCTGGCGCCAAGGCCACCGGTGAGGAGATCATTGGTGACGCCATCATACTGAGTGGAATGGACCTCTCCCTGGATGAATCCCGGGAGCTGGTTGAACGGTTTCTTGCTGCTGTCGTTGCAGGCGGTACCCGTCAGAGCCACCGCACCAATCAGCGTGTACTGAAATAGCGTTTTCATAGGTTGTTCCCTGTTGTTTTTGTTAGACACGAGAACCCGGCGCACACGAACAAAGCCGGGTACCATAACCGTGGCCATGCGTATCCTGTGCCAACACAGCAGAACGTTGATTTTCATTGCTTTTTTCGAAAATCGCTTTGGTTTTCAAGCATTATTTCCGGGTTTCCGGACAGTGCTCAGAGGGGGAAGTAGGCAGAAATGCCCTGTACAGGCCGTCTCGCGACATTGTCCTTAAATCAGGACAGTGTCCCGTTATCAGGACATCGCTGATCACTGCACAATGCATCCGAGGTCATATTCGAGACGTATAAGCCTTCGTTTCCGCCCGGATGAACGGAGAGTCCATGCACGTCAACCGCCTGCTGGCATTGGCCGCCAGCACCTTGCTATCTGCCTGCGCCTCACACCTGAACGCGCCAGCGGAAACAGTGTCGGTACCCGATACCGGCTTTCGCACCATAACCGGCATCACCTATTCCCCGGACAACTGGCCTCAGGAGCTCCAGGCGGATCTTTATCTGCCAGACAGCCCCGACCCCGCACCTGCGGTACTCCTGGTGCATGGCGGTGGTTGGGAACGGCGTTCGCGGAAGGACATGACATGGATCGCAGAGCACCTGGCTGGCCGGGGCTTTGCCGTGATGAACATTGATTATCGGTTTGCGCCTGAACACACCTTCCCGGCGCAACTCCACGATCTTCAGATAGCCATGAACTGGCTTCATGCCAGGGCGGGGGCCGACAACCTGGACCGGAATGCGATCAGTGCATTTGGCTTTTCTTCCGGCGCTCACCTGGTCAGCTTGTTGGCCGTGATTGCCGAAAGCCAACACCCGTTGAACCAACCACACGGAGGCACGGACGCGCGGCCGGAGGCTGTTGTTGCCGGTGGCTTGCCAGCCGACCTGCGAACCTTCGGGTCCGGAAAGCTGATCCGTCAGTTCCTGGGCGGTGATCAGCAGGACATTCCGGGTGTTTATGAGGCCGCCTCGCCGATCACCCACATTACCGCCGGCACGCCTCCGTTTTTCCTGTTCCATGGCGCCCAGGATATGCTGGTGCCTGCGGATCAGGCGCGGGATTTCCGGGCACGCCTTACGGAGCATCACGTTGAGAGTGAGCTTTACCTGATGCACCTGCGAGGCCACATCACCAGTTTCCTGACGGCCGGCAATGCCGTTGAGAAAGCCACCGACTTCCTGATCCGGCACACGGAAAAGCGGCCGGAGTGACTAAAGAGTCACAAACGGAGCAATTGTTAATGCCAGGATGACAACGATGGCCAGGCAAGCCGCCAGGGTTGTCACCGGCTTGCGGCGAAGCCGATGCCAGAATCCGCCGACCCGGCCCGCCGCCAGATCCTCCTCGTAAGCGTCACGCTGACGCTGCAGGCGCTCCTGCTGGTAGGTTTGCAGCAATTCCCGGGCTCGTTGGGCCTCATCATTGTCGTGGACCCAGAATCCACCCATGCTGATACCCCAGCGACTGGGAGGCGTCTCGTAGTAGGACACGTTGTGCGTCTCGAACAGCTCGCGTATTTCGTCCGCCTCGTCGTCGGGGACGTGACGAAGGTTCATGAGGTGGTTGGTCATGGTAGGTCCGACACCGGTTTATGGGATACCCTTATCATCCTAGACCCTTATCCTAGCATTCCGCGGCGTGTCTCACCGCCCAGTTGATCAGGATACTTGATGCCAGACAGCGCCATTCGACGATTACTGGAGTTCGACAATCAGGTTCAGCGCGACCGCGACCAGAACCCGGTGTTCCTGCACCGGCGGGATCGCCGTTTTGCCCTGGACTGCCACAACCAGGGCGTCAGCCCGGGCCCGGATCGGTGGCTTGAACATGTCAGGCGCCTGTCCCGCCGTAGACCGACCGATGACCCGTTGAAATTCTGGCGAAGGGTGACCACAGGTTTTGCCCTGGCGGGGCTCGTTGCCGGAACGCTGGCCATGCTGGGGCTACTGTTCTACGACGGTGGCCAGCGAATCAATCTGACGGTGATCCTGGCCTTCGTGCTGCTCCAGTGCATCCTCGCTGTGGTTACCACTGTCCAGGCCTTTGCCGGCTGGCAGCCCTGGCGCTGGCTGCTGAGGAAGTTTGCGGTCGCACGCCCCTCGGGCGCCCTGCGAACACTGCAACCACTGTTAATGGCCCGTGCCGCCCATACCGGCGGACTGGTGTTTGGTGTCGCCGGACTGATAACCCTGCTGGTACTGGTGGTGATCCAGGATCTCGCCTTTGGCTGGAGCACCACCCTGAATACCGGCACCGACAGCTACTACCGCATGCTATCCGCCATCGCCACACCCTGGCAGCATCTGTGGCCTGCGGCGATGCCGGACCGCGAACTGGTGGATGCCACCCGGTTCTTCCGCAGCCAGTCTTCCACAACGACCGATCCGGCCCTCTGGGGGAGTTGGTGGCCGTTCGTGGCAATGGTCTGGATGATCTATGTCGTCCTGCCCCGGCTCGCTCTGCTGGTGGTGGCGATCGTTCATTCCCAAATGCGCGCGCGTAAGGCGCTCCGAGCCCATCATGGCTGGGTCGCCCTCCAGTACCGCATGGAGACACCCACCGTGGACACGGGCAACCTCCACAACGACGCCGCCGACCAACCGGATACGACAACGTCTGCGAAATTGCAGCCTATCCCCAGGGCCCAGGCTATTATTCGCTGGGCGGAAGCCGGCAGGCCAGCGCTGCCGCAAACCATCATCGCGGGAGACCAGGAGCCCCTCGCCGCCGGCGGTAGCGCCTCGCTTGAGCACGACCATCACATCATCGAGCTGGCAAACCAGCGACTGACCAGTGCTCTCACTCCAGCGGCCATTATCGTCACCCGCAGTTGGGAACCACCCACCGGCGAGCTTGCGGATTTTCTACAACAGGCCCGCGAAACATGGCCAACGCAGACCACCATTGCGCTGGTACCGATGGCAGCTCAACCAGACCAGTCGCCACCGGACCATCAACTCAGCCAGTGGCTGCGGTTTGCGGAGCGCACGGAGGATGAGAGGATGGTGGTCAGCACGCCGATGACAACACCGCCGGATATCCTTATGCACCGTGCACTGCAGGACCAGGACGAATAATGAAAGCCCCCGTGTTTGCCGTGGTCGGCCACCCCAACAAGGGCAAATCCAGCATTGTGGCCACGCTGTCCCAGAACGACGCCATTGCCATCGCGCTGGAGCCTGGAACCACCCGTAAACATCAGGCCTATCCGTTGGCTGTCGATGGCAAGACACTGTACACACTGGTGGACACGCCGGGGTTCCAACGCCCCCGGCGTGTACTGGAATGGCTGGAAGCCCACAGCGTGTCTGCCTCTGACCGGGCCGAAACCGTCGAGGCCTTTGTGGTCCAGCACCGCCAGGACAACGGCTTTGTGGATGAATGCGAGCTCTTGCAACCGCTCATTGAAGGCGCGGGCATCATCTACGTGGTTGACGGTTCGGTTCCCTACAGCACCCAGCATGAAGCTGAGATGACCATCCTGCGCTGGACCGGCCGGCCGAGCCTCGCCTTGATCAACAGCATTGGTGAAGACGACTACAGCGACACCTGGGCCAGGGCGCTCGGCCAGTTTTTCCAGGTTGTCCGGACCTTTGATGCGGTGCGCGCGCCCTTCGAGCAACACCTCCGCCTGTTGCGGGCCTTTGGGCAACTTGAGCCGGACTGGGAGCAGCCCCTGGACAGCGCGACGGCGTTTCTCTCGGCGCAGAGACGCCAACGCCGCACCCAAGCGGCCACACTCATCGCCCGCAGCCTGGAAGACATGATGTCCTTCCGCGAAAAACGGACACTGACCACACTCCAGACCAGCGAAATCTCCGATCAGGACCTGGCCGCACAGTTGCGCAAAAGCTGGTATGACAACCAGAGAAAACGGGAACAGCACCTTCGAATTGCCATTGAGAAGCTCTACGAGCATCACCGTGTACAACGACAGGAAGCGGAACTGGAATGGCACAGTGAACACGACCTGTTCAGCGAAGACAGCCACAAAGCCTGGGGGGTAAACCGCCGCTACCTGGCCACCGCAGGCTTCGGGGCCGGTGCCGTGAGCGGGGCCGGGGTGGATGCGTTGACCCTTGGCCATTCACTGGGCGCCGGAGCCCTGGTAGGCGGGCTGATCGGTGCCGCAGGCAGCTATTTTTACGGCGACCGCCTGGCACTGCCGGTGCTCAATACCGGTGTACTGAAAAACGGGCTCAGGACCGCCACCTTCGGGCCTGTACAAGACAGCCAATTCGGCTATGTTGTATTAGGAAGGGCCGTTAATCACTGGTGGCATATCAGCCACCGAAATCATGCCGGCCGGGACCTGCTGGATCTTGAACCTGCCGATGACCATTGGCTTGAGCAACTCGACCGCAGGCAACGCCGGACCATCCATCAGGCCTTTGAACGTTGCCGGAAAAAGCGCGCCCTGGATGACAAAATGAGGATAGCCTTTATAGCCGCCATCGAGCAGTCGCTGGACGCCTACGACGATTGGCGGTTGAACCGAACCTGACGGGGATGTTTATACTGTAAGGCTGCTCCATCACACAGCGAGGGATAAGTATGAAAATTGTACGAGTTCAGGACATCATCGGCACCGAGCGCGAAGTATCAGGGCCGGGCTGGACCAGCCGCCGCATGCTGTTGAAGAAAGACGGCATGGGCTTTTCATTCCACGAGACCATCATCCCTGCGGGCGCCGAGCTGAACCTCTGGTACAAGCATCACCTTGAAGCTGTATATTGTGTCGCCGGTAACGGCAGCATCTACGACAAGGCCACTGGCGAAACCCACGAGATTTCCGATGGCACGCTTTACGCGCTGGACAAGAACGACCCGCACACGCTGCGTGGTGGCACCGAAGACATGCGACTGATCTGTGCCTTCAACCCGCCCGTCACCGGCCGTGAAGTCCACGACGAAGACGGCGCTTACATCGCGGACACCGGCGACAACTAAGCCCGGCCCCAGTGGCTGACGTTTCAGGCACAACAACACCGCCACCGGCAGCCAAGCTGCTTCCGGTGGCGGTGTTGCTTTGGCTTGCCGGTGTTTATCTGCGCATACCGGTATTGGTTGCACCTCCCCTGGCGCCCTTCATCAGCGACGAACTCAGCCTGTCCCAGGCTCTGACCGGTGCGCTCACCACTCTTCCCATACTGATGCTGGCTGTCGGTTCCATGCCCGGTTCCCTGGCCATCGCACGGATGGGCCCACGCAATACCCTGGCGCTGGCCATGGTGATCATGGTCATCGGTTCCGCCGGTCGTGGTCTGTCACCCGATACCATCACGCTGATGCTGGCAAGCGCCGTTATGGGCCTGGGTGTGGCCATGATGCAGCCCTCCCTGCCGGCACTCCTGCCACGCTGGCTCGAACCCAGACATCTGGCCATCGGCTCCGCTATCTACATGAACGGCATGCTGATGGGCGAATTCATCGGCGCCGGCATCACCCTCCCGGTACTGATGCCACTGATGGACGACAGCTGGCGCGCCACCCTGCTGGCCTGGTCACTGCCCGCGTTGCTGGTCGCTGCCGCTCTGTTCCTTCCCCGCCGGGAAATGGCACGGCCGGTGAAAAAACCGGCCTGGCTGCCCGATTGGAAAAACCCACTGACTCTTCGAATTGGCCTGCTACTGGGCCTGTCAGGCTCCCTGTTCTTCGGCCTTAACGCCTACATGGGCAATATCCTGGAGCAACAAGGCAACTTCGACATGCTGGCGGACGCCTTGTTCTGGTATAACTTCGCCCAGGTGATCGCCTCCCTGGTCATGCTGAAAATGGCGAGATATTGGGTAGGCCTCAAAGGCCCCATCATGGTGATGGCAACCTGCAGCATCCTGGGCACAGTGGGAACGGTTGTCTTCACTGGCTGGTGGTCAATAGCCAGCGCAACGTTTATGAGCTTCACGGCCGGTATTCTGCTGATCCTGCTGGTGGCTTTACCCCCTGTACTGGTGGAATCAAGAGAAACAGGGCGACTCTCAGCAGGAAACTTCCTGGTTGGTTACACAGTGGCGTTTTCTGTTCCCATGATCGGCGGGTTACTGGCCGATTGGGGCAACGACGCCCGATACGCCATTATCTTTATCATCGCCTATTGCGCTCTGGTTCTTCCGCTGACCTTTACCCTGGACCTGAAACGACAAAAGGGCCAACCCGAAAGTTGACCCTCTGTCTGGTGCCATTGATCTATGCTTTGCCGGGCCGCGGGGTGGGGGTATTTTTTCCTTGGAAATGGAACTCGCTTCGCTCAGACACCCATTTCTGGCGGAAAATATACCCCCACCCCACGTCCTTACCGCTGGCTTAGATGTAATAGTCCTTTAACGGAGGGAATCCGTTGAATTCTATTGCACTGTACGTCGTGGTGTAGGCACCGGTGGACAGCCAGTACATGCGGTCGCCGATGGCCAGATTCAGCGGCAACGGGTACTTGTGGTGTTCGTACATGATATCGGCGCTGTCGCAGGTTGGGCCTGCAATTACACAGTCCTCGCCTTCGCCGGATTTCTCTGTATAGATCGGGAACTTGATGGATTCATCAAGCGTTTCGATCAAGCCACCGAATTTACCAACATCGGTGAATACCCAACGGTGTAGGGCAGTACGCGATTTACGTGAAATCAGCACCACTTCACTTACCAGAACACCTGCGTTGGAAATCAGCGAGCGGCCCGGTTCGATAATAATCTCGGGCAAATCATCGCCAAAATCCTCATCCAGGAAACGCTTGATCTCTTCCGCGTAGGTTTTCAGGTCATTCGTACGGGTAATGTAGTTGGCCGGGAAGCCGCCGCCCATGTTGATCATCTTCAGTTCGATGCCGTCCTCTTCCTTCAGACGCTCGAAAATCACCTTCACCTTGCCCAGGGCGGCGTCCCACGCGCCGATTTCCCGTTGCTGGGAGCCCACGTGGAAGGACACGCCGTAAGGCACCAGACCCAGATCGCGGGCCAGGATCAGCAAGTCCATGGCCATGTCGGTCTGGCAGCCGAACTTGCGGGACAGCGGCCAGTCAGCGGTCAGGGTGCCTTCGGTCAGGATGCGAACATACACTTTCGAGCCCGGAGCCGCCTTCGCGATGTTGCGCAGGTCCGCTTCCGAATCCGTCGCGTACAGGCGAACACCTCGCTCGTAGAAGGTGCGGATATCCTTGGCCTTCTTGATGGTGTTGCCGTAACTGATGCGGTCACCCGTCACACCCAGGCCCATGACCTTGTCGAGTTCGTACACCGACGCGATATCAAAGCTGGCGCCCTTGTCCCGCAGCATCGTCAGAACCTGCGGGGCCGGGTTGGCCTTCACCGCATAGTAGACGTTGGCATAGGGAAAGCCTTCCACCAGTTCATCGTACTGGCGGTTGATGGTCGCGGTATCAATCACGACGCAGGGCGTGTCCTTGGTATCGGCAAATGCCTTGATACGGGCAAAGGTCTCGGCGTCGTAGTAGTCAGTGATGGTGGCGTTGGCGGACTCGGTCATGGATAGGGTTTCCCTCCAAAGGGCAAACGGATAGTTCAAACAACATAGGCACCGATCCGGTACCCGTCAATCGCGCGATCATCGGTTCTTTTCCGGGGGCGTGATATGAGCATATCTACCCATAACCACGGTCTGGCCCGTTTGCCTTCAGCTCACACTGCGACTGGCCACAACGGCGCCGGCCCGGTGGGGCCGTTCGGGTCTTCGGGCTCGGCCTGGCGCTGCAGGTAATCCAGAATCGCAGTTTTCAGATCACTACCCTGACCGAGTCCCTGATTGCCGAATAGCCGATTGAACTCGAGCACATAGGGATACCCCTCCACCAGGGCAATATCAAACCCCGCGTGATCCACCTCCAACTCCCGCGCAAGGCGCAATGCCAGTTCGGTCACCACGGAAGGCACTGGCCCCCGGTCGATGCGCCCACCCTGCGACAGGTTATTGTAGAACCCCTGGTCCGCCTGGGTTCGCCAATAGGCGGATACCACTTTGTCCCCGACAATCACCACACGCACATCCCGATCAATCGGCAGATATTCCTGGGCATAGAGAACATGGGTCAGCTCACAATAACGCTGCCAGTCGGCTTTGTTTTCGATTAACCACACACCTTCGCCCATGCTGGCTTTGGGCAGCTTGGCCACGAAGGGCACGACCATGGCATCCCACACCGCCTGCTGTTCCTCCGGGCCATTGGCTTCAATCAGTGTCCACGGGGTGTGTTCAGGTGCGACCGCCTGGAAAGCCCGGGTCATTTCCACCTTGTCGTGGCCGATGCGATAGCTGGCGACACTGGGGAACACGCGACATTTCAGCCCGTGAACAAGGGCATTCAGCTGCCAGTATTCCGGGAACAGTACCCAGTCTGCGTCTTTAAGCAATTCTTTATGGGCCAGGAACTGTTCGGGCTTGAGGGTTTTGGTGTCCGGGAAGCCGAGGGTGCGGAATATGTCGAAGGAGACCAGTTTCATTTGGGTTGGGTGCGTGGTTGGGTTGGTCGCATTTTATACAGGTTTGGGTTGGGTGCAATGTTTATTCTTTGCTTTGGCTTTGGGTTGGACTGGGGGTTTAGGGGAGGGGCATGGGTTGGCATGAAAATCCGATATTGTTTAGACAATGACTATCCAGAGGGGTCTGAAATCAAAGCGCCGCCAAACCCTCGCTTTCCGTAACGACATCACCCTTTGCCAATAGAGCGGGGAGGTGGGGGTATTTTTCCGCCAGGAATGGGTGTCTGAGCGCAGCGAGTTCCATTCCCAAGGAAAAATACCCCCACCTCCCCGATCCCCACAAAGGCCTCAGTCCTACCCAAAGCCAAAGTTAAAGAATCAACGAACAGGACGCTTCTTAGTCCCCTGACTCGCATCCGCCGTCAGGGGATCTTCCGGCCAGGGGTGCTTGGGATACCGACCGCGCATGTCCTTGCGGACCTCCGGGTAGGCGTTCTGCCAGAAGCTTGCCAGGTCGGCCGTGACGGCCAGAGGGCGCTGGGCTGGGGACAGCAGGTGGATCACCACGGGCACTTGGCCTCCGGCAACCGTCGGGGTTTTGGTCCAGCCGAACAGCGCCTGGAGCTTGGCCGCCAATACAGGGCCGTTTTCTGCGGCGTAATCCAGCGCCACGGACTGGCCGGTTGGGATCGTCAGGCGGGTGGGCGCCAGGTCTTCCAGTGCCTGTTGTTGCGGATACTCCAGCAGGCTGGCAAGAGCCTCGATCAGGTTGAGCTTGTCCAGGTCACGCCAGTGGGTCATCCCTGCCAGGAACGGACCAAGCCAGGTTTCCAGGTTATCTGTCAGCCAGCGCTCGCCGACCGTTGGCCATTCTCCGGGAAAGTACTCTGCCAGCAGGGTGACCCGGGCAAGCCATTGTTCCGCCGCCGGCGTCCATGGCAGGCTCCCAAGGCCCTTCTTGCGCACGGCGGCGAGCAGCCCCTGCTGCACCAGTTCCGGTGACGGGGCCGGCAAGGCTGTTTCCTCCAGCTCCAACTGCCCCAGTTTTCGGACGCGACGGGCCACCACGGTTCCGCGTCGCTCGTCCCAGACCGCCTCCTCGTACTCTTCAATGTGACCGGACAGGTCCTGTTCCAGCACCGCTGGGGTAACCGGTGCAGCAAGATAAATCGTGGCCTCCCTGGCCTTGCCGTCCAGTTCAGCGGCAACCAGCCACTCATAGCGAGCCAGCCTGTCGTCGCTGCGAAGGGCTGCGCCGCGGCCGTTGCTGAGCTGGTATCGCGGCGCTTCGCCCCGCCGTTTACGGGCAATCCGGTCCGGGTAGGCCTGTGCGAGCACGCGTCCTACCTCATCCTCGGAGGGCATCGCCTGTGGTCGTTCAAGCCCTGCCGCCAGGCGGGACACCGACTTGGTGATCGATATCACCCTGGCGGTATCCACACCCTGTCGCGGGCCAGAACCCCGCAGCATCCTGACCCGCTCCTGCATATCCGCCCCGGCTGATCGGCCCGCCAGATCCCGTTCTTCCAGCAGCGCCGCCAGCTCGGCCGCGAGATAGCCATGGCCAATGTCCCGTCCGCGTAGAATCATGTGCGCCAGCCGTGGATGAACGCCCATGTCCCGCGCCGCCTTGCCATGTTCGGTAATGGCGCTGTCGGCATCCAGCATATCCAGCCACTGCAACAACGCCACAGCCTGCTGCCAGTGCGCAGCAGGGGGCGGGTCAATCCAGTCCAGCTGATCCGGCGACCGCGCGCCCCATTGCGCCAGTTCCAGCACCAGGGGTGCCAGGTCCGCTTCCTGTATTTCCGGCGGGGTGAACTCGGCCAGACCAAACTGGGCGGACTCGCTCCACAGCCGGTAACAGACGCCAGGCTCAATACGCCCGGCCCGTCCCTTGCGCTGCTCCGCAGACGCTTTCGACACCCAGCCCGTCACCAGCCGTGTCATACCGCTGTTGGCATCAAACACCGCCCGGCGTTGTTGACCGCTGTCGATGACGACGCGCACGCCTTCAATGGTGAGACTGGATTCGGCAATAGCCGTGGCCAGAACCACTTTGCGATAACCTTCGGGCGCGGGCGCGATGGCCCGATCCTGCTCCTCGCTTTTCAGGTTGCCGTACAACGGCGCCACGATCACATCATTGCCTGTCTGGTTCTGAAGCTGACGCTCAACCCGGCGAATCTCGCCCGCACCGGGAAGAAACACCAGCAACGACCCACTCTGATCCGCCAGTGCCTCATGAATAACGGACACCACCTGTTGCTCGATCCGGCCATTACGCGGAATGGGGCGATACGCCACCTCCACAGGGAACGCCCGGCCTTCACTACTCAGCACCGGCACATCACCCAGCAACCGGGCTATGGGTGCGGTATCCAACGTGGCGGACATGACGATGATCCGCAGGTCCTCCCTCAAGGCCTGGCGGGCTTCCCGCACCAACGCCAGCCCAAGATCAGCTTGCAATGACCGTTCGTGAAACTCATCGAAAATCACAACGGCGTAGTCTTCCAGCGCCGGATCATTCTGGATCAACCGCGTGAGAATGCCTTCGGTGACCACTTCGATCACCGTCGCCGACGTCACCCGCGTATCCAGCCGCGTGCGGTAACCCACCGCCTGGCCCGGCTTCTCTCCCATCTGCCCGGCCATGTACCTTGCCGCCGACCGGGCTGCCAAACGTCTCGGCTCCAACATCAGGATCTTGCGACCCTCACGCCAGGGAGCATCCATCAGAGCCAGTGGCACCCTGGTGGTTTTGCCGGCGCCCGGTGGTGCCTGTAGCAGGATGGTTGTTTGGGACTCCAGGGTGTTCAGGAGGTCCGGGATGATGTTGTTGATTGGGAGCATTTGTTTTTGGCTGTGTTCAGGACTGGTTGGGTTGGGGGAGGGGCGTGGGTGTGTTTTATCTTTCAAATGAAAATGAACTCGCTTCGCTCGGACACCATTTTCTTTATTGAAAGATAAAACACACCCACACCCTTAGGTAACTCGTCGATTTCTCAAAAGCGTACTATGGGCCTGCTCCGGTTTGTACGAAACAGCGATGCTCATACCTCCTCAGACGCGATAACTGTGCGTTACATAAGAGTGGGGTGGTGGAATTATTTTCCGCCAGGAATGGGTGTCTGAGCGAAGCGAGTTCCATTCCCAAGGAAAATAATTCCACCACCCCGCTCATGCCCCCTAACGATCAGTCCTGCCAGCCCCCCCCAGGCAAAGGCACAAAAAACGCAAACACCGCTCCAAGAGCCAACGCCACCACCCCGATGCCAAAGGCCGTGGTCAGGGTACCACCGGCTTCCAGCCATTGCTTGGTGAGCCACGGGCCGGCCATCTGGGTGAAGCCGTAGACCGACACCATTGCCGCTGACAGTCGCGGCCCCTGGTGCGGATGCAGGGCCCGGCCGATGCGTTGGGTGAGCATCACCGTACCCACGAACGTGCTGCCCACCAGGGCGGCACAAACCGCCAGGCCCAAGGCACCAGGCAAGATCACTGCTGCCAGGACGCCGGCAAGCTGTACCACGAAATTCATGCGCAATGCAGGGAGATCGCCGATTTTTGCACCAAGATAGTTCCATATCGAGGGTGACAGGATCGTCGCCACAGCCGCCAGGAACCAGGCGCCATCCAGCAGCCAGTGGTCGGCCGGTAACTGGTCCTTGGCCAGCAATGGCAAGAACGTCATCGGCAGTATGTAACCGAGACCAGCCCCGGCGTAGGAGAGAAACAGGGGCACACTTGCCCGGTCAAACAGGGGCGATTTTCCCGGCGGGGTTTCGCCGTCGCTTTGCGCCCTCACCGGTACGTCCAGTCGGAGTAACCGCGCCGTGGCCCACCAGGCCAGGGGGATGGAAAGCACGACGGCAGGCCACCAGCGTTCAGTTCCCTCAAGCCAGTGGGCGCTGGAGCTGACCAGGCCACTTGATACCAAAAGGCCCAGGCCTACACCAATGTAGAGATGCCCACTCAGAGTGGCGCGGTTGCGCAGCACCAGCCATTCCAGGATCAACGCCGGAGCCTGGACAAAGACAACGCCGTTGGCGATGCCGTTAAACAGGCGGGCGGTGGACATGGCCCCAAGGTGGTCAGTCTGTGTCATCGCAAGGGTGGTCAACAGGTGAACCGCGAGGGACGCTGGCAGCAGCATGCGAATGTGGCTGATGGTGTGCCAGCGGATGGCCAGCAAGGCGCCAAGGAGGTAGCCAAGGTAGTTCCAGGTGGCCACCGCAGCACCCTGCCCGGCAGTGATCTGGCCATCGTCCACCAGATACGGCAATAGCGGCGTGTAGATGAAACGGCCCAGGCCATGGGTGACCAGCAACAGGATGGCACCCGCTACCACGACCAGATAAAGATCCCGCGGCGGTGTGCAGGAAGGGTGGGAATTTGGCATCACAGAACCCCTGGGGAAAGCCGGTAGGCAGTCTAAGTCAGTGGGAGCAGGAAGTCAGCCGAGTCAAAGCGAGGAGCGCAGGGTCATGACTGGGACGCTCGCGGATGATTTTCCCGGGCCCACTCGTAGATCTCACGATAGGCCTCAACCAGGTCTTCCGGCTTGTGGGGAGGCTGAAGCACGGCGGTCATTTCGCCGTCCGGGTTGATCAGCGTGAAATGCCCGCTGTGTTCCACCAGCCGTTCGCCATCCACCTGACGTTGGGAGAAAACCGCGTTCATGCTTCTGGCGAGCTCTCTTAGTGTCTCAATGTCGCCAGTCAGGCCGTGAAAGTCGTCGCCGAAAAAGCCCACATAGTCTTTCAGTCTCTGGGGCGTATCGTGTTCCGGGTCGGCGGAAATCAACAGGAACTCCGGCTGCGGTAGCTCCTCCGGTAGCATTTTGTCGGTTTTGCGCAGGGTCGCCATGGCAGCGGGGCAGATGTCCGGGCAATTGGTATAACCAACGAAAGCAAACGTCCATTTGCCCTTCAGGCTGTCCCGGGTGACCGTTTCGCCCTGTTCGTTAAGCAGCTCGAACTCTGCAAGTTTACGACTGTTTTCGTACACGTAGGCGTTGATACTGCTGAGTTCCGGCGGGGGTGAAGGCTGGTCATTTCCGACCAGCAACACCTGCCGTCCAACCACCAGCCCGAAGATCAGCACGACAACCAACAGCAGCAGGATCAGCGTCAGGCGAATCGAACGGTCCATGAAATCTCCGGTAAATCAGCATTCAGAAAAACACAAAGTGGTCGACCAGCAGCACCACAAACAGGGCCATCAGATAGGTGATGGAATATTTGAAGGTGTTGAGCGCAACACGACGGTCATCACCTCTGAGCAACCGTACGGCATACTGCAGGAAACGCAGGCCGAGGGCCAGTGCACCCACCAGATAGATAACGCCAGACATACCGGTGACAAACGGCAGCAGGCTGACAGCAAGCAGCATCAGGGTGTACAGGAGTATATGTAACTCTGTGTACTTGTTGCCATGGGTGACTGGCAGCATGGGAATACCGGCCTTGGCGTATTCTTCCTTGCGATGGATGGCCAGTGCCCAGAAATGCGGTGGCGTCCAGGCGAAGATGATCAGCACCAGCAACAGGGCGTGGCCTTCCACCTGCCCGGTCACCGCGGTCCAGCCCAGCAAAGGCGGCATCGCGCCGGCCAGGCCACCGATAACGATGTTCTGCGGGGTCATACGCTTGAGAAACAGGGTGTAGACGCCCGCATACCCCACCAGTGACGCCAGGGTCAGCCAGGCTGTCAGCGCATTCACCTGCCACACCAGGATGACCATGCCGGCAACCGCCAGCACCGTTGCGAACAGCAGTGCGTCCAGCGGCGAGATTTTCCCGGTGGCGACGGGCCGTTTGCGGGTACGGGCCATGACCGTGTCGATTTTCTGATCCACCACATGATTGACCACGGCTGCCGCGCCCGCCAGCAGGGCGATGCCCAGGTTACCGTAGAGCATAACCTCCCAACCCGGCACGCCCGGTGTGGCCAGTAGCATGCCTATGACTGAGGTGAGGATCATCATCGCCACCACAGTGGGCTTGGTCAGCTCCAGAAAATCCCGCCAGGAAATGCCCGCGGCAGCGGACTCGTTGGTCGTTCCCTGCGCCGGCAGTGCCTTTACGTGCTCGCTCATGCCGTCACCTCTCGCTCGATTGTTGTTGTAGGTTCTGTTTTCGCTGCCTCTGGCAGGGCCTGTTGATGAAATCGCCAGAGCAGATTGATCACTGCCAGCAAAAGCCCTGCGCCCATTGCGTTGTGCGCCACCGCCACTGACAGAGGTATATGAAACACGATGTTGGCCAGGCCCAGCGCAATCTGCGCAACCAGGGCCACGGCCACCAGCTGCACATGCCACGCCAGTGGTGTTCGCGTTGTCCTGCGCCACAGTAATGCCAGAAAAACCGTGAAGTACGCAAGCACTATCATCGCTCCCAGCCGGTGACTGACATGGATGGCGACACGACCGTCAGCCGTTAGCTGCCCGCCCAGGTAATTCGGCCCCACATGCTGGGTGACATCGAACCCATGCTGGAAGTCCATCTCAGCCGGCCACCATTCGCCCTGGCAGGTGGGCAGGTCAGTACAGGCCACAGCAGCGTAGTTGGCCGCTGTCCAGGCCCCCAGTGCAATTTGCATAACAACCAGCGCCAGACCACCGTATAGCCACGGCCGGAAACGGCGCAACCCGGGGGGCCGGCCTGCGCCGGGTGATTCCCCTTCAGGTTGCGGTCTACGGCGTAGGCGAAGCGTGAGCAGTGTCAGCAGGCTCAGGGTGGTAAAGCCCCCTAACAGGTGCAGGGCAACCACCTGCGGCCAGAGCTTCAGGGTCACTGTCCACATGCCGAAGGCGCCCTGGAGCAGAATGAAGGCAGCAATAAACAGTGGCAACCGAAGCGGCACGCCGTCACGACGATGACGGAACGCGTAGGCCGCCAGGCCAAACACCACCAGCCCCAGCGTGCCGGCGGCGTATCGGTGGATCATTTCAGGCCAGCCTTTTTCCACGTCGACGGGCGTGTCGGGAAAGCGCGCATTGGCGATGGCCATCCGCGACTCATCATGGGGCACCGTCAGAAACCCGTAACAACCGGGCCAGTCCGGACAGCCAAGGCCCGCGTCCACCAATCGGGTCCAGGCCCCAAGCATGATGACGACCACCGCTAGCAGGGTGGCCAGTAGCGACCAGCGCGCCATGAGGTGGGCCGGGCGGGAAAGACGGGGTTGGGTGGTGTTCAACGGGGCATCTCCGGTTACTGATGGTCAGCCGATCTGTGACAGCTTCAACAGGTGTTTCAGATCCTTCAGCATATCCTTTCCCGTGTGTTCGGTGCCGTAGTGCATGATCACGTTACCAAAGGGGTCCACCAGCAGAATCCGTGGCTGGTGCTCCGGGTTGATGCCGGACGGCCATTTCGGAGCGCGGCCCTCCAGGATACTCAGCCGTTCCATGGAGCTGTATTCGTCGCTCCAGCGAGCCGAAAGATCGTCAGGGATAGTGCCGAGCCAGGCCGAACGATTTACCCGGTTAGCATTCTTGCCCAGGGCAATATTGACCTGGCGCGCCAGATACAGAAGCTCTTCACACTCCGAGGCGCATTGCTCGGAAACCACCACCATCATCCATTCGGCGTCGGGTTCGTCAGGGCCAAAGCGGTCGACAAGCGGGTTGCCGCTGGCTCCCTGAAGCTGCATTTGAGCCAGGGGCGCCGGCGGCTGGATCAGCTCGCCATTATTGCTATTGCCGGCAGGATTCAGCCAGCCGGTGTAGTACATGATAGTGGCAAAAATCATCGGACCGAAACCGATGGCAAACAGTAAAAGGGCGGTTCGCCTGCCGCGGCGTACCTGCTCCGGAGAGACGTTGTCGTCCGGGTCTTTCTGGTCCATGCGCTCAGCCGTTGTCATTGTGATTACGGACTCCTGTTTTGCGATAGCTCGCTACGACCGTCAATATAACCAGCGCGATGGCCAGTGAAAACCATTGCACGGCATATCCATAATGGGTTTGCGGCCCCATCCGGTCTGGAGCCCAGTCGGCGCGGTAGGCGCCAGGTTGCTCCGGCCCGGAAAGCCTGAGTACCAGGCTGGCAACATCACTCTCAATTTCCCGAGCCTGCCCGTGGGACAGCGACTGTGTTCGCTTCGGCCAGCCCGCGTTGTCAGATGGCACGGACTTGAGCACCGGGGGTTCCGGAAACTCACTCAACCGCCCCTTCACACTAAGCTCTCCGGACGGATAACTGACATCGGGCAGTTGATCACGTCGCCGGGGAGCTTGTACCCAACCGCGATTCACAACCACCGGGCGGCCCTGAACCGGGTGGAACAGGGTCAGTACCTCATAGCCCGGCGCGCCATCGCGTGTACGGTTATCGAGGAGCCAGGATACCTCGCTGTAACGGCCGGACAGTGTCACCGGTTGCCCGGCTTCGAGGCCGGCCGCCAGATGTTGCGACCAGCTCAGGTTTACGGCCTGTTGCTGCCACTGTTCAAGCTGGGCCTGTTTCTCTCCTGCTCGCTCCAGCTGCCAGATCCCCAGGCCTAACAGTACCGGCAGAAAGAAGCCGGCGAACACCAACAGGCGCCAATCAAAGTGCCATTGGCGACGAGAACGATCGGTTGGATCAGACATGCTCTGCTATAGTGGGCTCTGGATCTACATTCCCGTTTACAGGATTTCCCATGCTGAAGATTCTCATTGTCGTACTCATGCTGGCCGTTCTGGTGAGCCTGTTCAGCGGTCTGTTCTTCCTGATCCGGGATGGCGGGAAAACGAACCGTGTCCTGAATTCCCTGGCGTTGCGGGTCGCCCTCAGCGTACTGCTGCTGGCAGTCATTCTGATTTCGGTATGGCAAGGGGGCCTGACCCTGAATCCGACCCCCTGACGCGCGTCGTCAGAGCACGTAAACGAAGACGAACAGCCCGAGCCAGACCACATCCACGAAGTGCCAGTACCACGCCGACGCCTCGAAACCAAAGTGGTAATCGCCGGTGAAATGGCCTTTGTGTATGCGGATCAACATGATCGTGAGCATCAGGGTACCCAGTATCACATGGGCGCCGTGAAACCCGGTCAGCATGAAGAAGGTGCTGCCATAAATGCCGGACTGCAGGGTCAGGTTCAGATCCTGATAGGCGTGAGCGTATTCATAGCCCTGGACACACACAAAGATCAGCGCCAGCGCAATGGTGGCGCTCAGCCAGAGTTTGACCTTCTTGCGGTTGTCTTCCTTGAGGGCATGGTGCGCAACCGTAACCGTAAAGGACGACGTCACCAGCAGAATGGTGTTGATCAGTGGCAAACCCCAGGGGCCGATAATGCCTTCCGGTGCCGGGTAAGCGTCGGGGTCAGGATTGTTGATCAGCGGCCATGTCGCCTGGAAACCTTCCCAGAGGATATTGGAGCTGCCGCGGTCGCCTTCGCCGCCAAGCCAGGGCACCGCGAACATCCGGGTGTAGAACAGGGCACCGAAGAAAGCCGCGAAGAACATGACCTCGGAAAAAATGAACCAGCTCATACCCCAGCGGAAGGAACGATCCATCTGTGGGCTGTACAGGCCTGACCGGCTTTCCTTGATGACGGTCCCGAACCATCCAAACAGCATGTAGGCCATGATCAGGGAACCGATCAAGAACATCACCCAGGAGCCGGTGGTGCTCTCACCCTGCTGGCCGTTCACCATAATGGCCGCCGCGCCGTAGAGGGTAACCCCCAGCCCGACGGTGGCGACAATCGGCCACTTGCTCTGTTCCGGAACGTAGTACGTCTGGTTTTCCGCCATGACAATCTCCGATGGCTTATCCGTTATCGTTTGTTGTTGTGGGCGCCAGTCAGCCTCTGTTTCACTTCACTTCCGGCGGCGTGGCAAAGGTGTGGTAGGGCGCCGGAGAGGGCACTGTCCACTCAAGGCCTTCGGCACCGTCCCACGGCTGGGCAGAGGCCTTTTCACCGCCTTTGATGCACTTGACCACAATCACCAGGAACAGGATCTGACTGGCACCAAACATGAATGCGCCAATGCTGGACACCATGTTGAAGTCGGCAAACTGCAGCGCGTAATCCGGAATACGCCGCGGCATACCCGCCAAACCGAGGAAGTGCATCGGGAAGAAGGCCAGGTTCATACCGATGAACGACAGCCAGAAATGCGTCTTGCCCAGTGTTTCGTCGTACATATGGCCGGTCCACTTGGGCAGCCAGAAATACGCCGAGGCAAAGATGCCGAAGATGGCGCCCGGTACCAGTACGTAGTGGAAGTGTGCTACCACGAAGTAGGTATCGTGATACTGGAAGTCAGCCGGTGCAATGGCCAGCATCAGGCCGGAGAAACCGCCGATGGTAAACAGGATGACGAAGGCGACCGCAAACAGCATCGGCGCCTCGAAGGTCAGTGACCCCCGGAACATGGTCGCCACCCAGTTGAACACCTTCACGCCCGTGGGCACGGCAATCAACATGGTGGCGTACATGAAGAACAGCTGCCCGGCGATGGGAATACCGACGGTGAACATGTGGTGAGCCCAGACCACAAACGACAGTAGGGCGATGGCGCCCACCGCATATACCATGGAGGCGTAACCAAACAGGGGCTTACGGGAAAACGCCGGGATGATATGCGACACCGCACCGAAGGCCGGCAGGATCATGATATAGACCTCCGGGTGCCCGAAGAACCAGAACACATGCTGGAACAGCACCGGGTCGCCACCACCAGAAGCATCAAAGAAACTGGTGCCGAAGTTAATGTCCATCAGCATCATGGTGACGACGCCTGCCAGAACTGGCATGACAGCAATCAACAGGAACGCCGTGATCAGCCAGGTCCAGACGAACAGGGGCATCTTCATCAGTGTCATGCCCGGCGCCCGCATGTTCAGGATGGTGGCGATCACGTTGATAGCACCCATGATCGACGACACACCCATGATGTGAATGGCGAAGATAAAGAACGTGGTACTGGGCGGGCCGTAGGTCGTCGACAACGGCGCGTAGAAGGTCCAGCCGAAGTTGGGCGCACCGCCCTGCATGAACAGTGTGGATACCAGAATCAGAAAGGCGCACGGCAGGAGCCAGAAGCTCCAGTTGTTCATTCGTGGCAGCGCCATGTCAGGCGCGCCCACCATCAGCGGAATCATCCAGTTGGCAAGGCCAACGAAGGCCGGCATAACCGCGCCGAACACCATGATCAGACCATGCATAGTGGTCATCTGGTTGAAAAATTCCGGCTCGACAATCTGTAGGCCCGGCTGGAACAGTTCAGCCCGGATCACCATGGCCATGGTTCCGCCGAGCAGGAACATCGTGAAACTGAATATCAGGTACATGGTCCCGATATCTTTGTGGTTGGTCGTCAGCAGCCACCGAGAAAAACCCTTTGCGGGGCCGTGGTGATGATCGTCCTGGGCGTGGGTATCTGCAACCGCACTCATGAAAAACCCCCGTTACCGCCGTATATTCAGGCTGGTGATGTCATTAATCTGGCGTCATTGGATAGGGTGGACTGGAGCCTTCGCTCCACCCCACCCGGTTCATCATTCCTGATTCTTGTACTCGAAGACTTCTTTTGGCGTCACCATTTCACCGGTGTCATTACCCCAGGCATTCCGCTCATAGGTAATGACCGCCGCGAGGTCGACTTCGCTCAACTGACCGCCAAACGCTTGCATGGCGGTGCCGGAAACGCCGTTTACAACAATGTCCAGATGCGCCTGCATGTCTTCGGTCGCGACTTTGCTACCCTTCAGGGCCGGGAATGCTGGCGGCGCACCGCTACCATCCGCCTGGTGGCAGGCAGCACACGCGCTGGCATAGGCTTTTTCGCCACGGGCCATCAACTCTTCCAGGGTCCAGTCCTTCTCGGTCAGCTCACGCTCACGCTGGGCCGCTTCCTTCTGCTCGGCCACCCAGGCATCGTATTCGTCCTGAGGCACCGCCTTGACCACCACCGGCATGAAACCGTGTTTTACGCCACACAGTTCGGTGCATTGACCACGATAGATACCGGGCTCGTCGACCCTGGTCCAGGTTTCGTTCACAAAGCCGGGAATGGCGTCTTTTTTCACGCCGAAGGCAGGCACCCACCAGGAGTGGATAACATCATTGGCGGTGACCAACAGGCGGATCTTCGCCCCAACAGGCACTACCATCGGGTTGTCTACTTCCAGCAAGTAGTTCTCGGTTTTCTCGGTGCGGTTGTAGATTTCGTCATCGCTGGTGGTGATATTGGAGAAGTATCCAAAATCATCCTCTATGTAGTCGTATTTCCAGCGCCACTGATAACCGGTGACCTTGATATCGACGTCAGCCTCAGTGGTGTCGTACATGTCCACCAACGTTGCTGTGGCAGGAATGGCCATTACAACGAGAATCACGAGGGGAATGATGGTCCAGAGAATCTCGACCAGGGTATTCTCGTGAAAGTTTGCCGGTTTCCGGCCCGGGGACTTGCGATGGGCGAAGATGGACCAGAACATGACCCCAAACACCACGATGCCGATGACAACGCAGATCCAGAGGATCGTCATGTGAAGGCTGAAGATTTCATTACTGGTACCGGTGACCCCGGGACTCATGTTCAGCGTCCAGTCCGCCATGGACAACGCTGGCGTCATAAGCCCGCCCAAGAGGACACCTGCCCGCTTAGCGTGCACGCGCATAATACTGTGTCTCCACAGAGTGTTATTCTTGTCGGATTTTGCGTCCAATCCCCCTGTTTCAGACAGTGCTCGCACACACGATCCAAGCCAGGGTGGAAGTCTGCTATGGATAATACACAACCCAGTATAGACACAGATCAAAAAAATGCGAAAGTCCATCCACCCATAAATATGCCAAAGAAGGAAGGTCGCTCATTCCCATAGAATCCGCTCCGCAACTCGCCACCACCGATCGCAGGCTCTGGGCGCTGGCCTGGCCACTGATGCTCACCAATCTCACTGTGCCGCTGCTGGGGCTTGTGGATACGGCCGTGCTGGGACACCTCGATACACCGGAATATCTGGGGGCTGTCGCGGTGGGCGCAAACCTGTTCAGCATCCTCTACTGGACCTTTGGCTTTATGCGCATGGGCACGACGGGGCTGGCTGCCCAGGCCTGGGGCAAACGCGATGAATTTGCGCAGATTGCCCTGCTGCTACGCTCCGTGTTGCTGGCGATCGGTATCGGCCTGTTGCTGATTCTGTTCCATCAGCCATTGATCAAACTGGGCCTGACACTGATGAACCCCAGTGAACGTGTTGCGGCGCTGGCAGCAGAGTACGCCAGCATCCGTATCTGGAGCGCGCCGGCCGTCCTCTGCCAATACACGCTGGTGGGCTGGCTGATAGGCACCCAGTACGCGCGGGGGCCCATGGTCATGCTGATTGTGGCCAACGGGCTCAACATTGTTCTCGATGTGCTCTTTGTGACCGGTTTTGGCTGGAACAGCCGGGGTGTTGCCATGGCCACCGTCATGGCAGAGTACTCGGCAGCCGCCATCGGGTTTTACATGGTGCTGAAACGCATGCCGGACGGCCAGGGGTTTGAACGGGCGCTGTTCGGGCAGCTGCGGGACTACCTCAGGATATTACAGGTCAACCGGTACATCATGGTGCGCACCATTGCCCTGCTTCTGGTGCTGGCCTTCTTCACCGCACAGGGCGCGCGACAGGGCGACACCATACTGGCCGCCAACGCGGTGCTGATTACCTTTCTACTGGTTATTTCCAACGGCCTTGACGGCTTTGCCAATGCCGCAGAAGCGTTGATAGGTGAAGCCGTGGGAAGAAACAGTCGGCGCCAGTTCAAAAACGTCTTCCGGGTGGCGTTTCGGTGGTCGTTGTGGGGTTCCATGCTGTTTACCGTCGCCTTTGTGCTTGGCGGGCGCTTCCTCATTGGCTTGCTGACCGGTATCGAGGAAGTACGTGCAACCGCCTGGGACTACCTGCCCTGGCTGTGGATGCTGCCGCTGGCATCGGTGTGGGGCTTCCTTCTGGATGGCGTATTTATAGGCGCAACCCGAACGCGGGACATGCAAAACACCATGCTGTTTTCGGCGCTGGTGGTCTTCCTGCCGGTCTGGTGGCTCACGAGCGGATGGGGTAATCATGGACTGTGGTTCTCGCTGATCTGCCTCATGGTGGCAAGGGCGATTTCCATGGGTTGGCTGTTTGTGAGCCATTCACGGCACGATCGATGGTTTTCAGAACAGTGAGGGCGTCTGCGGGCAAGCCAGCGACAACCTGTTCAGGTTTAATGCACACACCACAGCAGCCTGTTAAAACTCGTCTACACTTGTGAGAAAAGGCAGGCATGTTGCGGTAGCCAGCCGCTTCCCCATGCCCCTGACGATCCCATGCGTATAACGGGAGGCGCCTTGCGACCCCATTCCGTTCAGAGACCGGCATCTCCTGAAATGACACCAAAGGTAGTTCTCGACATCATTGACCAGGCCCGACGGCAGGAAGCCCGTTCCGGCACCTTTCTCAGGCAAATGCGGGAAAGGGCGTCGTCGCTGCCTGCCACCATCACCATTGACGGTTACCAGCCGGCGACCTGCCTGTTCCAGTTTGCCATTGAGTACATCGAAATGGCGCCACGACTGATTGAGTGTGTGGAAGCCTGTGCGAGAGAGGCCGGCAAGGCCGAGCTGTTTGCGCCTTTTGTAGAAGCCGCCATCGGTTATTTTACTCAACCGTCGGTTCTTCTGGTACGTTATGATGGCCTTGACGGGCTTCTGATACGAGCCTACCTCTGCCACCGACTGATGGAGGAAATGTACGAGAACAATCGCTCCACCCGCGCCAGCGAACTGGTCGACGTGGAGGCAACACGGGCAAACCTGCTGGCGCATCAGTTGATCGGCGAACCGTTCGCCAACGAACTGGACCAGTCCATCACCGTCACCGTGTTGCAGATTGCCGGCTCACCGGACTATTACGAACTGAATCTGGATCCGTTCGTAGAACAGACAAGGAACGTTGCATGGGACTGGATGAGACACTATTGGGAAAACCTGCTGGTCCGTAACCATATACGTTTGTCGTTGGGAGCGGGTCTGTAGAAAATACGGATGAACAACATTGATGTACAAGCTGACCGTTACCCTGTTTCTGTTGCTTGCGGGCTCTCTCTGCTACGGCGCCAATACCAACACGATACCTCTTCAACTGACCGACAGCTTGTCAGGAAAGCCGGTTGCCAATGCTGTGGTGCTTCTGGAAAACGGCCCTGCGGAATCGCCCATAGAGGCTGAAATTGTTCAGAAAAACCGCAACTTCCACCCTCATACGTTGATCATACCCAAACACTCCAGGGTGGATTTTCCCAACCAGGACAACACCCAGCACCACGTCTACTCATTCTCACCCGCCAAGACATTCAACATTGAGCTATACGCCGGCCGACCAACAGAACCGGTTGTCTTCAACAAAACCGGTGTCGTGGAAATTGGCTGCAACATTCATGATCATATGCAGGCTTTTATCCTGATTACCGGCAGCGCACCCTCCGGCCGAACCGATGAACGGGGCCGATTGACGGTCGAGATTCCACCGTCGGCTGATAGCGATTCCGGTAAAGAGGCCGGGTTGCTGGTCTGGCACCCACGACTGACAGACAACACCCGTATGGCCCGGTTCACTATTGAGCTGCCCCATTCAGGACCGCTCGAACTTTCGGTGGAATTGTCCCCGGAGCCCGCCAGTAACGACAGGCTGGATGGCCTGCAAAACCGTTTCCGGGAGCTTTAATGCCTCTCGCTCGCCGGATAGGTTTTCGTGGACGCCTGGTGACTGCCATGGTCACAATGGTTGCGATCGTCAGTGTGAGCATCGGTGCGCTGTTGATGCTTTACCTGTTCGAAGATGAGAAAGCACAAGCGCTCGAACAACTGAGCCTCGGTGAGCGGGTTGCAGAGGAGGTCCTTGAGCGCCGCACAAGCCTGATTCTGTCACGACTGGACGTTGTGGTTCGGGATTTCGGCTTTCGCTCTGCCGTCGCCAGTGGTGATCGCGCCACCACGGACAGTGCGCTGACCAATCAGGCACGACGGGTAAACGCCGATTTCGCCGTCTTGCTTGCCAGTGACGGCCAGGTCCTTGCAGACACCGATAGGTTACCCGATTCGTTAACCAGTAGCCCGCAGGTAACAGAGTTGCTGTCCAAGGCTCGACAATCAGGCTTCGCCCGCCAGATGAGCGTTTTCGGTACCGACGGCTTTGAACTGCTCACCATTCCGGTGGAAGCGCCTGGATTAAGGGCATGGCTGATTGCCGGTTTCGACATCAATAATGATCTTACCGACATTATCAGTCGACTAAGCGGCACCGAGGTGTTGTTCAGGGCATCCTCCGGTGAGGATTCTAGTTATAAGATTCTTACCGACCCGGGTTCCATCAACGCATCCAGGCTGGATGAACTGAACAACGCTATGGCCAGGACCTCTGGCGAGAACCAGTTTCTTGAGAGTAAACACTATTTTACCCGCATTATAAGCCTGACCGGGAACGAAACGCCGGCCCTTCAGCTGCTGCTGTTGATCAACCGCGAGGCGCGTCTGAGCAACTACTATGAGCGGGCTTTGGAAATTCTGATCCTGGTCAGTGCCGTTCTTGTGCTGGCGGCACTGATTGCGCTCATTATCGCTCGCAACATGGGGCAACCAGTACTGCAACTGGCGGACTATGCCAAGGCCATCGGCGATGGCGAAACGCCCGCACCTCCCCGCATTCGCGCCGGCGGCGAACTGGCCGAATTGCGCAGGGCGCTCGGCGACATGCTGAGCAAACTGCGGGACCGCGAAGACCAGATCCACTACGCCGCCAGCCACGATGAAATTACCGGGCTACCCAATCGCAATGCCTTCCTGTCGCGCCTGCGGGAGCAATTCAACAACCGCCGCCCCTGCAGTCTGATGGGCCTGCGACTCAACGACATTTCTGACGTCAATGACACCCTTGGGCTCGAGTTCGGGGACAAGGTTCTACGGGCGGTGTCGGCCAGGCTGGAGGAAGCACTGCCTGGCAGCTCGGCACTGGCAAGGACCGGCGGCGCCGAGTTCCTGATGATGACTGGCCCCCAGCCATCATCCGAGCTCGATAAACTTGCCACCAGGATCAGCGAAATCGTGGAATCGCCGCTGTTCATCGACAACACTCCGTTCTCCCTTCGCTGCACCATGGTGACGCTGCAGCTCCCCCAGGACGCCATCGATACCGATCAGGTTCGCAGGCGCCTGAACCTCACGTTCGAACAGGCACAAAAAAGCAGGCTGCCCGTAACCCACTATCAGCCAGGACAGGATGAGAACCACCTGAGGGAACTTCAGCTGATCTCTGATCTGCACCATGCCATTGCCAGCAACGGCTTGCATATGAATTACCAGCCCAAACTTGATATGGCGTCCGCCAGCTTTCATCAGGCCGAAGCACTGGTGCGCTGGATTCACCCGGACCTGGGGTTCATCTCGCCGGAAGAGTTCATTTTCCTGGCGGAGCAATCCGGCCAGATCACCGACCTGACCCGACACATTCTTCGCCGTGTTGCCAACGATGCGGGCAAGTGGCATGCCGCGGGCCTGAATATTGGTGTCGCCATCAATCTGTCGGCGCTCGATCTGACCCGCCCGGAACTCGCGAAGGAAGTTGCCGAGGCGTTCTCCCAATGGCAGCTACCCATGTCCAGTATCACCCTGGAGGTGACCGAAAGCGCCCTGATGGAGGAGCCCGAAACGGCCTTTGAAACTCTGCGACGCCTGCGCCAACTCGGTGTGACGTTATCAGTGGATGATTTTGGTACTGGCTATTCCTCACTGTCGCAATTGCGCAAGCTGCCGGTGCAGGAACTGAAGATCGACAAATCCTTCGTCCTGCGTCTGAACACTGAGCCCCAGGACCAGCTCATCGTTCGTTCTACCATTGATATGGCCCATGGTCTGGGGTTGCGGGTTGTCGCGGAAGGAATCGAGAACGCTGAGAGCTGGGCGCTGTTGCGGGACTGGGGCTGCGAGATCGGACAGGGATTTTTCCTCAGCCGCCCAGTCGCCGCTGGCGACCTGAAGGAGACAGAACAGTTGCTGGCGGGCCGTCAGCAGGAACTCAGATACGCAGGAGAAACCACGTCATGACACGCTTGGCCAGGGTTCTAAGCACCGGTTTACTGGCATTAACGGCATCGGCGAACCTGTCCGCAGACACGGGCAGCCGGCTTTGGGCCACCGGCGGGGTAACTTCCGTCGGGGGCGGGGCTGGTGGCGGTCTGTCACCCTGGGCCCTGCTTGGCAGCTATGCCAGTGATGAAGAATGGGGGGGAACGCTGACCCTGTCCCGCGCTGAAACCGACGACTATACCCTGTCGGTGGTCGGGGCCGGCGTCACCTGGAACAATCGTGTAGAGCTCACGCTGGCACGCCAGACCCTGGACCTGGACAGCCTGGTGTTCACCCTGAAAAACGGCTTCGGTCTTGAAGAGGACGAACTGGTGCAGGACGTTTTCGGGCTCAAAGTGAGGCTCGCCGGCGACGCCCTCTACAGCCCCTGGGGGCAATGGTCAGCCGGGCTTCTGCACAAACGCAACCGCGAGTTTACCGTACCCGACGCCATCGGCGCCGAAGATGACAGCGGCACCGATATCTACGTCGGTGGCAGCAAACTCTTCTTCGCGGCGGTGATGGATCGCAATCTGCTTGTTAATGCCACCGTTCGCGGAACCAAGGCCAACCAGGGCGGCCTCCTGGGTTTCGGTGGCGACCGGAACGACAGCTACGAGGCGATGTTTGAAGGCAGCGTCGGATTGTTTCTAACCCGCCAGTGGCTGGTGGGCACCGAGTACCGACAGAAACCGGACAACCTGGGTTTCGCCACCGAAGACGACTGGTGGGACGTCTTTGTTGCCTGGGTACCCGACCGGCGCTTGTCGGTCACGGCCGCCCTGGTCAATCTTGGTGACGTTGCCACCCTGGAAGACCAGCGTGGTGCCTACCTGTCGCTGCAGGCCAGTTTCTGACACCCCGGGAGGATACTATGAAACATTCCGTCATCATCATGGTTCTGCTGCCCCTGCTGGTCCTCTCGGGTTGCCAGTCCATGGTTGAATCCAACCAACAGAACGCTTCTCTCTATCAACAGCTTGGGGAACGTTCCGGCATTGCCGATATCGTTGAAGATCTGCTCTACCGGATTGTCGAAGACGAGCGTATCAACGGTCAGTTTCGTGGCATTGACGTGCGCCAGTTCCACACCAACCTCACAGACCAACTCTGCGAACTCAGTGGTGGCCCATGCACCTATTCCGGGCGCGGAATGCGCGAAAGCCACGCCGATATGAACGTGACGGACACCCAGTTCAATGCCCTGGCTGAGAACCTCATTCTGGCCATGGAAGAAAACGGCATACCCACGGGCGCGCAGAACCGGCTGATCAAAAAGCTGGTGCCGCTGTACCCCCAAATCCGCAACCTTTGATTTGAGCCGGGCGACAAACCGGTTAAGCTTGCCCGCTGACCGATAAACCTTTCCTGACGGGAGAATAAACCTTGCTCGACAACGCGGATCTGGGAAAACTGATTGTTCGACTGACCCTGGGCGGACTATTGCTGTTTCATGGCATCGCCAAGCTGTTCCATGGCGTGGGCTTCATCGAAGGCCAACTGGCCAGCCATGGGATTCCGGCTTTTTTCGCGTGGGGCGTGTTCATTGGTGAGTTGCTGGCACCACTGATGGTGATCCTGGGCTACCAGACCCGTATCGGCGCTTTACTCATCGCCTTCAACATGCTGGTGGCCATAGCGCTGGTACACAGCCATGAACTGATGACATTGGGCAATCACGGCGGCTGGGCACTGGAGCTGCAGGGGTTCTTCCTGTTCGTCGCCATCGCCGTTGTTTTTCTGGGGCCAGGCCGCTATAAGCTCAAGAACTGAAAGTGTGAGCGGCCCTCGGCCTGACCGCGCCAGCGTCACGGTACACCATCACCTGATTGCGACCGGCATCCTTGGCCGCATATAGAGCTTCATCAGCCCTGGCGATAAGATCTGAAGGCCGAGTGCCGGGGCTGGGGATACACGTAGCAACCCCGACACTCACCGTCAGGTTGACCGGTTCGATGTGGTCTCCCAGGTGAACCGGTGTTCTCGCGACGGCAACACGTAGCCGTTCCGCCACGCTCGTAGCCCCATCTTCATCCGTGGTGGGCAGCAATACGCTGAACTCCTCTCCACCATAGCGCGCCAGAAGATCTCCTGAGCGCTGAACTTCGTCAGCACAAACCCGGGCCAGACCAATCAGACAATCGTCACCGGCCAGATGGCCGAGACTATCGTTCACACGCTTGAAGTGGTCAATATCAAGCAACACCAAGCTCAGGGGGTGCTGCTGGCGCAGGGCACGACTCCACTCAGCTGTCAGTATTTCGTCAAACCGCCGCCGATTCGCTACCTGGGTCAGGCCATCGGTGATGGAAACGGCTTTCAGGCGTTCATTAGCCTGCTCCAATTCGTCCGTGCGCGCCTGAACTCGAGCTTCCAGGGTTTGATTGGCCTCCCGCTGGATATCCAGGGCCTGGTCCTGAGCCTCAATCCTGAGGCGGCGCTCAAGGTTGATCCTGTACGCCAGGGCAAACGACATCAGAATGACTTCCAGCGCCACGCCTGTCTGGGGAGCCAACTCAGTTACTGAGCTAGTGGGAATAAGGCCTATTTTGCTGATCGCCATCACCAGATGGCCAAGCAGTAACGGGGTCCACGCCAGGACATAGAAGCCCGCCAGTACCTGACCTTTGCGCCAGACCACAAGCCCGAGTATCCAGGCAAGGGGCGTGATAATGGCCGCGAACACACTGATGATGGCCGTCGAACTCTGATACGGCCCGAAAAGCCCATAAAAGAACGTGAATACACTGATAAGTACTACCAGTTGGAATATGCGGTAAGACACCAGGCTGTATTTTTTGACGGCTAGAAAACTCAGCGCAAAAAGCACGGCAAAGATTATATTCGCGGATATGGCAGGTGCCGTGAAGTAGCGGTTAAGAATAGGCAGATCGGGCCAGAGCCACTGGAACACCAGGCCATTGAAGTTCAGCAACACCAGCGCGGAAACAACCACCGTCAGTACGTACCACAGGTAGGCAAGATGCCTCACGATGACAAAGACAAACAGGTTGTACAGGGCCATGGCAATCATGATCCCCAGAAAAACTGCCTGCCATCCGTAATCCAACTGTTCACGAGCCAGAAAATCCGCTGATTCAATCACCCGCACGGGAATCTGTACTGCCCCCTCGCTCTGTATTCGAAGGTATGCCGTAGCGGGTTCGTTGTTGGAAGGTACAGGGAAGATAAAATTACGGTGATCAATCGGGCGGGAACTGAACTCACGGCTGTCGCCGGTCACATGACTTTCCACCTGCCGGCCCCCGACAAACCAATAGATCCGGACGTCGTCCAGCAGGGGGTAGCCGATCTCCAGAACCCGGTTTGCCGGCACCGGTGGCACCTTGACCCGTAGCCAGTAACTGCTTTCACTGAAGCCAAAATTCAGGGTATCTCTCGTTGAGGCTTGTCGCCATTGCGCTTCCGGCAGGTCGCGGATATCCTCAACCCCAATCTCCGGGCCGGGCGTTTCCATCCAGGCGAGCGACACACCCTTACCGTGAGCGGGGCCTGACACCATGGCCAGCGCCAGAACCAGCATCCACACGAGTTGGCAGATCATCGAGGGTTTCATAGTGGCCGTCTTTTCCGGAACCAGAAAACTCAACTAAACTGTCGGTGCCAACAGTCAGTCCCTATGCCTCCCTGCGATTACTCCATACCAGTTTAAACGTTTACAGGGAGCAAGTCCGCCCGAGAAATGCGCAGCTACAGGCTACGCACAGAGGAAAGTACGATGACCGATAGAAAACCGGAACTCCGCCCAGGCCGTTACCGCCATTACAAAGGCAGGGACTATGACGTCATCGGCGTGGCCCGCCACAGCGAAACCGAGGAACCGATGGTCGTTTACCGCTGCCTGTACGGTGACTACAGCCTATGGGTACGACCATTGTCGATGTTCCAGGAGACGGTGGAAGTCGCTGGCGAGGACGTTCCCCGGTTTACCTACGTGGGTGACGACCACCCTTAAGCACGATTTTTGACTGCAGCACGCGTTTCCGGCACATTAGCGCGCTTTCCTGAACCGCCCCACCTCCGGGGCGCTGAAAGCCATCCCCGACATCCCGGAGTTTGCCATGAATGCCGTTGTTGCTGCGGTAGCGATCATGCTCGTGCTGAGCCTGTGCCGCATCCACGTTGTTGTTGCCCTGATTATCGGTGCCGTTGCCGGCGGCCTGATCAGCGGCCTGTCACTGGACGCCACCATCGCCGCGTTCAACGAGGGCCTGGGAGGCGGCGCAACCGTTGCCCTATCCTACGCCACCCTCGGTGCCTTCGCCGTTGCCATCGGCAAATCCGGCCTGGCCCATGCCCTGGCGGACAAAGCCCTGAATCTGGTGGGCAGGCAGGATGACGGCAAAGCCGCTGGCGGCATCCGCCTGCTGATCGTTGGCCTGCTACTGGCCATTGCCATGTCGTCCCAGAACATCCTGCCTATTCACATTGCGTTTATTCCTCTGGTTGTACCGCCACTGCTTTATGTGATGGCCAAACTGAACATGGACCGCCGCCTGGTGGCCTGCGTGCTAACGTTCGGCCTGATCACTCCCTACATGTTCCTGCCTGTAGGTTTCGGAGGGATTTACCTCAATGAAATCCTGCTGGCGAACGTGGGTGACAACGGAATCGACGCCACCGACCTCAACGTCATGTCCGCCATGGCTTTGCCAGCACTTGGCATGCTCTGTGGACTTCTCGTCGCCGTCTTTTTCAGCTACCGCGGCGACCGACACTACAGTCTGGACGACATTGCCCGCACCGAACGGGTGGATGTGACCTACAACGGCGGCACGCTGCTCATGGCCCTGGTCGCCATCGTGGCAGCGTTCGTGGTTCAACTGTGGTTGGGTTCGATGATCCTCGGGGCACTGGCTGGCTTTGTACTGTTCAACCTGTCCGGGGTGGTGAAATGGAAAGAAGCCGACGACCTGTTCACCGAAGGCATGAAAATGCTGGCAATGATCGGCTTCATCATGATCGCCGCCTCCGGCTTTGCGGAAGTCATGCGCGAAACCGGTGACATCGCCACTCTGGTGGAGGGCTCCGTCTCTGCCATCGGCGACAACAAAGCCCTGGCCGCCCTGCTGATGCTGGTCGTCGGCCTGCTGATCACCATGGGCATCGGCTCATCCTTCTCCACCATCCCCATCATCGCCGCCCTCTACGTGCCGCTGGCCCTGGAACTGGGCTTCAGCCCCCTGGCCATCGTGGCCCTGGTCGGCACCGCCGGCGCGCTGGGCGATGCCGGCTCCCCAGCCTCGGACTCCACCCTCGGCCCTACCGCCGGCCTCAACGTCGACGGCCAGCACAACCACATCTGGGATACGGTGGTGCCGACGTTCCTGCACTACAACCTGCCGTTGTTGGGCTTTGGGTGGTTGGCGGCTATGGTTCTTTGAGGCTTTTGGAGTTTGCCCTCCTTTTCTAGCCTGGTTGGTGTGGGGGCTGCGAGGGGGCAGGGGGAGTTTTTGCTCTTGAAATGGAACTCGCTGCGCTCAGACACCCATTTCTGGCGAGTAAAAATCCCCCTACCCCCTCACGAACGAACCGCGTCAATATCGCCTAGAGAAAGCCGTGAGCTCGACTCGAACGGCGATATCCGTGTGGTTCAAACCGGAGGGTGTTGGGGTGCTTTCTGCCGGGAAAAAGGTGTCTGAGCGCAGCGAGTTCTTTTTCCCAGAAGAAAGCACCACGACGCCGTCCAGGCCTCCAAAACCAGCAGGCTACATCAGGAAGGCAAACTCCCGACCATCAGTCGTCCTTGGAAGAAAAGAACACCACCTGCTTAACGGTATGATCATCTTCGTTGTCGAGCTTGTTCACCCGGGTTTCCAGTTCGGGATTGGTCGGCTCCGGGGTGTCAGACACCGCATCCGTGAAACCGCAGGCCACGCACTCGCGAACCTGATCATCGTCGTCGGTGGTAAACATCATGATTTTGTCCATCTCCGCACAGCGGGGACAGACAGCGCCGGCGATAAAACGTTTGGGGGTCGCCATGGTTAGAACTCCAACAATTCCAGAACCCGGCCAGCCACAACACTGACCGGGTGATATCGGCTTAAGCCGCGTCTTCGGTGATACCCGTCTGTTTCAACAGGGCACCCACCTCCGGTTCACGGCCACGGAACGCCTTGAACAGTTCCATCGGTTCCTGGGAACCGCCTTTTTCGAGGATGTTCTGCAGGAACGCCTTGCCGGTTTGCGGATCGAAGATACCCTTCTCCTCGAACAGCGAAAACGCATCCGCCGCCAGCACCTCGGCCCATTTGTAGCTGTAATAACCCGCGGCGTAGCCACCCGCAAAAATGTGGGAGAAGCTGTTGGGGAAGCGGTTGAATGACGGTGCTTCCACCACCGCAATCTCGCTACGCACCTTGCGGTGCATATCCAGCGGGTTAGTGGGGGCATCCAGGGTGAATTCCGCGTGCAGGCGGAAGTCAAACAGCGAAAACTCCAGCTGACGCACCATCGCCATGCCGGACTGGAAGTTCTTGGCCGCCAGCAGCTTTTGCAGCAGGTCGTCCGGCAGCGGCTCACCGGTTTCATGGTGCGAGGCGATCAGGGCCAGGGACTCGGGGTTCCAGCACCAGTTTTCCAGGAACTGACTGGGCAGCTCTACGGCGTCCCAGGCAACGCCATTGATTCCGGATACGTCCAGCACATCCACCTGGGTGAGCATGTGGTGCAGGCCGTGCCCGAACTCGTGGAACAGCGTGGTGACCTCATCGTGGGTCAGCAGTGACGGCTTGCCGTTCACCGGCGGCGTGAAGTTACAGGTCAGGAAGGCCACCGGCAGTTGCAGCTGGCCGCGCAGGTTGCGCCAGCGTACCCGGCAGTCCGCCATCCAGGCGCCGCCACGCTTGCCTTGGCGAGCGTACAGGTCAAGGTAAAACCAGGCCAGGGGCTCGCCATTGCGGCTGATGCAATAGGCGGTCGCGTCCGGGTGCCAGGTTTCTACCTCTGGTTTGGCTTCAATCTGCACGTCGAACAGCTTCTCGGCCACGGCAAACAGGCCCGGGACCACCTTGTCCACCGGGAACCAGGGGCGCAGGGTTTCCGGGGAAATGTCGTAGCGTTCCTGGCGCAGTTTTTCACTGTAGTAGCCGATGTCCCACGCCTGCAGGTCCTCAACACCGTGGGTATCCCTGGCGAAGGCCTTCAGCTCGGCAAACTCCCGCTCGGCAATGGGTTTGGACTTGGCCGCCAGCTGGTTCAGGAAGTCCAGCACTTCGTCCACATTGCGGGCCATCTTGGTGGCCAGGGAGCGCTCGGCGTAATTGTCGAATCCGAGCAACTGAGCCATAGCGTGACGACGCTTGAGGATTTCCGCCATCACCGGCGTGTTGTCCCAGGTGCCTGCATCCGGGCCCATGTCGGACGCTCGGGTCACAAAGGCTTCGTAGACTTCACGGCGCAGGTCGCGGTTGTCACCGTAGGTCATCACCGGGTAGAAACTGGGAAAATCCAGGGTGATCACATAGCCGTCCAGATCCTTCTGTTGTGCTGCCTGCCTGGCGCCATCGAGTGCGCTCTCAGGAACGCCCGCCAGCTCTTCCACATCGGTGATGTGCTTGAACCAGTGTTGGGTGGCATCCAGAACATTGTCGCTGAAACGGTTGGAGAGCTCCGACAGCTCCATCGACAGATTGGCGTACTGCTCTTTCTTTTCCTGGGGCAGATCGACGCCACCGAGGTGGAAGTCCCGCAGGGTGTTGTCCACGGATTTACGCTGTGCCTCGCTGAGTTCATTGTACTGGTCGCTTGCTGCCAGCTTCTTGTAAGCCTCGCAGAGTTCAGCATTCTGGCTCAGCTCGGTGCTGTACTCGGTGAGCTTTTCCAGGCAGTTCTTGTACACCTTGCGCAGGTCGTCGCTGTTCATCACACCGTTCAGGTGGGAAATCACCGACCAGGCTCTTTCCAGCCGGTCTTCGGTTGCCTGCATCGGTTGCGCCAGGGTTTCCCAGGTGGGTTCGTCCTGCTGCGCCAGTTGTGAGATTTTCACGCGGTTCTCGCTGAGAATCTGGTCAATTGCCGGTTCCATGTGCTCGGTGCGAACATGGTCAAACTTGGGCAACAGGTCGTCGGTCAATAACGGGTTATTCATAAGTCCCCTTCTCAGCTCCGGGTGTCTGATGTAATTTGAAGTAACTCCAACGCTTGGGGAGTCTCTGGGTGAGGCCTTTCCAAAACTGTGCGGAGCCATGGATGGCGGAGCTCAAGCGCCACATGGATGTGCCTGAGCGTGTTTTGGAAAGGCCTCACCCAGAGACTCCTTCCCCACAAGCAATAATCCATTTCAAGAGTATATGTAATGTCGAATGTACGAACACACAAGGGTAACACGCCACAATTTGGAGAACGCGCCTGGATTGATCCCAGTGCAGTGGTTATCGGGGATGTCCAGACCGGGGATGACGTCTCTATCTGGCCGATGACGGCGGTGCGCGGTGACATGCACAAAATCCGCATTGGCAATCGCTGCAGCATCCAGGATGGGTCGGTGCTGCACATCACTCATGCCAGTGATTATAACCCCGGTGGCTATCCGCTTCTGATCGGGGATGACGTGACCGTTGGCCACAAGGCGCTGCTACACGGCTGCACCATTGGTAACCGGGTGCTGGTAGGTATGGGTTGCATCATCATGGACGGCGCCGTGGTGGAGGACGAGGTGATTGTCGCTGCTGGCTGCCTGGTGCCGCCGGGCAAAACCCTGGAGTCCGGTTACCTGTACGTTGGGTCACCCTGCAAACAGGCCCGGGCGTTGTCGGATCAGGAAAAGACCTTCTTCAAGTACACCGCGGCCAATTACGTCAAACTCAAGGACGACTATCTCAATGAGGTTTAGTGGAGAGATCCGCCATTGAAGCGACTGTTACTCACCACCATCCTGCTGAACGTTCTGTTTCTGGCGTTGCTGCTGCCTCACTATTCCCAAATGCCCTGGTTGGCTGCGGAAGCCCTGTTGATCAGTGGACTGTTCGCTCTTCTACCTGAAAGCAAGGGGAAGCGTGTCGGAGCGGCAACTGTTGGCGCTCTCTTTGGCCTGCTCGCCTTCTTTGCACTGAGTGATGTTCTGGTTCGCCACAGCATCGGGCGACCTTTCAATCTCTATCTCGAGCTGGGCCTTGCCGGTTCGGTGTTTAACCTGTTGCAGAGCAACCTGGGCGTGACGCTGTCGCTGGTGCTGATCGTCACGGCTCTGGCTATCTTCGTGGGGCTAGGCATCTGCGTGAGCCGGTTGCTCCGGCAGGTTGATACAAACCGTTCCCGCGCCGCGGCAAGGGCTGTTGCGGCTCTGGGCATCGTCGCCATCGGGGTAACGTTCCTGCCGCAACCATTCGTGGGCCTGACGGCAGCCCGGGCAGCCACCCAGCAAATTGAACTGGCCGCTGATACCTATCAGTCAACGGCCTCTTTCCAGCAGCATTTGATGGATAACCCGGGCGCCAGCCAATCCAGGCCACTGCAGGCGCTTGCTCAAACCGATGTGATCCTGGGGTTCATTGAGTCCTACGGCATATCATCCGTCACCGACCCGCGTTACGGTCGCCTGATCCAGCCTCGCCTCCAGCAAATGGAGCAGGTGCTGGCGAACGCCGGCCTGCATATGGTCACGGGCCGCCTGCAATCCCCCGTTCAGGGTGGTCAATCCTGGCTGGCGCATACCACGCTGCTCAGCGGCCAATGGATCGATACCCAACTCGATTACGACACTTTCCTGGCCAGTGACTATCCCACACTGATTGACGATATGGGCGCGACTGGCCATGATTCCGTGGCTGTTATGCCCGCCATTACCCGCGAGTGGCCGGAGGGTCTTGCGTTCGGCTACAACCGCATCTATCACTCCACCACCATGGGCTATCGTGGACCCGCCCTGAACTGGGTCACCATGCCGGATCAGTACACCTGGTCATGGTTCCAACGCCAGATTCGGGAGCGCGCCGATCATACCCCTGTGTTCGCTGAAGTGGCACTGATCAGCAGCCACGCGCCATGGGTCCCCATACTCCCGGTTCTGGACGATTGGGACAGCATCGGCGATGGAGAAATCTTTAACCGCTGGAAAGATGCCGGCGAAGCACCCGCAAGCCTGTGGCGGGACCCCGAGCGCGTACGCGATCACTACGCCCGCTCGCTGGATTATGCGCTGAACGTGGCCACCGAATACGCCAAACGTCATGTGGATAACAAGACCCTGCTGGTGCTGACAGGCGACCATCAGGCGGCCCCTTTGATCACCGGTGACAACGCCAGCCGCGACGTCGTTGTTCATGTGATCAGCGCCGACCCCACAGTGCTGGCACCGTTTGTTGGCAGCGGTGATCAGGAAGGCTTACGCGGATTCCGTTGGGGCGCGCACCCTCACTCGGGTCAACCGGGGCCTTCAATGGCCAGTTTCCGGCCCTTCCTTCATCAGGCTTTCAGCCCGTCTCGCATCCCGGTAAAAATTTCTGCTGCAGACACTATTGAAAAATAAGCGACCGATCCTACATTCGAAAATAGCAGAAGTTCACGGAAAACCATCCGGCTGGCGCCACCGGTATGGAGCTGTTCCGCGAGCGAAGCTGACATCAACGTGTGATTTCAGATTCGTAGGAGGGGTTTCATATGACCAACATTACTCGCTGGAATCCGGTCAACGAGTTCGAAGACCTGATTAACCGCTACAACCGCTACTTCGGCCTTGCCCGTGGCAATGGCGAGCGTGAGGGTAAAGACCTGTTCAGCCGCAGCGACTGGGCACCGGCGGTGGATATCCGGGAAACACCGGAAGCGTTCCGCATTGAGGCGGAACTGCCGGGCATGTCAAAGGATGATGTAAAAGTCACCGTGCAGGATGGCGTGTTGAGCATCCAGGGTGAGCGCAAGCAAGAGGAAGAAACCAACGACAGCAAGCACCATCGCGTGGAGCGAATCTATGGCAGCTTCCTGCGCCGGTTCACCCTGCCGGAGAATGTGGATGAGAACAGTATCCGGGCCAACTTCAAGGATGGCATCCTGTCGCTGACGTTAACCAAGGCCGAGCCGGCCGAACCCAAGGCTATTGAGGTGGACGTCCAGTAAACCGGCGGGCCGTCAATGGCAGAGCCGGGGCTCAGCTCCCGGCCTCTGCCGTTGTTTTTGCGCCGGCTTTGCGAAGTGTCTCAGCGTATGCGGTGCTACGACGGTGCCGCGACACCAGGTCCAGGATGGTCTCACCATTTTCATCAACTGCGTTGAGATCCCGTCCCGCTTCCACAAAGAAACCGACGAAACGGTCAAAGTCTTCGGCAATCATGGCCTGGTAGGCCTTGATCAGGGCATTGAAGTCAGGATTGATGTTGCTGTCGTAGGGCGTAATGGCCAGGAAGCTCTTTACCCGCTCATCACTCCATTCCTCACCAATCACTTTCGGTTTGTCAGGTCCGCTCATAATCTCTCTCTGGCCTTTTTGTTACTGCAAATGAGTTCGCTTTGGGCTGCACAGTATAAAGATCTATAAGCGTCGGGGTTATATAAATTGACTATGAGGAGCTTCCCGGCAGGCATATGCGAACTTCACGGGTTAATTTCCACCGGTAACTGGTCCGTGTCCACGCTGTCGTCGCATTGCGGGTTGCGGATGGCGATCTCCACCCTCCGGTTCTTGGCCCGGTTCTCCGGGCTGTCGTTGGGCACCAGCGGGTTGGTTTCCGCCCGGCCCGCCGCGACGACCCGCTCCGCCGGCACCTGACGATTCAGCACCAGCTCGTGAACCACCGACACGGCACGCGCAGCAGACAGGTCCCAATTGGAGCGATAGCGGCCACTGGCTATCGGGCGGTCGTCCGTGTAACCCGCCACCAGAACGTCACCGCTGCAACCGGACAGCACTTCTACCACCCGCTCGATGATCGGGACCATTGCCGGCTTGATTGCCGCTTCTCCGGAGCGGAACGCGGCTTCCTCCGAAAACCGGATCACCACCCGGCTTTCATCGTAGTTGACGCTCAATGCCTCCGAAGCCACTTCCGGTTCAAGCTCTTCGATCATTCGGCTGGCCAGGTCGATCACACCCGCCGGAATTTTGGTCGGAGCATCCGCTTCCGCGCGTTCATCAATAAATTCGGGTTCGTCGGTCGCTGTCTCCATTGGCTCCGGCAGGGAAACCGTATCCGACTCAATCAATGTCAGCGGCGAGCCCCCCACCGCATCGCCGAGCACCTGGTTGCTGCCAAAGGCCACCGCCATGGAATTGGCCATGGCACGGTATTTTTCAACATCCATTTCGGCGAAGGACAGCAACAGGATAAAAAAAGTCAGCAGCAGGGTGGCCAGATCGGCGAAGGTGACGATCCAGGCCGGGGAGCCACGGCCATGCTTCTTCCTTTTGACGGGCTGGCGGACCACCAAAACCTACGCCTCCCGCTCCGGCGCAAGACCATTGCGCTGCTCCGGCGTTACGAAGGACGACAGCAGTTCGGTCATCACCCGGGGATTCTCGCCGCGCATGATAGTACGCATCGACGTGGTGATCAGTACCTGGTTACGTGCCTCATCTTCGGCCTTGAGCTGCAGCTTGTCGGCCAGGGGCAGGGCGATCAGCTGCGCAATGAAGGCGCCATAGAGCGTGGTCAGCAGGGCGATCGCCATGGCCGGGCCAATGGAGGACGGATCGTCGAGGGTGTTGAGCATCTGCACCAGGCCAACCAGCGTACCGAGCATACCGATGGCCGGGGCGGATTCACCAATACCGCGAAACACCCTTTCGGAAACTTCGTAGCGCTCGGCCGTTTGCTGGGTTTCCTGAGCCAGAGCTTCTTCAACCAACTCCGGTGGGTGGCCATCCACGCACAGATTGATGGCCTTTTTCAGAAACTCGTTTTCGGTGCCGTGGTTCTCCAAGCCCAGGATACCTTCCTTGCGAACGACAAGAGCCAGCGTGCCAACTTCGCGAATCAGCTCGGCCGGCCGTTCGACGCGATCCTGAAACGCCGCTGCAAACGCCAGCCTGAAAGCACTCATCACCGAAGGCAGACGAAACTTGATGAGGGTGACGGCAAACGTGCCACCCAGCACAATCGCCAGCCCCGGAAGGTTGAAAAAGGTCAGTATTGACGCGTTGGCCAGCATCGCGAGCACGACAATCAGTACGCCTGCCACTAGCCCGACAAGGGTGAGTATATCCATCAGAGACCTTAAATCAGCGATTAATCAGCGAGCTTCAGGAACCGTTTACACCTGCGAAGCATAGCCCATTGATCCGGGTTGGGCTCAGTCGTTTCGCAATTCTTCAATCACCGGACGGGTGTCCGGGGTTTTTCCTCGCCATATCCGGAACGACTCCGCCGCCTGTTCCACCAGCATGCCCAGGCCGTCGAACACCCGGGTGGCTCCCAGGTCCAGTGCCCACTGGTTGAAGGTGGTGGTCTGCAGAGAATACATCATGTCGTAAATCACCGTGTCGGCACCGATCACATTTGTGGAAACCGGTGGCAGATCTCCCTGCAGGCTGGCACTGGTGCCATTGATGATGATGTCGAAAGCGGAGGTCGGCTGTTCAAATCCGCAGGCCTCCAGGTGCGTATCGCCAGCCACGGGTTCAAAGAAACTGACCAGGCCCTCGGCTTTTGCCAGGGTGCGGTTGGCAATCGTCAAGGCGGCGGGTTCTTCCGCAAGAATCGGCCCCAGAACGCCACGAACGGCCCCGCCGGCGCCCAACACCAGCAGGCGTTTACCCGCCAGGCGAACGCCATGGTTGACCATCAGGTCGGTAACCAGTCCTTTGCCATCCGTGTTGTCGGCGGTTAGTGAGCCATTACTGTCTTTGTAGAGCGTATTCGCCGCACCTGCTCGCTCGGCGCGCTGGGTTCGCAGGTCCGCGAGCTGCCAGGCCTGCTCCTTGAAAGGCACGGTGATATTCAACCCCTTGCCACCGCGTTCGAAAAAGCCTTTGACGGTACCCGCGAAATCGTCTTCTGGCGCCTGTATGGCCGTGTACTCCAGCTGCTCGCCGGTTTGGCGGGCAAACAGGCTATGAATGCGGGGAGATTTGCTGTGACTGATAGGGTTGCCCACCACGGCGTAAAGATCGTTATGCATCGACATTCTCCAGCCAATCCCGTCCAGTAAGAAAATAGTCCGTCAGTCGCGCCTCTTCCGAGCCGGGCTCCGGCACGAAGGCATATTCCCAGCGCACCAGCGGCGGCAGCGACATCAGGATGGATTCGGTACGGCCGCCGGACTGCAGGCCAAACAGAGTGCCCCGGTCGTACACCAGGTTGAACTCCACGTAGCGACCACGGCGATACAGCTGGAAATCACGCTCGCGATCGCCCCACGCCATGGCTTTGCGACGCGCCACAATAGGCTCATAGGCCTCGATGAAGCTGTCCCCGACTGACTGCATCAAGGCAAAATCACGGCTGAAATCGCCGGTGTTGTGGTCGTCGAAGAACAACCCTCCCACGCCCCGCGGCTCGTCCCGGTGCTTGAGGTAGAAATAGTTGTCACACCAGTGCTTGTACTCGCGATAGAGTTGGTCGCCGAAAGGATCACAGGCGGCTTTCGCGACCCGGTGCCAATGGACACAATCCTCGTCGAAGCCGTAATAGGGCGTAAGATCATAGCCCCCGCCAAACCAATAGACCGGCTCTGCATCCTCGGGGGTCGCAACAAAAAACCGGACGTTGGCGTGAGACGTGGGTACGTAGGGGTTCGAAGGGTGCATGACCAGAGACACCCCCATGGCTTGCCAGGGCGCACCCGCCAGGTGGGGTCTATGCGCGGTGGCTGACGCAGGCATGGTCTCGCCCATTACATGGGAGAAGTTTACACCGCCTTTCTCGAACACCTCGCCATCGGTGATCACCCGGCTGATGCCACCTCCGCCTTCGGGCCTGTCCCAGGCATCGGTTTCGAAAACGCCCCTGCCATCGACCGCAGCCAGCCGTTCGCAGATCTGATCCTGCAGGCCAAGCAGGTATTGTTTCACGGCATGGCTGTCGGGGTGCTGAAAAGGGTGCTGAGACATGGGAACTCCTAGCGCAGTTGCTTTCCGCTGACGATATCGATGATACGGCTGGGTTGACGGTTACCGCCCAGTTCTCCCGGCACCAACCAATCCAGTTGGCCCTCGAAGTAACGACGCACCTGCCAGGAGCTTCGGGCCGGCTGGCGCCCTGCCGGATTACAGGAGGTAGAAACCAGGGGAAAGCCGGCCGCCTCGCACAGCGCGCGCACAACCGGATGGTCACTGACCCTGACAGCGATGGAGCTATGAAGACCCCGAACCTGTTGAGGGATTTGCTTGCGGACATCCGGCAGAAGACAGGTGACCGGGCCGGGCCAATGACTCATCGCCTGGCGCTGCTGCTGCTTCGGCAGCGGGTCGAGCAGAAACCGTACCTGATCGACAGACGCCGCCACAAGGATCAATCCCTTCTCCACTGGTCGCTGCTTGAGCGACAGGACCCGTTCAACGGCTTCGTGATCCCAGGGGTCACAGCCCAGCCCCCAGACGGCTTCCGTGGGATAGGCAATGACCCCGCCACCAAGGACGGTGCGGCGGGCGCAATGAAGGTGCCAGTCGGACAAAGGTTGCTGTGGTGATTTCATGAATTCTTCAAGTCTGTAAACGTGGCTCAGCCAATCCGTTGAAACCCTCCCGGCGCAGAATCCACCAGCCCCTGTAACTCCAGGAGAAGCAGCGACTGCATCAACTGATCGGCGGGAAGGCCGGTCACTGAACACAAATCATCGGTTGACTGCGGATCATACCCTAAAGCCTCCAGCACCGCGATTTCCCGGGAGTCCAGGCCTTCGGTCGCTGGCCTTTTCATGACCACCGAAGACGGATCGCCCCCGTTCTGACTGGTCCACCAGCCGCCGAGTTCCTCGCAGATATCATCCACGGTTTCCACCAGCTTCGCACCCTGGCGTATCAGGTGATGGCAGCCCCGTGCCAAAGGATTGTGGACCGAGCCCGGAATCGCAAATACCTCCCGCCCCTGTTCCAGCGCCAGGCGGGCGGTGATCAGGGAGCCGCTTTTGAGTCCCGCCTCCACCACCAGGATACCTCGACTAAGGCCGCTGATAATCCGGTTTCGGCGAGGGAAATGGCCCGCCTTGGCGGAGGTGCCAGGCGGGTATTCGGACACAATCACTCCCTCTCCGGCGATGCGCTCACTGAGCGTGCGGTGGCGGTAGGGGTAGGGCTTATCAACACCATTGCCAATCACGGCGACGGTCGGGAAGCCGGCATCCAGGGCGCCGGCATGGGCGGCGCCGTCCACCCCCAGTGCCAACCCGCTGGTCACCAGCAAGCCTTTTTGGCCGAGCGCCGCGGCAAAGGAACGGGCATGTTCCAGCCCGGCCCGGGTGGCGTTGCGGCTACCCACAATGCCGATCTGCTCGCGCCCCAGCAGGGAGCGATCACCGCGCACATAGAGGACCAATGGCCCGTCGTGAATATGCCTGAGAGGCTCGGGGTAGTCGGCATCGGCGATGGTCAGGATAGCCGTGCCGGTCCGCAGGCAATCCCGGTATATGCCGTCGGCGCTGGCGATCACAGGGTGAGCGCTGTCCTGGCGGCGCCATGCCTGGAGAGCATCGATCGTTTCCGCCGCCAAACCCAGTGCTTTCAGCGTGGCGGCATTATGGGTCAGGAGTTGCTGAAAATCCGGAATCTGTTCGAGGATCGCCTGCTGGCGACGGGCTCCGAATTTCGGCAGACAGGACAGGAATATCCAGAACCCGTGTTCCGACTGGAACAGGTTCGGGACAGACAGGGGCTCGGTAGAGAGGGGCATGGCATCCTTCCGTGGATCAGGGGTGGCTAACGGGGCCTGCCTTCCTGGCAGGCCGAGGGTGGATTATGCCATAAAAAAAGGAGCCGGCGATGCGGCTCCCTTTCTACGGACGTCTTACGCTGTGGTTAGCTCAGGGATTGGTCACCTTGTCACCAACCGACAACGGACGGGTGGCCTGCAGGATCAGGCCATAGCTCATTTTCTCGTAGGCCTGAAACACCATCATCAGCCCGGCACGCTCGGAGGGCAGTTCGATGGTTTCATTGGTGATCGGGTCCCGAACCAGGTTGCCACTCTTCAGCACGGCCATGACATTACCCGGCTTCAGGCCTTCCCGTTCACCACGGTTGATGGCCACCACGTCAAACTGCCCGATCTGGCTGACACCACCATCGACCGAGATCATCTGGGCCTCGATGTCACTGTCGGGCGAACTGGGCACAAAGCTGGTGGTGATGCGACGCTCTTCGCCAACCAGCAGACGGTCCCCGATGCGAACTTCCTCGTTGGATTGCTTCAGTCGGAGTGTCAGAACGTCTTTATTCTCGGCAATGACTTCACCGCGGGCAATACTCCGGGCCTCAAGGCCAAGGAACTCGCCGGTTTCCGGATCGCGGAATTCCTTGCTGCGGCGGAAGACGCCCACATTGTCAGCCGGCTTCTCACCACGGGCGTAAATCCGATCACCCGCGCCGGTAATAATCCGGCCGTCCTCGCCTTCCAGCACGTAAGGCGCGCCATTGAGTGCCTCAACGTCAACGATACGCGTGTCGGTCAGGAAACTGCTGATCGCATCCAGGGGAATCGCGGGAATCGGCGTGTCGATGGGCTCGGAACGCACTTTTGGTGAAAGCTTCACCACCCGATCACTGGAAACCTTGGTAACACGCGGCTTGCCGTCAATATAGACCAGCGCCAGCTCGTCACCCGGATAGATCAGGTGTGGGTTTGCAACCTGTGGATTCACGTGCCAGATTTCCGGCCAGTACCAGGGGTTATTCAGGAAGCGGGCGGAAATGTCCCACAGGGTGTCACCCTTCACGACAGTGTAACGCTCGGGATGATCGGACCTCAGTTCCGGGGCGGCGTGGGCCCAGGAGGTTAGCAGCAGCATGCTTGCTGCCAGAGCGTACAGCAGTTTCCTCATTGTTTAAGTCCTTGATCGCGTGCCTTGAATCGATAGATTCTGTTCTTGGTATGCAGCCGGTACTCTGCCTTTTATACCACTACTATAGAAGATGTCTCGCAAATTGTGATGTTATCTTTTGTTCTTCCAGTAAATTCTACGCTATGGCCGAAAGCTTTTGACTATCAACTGATCAGTTTGTACTCAATGAGCGAGTTGAGGGATAATAGCACCATAAACGGCAAAAACCCGTTGAAACCGGCTCTTTCATCCCGATCATAATAGTCACGGGATGGGAAAATGCGCAGTACGCTGTCGCATTTCGGAGACAGTATTCACACCGTTACAAAAGATAACGGTGAAAGCCAGAATCAGACACCAAAAGTACGAGCGCCATGATACTAGATATTCTCGAATACCCGGACCCCCGCTTGCGCACCCTTGCCAAGCCGGTGGACGAGGTAACAGACGAGACCCGCAAGCTGATCGACGACATGTTCGAGACCATGTACGATGCGCCCGGCATTGGCCTGGCAGCCACTCAGGTCAACGTGCACAAGCAGATCATCGTCATGGATCTGTCCGAAGACAAAAGTGAACCGCGGGTATTCATCAATCCGGAAGTGGAAGTGCTTGATGGCGAGCTTGAGGAGATGCAGGAAGGCTGCCTGTCGGTACCGGGTTTCTACGAGGACGTCTCCCGTATCGAACACTGCATGATCAGGGCTATTGGCCGTGACGGCAAACCCTTTGAGCTGGAAGCCCGTGGCCTGTTGGCGGTGTGTATCCAGCATGAAATGGATCACCTCAACGGCAAGCTGTTTGTGGACTACCTGAGTTCACTGAAGCGCACCCGTATTCGCAAGAAACTGGAAAAGCTTCACAAGAAAAGCGCCTGAAGCCGCCAAAACAGCGTAAATCGGGACCGGGTGAAAACCCGGTCTTTTCGTATTCAACGGACCAGGAAGCGATACCCGTGCGACTTGTTTTTGCCGGCACCCCCGAATTCGCAGCCACCGCGCTGAAGGCACTGCTCACGACCCATCATCAGATGGTTGGCGTTTACTCCCAACCCGACCGGCCCGCTGGCCGTGGCCGCAAACTGACACCCAGCCCGGTCAAACAGGTGGCGGTTGAGGCGGGCATTCCCGTGTTTCAACCAGAGTCCCTGAAATCGCCCGAAGCGCAGGAACAGCTCCGCAGCCTTAACGCAGACGTGATGATCGTCGCTGCCTACGGACTGATTCTGCCGCAGGCGGTGCTGGACCTCCCTCGTCACGGCTGCCTGAACATCCATGCCTCGTTGCTGCCTCGCTGGCGCGGTGCCGCGCCTATTCAGCGCGCGATTGCCGCGGGAGACCGGGAAACCGGTATTACCATCATGCAGATGGACGCTGGCCTCGACACCGGCGCAATACTGCTGAAAGCCATTACCCCGATCGAAGACGCCGATACCGGCGGCAGCCTTCACGACCGTCTGGCGGGCCTGGGTGGCGAAGCCATCGTCAAGGCGCTGGAACAGCTTGAGAAAGGCGAGCTGCAGGGCGAAGTCCAGGACGAGGCCCGGGCCTGCTATGCCCGTAAACTCAGCAAGGAAGAAGGGCATATCGACTGGACCCGGGACGCCCCTGCCATCAGCCGGCTGATTCGTGCCTTTAATCCCTGGCCGGGCACCTACACCGACCTGGAGGATCTGCGCATCCGCATTCATCAGGCGGAGATTCTGGACGACACCAGCGACAAACATCCCGGCACGGTGATTCGCCGCGACCGCGAGGGCATCGACATTGCCTGCGGCCTGGAATCCCTGAGGATCACCCGTTTGCAGTTGTCCGGCTCGCGGCCACAATCGGTGAACGACCTGATCAACGGCGGCAAGGACATACTGATGCCCGGCCAGGAGCTGAACTGAATGAGCCAGCAGGGACAGCCACTGCGGGCGGTTGCTGCCCGGGTTTTGCAATCCGTTGAGAACGGCCAGTCGCTGTCCCAATGCCTGCCCCACGCCATGGGTGATGTGGCAGACAACGAACGACCACCACTACAGGCACTGTGTTACGGCACCTGTCGCTGGTTTCACCGGCTCGATGGCGAATTACAGGCGCGCCTGAAAAAGCCGCTGCGCAAATCCGACCGGGTGGTCCACCACCTGATGCTGGTGGCACTGTTCCAGCTTCGCTTCAGCCAGCAGGCCACCTACGCGATTCTGAATGAAACCGTGGAAGCCTGCCGCGCCCTCGACAAACCACACCTGACAGGGCTGGTTAACGGCGTTCTGCGGGCTGCGGAGCGGGAAGGGGAGCCGCCCATTGCCGACGAAATCGGTCGTTTCAGCCACCCTCCCTGGATGCTTGAAAAACTGCGCCATAACTGGCCTCACGACTGGCAGGCTATTCTCGACGCCAATAACACCCAGGCCCCCATGACCCTGCGGGTGAACGCCCTGCGCTTCAGCCGCGACGACTACCTGCAGTTGCTGTCCGATGCCGGTATTGATGCCACCGCAACCGTGTTTGCGCCCCACGGCATTCAACTGGCCGCCCCGGTGCCGGTGGACCTTCTGCCCTGGTTTTCCGAAGGCGCAGTCAGTGTGCAGGATGAAGCAGCCCAGCTCTGCACCACCCTGATGGACCTGGCGCCCGGCCAACGGGTGTTAGATGCCTGTGCCGCACCGGGAGGCAAAACCTGCGCTATCCTTGAAAGCTGTGGACAACTGGAAGAAGTGGTCGCTATCGACGAATCCGCTGATCGACTGCCACGGGTGCAGGAAAACCTGGAACGGCTGGATCTTGCGGCGACACTGAAACAGGCCGATGCCGCAGATATTGACCAGTGGTGGGACCGGAAGCCGTTCGATCGCATCCTGCTGGACGTTCCCTGCAGCGCCACCGGCGTGATTCGCCGCCATCCGGACATCAAGTTGCTGCGCCGTGAATCAGACATTGTCCCGCTCGCCAGCATTCAGCTGGGTCTGCTGGAGTCGATGTGGCAAGTGCTCGCACCCGGAGGGCGCCTGGTCTATGCCACCTGTTCGGTGTTTCCGCAGGAGAATCACCGTATAATTCGTCGATTCCTGAAACAGCAGGACGACGCTGCCCTGGTGGAGCCCGATGTCCTTTGGGGGCGCGATATGGAAACCGGCCGCCAGATGCTGCCTGTTCCCGAAAGCCACGATGGATTTTTCTACGCTGTGCTGGAGAAACCCGAACCATGAAAATCCTGATTCTCGGTGCCGGCCAGGTGGGCGGGACCCTGGCAGAAAACCTCGCCAACGAAGCCAACGACATCACCGTGATCGACAGTGACAGTACCCGCCTGCGGGAGCTTCAGGATCGACTGGATATTCGGACTGTCCAGGGCATGGCCTCCTTTCCCACGGTTCTGCGTCAGGCGGGCGCTGAAGATGGCGACATGGTCATCGCCGTGACCAACAGTGACGAGGTCAACATGGTCGCCTGCCAGGTCTCCAAGTTGCTCTACAAAACCCCGACCACCATCTGCCGGGTCAGGGCCAACGCCTACCTGGCTAAACCAGAACTGTTCTACCAGCGGGATCAGAAAAAGGATCTGGACAGCCTGCGGGGTTTCCCCATAGATGTTCTGATCAGCCCGGAGCACCTGGTCACCAAGCACATTACACGACTGATCGAATACCCCGGCGCGCTGCAGGTACTGGAGTTTTCCAAGGGGCTTGTTCAGTTGGTCGCCATTCGGGCGACGGAAGGCGGCCCACTGGTTGGCCACGAGTTGTCGTACCTGCGTAGCCATATGCCCAAAATCGAAACACGGGTCGCCGCCATTTTCAGGAAAGACCGGGCGATCATGCCTCAGGGGGATACGGTGATCGAAGACGGCGACGAGGTCTTCTTTATCGCCGCCTCCGACCATATTCGCTCGGTGATGAGCGAGTTGCAGCCACTGGAAAAACCCTACAAGCGCATCTTCATCTGTGGGGGTGGCAACATCGGCCAGCGCCTGGCCCATACTCTCGAATCCCGCTACCAGGTGAAACTTCTGGAACGGGACCACGAACGTTGCGTGATGCTGTCCGAGAACCTTCGCAAAACCGTGGTGCTGGAGGGCAACGCCGCCAACAAGGACATTCTGCTGGAAGAAAACATCGAAAATACCGATGTCTTCTGTGCGGTCACCAACGATGACGAAGCCAACATCATGGCGTCACTGCTGGCCAAACGCCTGGGCGCCCGCAAGGTACTGACCCTGATCAACAACCCGGACTACGTTGACCTGATCCAGGGCGGCGACATTGATGTCGCTATTTCGCCCCAGCAAACCACCATTGGCAGCCTGCTTACCCACATTCGCCGCGGGGACGTAGTAAACGTTCACTCACTCCGTAGGGGCGCTGCCGAAGCCATTGAGGCCATCGCCCATGGCGACCACCGGTCCTCCCGGGTAGTGGGTAAGCGGCTTGACGAAATCAACCTCCCGGAAGGCACCACCATTGGCGCCATCGTCCGCCACAGCGAAGTCCTCATCGCCCACGACCATCTGCGGGTACAGCCGGATGACCACGTTATCCTGTTCCTGGTGGACAAGTCGCGGATACGGGATGTGGAGAAACTGTTCCAGGTGGGACTGACGTTCTTCTAGCGCAAAATCAATCTTCTGAACCCAACTTAGAAATACGCGATTGGCAGGCGTATAATGCCCCTTTTTTCCGGAGTGCCCCGGCCAGATGCCCGGGCGCCACACACAGACTGACCAGCAGGCAAACGTCGTGACAGACAAGGCAACTTCCGCAAACACGCCGGACATCAAAACCTTCCAGGGCCTGATCCTCGCCCTGCAGAACTTCTGGGCGCAGCACGGCTGCGTGGTCCTCCAGCCCCTGGACATGGAAGTGGGTGCCGGCACCTTCCACCCGGCCACCTTCCTGCGCTCCATCGGTCCGGAAACCTGGAACGCCGCCTACGTTCAGCCCAGCCGCCGCCCCACCGATGGCCGCTACGGGGAGAACCCCAACCGCCTGCAACACTACTACCAGTTCCAGGTGGTGCTGAAACCGTCCCCGGACAACATTCAGGAACTGTACCTGGATTCCCTGAAGGCTCTTGGGCTGGACCCACTGGTCCACGATATCCGTTTTGTTGAGGACAACTGGGAATCACCCACCCTCGGCGCCTGGGGCCTGGGTTGGGAAATCTGGCTGAACGGCATGGAAGTAACCCAGTTCACCTACTTCCAGCAGGTGGGTGGCCTGGAATGCTATCCGGTCACCGGCGAGCTCACCTACGGGCTTGAGCGCATTGCCATGTACCTGCAGGGCGTGGACAGCGTCTACGACCTGGTGTGGACCGAAGGCCCGGATGGTGTGGTCACCTACGGCGACGTGTTCCATCAGCAGGAGGTGGAGATGTCCACCTACAACTTCGAGCACGCCGACACCGAGTTCCTGTTTCACAGCTTCGATGTACACGAACGCGAGAGCGCGCGCCTGATCGAAGCCGGCCTGGCATTGCCCGCCTATGAGCAGGTGCTCAAGGCTTCACACACTTTCAATCTGCTTGACGCCCGCCACGCCATCTCCGTGACCGAGCGCCAACGTTTTATCCTGCGGGTTCGCACCCTGGCCCGGGCCGTTGCCCAGGCGTATTTCGACAGCCGCCGCAAGCTTGGCTTCCCGCTGGCACCGGATGCCCTGCGCAAAGAGGTACTGGCAGCGACCGAGGCCGCCGCCGAAAAGGCGAACGGCAAGAAGGGTAAGAAAGCGAAAAAAGCTCAGCAGGAACAGGGGAACGCATAATCATGGCAAAACAGGATTTTCTGGTCGAACTGGGCACTGAAGAGCTGCCTCCCAAGGCCCTCAAGCCACTGTCGGACGCGTTTACCCGTGGCATTACCAATGGCCTGGAAGAGGCCGGTATTCGGTTCGGCAAGGTGGAAGCCTTTGCTGCACCACGCCGGCTTGCCGTCAGGGTACGGGACCTGGAAGACGCTCAGCCGGACAAACCGGTGGAAAAACGCGGCCCGGCCGTGAAAGCTGCGTTCGACGATTCCGGCAACCCCACCCGGGCACTGACCGGCTTCGCCACCTCCCTGGGCGTGACACCGGACCAGCTTGATACGATGGAAACCGACAAGGGCGCCTGGGTGGTCTATCGCACCATCGAGAAAGGCCGCCCCACCGTTGAACTGATGCCGGAACTGGTAGACCAGTCCCTGGCCGCACTGCCGATTCCCAAACGCATGCGCTGGGGCGCGCACAGAACTGAGTTCGTGCGCCCGGTGCACTGGGCCATCCTGCTGTTCGGCAACAAGGTGATTGACACCCCGATCTTCGGGCTGACCCCGGGTAATAAAACCCGTGGCCACCGTTTCCACTGCCCGAAATCATTAATCGTGCCCACGCCCGGCGACTACGAAGTGGTGCTGCGCCAGGAAGGGTATGTGATCGCTGACTTCGCCGAACGCCGCGAGCAGATCCGCGACGGCGTCACCGCCATCGCCAAGAAAGAAGCAGGCGGCCAGGCGGTTATCGATGAAGACCTGCTGGATGAAGTCACCGCCCTCAACGAGTGGCCCGTGCCGCTCATGGGCCGTTTCGAGGAACGCTTCCTGGAAGTTCCCGCCGAGGCACTGATTTCCTCCATGAAGGAACACCAGAAGTACTTTCACGTGGTCTCTGCTGACGGTCGGATGCTGCCGCTGTTCATCACCGTTGCCAACCTGGAAAGCAAGGACCCGCAACAGGTCATTTCCGGCAACGAAAAGGTCATCCGCCCACGCCTGTCTGATGCGGCTTTCTTCTACGACACTGACCGCAAGACCCGGCTGGAAGACCGCATCGACCGGCTCAAGCCGATCGTGTTCCAAGACAAGCTGGGGAGCATTTACGACAAATCCGTGCGCGTGGCCGCACTGGCGAAGAAGATCGCCGACGCCATTGGCAGCGATCCCGTTCTGGCTGAGCGCGCCGCCATGCTCGCCAAGACCGACCTGGTCACCGAGATGGTGCTGGAGTTCACTGACCTGCAGGGCATCATGGGCCAGTACTATGCTGCCAACGACGGCGAGAACGAAGACGTGGCCAGCGCCCTGAACGAGCAGTACATGCCCCGCTTTGCCGGTGACGACCTGCCCGCAACACTGACGGGCTGCGCCGTGGCCATTGCCGACCGCATCGATTCCCTGGTGGGGCTGTTCGGCATCAACCAGCCACCGTCCGGTACCCGTGACCCGTTCGGGCTGCGTCGAGCCTCACTGGGCGTATTACGCATCATCATCGAGCGGGAGCTGCCGCTGGACCTGCAAACCCTGTGCGAGTGGGCGGTAGAGGAACACAACAGCATCACCGAACCGAATGTGGCCAACACAGTGGTGGACTATATGCTCGAGCGGTTCCGTGCGCATTATGAAGAGCAGGGCATCAGTGCCGAAGTCTACCTCGCCGTGCACGCCCGCCGTCCAACACGCCCGCTGGACTTTGACCGCCGGGTGAAAGCCGTGGAAGCCTTCCGCCAGCTACCGGAAGCCCTGGCCCTGGCCGGCGCCAACAAACGGGTGTCCAACATCCTTACCAAGCAGGGTGGCGACAGCATTGGTGAAAGCATCGACAGTGAGTTGTTACAGGACAAGGCGGAAATAACACTGGCCGACCAAATCCGCCAGCAAGCCGACAAGGCATTGCCACTGTTCGAAAAAGGCGATTACGCGACGGCCTTGAGCTCTCTCGCCAGCCTGCGGGAGCCGGTGGATAACTTCTTTGATGAAGTCATGGTGATGGCTGACGACGAGGCCGTGCGCAACAACCGCCTGGCCATGCTCAACCTGCTGCGTAACCTGTTCCTGCGGGTGGCGGATATCTCGGTATTACCCACTGCCAGTGGGCAGTGAAAATCATACGGGGGCTGGTAAAAAACCAGCCAATCCGTATAATACCGGCCGTTGATCGGCGTGTGGCGCAGCTTGGTAGCGCACTTCGTTCGGGACGAAGGGGTCGCAGGTTCGAATCCTGCCACGCCGACCATTTTCCCGTCTTATCTATTCCCGTAGCTTAGAAACTCCTGCTCAGTTGCAAACCAGCGATCCATGGAACAACGTCATATTCACTTTTAAACGACGTTTTGCCCTGTACCGGATCGGGGCTATCGTCAATTGAAATATCGCCCTCATAGAATACCCGCTCCCAGTGAAAAGCCTTTGCCGCTGTTGACGGCAAAGGAAGGGCTCAAACCGTACGACACCAGATTAATTTGATCGGCGAATAAACCGACCAGCAAAGCTGCTGTCATAGTCGAGCCCCAGTCCGTAGGGCACGAACATACCCATACCCACATCCAGCCAGTCATTCACTTCGTGGGCAATGTAGGCATTGGGTACAACGAATAAGTCGACGTGATCACCGCCACCATCGCCTGCTACCGGACGCCCGTTCGCCCGGGTTGCCGAGGTTCTGGTATCCCTGCCTGCTGCGTCAATTTCGAAAAGGATGTTGCCGAACGACGCATTGGTCCCAGAGAGCTGGCTCATACCCGCCGGGTTGAAGAAAACGATAGAAGCATCCTCAGGATTGGCAACACTGCCGGCATTGCTGACACCAAAAGCACTGGCCCTCTGATCGTTGAGAGTCAGACCGCCTGCGACACTGATCAATGGAAGGATTGTTAGCGGGCTTAGGAGAAGCAAAAATTTTCACCCGAAACACAATGTTGAACTATACATGGACCAACCTTTTTAATTAGGATCCGAAGTATAGGTTTTGGCGACACACTGCTCCAACAACGAGCATCAAGGTTTACAAAGTTTTATAGTTATTAACTTGTTACGAGTTCTTTAAGCAGGAAAAGCTTGATGCATGGGGTTGTTCGGAATATTGGAGTACACCAGGTAGTGATCGCTTTTATGGTGTTTGTTTTCCCAGGCTACGTAATGGCTGCTGATCAGGAAACAATCATTAAAGAGCTCGGCCCTTATATGGAGCTTTATCAGGGTAGCTGGGACAATAGAGAACCGCCCCCGGAGGGTCAAGGCAAGTGGATTCCTCTCAAGACCCAAAATTATGCAACATCGGAAACTGATGGGCCAATCTGGCTGCGGACGCAGCTCGAAAATCTTGATGCTTCGAAGAATTACTGGCTCATTCTACATCCTTACGCCCAGCAGGTTAGCGTCTACCTGGATGGCCAGCGCACTACACCAACCCCTATTCATTTCTTTTCAGAAATGGATGCACGCCCGGTGCCCCACCATTACATCGTTGCCCCTTTACCAATGTCGGAGTCTCAATTAGAAAACAGCACACTGCATTTAAAAATCGACCCCTATTTTCCTGTGAGCACCTTCTTTCGGCTGACCGATGAGCGCGGGTTGATTAAGGAACTGACTCTCCATACCGCTCTGGGTTTTGGCCTGCTGGCAGTCATTGCCATTATGGCCATCTACAACCTTTTCCTCTTTTTCAGTATCCGGGACACCGTATATCTCTGGTATGTCGCCGTCTCCTGCGCGTCGCTGGTCTACTCGGCAATGCTAACCAACGTTGGGATCTACATCATTGCGGATTGGGGAATGCCTCCGACATTTGGCTTTTTTGCGGGAACCACGGCATTCCTGCTCCAGCTAGTCCTGTTTCAGCGCCTGCTTGCGACCAGAACCACCTTCCCGCGGCTACATCACACAGTCAGTGCTGTGGTTGCGATAGGAGCGGGCATTGTGATGATCTCGCCTCTGTTGCCTTATAAAATATTTACTGCTGCCATACTTTTGCTCGCATATTCATCCTATATAGGCGTCCTCGTGATGGCCTGCGTTCGGGCTATTCAAGGCTACCGCCCCGCCCAATATTTTCTGGTGGGTTGGGGCCCATTTGTTGCCAGCTTATTCTTGACTACCTTTGAGTACCTCGGTCTGATCGCCCCAACTTCGTGGGTCTCGTACTTTGTCCCTGTCGGGGTATCCTGGGAGATGGCCTTGTTCTCTCTCGCGCTCGCCTCCAGAATCAAAATCCTCCGCGACGAACGCGACACACTCCAGGCCCAACAGATCGAAGTCAGCGAAAAAGCCAGAAAGACTCTGGAACGCAGTAACCAGATAAAGGATGACTTCTTGAACGCCGTGAGCCACGAGCTGCGTACACCTCTGCACACCATACAGGGGCAAATTGACCTGTTGCGGGCGGCAGCGCTCAATACTCAGCAGAAGCAGGCCTTCCATGTGATCGAATACGCCAACCTGCGCCTGACCCGGCAAGTAGGAGGTATCCTCGACTTTGTTGACGCCCAGGACGAGAACCTGATTAGCTCACCTCAGGTATTTGAACTTCAATCCCTCTTTGACCTTATGGAAGACGAGTTTAGAGAGAGAGCTCAGGCAAAACCGGTGTCTCTGACATTTGATATCCACGACACCGTACCTCGAAAAGTCTTTATGGACGGCTTGATGCTTGAGAAAGTGCTTTACCAATTGATCGATAACGCCATGAAGTTCACCCCCTCCGGGGGGCAGGTTATGATTCACTGCAGCAATTCGGCTGATGATTCATTATTGCAGATTCTCGTTTCTGACACCGGACCGGGTATCCCCAATGATCAACTGAACAAGGTTTTCCAAGCATTCCAGCAGGGGGAGGCAGGGCTTACCCGTCGCTACGGCGGCATTGGTCTCGGGCTGCCGTTAGCCAGTTCGCTGGCTATGGCGCTGAATGGCCACATTAACGTCGTAGCCTCATCAAATCGGGGCACAACAATCGAAGTGCATGTGCCCTATGGCGAGGTCTATCTGTCCCAAACCAGCAATACTGAATTTTCGGACAGCGATCCTGTTGGTCGGTTACTACGGGTTCTGGTGGTTGAGGACGATGCAGGCAACCGGATGATTCTTCGTAAGCAACTGGACAAAATGGGGGTGGTTTCAGAATGCGTCCAGAACGGACTTGAAGCTGTTGAGGCTGCCAGCAAGGAATCCTGGGATATTATTATCATGGATTGCCAGATGCCGGTCATGGACGGTATTGAAGCAACACGGGCGATCCGTCAAAAAGCCACACCCAATCTGGACACACCCATCATTGCGATAACTGCGAATACCAGCGAAAGCTATCGTCTTCAGTGTTTGGAGGCAGGGATGGATGATTACTACACCAAGCCTCTCCGTATGGAAAAGCTGAAAAAACTTGTCAGTACCTACGCCAAATCCAGCAACGTCGAGCCCGCAGAAGCCGGAGATAAACTCCCGGCGCGGTAAACCCCAGGGCCCTGCCGACCATTTCCCCGCATCTCAGTCCTTTTCTTTACGAGGAAATACTCCCCTTTGAGCGACTCTTTTCTTTCAATTGACATAAAGCTTTCACATTGGACATGTACAACAGTGCTCTCATCCCAACGGAGCAGCAGTAATGTCCGACCAATCCTCCCTTTTGGTAGAGAAGCTCTGGCGACTCAAACGTCGCATCGACAAGGGCCAGTGCCCGAGCGTCGACTTTGTCCATCTCAACGTCTTGCTGAGAGAGCCCAACTACCGCAATGACGTTCTGATGCGTGTGGAAGCCAATGGCACGCCAGAGCTTCAGGCGCTGGCGCGCGAGATCATGGCCAACGATGATGGTCTTCCACTGATGGCCAAGTCCTCGAACCAGAAGCTCCAGGCCAGTCCCGTCACGCCGCAGAAAAGACGCAGTTGGTTTGCCCGTCACGCACTGGTACTGGTTCCCGTCATTGGCGCTGCTGTCGCAACGGTCGCCGGCTTTACCGCATTTGAGAACCGTAACGTGCGTATCAGCGCCGACATTACCGCAGACACTGTCTGGGAAAGCGGCCACCGATACACCCTTGAAAACACCGTGTTTGTGGAAGGCGCCAATCTGACCATCGAACCCGGTGTAACCATTGAAGGCGAATCCGGTTCCGCGCTGATCGTAACACCCAGTGCCAAACTGTTTGCCCGCGGCAGCCGCAACCAACCGGTGGTCTTTACCAGTAGCAAGGAACCCGGAGCACGGGCTCGCGGTGACTGGGGTGGCGTTGTGCTTCTTGGAAAGGCACCGGTGAACGAGCCGAACGCCCGCATTGAAGGCGTACCTGAAAACGACACCCGTGGGCAATTCGGTGGCAGCGACACGCAGCATAGTTGCGGCGTGGTGCAATACACCCGCATTGAGTTTGCCGGTTTCGAGGTCTATCAGAACAACGAGCTGAACGGCTTAACCCTGGGTGGCTGTGGCTCCAACACCATCATCCAGAACGTGCAGGTTCACCGTGCTCTGGACGACGGTATCGAAATGTTCGGTGGCACCGTCGACCTGAAAAACATCCTGGTGACCGGTGCTGCCGATGACAGCATCGATTGGGACTGGGGCTGGCGAGGCCGGGTGCAGTTTGCCATTATCCAGCAGTACCGGGATGTTGGCGATAACGCCTTTGAGGGCGACAACAACGGTTCCAGCCACTCGGCCATGCCACGGTCCGAACCCACATTCTACAACGTCACCCTTTATGGCAGCGGCCGTTCCGCGAAGGAACATCGTGCAATCCTGTTGCGTGAAGGTTCCGGTGGCCACTTTCACAACATGATCATTGACAGTTACGCCATTGAAGCCCTGGATACACGGGACGAGGTCACTGCACTTGTAGGCATGAATGCTCTGACGTTCAGCCACAACCTGCTTGCCAATAACGGTAGGTTGGGCAACCTCACCATTGTTAACGAAACCGATGATGACGATTTCGGCTTCAACGAAGAGCTGTGGATACGCAGCCCCGAACTGCAGAACACCGTACAGGTTGAAACCGGCTTGCAACCCTCTGTCACCAGCGAGTCGTCGCCGCATTTCCGCCCCAGAAGCTCAGTGCGCGCCATGACTGCCAAACGGCCTCCGAAAGCCGAATTCTTTGATGAGTCGGCGATGTACCAGGGCGCTGTTAACCCCAGGGCCACATCGACCTGGCTGGATGACTGGACGGCATTTCCAGAATCCTGACGAGCTTACCAATGCCTGGGAGGGTGGCTACCTCCACAAAGGAATGCAGAGGTCTGAACTTTTCTGTACCCTGCGCGGCTCTTCGCGAAAGGAACAACCATGACCTCCCAGACAAACTCCCTGGCTACCGATGAACGGCCGGGCGCTTTCTCCGATAGCGACCCGATCGTTCTGACGCTTACGATTGGCTTCATCCTGCTGTTCGTTGGTGCTTCCATTATTGACAGCAGCGCCGTCGCTACAGCGATTGGCGCCGGATTCACCTGGACGGCAAAGTACCTGGGGTCGTTCTTCCAACTACTCCTGCTGGCAACCTTTTTCATCGCACTCGGAACAGCGGTCAGCAAGGCCGGCAATGCACGGATTGGTGGCCTGGACCGGCCGGAAATCAGCCGTTTTCGCTGGCTTTCAATGATCATGTGTACATTGCTGGCCGGTGGAGGGGTGTTTTTCGCCGCCGGGGAACCGGTCTATCACTTTGTGGTAACACCACCGGCGTTTGATACCGAAGCCGGAACGGCTGCGGCTACCGCTCCCGCCATGGCGCAGTCGTTTACTCACTGGGGCTTCCTTGCCTGGGCCGTGCTCGGCTCGCTGACCGCACTGGTTCTCAGCAGGGCTCACTATGATCAGGGCAAACCGCTGCAGCCGCGAACCCTGTTGTATCCGGTGTTTGGTGAGAACGCTGTTCAAGGCAAGCTGGGTGGGGTGATTGACGCCCTTTGCGTCATTGCCGTGGTGGCGGGAACCGTCGGCCCTATCGGTTTCCTGGCAACCCAGGTGAGTTTCGGGCTGCACGAGCTGTTTGGCATCACCGATGGCTATGGCACCCAGCTCGCGGTACTGATCATTCTGGCCGGGGTGTACATGACCTCCGCCATGACCGGCCTGCATAAGGGTATTCAGCTGCTCAGCCGGTTCAACGTGCTCCTCGCCCTGGCCATCGCCGCAGTGATTTTCCTGTTCGGTCCCACACTGTTTCTGGCCAACACCTTTACCCAGTCATTCGGCGAGTACCTGACGTCTTTCATGGCGATGTCGACGATGACCGCTGAAACGGCGCCGGACTGGTGGATGAAATGGTGGACGGTGTTTTTCTTCGCCTGGTTTATTGGTTACACGCCTTTGATGGCGGTGTTTGTGTCGCGAATTTCCCGCGGACGCACGGTTCGTGAAATGATCCTCGCGGTTGCCGTATTGGCACCTATTGCCACCACAATCTGGTTTACGCTGCTGGGTGGCTCGGGGATCTATCACCAGCTGGCCGGCACCTTTGACCTGACCGAAGCGTTGAACAATTTCCGTTTTGACCTCGCCACACTGACCGTGGCCCAGGCGCTGCCAGGAGGCACCTGGATGGCCGCCGCGATACTGCTACTCACCACCATTTTTGTCGCCACCACCGGCGACTCCATGAGCTATTCCATTGCCATGGTGGGTGCGGGCCATGATGAGCCAAATCCTTGGATCCGGGTATTCTGGGGCGGTGCCATGGCGCTGATGGCCGCCATTCTGCTGTATATGGGTTCAGGGCAGATTGGCGTGCTTCAGCAGTTCATTGTGATAACCGCCATACCGGTCTCCTTTGTCATACTGCCATCGCTATGGACAGGGCCGAAAGCGGCTATGGCCATGGCCCGTGATCAGGGGCTTGCCTGACCATCATCACCAGTTCGATGCTGCTGTTCCCAGAGCCTGGCGTAATGCCCCTTCTGGCCCAGCAGCTCGACGTGGTTGCCACTCTCGACAATACAGCCGCCGTCCATCACCAGAATGGTATCCGCATCGCGCGTCGTCGACAGCCGATGAGCGATAACCAGGGAGGTGCGCTGGCGGCTGACTTCCTTCAAGGCCCCCAGAATCGCCTGTTCAGACAGCGAATCCAGAGAAGATGTGGCTTCGTCCAGAATCAATAACGGTGGGTTCTTGAGAAGTACCCGGGCAATGGCGACCCGCTGTTTCTCGCCGCCGGAAAGTTTCAGCCCCCGCTCACCAACCTGTGTGTTATAGCCATCGGGCAGGCTGTGGATAAACTGTTCCAGGTGCGCCATTCGGGCTGCCCGGTACACCTCTTCCTCGCTGGCATCAGGCCGACCGTAAGCCAGGTTCCGAAAAAGCGTGTCGTTGAACAGCACCGTATCCTGGGGCACCACGCCAATGGCGGAACGCAGGCTGTCCTGGGTGACCTCACGGATATCCTGACCATCGATGGTGATACTGCCCCGGTTCACATCGTAAAACCGGAAAAGCAGGCGGGCGAGGGTCGATTTCCCCGCGCCGCTGGCGCCCACGACAGCTAAGGTGTGCCCAGCGGGAATTGAGAAACTCACGTTCCGGAGGATCTGACGGTTGGGGCGATAACCAAAGTGAACCTGGTCGAAACGAACCTCGCCTTTGTCCACCACCAACGCTTTGGCGTTCGGCGCGTCCTCAATGACCGGTTCGTCGCCGAGCAACCCGAACAGCCGTTCCACATTCACCAGCGCCTGGCGGATCTCCCGATACACGAACCCAAGTGCATTGAGCGGTATAAACAGCTGTAACAGGTAGGCATTAATCATGGTGAAATCCCCCAGGGTGATCTCACCACTGGCGACTTCCTGCACTGCCATGGCCATGATGACGATCATCGCCACACCGATGATCAGGGCCTGGCCCGAATTCAGAGCCGCCAACGACAGCCGGTTTTTAAGTCGTGCCTGTTCCCAGTCATCCAGGTCCTTGTCGTAGAGCGCTGCCTCGAAGCGTTCGTTATTGAAATACTTTACGGTCTCGTAGTTGAGCAGGCTGTCTACCGCGCGGGAATTGGACTGGTTGTCCCGGGCATTGGCTTCGCGCACGTATTTCGTGCGCCACTCGGTAACCTTGATGGAAAACACCACATACACCACCACCGCTACCAGAATCGCCAGCACATAGCCCACGTTGAACACCACGAAGAGAATACCGGCCACCATCAGGATTTCGAGGAGGGTGGGGACAATGTTGAAGAGAGTGAAACGCAGCAGGAAGCTGATGCCGTTGGTGCCCCGTTCAATGTCCCGGGCCAGTCCGCCGGTTTTCCGGTCCAGGTGAAAGGACAGCTCCCGGTTGTGCAGATGTTCGAAAACCCGCAGCGACACTCGTCGCATGGCCCGTTCCGCGACTCGGGCGAACACCGCGTCCCGCAATTCGCTGAACAGGGTGCTGCCAAATCGGAGCAGACCGTAGGCGACGACCAGTATGACCGGAATCCACAGCAGTACCTCGCCGCCCTGATTTTCGTCCAGGTAGTCGACGATGTATTTCAGGGCGACCGGTGTAGCCACCGTCGCCAGTTTGGAGAAGATCAGGAACCCCAGTGCCAGCATGACTCGACCACGGAATTCCGCCAGATAGGGCCATAGGCCGGCGATGACTTTCCAGTCGGGTTTGTGGTTGGCGGGGTACTCGTTGTCAGCGTAGGCGCGCACTCGGGTTTCCCTTCAATAACGGAGTAGTCGAGCGCACGAAATGGGACTTGTCTGCCAGGACACGCTGTAAATACGTCCCTGTACGCTCGACAAAAGCCATCCATGGCTTTTGACGGTCCTGGCAGACAAGTCCCACCCCGCATGCTCTTACGTAGCTGTATGATAGGTTCTAATACGAGTAAAAACCGTATTGTTATCGGAGTTTACAGTACCCCTTATCCTGGAGGCACACCATCAACACCCGTCATCGGAAGGCTCTGAAACTGGTTGTCGATTTTATCAGCCCTTACAAAAGGGCTGTTACCGGCGCTCTCGTGGCTCTGGTTATTACCGCCGGCATCACACTTGCCCTGGGTCAGGGCTTACGGATTCTGGTGGACCAGGGCCTTGCCACCCAGTCTCCCGCGATGTTGACTAAAGCGGTTGGGCTGTTTTTTGTGCTGGTGATCGGACTGGCTATCGGCTCCTTTGCCCGCTTTTATCTTGTGTCCTGGATTGGCGAAAGGGTAGTGGCGGATATTCGAAAGCGGGTGTTTAACCATCTGATCGACCTTCACCCTGGTTTCTACGAGAGAAACCGAAGCCTGGAAATACAGTCGCGGTTTACCGCTGATACGACAGTACTGCAATCCGTCATCGGCTCCACGGTCTCCATCGCGCTGCGCAACACCCTGATGCTGGTGGGCGGGCTGATCCTGCTCTTCATAACCAATGCCAAACTTGCCGGTATCATCATCCTCGGCTTCCCACTGGTGATCATTCCCATCCTGATCTATGGTCGCCGTGTGCGGCAGCTGTCCAGGCTGAGCCAGGACCGGGTCGCGGAAGTGGGCAGCTACGTGGGGGAGAACCTCACCCAGATCAAGACGGTGCAGGCGTTCAACCATCAGCCTCATGACCGCCGGTTTTTCTCACAGGTGGCGGAAAATGCCTTCGAGATTGCCCGTGTGAGGATTCGCCAGCGGGCCTGGCTGACCACCATCGCCATTACCCTGGTTATGGGTGCCATTGGCGTGGTGATCTGGATTGGCGGGCTGGATGTGATCTCTGGCCGTACCAGCCCGGGCGAGCTGGCGGCATTTGTATTCTACAGCCTGTTGGTAGGCCTGGCCGCCGGCGCCATCAGTGAAGTGATTGGTGAGTTGCAGCGCGCAGCCGGAGCAGCGGCGCGGATTTTCGAGCTGCTGCAGACACCCAGTGAAATCCTCAGTGGGGCAAACGCCACCCAGGCTCTGCCCGACCCCCTTCGCGGCGACATCGAGATCAGCAATCTGACCTTTTCCTATCCGGCCCGCCGCGATATCGAGGTTCTGCAAAGCCTTTCACTTCACATCCAGGCAGGCGAAACCGTGGCACTGGTTGGTCCCTCTGGTGCCGGAAAGTCTACGTTGTTCGATCTGCTCTTGAGGTTCTATGACCCCGACACGGGGCAGATTCTTATCGACGGCGTTGACAGTCGTATGTTAGCGCTTACAGACCTGCGCCAATGCTTTGCGCTGGTGCCACAGAACCCCGCGCTGTTTCACGGCACCATTGCCGATAACATCCGCTACGCCCGACCGGAGGCCAGCGACACTGCCATGGTGGAGGCCGCCAGGATTGCCCATGCCGATGAGTTTATCCGCAAACTGCCAAAAGGCTATGAAACGCCACTGGGCGATACGGGTCTCGGGCTATCGGGGGGGCAGAAGCAGCGGCTGGCGATTGCCCGCGCACTGCTTGCGGATGCGCCTATACTGTTATTGGATGAGGCGACCAGCGCACTGGATGCAGAAAGCGAACACCTGATCCAGCAAGCCATGCCGGGACTGATGTCCAACCGCACGACATTGGTCATCGCACACCGGCTGGCCACCGTCAGGCACGCCGATCGTATCATTGTGATGGACGCCGGAATTATTCAGGATATCGGCAACCACGATGAACTTGTCGAACGGAATCCGCTGTACCGGAGACTTGCGGAACTTCAGTTCCGGGAGGACATTGGCGGCCGCAGTAAGTAGAAACAACAGGGCCGGGTTTTCAAACCGGGCCATCATTTCGTGTATGCTGACAGTACCAAACCGAATTCGAGGAGAGGCAAAGTGACGAACAAAGAATTGCAGGCACTCAAAGAACGTTATGTCGCGGCCGGTGCTGCCAGCCCCAACGAGCAGTTTGCCGACCATGCGACCAATGCCGAGCTCTGGGATGCCGATGGCAAGCGTATGATCGACTTCGCCGGCGGCATTGGTGTACTGAATATCGGCCATCGTCACCCCAAAGTGGTTGAAGCGGTGAAGGCGCAGTTGGACAAGCTGATGCACACCTGCCAGACCGTCATGCCCTACGAGGGCTATGTGAAGCTGGCGCAGAAGCTCAGTGAAGTGGTTCCGGTAAAGGGCCACGCCAAGGTCATGCTGGCGAACTCCGGCGCAGAAGCCCTGGAAAACGCCATGAAGATCGCCCGCGCGGCGACCGGCAAAACCAATGTGATCTGCTTTGACGGCGGTTATCACGGCCGTACCTTCTACACCATGGCCATGAACGGCAAAGCCGCTCCCTATCAGACCGATTTCGGCCCAATGCCGGGCACCGTCTTCCGCGCCCCCTATCCGGTTCCCTATCACGGTGTCAGTGAGGATGAAGCGCTCCGTGGCCTGAAGATGGCCATGAAGGCCGATTCACCCGCCAGTGACACCGCCGCCATCGTGATTGAGCCGGTGTTGGGTGAAGGCGGTTTCTACGCCGCACCAGCCAGCTTCCTCAAAGAGATCCGCAAGATCTGCGATGAAAACGGCATCCTGATGATCGCGGATGAGGTTCAGAGCGGCTTTGGCCGGACTGGCAAGATGTTCGCCATCGAACACAGCGGTGTTGAGCCCGACATGATGACCATGGCCAAGAGTATGGCCGATGGCATGCCGATCTCAGCCATTGTCGGTACCGACAAGGTTATGGACTCGTCCGGCCCGAACTCCCTCGGCGGCACCTACACCGGCAGCCCGACGGCCTGTGCGGCAGCCCTGGCAGTATTTGACGTGTTCAAGGAAGAAGACATTCTGGGCAAGAGTCAGCGCCTGGGTGACACCCTGCGCAAACGCTTTGATCAGTGGCAGGAACAGTTCCCCCACGTGGACAACGTGCGCAACCTCGGGCCCATGGCTGCGATTGAACTGGTCACCGACAAGACCAGCAAGGAACCGCGGGCAGACCTGGCGGCGGCCGTTACCAAGAAAGCCAAGGAAAACGGCCTGATCCTGCTGAGCTGCGGCATGTACGGCAATACCTTGCGTTTCCTGATGCCGGTCACCATCGAGGACAATATTCTTGAGGAAGGCCTGGCGATCGTTGAGCAGGCACTGAAAGAGGTGGGCTAACACCTTCTGGCAGGGTCATTAACACACCTGCCGCTGTATGCCGGAACGCTGGTCAGTGTGAAGCTGACCAGCGTTTTTTATGGGCTCTATCCGTTCTAGATCAACTTCCTGATTTCCTTCCACAAGCGCCGATAGGCATCGGCAGCTGCGGATGACCGATCCATCAGTTCCACCGGCTGGCCACTCTCACCCATCTTCTCCACCACACTGGCATTGGGAATCAGCGCGTTCAGCCCATTCTCGAGGCGCTGTTTGCGATGGATCACCATCTCGCGATGCAGATTCTTGCGGCGGTCCACGATGGAGAAAAACGGGTGCAGACGACCGGGTTTGAGCTTCTTGTCCCTGGCGAAGGCCTGGAGCTGTTGCCAGCTATTCAGAGCGAGCCAGGTCGGAACCACCGGCACGAACACGCCATCGGCGGTTTTCAACACCTGCTCGGACAACCGCGACATCGAGGGCGGGCAATCCAGTACGACCAGGCTGGTTTCCTCCGATAGCGGCGCCAGCCAGTTTTTGAGGGTATTGGCGCTGTCGTCCTTATCCAGCCGGACATCAAGGTTGCGAAAACTGTTATGGGCCGGGATAAAATCGAGGTCAGGGTAGGCGCTGGCCCGAATGAATTTGCCGATGGGGGTCTTGCCATCCATCAGTGCAGCCAGTTTCCGACCCTTGATCTCGTCGGTTCCCGCCAGGTACCAGCTGGCCGCGCCCTGAGGGTCGAGGTCCCATAACAGGGTGGGAATGCCAGCCTGGCTGGCCAGGTAGGCAATGTTTACAGCCGCAGCGGTTTTACCGACACCGCCTTTAAGGCTGTAAAACGCAATGATCTTCATGCTTCCTCCTAAAGCCCCGTCAAAACACCGGCTGCAAGCTTAACCGATCCCACTGGCAGGCGTGTTTCAGTTTAGTGACACGTATTCAGAAGCTACGTAAATATTGCAACTCCTCCCCCTGACTACTCCCCGCAAACTGCCTGAAAGGATGTTTTGGCTAACGATTGAACACTTCATGTTGACGATGGACATCCACAACTGCCGTCAACAGGCGGCATTGGCCATTGGATCGTCTCCACAACAAATACAAGACAGGAGCACACAATGATCTCCATACAACGCCTGGTAACCGGTGTCAGTCTCGGCCTGACACTTGCGTTGCCCATCAATACCGCCCACGCCGGTACCTTTGTCCATCTGTTCGAATGGAAGTGGAGCGATGTCGCCACTGAATGTGAACAGTTTCTTGGGCCCAAGGGTTACAGTGCCGTTCAGGTGTCACCGCCGCAGGAACACATTCAGGGCAGCGCCTGGTGGACGCGCTATCAACCGGTCAGCTACCAGCTCCAGAGCCGCAGTGGTAACGCCAACCAGTTCGCTAACATGGTTTCGCGCTGCAACGCGGCCGGAGTGGATGTTTACGTGGATGCAGTGATCAACCATACCGCCAATGGTACGGGAACCGGCACCGCCGGGTCCTATTACAGCAGCGATTCCCTGACCTATCCTATCTACAGTGGCAACGATTTCCACGCCGAATGCAGTATCAACGGCTCGGATTACAGTTCGGATGCCTGGCGCGTTCGCAATTGCCGCCTCGTCGGCTTACCGGACCTGGATACCGGAAGCGGCTACGTGCGCGACACTCTGGCCGGCTATCTCAATCAGCTCACGTCGCTGGGTGTGAAGGGTATACGGGTGGATGCCGCCAAACATATGTCGCCCGGTGATATCGGCGCCGTCATCAATCAGGCCGGCGGCCCGCTGTACGTATTCCAGGAGGTGATCGACCTGGGTGGCGAAGCCGTCAGTGCCACTGAGTACACGGGTACGTCAGACGTCACCGAGTTCCGCTACAGCGCGTCCATCGGCAACGTCTTCAAGAACCAGCAACTGGCCAACCTCAACGCCTTTGGTGAGAGCTGGGGCTTCCTGTCCGGCGGTGATGCCGTTGTATTCACCGACAACCATGACAACCAACGTGGCCACGGTGCCGGTGGCAGCAATGTGTTGACCTACAAGGATGGTGATCTCTACAACCTGGCCAACGTGTTCATGCTGGGCTGGCCTTATGGCTACCCCAAGGTAATGTCGAGCTACGCATTTTCCAACGGTGACCAGGGCCCTCCAGCCCAAAACGTCTACCAGAACGGCACTGCTCAGTGCGGCTCCGCCTGGGTATGCGAACATCGCTGGGACTCCATTGCCAACATGGTTGCCTTCCGGGCTGAGACCGACGGCCAGGGCGTGAACAACTGGTGGGACAATGGCAATAACCAGATTGCCTTTAGCCGGGGCAATAAGGGGTTCGTCGCCATCAACCGTGAAGGCAGCACACTGTCACGGACTTTCAGCACCGGGCTGGCCGATGGAAACTATCGCAATGTGGCTGGCAACGGTGCCTGCGTAACGGTGCAGAACGGCCAGGTGGCACTGACGGTACCGGCGATGGAGGCAGCGGCACTTCATAGCGGTGCCCCCTGTGACGGAAGCGATCCCAATCCGCCAACAGCAGGGACGGCATCCGTCACCTTCCAGTGCCAGAACGGCACTACCACCATGGGGCAAAGTGTGTACGTTACCGGCAACAACAATGCTTTGGGTAACTGGTCACCTGCCGATGCGGTAAAACTGGATCCAACAGCCTACCCAACCTGGAGTGGGTCGATCAATCTACCAGCGGAGACCTCCATCGAGTGGAAATGCCTGAAGCGCAGCGAAACCGATCCCAGCGCCCAGCAGCAGTGGCAGTCAGGGGATAATAACCTGGTACAGACCGCAGGTGAGGGCACCAGCAGTTCCACTTCCGGTTCTTTCTGAAGCGCATCTGCCACTACCACACCAACTGAAACGGCCCGCGTTAGCGGGCCGGTACCGCCGACCTCGGTTACTCACACTCACGGTTTCATCGTATACTGCCTGACGACTTTTTCGGTATGCTGGATTCCACCGGCATCACTTCCCCGAACGATCAGGCTGATTTATGACCGACCCGGAAATCCAATCTCCACCGACCCACAAGCCAAGGCCCTGGGTTGATCTACTCGTGAGTATCATCATTCCCTCCGTCATTCTGATGAAGTTGAGCGGGGATGAATATTTGGGCAGTGTCATGGCCCTGGTCATCGGGCTTGCGTTCCCCCTTGGATGGGGACTGTTCGAGTTGGTGCGCTATCGCAAGTACAACTTTATTGCGGTGCTCGGCATTGTCAGCGTCGGTTTGACCGGCGGTATCGGCCTGATGGAGCTGGATGCCGGCTGGCTGGCGATCAAGGAAGCGGCTGTTCCCGCCGTCATCGGTATTGCCGTGCTTGTTTCAACCCGTACACGCTATCCGCTGGTTAGAACGCTGCTGTACAACCCGTCCGTGCTCAACGTGGACAAGATTCAGGCGGTGCTGAAAGAAAACGGAAGTGAGGAAGAGTTCGAGGCCCGCCTGCTCAAGGCCAGCTATTTCTTCAGCCTGACCTTTCTGTTCTCCTCCATCATGAATTTCGTGCTGGCCAAGTGGATTGTCACCAGCCCGTCCGGAACCCAGGCATTCAATGAAGAACTGGGCAGGATGACCCTGGTGAGTTATCCCATGATCGCTATTCCCTCGATGATCATGATGATCGCCATTTTCTACTACCTCTGGCGTTCCATTCGCCGGCTCACCGGCTACACCCTTGAGGATGTTATGGCGCCGCACCTTGCAGCCCAGCACGACAACAAGTCGTCTGACACATCCACAGGTAACGGTAGCTGACGCCAGTCAGAAATACTGAATTCCTCTAAATGACTGAATTATAAACAAAAAAGGCGACCATTAGGAGGCTGTGTAAAAACTTAATTTACACCGCCTTCTGAAGCGGCGATCAAAATGCCTCGGCATATTGTCCGGGGCATTTTTGCGTCTAATCGTCCACTTTTTTCAGGTAATAAAAAGCCG